>MDTD01165081.1_pt1 | contig 421298 bp, 378 predicted proteins | sample 811221 | NCBI WGS metagenome assembly MDTD01 (sample SAMN05326646, study PRJNA326480) | marine metagenome | isolation source: seawater | place: Pacific Ocean: South West | collected 2011 | reverse complement strand
TTCGGCTGTGAAGCACGGTTAGATATAGAACGCATCTCCTTAAACGAAGATAGCCTCAAACACTAAACGAATCACAACGGTCTATATTGATCGCTTACGGGCGGCTTCGCCATTGTGCCCCACATGTATGCGCCCGTTATTGGAAAGGTAGCTGCTTCAATGAAAACGAAATGCCTTTTGTCTAATAAACAATTATACTTGTAGCACTAGATATATTAGGAGACCTGCTATGAAAATAGAGAACCTCTCAGCTATAGAAAAAGTTGAACTCGCCCAGAGGATTTGGGACTCAGTAGCTGCTGAACAAGATTCTATTGAATTATCAAAAGAGCAAGCTCAGCTTCTTAACGATAGAATAAAGTCCTTCGAAGCTGACCAAGACTTTGGTTCAAGTTGGAGCGATGTTAAGAGCAGAATCACTGGCTAATGAAATTTATTTTATCTATCAGGCCGGAAGCAGAAGAAGATATCAAAGAGGCATATTCTTAATATCGACAATGCCAAACTGGGCTAGGAAATGATTTTATTGCCTCTGTAGAATCAGCATTGATTAACATCATAGAAAACCCAGAGATTTACCAGAAAGTGTACCGGGATTTTCGCCGCGTACTCATCGGGCACTTTCCATTTGGTGTTTTTTACAAAATGTATGGCAATAAAGTTCTGGTATTTGCTGTTATGCATACAAGCAGAGCTCCAAGAACGTGGCAAAAACGCAGCTAACAAAACGCTGTTGGCACTCCCTTCGGTCGCTGGGACGCCTATACGCGGGGCGGCTTCGCCATTATGCCCCACATGCCTGCGCCCGTTATTGGAAAGTTAGGGCCAATTAATTTTAATCTCAAGGAAAGAGTCAATGAAAATATTGAAAATTACAATCTTATCTTTTTTAACTATCGTAGCCTTTCTTGTAGTCTTTGGTTACTTATATCTTTATGTTTTACCTAAAGGACCTGAGTTAACTACTCCTAAACCACTCGAAATCGGCAAGGGTAACTTCGTAATGTCTTCCTATAAGCATACAGAAAGAAAAAGCATCCGTGTTTGGACATATAAACCGGATTCTTGGGAGCCTGATAATACTGTACTTTTTGTTATGCATGGTATGGCACGAAATGCTGAAAACTACCTTGATGCTTGGGTTGATATTGCCGAAAGGAAAAACATCTTACTTATAGCTCCAGAGTTTGAGAATGAATTCTATCGAGTAACAACAAATGATTATCAAGAAGGAAATCTACAAACTTTCTTTGGTGTAAAGAATCCAGAAAGCGAATGGTCTTATACTGTCATAGAGAACATATTCGATTACATTAATGAAAATAATGACTTTTCACTTGATGGTTATAGTATGTTTGGCCATTCTGCGGGTGGGCAGTTCGTTCATAGAATGGTGCTTTTAGGCTCTACTAATCGAATCAAAAAAGCAATTGCTGCCAACGCTGGGTTCTACACTTTTACAGATGTTTCCACTGACTATCCTTATGGGCTGCAAAATATTAATGCTCCACTAGAAAAATCATTTTCCACCGACTTGACAGTTTTACTTGGAGAGTTGGACAAAAGTGCAGAACTAGGCAAGCTTAGGCAAACTAAAAATGCGATGATCCAAGGTGGTCATCGACTTGAACGAGGCACTAATTTTTTTAATTTTGCTCAAGAAGTGTCAAATCGTAAAAAGCTTGAATTTAACTGGCGGCTCCAAGTGGTGCCAAATGTTGGTCATAACTATAAAGAAATGTCTGAAGCCGCTTCAGAGCTACTTTAGATATTAAACGAAGCCCTAACAAGCGCATCAATTCAGACGGTACAATTTGTCCGACTTTTTGCAAAAAGAAACGACGCAAAAAGGCGTCCAATCAATTTCCCCGCGTCTTAGTCGGGCGTTAGGAGACAAAGTAATGTCAGCAGGCGTCGCACAAGCAAACAAATTTTACGAAGAAGTCGCAGCGACTCAAATAGTTTGGTTTGGTTGCCTCCCAAACGAAATACTCTTAGAGTTTGATGTTAGTGACAACAAAGTATCTTTGCCCCTATGGTCTTCCAAATCTAGAATCGAGAGGCTTAAAAAACTGAATCCTGAACTGCTTGGAGACGTAGAAGCACAAAGTGTTAGCTGGGCACAATTTAAGGAGCACTTCTTACCTATCCTACAGGATGATGAGAAAGTAGTTGGGATAAACCTTTCAGGGAAAAACCTGACCGGCATAGACATTTCAGCATCAATACTAGTTACGCAAGTAGAGGCATTTGGGTAATGTCTCCTAAGAAAAAATCAAGTTCACTCACTTCGTTCGCTGGGACGCATACACGCGGGGCGGCTTCAGCAATCTTCTAAACTCGCTCATTTGCCCCACGCATTCTATAACATCTGGCTTTTCGCACAGAGTTGTTTTATCTTAAGTTCAATAATTTTAACAAGCTAGCAAAGCTAATTAGCTATCCTATTAAAGTAAATTTTGATTCAGGAACTGAGTATTTTAACTCTGAAAAAGAATTCATAACCCATTACTCTAAAATCGTTACCGCGGAAATGATGGCTAGAGTTAAGCGTCAGAAATTCTCCGAGCTATTTGTTAATTCGTATGGAATGCATATAGGCTACGGTGATATATGGTTTGCTGGTCGTTGTGTAGGCAAAACGCCGGGCAAAGAGTGTGACGAAGTTACAATTTCTGTCACAGCTTACAACGTAAATCACGTAAAAAGTAAATAGGTAAAACAAACCATCCAAGCAGGGCTTTTAGTTTGCTAGAGTCCGCTACGCTTTACATGCTAACCAAACAATTAAAAGGCTCTTAATGGCGCGTTAATCGCCAACTTGGCATACTTTACCTCTATAGAACTAATAGGAATCATCTAGACATGGAGTCAACCATAATTAGCAATAATCCAGTTGAAAGCAGATATGCGGACAGTAAATTTTTTGGTCTATTTGCACTCTTTATTACTTTCATAGTATTTGGTGGCTTTGCACTAAATTGGCTATCTAATCCGAGTCATCTAGGTAGAGTGACCTTATGGACTGGATTGCACGGTGGTTTCAGTGCTGCGTGGTATTTACTACTTCTTACTCAAATAAAATTAGCAAGCAAAGGTAACTATTCAACGCACAAAATTTTCGGAAAACTGAGCGTTTTTCTAGTGCTTGGAATCTTACTAACTGGGTCAATAATGGCGTATGAGTTTTACCATCGCTTGGCAGGCTTTGGTGTCTTTAACCCAGAAGATGCTCAAGCCCGATTACGTGCTGGTAGTTTTCTAGGCGGCGCTTTTCTTCAGTGGCTTATTTTCTTAGTACTTTATGTTTTAGGTATTCTAAATATAAAAAATCCGGCTCACCACAAACGATTTATGATCGCTGCAGCAATTCAAATGATGCCAGAGGGCTTGAACCGTGTTATACACTTGCTTTCAATACCAGGCTATTCCATGTTTCTTTTCATGTTTTCAGTCTACCTAATTCTTATGTTCTATGACTGGAAAGTACACGGCCGTTTATATGCCAGCACGGCATTATCGTTTGTTTTATTTTGCCTATTAGTACTTACTATGCACACTATTTTCAAATGGCAAGCATGGGGTGACTGGTCAGTAAAAATGATCAGTAGTATTTAGTTATGGCGCATAGCAACCCGTCCACTTCCCCAACAATGCAGTTACTCCATTCGAATTTTAGCCACATGATAGTGCCTCTTAGCTTAACCTTAACATTCGAGGGAAGTGTATGAAGTTATACCTAGAGTTTTTATGTTTATTTTTGTTGTGTTTCTCACCACAGCTCTTTGCTAATAGCAGTGGCGCAAATAGAAATCTTACTGAGATACACAAATACATTGATGAAACTGGATTCAATGGGGCAGTCTTAGTTAGCAAAAATGACAAACTCATCATTGAAGAGTATTTTGGCTACGCGGATTTCCAAAAGACCACAAAACTAACGCGTAAACACCTGTTTAGCCCTGGTTCGGTCGGTAAGGAGTTTACTACTGTTGGCATTATGCTACTTGAAGAGCAAGGTCGATTATCTTACGAAGACAAGATCTCAACATTCATAGATGGTCTGCCTGAATGGGCGAAGACCATAACCATCCACCACATTCTCAGCCACACATCGGGTTTACCTAAGATAAAATGGAAAAAAGGAATTTTAACCACCGATGCGATAACGCAACTATTAAACAGTGAAGGTTTATTTGAGCCAGGCAGCGGGTACCGATACTCAAATTTGAATGTTGTTGCCCGAGCATTGGTAATAGAAGCAGTAACAAACCAGACATTTTCAGCTTTTATGCAAAACAACCTATTCGAGCCAGCGCAAATGAGGGGCTCTTATCAACAATTGTCAGCGAAAGACGCGTCTCCTGAAAAGGTTGACGGTGATTACCCAACGTTTCTGAATGGCGTAACTGTGTATGTTACACCGAAAGATTTAATGAAATTTGAAATTGCGCTAACATCAAATGTATTAATCCCGTTTTCACGGGTTCAAGCTAAACTGGACGGTGATGAATTATCCGGTCAAAGTGAACGCGCTCTTTATGATTTCGGTTCGTTTTCTAAAGACAGTAGGGATACTTTACTTAGCTGGCGACATGATGGCTCAAATCCGTCTCATCACACATTGAAATTTCACGATTTCGAACAAGATTTGGTCATCCTTATTATGTCTAGCGACGGGAATAAATCGACCTTGTATCAAATAAAAGAAAAACTAGTGGCGCGTCTATCTGCATCTGGGGTTTGAATGTGACAACACGCTTAAGTCTCTTCCTTAGGAGACACTATTCGTAACATAATGGGTAGCACGCTGCTTCATAGATGTTCAAGAATAAATGCTACCGCTTCAGGAGACTTAAACGAATTATGTTTGGATACCACAATGAGTCGTTCTAAAGCGTCTGGTATATCAGCACTGTCGTAGGTAACAACGCCATCACTGAGTAACAAACACACCTCGCGGGTGTCACATTCTGTTTCTTTGCGTGAGCCAATAACAGAGTATGCCCTACCCTTTATTTTCTTTTTATATAACGCGGTCATTAGCGGGTGGCCAGGCTTTAGCATATCAATACTTTTAAATTTGGCATCTTTTATAAACGGTTGCATATCGGGTTGTACAATATCTAAACCTAAGGTTTCCAGCACGTCAGAAAATAGGTGTTTTAAGTTATCCGGAATTGATACTAGCGAAGAGCCAATGTAACCCAGCGCCGATGTCGCTAGCGCTGAACCTTTGTGCGGTGTATCTAAATAAAACACGGTACTTGATTCAAACACAGGGTCGAAGAAGAACAAATCGTGAATGTCTTTTTCGTGCTGTTGAGAAATGATGCTTGGGGGTGCCACAAATGTGGTTTTCCAGAAATCATCGTTAGATTGCGTACTCAGCAATTTAGTGATAATACCGCCCATACTATGCCCAATAAACACTGCCTCTCGGGTAATCAAAGGGTTATCGATGTCATCAATCAGGCTGTGCAATTCACGTCTAATCTTCATTGCATTGTAAAAAGGAGGCTGTCCAGAGGGGTAAAGTACATGCCATATTTGATAGCGCTCATTCAACCACTCATCGTTAAGTACTGCCATGGTGAGGTAACGCCATACTAAAGGATCCGAGTTAAGTCCATGTACCATAATTAACGGCATCTTATGGTGTGAAAGCTCGCCAATAACATATATGCCACGACGCTGTTCAGCGAGTTTTGATCCCACAAACCCTTTCCAACTTAAGGCGTCTATGTTTGCATCGTTGAGTAAAGCGAGGTACGCGGCACCCGGAGAATACCTGGCGAGATAGGCATTGTTCCCAACGCGCACAGTAGTGCGCTTATCAATGGGTTTTGCATCTAAAGAAACAAAGGCTTCGCCATTGACTATTTTCACTCCCTCAAATATTAAGGTATAAGCCCGATAAACACCTTCTTGCGGGTAGTAATGCTTTGGTGCCTGAAGTGAGACTGCGTCTTTCACCACGATGGCCACCCCGTACTCGCCAATAATTTCAGGTTGTAGAGCTGGTTCTTTTGCCTGCATTAACGAAGCAAACTGGATTGGTACCGTTAAATTAATACTGGTATGTAAATGCGCTTTATCTTCTTTTTTAGCGATTTTAAGCGTAATCAATCGTTTAAGCGCATCGCGATTACGCTTTAAGGCAAACTGTCTTTTCGCCTTGCTTACATCAGTCCGCCCAAGAAGCGCTTGAGAACAAAGCAAACTATTTATCACACCCTGGGTACTTTGGGTTGGAGTGGAAAGGCACTGAGAATAAAGCGCGACTGTGCTTTTATCAGTATAGTCAGTAATATAAACGGGTTTGCGCACCAGGGCTAAGTCGAGTGAAGGCGGTTCTGGTTTATAATAGGTCGAGCCACAACCTGCTAGCCAGCATAGAGTAATAAACCCTAATACCAGAAAAAAATCACGCCGCATTAAATCGCTACCAATGGAGATGAAACCGATGAGGCCTTGATTATGCGCAATGTTTGTTCAATTTACTACTCGTACCTGTCATCTATATGTACAATTAAATTAAGTTATTTACTGCGGATAATAACGACTTCCGGTATAATCCGCGGCCATTTTCAGCGCAGTCACTTACTTGGTAATGTTTAATGTCAGTAGAAACTTTCGACCCTAAAAAAGCCGTCAATAAAACCACGACACTGGAAACCCCAGTAAAAGTGCTTAATGAGACTAAGCCAAGCACAAGTACCGCGGGTAACAGAATTGGATTTGTAAGCCTCGGTTGCCCCAAAAACCTCGTTGACTCTGAGCGAATCCTTACGCAGCTGCGTACCGAAGGCTACGATGTAGTGCCTACGTATAACGATGCTGATCTCGTTATCGTTAACACATGTGGGTTTATAGATGCGGCTGTAGAAGAGTCGTTAGACACCATAGGTGAAGCGCTAAAAGAAAATGGCAAAGTCATTGTAACCGGGTGTTTAGGTGTAAAAGAAGATGAAATTCGAGAATTACACCCTAACGTATTGGCCATTACAGGCCCTCATGCCTATGAAACAGTGGTAGAGCAAGTTCATGATCATCTCCCACAGCCTCAGCATAACCCGTTTGAAGATTTGATCCCCGACCATGGTGTAAAACTCACACCTCGTCACTACGCATATTTAAAGATTTCCGAAGGGTGTAATCATCGTTGTACATTTTGCATAATACCTTCTATGCGAGGCGACTTGGTTAGCCGTCCTGTTGGCAACGTACTAGACGAGGCTAAACGCCTTAAAGACGCCGGGGTAAAAGAACTTTTAGTTATCTCTCAAGACACGAGTGCCTATGGTGTAGATGTTAAACACCGTACGGGCTTTTGGGACGGCATGCCGGTGAAAACCCACATGCAACAGCTGTGTGAAAAGTTAGGTGAAATGGGTATATGGGTTCGCCTTCATTATGTTTACCCCTACCCCCACGTTGACGCCTTAATTGAATTGATGAATGAAGGCAAGATACTCCCTTACTTAGACATTCCTTTTCAGCATGCCAACAAACGTATTTTGAGATTGATGAAACGCCCAGGCAGTGCGGAACGTGTTTTAGAACGCGTTAAGAAATGGCGTGAACAATGCCCTTCTTTGGTTATTCGCTCTACCTTTATTGTTGGCTTTCCTGGCGAAACCGAAGAAGAGTTTGAAGAGCTTCTCGACTTTTTACGCGAAGCACAGCTTGACCGCGTGGGAGCCTTTGCCTATTCGCCGGTGGAAGGCGCAAGAGCTAATGACCTACCGGATCCCGTGCCAGAAGACATTAAGCAAGCCCGATTAGCCCGATTTATGGAAGTACAAGGTGAAATAAGTGCTCAGCGTTTGCAAGACAGAATTGGCAACGAGTATCAAGTTGTTATCGACAGTGTGGACAGTGAAGGTGCGGTAGGACGAACGTATGCCGATGCGCCAGAGGTTGACGGTCTGGTGCACTTAAATGGTGTGTATGATGTCAAACCCGGTGATCGTGTATGGGCAGAAGTTATTCATGCCAACGAACACGACGTGTGGGCCGTGTTGTCAGAAGATCAGGACGATTAGCCACTCTTACTTTGGCTAATCAAACCTTTGCAGCGCCGTGATACTTGCGGCGCTTGTTACCAAGGTATTTTGTCGCCGTTAGCATGGAAAAACTGCCCGGTATTATTTAACGCAAGTTCAGCTATTCTCTCGTACAGTTGACCCGCTGCCGTATCAGCATCTATATCGCCGTTACCGTTCACCATTTCTGTTTGTACAAAACCGGGGTGAAACAAACCCACCGCAATCCCTTTAGGCTTTAAATCTTGAGCGAGAGACACGCCTGCGGCATTCAGCGCAGCTTTGGACATACGATAACCGTAATATCCCCCTGAACTGTTGTCTTCCATGGAACCCATGCGGCTCGTTATAAGCGCAATCTTACCGTCGGAAGAAAGCGAAGGCAGTAAAGCCTGTGTGACTAGCAATGGGCCAAGCGCGTTAACCCTGAATTGATAATCTATAGTGTGGGGGTCCCAATCGCCTAGCCCCTCTTTGCCCAATACGCCGGCATTGTTAATTAACAAATCGATAGAGACATTGGCTAAAGGCGCAAGCGCATCAGGTAAAAATTCTGGCTTTGAAACATCCACGCCTATCACAACCGTGGCACCCGATACGTTTAAGTCGTCACAACTATTTCGGCATGTTGCATAAACATGATGCCCTTGTGAAACGTAGTGTTTAACCAGCGCTAAGCCTATACCTCTATTTCCACCTGTGATGACCACGTTCATAAAGACCTCCTTTTACTTGGAAACAAACACTGGAAGCGGCCCTTTTAAATCAAGGCTTACCCTTTCAACAAACGGGCGAGATCGTCCGGCGTATCCACCCCCACAGGTGGCGGAGCTTTCGCAACATCGCAATGGATTTTATCGCCGTACCATAGTGCCCGTAGTTGCTCTAGTGATTCAATATGCTCTAATGCGCTTGGGGCATAACTTACGTAACGTTGCACATAATTAGCCCGGTACGCATAAATGCCTATATGGCGAAAATACAATGTTGGATCAGCATCACTTGGGTTAGCCATCATACGATTGCGTTCAAATGGAATAGCCGCACGGGAAAAGTAAATCGCTTCGTTATGTGTATTGACTAACACTTTCACCACATTAGGATTAAGAACGTCTTCTGCGTTTGAAATAGGCGTTGAAAGTGTGGCCATTTCACATTGCTTTGCTACCGCCAAGTTTGACGCAACTTGCTGAATATTCTGCGCGGGTATAAAAGGTTCATCGCCTTGCACGTTCACCACAATACTGTCACCGCTGATGTGTTCTTTTTCTAATACTTCAGCAATTCGCTCGGTGCCGGATTGATGGGTGCTTGCCGTCATGCATACAGTGGCAAATGAACGCGCCACCTCTTGAATGCGAGCATCGTCAGTGGCAACAATAACCTTACTGGCCCCCGCTTCATGGGCTCTGTCTACCACGTGCTGTATCATAGGTTTACCTTGAATATCTGCCAAAGGTTTACCTGGAAAACGTGTGGAGCCGTAACGTGCAGGAATGACAACTGTAAAAGACATATGCACTACCTAGTTTCGTCAACTTCATCAAGCGTGAGTGCAGTGGCATGACTCTCTATTAACACAGGGATACCGTCTTTAATGTCAAACGCTAACCGGTCGAAGCGACACACCAATTGTGTATTATTGTCTGCCAGTACCAGTTTTCCCTTACACACAGGGCAAGCCAATACTTCTAAGAGTCTTTTATCAAAAGCCATTGTTGTATTCCTAAATCATTCATCTTTAAGTGCGGTGAGCCGTGTTTAATTTGTTCTCGATAAGCGTAAACACGGCGTCATCTATTTTTGCCGTAACCGGTAAGAACCAGCAATCATCATGTGCAAAGCCTGCCACTTTCACTGCGTCCTTTTCTGTCATTAATACAGTTCCCGAAGGAATATCCTCTGGTGAGAATTGATAATGATCGGGATAGGGACAGGTTTTATCAAGGTGAACCCCTAACCCGGTTAGTTGAGAAAAGAACCGTTCAGGTGCACCAATGCCTGCTAAGGCAGTAACGCGCTTTCCTTGAAAGTATGTTAACTCAGTTCTCTTTACGTTATTTTTTACCGATGTTGGTAGTTCAGCCTCTAACGCCATCATGAACTGGGGTGTCGTACCACTCGCTAGGTGAGGTTGAGTGTTATTCTGTCGATTATGTATAATGGCATCTACGGTTGCTAGTCGCCAGCGCCCTTCTCTTAATGGCCCCATAGGCATTAAAAAGCCACTGCCAATTAGCCGTTCGTCCATGACAACCAATTCTATATCGCGAGCTAACGCATAGTGCTGTAAGCCGTCGTCACAAATAATAATATCGCAGTGCAACTCATCGCAGAGAAACCGAGCTCCGCGTGCTCTTAGCGGGTCAACCACCACAGGTACTCCTGAGCGAATTGCCAGCAATCGTGGCTCATCACCCACTTCCTCTGGGCTATCGGTTTCTAAAACTTGCCTTGGGTAAGTGTCTGACTTGCCGCCATAGCCTCGGCTCAATATACCAACACGTTTGCCTTTATGGGAAAAATATTGCGCTAGCGCCAGTACCACCGGGGTCTTTCCATTGCCCCCTACAGAAATATTACCCACAATAATAACGCTAGCGTTAACACGGGTGCTTTGCTTAATGCCAAAGCGGTAAGCTAACCGGCGCATATGCGAAACACTCCAAAACAGCAACACTAGAGGGCTTAACAACCAAACCCACCACGCCCCTTTATGCCATTGCCTCACAAGTGTTTCCACTAGTGGTCACCAAATTGAAGCGCATGAAGTTGTGCATAATGACCACCTTTCTCAAGTAATTCATCATGCTTGCCGCTTTCAATAATACGTCCTTGTTCAACCACCATGATCACATCAGCACTTTCTATTGTTGAAAGCCTATGGGCCACTACAATACTGGTACATTTTTGCTGTAGCGTTTCTAATGCGTCTTGAATCAAACGTTCTGACTCTGTGTCCAATGCAGAGGTGGCCTCATCTAAAATTAAAATGGGTGCGTCGGCCAATATAGCCCGTGCAATCGCAATTCGTTGGCGCTGTCCGCCCGATAACATTAAGCCGTTTTCGCCAATGACGGTATCTAAACCATCAGGAAGGTTGTCTAAAAATTCTTCCACATGGGCCATTTTAACGGCATGCTCAATTTGCTCGCGGCTAACGGTCTCTTTTGCACCATAAGCAATGTTATTCGCAATAGAGTCGTTAAACAGGGTGACATTTTGTGAAACCACTGCAAATTGCGCCCGTAACGACTTTAAATCAATAGTTTCTAGAGATTTATCGTCCAGTTTTACCTGGCCCTGTTGGGGTGAGTAAAAGCGAGTAAGCAAAGAGGATATTGTGGATTTACCACTCCCCGAGCGTCCTACCAAAGCAATAGACTGACCTGGTTCGGCTTTAAATGACACTTCCGTTAACGCTGGTGTATGTTTGCCTGGATAAGTAAAGGTAACATTATCAAACTCTATTTTTCCCTTGGCTCTCTCTATTTTTAAGCCACCGCTGTCGGCCTCATCGCTACGATCTAAAATATCAAAAATGCTCGAACACGCCGCCATGCCTTTTTGAAATTCATTATTTATGGTAGTGAGTTGTTTAAGTGGCTTTAATAACATCACCATACAAAACACCACGTTAATGAATACGCCAGCGGTTAACTTTTCTAGCATGCCCGGCGTACTGGCAATGTATAACACTACCGCCAGAGCAATAGAGGCAATAACTTGAATAGACGACACACTAAGAATCTGTGTCACCGCCAGTTTCATGGTTTGTTGGCGATTATGGTTGTTTTTCTGGGCAAAACGTTTTTGTTCTATTTTTTGGCCACCGAACATAATCACCACTTTGTGACCTTTAACCGCTTGCTCTACTGCGGACGTGAGGTTCCCCATTGATTGCTGTATGTTTTTACTTACCACTCTAAAGCGCTTACTAACTACTGACACAATCACGGCCACTAAGGGCCCTATCAAAAGAAATATCAATGACAATTGCCACGAGTAATAAAACATGACCGCAAGTAATCCAATTACAAGCGCGCCTTCGCGTACCAAGGTGAGTAATGCTTTGCCGGACGCATTCGCTACTTGCTCAGTATCGTAGGTAACCTTACTAATTAAGCTGCCAACAGCTTGGGTATCGTGAAATGATACGGGCAGATGAATGTACTTACTAAACAATTGCTGTCGCATGCGCATCACGACTTGAGAACCAATCCAAGTTAACGTGAATGTACCTAAAAAGTTGAACAAACCGCGAATAATAAACAAAGGGACAATAGCGAACGCGGCAAGCCTCAAATATTCATGATCGTTATTCCCTAACGACTCATCAATCATGGGCTGTAACTGCGCAAACACAAAGGTATCTACGGCAGAATAGCCAATCATCCCTACAATGGCGGCGAAAAAAGGAAGTTTAAAATCACGCAAATAGCGTAAAAAACGCTTAACCTGTGAAGCGGATGTATCGGTTTGCTGCATCAGTTAATGTGAACCTGTTTGGAATTAAAGTTATACCCTACCATTGTACTCGCTTCTTGCTTTTTTCCCTAATCTTGCAGGTACCTAGGTGGTTTATTAACCATGAACCAACGTTTTGTTGAACCTGATCGTGTAGGCTCTACTATGATGCCCTTTGATGAAAATTCAAGGCGTATATAGCCAAATTCACTCGTGGTGAATTGACGGGCACCAAATGCTTCATAACGTTGATATACTTTTTTGGAAGGAAACTGCCACCGGTTCTCATACCCTTGCGTGTAAATGACATACTGGGGGGATACTGATGTTATAAACGCCTGTGTAGACGAAGTTTTACTGCCATGGTGAGGGGCAATTAACACATTTGCTGAAGGTAATTGTGTTGTTTTAATCAACGCATACTCTGCTTCACGTTCGATATCGCCAGGTAATAATATCCGATAATGGCCGTCAGAAATTGAAACCACACACGAAGTATTATTGCTGTTAACGTGATTCCCAGCTTGTGGCCAGTGGAAGCTTACGATAAGCCCTTGCCATTCAAACGCCTCGCCCTGAGTACAGCCATTGAGTGGGCTAAACCACTGCGTAGGACCTGATTGAGCACGGGGCAGCGCTTTATTTGTCATCGTTTGGCTTAACCATGTCGACAGCGCATCAACACCGCCAGCATGATCTGTATCACTATGACTCACTACAACGAAGTCGACATCATTCGCATTTATTTGTGCGAGATATTGCGGTATTACACTTTCAGCAATGGGCGCTTTACCCTGATAAACAGGGCCGGTGTCTATTATGCCTGCTCTATGGCCACGTGTGAGCGCTATGGCAGTTCCCTGCCCTGCATCAAAAACATGAACGTACCAGCGTGTTGGGTTGTAAGGGGTGCTGATTGCGAAAATAAAGGGGAAAAGGCACAACAAAATGCCACGCTTTTGGCCATAAAAGGTAGGCAAGATGGCAATGATCAACGCGAAACACAGTGCCATCATAACTTGAGGCTCAAAAGACACTAAAAATGCACTGTGAGGCCAATCTGACAGGAACCGCAAAAACCTAAGTAGCTGGCTAAATGCATCATCAAGAAGCCACATTCCCTGCATTGCCCACCCCGCTGCGCTGGGTAGCAAGGTGTCACAGCAAGCAGCGATGATAAACAGCGCTATGGCAATGGGCAGCAAAAGGCTGATTAAGGGCACCAACACCAAGTTAGCGACAATTCCCGTCAAACTCGCTTGGCCAAACCAAAGTAGTGTGATGGGTACCATGAAGATGGAAAGTGCAACTTGAAGCACAATGATTGAGTAATACCAAGGCAGTTGAAATAGTTGAAATCGCCAGTTTAAAAAAATGATTATAAACACAGCACCTATGCTGAGATAAAAACTGGCATGCAGCCAAGATAAAGGAAATAGGACGACACAGAAGAACAGCATAAACACCAAAAGCGCTGAAGGCGTTGTTGCTAATCGACTCCATACCATCGCACATCCTATCACAAGCATGCTAAACGCCCTCACAACGGGCAACGACAGTCCACTCACATAGGCATATAGCAATGTGGCTAACACCACCAAGCATAAGTTCGCATCCCGCGTGTTACTTAACACAATGCGCTGGCCAAAAAGCCGCACAACTAACAGAAACAGAGCACGAGTCATTAACAGTACAGCCCCTGCAATTATGCCCAAATGCATACCTGATATGCTAAATACATGCGCTGTGCCAGTACGCTGAATTAACATCCAGTCTTCGTTAGACAGGGCCTGCTTGTTACCTAATAATAGTGCTTGGAACCAGGCATTATTGACAAGCGCTAAATCACTGAGGCTTTCGCTTAAATAGAAACGCAGACCATGGTGATGGCTAATGCGGTTTTCGGTAAATGCCTGCTTAGCATTCGTTTTAATATAGCCCGTGGCAACAATGTGTTGACTCGTTAAATACCTTTGCTGAGAAAAACCCACTGGGTTGGCATTTCCGTAGGCCGGTTTAATTCGCGCTGTGAAGGTGACTTTATCGTTCGTGTGTACGCACAACTGGGGATCTAACGCATACAAACGCATGTCTACACTAGCATTAAGTTTAAGCGAGTCTATTCGACTTACCCTTAACGTTAATACTGGCTTCTTTTGCCCATCGCCGCTTAATTCTTCATCACTTTTAACACTATTTAAACAGCCCCCTGCGACCACTTGTCCGAAAAGTGTGACATCTTGTTGAATTTTGTCTTCTGGGAGTTGCCAAGACAGGTAGGAATACCCTACACTCGCCACCCATAGTGTTCCTGCTAGCGCGCCACTCATCGCGAAACTTAAGGTAGCGCAATGTTCGCTATATAAATGCCCCCTTACGTTAAAAGTGGGTGCCTTTCGTGTCATTACATAGCCAAACGCAGCAAAAATAATTGCAGCAATGCCTATTCCAAATTGGATTGGATATGAAGGAAGTGCGGGCCAAAGCACACTAGTTATTGCGCAAGCGCAAAAACTGCCACACCAAATTGTGATACGATTAGCCATTAGTCTACGTAAGCAATAGTGGTACATGGCTAAACTAGCCATCTGGTTTACGGTAACGAACGAATTTTATGCCTAAAAAATTTATTAGACGATTTCTTCCTGACCATCAAACGGTCAAGAAAAACAAAGCACTACGTATCTTTGGAAGTGTGTTACACGAACCAAATTTATGGCACTTAAACCGACGTTCCGCTGCGGGTGCATTCGGTATAGGGTTGTTTTTTGCTTTTTGGCCGGTGCCCTTTCAAATGTGGCTGTCTGCTGGCATGGCGATTCCATTTAGAGCGAACTTGCCTTTATCTGTGGCTACCGTTTGGATTACAAACCCGTTTACTATGCCGCCCATATTCTACGGGGCTTATAAAGTAGGCACTACTGTACTTGGGACCAAGCCTGAGCATTTTGAATTTCAATTTAGCTGGCAATGGGTGGTAGAAAGTTTAACCACAATTGGCCCGGCTTTTCTTGTAGGCTGTGCCATCTGTTCTGTTATATTTAGTGTGGCAGGATACTTAAGCCTCAATTGGATTTGGCGTTTACAAGTTAAAAAAGCTTGGGAAAAGCGTAAGCAGGCCAGAGCAAACAAAACCCAACAAGCTTAAACGTTGAATACAAAAAAAGGGCGATACTTATGCGTATCGCCCTTTTTTATTTTTCTTAGCACCTTGGGCTATTTAGCCTCAGTGGCGCTCTAGAAACGCAACCAATGCTTCTTCATCCCAAACGTCCACACCTAAGTCCTGTGCTTTAGTCAGTTTAGAACCCGCTTTTTCGCCTGCAACTAAGAAATCCGTATTTTTTGATACAGATCCCGCAACTTTGGCACCTAATGCTTGTAATGCTGATTTTGCGTCGGAACGCCCCATCGTGCTTAGTGTGCCCGTAATCACGCAGGTTTTACCCTCCAATGGTAAAGTTACACCTTCCTCTTTCGCCTCTATTTCTGGCCAGTTAATGCCAACAGACAACAAAGCATCAATAACATCGGTATTGTGACTCTCGTTAAAGAAATTGACTATATGCGCAGCGACGATTTCTCCCACATCTTGAACCGCGATAAGGTCATCAATGCTTGCCTGCCTAATGCTTTCTAACGTACGAAAGTGCAAGGCTAAATTGGACGCTGTGGCTTCACCAACTTCACGAATACCTAGCGCGTAAAGAAACTTAGCCAATGTGGTACGTTTAGACGCTTCCAGTGAATCAAGAAGTTTAGACGCCGATTTTTCAGCCATGCGCTCTAAACCTATTAGCTTTGGAAGCGAAAGCGTAAAGAAGTCTGCAGGGCTGTGTACTAAATTCGCATCCACTAATTGATCGACAAGTTTGTCGCCCAAGCCGTCAATATCAAACGCTTTTCTAGAAGCGAAATGTTTGAGTGCTTGTTTACGTTGTGCCGCACAAATAAGCCCCCCTGTACAACGCGCTACCGCTTCATCTTCAAGTTTTTCAACATTTGAATCACACACCGGGCACTGCGTAGGAAACTCGATGGGCTTCACGTTACTCTGGCGTTTAGCTTCAACCACAGAAACGACCTGCGGTATAACATCCCCAGCTCGCCTAATAACCACGTAGTCGCCAACTTTCACACCTAGACGCTCAATTTCATCTTGGTTATGAAGCGTGGCATTAGATACGGTTACGCCACCGACGAATACCGGCTCTAACCGCGCAACGGGCGTAATAGCCCCTGTCCGCCCTACCTGAAATTCTACATCAATTAACTGAGTAACCTCTTCTTGCGCTGGAAACTTTTGTGCAATAGCCCAGCGAGGCGCTCTAGCAACGAAACCAAGGGTGTTTTGCAGCTGAATATCATCCACTTTGAATACAACACCATCGATATCGTAAGGAAGGGCATCACGTTTCTCTAAAATGTGTTGGTAATAGGCTAAGCAGCCCTTTCCCCCTTGAGCTGTGGTAATATCTGGGCACAGCGGCACGCCCCAAGAAGCAAGGGTATTTAAGCGTTCACTATGCTGTTCGGGCAATTCGAATTCACTTGGGGTCACAACTCCTAAGGAATAGGCATAGAACATAAGAGGTCGTTTTGCCGTTATTTTGGAATCTAACTGGCGCAAACTGCCCGCTGCCGCATTACGAGGGTTTGCAAATACCTTTCCTCCGCTTTTTCGCTGATTTTCATTCAGTGTTTCAAAACCGTTTTTAGGCATAAACACTTCACCGCGTACTTCAACGCGCCGCGGCCAATTTTCACCCCGTAACGATAACGGGACATTGGCGATGGTGCGTACATTAGCGGTAATATTCTCACCTACTTGCCCGTCACCGCGGGTAGCTGCACGCACTAACTGACCGTCTTCGTAAAGAATACTCACCGCTAAACCATCTAACTTAGGTTCACAGCTAAAAGCCAGCGTGACTGATTGTTTAAGTCGGTCTAGAATTCGCTTTTCAAAGGCCAACAATGACGCTTCATCAAACGCGTTATCTAGCGACAGCATTGGCACATCGTGAGTCACTTGCTCAAACGCGGTTAGCGCTTGACCGCCCACTTTTTGGCTGGGTGAATTAACGCTTTGAAACTCAGGGTGCGCTTGCTCTAACGCCATCAACTCCTGCATTTCCCGGTCGTACTCTGCGTCCGGTACGGTGGGCGCATCTTTAACGTAATATTGATAATTATATTCAGCGAGTCGAGCACGAAGTTCGTCTATGCGTTGCTTCACTTGTAGATCGGTTTCAGACATGGTTATAGCACGTACCTTGATTGATAAATTAGCAGCAAGGCTGCTGATGATATTCGCCTGTCGGCAATAAACTTTAACTAACACAAAAGAAGGGCCTGATTGTGGTCAGGCCCTTCTTTATTATATTACATTTACGCCGGTTTTAGTGGCTAGAAATAATACGCTTGCGTTCAAATTCGCGAATTTTTTCAACGTATTGCTGCAAGCCTTGCTTTGTTAACACACTGCGCCTGCCATCAAGTACTTGGGCGTTAAATTCGTCAGCCAATTTGCGTGCAGCGTTGTGCATCATATTGAATACCTGATGCGGGTCGCCTTCAATCGGTAAAATCATAAACAAAGACACACCTTGCGTGGAAAACGTCTCAAGATTATCAATGTCAAAAATTCCAGGCTTAAACATATTCGCTAAACTAAACAGAACAGGCCCTTTTCCATTTGCGTTCACGTGCCGATGAAAAATATCTTGATCGCCGAATTTAAAGCCTAATGTAAGCAGCATGGGTAACAGCGCAGCGCCACTAATGTGGTCATCATCCTGTGCACGCACATTTAGCACTAAAACTTCCTGTTCTTGCCCACTGGTAGCGCTTTGGTTCGACTGGGTTTTTGCAGTATCCTGAGCTTGTTGCGCCGTCGCCTCTTTATCAAAATCAATGCGTATTTGATCGTCCCCAATAGAAGGTTCTTGGCGGCGTTTCATTGTGGACTTTTGACGCTTGGGCTTCACAAGTTTCTTTGCTTTATCGCCGAAACTTGGTGATTTTATGGATTCTCTGGCTGGCGGAGCATCGGTATCAGAGTGTGATGATGGCTCCGGTTGCTGTTGTGCATCTAGGCTAAACGTGTCAACAGACGGAGACGTGGGTTCTTCAGCCGCAGGTTGTCTGGCTTGTTCGTTATCGTCCTCGTCCTTTAGTAAAAAACCAGGCGGTTCTGGAAACGCCTGCGCATTATCGGAAGTAGGCTCCCCTTGAACACGGCTGCCCGATTGCATGTGGGGCTTTGGATTGGAAACCACTGAACCGTATAACTTGGGCTTCTCAGGTTCTGGTGTACTGGGTTCTGTTTGCTTTTGCGTGGGCGACGACGCTGACTTACTTACCTCATCTGACGTGCTTTCATCATGGGAAAGAGTGCTTGCTGCGTCATCCTCGCTTTCCAGTGTATCCTGCAATGGTGATGAAAGTTCACGCTCGTCTGTGTAAGGTTCAGTCTGATTTTCATCCTTCGATGAAGGTGAAACCACTCTTACCTGCCCAATACCTAACTCATCAAATTCTGGTTCTTCACGACTCGCGTAGTCTTGCACAGGGTCTTGATCGTCATGCTCGTCGCTCCATTGCCGAGGCTCCTGTCTTGGCTTCCCTTCTAATTTACTATTTTTGCGAATTTTCCAAATACCATGTGCAAGTACGGCTACGATAAAACACGTACCGGCAATCAGTAGTGATAGACGTAATTCATCTTCCATTTTAGCTTCGTCGCCCTTTGTTATGCTTCTGCGAAAGCCATAGCTTCGTCAACATCAACCGCCACCATTCTAGATACGCCAGGTTCAGCCATGGTAACCCCGGTGAGGTGACTTGCCATTTCCATCGCAATCTTATTGTGGGTGATATATATAAATTGTACGGTTTGAGACATTTCTGAGACCAAGTTACAAAAACGCCCCACGTTTGCATCATCTAACGGTGCATCGACTTCATCCAACAAACAAAACGGCGCTGGATTAAGCCTAAAAATTGCAAATACCAATGATAAAGCGGTTAACGCTTTTTCTCCACCGCTTAAAAGGTGAATCGTACTATTTTTCTTGCCCGGGGGGCGCGCCATAATAGTAACACCGGTTTCTAAAAAATCATCGTCAGTTAATGCTAAATAGGCCGAGCCGCCGCCAAAGACTTTTGGGAATAAGGTTTTCAAATCACGATTAACTTGCTCGAACGTGGTAGAAAACCGCACACGCGTTTCTTTATCTATCTTGCGTATAGCACTTTGTAATGTTTCTAACGCCTCTGACAAATCTTCGTGCTGAGTGTCTAAGTGCTGTTTACGCTGAGATTGCGCTTCATATTCTTCCACCGCCGCCAAATTGACTGCGCCTAAACGTGAAAGCGCGGCCTGATTTTTATCTAATTCCTGTTGCCATTGCGTTTCATCAGCATTATCAGGTAAGGTTTCAAGCACCTCCTTGAGCGATAACTTCACCTCGTCCAACTGCTCTAACAGCGTCGTCACTCTTACGCGATAGCCTTCAATGTCAACACTCAGCTTGTCAATGTCACTTTGTCGTTCCTGCATTTCTTTCGCCAGCGCTTGATGGCCTTTTTCTGCATCAGCAAGCAGGGCTTCTACACTTTCCTGCTTGGCAGTAAGCGTCTGCTTTTCATTTTCCAACGCTTCTCTTTTCGACAACAGCTTTTGTAACTCTTGGTCTTGCTCAGCTTTAGGTGCGTGTAAACTGCGCTGCTCTGTTTGCAGGTTTTTAATACGTTTTTCATACGTATGCCATTGTTGATTGTTACGCGTAACCTGTTCTTGATAGAGTTTTTGGTGATTCTCAAGCTGTTGCACTTTTAATGCAAGCTCATGTTTTTCCTGCGTTAACTGTTCAACACTTGCCCGCAACGCCGCCACTTTTTGTTCAACTGATTCCCGCTCTCTCTGTACATCGTCTACCCGTACTTCATGCTCAAGTATTTGCGCTTCGGCTATGGCTAATCGTTCAGACAAAGACGCCAGTTGAGTCTCTTCTTTTTCCAACATTGCTTGATGTTTGTCTAGTTCACTTCGAAGTTTAGCCTCACGCGCTTCATCCTGTGCTAATTGCATAGTAATAAGTGAACGTTCATTTACCACATTAGACAAAACACTTTTCGACGCCTGCCATACGTTTTCACAATCAACTTTATGCTCTTCCGCGTCCTTCACACAATCACTGGCGACGACCATGCGCTCGTTAATGATTGACTCAGTATTTTCTAACTCGCTTAACTGCGCTTGTAACCCTGTTATTTTATGCGCCCGTTTAAGTACGCCATCGTTATCCGTTTCCTGACGGGTAGTCGGTATGCTTATCCAGTCTACCCCACACCAAAGCCCCGACATTGACAGTGCGCTTTGATGCGCTTTTAGTTCGCCGCGGGCGCCTAATGCCGCCGCATCTGTGTCGTAAAGGTAGATATCATTAAAGGCCTCAGGCACATATTTAGAGCTTATTGCCGCTGCCAATGTGCCAGCTGCTTTTTTCTTGGTAAATTCACTTTGCAAAAAAACTGGCACATCTTGTGGCAGGTTATCTTGATTGAGTAGCTTGGAGGGGCAAGATAAGTCGCTAATGTAGGGTTGCTGCCATCGTCGTAATACCGTTTCAGTACATTTGGTTAATGCTTCTGGTACAGCTAAGTATTGCCACAACATCGACAACTGTGGGTTAATCTCATTATTGGTATTTGTCGCATCTTCTTGCAGGGTTTGTAATGCAGAAATTGACGAACTCAGCGTTTGGCACTGTTCACGTGTGTGCCGCCATTCCTGCTCTCTTTCTTTTAGCTTTTGCTGGTTATCTGACAGTGCCTGTTTCGCTTGAAGGTACGCATCTTCTGCGTTAGCTACTTTTTCTTCCGCTTCCTCTTGCTTCAAGTCGAGCACGGACAGTTTAGTGTGCAAATCACTTTGCCCTAATTGAGTAAGCTCTTCGTTTAGCTCACTGATCCTCTGGGAAGTACGCAGTTGCATACCCATGGTGGATTGCACCTGGCTGTGGCAGCTTTGTACCTCTTGCTTAATACGATGGTAAGTTTCTTCGTGTTCACGTGCACTACGATTAAAAACGCGAAGTTCATTTTCAGCATCTTCGAATTGTTCTTTCGCTTGGTATAACGCTTCCTCTTTGACTTCTTGAAGCGGCAGCAATGCTTCCAGCGACAGCGTGGATTGTTCTAGTGCGGTTTCAGCTTCAGCTTTTGAAGAAATAAGAAGCTGCTTTTGTTGGTTTAGCTCAGTTAGCTCATGGCTAATTTGCGATAATCGCTGTTGGGCATGGAGGGTGTTTTGCTCTATACGTGTAATGGCAGTGGCGGTTGTAAATAAGGCTTCTTGATTTGCCTCAAGCGCTGATTTCAACTCACTTTGCTGTGTTTTGTAGGTGAGCATACCTGCTTCATCACCTTCGCGCTTAGACGTTAACGCATCTAGTTGCTTTTTAATATTCGCTTGTTGCGACTCTAGGCGTTCAATATGCTCACTGTTCTTTAAAAAACGAAGGGCTGTTAGTTCGCCTTTTAAACGGCGAACATTTCCTCGAAGGCTTTTGTAGCGGGTGGCTGCTGCCGCTTGCCGTTGTAGTTTTTCAAGTTGTTGCGCCAACTCATCGCGCACATCATTTAAGCGGTCTAAATTGTCTTGCGTGTGTCTTATTCGGTTTTCAGTTTCTCTTCGCCTTTCCTTATACTTAGAAATGCCTGCGGCTTCTTCAATAAAAACGCGAAGTTCTTGTGGTTTTGACTCCATTAACCGAGAGATCATGCCTTGTTCAATAATGGCATACGAACGAGGACCTAGCCCTGTGCCTAAAAATAAATCGGTCACATCCCGCTTTCTACATTTTACACCGTTAAGAGAATAGGTGGATTGAGCATCGCGAGTCACTAACCGTTTTACCGAAAGCTCGTTGTAAGAGGCGTACTCGCCCCCTATTCGCCCCGCGCTATTATCAAACACAAGCTCGACGCTGCATTGCCCCACGGGCTTTCTCGCTGATGAGCCGTTAAAAATAACGTCTGTCATGGCATCGCCACGCAGGTTTTTCGCCGAGCTTTCACCCAGCACCCAACGAACCGCGTCGATGACGTTAGACTTGCCGCAGCCATTAGGCCCCACTACCGCGGTCATGTCTCCGGGAAAAGGGATTGAGGTGGGATCAACAAAGGATTTAAAGCCAGCTAGTTTGATTTTCTTTAGACGCACAAGACCACCTTGCGAACAAACGCACAAAATAGCAGTCGAATCGGTACAATAAAGTTGTTCATACTAAGGCGATAAACAAGCGTAAGTGCCTGTATTATTAGCGTGGCTGTCATGTTATTTTTATTTGTTTATCGACTTTAGCAAATCTAACAGCTTGTAACAATTACCATTTCAGGCAATGTGTTAGCACGGGTATACTGCCATTAAAATAGCGATGGCAATGTAGCCAAAGGTTTTAGCGTTATACTATTTTTATGCTTAAAAAACGTGCACGTATTTAATCATCAGGAGCGGCAATGCAATCCCACAGTGGTGTACACTATTTTTTCGAAGGTTTTTCTCTTATTAAAACCAAGGGACTAAAACGCTTTGTTTTTGTGCCTTTGGCTATTAACCTCGTGTTATTTTCCGTGGCATTTTATTTTTTATTTGGCCAAATTGAATTTGCCATTGCTTACACCATCAACCTTGTCCCTGAATGGCTTGGCTGGATAAAGACAGCGATCAGTTTCTTCTTGTGGCCTTTAGCCGTTATTAGTGTCTTGCTCATCTTTGCGCTCATTTTTGGCACGTTAGCCAATTGGATTGCTGCGCCGTTTAATGGTGTGCTTTCTGAAAAAGTTGAGCGCCACCTAACAGGTCAAGATCTTGGTGACGAGGGTATCATGTCACTTATCAAAGATATTCCACGAACCCTGGGCCGTGAGTTCACAAAGCTTGCTTGGTATATACCTCGGGCGCTAGGATTTCTACTTCTGTTTATTTTTGTACCTGTATTTGGCCAATTGTTATGGTTTTTGTTTTCCGCTTGGATGATGGCTATTCAATATTGTGATTACCCTTACGATAACCACAAAGTGGGTTTTAAGCGGATGCAATCCCATTTATCTGCCCATAAAGGCAAAGCGCTTTCCTTTGGTATTATGGTGAATGTGTTTTCACTGATACCCGTGGTGAATTTTATTGTCATGCCAGTGGCAATATGTGGCGCTACATCAATGTGGGTTGGGGTGTTAAAGCCAGAAGCCTTAAGCGAATATTAATGGTTCATTCACTCACGGGTTCACTTAATTCATGCAAAACAGAAGCGCGACTTTCGTATTCAGCTAACCAGTACCCTGCACGCTCTGCGCGGCCACTTTGATGGAAGGCTTGAAAAAGGTTCATTGAGATAGGCCGCTGTGTATCAGGGTTATGCAATTGTTGGCGCCACAACGTTAAATATAACGGTGGAATAACACCCACGTCGTGATGTTCCATAAAGGTAATGCGGTGACTCGGCTTGTAGGCCTTTATGCCAGACGCGTCACAAGTGCGAGCTGATGCTATAGTCAGCGTTGTATGAGCAGCGTCTACGGCCTCATGCCATTGGTTCACGGTGGCCATGGGATGGTAAGTTATTGCCCCTTCAATCACTAAGTTTGGCACCGAAAAATCTGCTATCTTTTCAGTGTGACAGTAACGCTGAGCAGAAGATTTTGGTAAAGGGTATTCATCTATAAAACCCGCAAAATGCGCTAACTCGTGCACAAATACCGAATAGTCATCACTCATATCGAGAAACATAACCCCATTTTGGACATTGGCTTTCCCCTGCTCGGCAACAACCACCGCGTGGGTGAGCGTACGTTTGGTTACCGCAGGCCCTAATGGCTTAATATTACAGCCAAGTCGGTTATTGCCCTGGTACTGGGCGTGGCAATCTAATTGGTTGTTTTCAAGCCAGATTGGCGGTGCAATACACAAAGGTAAAGACTGTAAACGCAGGTCTTGTTCAAATTGCTCGTATAAGGCATTTGCCCGAGAAATTGTTGATAACGAAGTGGCAAAAATTTGGATTCGTTGTAAGCAGGTTTTATCTGTAGGCCATGTATACTCACCCACACTGTTAGCCGCTTTAGGTGAATACTGTGATAACAACATGATGACTTCGGCTGCTTTTGTATGCCCTGCATCAGCAGCCTGCTGAAAGTATTTCAGTGCCTCTTCTCTTAGATTTTCATCCCACAAGAGTCGACCATACTTAAACGCGCTTTGCATATCTAGGCTGGCGGTTTTTTCAAGCCAAGGACGGGCAAGTTCTAGCTTCCCTTGTAACAGATACCAGTCAGCCAACGCAGATTGCGCCGGAAGATAATTTAATTTTGCCGCACGTAAAAGCCATTTTTCACGTTTATTGGGGTTATCTGTGTCCATAGCGAAGGCAAGTTGAGCTTCTGGCACATTTCCAATAGCGGCCAACGCCATTAACTCTGCGTTAGATTCTGCTTCCCCAATAAGTTGATACAATGCCCATGCAGCTTCCGCATTTTCCAGCGACACTAGCTTCTTTAACCAGTACACGCTCTCATGTTCTGTCGCCCATGCGACCATCATAGATTGCGCTTTTTGATTGCCAGATTTGGTAGCGTACCACAGTGAAGAATAGAGAGATTGAAGGTAGGTACTGTTGGCGGACGCAATTTCTTTGTTCGCCGGGTAAACCTGCACTACATTATAAACAAGTTGAGAAGGATAACGTCCGGAATCACCAGCTACCAACAGAAGTGCCAACACGGCGAGTAGTAACCCTCTCATATTACTGTGCGAACTTACTCAGAAACGCTGGCAGTACGTTGGCGTAAACGATTTAATTCAAGACGTGCATAACGGTGTTCTACGTAATCGAACACATTGGTGCTGAGTGCTAATTTGAAGTAATTCGAAGCAATACCACGGTTATCGTGTTGCATATGATACTTGCCTAAATAGAAATATGCTTCACACAAACGGTCGGTTAACCCACGTTGACTTTTAACCCCATCGAGCAATGAATTTAACACGTCATTTTCGTTTTTAGTGCCTAAAAACATATCGGCAAGCGCCGTTGCCCAGTGGGCATTGTCTAATTCTGGGCGAATAGAGGCCAAAAACTGTACGCCCTGTTCTGGTGACACCGCGTAGTGGGCGAAATACGCCCACAACGCTCTAAATGGATCGGAGTTATCTTCCTGGGCGAATTTCTCTAAATCAGCAACCGCGAGTTCTGAGCGACCGCCATAATACAGAGCAATGCCTCTATTAAGGAATGCATAGTAATAATCAGGGTTAATATCTAGCGTTGAGTCAAACGCATCGTACGCTTGAATAAAGTCATTTTGTTGGACAAAATGAATCCCTAAGGAATTATAAGCTTCTGCTAAGTCAGGCTTTAGGCTAATAGCTTGATTGTAATCGAATTGCGCCAAGCCGCCTAACCCAACACTATCGTAAAGCATGCCCCGTTGAAAATGCAGTTCTGCTTTATCTTCATTGGATAACGCCGAACTCATAAGTATTTGATTATACCGTGCGATAGCCATTTCCGAGCGAGGATTTACAGGGGCCGGTTCGGCGAGCAGCAAATTCCCCATTTCGGATTTTTGGGTGACAACAGGTGTTTGAGCACAACCGCTCAAAATAACAACACCCAGTAAAAAAAAGATGAGACTAACGTTTCGGTGCATGGTAAAAAGCATACTTCAAGTAAGAAAAACACAATCCGCTAGAGAAAAATGCAATGTCAGCGGCGTATATGTCGCAACCTTCTCGCATTTAATATAAAAAGTAAAGACTAATAGCGGTGATAAGCAGGTAGCTATGACAAATAACAAGATAAAATTACTTATTGAAAAGGCCTACAGTGCCCAACAACATTCTCACTCCCCTTATTCTCGTTTTAAGGTAGGCGCTGCCCTAGAATCAGACAGCGGCGATATTTTTTCCGGCTGTAACGTAGAAAGCGCCGCATTTCCCCTCGGCCAATGCGCGGAAGCAACCGCCATTGGCAATATGGTTACCCGCGGTGGCAAACGCATTTCTCATATCGTAATAGCAAGCCCCAACGACGAGTTTTGTTTTCCCTGTGGAGGATGTCGACAAAAAATTGCAGAATTTGCGCCGGACGAGACACCCGTCACTATGGTGACGAAATCGGGCGCAACCCACGACACCACCATAGGTGAGTTGTTACCCAATGCTTTTCGTGCCCATGATTTAGGCAAGTAATTAAGCTGCGTTTTCGCCGAAAGCGTCAAAGCATGTGCTGGCTACCAGAGGGTCAACTAGCACATGTTATTAGGGTTCTTTGTTATCGCTATTCTTTTGACTCTCTTGCTTTTTATTCAGCTTTGCGGCAGCCACAAAGGCAATAAAAAATAGCGCAAAAATGACGACGCCTACCCAGACTAGAATATTAATTAAAAAGTCCATTATTTGCTCTTTATTATGTATTTTCGTGACTAGACTAGCATTTTTATGAGGCGGGAAAAATGAAAGTGCCTTGCTACTTTCAACACAAGGCACAGGCTTGCTTTTAGGTACTGGTGTAGCCTAGCCGTGATTACCGTTAATACGCTTAGACCCCTCTTGAACACAGGCTTTAAAATTACCCATGCTAATTTCCTTGGCATGTAATTCTATACCGCCAGCATTTTTGTACGTGGTATAATCTTTGTTGGGCATTGCTGTTGCCACGTACCAGGCGTTTCCGTCAATGCTGTCTGAGCATGGGCCCGGAAAGGTGAGTGTCCAAGTAGAACGAAGAAAGCATTTTTTTGCTGTTTGAATATAAGTATCTTCGGTTTTTACCGTATCGTCTTTTGAACCGTATATTTGGGTTACAGTGACTTCTGTAGCCGGCCCATCAATACCACCACTATGTTTATTAATAAAGTAGTTCCAGTTGCCATTGAGCCCACTATTTTCCGCAATAAAACTATCACATTTGGTGATGCCATATTCATGGAATGAGTTTAGTAAGAGTTGAGTATCGTCCGCTGATGCAATGGAAGAGAATAACGTGCCTGTGGTAACAAGCGCTGCTGCTATGGTTTTTATTTTCATCTTCTGCTCCATAAATTTGAGATGAATTGTTGTTATTAAATACTGGCTTTGTTAAAAATTAAGGCAAGTAATGAAGCAGTAGGTATCCGTGGTTCTTTCATTAAAAAATGAATAGATATATCGGTAAGCGAGTACCTGAATCCCTAGTAAAAAGCGCTTCCTTGCCGTCTGTTTGCCGCCAACTATCTAGTTGATCATGGTTCGAAAAAATAACGAAAAATAAAGTATTGCCTTTTTTTCAAACGCTTATGCAGCAAACTCCGTCCATAATATAAAATCCACAGTCAAAATTAAAGTGCACTTTTTTGTGATTCTCGCCAAATTTCATCCAATATAAGAAAAACAAAATATATTGCTTTTATCGAAAATAACTATAATCTGTTGTTTTTTCGTTTCGTCATTTATCTATGGTAGTTGGCTGAGCGCTCATTTTTGAGGCAGCCAAATGGCAACCCTACGTTTAAGTTATCAAACCATTGAGTTTGGTAAGATAGATATCCACCTGTGTACGCTTCGCAATAAACAAGAGTTTCACGACCCTGAAGGTACTGCAGAAGCGCTTGGCATTTCCTCAGCCACCTGGCCTATTTTCGGCATTTTATGGCCTTCCAGCCTAGTATTAGCCCACTTTGTTAGTAATTACGATATTGGCACTAAACGTGTTTTAGAGATTGGTTGTGGTACCGCATTGAGTAGCTTACTGCTTAATAAACAGCACGTAGACATAACTGCGACTGACTACCACCCTGAAGTAGAGACCTTTTTAAATAGAAATTCTCTGCTTAATGGGGATACCGTTATCCCTTTTGAGCGAACTGGTTGGGCCGATAACAATGACAGCTTAGGCTATTTCGATTTAATTATCGGCAGTGACCTACTGTACGAAGATGAACACATCGAATTGCTATCCGATTTCATTCAGGCACATTCGAATCCAACATGTGAAGTGATTATTGTTGACCCTGGCCGCAGTAGAAAAAACAAGCTTGCCAAAAAAATGCTTGAAAACGGATATGCTTCGTCTTTTTTTAAACCTGAAAAAATTGAATGCTTAAAAAATGACTTTAAAGGCCATATCCTTCAATTTGTGCGTAGAGGCTAACGCTGAAAGCGACAATAAGAGAGAATTACCTATATTGCCCCACGTTCTTCGAGTCGGCTGTCTTCTATAGTCTGCCCATAACCGTATTACTTAAGCCAGCTTGCGCTGGCTACCGTCATTTCGTGATTTATTTTTTCTGTCTTGCAGCAAGCTTTTCGAGTTGCTCTTCAGTGGCAGGTAGCTGGTGCTTTTCCTTCCACTCTGAATACGGCATTTTGTATACCACCTCACGGGCTGCTTCGTAGTCTACGTCAGCACCCTGCTCGCTCGCGGCGGCTGAATACCATTTAGCTAAGCAATTGCGGCAAAAATCTGCAAGGATCATTAAATCAATATTTTGAACATCTTTATTTGCGTCTAAATGTTCAACTAAACGGCGAAAAACCGCAGCTTCTACTTCTGTTTGGGTTTGCTTATCCATATTCTGTCCTTACTCAAGAAGATGCAATGAAAAACGAAAAAAGGGAGCCAAGCTCCCTTTTTACTTACATGTGTTTAATTAAGTTTAAGTCAACCTAATTAAATATTACTCTGCGTCGTCAGACTTAGGCGCAGGCTTTTCTAGAAGCTCTTTAATGCTTAAACGTACACGATTTTGGCGATCAATTTCCATAACCTTAACGTCAACCATCTCACCTTCTTTAAGGTAATCCGTCACTTTGTTCACGCGCTCATGAGCGATTTGTGAAATGTGAACAAGACCTTCTTTACCTGGAAGTACTTCTACAAACGCACCGAAGTCTACAATACGTGTGATCTTACCGTTGTAAGTCTTACCCACTTCAATTTCAGCGGTGACTTGCTCAATCTTGCTAATAGCGATGTCTGCTTTAGCACGCTCTGTTGCAAAGATTTTGATTGTACCGTCGTCTTCAATCTCAATGTTAGTATCAGACTCTTCAGTAATTTGACGAATCATTGCGCCACCTTTACCGATAACATCGCGGATCTTGTCCTGATCGATTTTAACAGTGTAAATGCGTGGAGCGAATTCACTAAGCTCTTCGCGGTGACCGCCAATAGCTTCGTCCATTACGTTAAGAATATGCAAACGTGCTTCTTTTGCCTGTTTAAGGGCAATTTGCATGATTTCTTTGGTAATACCTTCAATCTTAATGTCCATTTGAAGTGCAGTGATACCACCAGTAGTACCCGCTACTTTAAAGTCCATGTCACCAAGGTGATCTTCGTCACCTAGGATGTCTGAAAGTACAACAAAGTTGTCGTCGCTCTTCACGAGACCCATTGCAATACCAGCCACTGAAGCTTTAATAGGTACACCTGCATCCATAAGCGCAAGTGAAGTACCACATACAGACGCCATTGAAGATGAACCGTTTGATTCTGTAATTTCAGAAACAATACGTACTACGTACGGGAATTCTTCTTCACTAGGCATGACAGCTTGAATACCACGCTTCGCCAAACGACCGTGACCAATTTCACGACGCTTAGGAGAGCCAATCATACCGGTTTCACCAACACAGTATGGAGGGAAGTTGTAATGCAGCATGAAACGACTATCGCGCTTACCTTGAAGCTCGTCAATCATTTGCGCGTCACGTTCTGTACCTAGGGTAGCAGCAACAATGGCTTGCGTTTCACCACGAGTGAAAACTGCAGAACCGTGAGTACGTGGTAAAATGCCCGTGGCAACATCTAGCGCACGAATCATCTTAGGATCACGTCCGTCGATACGAGGCTCACCAGCTAGGATGCGTGAACGTACTACGTCAGATTCAAGGTCATGAAGAAGGTTAAGTACTTCTTTTTTATCTTGTTCTTCGTCTTCAGCAAGGATAGCTTCAAGCGCTTTTTCTGTTGCAGCTGTTACCGCGTCTTTACGCGCTAGCTTGTCAGAAATTTGGTACGCAGCAACCATTTCAGCTTCAGCAAGTGCTTTTACTTTCTCTTTAAGCGCCGTGTTTTCTGCTTCTGGTTTCCAATCCCACTTGTCGATGCTAACGTTAGCAGCAAATTCGTTTACCGCTGTTATCACCGTTTGTAGTTGCTCGTGACCGAACATCACAGCACCAAGCATAACGTCTTCAGAAAGTACGTCAGCTTCTGATTCAACCATTAATACCGCGCCTTCAGTACCAGCAACCACTAAATCTAGTTCGCTGTCAGCTTGCTCTTCAACACGGGTATTTAGAATATATTCGCCGTTAGTATAACCAACGCGCGCTGCACCAATTGGGCCATTAAATGGAATGCCAGAAATGGCTAGCGCAGCTGAAGTACCAATCATAGAGATGATATCGGTAGGGATGTCTGGGTTGGCAGACATGACTGTGATAACAACTTGTACTTCGTTTTTAAACCCTTCTGGGAATAATGGACGGATAGGACGGTCAATCAAACGTGCTGTTAGCGTTTCGCCTTCTGAAGGGCGACCTTCACGTTTAAAGAAACCACCTGGGATTTTACCCGCAGCATATGTCTTTTCTTGATAGTTAACCGTTAGCGGGAAGAAATCTTGATCTGCTTTCGCTTCTTTCTTACCAACAACGGTAACTAATACAGCGGTGTCATCCATACTTGCCATGACGGCTGCTGTTGCCTGACGAGCGATAACGCCCGTTTCAAGTGTTACAGTATGCTGTCCATACTGAAATGATTTAGTAATAGGAGTCACTATTTGTCCTTTAATTTCAATCTTATTTATCGCTTATAATCGCGGTGCATAGTATAGCGGTGAACTTGCACTAATACCATTAACAAATTTATTTATCCCACAATCTCGGCGTTGTTACTGACGAATGCTTTTTTAAGGAACGCGCGATGAACGTGAAAGCGACATTTTATGCTAGCACTGCACGGGAAGCCTACATTCAAGCGTGTGGCCTACGTCAATATGGGTTAAATAAACATGCTAATGTGAAATATCGATGAATTCTCACAAATTGACTATATTTTCATCATAATGACATAAAACGGCGTATGCTATAGATACGCGAATAAAACCTTCTGCACTATTTTTAGTAAAGCACGTTTTAGCAAAGCACGCTGTTCGATTGGCTTTGCTATTTAGTACTTTGTGATTCATAAAATTAAATTAAGTACTTCCCATTTGCGCGCTAAGGGGATCGTTATGTTGGTATTGCGACTAAATAAAGCGGGTATGCCGCAAGAATGGATACATGTGGAACAAGCGGCGAAACTTTATTGTCAGGATAAAGTGCTGTTTGAGTTAGGCACGGGGTCTGTCACCTTAAAAGGAGGTTGGGACCACCATGGTAACCAAAGCGCACTCTCCCTTTCGAGCATTATTGCTTGCGAAGGCAAAGTGGCAGATTTGAGCGGTAAAGTAGCGCTCACCAATCGCTATCTTTTTCGGCGAGATAATTACCTTTGCTTGTACTGTGGTCAGCAGTTTGCACCCAGGGTGCTCACACGGGACCATATTTTACCCCGCTCCCGCGGTGGCAAAGACACCTGGACAAATGTTGCAACATCATGCCAGCGCTGTAATCATGCAAAAGGGGCTAAAACACCGGAAGAAGCCAATATGCCTTTACTCGCGGTGCCCTTTCGCCCCAATGTTTACGAACGCTTTTACCTTATGAACCGACGTATTCTGGCCGACCAAATGGAATTTTTGAAAGGTCATTTTACCGCTAACCGCGATTGGTTTGTAAGCGCCGAATAGGCTGGCGTGTAACCTGTATACTAGAGCCCTGAACTTGTCGTTGAGGCGGGGCTACTGTCGTGTTGAACTTGCTGGCCCTGATTCAGACTATTAACCTGCTGAGCATTGTCTTCTTTTAATGCTTTAAACCATAAGCTAAGCCAGTCAGAACACATTTTGTGTTCAAGTTCGTGGGCTTCTACCGTGGGGCAAAACAGGCTTACCTTAACCACCACCTTGGCTAACTCGTTTGTTTTAATTTCAACTTCAGGGTCAATCCGAATAAAGTCTTGCTCCAAATGGCGCTCGATGAGCCCTTTATAACGTTCCGCTACGTCTCTAAAATACTCACAATGCGCTTGGGCTCTGGCTTGAAACGCTGGCAATAAGCTATATGCGTTCACTGTAGGCTCATTAACAATTTCAAATGAGTGAAGTTTGTAACGTCGCAAAAAGTTTAAGTTACGTACCGTTTGCGTGACCAACTGGCTATTCGGCACATATACGTGCTTTCCCGTATAGTTAAAGGTTTGAGAATCGACCTCCAACAAGGCTGTTTTCGCCCAGTCCATTTCAACCACCTCACCGATGACGCTGTTCATTTGTATCCAATCTCCCACGCGAAATGGCCGAGCGCTGAGGTAATAAATGAACCCCATAAAGCATTGTATAAATTCTCTGGTTGCCAGCACAATCGCCACCATAAACGCAGCAATAGAAATTGCCAGCGTTTGAATCTCTGAAGACCACACCATCATTAATAAAATGATAATGAGTGCATTGCCCAGCTGCTCCAGTATGTTGATTTGATTTCGTCTATCTTCGCCCTTTCTCGAACTTCGTCGTTTAATTAATCGTAAGAGGCCTTTTTTGAAGAAATGCAAAACCACCAGCAATACCACTGAGGCAAGAAACTTATATTCTGTGACAAAGTTTATTGCGTATTGCCATAATAATGTGTGGTCGAACACATTCTCCATGTATCTACTCCATTTAACCGATTGATAGAAAATAAAAAAGCGCTGTTAAATAACAGCGCTTTCATTATGAAGCATGGTGTACCTAGGTACAATGCCGACCAGTTCAGCTTGCCTGATTTAGCCTATTTTTACTCGCGAATTTGGCCTTCACCGTTCACTAAGTATTTTTCTGAGGTTAATGACTCAAGCCCCATAGGTCCATATGCGTGTAATTTCGTGGTAGCAATACCAATTTCAGCGCCAAGGCCTAACTGACTGCCGTCTGAAAAACGCGACGAAGCATTCACCATCACCACACTCGCATCAACAGCACGTTGAAACAGTGCAGCGCTTTCCTTGTTCTCTGTACAGATAACTTCAGTATGGTTGCTACCAAAGTCAGCAATATGAGCAATAGCGCCTGCAAAATCGTCCACCACGCGTACGGCGATTTCTAAACCAAGGTATTCTTCACCGTAGTCGGAATCGGCGATAACATCAGCATTATCAAAATACTCGCTGCCGGCCGCATTCACATGAACCTTTACGTTGTGGTGTTTAAGCGCCGCGGCTGCTTTGGGCAGGAAGTCAGCGGCAATAGCTTGGTGCACCACTAACCCTTCTAACGCGTTACATACACCAGTACGCTGGGTTTTACCGTTAAGTAGCAAGGCCAATGCCTTGTCTAAGTCGGCATCTTTATCAATATATAAATGACACACGCCTTTGAAATGCTGAATAACCGGGACTTTAGCGTTGTCGGTGACATAATTAATAAGCCCTTCACCGCCACGAGGAATAATAACGTCGATATAATCGCGCTGTTCCATCAATTCCTGCATAAGCGCGCGATCTGGGTTTGGCACCACTGTCACTAGCGCTTTTGGCAAATTATGCGCTTCTAGCACATCTTGCATCAACGTCGCGATGGCTAAACTGGTATCTAATGCCTCTTTACCACCACGTAAAATCACCGCATTCCCTGATTTAAAACATAGAGCGCCTGCGTCAGCAGTTACGTTAGGGCGTGCCTCATAAATCATGCATACCACACCCAGTGGAATTCGCATTTTTTTAATTTCGATGCCATTAGGGCGGGTACCTATCACCCGTTCTTTGCCTACAGGATCGTCTAGGCTAATAATAACTTCGATGCCTTCGGCCATGGATTCAATGCGTTCGTCGTCAAGAATGAGACGATCGATCATGGCATCATCAAGGTTATTTTCTCTCGCGCGCGCCACTTCTTTTTCGTTAACGTCTTTAATTTTGTCTTTGTTTTCGCGAATAGCCGCCGCCATGCCTTTCAGTACGGCGTTTTTTTTGGCTTCATCTAGAATTGCCAGTGTTTGGGCTGCTTTTTTCGCTTGTTGTGCTAAGTCGGTAATAATGCTCATTCTTTCTCCAAATTTGCCACATGCTGATCAGAAATTATCGGGCCAGTCTTTTCTTCGAATTCACTGGCGAATTCATCATTTTCCTGATTAGCAATAAAATTAAGTAAACAACTGCTGTAGTTCGATTTCGCTTTCACCAATTTGGTTCCGTCTTCTTTACGTACCAAAATAGTATCGCCTACAGAGAATTCTCCTTTCACATCGATGATTTCGCTGCTCGTTAATTGCTCGCTATCTCTGACTAGAGATTCATCGAAGTCCCCTTCTACTATCACTTCGCCCTGCGCATTCGAGGTATGTGTCATCCAATGTACATTTTCTTTCATTGGCTTTTCGTAGGGTTTAAAATGCGTACCTGGGTTTTCCCCCGCCAGCAACATATTAAACGACAGTTCTGTGAAGCCGTTAATAATATAAGTATCTATACCATGCGAAACGGCTTTTTCCGCAGCTTCAATTTTCGTGCGCATACCGCCAGTGCCCACACCGCCTTTCACCGCGCCGCCAGCCATAGCGTAAATGCTAGCGTCTATGCTTTCTACAGTTTTTAGCAAACTGGCATCATCGTGCTCGTGCGGGTTTTTATCGTATAGCCCATCAATGTCAGAGCAGATAATAAGTGCATCTGCATCAGCCGCAGCGGCCACCATGGCCGACAAATTATCATTGTCGCCCACTTTCAGTTTATCCGTCGTTACCGTATCGTTTTCATTTACAATCGGTAGCACATTGTGGTCGAGCAAACTGAAAATCGTTTCTCGTATACTGACATAGCGCTCACGGTCCCGTAAGTCGGCATGGGTCAATAACATTTGCGCTGATGGGAAATCAAATAACCTGTCCCACGTGGCAATCATTTCGGTTTGCCCTGCCGCCGCCATGGCCTTTTTAACGGCGATATTTGATTTTTCTTGCTCCGGGAACAAATGTGCGCCCGCGGCGACAGAACCTGAAGACACAAGTACCACTTGAGTGCCGTTCGCTCTGCAGCGTACGATGAACTGGGCGATGCTCAGCAGATAGTGACTGCTGCACCCCTGCTGGTTCGGCGAGATTAATGCACTGCCTACTTTAATGACTACGCGTTTCCAATTCGGATGACTCATAATATTTACTTTCACCTTAAGATTGTTGATCTGCTAACTCTTTGTTCGTTTCGCTGAACATCGCCTGTACGCGCGCTGAGGGCGCAAGGCTAAAATGTGTAACCAACCACAATGTGGCTGTACTTACGGCGAAACCGGGAATAATTTCGTAAACGACACTGCTTAACGATTGCCCGTTTTCAAGTACTGGCGCATATATCCAAAACAATACAGTCACGGCACCACTGATAATGCCCGCCAGTGCTGCATTTTGTGTTAAATCCTTTTTATATAAGCAAAACAAAACAAGCGGACCAAACGCTGCACCAAATCCAGCCCACGCATTGCTTACCAGCGATAAAATGGTATTGCTTGAGTCCATAGCAAGTAATAACGCGGCTATGGCCACACCGGCGACACCAAAACGTCCAATGTTCACTGTTTTTTCATCGCTCACGTCTTTTTTCGACAACACGCGATAAATGTCCTCAGTTAATGAACTTGCAGATACAAGTAACTGAGAAGAAATTGTACTCATGATGGCCGCTAAAATTGCCGCCATGAGAAATCCACTGACAAGTGGATGAAATAATAACTGTGAGAACACAATAAATATGGTCTCTGGGTCGTCGACTGGCAAATTAAATTGGTTTGCATACGCAACCCCAACGAAACCTGTCGCTAGCGCACCGATAATGGTCACTGTCATCCACGACATACCGATATTTCTCGCCGTACCAATGGCATTCACAGAACGAATAGCCATAAACCTCACAATAATGTGTGGTTGACCGAAATACCCCAATCCCCAACCCAAGCTAGAAACCAGACCAATTAGCGTTAGCGTCTCTAGTGATTCACTAAAACTGGGTACAGATTCATACGCAGCATCTGTCATTTGGCTCACACTATCAAACTCGCTGAATGCCACGATGGGAACAAGTACCAACGCAACAAACATAATGCAGCCTTGCACGAAATCGGTAAGGCTTACCGCTAAAAAGCCGCCGAGTAATGTGTATGAAACCACCACGCCTAACGTGATAAACAAACCAAGTTGGTAATTAACAGAAAATGCGCTTTCAAATAACTTTCCGCCGGCCACCAAGCCTGCTGAGGTATACAAAGTGAAAAACATGACAATGATAACCGCAGACACTATGCGTAAACTGGCACTCGGGTTATCAAAACGTTTGGCAAAAAACTCAGGTACGGTAAGAGAATCGTCAGCCACTTCTGTGTAAACACGCAATTTAGGCGCCACCAGTACATAATTAGCAAGCGCACCGGCGACCAACCCAATGGCAATGTAAACAGCGTCAAACCCATTGACAAACATAGCGCCTGGTAGCCCCATGAGCATCCACCCTGACATATCAGAGGCACCGGCAGATAACGCGGTTACCTGCGGACTAACTTGCCTGCCACCCAGAATATAGCCAGAGATATCACTGGTTGATTGTCGGTAGGCAAACAGCCCTATTGCTAACATGGCGACAAAATAAATAGCCAGTGATATATAACTTTCAATTGGCATAACTGTAAAACTGTCCTTTTAACTCGTTCAATACGGCTTTGTTCTCTCGTGACAATAAAAAGCACTGCCCCATTAGAGCAGTGCTATGGAATACTGTTAAAAATCACTAGAACAAAAATGATTAGAGTTCTAATAATATAAAGCTTTTATTTATTTTTTCAAGTTCAATATTTGTGCAAATAAGACAAACATGGCCTAATAGCCAAGTCTGTTGTAAGAACGGCGTTATACACACCCCTCCGTATTTTCACCTTTATTTGGCATATTAAACAAATAGATACAAACATCCCAATAAGCGAATAGAAACATTAGCATTCATTCAAAAAGCACGTCAGATAAAATTGAACAAAATAATAAACCATTGTTATTGAAATTTAATACGAATATCATTCAGAAGAAATAATATCCATAAGAAGGCTTTCTAGCTTGATACACTGTTCATATTCGCTACAAAATTGCTCATGCACTTGCGTGACCTTTTGTTCTACTTTTTCACGCGTTTTGGGGCAGGCTAGAACCTCATAAAGCTTGGGGTGAAGGTAATATTCTTGGCAAACTTTAGGCGTATTCCCCAGCATTTTTGCTACACACTTGCTTAATGTGGGCTGCCATTTCCTTTGTTTGTTTTCTTTAAGCATCCTGCTCACTTGCGGTAAGCACTTCAGCGCATAACGACTGGCCGCCCACGTTCTAAAGTCCTTACAACTAAAACCATCACCTAAGTATTGATGTATAAAACTGTTCACGTCGTCACTGGTAACATCATGCCATTCGTTGTTGTTATCTACATAACGAAACAAGCTGTATCCTACGGCTTGTGCACTCTCTTGTACCCATGCAGCCAATTGAGGGTCATCAACCGTTACCACGCGATTTATCTTATGCTTGCCCACATAATTCAATGTAACGCTATCTGCACATGCCTTTTTAATGTGCTTTCGCCGCAGGGTGGTTAACCCAAAGGTATTGTTTTCTTTGCAGTACTGACTATTTCCGATGCGAACGCCTGTGCAGTCAAGCAACAGACACACCAGCGCACAGGCACGGGACTGCGTCCATTCTTCTTCCGATAATAGCGATATACATGCTTCGCGAAACGCTTCAATGGCGCGTCCAAATTCATGCAAGCGCGCAAACTTTTTCGCTTGCTGCTGTTGATGCCATTTAGGGTGATAGAGATATTGCCGTCTTTCTTTCGCGTCTACCCCTACCGCTTGAATACGTGCAGTTTCTACCTTGTTAATCTGCACGTGCTGCCAGTTTGGCGGGATCACGAGGCGGGAAATTCTATTTAAAACACGTTTACTCGTGACTTTCCTTCCCGATGCGTACTTATAGTAAAACCCGGACTTCCCACAGCGGTAACGTTTAATCGTCAAATCCATTTCGTCAGTTAGCTGAAACTGTTTTCGAGGTTCGGTGCTTTTGATTTTCTTTGTTGATGTTCGTAACGCCTTCGCGTTTATTTTTTCAGCCACTGCCATGTTAATTCCTTGCGCTATGCCTTAATGCATCGCAAGCAATTAATGTACTCATTAAATCTTTTGATAATGTATGGCATATGTAGGTTACGCCGGTACTAGGTTAACGCGCCGTTAGCTACAATCCATACTGCACATAGGTATGAAGAGCAGAAAATGAAAGTGAGCAATATTTTCACAACCAGCGCAAGATGGTAATGATTGAGGATTTCTTGGTGTTCATTGTACGGGTGGATTTTACGCTATTAGCAACGTCCTTCTTTCGTAAGTTTTTATCTATCATTATCGCCCCATTGACTAACATTTAATTATTCTTTAAATATCAATAAGTAAGGATGGGTTATTTATTCATGCCTTAGCCTTTTCAAGCGGCATAACGATAAGGAAGTAAATTAATTTTTTGTCACTTACCTGCCTTTTCATCGGTACGCTTTTTGAATGTTCTATGACATGAATTTTACGCTTAAGGCGGTAGTAACATACAAGGAGGACTTATGAGTAAGTCTGAACATGAAAATTTAAGAGCAGACATTGCACCGACAAATAAGGTACAAGTTGCGGCCATTTTTGAAGATAAGCACGAGGCGCAAACCACTGCTGAACAACTTACCGCGAACAAAGGTATTTCTCCTCAACAAGTCACTCTTATTGATGGCCAAGATGAAAAGCTTAGCCAGAAGCTTGAGGGCAGCAGCGAAAAGATTGGTAAGCATATGTGGAATTCCCATCTTGTGTTAGGGGGAATAGGACTGCTTGTAGGACTACTCTTTGCTTTTATTTTGGTTGAGTTTGGCCCAGCGTTGACGCAGCAGAACCCGCTATTCACCTATATCGCACTTATCAGCCCAGGGATATTTACAGGCTTGTTTATTGCGGGTTTACTGGGATTACGCCCTGATCGCTCACAGATTATTCAAACCGTTCGTCATGCAGTAAGACGCAAAAAAGTGGCTTTGGTTATCAATTTGGAAAAGTCGCAGTCGGTGTCTGATGTCTCGCAGTTTTTAAATAACCGAAGTAATACGGTAGTGGAAGCGATTCGCTAGATTAAATGGGCGTTGAGGTACAAAGAACTTTTACGGCGTTGTGATTGTCTCATTGCCATATCCCGGTTCATGATTGCCCAACGGGTATTTATTGAACGTAAAAAAACAACCGTTAGCTAATGCTTAACGGTTGCTTTTTGTGCGTAACGCAATGTAAAAGCCCTACCAATCAACCACGTCTTTATCTCTAAAGAACTTACCATTGGGCCCCCCCTTTTCATGGGTACCTAGCCACAATGCAGTTTCCGCTCCTTCCTCTGGTGTTTTAGGTGCATCGGAGCCGCCCATTCGGGTATGCACCCAACCAGGGCTCATTGCGTTGATGGTGACATCAGTATTATCGGGAATGTGATTCGCAAATTTAAGCGTTAAGGCATTTAGCGCAGCTTTACTTACCGCATAGGCCAAGGGGCCTTTCATGTTTTCACTAAAGCATCCCCACCCTGATGACACATTCACGATTCTGCCATAGCCTCTATCAATCATGCCCGGTAACGCTTGTTGTATCAGCGTGAGTGGCGCTAACGTGTTAACTTGTAACGAACGCCGCATGTCTTCGCCACTGACATCTTCCCACGACGTTTTATCGAGCACACCGGCATTATTGATAACCACATCCATGGGGCCAAATACGGCTTCTGCTCTTACAAACGGGTCGACGATAGTGGCTTCCTTATCTAAAGGCATCTCGATAACGTGAACATCGCCACCCACAATATCTTGCTTTGCCTCTTCACCACTTTCTTCGTCTCGACACGCCATTAGCACCTTATAGCCTTCTTTAGCGAATGCCCTTACTATTTCTAAACCAATGCCTCTATTACCACCTGTCACCATGACATTCTTTGTCATACTGCTATCTCCTCTTGGCTAACTCCAATTCGAATGGTGCGCTGAGCTTATCTAAGAGCAGAAAACACCAAGGTAAGGTGAAGCCCCAAACCACGCACAAGGTAATATAGGTAGTCATTAGGGAGTAGCCGAGATCAACCGCACCAAAGTTTGCTCCTGCCAAATAGCTTAAAGGAGCAAAAATCCCCCCAACCAACGCTGCCAAAAGGGGTTTCGAGCGCAAGGTATCTAAACTGTGTGCCAAGGTTGCGGCAAACGCACCCCACAATAAAACCAACCACAGAGGCACTATCCACATTGACAATGCAGTGAATACATACGCGTCTTCCGTGAAATAGAATACGCTGCAGTACATTAAGAGGGAATCAATCGTGGCGCCCACTAACATCACGAGCAACATCAATTTTCCATCGATTTTCCTTGTAGGCGTCAGCGCAAACCACAATAAAAACAACGCTAATACGTAAGGAATGGAGGCTGATTGCATTAAAATCACCAGCCACCAAATAGTTTGGAACCAGATAAAATTAATCACTTTAAGAAACAAGCTATTGGCCATATGGGGTTCCACTGCCTACCCGTTTATGGCGAGTAGTTGAAGGGCTTATTGTGCGCGCGTTTCACGCATCATTTTGTGAATACGCCATGAAGTAAAGAAAGTTCAACTTCTATAGCTCTAATTAATACCAAGATGGCTAAACGAAATGGCCGTTGCAGCCGTACCTGTTAGGTATGTTTCGTTAACAAAGGACATGTGTAACGTGAAAATGGTAAAATATTATGTGTTAGGGGCGATACTTGCCTGCGCACTGGCCGGCTATTTTGCCTGGTATGTACCCAACCTTGGACTAACCATTATTTTTGGTTGGACGGGGTTTTCACTTATTGCAGTGAGTAGCGCATATTTATTACGTTACCCTGCGCTTTTTAGAAAACGCGAAGACGGCGCTATCCCATTTTACATTCGTTGGATATTCGTGCCCTTCTTGCTAGGGAGTTGGTTATATAACGAATATGCCCGGCGCACCGATAAAGTCCCTCCTTTGCAAAAAATTGAAGAATCCTTGTTCCTCGGTTGCAGAATGTCGACGCAACATGTGGATTTACTCAATGAAAATGACATTGGTGCAATATTAGACGTAACGGCTGAGTTCGATGGGTTAGATTGGACGGCTTATCAAGAAGATTTTGCCTACTTAAACATACCGGTACTCGACCATACCAGCCCAACCACCGAACAACTACTTCACGCGATAAATTGGCTAGATCAAAAAATCGCTGATGGCCAAAAAGTGGTGGTGCATTGTGCGTTAGGCAGAGGACGCTCCGTACTTGTGGTTGCAGCTTACTTGCTGGCCAAGCACCCTTCCCTCACCATTAATGAGGCCATGGCAAATATTCAATCTATACGCACCACCGCACGTTTAAACAAACGCCAGCGTAGCGCCCTTGCTAAAATACAGCAAGGCGGCCACTTAAATTTATCTAAGAGCCTTACACTCATTGCCAACCCCGTGGCAGGCGGCGGCAAGTGGAAAACAGAAAAGGCAGATATTTTAGCCCAGCTAAATGAAAAGTTTCGCGTTACCGTTGAGGAAACCACGCCAGACGTTGACGGCGAAGCGTTAGCCAAAAAAGCCGTGGAAGAAGGGGTGGATATTGTTGTGGCCTGCGGTGGTGACGGTACCATTACCGAAGTTGCCAGTGCGTTAGCCGACACGGATACCACATTAGGCATTATTCCACTAGGTACCGCCAATGCCCTTTGTCAGGTACTTCATGGATACACCAGCAAAATAATGCCCGTAGGCACAGCTTGCGAAATTATTATCGATGGCCACGCCATCTATATGGATACCGCAAGGTGCAACGACAAAATGATGTTATTGGTGGCCGCGGTTGGCTTTGAGGAGCGGATGATTTCAGCCGCAGACAGAGGGGAAAAAGACAACGGTGGACAAATGGCCTATTTACGAGGGCTTTGGGATGCAATTTCTCAAAACGACAACTTGTCGTTTTCTTTATCTTTAGAAGATGGCCCGACACAACATATTGACACTCCGAGTTTAGTCATTGCCAATGCCGCCCCTGTAACAACCGCACTCGCACAAGGTGGAGAACCGCCAGATGTAACAGACGGGAAACTAGATATTACGTGGCTCACACCACAAGCTTCTGCGGACAAGCAATTTTTATCCCTCGCCGAACTTGTACTAACGACCTCTGAGTCGAAGCAGCAATCTGACACTATTACGCACACCCAAGCCAGTTCCCTAACATTGGAATTTGATGAAGAAGTATCTTACGCCCTAGACGGTGAAATATTTAATGCAAAACATATTGAAATTAACATTCAGCCACGCAGCCTTAAGGTTTTAAGTAACGCAGACGAATTCGAGGACGCAAAATAAATGTCTAAAAGTAATACCGAAGCACTAAATACATTTTTAGCCCAGCGGTTTCCTCATGAAAGCGAATACCTGCAAGCGACCTCTGAAGTGCTAACCGACATCATGCCTATTTACAATGCAAATGCCACTTACAAACACTACGATATAGTCAGGCGCTTGTGTTTACCTGAACGCATTATTTATTTCACCGTCAGTTGGATGAATAGTCACGGAGAGGTGGAAGTTAATCAAGGGTGGCGTGTTCAACACAATTCTGTCATGGGCCCCTATAAAGGTGGCTTACGGTTTCACCCTTCGGTGAACTTATCAATTTTAAAATTTTTAGCCTTCGAGCAAACCTTTAAAAATGCATTAACCGGCTTGCCTATGGGCGGCGGTAAAGGCGGCTCAGACTTTAACCCTAAGGGTAGAAGCGACCATGACATTATGCTTTTCTGCCAAAGCTTCATGCGCGAACTACAACGTCATATTGGTGCACAAACCGATGTTCCAGCCGGTGACATTAATGTTGGAGCAAGAGAAATAGGCTTCTTGTATGGTGAGTACCGTAGGCTAAATAACAGGTTTGAAGGTGTACTAACAGGTAAAGGGTTAGAGTTTGGTGGCAGCTACGTCCGTACAGAAGCCACTGGTTTTGGCTTAGTCTATTTCCTTGAAGCGGTATGTAAAGCCCATAACACTGATATTGAGGGCCAGAGACTCGCGATATCAGGCGCCGGGAATGTCGCGCTGCATGCTGCGTTAAAAGCGAAACAGAAAGGAGCCATAGTCGTTACATTGTCAAACAGCAAAGGGACCCTCGCTTGTACGTCGGGTTTTCACGAAAGTGACATTCAGTGGGCTATCCACAACCATACCATGGAATCCAATGTCTTAACGGCACTTTGCCAGCAAAGTGAACGTAATATGCAATGGCATAAAGCGCAAACGCCGTGGTCCGAGGAAGTAGATATTGCCCTGCCCTGCGCCACCCAAAACGAGTTGAATCATAGTGACGCTGAATCGCTGATTCACTCTGGCTGTAAAATGGTGTTAGAAGGCGCCAACATGCCGTGCACAGAACGTGCGCAACAAGCATTTAAAAAAGCAAAGGTCGTATTCGTACCTGGCAAAGCATCGAATGCTGGCGGCGTTGCACTCTCAGGACTTGAGATGGCACAAAATGCGGTATTTTCTCAAGATGATGCAAACACCTTAGACGCACAACTTAAAACCATCATGCAAGACATTCACTACCGCTGTGAACAAGAAGGAACGTCAGACAGTGGGATAGACTACGCCAAAGGCGCAAACGTGGCTGCCTTTCGCCGTGTAGCAGACGCTATGGTAGCGCAAGGCGTTTAATTTTTGTGAGTGACGGTGGCGCCATTCATACAGGGTCACCTGTAATTTATGCACTTTAAGGCGTGCTTTTTAGCTCGCCCCGTTTAAAGATGGCAATGTTTTGTATTACTTTCATAACGTTAGCCATATTAGAAAGTTGGAATACTTCTCGCATTCTCTAAATTGTTATTTTAACAATTCTGGAGAACCCTGATGAAAATATTTGAAGCGTTACGCAAAGACCATGAGAAGCAACGATTACTGCTAAAAATACTAGCAGAAACCAGTGGCGATACCGCAGCTCGCCGTGAGTATTTTCAAGAGCTAAAAGACCAATTGGAAAGTCACGCTGTGGCAGAAGAGCGTCATTTCTACTCACATATGCTTGAAAACGATGAAACTGTTGAGCTGACACGCCATGGTATTGCAGAGCATCATGAGATAGATGAGCTTATTGAAAAGCTTGATGAAACTGAAATGAGCTCTCCAGCTTGGCTTCATTATTTAAAAAGCTTACAAGAAAAAGTTGAGCATCACCTCGCGGATGAAGAACAAGAGTTTTTCCAAGTGGCGGGTAAAGTGCTTAATGAACGACAAAAAGAAAAATTGGCCGACGGTTATCGCGAAGAAATGGCTCAAGAATTGACTCATGCATAACGCCTCTTAAGAAGAATCGATCCTTTGAAGTTAACGCGTAAAGCCAACACTTTACGCTTTTCATTCACACATAAAAAAGCCAGCTTGACGCTGGCTTTTTCAACTGTTCGGATGTTAACGCTTAGCAATAATATAAATGGCGTGGATTAAACCTGGGAAATAACCCAACAGTGTAAGCAGAATATTGATCCAAAAGTGCGCACCGATACCCACTTGTAAGAAAACGCCCAGCGGTGGAAGTATGATTGACAAGATAATGCGTATAATATCCATAATAATTTCCTTGTTCTTGAAGTAATTTCACAGTTTACCTACCAAATTTACCGTTTGAACGTTCTTTTGGAAGGTTTAGTTTTTATAATGCATATACGCTGCCAACAATAATATATTAGCCAAAAGGCGTCTATTCACCGAAAGGTGAATTCTCTAACCAAGCTTCTAAATCAGCGCGTGGCAGTGGCCGACTAATAAAGTACCCTTGGGCGATATCACAACCCCAATCCTTCAAAATGTTCATAGATACTTCATCTTCAACCCCTTCAGCGACTACCTTTAAATTAAAAGCATCAGCTAATCCCAGTACGGTATGAACAATTTGTTGATCATTTTCATCGGTAGCAAGAGACAATATAAAGCTCTTATCAATTTTGATGGTATTTACCGGCAAATTTTTCAAATAAGCCAGCGATGAATACCCAGTTCCAAAATCGTCAATCGCGAAATGGAACCCTCTTGAGGTCAATGCATTCAAGTTTTCAATCGCGAGAGATGCGTCAGCAACAAGATCGCTTTCTGTAATCTCTAATTCTAATGACGAAGGATAAAGGGCAAACTCTGTTAATAAATTAACCAGCTTATTAAGCAGCGGCTTATTTTGTATATCTTGAGTCGATAAATTCATCGCTACCGTAAAGCGATAGCCTTTCACTCTGAAATAAGATAAATCTTCAATCGTGCGGCGCATTACCCAGCTCGTCACCTGTTCTATCAAGCCAGCTTGTTCAGCAATGGTAATGAATTCGTCGGGAGGCACAAAACCAAGTACGGCATTATTCCAACGGATAAGCGCCTCCATACTGCACACTTTCATCGTGCTCAAATCCACTTTAGGCTGATAAACCATGGATAATTCAGATTGCTCGCTAGCCAACGCCCGCTTCAATTCAGTGGTTATGGTTAATCGGCGAACATATCTGGCTTCCAGATCGGCTCGATAATGCACACACCACTGACCAGTATGAATGGCTTCGTCAGAGACAATATTGATTTTTCTAAACAGCTCTTCGCTGTTATCCGCATCTGATGGACATGAGATCACAGCCATGGCGATTTTAATAGGTATGGCTATTAGGTTACTTTCTACCGGTTGCTCTAAAATATGTTTGAGGGTTTCTAGTTGCGCTTCATCAAGACGAGATTCACTGATATAAAGAATTTCCCCGCCTGCCAGCCGGGCAGAAGTGCCAGGCCAACGCATAAGTCGCTCAGCCAAGGTTTTTAGCGCAGTATCACCGTTAGAGTAGCCATACAAGTCGTTAATGGTTCTAAAGCCAATAACTGTAATAGCCAGGACTTGGACACTTTTATTGCTGTTGATTTGAGACTCAAAGTATTGTTCAACATAATTACGATTGAACAAACCTGTTAACACGTCGTGTTGTGCCTGATAGCGTATACGCTTTTCCCTATGCTTAATACTATCTTGCATGCTATCTACGGCGGTCGCTAACGCAGAAATTTCTTTCAGTCTTGAAGGTTTACTTAAAATAGCCCCATAGTTACCCGCTGCCACTCGATTTACCGCATTCACTAAATTTGAAACTGGGCCGCTCACGTTGCGGGCTAAAATCATAGAGAAGCCTAACGCCACGAATATGGCAATAAGGGTAAAAATCAAAATTGATAACTGAATATGAGTAAATGACTGATACGCTTCAGATACATCGATAGCAATCGTAATATCGACTGGTAACGTACCCATGGAAGATAATGTTACCGAACGGCGCATATACGTGAGTTGATTGGTGAAAGTAACATCCAGCCATGATGGGCTTTCCTCAGCATTCAAAATGGACCGTGCTTGTTCATCTACCAACGTTGAGGCAATGATCCCTTGGTCGCCCTTGCCTGAAATGATGATGTCTGCTTCTACTAGACGTCTTAAATCCTCTAGCAAAGCAGAATCGAACTCGATACCTATAATGAGGTAATACCGTAAGGTTGGAATTTCTACACGATACAAATTCAGTTGCAGTAGCCTATCATTAATGAGGAAAAAACCACTTTCATACCCCTTCGCAGCAAGGGCTGTACTGGCTTTTAATTGTTCATTAGGCGTGAATAAGTCGGTATAGCTTGCCACCACGTTATGATTTAAATCTACTAAGGCAATCACGTCGGTGTTGATACGCTTAGCGTAGCTGGTAAACGCCGCTTCTATTGAAGGCGTATCCTCAGTGCCAACTGCGCGCCTGAAGTCGTACGACCGCAACAACACATTTGAAACGCTTTTAACGATGGCTTGTCTGTCGTCAATGAGCCGGTGTAATACTTTTTCCGTTACAGCAATATCTTGATTAATATTTTGCTGCACAAGGCTATTGGCCGACTCCCATACGGAAGCCATGATTAAAAAGGCCGCGACAAGTATGCCACCAAGCAAGGTTCTAAATAGGCTTTGTCTTAACGAAATCTGCACGCTAGCGCTCCTAGCGACTCAAAATAGGCATGTTCAATGATTCATAAACGGTTACAAGCAGCAAGCATAGCCCAATTAATTTCCAACGAATAGCGTTAACTGGCTGAAATAACTTTATTTTACGAATTGTTACAAATATTAAATTTAGCGCTGTAAAAAGGGGCACGAATAAAAAAGGCCAGCATAATGCTGGCCTTTTGAAAATTGGTGCGGAAAGCGGGACTTGAACCCGCACGAGCTATGCTCACCACCCCCTCAAGATGGCGTGTCTACCAATTCCACCACTTCCGCGAAACTTTAAATGAACGACTAGTTAGGTACGTCAGATGATTTGTCCACTTGGGGAACATCATCAATTGCTGATTCAGGCACCTCACCCATTGGAACATCTTGATCCGCTGGTGTTTGTACAGGTGCTTCAACGACAGCAGGAACCTCTAAGTTTTCCCACTCGTCTTCCGCACTTTCTTTATTCGCCGTTAACGCACCTAGCGTTAAGCTGATAAAGAAAAACAAACCGGCCAAAACCGCGGTTGTTCGGCTCATAAAATTACCTGAGCCAGAAGAACCAAAAACAGTATTAGAGCCACCGCTACCGAAAGAAGCGCCCATATCAGCCCCTTTGCCTTGCTGGATAAGTACAAATCCAATAAGCAATAGAGCTACAATCAAATAGGCTACAAGTAGCACTTCATAAACCATAATAACCTCGTCAGTTTGCCGCTTGGCAAATTGAAATAAAATCTTCGACTTTTAAGCTGGCGCCCCCAATGAGCCCGCCATCTACATCAGCCTGTGCAAATAATGTTTTTGCATTGTCAGGCTTTACACTGCCGCCATATAAAATGCGCAGCCCTTCCGCTAGTGTCTTGTCTTCGTTCGCAAAAAACTCACGGATAAATTTGTGTACATCTTGCGCTTGTTCTGGTGATGCTGTCTTACCTGTGCCTATAGCCCATATTGGCTCGTAAGCAATAACCGATTTAGATAAGTCATCTACACTGAGATGTTCTACCAACGCTTTTAATTGCTCAGATAAAAAGGCTTCAACCTCACCTGCTTCTCTCACCGCTAAGGGTTCGCCAATGCAAATAATAGGCGTTAAGCCGCACGCTAATGCTTTACTGGCTTTTTTAGCAACATCACTGTTCGACTCGCCATGATCTTCCCGGCGCTCCGAATGGCCTACAATAACATAACTGCAGCCAACATCCTTAAGCATTTCACCAGACACATCACCTGTGTGTGCACCCGGTTCTTGAGCACTTAAATCTTGCCCGCCTAAACTAAAGTTAGCCGAAGAAAATAGCGGTAAATAAACAGCCGGTGGACATAAAACAATGTCTACATTGCTTACTGCATGACTATCAAGCGATGCACTAAACGTTGACACCAGTGAACGGTCACCGTTCATTTTCCAGTTACCTGCCACGAATGGCGTTCTATTATTCTTCACACTATAGACCTTAGCCCTGTCTTAAAGCGGGCGTGATATTAACGATTTCAAATAAAATATACAAGCATAAAAAGCAAAAATTCCAGTCATGCCAATCAATTGGCGACTTTACGAACAATTTCAGCGATATGTTCAGCCCACTTCTCTGTTTGGGCTTCATCATCAGATTCAACCATAACGCGAATTAAGGGTTCAGTGCCACTTTTGCGTAATAAAACACGCCCTCGCTTACCTAACGCCGCTTCTGCATCTGCTTTGCCTTTTTGTACAGCATCATGAGCAAGGTAGTCTTCATCTAAATTTGTATAGCGCACGTTGATGAGCCGTTGCGGATACATTTCAAAGCCGCTGCTCAGGTCGTGTAAGTCCATGTCTGAACGCAACATGGCAGCAATAACTTGTAAACCAGCCACGATACCATCTCCGGTGGAAGACGCCGTTAAATTCAAAATATGGCCAGAACTTTCGCCGCCGATGGTCCACCCTTTTTCTTGCAACAATTCCATGACATAGCGATCTCCTACTTTGCTTCGTGCAAAGGGAACACCCAAGCGACTCAACGCCACCTCTAAGCCCAAGTTACTCATCAGGGTGCCAACAACTCCCCCTTGCATTCGGCCATTTTTTAATGCATCCCGCGCAATCATGAACACAATTTGATCACCATCGATCACGTTACCTAAATGATCTACCATCATGATACGATCGCCGTCACCGTCCAGGGCAAAGCCTAAATCGGCGTGATGCGCTTTAACCGCCTCAACAATGGCGTCTAAAGAAGTAGCGCCCACGTTTTCGTTGATATTTAAGCCGTTCGGCGCGGTGCCAATTTCAATAACCGTGGCACCTAATTCACGCAACACGTTAGGCGCAATGTGATAAGTCGCGCCGTGCGCACAATCCACGACAATCTTTAGTCCCGTTAAAGACAATTCAGAGGGGAATGTACCTTTACAGAATTCGATGTAACGGCCCGCTGCGTCATTAATGCGCGTAGCCTTACCCAATTTATCTGACGCAACACACGTCATGGGTTCCTCAAGCATAGCCTCAATAGCGTGTTCTATATCATCATCAAGCTTAAAGCCATTGGATGAAAAGAACTTAATACCGTTGTCGTAATAAGGGTTATGTGAAGCACTGATGACAATGCCAGCCTCAGAACGAAAGGTTTTCGTTAAATAGGCAATTGCCGGTGTGGGCATTGGCCCAAGCAAACCAATATCGATGCCCGCAGCAGATAGCCCTGATTCCAATGATGATTCAAGCATGTAACCAGAAATACGGGTATCTTTACCAATGAGTACTTTATTAGTGCCACGGCCAGCAAGGACTTTACCTGCCGCCCAGCCAAGTTTGGTAACAAATTCAGGGTTTATGTTACTTTCACCCACTTTGCCACGAATACCATCAGTACCAAAATATTTGCGCTGACCCATTTTTAAATCCTTATTTTACTTCATGAACCATGTTAACAATAGACACGGCATCACTGGTTTCTTGTACATCATGAACACGAATAATGTGCGCTCGCATAGTGGCAGCAATTGTAGCGAGTGCCACACTTCCCGCCAAGCGCTCTTCCACTTTTCTATCAAGTAAGCTGCCAATCATGGACTTTCTAGACATTCCCACTAACACGGGGTAACCCAACGCCATAATCTTGGGCAAATATTTCACTAACGTATAGTTATGAGAAAGGGTTTTACCGAAGCCATACCCTGGGTCAAGCAGGATATTGTCGCGATTTATCCCGGCCTGAATACAAGCGTCTACACGCTGTAATAAAAATCCTGTTACATCATCCACTACACTTGTGTACTCAGGGTTTTGTTGCATGGTAGTGGGCTGCCCTTTCATATGCATTAAGCAAACAGGAACCGAAGAATGCGCTGCAACCTCTAATGCATTGGGTTCTGCTAAAGCCCTTACGTCATTAATAAGCCCGGCACCCGCTTGGACGGCCTCTCTCATAACCATCGCTTTGCTGGTATCTACGGAAATGACACAGTCTAACTCACTGTGTAAACGTTCAATGACAGGAATGACTCTATCGAGTTCTTCACTTTCACTTACTGTTGCAGCGCCAGGGCGGGTGGATTCACCGCCCACGTCGATAAAAGTCGCACCTTTTTCAACCATGTCATGGGCATGGCGTAAGGCACTGTCAAGATGATGGTGTTTACCGCCGTCAGAAAAGGAATCAGGGGTCACGTTTAAAATCCCCATGATCTTAGGGGTAGAGAGGTCTATTTCCCGGTTAGCAAAGCGCATTAAAAATCACTCGTATTGCATTAACACATACAAAAAACGCCAGATTAACTGGCGTTTTTCACGTTTAGCCTAAGAAGCTTAGCTGGGCAAATCGCCTGGCTTACCTACAGACGGCTTATCAACACCATCGTCGGTAATTTCACCTTCACGCGCTGGCTTGCCACCGCTTGGTTTGTCACCGCCTGACGGCGAGCGGTCACCCCAATCAGCAGGAGGACGCACATCTGTACGGTTCATTAAATCGTCAATTTGTTTGGCATCAATAGTTTCATACTTCATTAGCGCATCTTTCATAGAATGGAGAATATCAATATTCTCTTCTAAGATTTTGTGTGCACGGTCGTAGTTACTATCAATTAACGACTTAATTTCAGCATCAATGGCTCTGGCCGTATCATCAGACATGTTGGTTGCTTTAGACATAGACTTGCCTAAGAAAACTTCACCTTCATCTTCTGCATACAGCATTGGGCCCATTTTCGTTGAAAGCCCCCATTGAGTAACCATCTTACGAGCAATTTCAGTGGCACGTTCGATGTCGTTAGAGGCCCCTGTGGTCACCTTGTCATCGCCATAAATGATTTGCTCTGCAATTCGGCCGCCAAACAAGCTAGAAATCATACTTTCTAAATGCTGCTTAGAATGGCTTACTCTATCTTGCTCAGGCAAATACATAGTCACACCTAATGCACGACCACGAGGAATAATAGATACCTTATAAACTGGATCATGCTCTGGTACTAAACGACCCACAATAGCGTGACCAGCTTCGTGATACGCCGTCATTTCTTTTTCTGACTCAGACATCACCATAGACTTACGTTCAGAGCCCATCATGATTTTGTCTTTCGCCTTCTCGAACTCTTCCATAGAAACAAGGCGCTTGTTTCCACGAGCAGCAAATAATGCAGCTTCGTTCACGAGGTTGGCTAAGTCGGCACCAGAGAAACCTGGGGTACCGCGAGCAATGACTGACGGCTCTACATTATCAGCCACGGGAACCTTACGGATATGCACCTTAAGTATTTGTTCACGACCACGAATATCGGGCAGACCTACAACCACCTGACGGTCGAATCGACCGGGACGCAGTAATGCTGGATCAAGTACGTCAGGACGGTTGGTTGCCGCAATAACGATGATACCTTCATGACCTTCGAAACCGTCCATCTCGACAAGCATTTGGTTGAGGGTTTGTTCACGCTCATCGTGACCGCCACCTAAACCTGCGCCTCGCTGACGACCCACTGCATCGATTTCATCAATAAAGATAATGCATGGTGCTGCTTTTTTCGCTTGTTCAAACATATCGCGAACACGTGATGCACCGACACCCACAAACATTTCGACGAAATCAGACCCCGAAATAGTGAAGAAAGGCACTTTAGCTTCACCGGCAATCGCTTTCGCTAGCAAGGTTTTACCTGTTCCTGGAGGGCCTACCATAAGTACGCCTTTAGGGATTTTGCCGCCTAATTTCTGGAATTTTGATGGGTCACGAAGGAAGTCTACCAATTCTGATACATCTTCTTTCGCTTCATCACACCCAGCAACATCGGCAAATGTGGTCTTGATTTGGTCTTCGCCCAGTAAGCGCGCTTTACTCTTACCGAAAGACATGGCGCCGCGGCCACCGCCCCCTTGCATTTGACGCATAAAGAATATCCATACACCAATAAGCAACAACATGGGGAACCAAGAAATAAAGATAGACGTTAAAATTGACTGCTCTTCCGGCGGCTCACCGTAGACACGCACGTCATTTTTAACTAAATCTGAAATTAACTTGTCGTCGAAGTAAGGAACGTTCGTCTGGAATGTGTCACCCGAACGTTTAGTACCACGAATTTCACCATCATTGTTGATGCGAACTTCACGGATATTTCCTTGTTCAGCTTCTCTTAGGAATGTTGTGTAATCGGTCTGCGTTCGTGCTGATTCACTGGGTGAAAAGCTCTGAAAAACAGACATTAACACAACGGCGATAACCAACCATAAGATTAAATTTTTTGCCATATCGCTCAATGCTACTAACCTCTAAAAAAACCGAAAGCCTGAGACTTAGAGTGAACACACAAGAGTTTGTTCACTTTGCCTACAGTCTTTCGCAACGAAAATCGCTTACTCGAAAGAGTACTACACTTTATAACCACAAGCCACCAAATACACCTCCCTTGAACGGGATCGAGACGAATCTGGTTTCCGCGTTTTAAGGGTAGTAAAGGCGCTACGCAAATCTTTCAGGAATTCATCAAACCCTTCACCCTGAAAAACTTTAATTGCAAAATTACCACCTGGCTTTAAGACTTGATGACACATATCTAAGGCAAGCTCGCAGAGATACATAGAGCCGGCTTGATCCACCGCCGCGTTACCAGACAGGTTAGGTGCCATGTCTGATAACACAGTATCTACGTTCTTACCGCCGATTCTGTTCAATAATGCGTCTAAAACTGCATCATCTCGAAAATCACCTTGTAAGAAGTCGACACCCACGATTGAATCCATAGGTAAAATGTCACAAGCAATGACTTTGCCGTGGTCACCCACGAGCTCAGAAGCCAATTGTGACCAGCCACCTGGCGCCGCACCTAGGTCAACAACCGTAGAGCCAGGTCTAATAAGCTTATCTTTTTGCTGGATTTCTTCCAGTTTAAAGAAGGCACGGGACCGCTTACCTTGCTTCTGCGCTCTTTGCACATAGTGGTCATCAAAGTGTTCTTGTAGCCAGCGTTTACTGCTGGCGGAGTGTTTCTTTTTTGTCATTCCAATACAATGTCATTAGGATTGTAGAGAAGATGGCGTTAGAATACGTTATTTCAAGCGTAAATTTATAGATAAATTGTAAGAATATTGACTACATGAAACTTTCAAACAAACAGAAACAATTTCTTAAAGGCCTTGCACACCCGCTTAAGCCTGTTGTGCAACTTGGTGCTAACGGCCTTACAGAGGGGGTTGTAGCCGAAATCGACAACGCCCTAAACTTCCACGAATTAATTAAAGTTAAGGTGCCCACAGATGATCGCGAAGAAAAATCGCTCATCATGGATGCCATTGTAAGAGAAACCAACGCCGAAAAACTTCAAGTTATCGGACATACTCTTATTTTATACCGTCCTAATGAAGAGCGTAAAATTCAGTTGCCAAAATAAAGTTAACATTTTCGCCGTTTAACAGCGGCAAAATGGTTTTTATGGTGATACCCCGTTAACATGTTGTTAAAAAACAGCGTTAACGGGGATTTATGAAAATTACTGAAGTCACTGCATTAGTGACCGGAGGCTGTTCTGGCCTAGGCCATGCGACTGCCATAGCATTGAGTCAGGCTGGCGCAAAAGTGTGCTTGCTAGACATGAACGAAGCACTAGGCCAACAACGGGTAGAGGAACTCGGCACCGAGAACACGTTATTTGTGCGCGCCGATGTCCGCAATGAAGATGAAATCTCATCAGCAATTCGTCAGTGTCAATCTCGATTTAATCATATTCATTTGTGCGTTAATTGTGCAGGCATCGCCCCCGCCAAACGTATCCTTAACAAAGAAAATGCCCCCGCCCCATTACAGGACTTCCAGCACACTATTGATATAAATTTAGTCGGCAGCTTCAACGTCGCACGTTTAGTGGCCAGTGCCATGGCTAACCAATCCGCAGTGAATGATGAGGGGGAACGAGGGGTGATTATTAACACCGCGTCGGTGGCCGGCTATGAAGGGCAAATTGGGCAAACTGCCTATGCCGCCAGTAAAGCAGGGATCATTGGGCTTACCCTTCCTATGGCACGAGATTTAGCGCCATTAGGCATTCGGGTTAACACTATAGCCCCTGGAGTTATGGGCACCCCAATGCTATTGGCCATGCCTGAGCACGTACAACAGGCATTATCACATAATGTACAGTTTCCCAAACGATTAGGATTACCTGAAGAATTTGCAAAGTTGGTTATTCATATTGCACAAAATGCGTATTTAAACGGGGAAACCATTCGCTTAGATGGCGGTTTACGTATGCCACCTAAGTAAACCTGGCAAGGTCAGTCGCCAACCATTCAGTGAAAGCAAGCTAGATATCGCTCGCTTTCATTTTTAGCGTGGCGCTAAGACTATTCGCCATCCCCCCCATTCACAATCAGCGCAATGTTGTAAAGTCGATTCACCGCGTGGTAATTGATGGTATTTTTCGGGTATCGGCCGCGAGAACTTAGTACACCGGCTTCCTGTTCCATCAGTATGGATAATGCATCGTCTACCGTTTCTACAGTATAGATGTGGAATAACCCTTTTTTCACCGCATCTATCACCGTAGAGTCTAATACTAAATTAATGGCATTAGATTTTGGAATAATAACCCCTTGGGTGCCCGTTAAACCTCGATGTTGACAAAGATCGAAATAGCCTTCAATCTTTTCATTTACACCGCCCACCGCCTGAACTTCACCGTATTGGTTGATTGAGCCCGTTATCGCAAGCGTTTGCAAGCAGGGTATTTCAGTGAGTGCTGAGATTAATGCCACTAGTTCACCCAGCGATGCACTGTCTCCGTCAATGTGACCATAAGACTGCTCTAAGGCGATATTTGCCGACAATGTCAGTGGAAAGTGCTGCGCGTACTTGTTACCCAAGTACCCTGTTAGCAACATCACCCCTTTTGAATGTATGGGCTGACCCAACTCCACTTCTCTTTCTATATCTACAACGCCACTTGCACCGGCGAACACAGTAGAGGTAATTCGCGCCGGCGTCCCAAACGCAGTATCACCTATGTCTAAAACCGTCAGTCCATTCACCTTCCCTATTGCTTTGCCTTCAGTAGCAATAAGTACATGCCCTTCTTTTATGTCGTTTAACAGGGTTTGGCTAACGCGGCCCGTTCTGCGTTTTTTCGCCGCCAGCGCCGTTTTTAAATGATGCAATTCTAAGGTGTCACTACCAGATTTCATGCAGAAAAAGTGCGCTTCGTTTACGAGTTCTATCACCTCGGAAAAATGCGCTGATAACTTTTGTTGGTGTTCAGCCATTCGCAATGAATATTCTACCAACCGACACATGGCGTTGGCGGTCACGTGTTGGATGTTAAGTTGAGCCAAATGTTTTCTCACCTTGCCCACAAAATCGAACAACGCTTGGCGAGAAACTTGAATTTCTAAGTCGAAGTCTACTAATACACGAAAAAGCTCATCAAATTCATCGTCGTAATCTTGCAACGTATAATAGAGATCCCGGGAACCAAGAAGCACAATTTTAATATTCAAGTCGATAGGTTGAGGATGCAAAGTGATGGCATTCACCATACCGACATCTTGCTGGGGCAAGTCCATTTTTAATCTGCCAAGCTTAACGGCAAGTTTCAGGGTTTCCCACACGTAAGGCTGCTCAATGAGTTGGTCTACATCAAGCAGTAAATATCCACCGTTGGCGCGATGAAGCGCACCCGGTCTTATCATTCGATAGTTAGTGAACACGCCCCCATGAATATTGGTGTATTCGATTTTGCCAAAAAGGTTTTGGTAAGTAGGGTTTGGTTCATATATAACCGGCGCCGTGTCTCCAACATTATTTGCCACCAGAACATTCGGCAAAAATTGTTCTTCTAAAAACACCCGTTGATCAAACTCATCGCTTTTCTCATCTTTTCGCTCTTCTTGCACAATGAGAAGGATGGCGTTAACCAATGCCGTCTTTAACTGCTTTAAGTACTTCAAAATACCAAGTTCTGCCGAATACTTATGCTCTAGCACTTTCAAGAGGGGTTTAATCCCCTGCTCTGCAGTTTGTTTGTCTAATGCTCTTAATTGTTCAGAATTTTCCCTCTTCCACGAGGGTAAGCTTAATAGGCTCTCGCTGAGGCGATTTTCTAAATCGTCAATTAACGCATAAAAATGCGAACGCTGGCTTTCATTCAAAGCCGCAAATTCCGTATCCGTTAGTGGCTTGCCCTCAACAATAGGAGAAAATGAAATTTCGCCATTTTCTTCATACAAAGCCACATCATTGGCTTGTGCGTAACGCTCTAGCGCAGCAATGGCCTCGTCATACTTTTTATCGAATTCCCGAGAGATATTAGCCCGCTTTCGCTGATAGCCTGGATTATCGAATGCGACGGGAAAGGTATCTAGCACGTCATCAATAAGCTGAGAGATATCTTTATGAAAAGCTTTACCACCACCGGTGGGGAATTTCAGTGCCACAGGTTCGCGTTCTTCGGCGAAATTATTGATGTACACCCAATCGTCGGGCGCGTTCAAATTAGCAACTTGCCGTGCAATATAGTCGCGCACCAAGGTGAATCGACCCGTGGCGGGTTCACCCATCACATAAAGGTTGTAGCCTTTCGCATTAATGCCTAAGCCAAAAGTAAGCGCTTCTCGAGCACGCTCCTGGCCAATAAAAGTAGCATGGAGTGCTTCATCATCTTTCAACGCACTATTTATCGCCTTTCGATTAATTGTGGGTGTAAGAGAAGAAGGAGTAAGTGATGTATGCTTAATTTCGCCTGACATAGTTCTTATTTTTTAAATCTTTGTGGTAAGTGAAACCCGTTAGCGCAGGTCTGTCAAACCCTTATCTCGCTTTATTGTATTGTGTGTCTCTATTAGATGAATAAACCATCAAGTGGAGCCCTCTTTTGCTATATTCGATGGCTTTTTTGGGGTTCGCTGTTTTACACCACAACAACTCGCGTTAGCTAACGATGAAATAATCTCACGAAGCAAACACAACACTGTGCGTTAAATCAAAGTGCGCTAAATCAAAGTCCACTAAATCAAAGTGCGCTAAACGTTTTGGCGAAGATGCATGCTAATGTGTTGGCAGTATTTCATGGGATTAACCCAGCCATCCACGAAGAATGATTAGTTTTTCAACAAGTGAGGATAAAAATAGCACTATAACTCGCTAAGCTATTGAGCGTGGACACGTCGCTAGGGTATTCTATAAGGCTATATGTAAGTTAAATTTCTATGTTGAACCGTGGGCCTTAGCCGTTTCACTCACTCGGTTTTTCATAGACGATTTATTAACGTTAAACCAATATTAATGCGGAAGCCTAAGTTTCATGGCCGAAAATCAGTACAACCCTAAAGAAATAGAACAAAGCGTTCAGCAATACTGGGAAGAAAATCAGTCATTTAAAGCCAATGACGATGTGGATAAAGAAAAGTTCTATTGCCTTTCTATGTTTCCTTACCCAAGTGGCAGACTCCACATGGGCCACGTAAGAAACTACACCATAGGTGATGTGATCAGTCGCTACCAGCGTATGCAGGGAAAAAACGTACTCCAGCCAATGGGATGGGACGCTTTTGGGCTTCCAGCAGAAAATGCCGCAATAAACAACAACACGGCCCCAGCGAAATGGACCTACTCGAACATTGATTACATGAAAAATCAGCTTCGCAGTTTAGGGTTTGGCTACGACTGGGACAGAGAAGTCACTACGTGTAAGTCAGACTACTACCGTTGGGAACAGTGGTTTTTCACCCGCCTTTACGAAAAAGGGTTAGTGTATAAAAAGAACTCTACTGTGAACTGGGATCCCGTAGACCAAACTGTTTTAGCTAACGAGCAGGTCATCGATGGCCGTGGCTGGCGTTCTGGAGCGCTGGTAGAGCAAAAAGAAATTCCGCAGTGGTTTATTAAAATTACGGATTATGCAGAAGAACTTCTTAGCGATTTAGAGCAACTCGAAGAGTGGCCAGATCAAGTACGTGCCATGCAAGCAAATTGGATTGGTCGTTCTGAAGGTGTAGATATCACCTTCGATCTTGCTAAAAATGCAAGCAACATAAGCGACCTAACCGTTTACACTACCCGCCCAGATACTTTCTATGGGGTGACTTATGTGGCGGTGGCAGCACAGCATCCACTCGCTGAATTTGCCGCGCAGTCTAATCCTGCTTTAGCTGACTTTATTGAAGAATGTAGGAACACCAAAGTGGCCGAAGCAGAGTTGGCCACGATGGAGAAAAAAGGGTGTGATACCGGCATGCAGGTAATTCACCCCCTAACTGGTGAGTTATTGCCTGTATGGGTAGCAAACTTTGTATTGATGGATTACGGCTCAGGTGCGGTAATGGCGGTACCGGGTCACGACCAACGAGATTGGGAATTTGCTACTAAATACGGCCTAACGATCAAACAAGTGATTCAGCCTGCAGACGATGCAAAAGAAGCCTGTGATTTAACAGAAGCGGCTTACATGGAAAAAGGCGCGCTTGTTAATTCTGATAAATTTGATGGCCTTACGTTTAATGATGCTTTTGACGCTATTGCTAAAGCCTTGGAAGAAAAAGGCTGTGGCCAGCGTAAAGTAAATTACCGTCTTCGTGACTGGGGCGTGAGTCGCCAGCGTTACTGGGGCGCACCTATCCCAATGTTGAATCTGGAAAATGGCGAGTCGGTGCCCGTTCCTGAAAGTGAACTGCCTGTCATTTTACCCGAAGACGTTGAAATGAACGGCGTAACCTCCCCTATTAAGGCGGATCCAGAATGGGCGAAGACCACGTATAACGGCGAAGCAGCATTACGCGAAACGGATACCTTCGACACCTTCATGGAGTCTTCTTGGTATTACGCAAGGTACGCCAGCGCAACCAACCATGACGCTATGCTTGACCCTGCTTCATCGAACTATTGGTTACCTGTTGATCAATATATTGGGGGTATCGAACACGCGATATTGCACTTATTGTATTCACGTTTCTTCCACAAATTGTTACGTGACGAAGGCTTGGTGGATTCTGACGAGCCATTTAAACGCTTACTCTGTCAAGGTATGGTGTTGGCCGATTCTTACTACCGCGAAGATGCCAAGGGCAAGAAAACCTGGTATTCACCCACACAGGTGTCGGTAGAAAAAGATGAGAAAGGCAGAATTGTCAAAGCTTGGTTAACCGAGGATGGCGAGCCGGTGATCCACGGCGGCATGACCAAAATGTCGAAATCGAAGAACAATGGCATCGACCCACAAGAAGTGATTGACCAATACGGTGCAGATACCGTTCGCTTGTTTACTATGTTTGCCGCTCCACCTGAGCAAACACTTGAGTGGGTTGATTCTGGCGTAGAAGGCGCAAACCGTTTCTTACGTCGTATCTGGAAACTGACCACTGAACACGTTGAGAAGGGCGAGCCGGAAGCCTTGAACGTAAGTGGGTTAAGTAAAGACCAACAAGCGTTGCGTCGAGAAGTGCATAAGACCATTGAAAAGGTTAGCGACGACCTTGGTCGCCGCCAAACTTTCAATACCGCGATTGCAGCCATTATGGAGTTGTTAAATCACCTTCAAAAGGCGCCGCAAGAGTCACCACAAGACGTGGCTATCATGCGAGAAGCCGTTGAGTCTGTATTGTTGCTGTTGAACCCTATCACTCCGCATATTTGTCATACGCTTTGGCACGTGTTGGGCCATCAGGACGATATTGAACTTGCGCCTTGGCCAAAAGCAGATAAAGAAGCGTTGGTTGAAGATGAAAAGCTCATTATCGTTCAAGTCAACGGAAAGGTTCGCGCCAAAATTACCATTGCTGCGGACGCAAGCAAAGAAGCCATTGAAGCAGAAGCGAAGGCTCAGCCCAATGTGCAGCAGTTTATTGATGGCAAAACCATTAGAAAAGTGATTGTGGTGCCGGGACGACTCGTTAACATAGTGGCTAACTAAGAATGAGCCGTTTATTTCTCTACACAATATCGCTGTTAGTAACGTTAACACTGGCTGGGTGCGGGTTTCATTTACGTAGCGCCCCTAACCTACCAGACAATGTGAATGCTGTGATTGTCGATAGCGCAAAAACACATGCCCTGTTGAGCAGAGCACTTTATAAGCGAGTGACTGTGTATGGTTTAAACGGCGTATATGCGCAAGATGCCACCACGTTGGATAACGGCGTGGTGGTATTTTTAATGCCAGAAAAACTAGAGCGTCGACTGTTGTCGGTGTACCCCTCTGGACAAGTGGCTGAATACGAACTTATTTATACCGTGCGATATAAAGTACAGTTTCCAGACCAAGAAGCCATTTTGGCCACCTTTGATGTTATCCGCGATTATCAAGACGACCCAGATCATGTACTGGCGAAGTCACGTGAACTCGATATAGTGTTAGACGAAATGCGTAATGAAGCGGCTGACATTATTATCCGCCGACTTTCCAGCCAAGCCACCATGACTTATCAAGGCCAGTAGGCGATGCAAGTTTATCCAAATCAATTTGGACAAGAGATTTCACGAGGCTTAAAACCTTGCTACTTAGTTTTTGGTGATGAACCGCAGCAAAAATTTGACGTTATTGAGCAAATACGCCAAACCGCAAAACAGCAAGGGTTTATCGAGAGAACCGTTTTGGTTGCCGACACGGGCTTCTCGTGGAATCAAGTTTTGGAAGCAACACAAAGTATGTCGTTGTTTTCGTCACAACAATTTATTGAGTTGGAACTTCCTACCGGTAAACCTGGCACCGAAGGCAGTAAAATGCTGCAAGAGATAGCCAAGGCGCTTCATCAAGATGTATTGCTGTTAGTACATGGCCCTAAAATTGGCAAAGATGTTCAACGAGGGAAATGGTTTAAAGTGCTTGATGAGGTGGGTGTCTCAGTTATGTGCTACCCCCTTGAAGGCCGACAACTTCATAGCTGGATAGCACAGCACTTACAATCCCATCAGCTGTCTGTGTCAGGCAATGGTACCAAAATTATTGCTGATTTTTGTGAAGGTAACCTACTTGCCGCCAAGCAGGAAATAGACAAACTTGCTCTGCTTTACCCCCAACAAAGCATTACCGACGAGCAAATTGAATACGCGATGGTGGATCAATCACGCTACAACGTATTTCAACTCGTTGACGTTATGCTCAGTGGTGACAGTCGCCGCTGTGTAAAAATGCTTTATCGATTAGAAAGTGAAGGCCTAGAGCCAAACATTATTATATGGGCACTGGTCAGAGAGTGGGAAACCCTTTGGAAGTTACATTGTGCGCAGCTAGATGGTACGCCCATCCAATGGCAAAAATTTGGTATTTGGCGCAATCGACAAGGCTTTTATCAATCTGCGTTACAACGTTTATCCGCGTCTCAGCTTAATGCTATTCAACAGGCACTCAGTGATGCTGACCTCGCTTTTAAACAAAACGTCATCAGTAAGCCTTACGTCAAACTCTGTCATCTATGTATGATGTTTATGGGCATCAATATTTTTCACCTCCCCTTGGTCGACGCCTAATCATATGAGTATTCGGGCCATATTAGGTGGAACCTTTAATCCACCGCACTTAGGGCATATCCAGCCGGCACTGTATTTACTCGATTATATTAAGGTGAACACCTTAGGGCTTATGCCCTGTAAAATCGCCCCTCACAAACCCGTATCGGTGAGTGAAGCGCATCGCGTAGAAATGGTAAAGTTAGCGTGTGAACTCGACAAACGATTGTATCCCGAGCTTATTGAGCTTTCCCTGCCTAGCCCGTCCTATACGGTTCGCACGTTAGAAAATTTGCGCCAGCACCACGCCGACACAATCTGCTTTTTCATTGGTGCGGATTCACTGTATAATATCCAGTCCTGGTTTGAGTGGGAGCGTTTGCTTGATTATTGTCACCTCGTTGTGATGCGACGAGAAGGGGATAATTTTGAACCACCATCGTCATTAACGTCATGGCTAAACGCGAATAAAACGGAAGACATAAACCAACTACATCACCAACCCAATGGTTGTGTGCTGTTGGTTAACACCCCACTACACCCAGCGTCTTCAACACAAATACGCGACGCCGTTAGTGCAACGACGTCAGCCTTGACGCCGCCTATTGAGTGGCTGCCAACGCCCGTTGCAGACTATATAAATATGCACCACTTATACCAAGATAAATCAAATTAGTGAGGAAAACACTTGGAGAGTCAACAACTCAAGCAGTTCGTAAAAGACAAAATTGACGACATGAAAGGCCGTGACATTATTGAAATTGATGTACGCGGTAAATCAACAATCACAGATACCATGATTATCTGTTCTGGTAATTCTAAACGTCACGTGGTTGGTATTGCCGAAAACATAGTAGTAGAAGCCAAGCAAGCAGACATTGCACCTAGCAGTATTGAGGGAAAAGAGACAGGTGAATGGGTATTGGTTGATTTCGGCGACGTAATCTTGCATGTCATGCAAGACGAAGCACGGGATTTTTACCAGCTAGAAAAGCTCTGGTCGTAATAACCTGTTGTGTTGGGGAGCGCAGAATAACGCTCGCCTCCCCTCGCCTCAAAGAGAGATTGTAAAACGGCGAATGAAGGAAATCTAGTGCGTATTCAGATTGTTGCAGTGGGTACAAAAATGCCATCTTGGGTTAACCAAGGCGTGGACGAGTTTATTCGCCGGTTCCCTTCTGACATGCCTGTAAGCTTTACCGAAATTGCAGCGGGTAAGCGTGGCAAAAACGCCGATATTAAACGTATTCTTGAAAAAGAAGGCGAACAGATGCTTGCGGCAATTCCTAAAGGTAATAAAGTTGTTACCCTTGAGGTGACAGGTCGCCCTTGGGATACTCCCACATTAGCCAAGCAACTCGATAGTTGGAAAATGGATGGCCGAGATGTAAGCCTGTTAATTGGGGGCCCAGAAGGTCTAGCGCCATCGTGCATTGCAGCCTCGGAACAAAAGTGGTCGTTATCGGCGCTAACGCTCCCTCACCCACTTGTGCGCATTATTCTTACTGAAAGCTTATATCGCGCATGGTCTGTGACGCAAAACCACCCTTACCACCGCGAATAGCAGGAACGGCGAATGCAAAGGAAGCGTCAAACCATAAGAGACCACTCCGCTGAGGCAAATTTATTTGCACGGCGAGCGACGGTGGCATTTTTCATCGTGGTTTGTATGTTAGGCATCGTTTTAAACAACTTGTATTCATTGCAGGTTGAGCAGTACGACGATTACCAAACTCGGTCCAATGGCAATCGAATTAAAGTACTGCCAGTGGCTCCCAATCGGGGGCTCATTTTTGATAGAAATGGCGTGTTGTTAGCAGAAAACCGCCCGGTTTTTAGCTTAGAAATAACACCCGAAGAAACCAACGACTTAGACGATACTCTGTCTCGTTTATCGACACTCATGGCTATCACAGACGATGAGCGTGAGAACTTTGAAAGCAAACTGAAAGGCCAACGACGCTTCAAGCCCATTGCAATTCGAACTAAACTCAGTGAAGAAGATGTTGCGCTTTTTTCTGCCAGTAAGCATCTTTTCCCCGGCGTACAAATTGAGGCTAGACTTGCCCGTTACTACCCCTATAAAGAGACACTGACCCATCTATTAGGCTATGTGGCGCGTATTAATAAAAAAGATTTACAAAAATTGGTTGAGGCCGGTCAAGAAGCAAATTACGCCGCCACTCACGACATTGGTAAATTGGGCATTGAAAAATATCACGAAGAACTGCTTCATGGCAGCGTAGGTTATCAGCAAGTAGAGGTGAATAACCAAGGGCGCATTATTCGTGTGCTGAACGTAGATCCTCCTGTTCCCGGCAAGGACATTGTGCTTAATATTGATATTGAGCTTCAACTTGCTGCGCAGCAAGCCTTAGCCGATCAGCGAGGTGCGGTAGTGGTGACTGACATTAAAACTGGCGGTGTGCTCGCACTGTATTCAAACCCTAGCTACGACCCCAATTTGTTTGTTCACGGTATTAGCCGTAAAAATTACGCTGCGCTACTTAATTCACCGGACCGCCCTCTTATTAACCGTGCAACACAAGGGCAATACCCTCCTGCTTCCACGGTAAAGCCGCATTTAGCGCTGGTTGGTTTGGAAGAAGGCATCATTACTGAAGACTACACCATCATGGATGGTGGACGTTATCAATTACCTAACGTCTCCCATGTGTGGCGCGACTGGAAAAAGTGGGGACATGGCAAAGTAAACGTTTCGAAAGCCATAGAGGTGTCCTGCGACACCTATTACTATGACCTCGCGTACAAGCTAGGTATCGACAAAATCAGTGAAGCTATGTATGAATTTGGGTTTGGTGATTTTACAGGGATAGACTTATACGAAGAATCCGATGCCAACATGCCTAGTCGTGGTTGGAAGCGCGCCCGCTTTAATCAGCCTTGGTACATCGGCGATACTATCCCTGTCGGTATCGGCCAAAGCTTCTGGACGACCACGCCGATTCAGCTTGCTCACTCACTTAATACTTTGGTGAACCGTGGCGAACGCTATATTCCACAAATAATTCGCGGCTTTAAGAAAGCCGATAATTCGGTGGACGTATTACCGCTGAAAACCTTACGTCCATTACAGTTCAAGCAGCAAGAAAACATTGATATTGTGTTAAACGCTATGCATGACGTAGTGCATGGTAGCGAAGGTACGGCTAGAAGCGTGTTTAAAGATGCGCCTTACCAATCGGCAGGCAAAACCGGAACAGCACAGCTGTTTTCCGTAGGCCAGGACGAAAAATACGATGCCGACAAAGTGGATGAGCGCCTACGAGACAATGCAATGTACGTTGGCTATGCGCCCTTTGAAGCCCCCGAAATCTCAGTGACTGTGGTACTGGAAAATGCGGGAGGTGGCAGTTCTAATGCCGCTCCGGTGGCGCGTGAAATTATGGACTTCTATTTTCGAGACCGTGTTTTTGACACTGATATAGCACAGGTTCAGCCCTAACCATGAAAAAGAATACGTTAAACACCAACAAAATCAGCTTTTTGCAACATATCCATATAGATGGATGGTTGCTATTAGGGTTACTGGTGCTGATGTCGGTTGGCTTATTTACCCTTTACTCTGCCTCCGGCCAAGATGAAGGGCAAATGCAACGTCAGTTTACCCGCCTAGGGGTAAGCTTTATTGTCATGTTTGTCCTCGCGCAAATTCCCATAGGCGCTTTTCGTCGACTTTCAACCTACGCCTATATTGTGGGCTTGCTGATGTTAATCGCCGTGTTATTGTTTGGTGATGTAGGGAAAGGCGCACAGCGCTGGCTCGATTTAAAATTCATTCGTTTTCAGCCGTCTGAGTTGATGAAATTAGCGGTGCCTATGATGGTGGCTTGGTATATTAGCCAGTTTAATTTACCGCCCCGCACTATTCACATCATTACCGGTTTCACATTGGTGGCTGTACCTACTGTACTTATTGCCAAACAGCCCGACTTAGGCACGTCTTTGCTTATTGCCAGTTCCGGAATATTCGCCATCTTTTTGGCAGGCATGAGTTGGCGTTTAATTGGGTTTGTTAGTCTCTTGGGCGGCGCATTCGCACCTATCATGTGGTTCTTTTTAATGAAAGACTACCAAAAACAAAGGGTACTGACATTTCTTAACCCTGAAAGCGATCCATTGGGCGCGGGCTACCATATTATACAATCGAAAATTGCCATTGGCTCAGGCGGTATGGACGGTAAAGGCTGGTTGCAAGGCACACAATCTCAGCTAGAGTTTTTGCCCGAACGTCATACTGACTTTATCTTTTCCGTGTTTAGTGAAGAGTTTGGGCTTACCGGCGTGATGGTGTTGTTGGGAATTTATTTATGCATTATTTTACGGGGATTAATTATTGCTAATCGCGCACAAGATGCCTATTCCAAGCTGTTAGCAGGAAGTATTACTCTCACCTTTTTTGTTTATGTCTTTGTTAATATGGGCATGGTTTCCGGGTTATTGCCTGTAGTGGGGGTGCCCTTGCCATTAGTCAGTTATGGCGGCACATCAATGGTGACATTGATGGCAGGTTTTGGCATTCTGATGTCCATTGCTACACAGAAACGATTTATGTCTCGATGATGTTACGTTACTTTGTTTTTTTAAGTGCAATAATGGCTGTACTCTGTGGGTGCCAGTCGGCACCAGAAAGTCGCTATACCATGCAACAAGATACCGCCCCCGCTTATGTGGCAAAAAAACCTGAAACACTTGATGCTGTGCCTAAGTACGAAGCCTACCGGCAGTTTAATAGCCGCCCTTATGAAGTATTGGGGCAGCGATATTCTCCGCTAGCGTCGGGCAAGGGCTTCGAGGAAATTGGCTACGCCAGCTGGTATGGTCAAAAATTCCATGGTCACCTGACGTCTAATGGTGAAACTTATAATATGTTTGCCATGACCGCCGCCCATAAGACATTGCCTTTACCTTCTTATGTAAGAGTGACTAACTTAGAAAACGGTCAACAAGCCATTGTACGAGTTAACGATAGAGGGCCGTTTCATGACAATAGAATTGTCGACCTTTCCTATGCAGCGGCGGTAAAGCTAGGCTATCAGCACAAGGGCACGGCGAAAGTAAAAATAGAAGTTATTCACTTTGACCAACACAATAACGTGACTGTGGGTAACCGCCCTACCATCACATATGATGAATACTTGGGCATTACCGTACCTGCCAGCCCCACTGCTATAGACAGTGAAAAGTTAGGGTTACCAAACACCCAGCCTGCTATTTATATTCAAGTTGCAGCGCTGTCCGATGAAAAGCGGGCAAAATCCATTTCGAATGTACTTTCGGCATTGTATCAGGTGCCTACGCACCTCCCACGGGTCGACAACATCTACAAGCTTCAATTAGGGCCCATCGAAAATAAGTCTGCCGCCAATGTTTTACTGGAACAATTACGTAAAAATGGCTACCCCAATGCCTACACCGTTGAAGGCACCTTGTAGCACGGTCATGTTCGAATTGTGGCAACAATAAGGCGAACTGGGGTGGCTATCTGACAGCTTACAGCACGAAAAAAGGCATTCGTCGCCTAATCCCTAGTTTCTAGTAAACTTTTTCGTTAAAACCTAGTCGTACTTGTTACCTTACGTTAGAATTCGACTTAATAATACTAACGGCTATACCGCACTACATTTGCAGTTAGCCATACACGGATAATAAACGGTCAAAGAAAACAACATCATGCTCAGAACAATTCAACGCGCTAAACCGTCTTTTCTTTCTTTCGCTTTTTTACTTTTTAGTGCCTTGGCGCTAACAGCAACTACAGCGAATGGTGCAGTGGTAACGCCACCCGCACCGTCAGTTGCCGCTGAAGGATTTCTTTTAACCGATTATGAAACTGGGCATGTTATCGCGTCAAAAAACGCAGATATGCAATTGGCCCCTGCTAGCCTAACTAAAATCATGACTATTTACGTGATTGGTAAAGAGTTGCAAGCTGGCAATATTAGCCTAGAAGATGAAGTGACTATCTCGGAGAATGCATGGGCGAAGAAATTCCCAGATTCTTCAAAAATGTTTATTGAAGTAGGAACGCAAGTGTCTGTTAGCGATTTGCTTCGCGGTATTGTAGTGCAATCAGGTAACGACGCTTGTGTGGCTATGGCTGAACACGTTGCCGGTTCAGAAGCCGCATTTGCCAGCATGATGAATGCACACGCACAAGCATTAGGCATGACAGCGTCCCATTTTGTAAATGCTCACGGCTTGCACGACCCTGACCACTATACTACGCCAAGAGACATGGCCACGCTTTCTCGAGCGCTGATTGCCGAAACGCCGCAAATGTACAAAATTTATAGCGAAAAAGAATTTACCTTCAACGGCATTAAGCAATACAACCGTAACAGCCTGTTATGGGACAAGAGCTTAAACGTTGACGGTATTAAAACTGGCCACACATCAGATGCCGGATATAGCCTTATCACCTCAGCGGAACAAGGCGGAATGCGCCTAATCTCTGTTGTGATGGGTACCGACAGCGAGCGTGCACGTAAAGTAGAAAATAAAAAGCTACTTAAATACGGCTTTAGGTTCTTTGAAACCCTTACGCCTTATAATGCGGGCCACAGCTTTGTTGCTCACCGAATTTATATGGGCGACCGGGAAACAGTAGACCTTGGAATTAATCAATCTACCCCCATTACTATTCCGCGCGGACAGGCTGCTAACCTTGAAGCCAACTTTGAACTAGACAAAAAACTTGAAGCTCCGCTTGCTAAAGGGCAAGTTGTTGGAACGCTTTATCTGCAATTAGACGGCCAAGATGTAGCCAGTTACCCACTGGTCACGTTGCAAGAAGTTAAAGAAGGTAGCTTCTTTAACCGCATAAAAGACTACGTCATGTTGCAACTGGGTTTTGGTGAAGACTAAATAAAACTCGTTGAAAGCTAGTTCAAACGCGGCCAGATTTGTTACAATCTGGCCGTTTTTGTATTTAACGACAGTACCAAGGATATCGCATGGATACCCGTTTTGATGAACTTCTAGATTTCCCCACGCACCAAACGTTTAAAGTTATGGGTGTGGCTGATGATAAACTTCCCCACCATGTTATTTCGTGTTTGCAGACGCATGCTCCGGGTGACTATGCCCCCACCGTTAAGCCAAGCAGTAAAGGAAATTACCATTCTGTTTCCGTTAGCGTACGCGTCACCAGTAAAGAGCACATGGAACTGATATACACAGAATTAGCTAAACTAGAATTAGTTAGAGTAGTACTGTAAGTGAGTGAACAAGCCTCTACGGTTATCATTCGTCAGTTAGGCACTAAACACTATGAGCCCGTATGGCAAGCCATGCAGCGCTTTACTGACGAACGAGACCAAAACACCCAAGATGAAATATGGTTGGTTGAACATCCCCCTGTGTTTACCCAAGGCCAAGCTGGTAAAGCCGAGCATATTCTTATGCCTGGTGATATTCCTGTGGTGCAAGTAGATAGGGGGGGACAGGTCACTTATCATGGGCCCGGCCAACAAGTTATTTATTTATTATTGAATATAAAGCGCCGAAAGCTGGGCGTTCGTCATCTCGTTACAGCAATGGAAAATGCCGTAGTAGGCTTGCTTGCGAATTACGAAATAACGGCCTATCCAAAGCCAGATGCCCCAGGTGTTTATGTGGATGAAAAAAAGGTTTGCTCGCTAGGCTTACGTATTCGTAATGGTTGTTCGTTTCATGGTCTTGCATTAAATGTTAATATGGACTTATCGCCGTTTCAACGAATTAACCCCTGTGGCTATGCAGGCATGGAAATGATTGATACTGCAACGTTAAATGGCCCGCAATCCTTAGTTGAAGCGGGCGTCGCTTTAACCGAATTGCTATTAGACGCGCTTTCGATAACGGACACAGAATATAAAGAAGGTTTTGATGAGTAACGCACGACCTAAAGCGGGAGTAAAACTCCGCGACGACGAAAAAGTAAAACATATCCCCGTCACCATTATTCCTACTGAAAAGGAAGAAATGCTGCGTAAGCCTGAGTGGATTAAAATTAAGTTACCACGAACCACTGACAAAATTGATCATATCAAGAAGACACTGCGCAAAAACAAATTGCATTCAGTTTGCGAAGAAGCAAGCTGCCCTAACCTAGCTGAATGCTTTAATCACGGCACAGCCACCTTCATGATATTAGGCGATATCTGTACCCGACGTTGCCCGTTTTGTGATGTTGCGCACGGAAAACCATTACCGCCTAGCGCTGAAGAACCTGAAAAACTAGCCACCACCATTGCCGAAATGAAGCTTCGCTATGTGGTTATTACGTCGGTAGATCGCGACGATTTAAGAGATGGCGGTGCGCAGCACTTTGTAGACTGTATTAATGCCATTCGTAAGCACAGTCCTGAAACCACCATTGAAGTACTGGTACCGGATTTTCGTGGCCGTATGGATCGCGCTCTCGACATTTTCAAAGCCGGTGTGCCAGATGTCTTCAACCACAACTTAGAAACCATTCCACGTCTTTATCGTGAATGTCGACCGGGTGCAAACTACCAATGGTCTCTCGACTTACTGAAAAAGTTTAAGGCGCAACACCCTGACGTTCTCACTAAATCTGGTTTAATGATGGGAATGGGTGAAGAAAACGAAGAGATAGAAGGTGTGCTTCGCGATTTACGTGCCCACGATGTGGATATGCTTACCTTGGGTCAGTATTTGCAGCCAAGCAAACACCACTACCCTGTTAAACGTTACGTGCACCCGAAAGAGTTTGATGCACTCGGTGATTACGCAAAATCTATTGGCTTTACGCATGCAGCCAGTGGCCCTATGGTTCGCTCAAGCTACCATGCGGATCAGCAAGCGGCAGGTAAAGAAGTTAAATAGGGTTTGTATAAACTGAATTGATTTCAATAACGCTGTCGTAAAAAGCCTGAGCCTATGCTCGGGCTTTTTTGTTTTAGGCGTTTATCACTGGCCAAGGTCGAACTATAAGTAAATTCGTTACGTTATCTAGGGCGCCTCACTCTACGAAGTAACGGTTAACTTGGTTTCGCCCATTCTGTTTAGACTTGTATAAGGCTAAATCGGCAGCGGCTAGCAGATTGTCAATGTTGTAACCGACTTGTGATGTGTCACTCACACCAAAGCTCGCACTCACCGTGAGGTTTGATTTTACATGCGTCACGCGAACCCCTTCTATGGCTTTACGACATTGCTCTGCCACACAAGCACCATGAATAACATCACACCGCGGCATTAAAATGGCGAATTCTTCACCGCCCATTCGCGCCACTAAGGTATCTGCGTTAACCACTTCATAAATCGCCGCTACCGTTGCAGACAACAGCTTGTCGCCAACTTGATGCCCTTGCGTATCGTTAATTTGCTTAAAATGATCTAAATCGAACAGGATTAAGCAGCAATCTGATTGAAGATCTTTTTGAACGGGTAAAACTTTTTGCGCTGACTCAATGAAAAAACTACGATTAAACGCGCCGGTTAGCCCGTCTTTTTCTGCCAACTGTTTAAACTTTAAATGTAGTTTTCGGCTACGATAAGACCAGAAAACGAGTGCTGCCAAACATATCGCAATCACGACGAGTGCCAAAGTCACCACATTAATTTTTTCGTTGGTCAGTTGAGTTTGCTGTTCTAACAGCTTATTTTTCTTATCTAAAAGCGCTATTTCATTTTCTTTTATAGCCAGATTAAAGTTTGCTTGCTGATAAGCCACTTGTTTCACCACATTGTCTTCGCGAAGTAAGCTTTCGGCTTTAGACAGCGCTTCAGCATACTGTAATGCTTGGGCAAAATCCTGTTGCGCTTTAGCTATTTTCACCATCACCAACAAGGCATCTATTCGGCTTTGCAAAAATTCCCGTTTGTCCAGCTGGTCAAGCACAAAGGTTGCTGACGTTTTTGCTTTTTCAACATCACCAAGTAAATAATAGAGCTGCGCCAACGATGCATTAAATGCTAAATCAAGAAACAGGACATCAATATCCTCTACCCGCTTTTTCATGATTTTCGAAAGCCTATAGGCTTGCTGCGGTTTATTTTGCTTTATAAGCAAGGTTAAATACGCATTGTCTAACAAAGAAATGTAGTAGCGACTTCCGCTTGCCGCACAGTTTGCTTTCGCTGTTTGGTATCTTGCCTCTTTGCTTTCGCTCACCTGCTCTTTGGCAGCAATATCCATCATTGCCACTTCGCCAAGACATCGATATGGGGAATCAGCAGGGCTATGTTTTTCAATACGCTGCGCTAGCATTTTTGCAATGTCGTATTGCTCAGCATTCAAATAGAAAATAAGCAGGCCTTGCAGCCCTTTTAGCATCAGCGTTTCATCTTTTTCATTCGCCAACGCACGTTGTAATGCATTGGCATACATGAAGCCCTGTTCCCATTTACCTAAAAACGAAGCCATGGCCGTCAGTGAAACCAGTGTGCGATTTTTCACTCGGGTAGATTGCACGTCTGTGTATACCGCAGTTAACGAATGAAACGCGTTTTCAAGGTTCCCTTCGTAAGCAGAGAGCAGCGCCTTCAAAAAGCGATGATATTCTTTGTCTTCTGGTGACAACGATTGCAAATCAAGGTTGTTCAGTAGCACTAAGGCTTGCTGATGATCATCAAAATGAACGCGCTCAATGTCAAGTAGCGCAGCGTCTTGGGCACATACCGTAGAGAAGGGTGATAGCGCGAAAAGAAATGCAACAAGCCGCGCCCAAGAAGAGAAAATTTTCGTCATTGTAATTATTTTAAATACTCATCTAAGAACATTATAACGAACCATGTATACATAAGGGAAAAAATATAACGTTGGTTATTTTCAATTTAATGAAGATAACGCCCTTTTTTGCATTAAACAGTGAACAAAATGCATAATCTCTTCGATAAACTTCAATCACCGGATGACATTACTTTATGGGCTGCTAGAATGCGGCTTCAAAATTAATACCATACGTTATGTAAGGTCTATTTATGCGTAAACACATCTACATTGCCTATACTGGCGGTACTATTGGCATGAAGCCCTCCGACCAAGGCTATATTCCAGCAGCAGGCTTCTTAAGTGAAACATTGGCACAAATGCCCGAGTTTCATCGTCCAGAGATGCCCTTGTTCACACTTCATGAGTACGACAACCTTATCGATTCTTCCGACATGAATCCGTCCGACTGGCAACGTATTGCTGACGATATTGCCGCCAACTATGATAAATACGATGGGTTTATTATTCTACATGGCACAGACACCATGGCCTATACGTCCTCGGCCCTCAGCTTCATGCTTGAAAACTTATCCAAGCCGGTGATTGTTACGGGGTCTCAAATTCCCCTTGCCGAACTTCGTTCAGATGGACAAGTGAATCTATTAAACGCGCTGTACGTAGCCGCTAACTACCCTATAGCTGAAGTAAGCTTGTTTTTTAATAATCGCTTACTAAGGGGCAATCGGAGTAGAAAAGTTGATGCCGACGGGTTTAATGCTTTCGATTCACCCAACTTTCCCCCATTACTTGAAGCGGGTATTAATATCAGACTAAAAGCGGGAGAACTGGCAACGCCAAGCGATAAACCGCTTAGGGTTTCACCGGTTAAGGCTCAACCTATAGGCATGGTCAGCTTGTACCCTGGCATAGCTTCAGAGGTGTTAAAAAATACCCTTCAACAGCCTGTTAACGCGCTTATTTTACTTAGTTATGGTGTGGGTAACGCACCACAATCACCGTCACTTATAGCGCAATTGAACTACGCTAAAGACAGGGAAATACCGGTTTTAAATTGCACGCAATGTATACGCGGGCGAGTCAATATGGGCGGCTACGCCACCGGTCATGGCCTACAACAAGCTGGCGTGCTTTCTGGCAGTGACATGACACCGGAAGCCGCATTAGCCAAACTCCATTATCTTCTCAGTAAATCGCTTAGCTTTTCGCAACTAAAATCTCAACTGACGCACAACCTGCGTGGCGAACTCAGCGAATAATTCACAACAGGACATCAGCATACTATGGCTACCGTTTATTCTGGCGCGCTACGAAAAATGCGCACAAAAGCTGACACCAATAATAATGTCGTGTACCAACTCCCTATTGGCGAACACACCCTCGATATTAACCCTCTTATTGGGCAAAAAGTGTCGTTAACCTTTACCGGTGAAATACAGTGCGTTCATTGCGCTCGAAAAACAAAGAAAAGTTTTAATCAAGGGTACTGCTACCCTTGCCTTATTTCATTGGCACAATGCGATAGCTGTATTATTAAGCCTGAGAAATGCCATTATCATGAGGGCACGTGTAGAGAGCCTGAGTGGGGGGAAGAACATTGCTTTAGTGACCACTTTGTTTACCTTGCGAATACAGGCACAGTGAAAGTAGGTATTACCCGTCACATCACTGACGCCGTATCTTCTCGGTGGATGGACCAAGGCGCCACCCAGGCTACTGTAATGCTACGCGTACCAGATCGCTTAACCAGTGGTGTGGTTGAAACCTTTTGCAAATCGTATATCGCCGATAAAACTAATTGGCGTACCATGCTCAAAGGCGCACCAGAATCGGTAGATTTAAATGCAGTAAAACAAGAATTACTGGCTAAAATCAGTGATGATTTAGACGCGGTAAAACAAGAAAAAGGCCTCCAAGCGGTGAGCGAAGTAGAAGGCCCCATCTTCGATATTCACTACCCTGTAGAAGAATACCCTGTGAAGATAAAATCCATTAACCTAGATAAAACACCCGCATTTGAAGGCGTTTTAAAAGGGGTAAAAGGACAATACTGGTTATTAGATGAGGACCGAGTAATCAACATTCGCAAGTACGCAGGTTATCAGGTGGAATTGGCGCTTTAAACGCGCCAGTTCTTAATTCCAGTACTCGAAAAAATCGTCAGAGTTGCGCTGTGGCTTGGGCGCTGGCTCAAATAATGGCGTTCCAAGGTACAAAAAGCCCACCAATTCATCATCTTCTGCTAGACCAAGCCCTTCGCGAACTAACTCACAGTGGGCGTAACTACCACTGCGCCACATGCCATTGAATCCCTGTGCCACTGCGGCCATTTGCATCGCCATTACTGCACATGATGCAGACGCAATTTGCTCAACTTTTGGCACTTTTTCATGCTCTATATATTTTGCAATAGCCACAATGATCATGGGGGCACGATGAGGAAGCTGAACAGACCGTTCAATTTCTTTTTGCGATTTATCATTCGCTATGGCTGACTGTTCAAACAAACTACCCAGTTTTTCTAGCCCCTTGTTTTGGCATACAATAAACCGCCAAGGCGTTAAACACGCATGGTCTGGCGCACGAAGTGCTGCCTGCATAATGTTTTCCAACGCCGCACCACTGGGCGCTGGCGAGCCGAGTCGCGGCTGCGAACTTCTATTTAATAAGAGTGACAAAGCATCCATGTAATTTCCTTAACACGTGTAACACATGAAAATGATATGTAGATCCTACGCCGCCAAGATTAAAAAGACCAGATATGGCAGCGCTTATTTATGTTATTCATTGATAACCTCACTGGTCTTAGGGGCACTAGCGTAACCCGCCCCTATAGACGCTTTTAGAACACCAATAGGAAAGTCAAAAGACTTAGAGTAAGGTACTGAAACACAAAGGCGCATTTTGCGTAGACTAGCCTTTTTTTCATCTATAACGGCTTTCGTGCTATAAATCGCTATAATATTGGCGTTGGCACTTTGCCTGACACACACTGTTTTTAAATGGGGTCTTCGAAAGGTGGGTAAATCGTCTCCAACACGAAGAAGTACAGTAAAGGCAGCAAACAACACACTGCATCGCATTTTCGTTCGCGGGCATAAAAAAGTTGATTATAAAAAAGCCAACGGCGAACTCATGATGCTGTTTAGCGACCATGAGCATAAACACATCGCAAAATTAATTGCACACTGGCTAAACGAATCCGATAATTCAAAGGGTTAGGTGCTCGTTGTAATTTATTACAATTAATTACAAATAAGTTAGGGATATTGTTGGCCATCGCTAACATAATAGGGATAAATAAATAAAAGGTACTATTTCATATGGCAGGCAAAGGAAACTGGACGAAATCGTTATTTACCGGGATTTGGACGGTACTTAACTTCTCTAGAAAACTCTTCTTTAACCTTATTTTCTTAGTGTTTTTCATCGGTATTATCGTTGCAATTTCATCACAAGATAATGAGCAACTCACCGTAAACAATGACAGCGCGCTCATGCTTACCCTCAAAGGGAACTTAGTCATTGAAAAAGTTAGCGTTGATCCGTTTGAACAATTTCTTCAAGAAGCACTAGGCTCGGAGCCAGAAGACCCAGAGATTTTAGTAAGAGACGTGGTCAAAGTTATTGAAAATGCCAAACAGGACCGTCGTATAAAGGCGCTTGTGCTTGATTTGCATCAACTTAACGGTGGCGGGTTAGATAAGTTACGCACCGTAGCAAAAGCCATAGACGACTTTAAAACGTCGGAAAAGCCGGTTTATGCCATTGGCAATTACTACACCCAAAACCAATACTATCTCGCATCTCATGCCGACCACATTTATTTAAACCCAATGGGAAGCGTATTGTTAGATGGATACGGCCGCTATGGGGTATACATTAAAGAGTTGTTAGAGAAACTCAAAGTTACCACCCACATTTTCCGCGTAGGCACATACAAATCTGCCGTAGAACCCGTGATGCGTAACGACATGTCAGAGGCATCTAAAGAAGCTGAGAAGAAATGGCTGGAGGCTTATTGGCTTCAGTATAAAGAAGATGTGGCTAACGCTCGCGGCATTTCTATGGACAATTTTGACGAAACCCTAGAGGCCTTAGTCGCCAAGTTTGAACAGGTAGACGGCGATTTTGCGCAGTATGCTGTTGAAAACAAATGGGTAGACGCCCTCAAAACCCGTGAAGATGTGCGTCAGGAGCTTGTTGAGCTTGTTGGAGAAGACGACAACCCTATGGGCGTTAACATTACGTCTTTCGACACCTACCTTAGCGTAATAAATGCACCCGTCCCTTCCATACCTAACGACCTTGACAAAATTGCCGTCGTGGTTGCAAAAGGCAGCATTATTGATGGCACACAGCAAGCAGGTACCATTGGTGGTGACAGTACAGCACGATTACTCCGTAAAGCTCGGCTTAACGACGATGTAAAAGCAGTGGTATTCCAAATAGACTCTCCAGGAGGCAGTGCATCAGCGTCGGAAGTTATTCGTCAAGAAGTGCTTGAACTGCAAAAAGCAGGTAAGCCTGTGGTTGTGTCAATGAGCACGTATGCTGCATCAGGTGGCTATTGGATTGCCGCTGGCGCCGACCGAATATTTGCTAGCCCAAGTACGATTACAGGCTCTATTGGCGTATTTGGTATGTTTATGACGTACGAAAAATCCCTTAGCCACCTTGGTGTACATACAGATGGTGTGGGTACCACTGAAATGGCAGGTTTTTCTGCGCTACGCCCTCTTCCAGACCAGTTTGGGCAAATTATTCAATACAGTGTAGAAAACACCTATTCTAAGTTTTTGAACATTGTGTCTAACGGCAGAGATTTAAATATTGACGCTGTTGATGAAATTGCCCAAGGTCGCGTTTGGATTGGTACCGATGCACTAGAATTAGGCTTAGTTGACGAATTAGGTTCATTAGATGACGCCATTGCCTCCGCGGCAGAGATTGCAGAGTTAGAAAACTACGACACCTTTTACGTTACCCGCGATTTATCTCCCCAAGAACTGTTTTGGAAAGAGTTCTTCGGTCAAGCTTTCGCGGTGGTAGGAAAGTGGCAATTCGCGCAATCTAACTCAGCACTTATTGGCGAAGTTAAACGAGTTATCAAAGAATTTGATTCCTTTGCGCAACTTAATGACCCAATGGGCACCTATGTATTGTGCCTTCCCTGTAACATAAACTAACGGTTACAGGTGCACCCATAGCAAGTAAAGATCTAACAGCGGCACACATTCATGCTATTGAAAAATGTGTCGCTGACTTGTATCAGCGGGCAGAAGCCTATTTTGCCCGCACATTCCCCCGCCCTACGCTTTCTTTTAGACGTTCAGGAAGAAACGCAGGCACCGCGTTTTTACAGCAAAATAGAATTAACCTAAACCCTATACTGTACAAAGAAAATCAGGCCGCCTTTCTTACTGATGTTATTGCACATGAGATTAGTCACCTGTTGGTTTGGCAACTATTTGGGAAAGTGGCGCCGCACGGCATTCAATGGCAAACCATTATGGTAAAGGTGTTTAATGTGCCGCCGAATACAACCCATCAATTTAATGTCAGCGACGTCGTGGGTGAGACGTTCTTATACCGGTGTCAGTGTAGTGAGCATGCGTTGTCTGTACGCCGCCACAAAAAAATTGAGCGCGGCGCACAATATCGATGCAAACGTTGCGGTGAAACACTCACTGCGATTTAAATTGGAGAGAAGCGCTCGGGGGTTATCGGAACCACTGCTGGGTGAACACACGGTCTAAATCGTCAAACGCGGTCTTCAGCAACTGAGCAAGTTCTTTATATTTGGGTTTAGATTTTAGCGATGCTAAATGGCAACCTTCCGCGCGCATTTTACGGTGGATATCTTGATACCAGTGATTGAGTTGCGGCGGTAAATATTGATTTGAACGGTGCCCAAGCCACAACATACCTTGCAAAGGTAAGCTTAAGAAAAACGCACCAATAGCAATGGTTTGAGGTAAATACTGCATCCCCATATTTTGTAGCAACAATGCGCAAGCCAAAATAGCTGCTGGCGGCATGGTTTTTACCGCAAACTTTGTTGCAGCAACCACCCTACACTCTGGGAAATGGGCGAACAACTCACGGCGAACCGGCCATGTTTCTAGGTACTGCTGACCATCTTTTAGCAGAGTTATTATTGACTGTGACATAGATCACCCCATAAACCGGAAAAACGCATTGCGAGCACAAAAATACAAACACGTACATTTAAGCGCGCTTTTAAACGAATTGTAATACGCTTTTTGTCTAATACAAGGTAAGTTCGTCTGTAGATCATGTAAATTCAGCGAAGGTGAAATAATTTTACCCCAATACCGATTTTTTCATTTATCCCCCCTGACATAACAGTGACATTTTTCACCCGTCAAGGCATCATAGATACATCGAGATTTCAAAGAAACCTCGTTAACATTCAAAAGGTGGTTGAAAAAAGCCTTCAGCGGCCTCACCTAGCACAGTATGACAGTATTCGCTCACACAAAAAGAGCATAAGTTGGAGATAAAAATGGCAGAAAGTAGACACGTTCGTCTTCTTATTTTAGGTTCAGGCCCGGCTGGCTATTCCGCTGCGGTATATGCAGCGCGCGCTAATCTAGAACCAGTTCTTCTTACGGGTATCCAACAAGGCGGACAATTGACCACCACGACCGAAGTTGAAAACTGGCCGGGTGATCCTGAAGGTCTTACTGGCCCCGATTTAATGGTGCGCATGCAAAAACATGCAGAAAAATTTGATACCGAGATCATTTTTGACCATATCAACAAAACCGATTTAACCACACGCCCTTATACCTTATATGGCGACAATGGCACTTACACCTGCGATGCTCTTATTATTGCCACAGGGGCGTCTGCCAAGTACTTAGGTATGGAGTCTGAGCAAGCTTTCATGGGTAAGGGTGTGTCTGCATGCACAACCTGCGACGGCTTTTTTTACCGCAACCAAAAAGTAGCGGTAGTAGGTGGTGGCAACACCGCAGTGGAAGAAGCACTTTATTTATCGAATATCGCTTCAGAAGTGCACGTTATTCACCGCCGCGATACGTTTAGAAGTGAAAAAATTCTAGAACAACGTCTCCGAGATAAAGCTGAGAACGGCAATGTGGTTCTGCACCTTAACCGTCAATTAGACGAAGTGCTAGGTGATGAAATGGGCGTTACCCAAATTCGTATTAAAGACAGCCAAGGCGACGCCACGGAAACCCTCGATGTCATGGGCCTATTCATCGCCATTGGTCATAAACCTAATACGGATATCTTTGAAGGCCAGTTAGAAATGAAAGATGGCTATATTGTGGTTAACAGTGGCACTAACGGCAACGCAACACAAACCAGCGTTCCGGGGGTGTTTGCCGCCGGTGATGTCAGTGACCATATTTATCGCCAAGCTATTACCTCCGCCGGTACAGGCTGTATGGCCGCCCTTGATGCCGAAAAATTCCTTGATGGTACAATGCCAGAACAAGGTTAAAGAAGACGCCTAATAAGAACCCTGCTAAAATTTCAGCAGGGTTTTTTATTTTAGCTATTGTACTTCTCAATACAATGTATGTCTCAATACTATGATTGCGCTTCCTCAACTAGATGTAGATACACCGTTTCCTTCTGTTCATCATGCACTTGAAGAGCCTAACGGCTTACTCGCGTTTGGCGCAGACTTAAGCCCTCAGCGCTTATTTTCAGCCTATTCCCAGGGCATTTTCCCTTGGTTTAGTGACAATGAACCCTTGTTGTGGTGGTCTCCCACCCCGCGTGCGATTATCGAACTAGATGATTTTGTATGCACTAAAAGCCTCCGTAAGTTAGCCAGAAAGCAGCGATATAAAGTCACGCTAAATCATAGCTTTGAGCGCGTCATTCACGCCTGTGCGACCATTCCAAGGCATCACCCTAGCTTAGACACACTCAGTGATGAAACCTGGATAACCAAAGATATGCAAGAGGCGTATTGTCATTTACATGAGTTAGGGCTAGCCCACTCAGTAGAAGTGTGGGAAGGTGAAGCACTAGTAGGTGGCTTGTATGGCGTTGGTATTGGTCAGGTGTATTGTGGTGAGTCTATGTTTCACAGGAAAAGTAATACCTCTAAGCTGGCCATGCTCGCGCTAGTGGAACATATGAAAGCCAACGGCATGGCGTTTATTGACTGCCAGCTACCTACCGAGCATTTAACGTCCTTAGGCGCTAAGGCCATCACTCGGGAAACCTTTATCAACAAACTCAACCAACATAACGATACACTCACGGAAGAAGGCCGCTTAAGCCCTACATATCAAGCGCAGTGGCGTAAACAGGAGATCACACCGTGAAATTTGGTATTACCCAAATATTTGGGTGTAGTTATCTGCCAGACGAACGTGAACAACTATTGGTGTATGCAGACAGCACCGAGCAATTAGCCTTGCGCTATGGTCAACTTATACAGGTTGGCTTTAGACGTAGTGGTGAGCAAATATATCGCCCTCACTGCCCAGATTGTAATGCCTGTCAATCGGTACGAATTCCCGTTGATGCATTTACACCCTCACGCAGCCAAAAACGGGTTAAAAAGCGTAATGCGCACCTTTCTATTAAATGTGCGTACACGCAAAATCATCAATACTATCCATTGTACGAAAAGTACATTAATGAGAGGCACACCGATGGCAGTATGTATCCGCCATCAAAAACCCAATTTGAAAGCTTTATATTATGTGATTGGAAAAAGCCCCTCTTTATTGAAGCCTACGATGGTGACAAGTTAGTCGCCGTGGCGGTGACCGATGTGGTTGAAAATGGTGCTCAGCACAGAGCACTTTCTGCCTTGTACACATTTTATGACCCCGACTATACGTCAGATTCCCTGGGTACCTGGATGATTTTAAGCCAAATAGCCCAAGCGCAACAGGACGGCTACGAATTTCTGTACCTTGGTTATTACGTAAAAAATTGCCAAAAAATGTCATACAAACACCAGTTTTATCCCTATGAGCAGTTTCTTGGCAACAATTGGACCCGTTTTGATAAAAATCCTGCGTAATTACTTTACACGCAAGGCAAGATTGGTTAAGGTCTGCGCGGCAAAAAATTTGAATTACTGAGGTAACTGCTTTACATGGCAAAAGAAGATTGTATTGAAATGGAAGGTACGGTGCTTGATACCCTACCTAATACTATGTTCCGCGTAGAACTAGAAAACGGTCACGTTGTGACAGCACACATTTCTGGAAAAATGCGCAAGAACTATATCCGAATTCTTACTGGCGATAAGGTCACTGTTGAGATGACTCCATACGACTTAACTAAAGGTCGTATTATTTATCGCGCCAGATAACGAGCCATTAAGCGGTAACGCATAAGAAAAAAGCCCGATGAATTCATCGGGCTTTTTTAATGGTGTTTTCAGCATATGACTAGAAGATGGGGTAAACGCAGAAGCGCTTAGCCAAGCATTAACTCGGCTCTGCTTCTTCTTTTACCGCATCGACGCCAGAATAATCAAAACGCAGCTTATCGTTGTCTAAATCAACTTTAACGTTACCGCCTTTGGTTAATTCACCAAACAGAAGTTCGTTAGCCAACTCTTTCTTAAGCTCTTCTTTAATTAGCCTAGACATGGGTCTAGCCCCCATAGACTTGTCGTAACCTTTCTCCGCAAGATAAGCCCGTGCTTCAGAAGACACTTCCAGTGATACACCTTTTACGTCTAACTGAGCCTGTAACTCAATAATAAACTTATCAACCACCTGTAAGATGATTTCAGAATCAAGATGATTAAACCAGATAATGCCATCTAAACGGTTTCTAAATTCAGGGGTAAACACTTTATTAATTTCAGAAAGTGCATCGTGACTATGATCCTGTTGCTTAAAGCCAATGGATTTACGCACAGTTTCCTGAACACCCGCGTTGGTTGTCATCACCAATACCACATTTCTAAAATCGACCTTACGGCCGTTATTGTCGGTTAACGTACCGTGATCCATCACTTGCAATAGAATGTTGTAAATATCACTGTGGGCTTTTTCAATTTCATCAAGCAGCACCACCGAATACGGATTTTTAATGACAGCATCGGTGAGTAAACCGCCTTGATCGAACCCCACATAACCTGGAGGTGCACCTATCAAGCGGCTAACAGCATGGCGCTCCATGTACTCCGACATGTCGAAGCGTACAAGCTCCACACCCATTATTTTGGCCAATTGTTGGGTCACTTCCGTCTTACCTACCCCGGTTGGGCCTGCAAACAAAAAGCTACCAATGGGCTTTTCTTCAGCGCCTAGACCAGAACGAGACAATAGAATAGCGTCGTTTAGCGTCTCTATGGCTTTGTCTTGGCCAAACACGACCATCTTAAGGTTACGCCCTAGGTTCTTAAGAACTTCTTTGTCAGACGCTGATACCGACTTCTCAGGGATACGCGCCATTTTGGCAATAATCTGTTCGATATCTGCCACATTAATGGTTTTCTTACGCTTAGACTGTGGCAACAACCGTTGACTAGCCCCTGCCTCATCCATCACATCAATGGCTTTATCAGGTAAATGGCGTTCGTTAATGTATTTAGCCGAAAGCTCTGCCGCCGCTTGAATCGCTTTTTGTGTAAAGCGCACATTATGGTGCTCTTCATAACGGCTTTTCAGACCAAGTAATATCTTAGTTGTATCACTCACACTCGGCTCAGTCACATCCACTTTTTGGAAGCGGCGTGCCAGCGCGCGATCTTTCTCAAAGATACCTTGGTATTCCTGATAGGTGGTTGAGCCAATGCAGCGTAACTCACCACTGGATAATTTAGGCTTAAGCAAGTTAGACGCGTCCATCACCCCGCCTGACGCTGCCCCAGCTCCAATGATGGTATGAATCTCATCAATGAATAATATGGCGTGCTCGTCTTTCGACAGCTCTTTCAGAATCGCTTTTAGACGCTTCTCAAAATCACCACGGTATTTGGTACCCGCCAATAATCCGCCTAAGTCCAAAGAGTAAACTGTACTTTCAGCAATGACGTCTGGCACATCGTTATTCACAATACGATAAGCTAAACCTTCAGCAATCGCTGTTTTACCCACGCCAGCTTCCCCCACCAGTAATGGGTTGTTCTTGCGTCGGCGACATAAAATCTGAATCGTACGCTCAACTTCCAGGTCTCGACCGATAAGCGGGTCGATTTTCCCTTCTTTCGCGTGCTTGTTTAAGTCTGTTGAGTACTTGCTGAGCGCAGAACCGCTGTCATCTGTAGACTCGCCTTCTTCCAACGAGTCTGAATTTACCGGTGCTTCGTCATCAGACTTACTCACACCATGGCTGATAAAGTTCACAACATCTAAGCGAGTCACATCAGATTTCTTGAGGATGAATACAGCCTGAGATTCTTGTTCGCTAAAAATAGCCACAAGCACATTGGCACCGGTAACTTCATCTTTGCCCGATGATTGCACGTGAAAGACTGCCCGCTGCAGGACACGTTGAAATCCTAAAGTCGGTTGAGTTTCTCTTTCGTTAAGCTGATCATCAAGAATTAACGGGGTAGTATCTTTCACGAAAGCGATTAATTCGCTCTTTATTGCCTCAATGTCTGCACCACAAGCATGCAACGCTTCGCGCGCAGCAGAGTTATCTAACAGTGCCAGCAACAGGTGCTCTACCGTCATAAACTCGTGACGGTGCTCTCTAGCAAATACAAACGCATTGTTTAACGTCTGCTCTAATTCTTTATTTAACATATCGCTCGCCCTCTACAAATTGACTTACGCCGGCTCCATAGTACACATCAGTGGATGACCTTGCTTTCGTGCATATTGGTTGACTTGCATTACCTTTGTCTCTGCAATCTCTGCAGTGAATATGCCACATACGGCTTTTCCTTGATAATGAACCGTAAGCATAAGTTGATTGGCTTTCTCAGCATCCATATTGAAAAAATGCATGAGCACTTCAATGACAAAGTCCATGGGGGTGTAGTCGTCATTGTTCAACAACACCTTATACATAGGCGGCGGCTGCGGTGTTTTTCGCTGCGCGTCTTTTTGCTTTTCCTTTTCGATGTCAATTGTGTTGTCTTTACTCATAACTTAATAATAGTGCTTTGCCAGCAGATGTCGTATAACTTTTGTATAAAATTAATTCGCATTTGCTCTTGACATAATATGGTTAAAAAATCTACATTTTGATAGTGATGTTGTTTTGCCAAAGGCAATATCGCAATGCCACCAATTTCTATTGTGGGGGCATAAACGTGTGAGTTCAAGGATTAAGAGGAAGTCGAAGTATGGCGGTTGGAAAAGTTAAGTGGTTTAACAACGCAAAAGGGTTTGGATTTATTGTTCCCGAGGATGGCGGAGAAGACATCTTCGCGCACTATTCTACAATCCAAATGGAAGGATATCGCTCACTAAAAGCCGGTCAAGAGGTGACCTATGATGTGCAGCAGGGCCCTAAAGGCCTTCACGCTGAGAACATTGGGTTCTTAGAAGAGCCAGAGCGTTAAAATAATAAACTAATTCAATAAAGGCCTGTTTCCGTTGATTACCTGGTGGTTGACGGAGGTGGGTTTTTTCTTGCCTATTAAATATTATTCACCTTAACCCTATCCTCCTTAGAAACCATTCACCTTCGGCTTTTTCGATTAGCTTCTTTTCGTATTAACCTAACTTTGCATTCATCCCTATTTGTCATCCCCCCTTCATTACTATCAATATTCATGGGCTAACAGAAACGCCGTTCAATTATCTACGGGTTCTCCTTGTCAAAAAAAAAGCCCCTACCAAATGGTAGAGGCTTTAATAAGACTTTTTATCACTTTCTTTAACGACGTTTACGCGTCAAGAATTGATTTCAGGGTAGCGCTAGGTGACATAGTTGCAAACAACTTGTCTTCATCAGGGTAATAGTAACCACCAATTTCTTGCGCTTTACCTTGCGTTGTATCAATTTCAGCAATGATGTCATCAATTTTAGCCGATAATTCTTCGTAAACCGGCTTAAACTGCGCCGCTAAATCTGCATCTTCAGTTTGATTCGCCACTTCTTCTGCCCAGTACAAGCCTAGGTAAACATGGCTACCACGGTTATCTAACTGGCCTGCTTTACGCAATGGAGATTTACCATTATTAAGCAGTTTTTCAGTCGCTTTGTCTAATGCACTCGCAATAATTTTCGCTTTCGCATTTTTGTGTTTAATCGCCACATCTTCAAGTGACACTGCTAACGCCAAGAACTCACCGAGTGAGTCCCAACGTAAATGACCCTCTTCCACAAACTGCTGTACGTGCTTAGGTGCAGAACCGCCCGCCCCTGTTTCGTACAGACCACCACCGGCCATTAGTGGCACAATGGATAGCATTTTAGCACTGGTACCCAGCTCTAGAATTGGGAACAAATCGGTCAGGTAATCACGTAGAACGTTACCGGTGACAGAAATAGTGTCTAGGCCACGAATAGCGCGCTCCATGCTGTAGCGGATAGCACGAACTGGCGACATAATTTGAATATTCAAACCACTGGTATCGTGATCTTTAAGGTAGGTTTCAACCTTCGTAATAAGCTGTGCATCGTGAGCACGCTCATCGTCAAGCCAGAATACCGCTGGCATACCTGATTGACGGGCACGGGTTACGGCCAACTTAACCCAATCTTGAATAGGTGCATCTTTCACCTGACACATACGCCAGATATCACCCTCTTCAACTTCATGAGAAATAAGAACGTTACCGTCTTGATCCACAATAGAGACAGTACCATCGGCTTCTAGCTCAAATGTTTTATCGTGTGAGCCGTACTCTTCCGCTTTTTGCGCCATCAAACCTACGTTAGGTACCGTACCCATGGTTGTTGGGTCAAATGCACCGTGGGTTCTACAGAAGTTAATCACTTCTTGATAAATGGTGGCGTAAGTACTTTCTGGAATAACCGCTTTAGTATCGTGAGCCTTACCATCTGGCCCCCACATTTGACCAGAGTTACGGATCATTGCAGGCATAGAAGCATCAACAATAACGTCACTCGGTACGTGCAGATTAGATATACCCTTATCAGAATTTACCATGGCCATGGGTGGGCGATCGGCGTAACAAGCGTTGATGTCTTTTTCAATTTCTGAACGCTGGCTTTCAGGAAGCGTAGCTATTTTATCGTATACGCTGCCTAAACCATTGTTAGGGTTAACGCCAAGCTCTTCAAACAGGTCGCCCCATTTGTTAAATAGGTCTTTATAAAATACTTTTACGCAGTGACCAAATACAATGGGGTGAGAAACCTTCATCATTGTGGCTTTAACGTGAAGTGAGAAAAGCACACCTGTGTTCTTGGCATCTTCAATTTGTTCTTCAAAGAAGGCACAAAGTGCTTTCTTGCTCATGAACATACCATCAATAACTTCACCCGCTAGCAAGTCAACACGAGGTTTAAGCGTTTTTTTGCTGCCATCTTTACCCGTGAATTCAATGCTCACATAACCGTCTTTTTCTACCGTGACTGATTTTTCAGCTGAGTAGAAGTCGCCACCACGCATATGTGCAACGTGAGAGCGAGATGCTTGTGACCACTCTCCCATTGAATGCGGGTGCTTGCGCGCATAGTTTTTAACCGCAGTAGGCGCACGGCGGTCAGAGTTACCTTCACGTAGAACAGGGTTCACTGCACTACCAAGAACCTTTCCATAACGCTCACGAATGTCTTTCTCTTCGTCAGTTTTTGGCGAATCAGGAAATGCTGGAACGTTAAAGCCTTTATCATTAAGTTCTTTAATCGTTGCACGAAGCTGAGGAATTGAGGCGCTGATATTAGGGAGTTTGATGATGTTTACATTAGGGTCTTGTGTCATCTCGCCAAGTTCGGCTAATGCGTCTGGTACTTTTTGTTCGTCAGAGAGATACTCTGGGAAATTTGCCAGAACGCGAGCAGCTAAAGAGATGTCGCTCAACTCAACATCGATGTCTGCAGCTGCTGCAAACTTCTTAATAATGGGAAGCAACGAATAAGTTGCCAACATTGGCGCTTCATCCGTCTTCGTATAGATGATCGTAGACTTGGTCATTATATACCTCAATGTTGTCGGTAGTAGGATACCGTTTTAGTCCGTTATGTCGCACTCATTAGAATCGTGACCAAACTGGCCATAATCAATGCGATATGTAATTGATGTTTTGAACACCGCTTCTAAATTGGTAAATTAGAAATCAGTGCCACTTGTTGTTTTCGTCAATGTGTTAGTAAAACAAACCCTTCAACCGCTAACACAAAGCACGGCCTCTTATTATCGGCCGCGTCCAATAGTATAGGGTCGAAAGTATGAGTTACAAGTCATACCATTGTCTTATCCTTAGAGATCAACGAAATTCAGTGAATTTTCCCCTTAAACCCGCGCTTTTTTTAGATGAAGGTTAACCAAGCATGTTACTCTTACTCGCCTGATTTCACCTTAATGCGCAAAGATCTCTTCATGAAAGCCAGTGATAAAAAAATCGTCCTTTTTAATAAGCCATTTCAGGTGCTATCTCAATTTACGGATGCCGATGGCCGTGAGACGCTAAAAGACTATATCGATATTCCTGATGTGTATGCTGCGGGCAGACTAGACCGCGATTCTGAAGGACTTTTAGTACTCACCAATGACGGTAAATTGCAGCACAAACTGGCACACCCAAATGCAAAAACAAGTAAGACCTATTGGGTTCAAGTTGAAGGCACCCCTAACGAAACCGCCCTTGACGCGTTGCGTAATGGGGTTGAGCTTAAAGACGGCATGACCAAACCAGCAAAGGTAAAGGCAATAGAAGCGCCGCAAGTTTGGGACAGAAATCCTCCGGTTCGGTTTCGTCAAGCTATCCCCACCAGTTGGCTGTCGATAACCATTTCAGAAGTCAGGAATCGTCAAGTAAGACGAATGACCGCGCACATAGGTTTCCCTACGCTTCGTCTAATTCGGTATCGTGTGGGTAGCTGGACAATCGATGGCATCGACAACGGAAAATATATCAGTTTTTAACAGGGAAAACGGATTCATTACACGCACTTACCCCCTGAATTTTAACTAGTGCGATTAATTATTATATATAGCGATTTTGTCGCATGTGTTTTTCGCTCTGCGCACTTGAAAGTGCAATTTTTACTCTTATTTGAGACGGGGCGAGGAACGGAAACCTTTTGTTTTTACTCCCCGCCCTGAAATATGTGAATTGGCAGGATTATTCTGGTAAAATCCGCCACCTTTAAAACCGGCCTATAAATGAGTGTGAATCACGTTGTGACTGATATTGAATCAAACGCTAGCAAAAAAGTTATCGTCGGCATGTCCGGCGGCGTCGACTCTTCTGTTTCTGCCTACCTTCTGCAACAGCAAGGGTATCAAGTAGAGGGTCTTTTCATGAAAAATTGGGAAGAAGATGACAATGACGAATATTGCTTAGCCGCAGAAGATTTAAAAGACGCACAAGCGGTAGCCGACAAGTTGGGTATCGAGCTTCACACTATCAATTTTGCCGCAGAATATTGGGACAATGTGTTCGAGTACTTCCTTGAGGAATATAAGGCAGGGCGCACCCCAAACCCCGATATTATGTGCAACAAAGAAATTAAGTTTAAAGCGTTCTTAGAATTTGCTGCTGAAGACTTAGGCGCCGATTATATCGCCACAGGTCATTACGTGCGCCGTCGCGAGCAAGATGGCAAGTGGCAAATGCTTCGCGGGTTAGACAATAATAAAGACCAAAGTTACTTCCTTTACACCCTAGGTGAAGAGCACGTTGCCAAAACGCTGTTCCCTGTTGGGGATATCGAAAAGCCATTGGTTCGCCAAATAGCCGAGGAACAAGGCCTAATTACACACGATAAAAAAGACTCTACAGGGATCTGTTTTATTGGTGAACGCAAGTTCAAAGACTTCTTGTCACGCTACCTACCCGCTCAGCCTGGTATTATAGAAACCGCCGAGGGAGAAGAAATAGGCAAGCATGAAGGTTTGATGTATCACACGCTTGGTCAGCGTAAAGGGCTTCACATTGGTGGCCTTGCGAAATTCGGTGACGACCCTTGGTATGTGGTTGATAAAGATGTTGAACGCAATGTGTTAATTGTAGGCCAAGGTGCAAACCATCCCCGTTTGTATTCCAAAGGCCTCATTGCTAAGCAATTGCATTGGGTAGACAGGAAAACGGTAACCGAACCTTTCCGCGCGGTGGTAAAAACCCGCTATCGCCAAGCTGATATTCCCTGCACTATCACCCCCACAGCAGATGACCAGATAAGCGTTATCTTTGACGAACCGCAAAAAGCGGTTACGCCGGGTCAGTCTGCGGTTTTCTATCTCGACGAGGTGTGCTTGGGTGGTGGAATCATTGAGAGTTATATCCGTTGATGCTAGAAAAAGATGTAGAAAATAATTTAGCGCTGGCCGGTGTATGCCAAGCGGCTGCCTTGGTGCAAAGCTTAGCGCGCCGAGGCACAGCCAGTGACGAAGCAATAGAAGCGAGTCTGTCGAGTATATTAGTTACCGACCCCGAAACACCACAGCAGGTTTTCGGAAAATTAAGTAACTTAGAGGTGGGATACAAAACCCTGTTTGCTCAACTTTCAGATAAGCAAGGCTCGAAAGATACTGAACTGACCCGTTATATTGCCAGCATTTTAGGGCTAGAGCGAAAGTTAGCGCGTAAACCTGGCGCGATGAAAGAGTTAGGCGAACGCATTTCTCATGTTCAGCGACAACTTGCCCATGTCGATTTTCAAAGCCCGCAAATTGTCGCCTCATTGGCCAGTATTTATAGCGACATTGTTAGCCCTCTTGCTCCACGTATTCAGGTAGCAGGCAACCCAGATCATCTTGGACAACCCGCCACGCAACACAAAGTTAGAGCGTTATTGCTAGCCGGTGTAAGAGCAGCGGTAATGTGGCGTCAAATGGGCGGCAAACGAAGGAATATTCTGTTTCGTCGGAAACAAATTTTAAATAGTGCTGTTAAGGCGCTTAGGTTGATAAACTAGTTAAGGAGCTTAAGGTGGAACTGAGTCAGTTAACTGCAATTTCCCCTGTTGATGGTCGATATGCCGGTAAAAGCGTTGAATTACGCAGCATTTTTAGCGAGTACGGCTTACTGAAATACCGTGTTGAAGTAGAAGTACGTTGGCTACAAATGCTGTCGTCAAATCCGCAAATTGAAGAAGTTCCTGGGTTTTCAGACAGCTCAAACGCATTGCTAGATGCCATTGTGGCAAATTTCAGTGTGGATGACGCTATGCGCATTAAAGAGATTGAACGTACCACCAACCACGATGTAAAAGCGGTTGAGTACTTTTTAAAAGAGAAGGTGGCAAATAACAGTGAACTGTCGGCGGTAAATGAGTTCATTCATTTCGCGTGTACCTCTGAAGACATTAACAACCTTTCTCACGGTCTTATGCTTACCGAAGCCCGTGACACAGTTATCCTCCCCTACTGTGACAAGCTAATTGATGCCCTAACAGCGCTTGCGAAAGCCTACCGCGACATCCCTATGATGGCACGTACACACGGTCAGCCTGCTTCGCCTACCACCATGGGTAAAGAAATGGCTAACGTGGCTATGCGTTTGAAGCGTCAACGTGCTCAAATCGCTAACGTTGAGCTATTGGGTAAAATTAACGGGGCAGTAGGAAACTACAACGCGCACCTTTCAGCCTATGCCGACGTAGATTGGCATAGCGTGTCGGAGAAGTTTGTCACTTCTTTAGGCCTTACCTGGAACCCGTTTACCACCCAGATTGAACCTCACGACTATATTGCCGAGTTGTTCGACGCCGTCGCGCGCTTTAACACCATTCTTATCGATTTCGATAGAGATGTATGGGGTTATATAGCGCTTGGTCATTTCAAGCAAAAAACCATTGCCGGTGAAATTGGTTCTTCTACCATGCCACACAAAGTTAACCCTATCGATTTCGAGAATTCGGAAGGAAACTTGGGGCTCGCTAACGCGATTTTCGATCACTTAGCGGCGAAACTCCCTATTTCTCGCTGGCAACGTGACCTAACAGATTCTACTGTGCTACGTAACTTAGGCGTTGGCGTTGGTTATGCGGTTATAGCGTATCAAGCCACGTTAAAAGGCATTAGCAAGTTAGAAGTTAACGAAAAAAGCTTGCTTGATGAATTAGACAATAACTGGGAGCTACTTGCAGAGCCTATTCAAACCGTTATGCGTCGCTACGGCATTGAAAAGCCTTACGAGAAGCTTAAAGAGCTTACCCGTGGCAAAAAAGTCAATGCACAAGTCATTGCACAATTCATTGACAACCTTGATATGCCAGACACCGCGAAAGCCGAGTTAAAAGCACTCAGCCCAGCAAACTACATTGGTGATGCAATCAGGCTTGTAGATCAGTTATAAGCCTCGGCTAACTGTCTTACTATAAAAAGCGCGGACTCAACCGCGCTTTTTTATGAGACAAGCATGGCCACTCACATCCACACAATAAAACTTAAGCCCTTATTAACCACCACCAGTTTGCTATTTTGTATGGGGCTATGCTTGCAACTTCCCCTACTTATCCGCTATGCCCCTCACCCTCTAGTTTGGCTTAATTTACTGGCGCATTTGCTTATCGCTTTGTTGGCTGTCCTATTTAGCCTTAACAAACAAATACCAATGGCAAGAACATGCTTACTCTTTGGATACTATTCTTACCTCGTGTTTGCCACATTACTGTGGTCGCAAGACGTTTATATTCAGCATTTTTTGTTGGTGGGCTGTTTGTGCTGCGCGTATTTTTTCCATTCGTTTGAACAGCGAGAACGCATGCTATGGGCACTGCTATATGCCGTTAGTTTTTGTACGTTAGACTTATATTTGAGCCACGCACTTGAAGGCTGGCTATTGGCGGTACGTAGGGGTAACAGTATTACCCTCACCCTAACCTGCGTTGCCGTGTCCATCGCAACCTATCGACACAATGCTAAACAGTGGTGGCAACTTAAAACCCAATACCAGCACGCCAAGTCATTGTTAATTCAGTCTACTCCGGCCATTCAGGTTTTATTTCATTCGCCCACAGGTGACCAGAACCGGCAACATTTCAATTTCTGCTGCGTGCTTTTTGCCGACGTAAAGGGCTATCAACAACTGGTTGCACGCCATGGCGAATTAAAGGTCATCGATACCTTAGACCGATTTTACGCAGCATTAGACAGTGTATCGCCAACGTATGACGTGTTTCCGCTCAAAACCAATGGCGACGAGTACATGGCAATATGTGGTATCGCCGGTAAGGCTAACGAAACAGACGAACTAAACACCGCTGCAACGTGCCAGTCCCAACATATCGCGAATATGCAAAACTTCGCCGTTTACGCGCAGAAACGGTTTCAAGTGATATGTCACCAACAACAATGGCCATGTTACTTGCGGTTAGGCATTGCCACTGGCGCAGTAACAGCAGGTATGCCAAATCGCCAACATGGCACATTCGATGTGTGGGGTAAAACGGTAAACTTGGCCGCCATGTTAGAGCAGGCTTGCGAAGGCAACGCTGTGCTACTTTGCCCTAGCAGTTATTCGTTATTACCTCTCCATCTTAAGCCTTGCTTCGAGCACACTCAGGTAGTATCGAAGATAGGTGTACTGAATGCGTACCGCCGTTTCATACCCCAAGCTTAAGTCTATGGTGGCAAGCCCGCTTTCTATGGCTCATAATACCCACCTTGTTTACTATAGGTTTTGCTATGCACACGTTCGATATTCAACACTTTCTTTCTCATTTTTGGCAACAGAAGCCAGTGGTGATCCGCGGCTTATTTTCTTCCTTTAACGATCCTATTGATGAGCACGACCTTGCTGGGTTGGCACAAGAAGAAGAGGTTGATAGCCGAATTATCCGTTACCTCGACGGTCAATGGGATGTTGAACAAGGGCCTATTAGTGATTTCACTCGCGCGTGTGTAGGCAGTTGGACTCTGCTTGTTCAAGGGGTAGACAGATACATACATGATGTAGCGCCCGTATTTGAACCTTTTCGCTTTTTGCCACACTGGCGCTTAGATGACTTAATGGTAAGTTTTGCCACTGAAGGCGCGGGCGTAGGTGCACATATCGATCAATACGATGTGTTTTTAGTGCAAGGTAAAGGGAGTAGGCGCTGGCGTGTAGGTGCCCCTGGCCATTATGAGGATATATTCCCCCACCCTAAATTAAAGCAAATACCGGGGTTTGAGCCAGTCATAGATGAAGTATTGCAACCCGGTGATGTGCTTTATATTCCCCCTGGGTGGCCCCACGATGGTGTCGCCCTTGAAGACTGCCTGACTTATTCGGTTGGTTTTAGAGCGCCTGATAGCCATCAACTGGCAGATAGTCTGTCGTTTATGTTGGAAACCGGTGAAGGCAATGACATGTACACTGATCCTAATCCTGCCCCCTCAGTGTTACCGGCTACGCTTACGCAAAAAGAGATAACGCAATTAAAGCAGCAACTCATCGCCTGTATTGAAAGTGACCATTTCACCCATGCCATGCTGGCGAGTTTAAGTGAACAAGGGTTGCCAGAATATCCCCCCGAAGAATTGTATACCCGTGACGATATTGAACAAGCCTTCCTAACCGGTGCGCCGCTGGCAAGTGCCCCTGGCGTGAGAGGAATGATGACAGATTTGCCACACGCTGACTATTTTTACGTTAACGGTGAAAGGTTTGATTTTCAGCCCGACGACAAGGCATGGGTGGAACTTTTGCTAAACTCCCACATAATTGACGTGAACATGCATGAAAAACCACCCAGTTTTGCTTTTTTAGAAACCTTAACTACACTCATTAATAAGGGCTACTGGGAATGGTTGGAAGCATAAATATTCACTATGTCGTTTACCATCGAAAACGTTGATTGGGAACGGAATCAAAGTCGACTTAAGGCACTACGGGAACATGTCTTCGTATTGGAGTGGCAATTGTCACCAGATAGCGAATTTGACGAGCGCGATAAAAACGCGTTCCATGTGCTGGTGGTAGCGGAAAACAATACGCCCATCGCCACCGGCAGATTAACCCAATGCGGCGAAATTGGCCGCATTGCAGTTAAGCGCAATCACCGCCACTTGAGTGTGTACCGCGCACTTTTCGCGGCACTCATTGATATCGCAAAAAAGCAGCGCCTCGCCACCCTTCGCGTTAACCTTTCTTTAGATAGTGTGTCTTATCACAGTCAACTAGGGTTTAAGCCCGACGGTAAGGTATTTATGGACGGCGGTATACCAAGGCAGCGTATGTGCTGCCCTGCTGAACGTTTTCCTTTGCCTGATGTATCCCAAATGCATTAACTGCATGTCAGCGTGAGGGGTTTCAATGCTAATCGCCAAACGCTGGCTTTTGCCATCCCCGATGTGTGCTTATTGTTGTAATACCGCAAGTAAACACTGTAGCGGATGACGAGGCTTAAACTGCTCTATTCTGGCAACCTGACTACGACAAGAATAGCCCGTGGCCATAATGGCGTCTTGCGGATACTGTTTAAGCGCTTGTTCCCAACTTAAACCATAAATCGCTAAAGACTTTTGTTTTTGCTCGGCTTCATGGCCGTATGTACCAGCCATACCACAACACCCTACCGCCACAATATCAATAGGCTGGCCTACTTTAGCAAAAATAGCCTGCCAGTCTTGTTCTGAGGCTGGCATTGCCGTTTTTTCAGTACAGTGACTTAGCAGAGCCAATGGCTGCTGTGCGCCTTTGCTTACATTAGCAAATGTTGAGTCTGGCACCATGGCTAGCCATTCATTCACGGTAAGCACATGAAAATCGCCACGGTCCTCGCCCAAGGTTTTCACATATTCATCACGGTAGCACAGCACTAAAGAGGCATCGACGCCCACCATGGGAATGTTAAGTGATGCCACTTCGTTTAGAAATTCAGCGGTATTTTTTGCTGTTTTTGCAAAGCGCGACAAAAAGCCTTTGACGTGTTCAGGTTTACCATTGGGCTTAAAGGGTAGCAACACTGGGGTAAAACCTAGCGTACTTACTAATGACACGTAGTCTTCCACCACGCTGGCATCATAAAAACTGGTAAAAGGGTCTTGCACTATCAATACTGTGTTTGCCTTTTGCGTTTCGCTTAGGCCACGTAAAGCATCATAGTTATATTGTGTTACCTTAGCTTCCACCCGCTGGGTTAACGGCGGTTGAGACAATATGGGTGTATCAACGTAACCCACCGTTTTCTCGATGGCGCGTTGCATCCAAGGTGCTTTCAAAAACACATTTACCAGGCCGGGCACTTTCGCCATCATCGGTGCCATACGCTCTATATTGGCAACAAGATAATCCTTGGCCGGGCGCATATATCTTTGATAATAAATAGACAAGAATGTGGCCCTAAATTCAGGCACATCTACTTTCACAGGGCATTGGCTGGAGCACGACTTACACGCCAAGCAACCGTTCATTGCATCTAGCACTTCATGGGAGAAATCATCTTGATTCTGTTTGTTACGGCTGTTTTGGAATCGCTGCCAAAACGAGGTATCAAATTGCTCAGCACTTAAGGCATGGGTGTCTACACCTTCTTTCCCCAATAAGCGGATCCACTCTCTAATTAACCCAGCCCTTCCCTTAGGGCTATGACGACGGTCACGAGTTACCTTGCTAGACGGGCACATGGGTGATGTGGTGTCGTAATTGAAGCACAGGCCGTTACCATTGCACTCCATGGCCGGCGCGAACGCCTGCTTAAAAGCCACAGGAATAGTTCTATCAAACGTAGCACGTTTGGTGTCACTGACTTTAACCAGCTCATCCTGACTATTTAAAGGCGTACAAATTTTACCGGGGTTCATTTTATTGAGCGGATCGAACGCGGTCTTAATTTTACGCAGTTCTGTGAACAAAGACTCTCCGAAAAAAGCGGGCCCGTATTCGCTTCGGTAACCTTTACCGTGCTCGCCCCACATGAGGCCACCGTATTTCGCGACTAACGCTACCACTTCATCAGAAATTTGATGCATGAGTTTTTCTTGTTCAACGTCGCATAAATCGAGTGCCGGGCGAACATGCAATACGCCCGCGTCAACATGGCCAAACATCCCATATTGAAGGCCATGGCTATCAAGAAGCGCTCTAAATGCCATTATAAAGTCGGCAAGGTTTTCAGGGGGAACCGCTGTGTCTTCGGCAAAGGCTATGGGCTTTTGTGCACCTTTGGTTTTCCCTAACAGCCCTACTGCCTTTTTACGCATAGCATAAATCCGACCTATATCGACTTTGTTAAACGTCACCTGATAACCAATGACGCCGCCTTCACCTGTTTCAGCGGCTTTGGTTAGCCTGGCTTCCAACTCTGCAATTCGGGCTTTTATCTCCCCTTCATCATTACTGTTATATTCCACCATGTTGAGGCCTAACATGTCTTTGTTAGGAATATCAGTGATGAGATCTGCAATGGAATGCCAAATAATGTCTGTCTTTGCTAGGTTAAGTACCTTTGAATCTACCGTTTCTACTGATGTCGCGTTGGCCGCCACCATCGCAGGCGCATGACGTAAAGCCGATTCAAAAGAGTCATATTTAATGTTCACTAAGGCTTTGTGCGTCGCAATTGGAGTCAGGGAAAGCTTGGCCTCTGCTACCATCGCTAAAGAGCCTTCCGAGCCCGCAATCAAACGGCTAACATCGATACTCTCATTAGCCTCATCATAAGCGTGTTCTAAATCGTAACCCGTTAAAAAGCGATTTAATCGTGGGAATTTTTCCACAATGGCTTGGCGCTTACCCACGCAAGTTTCAAGCACTTGAGAAAGAATACGGCCATAACCATCGGTATTTTCGGCGCGGGCTTTGGCTTCATCGACCGACATTGGCGACGTGTGGAGCACTTCACCATTGGCGAGTACCGAGGTTAGCCCTAACACGTGATCGCTGGTTTTTCCGTACACCAAAGAGCCTTGACCAGAGGCGTCAGTATTTATCATTCCGCCAACGGTAGCGCGATTACTCGTAGATAAATCTGGAGAAAAGAAAAAGCCGTGGGGGCGTAATGCATCGTTTAGGGCATCTTTGACCACCCCGGCTTGCACCCTCACCCATTTTTCTTCAACATTAATTTCTAGCACTTTATTCATATGGCGAGACACATCTACCACAATACCGTCGGTAAGACTTTGTCCGTTTGTGCCGGTACCGCCACCGCGGGCAGAAAAACGCACCAGAGGATGTGCTTTCACCAACTCGCCAATAAGCTTTAGGTCTTCAACACAGGTAGGAAAAACTACCGCCTGGGGAAGCTTCTGGTAAACCGAGTTGTCTGTAGCGACCGCCAGCCGACTGGCGTAACTGTATTCAATATCGCCTTTAAACGAAGATGCGGAAAGTGCGTTTATGTACGCTTGATAGTGTTCTAAAAGACTTTGCTGGGGCGCGACTCGTGGCAAACTCAATGCAATACAACCTCTGGGAAATGCGTAGATGGCTTAGTATAACCAAGCCGTGATTTTCCCTCTATACAATTAAACAATTTTCATGGGGTTTATTGCTATAAGCTAGTCCTATTTAGCACTTTCCAACAACCAACCTATTTGGCAGTGACGCTTTGAGATACCTGCGCCTGACAAATCCATACATTCTTTTACACTTTATTCATTGGCTTTTTCGGGTTTTTACTACACACTTTATGTTAATAACATGCTGCATTTGCAGATATCATTGAAAGGGATACAAGCATGAAGATTGTTCGGCTTACTCTAGGTGGGTTACTTTTTATTGCTGGCATCGTACTCACTCTACTGCCCGGTTCTATTTTACTCGTTATTAGTGGGTTAATGCTGCTAAGTTACGATTGGCCGCGAGCGCGAGGCTGGCTCAAGTATAGTCAAAGCACCATGTCGGTTGGCGCGAAAAAGCTCGACCGCTTCTTCTTATTGCGTAAGCTTAGTCGAAAAAAGTGTTAGGGTTTAACCCTTCATAATGGGCAGCCGTTTCCCCGTTGATGCGTGCTGCCAGTCACAACGTGTGACTCATCCTGTTGTCTTATCCTGCTTATCTATTGCCTATTCCTGCAAACGACTCAACTTTCCACCTTTTATAGTGCACTCTTTATCGCACGCGCCGCTAGATTAATCTTAACTTCATGTTCATTACCCTAATTCATGCTAACTTTTAGGCTAATGCTACAGCTGCATAAAATAAAAAACATGGCTGGCGCTTTATTTCGAACAGGCAAATACGTCATTTAGCCCGGGCTTAGTCCGGCAAAATGGCAAAAAATGGAGACTCAACCATGGTAACGTTTACCGTTAACGGTGAAACACGTGAATTTGCTGGCGACCCCACTACGCCCGTCCTTTGGTACTTACGCGACGAACTTAATTTAACTGGCCCTAAATTTGGCTGCGGCATGGCACAATGCGGTGCGTGTACCGTTCATATTGATGGCATGGCACAGCGTTCTTGTGTATTACCTCTTTCTGCGGTGGCAGGAAAAGCCATTACCACCATTGAAGGCCTAAGTGCCGATGGCGATCATCCCGTTCAGCAAGCTTGGGTTGAACACAAAGTGCCCCAGTGCGGCTTCTGTCAATGTGGCCAGATGATGCAAGCAGCCAGTTTATTATCCAGCAACCCAAATCCCAGTGACGAAGAAATTGTTCAAAATATGTCGGGCAATATTTGCCGTTGTGGTACCTACCCGCGTATACATAAAGCCATTAAATCGGCGGCAAAGTCGATGACAGTGAGCACATCGGGTAAATCAGGGGTGAATTACTTCACGCCTGACACCCTGGGAGAAGAAGCATGAGCCAGTATTTCGATATGAATCGACGTCGCTTCTTGAAAACCTCAGCCGCCGCTGGCGCACTGGTAATGGGCACCTACTTTATGGGCGCCGCGCCGCGGGTATTAGCCGGCGTATTGGCACAGCCTGCCAATGACGCCAGACAAGCCAACCTTTTTGTTGCACTGCGCCCTGATGGTGTGGTTGAAGTAACGTGCCACCGTTCTGAAATGGGCCAGCAAATTCGTACCGCCATTGCGCAAATTGTGGCAGATGAGATGGAAGCCGATTGGAACATGGTAAAGGTTATCCAAGGTAAGGGCGACCCTAAGTACGGCGATCAAAACACTGACGGCTCACGTAGTATCCGTTACAACATGCAGCGCTTAAGAGAAATGGGCGCAAGTGTCCGCTATATGATGCAGCATGCGGCAGCAGCAAGATGGGGCGTTGCGCCTGATACTTGTTCCGCAGTGCAACATAAGGTTACCCATACCTCGGGTAAAACCCTGAGTTACAAAGAACTTGTTGCCGATGCGCTTACCTTTACGCCTCCAGTCTCAGAAGAAATCCCTCTGAAGGACAAAAGTGAATGGCGTTATATAAATACGGGTATGGCCCATATTGATTTGCACGATATTGTAACGGGTAAAGCAACCTTTGCCGCCGATGTACGTACACCTAGTGCTCTGGTGGCAGTGATTTTACGCCCACCAGTGGTTGGCGGCACCATTAAAAATGTAGACAGTGCCGCGGCAAAAGCCATTAAAGGCGTGATTGATGTGGTTGAAATTCCCGCGCCTAAGGGCGCTCTACAATTTCAACCCAAAGGCGGTGTAGCGGTTATAGCCAACAACACCTGGGCGGCTTGGCAAGGCCGTAAAGCACTCAAAGTAGAATGGAATGATGGTGCAAATGGCAGCTACAATTCTGACGCGTTCAAACAACAACTGTTAGACACGGTCAATAGTCCACAATCTCATGTTAGAGAAAAGGGGAATGCATTAGCACGGCTGAACAACGCCGATGATAAACTGATGGCCGATTATTATGTCCCCCATTTAGCTCAGGCGCCGATGGAGCCGCCCTGCGCCACTGCTCTTTTTAGCAACGGTGCCGTAGAAGTATGGGCAGCCACACAAAATCCACAGGCAGACATGGGCACGGTGGCAGCCATGCTGGGCATTGAGCAAGATAAGGTTACTGTGAACGTAACCTTATTAGGCGGTGGTTTTGGCCGTAAATCAAAACCCGACTTTTCTGCGGAAGCTGCTTATCTGTCAATGAAAACAGGCCAAGCCATTCGTGTGCAATGGACACGGGAAGATGACATTCAACATGGGTTTTATCACGCCGTATCTGCGCAGCATATTGAAGCCACATTAGACGAAAATGGCGCCATTGATGCTTATCTACATCGCACGGCATTTTCACCTATTGCCGGTTTATTTCAACCCGGCGCCAACGCCCCCATGAGCGGTGAACTTCGTCTTGGATTCACCGACAACCCCATTAATACGCCAAACTTAAAATTGGAAGTGGGTAATGCAGAGGCCAAAGTGCGGGTTGGCTGGATGCGCTCGGTATCTAATATTTTCCATGCGTTTGCCATACAGTCTTTTATTGCTGAGGCCGCTCACAAGGCGGGTGAGGATCAAAAAGACTATTTGCTGAAAACGATTGGACCAGACCGTATTGTGGATGTGACGGAACAAGGCGCAGAATACGATAACTACGGCGCCGACAAGGCAGATTATCCCCTAGATATTGGCCGTTTACGCCATGTTATTGAAAAAGTGTCCGCGATGGCTAAATGGGGACGTACGCTACCGAAAGGGCGAGGTTTGGGTATTGCTGCTCACCGCAGCTTCTTAACGTATGTTGCCACCGTGGTGGAAGTTGAAGTTTCTGAACAGGGCGACCTTAACATTATAAAGGCGTGGTCAGCCATTGATGCAGGCACAGTGGTCAACACTGACACAGTGAAAAATCAGGTTCAAGGGGGGTCAATATTTGGCTTAACCGCGGCGTTGAGTGACGGCATTACCTTTGACAATGGTCGAGCACAACAAAGTAACTTCCACAACTACCGAGTGCCACGTATGAGTGACGCCCCGCTAGAGGTAGACGTAGAAGTGATTGACAGTGATGCGCCTCCTGCCGGTGTAGGCGAGCCTGCTACGCCAGTTTTCGCGCCTGCTTTGTGTAACGCAATATTTGCGGCTTGTGGCAAGCGCATTAGGCAGTTGCCCATTGGCGATCAATTAAAGGCCTAGTCCTTTAACCCGTATAATAAAAAACCGCGCTCGATAGAGTATCGAGCGCGGTTTTTTTAGACATTAAGGTTAATTAATTATGCTTTTCAGCAAGATATAACCAGGTTTCTACTACCGTATCGGGGTTTAATGACACAGAGTCGATACCTTCTTCCACTAACCAGGCTGCAAAGTCTTCGTGATCCGATGGGCCTTGACCACAAATACCCACGTATTTACCGCGTTTCTTTGCCGCTCGGATGGCCATCGAAAGTAAGGCTTTAACGGCTTCATCACGTTCATCAAACAAATGTGCTATTAGCCCACTGTCACGGTCTAAACCCAGCGTTAATTGCGTTAAGTCGTTAGAGCCAATAGAGAATCCATCGAAGATATCTAAGAATTGGTCGGCTAACAGCGCATTCGACGGCAGCTCACACATCATGATGATACGAAGCCCTTTGTCCCCTTTCTTAAGCCCTTGCTCTTCTAGCAACTCAATAACTTTTCGCCCTTCTTCCAGCGTTCTCACGAAGGGGATCATTATCTCAACATTGGTTAGACCCATGTTGTTTCGCACCCGCTTAATAGCTTCACATTCTAAAGCGAAGCAGTCTCGGAAGTCTTCCGAAATATAGCGGCTAGCACCACGGAAACCCAGCATTGGGTTTTCTTCATCAGGCTCATACTGATAACCGCCCACCAAATTGAAATATTCGTTAGACTTAAAATCAGACATACGAACAATGACTTTTTCGGGGGCGAAAGCTGCGCCTATGGTTGAAATACCTTCAACCAGTTTTTCAATGTAGTATTCCGTTGGCGACGCATACCCTGCAATCATGTCGTTAATTTCATCTTTCAGCTCTTCGGGCTGGCTGTCGAAATTTAACAAGGCTTTGGGGTGCACACCTATCATTCGGTTGATAATGAACTCTAGACGCGCTAAACCCACGCCAGCACTAGGCAAGCGTGCAAAATCGAATGCACGATCGGGGTTACCTACGTTCATCATCACTTTAAGCGGTAAGTCTGGCATGGCATCGATACGCGAGGTAACAACGTCAAACTCTAACTCATCGCCGTAGATGTACCCTGTATCGCCTTCAGCGCATGACACGGTAATTTTATCGCCAGTTTTAATATTGTCGGTGGCGTTACCGCAACCCACAACAGCAGGGATACCAAGTTCGCGGGCAATAATAGCCGCGTGACAAGTACGTCCACCACGGTTTGTTACGATGGCAGAAGCCTTTTTCATAATGGGCTCCCAATCAGGGTCGGTCATGTCGGTAACCAGCACATCGCCAACCTGAATTTTGTCCATTTCTTCAATGGAATCTAATACCTTGGCAACACCCGCTCCAATTTTATGACCAATGGCTCGGCCTTCTACCACCACGTTGCTTTGGCCTTTTAACTGAAAGCGTTCAATGCTTTGCGAGTCTTCACGGCTGCGTACGGTTTCTGGACGTGCCTGAACGATGTAAAGCTTACCGTCGACACCATCTTTCGCCCATTCAATGTCCATGGGGCGTGCATAGTGCTTTTCAATAATTTGAGCCTGCTTCGCTAGCTCCATAACTTCATCGTCGGTTAAAGAGAATGTTTTGCCTTCGGCGGCATCAATATCAACAATAGACACTTGCTTGCCGTGAGCTTGGTCGTCGGAGTACACCATTTTCACCAACTTGCTGCCTAAGTTGCGGCGTACAATGGCTGGTAACCCTTTATCAAGGGTAGGTTTGTGTACATAAAACTCATCCGGGTTGACCGCCCCCTGTACCACCATTTCGCCTAACCCATAAGAGCTGGTGATGAACACTACATCTTCAAAGCCCGACTCAGTGTCGATGGTGAACATAACCCCTGATGAGGCAATGTCACTGCGCACCATACGTTGAATGCCCGCAGATAACGCCACCCCTTTATGGTCGTAGCCTTGGTGGACACGGTACGAAATAGCGCGGTCGTTAAACAAAGACGCAAATACATGCTTAATGGCCACTAATACCGCTTCGTAACCTTTTACGTTTAGAAAGGTTTCTTGCTGCCCTGCAAATGAAGCATCAGGCATATCTTCCGCGGTGGCTGATGAACGAACAGCAAATGATGCTTCGTCGCCAGCATCGCCTTGTAGGGTAACAAAGGCGTCTTTTATAGCGTCTTCTAGTTGAGGTTGAAAAGGTGTGTCGATAATCCACTGGCGAATATTATTACCCGCCTCAGTCAGTGCGTTTATGTCATCAACGTCAAGAGAATCGAGTACGTCGTGGATTTTAGCTTCTAGCCCACTTTGCTCTAAAAACTCATTAAATGCCTCGGCGGTCGTTGCAAAGCCACCTGGCACCTGCACACCTGCGTTCGCTAGGTTTGAAATCATCTCACCTAATGATGCATTTTTGCCGCCCACGCGACCTACATCATGTATTCCCAGTTCTTGATACCAAAGTACGTATTCTTGCACAGCCCAAGCCTCCAGCTTTTTTGTGTAGGGTATGAGGTTAATTTCAGACCTTGTCTGTTTTATTGCCTGAAATAGAGTAATTTTTTCGTATTTACCAACCGTAAATATTACCGAACGCGCCTGCGTAAACTGCCCAAAACCATGTGGTTACCTACGACAGAAATAACAACGCAGTAGCTTTTCGACAAAATCATCTTAGAATGAGAAAAATCATAAAGTAAAACTTTTATTACTTTTGTAATTAAATTACGACATTGTTAAGGAATTGTTGTGCGCACAGCTTTTTATATTTCTGATGGTACTGCCATCACCGCCGAGGTGTTTGGCCACGCCCTGCTTTCCCTCTTCCCTGTAGAATTCAATCACAACACCATTCCATTTGTTGAAACTGAGGAACACGCACAAAAGGTGTTAGAGAAAATATCTGAAAGTTTTCAAGATACCGGAGAACGCCCGCTCGTTTTTTATACAATTGTGAATGTAGATGTGCGCAAGATTATCTCGAAATCTGTGGGAATTAATTATAATTTTCTCGATCAATTCGTTGCTCCACTGGAAAAAGTGCTTGGCGTGCCCTCAAAACCAGAAAAACATCGCACCCATAGCATTCATGAAACCACCTACGATATTCGAATTGAAGCAGTAAATTACGCTCTTGCTAATGACGATGGTAGTAATTTAAAAGATTATGATGAGGCCGATATTATTCTTACCGGGGTATCTCGGTCGGGTAAAACCCCCACTAGCCTGTATTTGGCCCTGCAGTTTGGCATCAAAGCCGCAAATTACCCGTTTACTGAAGATGATATGGGAGACATGCTAAAACTCCCCCCAGCCCTTCGCCGTTACAAACATAAACTCTTTGGTTTAACCATTGCCGCAGAGAGGCTGCACCAGATACGTTCTGAGCGCCGCGCTAACAGTAAGTATGCGTCCATTCAACAATGTAGAATGGAACTTCGAGAGGTAGAGAACTTATATCGAAAGGAAAAAATCCCGTTTCTCAATAGTACCAAATACTCCATAGAGGAAATTTCTGCAAAAATTCTCGCAGAAACAGGGTTAAAACGTAGAAAATACTAAACAGGCAGTGAAGGCTATTCGAAAGTGAATAGCCTTCGTATTGCGTTATTCACCTACAATGGCTTTCAAATCCTCCAGGTAAGCTTCAAAGGGTTTCCATTGTTGCATGCCGGTTTTATAAATAGGCTGACGCACCTGTTCAGAGCTTGGGGTTTTAATGACCCTTTTCGTCTGATAGAACGACAAACATTCGGGTTCAAACGGTAAGCCGCAGAACGCCAGAATGTGACGTACCTGCCCTTCTAAATCGTGCAGCACATCTTCATGCTGTACGGTAAGAATGAAATCCGGCAGCACTGCATGCCAATGATCCATTAGCTTTTCATACGCACGATAATAGCGCCCTATGTCGGTAAGCGAATAACTAAATTCCTGACCTTCACCAAATAGTTGCTTGAAGCCACTGAAACAGCAATCCATAGGGTTTCGCCTAGCATCAATAATTTTCGCATTAGGAAGAATGCGTTTTATAAGCCCTATATGCACAAAGTTATTTGGCATTTTATCAATGAAAAATGGCGCATTTTGTCGATAAGCTTGGGTTTGCGACAAGTATTGCTCGCCTAATGCGATACATTCTTCGTCTGTTAAATCTGCAAGGTTGTATGGATAGGCCTTCTTTTTATTACTTAAACTCGACGCAATACTTAAAATATCATGTAGTTCCATGGTGCCATCTACCATAGAGTGTGAGGCCAATATCTGCTCTAACAAGGTAGAACCCGCACGAGGCAAGCCCACAATAAATATGGGGTCGGGAGCATCGCAGCCAGAAAATTCATTCATTAATGCTTCATCGCAGGCCTCTGCTTGCGCCTCTAGCGCCGCTTCGGTGCGTGCTATGTCAAAAGGTAACGTGCGTTTTTTAAGGCTGTTTCCTCGACAGTAATACTCAAATGACTTACTTGCTTGTGCCCTATCTTCAAACCCTTTACCCAAAGCAAAACAAAGATGAATAGCATCCTCTAACTGGGTGTTTGATGCTTGCAACTGCAACTCCATTTGCGCCAGCATTTCATCACTAAAGGTATAGGTTTTCGTGTTAGCTAGGCTCCAATAAGCATCACCAAAGCTCTTGTTGTGTTTGGCCGCCGTTTCATAAGCCACAATGGCGTCGTTAGTGTCGCCTTTCGCTTTTAATGCGTGACCAAGGGAAACCCACATTGATGGGCGATCAGGGTTTTCTTCTAACACGCTATGGTAAATATCTATTGCTTCATCTAATTGACCTACGCCAACTAACGCATGGGCCAGGCTTCCTTTAATGGCATTATTGTTAGGGGCATTGGCGAGTCGCCTGCGTGCCACTTCTACCGCTTTAGGAAATTTCCCCAATTTAGATAATAAACCTTGGTAGGCCGCTCCCGCCCTTTCGTTTTCGGGGTAAAGTTCACAGCAACTTTCTAATAGAAACTCCGCATCACTATAAACCTTCAGCTGAACGCCAATTTCTGCAAGCAGCATCATGGCCTCTGGGTGATGTTTGTGCTGGGATAAAAACCGCCTACAAACCTGCTCTGCCGTGCTGAGTTGCTTTTCATACATTAAGTCGTATGCCCCTAAAATTGGGCTAGGAAGACTGTGTAAGTATGCAAGTTGGCTTTCGGCTAGTTGCTGTGCCGCTTTGTCATTGTGGTGTTGGTAAATAACCAATAGTTTTTTCCAGCTACTCACCAAAGCAGGGTTAAAGTGGGTAGCATTAAAAAATGCAGTGGCCGCGTCTTGAGATTGGTTCAGTGCTTCATAGTTATAGGCTAACTCTTGATAAGCTCGGCCATGGTCTGGTCTCAAAGACAATAAAGTATCTATGTGAGAACGCGCTTCTTGATGTTGACCAGTTAACCTGCTGGTAACAGCCGCTAAGTAAAGAACGTCTACCTGTTGTGCTTGGGTGAGTTGCTGTGACAATAACTGCTGAATGCTGGCGTTTGCTTGCGTTAACTGTGAACGCTGCAGTGCGAGCTTAACGGATTGAATATGTTGTTGAATATCTTGTGATGTCATAGCCTACATTACAATGTGAAAAAGAACCTATAGGAAAGCGCTTTACAGTATGGTGAAGGTAATAGTACAGCGTATTGCCCAATTTGGAATGGAAAAAAACGGCAGACTTCCGCCTACCGTTTTTATTTTCCTATCGCGCTAAACAATGCGTTAACGCCACACGCGATTAATAATAATCGTAGGAGAAACGCACGCCCACAGTACGAGGGCGATTTGTCACCACCTTAGGCGTATATTGTTGAGTATCAATATTTAAGATGGCTGATTTGTCGAATACGTTGTCAACAAATGCTTCAACTTTCCAGCTTTCATAGGTCATACCTACAGATACGTTTCCAATAACATAGCTTTCTTGGATGTATCGTCCGCCTCGCAACACTTCACCGTCTGAGCCAAGATAGGTTGCCCCTTCAAACGTGTCGGCTTCATCTTCAATTTTAAGGCCAGATCCTGTGCCATAAATTAGCTGCGTAGCGTCTTCCATGGCATAGGCATTCATTACCATTCCTGCAAGGCGATCCCCTGTGTAGGTAAGTGAGGCGTTAACATAGCCCTCTTTGCCCCCTTCCAGTTCAAAGAAGTATCGTGCGTTAATATTGCCAGAGAAGTCAGCCGAATAAGGCAGCTTACTGCCGACTCCAGCGGCAATACCCTCTAATTCAGGGTTAATACGCACAAGTTCGGTATCCAGAAGACTGAACGCCGCATTAATAACTAAGTTGTCGGTAGCCAACCAGGTAATATCAGCGTCTATCCCTTTTACTTCTGCGTCGCCCACATTATCAGTAAACACTAAGAAACTAATGTTTGTGGGGTCATAACGAGAGGTTTGCAGATCTTTAATTTCTGAATAGTAACCTGTTGCGTTAACACGCAAAATGCCATCTAAGAAATCGCCTTTTAAGCCAATTTCATAATTATCTAGGGTATCTGTGGTGGAATAAACCGGTACACGGAAGCCATTAAACGCGCCATCTTGATTAGCGGCTTTGTCGCCACCTAAACGATTCGTTACCGGCGGTCTAAACCCTTCTGAATAGTTGGCGAATAGCAATACGTCTTCGTTAACTTTCCAATCAATACCAAATTTAAAAATGGTGTCGTCTACGGTGAGTACGCCATCATCATCCAGTAAGCTAACGTCCAATGAACCGTCTTGAATAGCGGTAACAAGATCATCGCCATCTAGCCCCAAGTCGTCGTAGACTGCAGGGTCTAAAACGCCAGAACCGTACGCCTCTAAACGACTAGTGACGTCGCGAGTAGAGGTTGCACCACGGTATATATCGTCAATTTGATACCAACGGGCACCAAAGGTTGCGGTAAGTGAATCGGTGATTTCATAACCCAGTTGCCCGAATACAGCAATTTGTTCAATGGTGTGCGTCACATCATTAACAAAACTTATTTCAGGAGAAAACGGGCCACCGTCGCTATTAATGCCTTTGTCACCTGCTAGTGCATTCCATGAACTGTCTAAGTTTTCAAAAAGTTCAGTGCTTGCAATTTTAAACTGCCCTACCGAGCCAACTTCTTGTTCATCGTAAAACACACCTGCGGTAACTTGCCATGGTGTATCCATGGTGGTACTGAAGCGAAGTTCATGCGTTAAACGAGTGCTGGTGGTGTCTTCTTTGTAGTATTTAGTAGGGTCTAAGCAGCGTGCATCATCTGGACTGTCGAGATCAGTGTAGCTACACACGTAGAATGCCGAGTATAAACCGCCATTGGTATAGCCCGTGTAATCGGTAAGCGTGTCTATTTCACGGTCTAAGTACCCGCCTGTGTAGACGACGTCAAGCTTTTCTAGTCGTCCATTTAACGTCCAACTGGTTAGGCCAAACTCATCAGAGTTTTCATCAGCTTGAAAACGAATAGCAGAAGATTCACCCTCAAGGGTAGGATCGTAGGCAAACACACCCTCTGTATCTAACGTCTGCGCCGTGTGTTGAACCAAGAGGTCCCAACTGTCATTAATAATATAAGACAAGCCAAAACGTGCACCAGAGTACATGGCGTCGTTAAAGTTATCTTCTACGTGTTCACTATTACGCGGGCTAACAACTGACGCTTCACTGCTGGAATAGCCATTAATCTCGCGACGAGCATCCATCGCAACGGGGTCGATACCTTGGGCTTGAAGGGCTTCCGCTGAAATACGGTCGATAACCACAGCACTGCCAATGTAACCGCCGTTCTCTGGATCATTCTCAACATTATCAATCCAGCCACCTTGGCTCTCATTGTAGGCTGCAATTCTAAAGGCTAGGTTATCAGTAGGCGTAATATTGAAGTACGCCTCAACAGAATTGCTCATATCGCCACCTTTGGTGGTAGAAATACTGGTATCAAAACCTGCGGCAAAACCTGAATGATCGGGCTTATTCGTAATTAAACGTACTGTACCTGCTTGTGAGCTAGCACCAAACAAGGTGCCTTGTGGCCCCGGAAGTACTTCAACGCGCTGTACGTCGGTGGCATAAACATCAAGGTTTCTTCCTGCCATCGACACAGGCATTTCATCAAGATAAAACGCCACCGAGGGTTGTAACGCTTGAACTGAAGATAAGGTAATACTGGACTGGGTTGTTGCAGCGCCACGAATATAAATTTCGTTTTGGCCAGGTCCAGTACCTTGGAATACAACGTTCGGTAAGAATTCGACATAGTCTTGAAAGTTATCAATACCTAAATTTTCAAGGGCTTTTCCGTCGAGTGCAGAAACCGCAACCGGCACATCTTGAATAGATTCGCTACGCTTTGTAGCAGTAACTTCAATGGTTTCGAGTTTGGCCGGGGCTTCAGATTCTTGCGCGGCAAGCGTGGTTGATGCCAGTGCAGCGACAATCGCACAGCTAAGCTGAGTTTTTCGCATGGTGTGTGTTTTCCCTTTGTGTAGTTTTAATTCTTTGGACTGTGTTTACTTGAAACACATATCAAAAAGATCCTTTACATTAACCCACAAACAGAAATTAATTTCTACTCTAAGTATTTCTAAAAAATGTAAAACACCTACACATCTGTTATAATCGACGGCCAAACGGCCACTTACCGTTTTATAAAATACAATAATAGACGTACTCTAATCATTTAAACTAAAGTGTAATAAAATTGCACCTTGCGATATATTTCACCGTATTAATAACAATACGACAGATAAGACAAAGGATTTTTAGCGCGTGAACGACACTCAAGCACATTCTCCACTTAACAAACCCGTGTTTTACACGTCTTCAATACTGATAGTGGCTCTGCTTATTTTTGCTGCTAGTGCACCTGAAACAGCAGATTCACTCTTTAAAGCTATTCAAAGCGTTATTGTAACCAACGGTAGTTGGTTCTACGTTTTAACGGTAGCCATTGTGTTACTTTTTGTGGTGTACCTTGGAATGTCACGCTACGGCGAGATTAAACTTGGCCCCGATCACGCCACGCCCGAATTCAGTTTTAAAACATGGCTGTCTATGTTATTTGCAGCCGGCATGGGTATTGGTTTAATGTTTTTTGGTGTTGCCGAACCGCTCATGCACTTTTTATCCCCACCTACCGCTGAAGCAGGCAGTATCGATGCTGTTCGCGAGGCCATGAAAACCACCTTTTTCCACTGGGGTGTGCACGCGTGGGCAATATACGCAGTAGTGGCGCTAATTCTAGGTTACTTTGCTTATCGCCAGAATTTACCCTTAACCCTACGTTCAGCCCTTTACCCGTTAATTGGCGATCGTATATATGGTTGGCCTGGGCATGTGGTAGACATATTTGCCGTTACCTCCACCGTATTTGGGGTGTCTACCTCGTTAGGTTTTGGTGCGTCTCAAGTCAATGCTGGCTTCAATTACCTATTCGGCTTACCTTCTACCACCACGGTTCAAATAATGATTATGGCGGGCGTAGTCGGTTTAGCGGTTATTTCAGTGGCCACGGGTTTAGATAAAGGTATTCGTATTTTATCTGAAACCAACATGGTGCTTGCCATTCTGCTACTGCTTATTGTTTTAATACTTGGTCCTACGGTGTTCTTACTACAAGCCTATATGCAAAATACGGGGGCTTACCTTTCAGATTTAGTTAGAAATACCTTCAACTTGTTTGCCTATGAAAAAACCGACTGGATAGGTGGTTGGACTATCTTCTATTGGGGATGGTGGCTAGCGTGGGCACCGTTTGTTGGTCTGTTTATTGCCCGAATTTCGTATGGCCGCACTATTCGAGAGTTTGTGATGGGCGTGCTACTTATTCCTTCTGCCTTTACCCTGTTCTGGATGACAGTATTTGGTAATGGTGCAATCGACCAAGTGTTAGTGCAAGGTAAAGATGTACTGGCAAACATGGTGAATGAAGATACCTCAGTGGCGTTGTTCGTGTTTTTAGAGCAGTTCCCCTTTTCCTCGGTATTAAGTTTAATTGCTGTACTGATGGTTGTGGTTTTCTTTGTGACATCTTGTGATTCCGGGGCCATGGTCGTAGATATGCTGTGTTCACACGGTAAAAACGACACACCGCTGTGGCAACGCATCTACTGGGCGGTAGGCGTCGGTGTTGTAAGCGCGGTATTGCTTTACGCTGGAGGGCTAGGCGCATTGCAAACCATGACCATTGCCGCTGCCCTGCCTTTCGCCATAGTGCTACTTATTGCCATTTCGGGGTTATTGAAGGCGCTGCGTATAGAAGCCTATAAACGGGAAAGTTTACAAGTGCTGGCAGGCACGCCCCTTCACAGTGACACAGACAAAAACTGGAAAGACCGATTAGAGAATATTGTATCTTTTCCAGACGAAAACGCTGTGCGTCGTTTTGTGAATAAAACAGTGCGTACGGCCATGGCAGAAGTTGGCGAAGAATTTAAAGTTCAGCAGTTTGATGTTGCCATAGAGGAAACCGATGAAGCCTTAATGCTAACGGTAACCATGGGTAACGACCCTGAATTTGTTTACGCTGTGTACATGACGGCCACTGAACAGCCTGAATTTGGCCCAACTGATATGCCAGAGGTAGACGAAAGCGAAAAGCCCACGTACTATCGCGCTGAAGTACACTTAAGTGAGGGTGGACAGAACTATGACATCATGGGGTGGTCAAAAATCTCAGTGATTAACGATGTTATTGATCAGTTCCACAAGCATCAACACTTTATTCATTTGCTTAAGTAACCCTAGCGTGGTTACCTCTTTATTGGATTAAGAATGCGAAAAGAAGAAGAACTGTTGGTAGCGTTACGGCGCGTTATTCGCGCCGTAGACCTACGAAGCAAACAGCTAAGTAAGCATGTGGGCTTAACCGGCCCACAACTTCTGGTTATGCAAAATATTCAAGAGCGCCCTGGCATAATGGTGCGTGAAATTGCAGACTCTATTAATTTGAGCCCGGCGACCATAACCAATATTCTCGATAGATTAGAAGCGCGGGATCTTGCCACGCGCATTAGGAGCACTCAAGACAAACGTAAAGTGGGCGTGTTTTTAACAGAACGAGGTAAGGCTGCTGTAGTTGATGCACCTCGCCCGCTTCAAGAGCACTTTGTCGAGCGTTTTTCGCAGCTTAAAGAATGGGAACAAAGTCAAATGGTAGCCACGGTTCAACGTATTGCTAGCATGATGGATGCAGAAGATATTGACGCATCACCTTTCTTGGAACTAGGCAGCATTACCGAAAAGAACATGTAGTGTTGCTCGTGATTTTTCATTAAAAATAGCCAGTGTAATAACTGGCTATTTTCATTTCTCGCCTTGTGATTCTTTTGCTTTTAATGGGTTAACGCGGCCACCCGTGACTTTGTCGGCCCGCCCTTCTTCTTTCGCTTTTTCAGCTCGGCGCTTTCTAATTTCTTTGGGGTCTGCAATAAGCGGGCGGTATATTTCTATGCGATCGCCATCACTCACGGAATCGCGCAGCTTCACCACACGACTCCATATACCCACCTTGGTTTTAGATAAATCAATGTCCGGAAACTGCTGTAAAATAGTCGACGCCGTAATTACCTCTTCAACGGTGGCATCGGGCTTTACCGCCACACTCACAATCGCTTGTTGAGTAGGTAAGGCATAAGCAACTTCACAATTAATTAAATCACTCACGCGTATACGCTCCTGGCACGCTCTGTAAAAGCTTGAACCATATTAGACGCTAAACTATTAAAAATCTTGCCAAAGGCCATTTCCGCCAATTTATTGGAAAATTCAAATTCTAGATTAAGCTCAATTTTACAGGCATCTTCTGACAATGCAGAGAACGTCCATCCTCCGTTTAATGAACGAAACGGCCCATCAACCAATTGCATATCAATACGCTTACCAGGCTCCAGCACATTATGGGTGGTAAACCATTGTTTAATTCCCGCTTTTGCCACTAACAACGATGCCTTCATCACATCGTGGGAGGCTTCAAGAATTTTGCTATCGCTACAACCGGGTAAAAATTGTGGATAGGCGGCAACATCGTTCACCAAATTGAACATTGCCTCTGCGCTATGTGCTACCAAAGCACTGCGTTGAATACTTGGCATTTATTCCACTACTTCAATTTTCAAAAGCGGCATTGTAGCACAATATTTTCGCCTTACTCACCTTCGCTTTTCTGCTAGCGCCCCCATATAGGCTTGAACACAAAACATTCCCACGAAGTATTAAATATTGCGTTGGGTGTACAGACATTCTTTTACACAATCAGTATAATAGCGCCTATGAAAAAGAATAAAGCCAACAAAAACACCACCGGAAATATCGCGCAAAATAAAAAGGCGCGTCACGATTATTTTCTCGAAGACAAATTTGAAGCTGGTTTAGAGCTACAAGGCTGGGAAATTAAAAGTATCCGCTCGGGTAAAGTTAACATTACCGACGCCTACATTATTATTCAGAACGCTGAAGCCTATTTGGTGGGTTGTAGAATAAGCCCGTTAAGCCAAGCATCTACCCATGTGGTAGCCGCTCCAGAGCGGGCAAGAAAGCTACTGCTGAATAAGCGTGAAATAGACCGTTTAATGGGCGCTAAAGACCGCCAAGGTTACTCTATTGTAGCAACGTCTATGTACTGGAAAAAATGCTGGGTAAAATTAGAAATTCACTTAGCTAAAGGTAAGCACGCCCACGATAAACGAGATACATTGAAAGACAAAGACTGGCAACGCCAGAAAGAACGTATGATGAAGCACAGCGTGTAGCTGTGCTTTACCCTTTCCCTAAATAAACGCCTTCAGCACCTTTTAAATTCACTCATCGTGAGCCGCTGGCTCAGCTTGACTGGCCGCTACGTCACGCTTGGTCATCGATTTTCTGTGCATCAAATCTAACAACAAGCTCCACAAGGGCGAAGGGTTTCGCAATGTTGTGAGATTATTACCTAAGCGACGCAGCTGACGCCGTACCATTGCCATATTTGCTAAGCTGGCTAACGATTTATCTCGCCAGCCACAATGAGGAATAATGCCAGAATAGCTCCATTCTTGTTGCCACTTTTTAGCTAAATCTGGCGTTATGGCGAGTGCACTGGCTAACCCCACCAACTCACAGCCTTGCTCAATAACCCTTTCTGCAACTGCGGCACGTTTTATACCGCCGGTGGTCATTAAAGGGATATCGGTTTTATTTTCTAGTGTATGGGCAAATTCCAGAAAATAGGCTTCTCTGGCAAGCGTAGTGTCGTCACGGGTTTGCCCTTGCATAGCAGGCGCTTCGTAGCTACCACCGGACAACTCAATAACATCCACACCCAAGGCTTCTAAGCGGTTTACTACATCGCAGGCATCATCAAAACTAAACCCGTTTTTCTGAAAATCAGCAGAATTCAGCTTCACCATGACAATAAAGCCTTTCGCGCAAACCGCCCTAATTTGGCTGACAATATTAATCAGCAACCTGGCGCGATTTATAATAGAACCGCCCCACTCGTCTTGACGCTGATTCGTCAGCGGCGATAAAAATTGGGTAAGCAGATAACCATGTGCCGCGTGAATTTCAATACCGTCGAAGCCTGCTTTTTCTGCCTGTTTCGCTGTTTCAACAAAACGGCGACACACATCGTGAATATCTTCGCAGGTCATTTCTCTAGGCTGGGCGAACAATTTTGAATGCTTACCCATATCGAGGGGAACGGCAGAAGGTGCAATCGCTTTGCCCTGCATATTCTTGAACACTTGCCGACCAGGGTGATTTATTTGCATCACCGCTAACGCACCGTTTGACTTAATAATTTTAGCCCAACGTTCGAACGACGCTAACGGTGTATGTTTTTCAAGCGCCACACCGCCGGGCCCTGTCATGGCCTGTTTATCTACCATGACATTACCAGTAATGACCATACCTAAATTGCCATGAGCCCAATACCGATAAAGCGTATAAAGCGCACTACCGGGCAAATTACCTTGGCTAGACATATTTTCTTCCATTGCCGCTTTTACTAGCCGATTACGCACAGTAACGCCACAAGGCAAGGTATAGGGTGTATATATTTTAGAATTAGAACACATTGGCACTTCAAACGTGATTTTAAGCCGCCCTACTTTAAAGGTTATTGATGATAAATGCATCTTTTGAAAGTCATTTTATAAAAGAAACGTTTAACACCATTTTAGATATGTTATACTTCGCATCCACATTCGGGGCTGATTAGGATTCGACAGGATCTAGGACGCCGGAGGTGCATGCAGAGGTGCGGCTGGCCTCTTAAAAAAGCCGCATTTAAATAGTCGCAAACGACGAAACTTACGCACTAGCCGCTTAATAACCGGTATAGGCCCTTCCACCCTAGTCTTTTCCTGCTAGCGGGGATTCGGAAGGTCATCCAAGTAGGATAGCGAGGGAACCTTGTCTAAGGGTGAACCGCGAAACAGTATTAGGCCAGCTGCAAGGAAATCCTGTTTGTCGGAGTTCCAAGCAGTTAAATAAATGACAAACTAAGCATGTAGTACCAAAGGTAGACATTTTCTGGACGCGGGTTCAAATCCCGCCAGCTCCACCAATTCTACATTTAAAGACGTCCTAGGGCGTCTTTTTTTGTGTCCGTACCAACGTAAAATCAATAACTTAGCATATTTTAACGTTCAATAGCTTCCCTTAGCTTCTTTGATCTTTAGGTACACCATTGGGTACACTACGTAAACTAGATGAAATTGGTGTACCCATTATGGCAAAAGTTACGACACGGCTATCTGATAAAGAAATCAAATCTGCAAAGCCAAGCGATAAAGAATGTAACCTGTTTGATGGTGATGGCCTGCGACTTCGTATTAAGCCGAATGGTTCTAAAAACTGGATATTTAACTACTACAGACCTACCAGTCGTAAACGAGCAAACCTCAGTTTAGTTAAGTACCCTGACCTATCACTCGCAAACGCTCGGAAAGCGACACTTGAAGCAAACGAATTACTTGCACAAAGCATAGACCCTCAAGAGGAGCGAAAACGCCAGCAGCAAGAGTCCCTTGCTGTCCACCAACACACTTTCGGTAATGTTGCTAAAAAGTGGTTTGAAATTAAAAAAGACGACATTACAGCCGACTATGCCGTTGATATTTGGCGCTCCCTAGAGCTATATGTCTTTCCCTCAATATCGAAAGTGCCAGTAAGCGCTATTACTGCCCCACAAATTATCGAGTTACTTAAACCCATTGAGGCTAAAGGAAGTTTAGAAACGGTAAAACGCCTATCACAGCGCTTAAATGAAATAATGAACTTCGCTACTAACTGCGGCTTTATTCAAGCTAACCCACTTGTAGGGATTAAAGCAGCATTTAAAAAGCCGAAAAAGGAAAACATGGCTGCATTGAAGCCAGCAGAACTACCTGAGCTTATGGGAGCAATTGCTAACGCTAGTATTAAGCGAACCACACGCTGTCTCATTGAGTGGCAACTCCACACAATGACAAGGCCGAGCGAAGCATCTGGTGCTATGTGGAAAGAGATTGATATAGAAAGTAAGGTTTGGACAATTCCATCGGAACGTATGAAAAAGCGCAGAGATCAGCGTATTCCACTTACAGACCAAATGTTGGCTATTCTCGAAGTTATGAAACCAATCAGCGGCCATCGAGAGTTTGTATTCCCTTCTGACCGAGACCCGAAAAAGCCATGTAATAGCCAAACAGCAAACATGGCCCTAAAACGCATGGGCTTCGCTGGCCGTTTAGTTAGCCACGGCCTACGTTCATTAGCGAGTACTACACTAAATGAACAAGGTTTTGATCGTGACCTAATTGAAGCAGCCCTAGCACACGTTGACGACAATCAGGTTCGAAGCGCCTACAACCGCACCGATTATCTGGAACGGCGCCGTCCAATGATGAATTGGTGGAACAGCAAGATTAAAGAAGCAAGCGAAGGCTCTCTTTCAGTGACTGAGGCTTTATTTTGAACTCTAACCGTAAGAGATAGAGGTTCTATTGACGAAAGTATCACCTCCTTTTAAAAATGCGGCAATACTTTCTTTCAAAACTACAGATGGTGTTGGGTAAGATTAACTAATCATTTATTGTTCGAATTGAACTTTTTGACACTACTAAACTTATATATCTTCCAACTTCAAATCAATTTCTATTTGCAATATGCTTAGCCACTTTTATAAATGTATCGTTACGCTCGTGACAAATATCTTCAAAATTGAAGTATGACGGGGCGTCTAAGAAATTTTTCCAAGTGGTTAGAAGATACTCTTTAAAGCTGTGAGCTCTATCAAATCTGGCTTTTATGTCTAATGAAGAAACATGTTTAGATAGAACATTGCGAACTTCAACGTCTAGGATTGGAGTGTCAAACAACATAGCATCAATGTAAGCAAAGTCCCCTAACCATTTCTTCACGTGGTATGCGCCAATGGTAGTCGCGCGAAAGCTATCTGGCATATCACCAACTAACTCATTATCCTCGTCTTCTTCGAATGTTACGCGTAATGAGGTTTCAATTAACTTTCTGTTTGTAGATCTTCGCAGTGCGTTCTCGATTTGTTTTTGAGAAAAGCCATAGTTTTGGCACTCAGCGATCAATGTCCCAGATCGGCAGAAGCCATTTTTATCCAAATGCTCTCCTCTATGTTCTAGATAGCTTATTATTAGTGGAACTAGAAAGTGTTCTTTAGGGTCAGGAGTCGTAATATCTAAAATATTCATCGAGCTTGATGTCTCAGAACTATAGTGTGAGTAATCACCGAGTAATGCCTGTTTAGTAAACTCGTGCAGCGGGATTAAATATCCTCCCTGACGTTCTTCTATATCAATAATTTTCTGAGCTTCAATGTTTGGGGAACCAATAAATCCAGTCACAAATTCAATGACTGAACGAATGTTTCCACCAGTGATATTAGTTAAAAATTCATTAATTTGCTTACTTGTATTTAAAGATCTAACAAGTACATCGAGAAATACAGCTAGGTTTTCAGAGGTTACCTGCCCTAGGTCAACTCTTGAACTCTCACCACGCGCCAACTTAGCAGCAAAACCAAGCCTTTTGGATACAACATCATCGACTCTTGGTGGAGAGATAGTAAAAATTTTATGGGGATAAGCGTTTAAAGCCCCTGAACGTTTTGACTTATAGAACGTTTGAGGACGAACTGAAAGGAATACAGTAGCCTTCCATTCCTTTGCCAACTCTTGTGAAATGAGAAAAGCTTCCTGTTGAATATCGAAGTCTCTCTGATCTGCATTGTCTATACAAATAATTATTTGCTTTTGACGTTCTTTCGCTATCTGTTCAATCGCTTTTTTAGTGTGATCTCGCGTATTAGACTGAAGGTTATATAAATATTCTAGAAGCTTTTCTTCGTATTTATCAGTATTGGTTTCCTTATAACGTCCAAAAAGACCATCATCAAACTTCTTTATATCTTCTCGATATACTCGCTCTACAAAGGATGCGTTTGATAAATTAACACCATATTTTTGATATAACTGGTCACCAATTTGGGCCAATACTAGTTTATTCAGATCAGTATCAAGAGTAGCAGTAGACCCTAGGTCTATATATATGTATATAGATTTTTTAAACTCTTCGAATGCACTATTGTGAATTAAATTTTTGATGAAAGATGTTTTTCCAACGCCTACATCACCAATTAATACTATGGGCCTTTTGGACATTGCTTCTGCTAAAATTGAAGGATCAAAGTTTCTTTGACGCTTAGTCTTAACTGGTTGCACTATTGGTTGCTCTTCACTTTCGGTAAATATAGAAGCATATCGTGCTTCTAAGATAGATTTACTCAATAAAGCGTATTGATTGAGGACGCCACTTTCACAATAGCACTGTTGATAAAAAGTTTTTTCTAAATCGGGTTCGTTTACGGTATCTTGAATGAATAATTCTGATAACTGCCTAAGTGTTACTTGTAAATCACTGGCATATCGAATTTTTGGATAGTCGATTAATTGATGTGAAAGCTTATTCGGCAAACGAACATCACCCACGGTAAGCTGCCTAATTAATCGGTTGTCTTCTACTCCCTCGATAGATAGACAATTCCAAAAGGGCACAAAATTATCGTAAAGGTCTTCGAGTGATTCAAAAACCAGAGCTAAGCCATCAAAAACCGAAACACCATCTACTCGATTTGCAATAAATGCCACAAACTGATGCCCATTAGTTACTACTGCAATAGGAACCCCTCGTGCTGAACAGTAGTCTCTCGCTTGAGCCATAGCGTTCTCTAGGGGTAAGTTGGATAAGATTAGTGATCGAATAGGGAGTGTGAATTTTTTTGGATTCCTACCTACAGGGATTTCAAAACTCACTTCTGAGCGCTTTGCTTCAACCACAACTTTTCGAGGTTTACCCAATTCATAATCTGTAAACCCATTTTTTGATTCAAATCTTTCGACTTGAGTCTCACCTTTCCAGTTCAAACACTCTTCAATAATCTCGTCGATGATATGAAAACGAGTTTGAGCTTCATTCATCTTAGCGATGTCCGGACTTTCTAAAGAATCTATTAGTGAACGTAATGTTGCTCGAGCTTCATGAAGGGATTTTCTAGTCATTTTTCATCCGTGTAAAAATGTATGAGGACATTCTGTTTAATAATTATTTATACGAAGTATATCAATTTCATAGCTGTATGGAAGCACATCATTTGATACCCATGGAGTTCCAAGATGATTTTGAGCATAGCATCGATGTTCCAGAAAACATTATAAGTTTGTGCCCTACCTGTCATAGACTATTTCATCATGCTTCTGACTGTGAGAAGAAAGAGATAATCGAAAAATTTTTTGATAAAAGAAGCGCAGCTCTATCATTTGAACGTGGTGTTATGATTAAAAAAGATACGCTTCTACGGTATTACAAAGTTTAACTTTAAGGGCTGTCTGGTATGTCACTTGTTCCAATGCCTTTTAATCGTAGCTATACCTAAACCAAGTGCAATAGCTGCCTTGGACTGCGACATCCCTTCTGCTTTCTTAGCCCGAACTGAAAGCGTTGTAGCCCAAGCAGCGGGTCTACCGAGTTTCTTTCCCTCTGCTTTCGCTCGTTCAAGACCTTCTCTTGTTCGCTCTTTAATCCTATTGCGCTCAAACTCTGCAAATGCAGAGAACATTTGAAGCATCAGTTTTCCTTCGGCGCTAGAAAGATCAGCAACTGGCAAATCAAGACACACCACCTTTATTCCCTTTTCCGTAAGTAAATTGATTGTACTTTGCACATCAATGTTGTCTCGACCTAAACGGTCTAATTTCAAAACCACCAGCATATCGCCCTTTTCCATCTTGTGGTTGATGAGCATCTTAAACTTTTCTCGCTTAATGGCTTCAACCGAACCTGAAACCGTTTCGCTAACTATCCGTGAATCGATGACTTCATATCCTTTTTGACGGATGGCTAATACTTGGTTTTCTGTCGTTTGCTCTGTGGTAGAAACTCGACAATAAGCAAATATACGCATTATTCAGTAAACTTCCTTTTTGGTATCATTTAATAGGGTATCATATAACATTGACATCATTATTCAAAGACCCTACTTTTATGATACCAACCAAGACATAAAAAAGCTGGTATCAACATACGAAGGTATTTTGATTCTAAAAGAGTTTTTATTGACCCTAAGACTGCTACAGAGTACATATATGCTGATGGATTACGTAAATACATGTGGAAACCAGTATTAGATAAATCGAACATTCCCTACCGCTATTCGTATCAGTGCAGGCACACTTATGCATCGATGATGTTGAGCGCTGGCAATAACCTATGTGGGTAAGTAAACAAATGGGCCATGCTGATTGGGGAATGATTAAGGAGAGTATATGGTAGATGGGTATGTGACGGTTAATTGTAGAAAAAAACATGTTGATTTCTTCAACATAAACATTGAAAATGCGCGCCAGTTAACATATATATTAACCATTAGTAATTCCACTTGTCGGGACATCACGGATGAGTAGTTATATGGATCTCGATAACGAGTACAAGGGAAAAAGGTTCAGAGTCGTTCATTGCAATGGAGCTATGGAGTCTTTTGAGAAGGCTAAAAAACATCTCTCGCGTCAAAAGGCAAAAAGCTTTTCTAGAGGTATGGCTCACCAGATACAAAGGCTTGCAGATGGTCACAAGATGACCAAAGAAAACTTTCCCCCTGAGGGTGACTTACCTCCTCAGGCAGGAAAAAAACGATTTTATGCTTTGAAACGTATACCTATAAGAGGTTATTGCTGGTTATCTAGCAAATATCCAAATACTTATTTTCTAAGTCATTACGTTTACAAAGATTATCAAAAACTCGCGGACAAGGACATCAATAAAGTTTGCGAGAATTGGGTGCGAATTGAGGAGAATGGAAATGGGCGCTAAAGACATGTTTTTTTCTAAAGAGAAAATTGAAAGTTGGGCTTCAGAGAAACTTTACGCCAGAGAAGAGCTTATTTATAACGTGACTGAAGACATGCTAGTGATAATGGAAGAATTAGGCATAAGTAAGAACGAGCTAGCCAGAAAACTGGGTAAGTCTAAATCGTATGTTACTCAGCTGTTAAATGGCTCAAGAAATATGACTTTAGGTACGCTTTCTGACGTTTGTATGGAATTAAATACTAAACCTAAAATTAGTTTTTCTGGGCATTCATTGGAAAGTGAGGAATACAAGGAGTTCGCAGTGTATTGGCATAATGATGTTACCAACTCTAGATGCGCTAACCCACCAGTAAATGTACGGGTTGAATCTAAAAAGAATGTATTCGAGAATGATATCAACTACCTAAAGACTGCTTAGTTATGAATAAATTGTTAAAATCAGCTCAGCAAAAACTTACTCTCAAAGTAATAACACTTAGGGATTCTGAAATTTATTTTAATGAAGAATACGATTGTAATTTCAGAGAATCCGTTAAGCATCACTTTCAGTCTTTTGGGGGAGTAAAAGCCTGTAACGAAATTGAGTTTAGTCCGGTAGAAGAGGACAACGATGGTTTTTATCAATATAAATTTTTATTTGCCAATGGTATCAGAGTTGTTTTAGACACGGAACAAGAAGCTGATATTGAGGACGAACCAGAGATTATTGCTGAGATAAAAGCTTTCTTTGAAGCAGCTTATGAATCGCAAGAAAAACTCAGTATTGAAGAGGTTCACGCATTTTCTGAATCAAACGTACAGTTTAATGTTTGGCCCTTTTGGAGGGAGTATGTTCAATCCTCGTGTATGAGAATGAACATTACCCCGATTAGCTTACCTTTTCATATGGTTGACTCCAAAGAGTCAAAAGAAACCAAAGGTAATGAATAGATTATGAAAATTCAGGGTTCAAATCCCGCCAGCCCACCAATTCGTATTAAGCCCCTTCTTAGGGGCTTTTTGCTTTTCCGGCTATGTAAATTTAAAGCAAATTCAGTACAAAATTCCATCACCCGCTTTAATATGAAGGTTCATCATAGCGTGAAGGGATGCCATTATGATGCGTATTTTGTTCTGTTTCTTACTGCTTGCGGCGTTGCTACGTGCTTATGCTGCGCCCACTTCTGCTGAGCCTACTTGTTCTACGAATTGTGTTTCTGTAGAGCAAAGGGGAAATTTCGCTGTCGTTACCGGTTATAACGCCGAGGGTGTCGAAATTTACATGGAAACCGTTTCAATTGATGGCGAGACAACGCAGGAATCAGGTCGCGTATCCCTATCAGATAAAAAACTGAAAGCAATAACTAGAACCTCTCAGAGTACTTCCATTCCTTTAGTGGATGGCGCGAGCTTGCAAACCACAGTAACAACCTTTACTGAATCCGACCGCACATTGATTATCATTGTTAATGCTATTTACAACACAAAAAACAATTTGTACGCCGTTGATGTAGTTAAAAAACGGGCTCGTATTTAGCGAGAACATCAACCGAATAGTACGAAAAGATGATAAAAGAACCTTATTCGTGCTTTACTTTGTTAAGGTTCTAAAAGCACCATAAATAAACGAATCAGCAAAATACACATGCCATAGCTTATCATCGTGATGGAACGTCTACGCCGTTGAGGCAACAACTCTTTTATAATGAGCGTTTGCTTGCGGTACAAGCGCGATTGCCACAATATAACCCACGTTATTTTGACCGTATAAAAGATACCATCAATACAAACATCCACCTTGTGAAATGGCCGAAAACACAAATGTTTCTGTAGCACTTGGTTATTGTTGCTGTGAAGGGTGAGCTTTGTGGTTAAGGGTTGGTAACGCACGCTTATCAGATTGCCACCTACTTGATGGTTATGCTGCTGAATTCGTTTAAACACCATATAATTGCTGTAAACCTCCACTCACTTGCCTGCATATCCCCGTGGTAAACACCTAGCTACTCGCGGTTATCACCTTGCTAGTCCCTATACTGCCCCACTGCTTACGTTTTGCAAATAAAAAACCTACTCTGCATTGCAAACAATAATAGTTATAATATAACATAACACAAAATTAATAGACGTATACTTGAAACAATGACAACAAATTCAGTAATTAGCGCTAACGCGATATCGGTTCACATAGATCAACGAACGATTCTAGATAACCTCAATTTTGAAGTAGGGAAAGGCGAAGTATTTGCGCTTTTAGGCGGTAATGGAGCGGGGAAATCCACCACCCTTAAAACGTTTCTTGGGTTAATGAAGCCAAGCACGGGGAGTGCCTCTGTGATGGGTTTATCGGTAGCAGAACATACCAATGAAGTACAAAAGTCAGTGGCCTACTTACCTGAATCCGTAACCTTATATGGCCACCTTTCTGGTTTGGAAAATATCCGTTACTTCTTGTCAGTAGCTGGAATCGAAAAGTCAGATGATGAGGTGTTCGCCGCGCTTCGCAAAGTGGCGCTTCAGAAAGCGTCGTGGAATAACGCGCTATCAAACTACTCAAAAGGTATGCGCCAGAAAACCGCAATTGCGCTTGCCCTATTGCGCAATGCACCCGTGCTGTTTTTAGATGAGCCAACTTCAGGCTTAGACCCTGCCGCTATTGACGAGTTTAATGCGTTGGTGTCTGAACTTGCCACCAATGGCGCTACCATTTTTATGGTAACTCATGACGTATACGGTGCTTGCCAAGTGGCTCACCGCATTGTGCTTTTAAGTAACGGTAAACTAACTGGTTCTTTCGAGCGCATTGGCGATACGCCCATTGATACTGAAGCCGTACACGCAGCATTTGCAGGGCGTAAAGCATGATATTTAGTGTAGCAAAAACCATTTGTGCAGATCAGTGGCGCTATTGGCTTCGCACTAAAGTCGCCGCTACGGTACTGTTGCTAGGGGCCATACTGACCCTTGCAGCCCTTGTTGTAAATGCGTTTCACATTGAGGAAGCTGCACACGCAAGAGAGCACCTTCAAACTGAAGCGGAAGAACGTTTTAAAGCACAGCCTGATAAGCACCCACACCGTATGGTGCATTATGGCCACTACGTATTTCGGGCACCTACACCATTAAGTGTGATAGAACCTGGGGTAGATACCTACACAGGTAACGCTATTTTCTTAGAAGGCCATCGCCAAAATAGCGCCATGTTTGCCCAGCAGCGACAATCAGCTGGCCTTACCCGCTTTAGTAGCTTAACCCCGAGCTTTCTAGCGCTAGTACTCGCGCCACTGTTTATAATCCTTATTGGTTACGGCAGCGTTTCGCGAGAGCGCGAAGCGGGCACGCTTACCTTATTATTATCGCAAGGTACTAGTCGCTGGCAGCTCATATTAGGAAAACTCTTAGCACTGATTTCAGCAAGTAGCCTCTTCTTATTACCCTTACTTTTAGCTTGCTTGTATGTGGCTTTTTCAAGCGAAAGCCCGCTTGTGGTACTGCTATTTTGCTTAAGTTACGCCGTTTACTTCTTGCTATGGGCTACCGTTGTCACTGCGTGTTCAGCGTTATTTGAGAAAAGTAGCGTTAGCTTCATCGTGCTTATTGTTATTTGGATGGCTGTGTGCGTGTTACTTCCTCGCTTGGGCAGCAGCGTCGCAACGAATGCAGCCCCCTCTATGGGCAAACTTGAAGCGGACTTTAAAGTAGAAGAAAAGCTTCGTAGTTTGGGCGACGGTCACGACGTTAACGACCCTGCATTTAAAAAGCTAAAAGAAGATTTACTGGCAAAATACAATGTAGATTCCGTGGACGACCTTCCTGTTAATTTCCGTGGTGTTGTTGCCCAATATTCTGAAGGCCGTCAGGCAAAAGTGCTCAATGAATTCGCCGAAAAAAGAATGGGTGAAGAGTTAGAACAAGCATATATTGCACGTCAGTTTGGTTGGCTATCGCCTACCGTCGCGGTGCGCGCTATCTCTACAATATTAGCGGGCACCAGCCTTGAAACCCACCATCGTTTTCTAAAAGAAGCAGAAGCCCTTCGTTTAGAGTTTGTTCAAGGGCTGAATAAGGTGCATGTTGAAAAGCTAGATTACACGCTGGATATGAATCGCAATGCTAGCGAAGAAGCCGCTGATAAAGCCGTTGTCGGTGCAGACAACTGGGCGTTGTTATCAGAGTTTAGCTTCAAGCCTGAAGCCGAAAACACACGCATTTCACATGCGCTTGTTTATTTTCTGCAACTGTTTTTCTGGGTATGCATTAGCGCCTTGCTTTTAAAAGCGGCGGTTAGGAGGTTAAACCCATGATGCGTTTTACTGATCTTAAACGTGAAGCGGGTTTTGTTTTCGGCCACCGGCAAATAAAACTTACGTTATTAGTCGTATTTCTTTTAAGTACGGTGTCATTGTGGTCGGGTTATGCAGAAATGCAGGAACAGCAAGCCACTATTGAACGTTTACTAGAAAAAGACCAAATTGAGCGTGAAGCCGTTATCACCCACCAATCTAACTACGGCATGGTGGCGTATTACGCTTTTCACCTAACCTACGCGCCCCCTTCCCCTCTTGCGTTTGCTGCCGTAGGTGAACGGGATGTATTTCCTTGGAAGCATCGCATACGTATGTTGGCGTTAGAAGGGCAAATTTATGAAAGCGATACCGATAACCCAGAACTGGCGTTTTTAGGGCGTTTTGATTTCGCCTTTGTGACCAGTGTATTGCTACCATTATTTATCATATTGCTACTTTACGACTTAAAAGCGAAGGAACGTGAGGCCCGCCGCTTCGAGTTACTTAATGTAACCGCGCGTAATGCCCATGCTATTTGGTCGGCACGAGCACTAGTCACCTTAGTTCCCTTGGCGCTTGTTACACTTATTCCGTTTGTTTTTTTCGGGTTAGTTAACGGCGCCTCGTTACCGTCTATATTAACCGTTTGCGCGATAGTGATAGGTAACATTGCACTATGGAGTGGTATTGTTCTTTCAATTGGCGCGGCAAAGCGATTTGCTAATTTCAGTGCAACACACCTCGCCTCTATCATGCTAGGCGTTTGGATTGTTACCACAGTTGTCGTGCCGGTGACCGCACACACGTTAATTAATGCTGTGGTAGAAACACCTGAAGGTGGCGACATTGTGCTTACCCAGCGCGAAGCGGTAAATAGTGCATGGGATAAGCCCGTTGAAGCCACGTGGCGCGCCTTCATTGCCACTCACCCGCAGTGGGCCGATTACACAACATTCAACCCTGAAAGAGACAGTTCATTTAACTGGAAGTGGTATTACGCGTTTCAGCAAGCGGGTGACCAAGCCGCTAGCGAATTGTCGCAAGGCTATCAGGCTGCAACGCTTCAACAAGACACCATTGCAAGCTACGTAGCGCTGCTTTCCCCGTCTTTGCTCTCTCAACGTTTGTTATCAAGTGCAGCTAACACTGACGTAAAAGCAATGGTGGGTTATGAAAATGACGTGCGCGCTTTTCATCAGGCACTGCGTAAATTCTATTACTACCACCTTTTCAAAGCGCCTGAATTTTCTCAAGAAAGCTTTGAAGCACCGCCACAATTTACACCAAACACTAAAACCTCACACGAAAACCGCACAGGAAAAGAAGAATGAAAACTCGTTGGGTAAAAACCTCACTTGCAGCCAGTATATCGGCATTACTCAGTACATCGGCTTTAGCACAAAGCGAAAGTAACCAAGTTGAAGCTGATGTTGAAAAAATTACCGTACACGGCTTGCATCGCGCGTATCAGGGAGCGTTTGAATATAAGGAAGTTCCTGCCGCTGCACAGGATATTGATTTAGGGCTAATTGGCGATGCTGGTGCAATCAACCTCAATGATGCTTTAGATCTTTCGGCCTCTGTTGCACGCCAAAACAATTTCGGCGGCCTTTGGAATAGCTTTGCTATTCGTGGTTTTTCCGGGGACGAAAACCTACCCAGTGGTTTTTTGGTGAATGGGTTTAATGCTGGGCGTGGTTTTGGTGGCCCGCGTGATTTAGCGGGCATTGATCATGTTGAAGTATTAAAAGGCCCCAAGGCCGCTTTGTTTGGTAGAGGCGAACCGGGTGGCGCGGTTAACTTAGTGACTAAACGCCCGCAGTTTCTTAGCGGTGGTGAGGTAAAAGCTACCTATGGCAGTTGGGAACAAGTTAGGCTGGAAGCCGATGTGCAAACCGTTTTAGGCAGCAAAGAAGACGTAGGCCTAAGGCTTGTTGGATTTTACGAAGATGCAGAGAGTTTTAGGGATACCGTAGAAACAGAAAAAGTCGGCTTTTACCCGTCGCTCTCTTGGGAGTTTTCAGAAGACACCCGCATGACTTACGAACTTGAGTATACAGAACAAAAAATCCCTTTTGATCGCGGTGTGATAGCCATAGATGGAAAACTGGGCATTCAACCTATTGAAACCTTTGTTGGCGACCCTTCGGGAGACAGGATAAACACAGACGTGGTAGGTCACCAACTGGAAATTTCCCACAAACTTAACGATGACTGGAACCTCCTACTAGGTGCCGGTTTACGCGATACCACATTTGAAGGTAATGCATTAGAAACTAACTTTGAAGGTCGGCAAACCGTGTTTATTGACCCAGACCAAACGTTACTTTCTCGCTTTAAACGTTATCGCGACTTTGAAACTGATTATTTGGTGTTACGCGGTGAATTAGCAGGTGAATTTGAAACGGGCTCAATTAGCCACCGCATTATTATTGGCGGCGATTACGATAAGTTTGAAAATGACCAAGTGATATTGCGCTATCGCCCCGCGTATTTTTCCAGCGATACTGATATTAGTGATTTGGATTTGAGCCAATACCTGGTGATCGATATTCTTAACCCTGACTACTCACCCGTAGCGGATGTTGAATTATCTGACAACCTAGACCGCTTGGAAACACAAGAAGCTTGGGGGTTCTATATTCAAGATCAGATAGACATTACCGACAAGCTTCAAGTGCGTTTTGGTGGCCGCGTTGATAAGTTTGAGCAGCAAATTGATAATCGTTTAAACGACCCCGTTACCACCACGTCTCAAGATGACACTCGTTTTTCCCCGCAGCTTGGTGCTGTATACCTGCTGGATGACAGCCTGAGTTTTTACGCCACGTACGGCGAAGGCTTCAGGCAACTTACGGGTTCCGACTACGCTGGCAACCCATTTGAGCCGAACCAGTCTGAGTCTGTAGAAGTGGGCGTAAAAGCAGACCTCACATCAATGTTCGACAACCTACGAGGTGACGTTACGCTTTCTGCCTTTAACATTGAGCAAAGCAACATCTTAGTGTTTGATAGCAGTGAAGAAGCCTCAGACGGCTTTTTCTTAACCCCGGCTGGCAAGGCGCGCAGTCGTGGGGTTGAACTTGATATCAATGCTGAGTTTAAAAACGGTGTTTCGCTTTGGATGTCTTACGCTTATATTGATGCTGAAAGTACAAACCATGCCGAAGATGCTAACTTCGTAGCCGCGATTGAAGCTGGAGACCCGCTCATCAATGTGCCTGAAAATCAATTGAGCATTCAGCTGAGTAAAAGCCTGTCAATCTCAGACATGCCGGTACGACTAGGCTCTGGGTTGCTCTATGTGGATGAACGCCTGGGTCAAACGGGTACCGATTTTTATCTGCCTAGTTACACCACGGTACGCGCGTTCGCGCAAATTGAACCGGCTGAAAATTTGCTGGTGCGGGCAGAAGTCGACAACGTATTTGATAAAGAGCACTACACCAACTCGTTTGCTGAAGTGTGGGTAGAACCTGGGGCGCCCCGTCGTTTTAGAATTTCCGCCGCTTACCGTTTTTAAACGAGTCCTTGCGTCAATACCTACATCAATCATATCTGAACAAGTCACTATTGTGAGTGGCTTGTTCTCATCATGCTGATGACGGCTTGCATTAACCCACTTTTCTCCCGCTAAGTATGTCTAATTGAGTTTTTCTTTTGCTTTAATTACCTTTATCGATTTGACAATCTTTGCTCCCGTTAGCTACCTTCCATACATATCGTTCCTTTGCAAAATTGACGCTTTCAATACATATCTTTCGAAACGGATTGTCGTTAACTCGTTAAAATACAGGGTAGTTTTATGTTGTCTTCTCTTAGGGTGAGTCACCGCCTTTTACTCGGCTTCGGCCTAATCATCACCATGCTTGTCATTGTTACCGTAATGGGTATCGATGAAGTGGATACTATCGATAAAAAGATGACCACCATAAACGATGTTAATAGCGTTAAACAGCGTTACGCTATTAACTTTCGAGGGTCGGTTCACGATAGAGCGATTGCTATTCGAGATGTTGTGTTGCTTGACTCTTTATCAGAAGTCCAAAGCGTGATTAGGGAAATTAATCAGTTAGCCAATTTCTATAAAGAATCTGCGTCTCCCATGGAGCGCATGCTCGCTACGGACAGTACTCCCCAAGAACGTAAGATGATGCAGCGTATAAAAGAGATAGAAACCTGTACCCTGCCTTTGGTTAAACAGATTATAACGCTGCGATTGCAAGGAAACAGGGTGGATTCTAAGGAGATCTTGCTCACGAGAGCTAAACTCGCCTTTATCGATTGGTTAGCAGCCATCAATGCATTTATTGATTATCAGGAGCAGCAAAACCAAGTTAAAACCGACGAAGTACGCACAGCCACTGGGGCGTTTACCGGTGTAATGATAGTTGCCACCACCATTGCCATCCTCATCGCTATATTGGTAACTTGGCTATTTATTGCTTACTTTAAACGCCAGTTAGGCGGTGAGCCCCATGAGATCGCTGAAATTTTGCTTACCATGGCCAACGGAAAAATCGGCAACCACGTAGAAAGTAAACATTCGGGAAGCGTGCTGCATTCTTTGGCGCGCTTACAACACCAGTTGAATAGCACAGTCAAAGGCATTAACCATTCTGCAGACAGTATCACTAGGCAGTCTCAAACTGAGTCTGATAGTAGCGGAAATTTAGATTTTTAGCCTCTCAGCAGTCTTCTCAAAGTGCGAATGTTATTAAGTATATGGAAAGTGTAAGAACTGAGGCGGCGTTAGTTGAAAACTTACTTTCACAAACAGAACAGATTTCAGTTGAGGCAGCCGATACTTCTGCAGATGGTAAAGAAGCAGTGTCCCATGCTGCAAATGAAATTCGTAGCTTGGCAGAAACCGTAAAAATGGCGGTAGACAATATTAGAAAGCTTGAAAAACGCACGCAAGAAATTAGTGGTATCACTAACACGATTAGCGGGATTTCAGAGCAAACAAACTTACTTGCGCTTAACGCAGCCATTGAAGCTGCCCGCGCAGGTGAGTCAGGCAGAGGTTTCGCGGTCGTGGCCGACGAAGTGAGAAGCTTAGCATCGAGAACAGGCGAAGCTACAGCTGAAATTTCGTCTATGCTCAATGAAGTTCAAGCAGAAACATCGGTCACAATGGAAATTATGTCGTCGAGTATTCCACAGGTAGAAGGGGCAATTGAGCTCTCGGATAAATCAAGCAACTTGCTGCAAATTATAGAAGAACAAGCTAAACAGTCTTTAGACAATGTCAATCAAGTGGTCAGTGCTTCTACCAAGCAAATATCCACACTGAATGCACTTAACGATGGGTTAAATGAGGTTATTGCGACTGCCACAGCTATGGGAGATTCCTCCATGAGCCTTTACGAACAGAATCAGCTAGTAGCGAAAATACTCTCGAGTTTAGCGAAAGAACTTAAGCAACATACTGACTATTTCACTACCCAATAGCGAAACCATCGAAACGACCTAAAACAAGGTGAGTCACCGCAAGTACTCGCCTTGTTTATTAATATCGTATAAACCAACATTCACACCAGCTTATTCTTTCCTATGGGCGCCCCCTGCAACAGTCATGTTTGCGCTATTATCTAAAATTTAAGGAAAGTGATTCAAGGCAAAGCCTGTTTATCCAGCCTAGTGTTATACCTACACTAGGCGCTAACCACATCGGCAAACAGGTAATAGCATGACTTCATTTTTCAAACAGAAACTTTCACGTATAAGCCCTACACGCAACGCGCTACAACCTCATCGACTTTTTGTACTATCTATAATGCTTGGCATGCCTTTCATGTCCCACGCCGACACGAAAGTGGTGCCCGCAAACGAGGTAGAATGGGGATATTTAAATCCGCTTCGTGGGGATAAAAGCCCAGGCGCCGCTGATTTGTGGGGAGATAGAACACAAGATACTGCAACGGGTATGTTGGTGCGCTTTAACAAAGGGTTTGAGTCGCCGCCCCACATTCATAATATTACGTATCGTGGAATTGTCATAGAAGGGCAAATGCACAACGATGATCCTAGCGCAGCCAAAATGTGGATGCCCACAGGCTCGTTTTGGACTCAACCCGCCGGGGAAGATCATACTACCGCAGCTAACGATTCAACAAACCTCATCTACTTAGAAATTGACGAAGGCCCGTATCTGGTTAAACCATCAAACGCACATTTTGACAATGGTGAACGCCCCGTGAATCTGCACATCAACAATATGGTTTGGCTTCACGACTCTGATTTAGCAACCCTATCTGCTGAAGGCGTTAAGGCAACCTATTTATGGGGAGACACCCAAGATGTATTTGGTTCAATGCTTTCTTTACCGGCAGGATTTAACGGCACGATTACGGCCTATGGGCAATCATTTAAAGCTGTCGTCATAAAAGGTGCGGTGAACTATACGTATTCAGATGCGCAGGTAACTCAACACACCGCAATGGGCTCAACAGATAGCGATGAAGGGAACAAAACTATCGCCCTTGGCGCGGGAAGTTTCCTAGAATCAACCGGCGAAAGCCAACACAAGGTTAACAACACGAGTGATGGCGAGGTACTTGTTTATATTCGTGCCGATAAGCCTTTCCAAGTAAGCCAATAGCGGCAACATCAAACGCGAAAAACTTACAACTGCAAAGAGTAGCCTGGCTACTCTTTGCTGAATTGAATTAAGTGGCTTAGATACAGGGCAACGGCAAAGACTGCCAAGCTCAAAGTGCAAAACCACCACACCAAAGCAATGCTCAGTACTTCACTCGTCACCATACTCACCCACAACGACAATACCAAACCCAGCCACCCTAAAATAACAAGGCCTCGCGGTTTTACCGCAATACTTGGGTAGTTATTTTTGAGCACCTTATGATGCTTTTGCATAGAAAACGCCAAACATGCCAAGGCGAAAAGTTGGATAAGTGCAACAATAGTAGTCACTGCCCTGCTCCGTGACGCCTAAATTTTCTAGCCAGTATTAGCAATAATCCACCAAACACTAAAAAAGCAGGAATAAAGCTTAAATAAGTCATGTCACCGGTAATGACCCCATGCTGAATGCGGCTAAAATACATACTTAGCTCAATCATTACGAGCGAAAAGCAAAAAAGACTCGCCAATAATGTTTGTTGGTACCAGGCTCGACGAGCACTCCCAGAGTATAAAGCATGATGAAAGCTCGCCAACCATACAATAAAAAAGCTATGTATTTCCCATTCACTGCGCATCGCCATGGTTTCAGGCAAAAGCTTATTGGCAAGAAAGAAGCTTATACACGCAAGCACTAACCCCATTATTGCAGCCACATTTCCTTTTTCCATTAAAGCCAGGGTTAAACGGCTTTGTTTGTTCGATTTCTTACGTTGGTTTACCCAAATGATATTACCAGTAGCGATAAGTGCGCACCCTGCCACCCCTAAAGCAAATAATAACCAGCGCATACCTATAGGAGCATAGTTAGCCTGATGCAACCCATACAGCACCCGTCTTATTTGGGCAGGCACAGTTTCATTTTCATAGCCGGGTAGAACGTCTCCTGTATAACTGTGAAAGACAGCGCGTTCTGCCCGGTTAGATACCGTGGTGGCCTTACTACGTTCAACAATCGTGCGACTGTTACTGAACTGGGGTTTTTCCACGGTAATTTTGGCGATAGGGTTAGGCTCTTGCCATGTTTTTGCTAGTGTTGAGGTTATTCGGCTTATTTGTATTTGCGTCTGCTCCTGCACTTTTTTGCGCGGGCGGCAGTAGAGCCAAAGAGGGAATAATTTGCTTGTTCACCCCTTTTTCGCCCCTCTCAAAGTGGCTATTTGCTGCATAGGGCATGTACATAATGGCGTAGATGAAAATACCACTGACACAAATCATGATACAAAATGGCAAGGTTAAAATGCCAGCCAACGCATGAAAATCGGTAAGCCATTTTTTCAGCTTGTGGGGCCTTAAGGTGAAAAAGTCTCTAAAAAAACGGCGATGGGTAAAAATACCGGTAAAAATAGCTAACAACATGGCCATAGCAGCAATGCCCACTATGTAGCGCCCTCCGTAGCCGCGTAATTGCAGGGTATAGTGGAAGTTTCGAAAGAATAAGCCACCTTTGGTTTCCATTTCTTTTTCTAGCGCGGCCGTATCAGCATTAAATGTGACCTTTTTCCGGCTTTTATCTTTACGCCATTGCACGTACCAGTGCGCGTTTCTATCTGTAGGCAAATGTACGCGCCACTCGTCAGCATCACTGGCATTCTCTTTTAAAAAAGCAAAAGAATGATCAATAAGGGTATCTTGAGGAAGGCTAATTACATGTCGCTCAGGCATTAAATAGCGCGTCATTTCAGGCGTAAAATAGCTTAGTGTACCTGTGACAAAAATGGCAAAAAGTAACCAGCCGCAGAACACACCCAAATAGGTATGCAACCAAATCATGCTTTTTCTGAATGTTGCTTTCATTATGACGTCGCTAAAGGGTTGATACGTAGGGCAAGCCAAGAAAACACAGCACAATACTGAAAAAAAGCATGAGGCTCCACGCCCGAATGTTTGCTACAGCAAAGCTGATAATAAAAATGGCGAAGAATAAAAAGTAGCTAAGCATACATGCACTCAGTACCGCCACGCCTTTACTCAGTGAGAAGCCCGTCACAAAGCAATAGGTGAGATAAAAAGTACTCAGTGCAGATACAGCATAGCCGCCCACTATGGCGGCTATGCTACGTAGCCATATTTCTACGTATTTTTTCAATGATGCAACCTACGTTAAAAGCTATACGAAGCGGTTAGCTTAACGTTACGCTCTTCGCCTGGCAGGCCACCCAAGTACATTGCGCTGCTGTAGTAGTCAGTATTGTCTAAGTTTCGAACGTTTAATTGTACGTTCCAATCATCAGACACATAGCTCACGGCCGCGTCCCATACTGTATATGAGTCAACGAATGCGTAATCGATACCAAAAGCTGACGCAGAAATAGTGCGTTCGTCTTCGTAGGTTACGCCCACACTAAACTTCACAGGCGCTGGCAGCGCATCGAAGGTATGACTGTAAGTTAGCCATGTGCTGGCGAACTTTTCTGCAATCCCTTTAGTTTGCTCTTCATCAGTGCTTGAGGCATGCGCACCAGGCTCGGTGACAGGATCTTGATATGTGCCATTCGCATTAAGTGACCACTGTTCGTTGATATCAAAGTTAATGTCTACTTCTACACCTGTGGTGCGATCTTGTTCATCGTAGTAGTATTCCGGCACATCAACGTTATATGAAGGGTCGTCAATATTGTCTTCATATAAGGGGTTGCTGTATTGAAGGTTGGTTCTAGCAGTATCAAAAAATACAATTGAACCAATAACCTGCTCTTCAAGCGCCGTGAAACGCACACCTAAATCCCACGATTCCGATTCTGAATCAGGCTGATTATCTTCTTCTGCTAGCGCATCTAAAATACCGTACGCGGTTCTTCCCTTAGAATGGTTAATGAACGTACTCAAGCTATCACTGAATAAGTAGGTTAAACCTAGGTTATAGGTAAATCCGTTGTCACTGGTATCGTACTCTGGATTACCGTCGCTATATTGGTTTAGGTAAGTTTGTTTTACCCCACCGTAGGCGCCACCAAAACGGCCAGTAAAGTGCTCATTAAAGTAAACCACTTCTTGGAAACTCACGCCCCAGCTACTCACATCTTTGTTGTATTTGCTGCGTAAGGAAGGGTTGTAATCTTCAAATGTGCCAGTAGGCCAATTAGGGTCGCGTATATCTAAAATATACGGTACAGCATCGCTTCGTGTATCGTCTGCGTCCCAAATAGACCACTGTGCGTAGCTAATGTCGTGGTCTTCATAGTTCACGCTGGCTAAATGTTCACCTCGAACATCGCCAAAAGACCATGTTTTGGTGACATCAAGGAAATACTGCCACACTTTCTCATCAGCCATTACCTTACGATACTCTTGTCTGCGTGCCGCAAACGGGTATAGCACACCATCAATAACGAGCGGCGCACGAGGCTCTAAATTAGTAGTGCCATTACGATCAACGTACACGTAATTGAAAGCACTGGTTTGACGAATGTATTCAGATTCGTACGAGCGATATTGAAGTTGCTGAGTTAGTGACCAGTTATCACCCAATTCAATATCTTGGCGTACTTTAATGCGGAACTCTTCCCCTTCATTAGGGCGTGAAATAGGCGAAATAAGACTGGTGTCACCTAAATCATAAGGCTGCACACCGTCTGTTGACGTGAGTGATGCGGCTAATTCGTCTCGTTGTTCATCAGTTAACTGTAAACCACCTGACTCTGCAGTGTCATTAACCAAATCATCACCGGTTAAACTCCCTGCGTCTGTATCAAACATGGTTAAATCGATTAATCTCACTGGATGACCCACTGAGTCAACTTGTACCGCATCGTCAATATAGGCCGCAGAGACTAAAAACTGATTGTCTGGTGATGCAATGAATTTTAGTGACGTGTATAACTCACTGCGTTCGTCACTCAAACCTCGATAGCCGTCAGATTGTTCGCGGTTTGCCACCACGCGGTAAGCAAGATCTTTATTAATAGCGCCGGTGGCATCTAACATTATTGAATAGCTATCCCAGCTACCGACGGACGCGCGAATTTGATACTGATCTTCAAACTGGGGTTTTTTCTCAATCAGGTTAATAATACCCCCAGCCTCACCCATGCCATACAAGCCTGTTGCCGGCCCTTTCAATACTTCTATACTTTCAACGTTGGTCATTGAACGAGTGGGGTTGTAGCTATTTCCCAGGTCTGCGCCCGCGTAAATACCATCAAAGGTATAATTCACACCAAGGCCACGGATAGCAAGGTTGTCTCCCACGCCATAGTTGTTTCCATCTTGACTCAGGCCACTAATATTTCTGATACTTTCTTGTAGTGTGCTAACCCCTTGTTCGTTAAGCAAGGTGCCATCTACGACGACAATGGCCGCTGGCGTTTCCATCAAACTCATATTTGATTTGGTAGCAGTACCTGACTCTAAAATCAGTCGATTATGGCGGCCATAAACTGTAATAACGTCAAGATTTTCATCGCTTACTTCAGCGATATCTGTTTGTTCAACCTCTTCCTTTTCAACATTCGCTTGCTGTTGGGCAAACGGCGTTGAAACATAAAGTAAAGAAAATAGCGCTGTAGTAGCGCTGAGCGTTTTCGATTTGGCAATATTAATGTGCATCGAGTGTCCGTCTATGAAGTGTATGTAAAGTCACCTTTAATCTAGAAAGCAAAATGCGTGCGAATGATAATCAGTCTCATTACTTAATTCAACTTAATTTACAAAAAACTGAACTTATCGCGAACCCTGAAAAAAAAACGGGTGCTTGACCCGGTAGAATGAATGCTCTACCCTTTAAGTAGAACATTTATTCTACCCAAACGGTTTACCCTAAGGTGAAAGACATTGTTGCCTACTATGGATAAAAAAGTGGAACTCGCGTCACGCCTTGAAGACGCCTTCTCTCTTCATGGCTTTGCAGAACCAAACGTAGCCACGTTGAAATCACATACGCAAACCACACTAAAAACACTGTATAAGTACTTTCCGTCAAAGGAAGATATGATAGTGGCCGCACTAAATAACAGGCACAACCGATACATCAGTTTTCTGGAACAGGGCTGCCCTCCTCACATAGACGCTGCGTTAGATCATATTCTTCAGCGTTTAGCCCATTGGCTAGAACACTATGCACCGCGAGGATGTCTGTCGCTTCAAGCATTAGCAAGCTATCCAAATAATGAGCAAATAGCGAAGGCGGTGAATTCACACAAACAGGAAGTCAAAGGTTGGTTTGAATCTCGACTTGGGGATAAAAGCCTTGCAGAGCGCGTATTTCTCATTCACGAAGGTATGTCTAGTGCTTGGCCTACACTGGGCTACCTCGCCCTTGACGCGGCAAAGGCCAACGTATCTGCACTGCTAGTAAGCCCCTCAAAAGTATGAATCTGATATTGAAAGTTAGCGAAAAGGAAACGTAATGACATCCGTACCTGCCACCATGAAAGGCGTTCAATTAACTCAGCATGGAGGGTTAGACTCCCTCACGATAAACCCTTCAATCCCTGTACCTTCACTCACCCCTAACGATGTGCTTATTAAAGTAAAGGCCGCTGGGGTTAACAACACCGATTTAAACACACGTATTGGTTGGTATTCAAAAGGTGACAATGATGCAGATGACGCTGGCTGGGGCGGCACTGCACTGAATTTACCCCTTATTCAAGGTGCGGATGTATGTGGTTACATTGTGGCGGTAGGTGACAATGTGAGTAACGCGCGTATTGGGGAAAGGGTGTTAATTGAGCCTTGTTTATTTGAGGCTAATAGCGAAGCATTGTCTTCACCCTGGTACTTTGGTTCGGAATGTGACGGCGGCTTTGCTCAGTATACAAAGGTAGCCAGTCAGCACGCTCACGCCATTCACTCTTCATTGAGCGACATCGAGTTAGCCTCTTTTCCCTGTTCCTATTCCACCGCAGAAAATATGCTATGCAGAGCTCAGGTCACTGAAAAAGATAGCGTGTTAATCACGGGCGCATCCGGCGGTGTGGGTTCGGCCGCGATTCAATTAGCAAAGGCCCGTGGCTCGAAAGTAGTGGCGGTGACCAGCGAAAATAAACGCGACGCCATATTACGTTTAGGGGCAGACGCGACCCTTGACAGAAACGCTGATTTTAACACTTACGCCAAAGCTCAGCCTTTCGACGTAGTGATTGATTTAGTCGCTGGCCCTCGCTGGCCAGAACTGCTCGACATACTTAAGCCTTTCGGTCGCTATGCCACTGCCGGTGCCATTGCGGGTCATACCGTACCGCTCGATTTACGCACACTCTACTTGAAAGATTTGCAGTTACTGGGTTGCACCATTCTGTCCGAGGGAGTGTTTGCCAGCTTAATTCAACGTATAGAGGCCAATCAAATAAAGCCACTGGTAAGCAAGGTTTATCCCTTAGAGGACATTACCCGCGCCCAGCAAGATTTTGAACGAAAAAACCATATCGGCAAGTTGGTGCTCTCAGTCGAGTAACAACTGTCTGATGTAGGGTAATTTTCACACTCCTTCCTCTGTGTAGAACTAAACCCATTTCCATTGCATACGTATAGTGAAAGGTAATTTATTGCTATTGCACAGGGAACGCTATGGACACGTCAATGAGTAAGCTGCTTAACAAGCTAGTTAAGGAGCAAGATGGAGATAAGGTTTCTGCGGGGAAAATTATTGCTCGCTTTGAAGACAGAGGTTTTGGACCTTTGCTTTTAATACCGTCGTTAATTGCGCTACTGCCTACTGGCGCTATTCCTGGCGTGCCTACCTTTTGTGGCATTACGCTTTTCTTAATTTGTGTGCAAGCTGCCATGGGCCGAGAGAGCCCATGGCTACCCAATAAACTGACCCAGCAACAAATTGAAACCGATAAACTTGAAAGCGCCGTGGAAAAAGCCAAACCCAAGGTTCAGCGCGTAGAAAAGTTATTACGGCCACGAATGACGCAGCTCTCTCAAACTCCCATGAAAAACGTTATCGCGGGCTATTGTGCCATTGCCGCGCTATGCATGATCCCTCTTGAAGCGCTGCCTTTTGCGGTAGCTTTACCTGCGTTCGCGTTATGTATTACAGCGTTAGGGATGACCAATCGAGATGGTGTGTTTATAGGTGTGGGTTCTGTCCTTCAGTTGGGGACACTGTACCTGGTTTTGACCACAATAGGTGTGATGTAGTCCAGCGGCCCTCTACCGAATTGCTCACCGGCGATGACGGCGAAAAGGCATTAACAGTAAGCCAATGACACTGGCGTTTTGCTTTGACGCTGGAATCTCTGCTTGCCCTATGTTGATATCGTCGTCGCTAAGCGAAGTTTCATGTTGGTAGCTATTAAAAAGTTTATCCCACCACGACACACTGAAACCAAAGTTGCTGTTTGAGTCTGCAATACGTTGACTATGGTGAATACGATGCACACGTTGCGTAATAAACAGTTTGCTGATGGCATTATCTACCGCTGAGGGCAGTTTAATATTGGCATGATTAAACATAGCAAAACCGTTTAATGCCACCTCAAAAATGACTACTGCTAATGCGGGTACGCCAAGAAAAATGACCACGGCGGCTTTAATCAGTAAACTCAAGGCAATTTCGATAGGGTGAAACCGTAGGCCTGTTGTGGTGTCCATATGGCTATCTGCATGATGCATTTGGTGAAAACGCCATAATAACGGCACGGTATGAAACAGACGGTGTTGCCAATAGATCACCAAATCTAACAAAAGCATACACACACTTATTTCAATCCAAGCAGGCAAAGATAGACGATTAAACACCCCCCAATTGGCGTTATTTGCCCAAAGCGCCACACCTACTAATGCGCCCGGCAATAAAAGACGCGTGATGAGTGCGCCGGCCAATACCATCGCAAAATTCCCCCGCCATCTTACCCAAGCAGAGAGCTGCGCTTTACGTGCAGGCCGTGTTGCTTCCCACATTGCCATCACCGTAAAAATACACACAAACGCGCCGACTCTTATCAAAGATTCATTTTCCATAGGTGGCTAACCTACTTCCTTTGTCGCCGTGAACATCATGATGCCCCCTGAAGATATCAACCCGCTTTGCGTTATAAACACAGCTATTTCTCAAGTGCTTTTAACGTGGTAAAACCAAATACAATGCGGGTAACCACAGTTATAGCGCACGCACCAGCAAAAAGGTACGCCAATGGCGCAAAATAACTGGGCCACAGACAAAACGCGAGAAACACGGCTATAGTTTCTGTGCCCTCAGTTAAACCCTGCATGTAGTAAAAGCTTTTATTTGAAAACTGCGGCCTATCGATATTAAATTTTTCAGCCGCAATGGCAAAGGCAAGAAAACTACTGCCTGTACCGATAAAGCTGGCGATTAATACCAACGCTGGAACGCCCCATTCTTGAGGGTTGGCCGTACCAAAAGCCAAGGGTACGGAGGCATAAAACAAAAAATCCAGACAAATATCTAAAAAGCCCCCTGCACTACTGCTACTGCTTTGATACCTAGCTAGCTCTCCATCAATACCGTCACAAACTCTATTTAAGCAGATGCACGCAAACGCTCCGCTCCATACACCCAAAATAATAAACGGCATTGCAAGCAGACCTAGACAAAAACCCGCCACGGTAATTTGATTTGGCGTCACATTTTGTTTATCAAGCCAACTCACCAAAGGCCTAAGCATTGGCTTAATGTAAGGCGTTACTTTTGCATCTAACATGAAGAAATCTCAATAATTCGGCCACCAGCAGCAACGGCATCATCGCTATCGTGTGTCACCATTAAGGTAGGAATGCCACCTTCTTTCAATTTATTAAACACCCAGGCTCTCATGTGCGAGCGAGTCTCAGGGTCAAGCTTATTAAATGGCTCATCAAGCAATATTGCTTTGGGTGCCGCAGCTAGCGTACGCAGTAGCGCTACGCGAGACTGCTGTCCGCCGGATAAAGATTGCACCGGTCTATTTGCCATTTCATCTAAGCCAACTGAGGCGAGCATTTGAACAATATGGCGTCGTTTTTCATGTTTAGAACGCGTGGCATATTGCAGATTTTGAGCAAGCGCAAAGCCAATATTTTCAGCCACACTCATATGTTCAAATAGAAAAGGATCTTGAAACATCAGCCCTATTTTACGCTCATAGGGTGCGAGTTCATCAATGCAGTTGCCGTTGAGGTAAATACGCCCTGTTTTCGAAAAAGGCAGCATTAAATGCCCTGCAATTGCCGCCAACAATGTTGACTTTCCCGAACCGCTCGCCCCCATAACAGACACGATTTCCCCCGATTTAATTTCACTATTTAACGTTAATAGCGGTTTGCTTGTATCCAGTTGTTGATTATAAATCGTAAGACTATCCAACTTTAACGTCATACGCCCCTTGCCCTCTTAAAAAAATTCAAACGCTCACTAGGCGAGAAAAGACGCGGAGACAACCACCACGCTAAGCTAAAAAACAACCAAGGTAATAGCGCTTGAATAACCACATATACCGCAGTTAAACGGCGACTGCTTCCAGACGCCAATGCCACAGCTTCTGTGGTAATCGTCGTATACTGCCCGGCAGCTACTAACAACGTGGGCAAATATTGCGCAACACTTATTGCTATACCTAACGCAAGGGCAACCAATAACGGGCTAATTAAAAGCGGCAGTTTTATTTGCGTAAATACCTGCCAAGGTGTTTTTCCTAAACTCGACGCAACTTGTTCGTAGCGCGAGTCTAACTTTCGATACGCCACTGCCAGTGAGATGAACACATAAGGCAGCACGTAAACCAAATGCGCAATAAACAGTGATAGAAAAATAGTGTCAGGCAAAAAGCGTTGCTGAAACCATACTAACCCGTACAAAAAGGCCACACCGGGTACCAATAACGGAAGAAACAGTAAGACAGCGAATATTTTAGGGGAATAACCTATGGTGTTGTCTTTGCCATGAGCACTTTCAAACTCTAGCGTCAACAACGTAAGCACCACTGCAACCACGCTGACGCTTCCTCCTAACGCGACTGTATTTAATACCACTGGCCCCAGGCTACCCAATGCTGTTTGCCAATGCAGTAAAGTAAGGCCATCAGGAAGCAACGACGAAAATGTCCAATATGTGGAGAATGACCACATGATCACACTGAATAACACCAACGCACTGACGATGGCGTATAGGGTTAAAATACCCGTGGCAAAAAATTTCACCATGTGTTTAAACAGGCCACTTTCTTTACTCAAAAAATAGGTTTTTGAAAAAAGCCCTATTCCCTTTTCTATCAAGCACCACACCAGTAGAGCACTTAACGTGACACCCACTTGAATCATGGCGGCAGCACTCGCCTGAAAACGCAGGCTAAGATCCACATGATTAAACCACTGTACAACTGCCACGCCAAGGGTTGCAGGGTTATTTGGACCTAACAACAAAGGTATTTCCACATTTGCCGTCGAAAATGCCAATACGGCTAATATAGGCAGTCGAATTTGCGGATAAATAACAGGCAACACCACTTTAAAAAAAGCAGACTCAGGTGAATTCCCCATCATGATCGCCGCTTTACTGTACCCTTGCACGGTTTTAACCACCTGGGGCTGTGCCATCACACCCAACGCCATTAGCAGGATAAACGGCAGTTCTTTTAACGCTAACGCAAAGACAATGGCCACACCGTGTTCATCATAAGGAAAAACCCAGTTAACCGGCACCAATCCATATTCCCCTACCCCAAATTGATTTAACAGCTTGCTAAACAACCCCGCTGGAGAGAGAACAAACAGCAGTGCAATAGCAATGCCAGCATGTGGCAGCACCAACAAAGGGCTTATTAGCCGCTGAACACGTGATAACAGCGTAGTGTTATACAGAAAGGCCAGAATGACAAAGGTGCCCGTTACGGCAATGACTGTCGCCATCACCCCCGTGGTAAAAGAAAGCTGAATCATCTTAAGGTTAGAGGGCTGGGCAAAAAATGCGTGAAATGCCTGCACATTGAACTGTTCACTGCCTAATGCAGGGAAATAACCAAAAGCAGGTAGAATAACCCCCACCACCCCGGCGGTAATGGGCACAAATATCACGGCCATAAAAAGTAGGCTCGCGCCCTGGGTATAGCGCTCAAAGACCGTCATTAAAAGTAACCTTGATAGCGCGCGAACCAAGCCTCTTTTAGTGCTTCTGTCCAACTTGCGTGAGGTTCTGCAAAAAGCGGCACAGACGCGTCAGAAGATAAAGCAGAGGGGTGTTTATTGTGTTGTTTAAACAGCGCTCGTTGCGCCTCATTCAGCATGGCCATATCCAACACTGTGTCATCCCCCCATGTTTGTAACTGCATTTTCTTCGCTTGTGCCCGAGGCGATAACAAAAAATCCACTACGATTTTAGCCTCATCGAAGTGCGCCGCGTTAAACGGAATGCCAATAAAATGCACATTGGCAAGGCTACCGTCATTCATGGCGTAAGTGCGAACACTAGGCGGCAAATCGTAACGGTTAACCGCGCTAGGAATTTCTGCGGCAGTAAACGAAAAAGCAAGCCATAATGACTCGCTATCCATTAAACGTTGTAACTCAGAGGCCTGACGCACGCGGTATTTCCCTTGTTGCCACATTGTTGGGTGCAGTGCATCTAATAAGGTCCATAAGGGTTCAGATAATTGCTTGAATGCCTCCGGCGTTACCGGCTCATATAACCTATCGCGGTGTTGATTGTTTAAAGCAATAAGCGCGTATTTTAAAAAACTAATGCCTAGGTAATCACTGGGCAATGGATAAGTGAAACGCCCTGGATTTGCCTTAGAAAACTGCAATAATGCCGGCAGGGTTTTAGGAGGATGAGGCAACAATACACTATTGTGATAAAAAACCATTGCAGCTTTACCCCATGGCGCTTCTTGCCCTTCTGTAGGTAGGCCAAAGTCGGTTACCATGGCGGGATTTTCCGTGGCGTTGGTGAGCGAAAAATGAGTAAGCGTGGCCACCCAGTTTGATTTCAATAAACCATGGCGATGCATGGCAGCAAAGTTTTCGCCATTAATCCAAATGAGATCCACGCTGCCATTATCAAGATTGCCTGCCGCCTTTTCAGCCAACACCCGAGACACCGCGTCACTGGTATCCGCCAGCTTTACATGATTTAAATCGATATTATGTAGCCGCTCAACCTCTTGCTTCACCCATTGAAAATAGCTATTAACTTGCGCACTGCCGCCCCATGCATGAAATTGAACGGTATCGCCGTTCGCGTTAGCACATAGCAAACTTAACACTACACAGGCAAACCCAAGTAGTCTTAGGCGCAATACCGCAACTCCTTGGAATTTGCGCTTATTTCTCCCGATCATTCAATGCCCAGTCGTAATCGGAAAATTCAATGTTTAAGGTGCCCGCTCTTAATGCTCTTTGCTGCGCCTCAGTTAAATCAAATGCGCTTACATATAACAATAAAAAGCCATTTAATGAGGTAGCCCCTCGCCAAGGCGCTTCAAAATCATCGCGATACCAATCAAATATTTTTGAAACCTTTAAGGTATTACCCTCAATATAATGCCTTGAATTATCAGACAGAAAACGTTGTGTTTGCGATTCGAGTTGCTGCGATAATTTGGCTTCTGTATAGGCTTCCTCGCGTAAGGCGGGGCAGCCTATACTGGCACAATTAACCGCGAAGTGAATGCGGGGTTCTTGATATTTGTTGTCGCCGCGAATTAACCCGTGCTCGATATTATCCAAGGTGCGCGTTTTCCCTAAAAGCGGCGCAAACGCCTGTTTCCAAGGTGAAGAAAAGAAACCACCGATATCTCGAATTGAGCCAATATCGGGGTAATGTTCAATAATCAACGCCAGTGTGTAAGTATTGTATGCGTTAATTAAAAAGGCAAGTTGCTTGCCCTGACTCCATTCTTCGAAAGTGGCGATATCAATTGCAGCCAGTGCAGATAAATACGCCTCTAATTTCGTCTTATCTTTTGCTAACTCAGCGTAATCCACCTGCGTACTTTTACCATCGTTAATGGTAACAACGTGCTTTTGTAATAGCTCGTCAAAAGGCGTATGTAAGTGAGTTTGCGCAAATAACGGTGGTGCCAGTGCATAAGAAACACAAAATAAGCACAAAGAAAAAAATGTAAGGCGTTTAGCTATCATCCGGTTATCCTCTGCGCCAAGCGTGGAACTTTTCAACGTAGGTAAGTAGCTTTTCTGGCGCATTGGCGCGCTTCCAGTTTCCCGCAGCATATTTAGCACCTTCTGCCCACGTGGGGTACGTATGAATAGTGCCTAGGATTTTGTTTAACCCTAACCCGTGCTTCATGGCGATAACAAATTCTGCCAGTAAGTCACCGGCATGCTCTGACACAATAGTGACACCTAGAATTTTATCTTTCCCAGGTGGCGTCAACACTTTAATAAAGCCTTTTCGCGCGCTTTCGGCTACCGCTCTATCCAATTCTGCAAATTCGTAGCGTGTCACCTCAACCTCTATGCCCTTTTCCTGCGCTTCGGTTTCATTAAGACCTACTCGCGCCACTTCGGGGTCGATAAAAGTGGTCCATGGAATCACACGGTAGTCCACCTTAAACTTTTTAAAACTGCCAAATAAGGCATTAACGGCTGCGTACCACGCCTGATGGGAAGCTACGTGAGTAAACTGATACGGCCCAACCACGTCCCCAGCTGCGAATACATTAGGCATGATGGTTTGTAAATATTCATCGGTATCAATGGTTTTATCGAAGGTGATGCCTATTTCTTCTAATCCAAAACCTTTCAATCTGGCTTTTCGTCCAACTGCAACTATGACTTCGTCGTAGGCAACCGTGTGTTCCCGCCCCTCTTTAGCCACGACTAACACTTTTTCTCCGTTTTGCAATTCAAAGCGAAGCGCATCGTGGCGAGTGAGTACCTTAACGCCACTTTCTCGCAAAACAGAATCGGCGTATTCCGCCACATCAACGTCTTCACGCCCCATTAAACGTGGTGCGCGTTCTATTTGCGTTACCTCGCTACCTAGGCGAGCAAATGCTTGCGCAAGCTCACAACCAATAGGGCCTCCACCTAGCACGATTAAACGTTTAGGTGCAGTGTCTAATTGCGCAAATTTCTGCCACAAGGTATCAGAGGTTACATAGCCACTGTCCTCTATACCGGGTAAATCGGGTACAAAAGGGCTAGCGCCCGTAGCAACTACAATATTTTTCGTGGTTAATGTTTGCGTACTACCATCGCTTTTACGGATATCAACGGTCCAAGGGTCTCGAATTTTTGCGTACCCTTTAACAACATCAACACCTAGGTTGGTGTACCTTTCTACACTGTCGTTAGGCGCTATAGCCGCGATAACCTCATGCACTCGCGCCATGACCCTCTTAAACGACATGCTAGGCTCTATAGCGTTAAGGCCATAATTGTCGGCGTTTCGCATTTGGTTGGCTACTTTGGCAGTTTTAATAATGGCTTTACTGGGTACACAACCGTAGTTCAAACAGTCTCCTCCCATTTCGCCCGCTTCTACCAAGGTAACTTTGGCTTTTACCGCAGATGCAATATAACTGGTTACCAAGCCTCCCGCGCCTGCCCCAATTACCACCAAATTACGGTCAAACTTTTTAGGTTTAGTGTAACCCTTGTATACCCGTCGACGATTCACTATTGCGACAATGGCCTTGGCAATCCAAGGGAATAGACCTAAAAGAACGAATGAAAAGATAAGTGAGGGGGAAACAATACCTGACAGGCTCTGTATTTGCGCTAACTGGGTTCCCGCATTCACATAAACCGCAGTGCCCGCTAACATGCCAAGTTGACTTACCCAGTAAAACGTACGCACCTTAAGAGCAGTTAAACCCATTAACAGGTTAATTAAGAAAAAGGGGAAAACAGGCACTAATCGAAGCGTAAAAAGGTAAAATGCCCCTTGTTTTTCCACCCCTTCATCAATCTTGTTCAACTTATCCTTAAATTTATTCCGAACCGTGTCTCTCAAGATAAAACGCGCTACTAAAAACGCCAATGTCGCCCCTATGCTTGAGGCAAACGAAACAATAATAAGCCCCTGCATCAAGCCAAATAACGCACCCGCGGCGAGGGTCAGTATGGCGGCGCCGGGCAAAGATAATGCAGTGACGGCCACATAAATTGCGAAGAATGTGGCAATACTTAATACCGGGTTTTGTGCAATTTGAGACTGAAAAGTATCTAGCGACCCTTTCATTCCTTCTAAGGTCAAATAGGTATTTAAGTCAAAATAAAAGAAACCGAATATGGCAGCGGCAATAACCGTAACTAGCACTAATTTTTTAAACATCATTGGTCCTTAATTGCGCTTAAAACGCATACTGCATCGTGAGTTGTAAGTGTCTTGGCACATTGGGCATCACGAGTGTAGCGCCAAAGTATCCGCCTTCAAACACAGGCTGCCAATTTTCTTCATCGGTCACGTTGATAATGTCAGCGCGAAGCCTTAGTTGCTCGTTCACACGATAATCGGCATTGATATCTAACGCTATTTGGTCACGAATATACACGGTTTGCAAAAAATCGAGGGGAAATGATTTGGTGTAAAGAAAGCTAGCGCCCACCGCAAACTTTCCATTCACTTGCCAACCTGCATTCAGTGAGGCTATCTGAGAAGGGATCCCTTGCACCCGTGTATTTGACGGTGCGAATGCCGCAAAAGAAGGCGATCCTACGCCTGTACCTTCGATAATATCCGGGCGGCTACTGTCAAATACGTCAAGCACTTGCGCGGTTTCCTGAAAGGCCGCAGAGTCATCAAACCTCGCATCAAGATAGCTGTAAGCCCCATTCACCCAAACCTGTTCGTTTTGGTAAAATACTTGTAGCTCTGCACCTTGCGTGGCAATACCACTGTTGCTGCCATCACGATTTCGCAAACTGCGGGTTTGGTCGAATAACGACGCTTCTGCATACCAGCGATCATTGGGTGTCAGTTTAACGCCCACTTCGTATAAGGTATTTTCCGTAGCAAAGTTAAGCGGGTTTATTTGATTATCAGCACCTAGTACCGTTCCACCAGCCATACTATTAGAGGTAGCATCATTTTCTGAGAATACAGCGTAAAGGTTTATTTTCTCAGTTAACCCGTATACCGCACTGAGCTGATAACTGGTTAGCGTATCACTATAATTATCAGAAGCAGCCTCTACACCTTCCGGCGCTAATGGGTCTTGCGCCGCTACGTCATAGTAATCTAGCCTAATCCCCGCCACTGTCGTTAACCGTTCGCTCCACTTTGATTGCTGTTGAAGCATCAAACCGGATTGCCACGCCCGTGAATCCGTTGTATCGGATAGGTTGAAATCGCCATTACCGTCACCGTCTACATCATATTGTGCACCAGGGGACACAAAGACGTTGGGGCGAATTTCAACAAGACGTGCTTTTTGCGCGTCAGTAAGAGGAATAACGCGGTTAGATAAAGGCCCCGTTAAATCAATGGGGTTGTCTGCTTCCGTGGTAAATTGACTGTAGCCCAGAACGTCGTTTAAGCGCAGCGCTAGCCCCACCGTAGTGGTTTGTGACGTGGACCAAGTGTAATCTAGTTCGCTTCGATTTTCAAAAGTGTGCGCGCCATCAATAATTTCAACGAAGCTATTTTGGGCAATTTCTTCCCGTTCTAAATATTGATAATAACTAAGGTTTCTCAGTTTTATTTTCGGAGAATATTGATAGGTGAGATGACTGCGTAATACGGTGGTATTTGCACCATTTATATCATCCGGGTGAGTAAACACACGATGGCGTGGAATTTTCACTTCGCCGGTAGGAGACACTATGGCTCCCGCTCCTGGTACCTCACTCCCATTGGCCTGCACGCCCTGCCCTGTAATATATACGCCATTATCTATCAGGTCTTGCGTCGGGCGATTGATACCCGCATTATCAGGGTAATCCGTGTCGTAATACTCCCCACTGATATCCCACGTTAGCGCTTCGCTGGGGGTATAACGATAGGCAATAAAAAGGTTAGTACTTTCTGTTTCCACAAAATCATAAAAGCTGCCTTCATTGACATATTCGGCGCTGAGACGAAAACCGCTTTCCCCTTCTTTAATACTTTGCCCGTAGTCTACTTGTGCGGAGTATTGATCCCATCGGGCTGCACGAAAAGTCGCTTTACCTTCGCGCCCCAAGGTGGGTGCAACCTTGGTTTGTAGGTTAACAAACCCGCCGTTACGCTGAGTGCTTCCAAATAAAATGGGCGATGGCCCTTTTACGACGTTTAACTGTTCCACACTGTTAAACGACAACGGAAGCCCAAAGCCATTATTACCGGCTTGCCGGCGGATACCGTCTTGAAAAAGTTCACCCAACTGACCACGAATACTTGGCAAGCTAGGCGTACCAAAGCCACTAGACGCATAAGCATTAGGCGCAGCTTTAACGATATCGTGAAGATCATTAATATTTAACGCCACCATTGCTTCTTTCGACAATGAGGTAACGGAACGAGGCGTGTTTGCCGCACTTAAGCTTTCGCCAAATAGCCCACGAAGTGAGTTATCAGCGGGGTTCATATTCAATAACGACGACGCGTTGCCCTTAACTTCTACTATTTCTATTTCATTTTCTGTGAGTTGTTGAGCAGAGATGCCCTGACTAACTGCAAGGGCGAGCGCACTTAAGGCAAGGCCAACGACGTTTTTCATGTAATTTTCCGTTTTTAATTCTTATTTGACTAGACCGATACGCATTTTAAAAAATTTCAGAACACTTTTTATTTTCAGAAAATAAATATAAATGAAAGTTTAAACTTGAACGGTCGTTCTATATCATTAGACTAAAGTATAGAAACGAAATTGGAGTACTCATGCAAAACCCTCAGCAAGATCCCCTCTCTTTAACCTCCCGCCTTAGTTGGGCCTTACTCTCTCTGCGCGTAGCCGTATTTATTGTGATGTTTGTTTGGACACTAGATAAATTTGTCAACCCAGCCCACAGCATGAAAATTTTCGAAAAGTTTTATTCGATTGGCGGTGTGCCAGAAACAGCGGTATATGTATTAGGCGCCTTTCAACTTGCTTTGGTATTAGCATTCGTGGCTGGCTTTGCAAAGCGTTACACCTACGGATTAGTGTTCCTTCTCCACGGTGCCTCAACCTTGTCATCATTCCAATAATATTTTGACGCCTTCAATCACTTACTCTTTTTTGCGGCATGGCCAATGTGGGCAGCGTGCTTCGCCCTTTATTTACTAAGAGATGCAGACACTAAATTCGCCATGAGTCATTAAAAGCCTCGTTATTGAGTGGCAGCGCGATAAAGTGCATGCCATTCATTTTCTTCGACGGGCATTATCGACAGCCTGTGCCCCTTTTTCACTAACCCCACCTCCGTCACCTCCGGTAAGGACTTTATGATTTTTAACGGCAATACGGTGTTAAACTTTTCAACAAACTTCACATCTACCCGGTACCACCTCGGCGCATCTATTGATGCTTTTGGGTCATAATATTTCGACTCGGGGTTAAATTGTTCAGTGTCGGGATAACCCGCTTTTACCACTTCAGCAACACCGGCAATACCTACCTGTTTGCAACTGGAATGATAAATAAATACCTTGTCGCCCAGTTGCACCTTGTCTCGCAAAAAATTTCGCGCTTGGTAATTTCTTACGCCATCCCACGGTTCAGTTAGCTGAGGTCGCGCCGCTAAATCATCAATACTGAAAGCATCAGGTTCTGTTTTAAATAGCCAAAAAACCATTAATCTCTCTCACTCATGGTTAATTTGTGAGGCATAAGTATACAAACTGGGGTTATTTAATGATAGCGGGATACCGTAGCGAAGCGCTAACTGTTATAATCGCCTCACATGTCTTGGTGCCAACGCTTGCTAAGTAGAACCGCTAGCCTACGCACAGACCCCATTTCTTTTTCTATGTGTGAATGTTATGCAAGCCACCATTAAAGCCGATCGCGGCCTATTTTCGTACCCTAAATATTGGCCACACTGCCTAGGCACTGCGCCCTTTCTTCCCATGTCAAAAGACGAGATGGACGCACTGGGTTGGGACAGTTGCGACGTCATATTGGTCACTGGCGACGCGTATGTAGATCACCCTAGCTTCGGCATGGCTGTTATAGGTCGTGTACTTGAAGCCCATGGCTTTCGCGTAGGTATCATTTCGCAGCCCGATTGGAAAAGTAAAGACGACTTCATGAAGTTAGGTAAACCTAACTTATATTTTGGCGTCACGGCGGGAAACATGGATTCCATGATAAACCGCTATACCGCAGATAAAAAGCTGCGTCACGATGATGCTTACACGCCAGGCAATGTGGGCGGGAAACGCCCCGATCGTGCAGTTACCGTTTATTCTCAGCGGTGTCGTGAAGCCTTTAAAGGCGTGCCTGTTATTGTGGGTGGTATTGAAGCCAGTTTGCGCCGAATTGCACATTATGATTACTGGAGTGAGAAAGTTCGTCGCTCTGTATTGTTCGATTCTAAAGCAGATATGCTCTTTTTCGGTAATGCTGAACGCCCCCTTGTAGAAGTGACACACCGCCTTGCTGCTGGTGAAGATATTGCCGATCTTAGAGACATTCGCGGTACCGCCATTATTGTTAAAGAAGCGCTACCTGAATGGCAAGGTGTGGATTCAACCTCGTTGGACAAACCGGGTAAAATCGAACCCATTCCTAGCCCTTATCAGATGGAGCCTGAATGCGACTCGCAGGATAAGAATGCCAGTAATAGCGAAGCGCCAGAAGCCGCCCCTATTGTAATTCAGCCTCCACAAAAGGAAAAAGAGAAACGTAAGCCTTGGGAAAAGGTGTATGTGAAACTGCCTGCTTACGAAACGGTAAAAGACAATAAAACCCTGTATGCACATACGTCGCGTATTCTCCATCAGGAAACCAATCCCGGTTGTGCGCGGGCGTTGATGCAGCGTCATGCTGATAGACATATTTGGATAAACCCACCGGCTATGCCTCTTGAAACTGAAGAGATGGACGCCGTGTTTGATTTACCCTATCAACGGGTGCCTCATCCTGTCTACGGCGATGCTAAAATTCCGGCGTACGACATGATACGTTTTAGTATCAATATTATGCGTGGCTGTTACGGCGGTTGTACTTTTTGTTCTATTACAGAGCATGAAGGCCGTATTATTCAAAGCCGTTCTGAAGATTCTATTGTTCGTGAAATAGAACAAATTCGAGATACAGTGCCAGGTTTCACTGGGGTGATCTCTGATCTTGGTGGTCCAACGGCTAACATGTATCGTCTGCGCTGTAAAAGTCCGAAGGCAGAGGCAACTTGTCGTCGTCCTTCTTGCGTGTATCCAAGCATTTGTGCGCACATGGATACAGACCATAAACCCACCATCGACCTGTATCGCCGTGCACGTAATTTGCCTGGTATCAAAAAGATTTTGATCGCCTCAGGTGTGCGTTACGACTTAGCAGTAGAAGACCCTGAGTATGTCAAAGAACTTGCCCTTCACCACGTTGGCGGCTATTTAAAAATAGCCCCTGAACATACCGAAGAAGGGCCGCTTTCTAAAATGATGAAACCGGGAATGGGCAGCTATTATCGTTTCAAAGAGTTGTTCGACAAATACTCTCAAGAAGCAGGTAAGAAGCAGTATCTTATCCCCTACTTTATTGCATCGCATCCGGGTACCACCGACGAAGATATGTTGAGCCTCGCGATTTGGCTTAAGGAAAATAAATTTAAACTTGATCAGGTACAAAATTTCTACCCTTCGCCCATGGCCACTGCAACCACTATGTACCACACAGAAGTGAACGCCTTGCGTAAAGTGACCAAGGACAGCGAAGATGTCCCTTCTGCAAAAGGTGAAATTCACCGTAGATTGCACAAAGCCATGTTGCGATATCATGATCCGAAAAACTTTGCGCAAATTCGTGATGCCCTGACAAAAATGGGACGTGAAGATTTAATTGGGCGAGGACCACAGCATTTAGTGCCCCCTGAAACCGCCAATGAAAAGCGTCAAAAGGCGAGTAAAGGACGAAAAGGTGAACGCGCATTAACTAAGCACACAGGGTTACCGCCTTCATTTCAGCGTAAAGGTAAATCGAATGGCAAGTCTTCGGCTAAAAATAATGGCCAATCAAATAGAAGACAAAATACAAAGCCAACAAATGCAGGCAGTAAAAGATAACCGAGCACAATAAAAAAATCGCCGCGTACGGACAAACCTTTACGCGGCGATTTTCGTTTTGTTACGACGGTTTACTTGGCTTTACTTTGCGCCACACACGCCACGGTGGGTAATTCCAATTCAACCTGAGAAGTGTCATCTCGTATTAGGCACATGTCGGCCAACTTTAATAGAGTAAAACTTCTGGCTGGATTGTTATGTCTACCGTCTATGATAAGACCACGACTATCTACCGCAGATTGACGCTCAACGGTCATCGAGTGTTCATTGATAAAGACATCATCAGCCAAGGTGATGCTTTTGCCTCCCATAAATTCGCTAACGGCATCGACAATAGCCTGTTTCTGCGCTTTATCCGTAGCGACGCGGTTAGCATAGTAGCGTTCGCTTTCCATTGCCATGGTTGTGCACCCCGCGGCCCCAATTGTGGCCACTACCACACTGATAAACGTCTTCATAATCAATATTCCTCGCTTCATTCGCCGCTACTCCGGCTGTCGTATTGGCGTAGATATTTTATTGTGAAGAAAAATGGACGATTTAAGTTCATTTGGACGCTTAATCGATAGACCATCATCCCGACCTAAACTGTTGTTCTGCAACTGAGATGTTGAAGAAACCGTGACTGCCGGACACGAGCCCGTAGCGGAATGCGCTAATGCCGTACTTAGCATTGCTTCTTCAGGGTCCCCTAACGCGGCACTAAAGTCATCAGAAACCGTACAGCCAGGAAGCTCAAAGTCGAAGTTTGGTGATGACGATGGAATAAAACCATCCGCATAATCGCCGAACCCTTTTGCATTTACGCCTTGGAACTGAATAGTAAAATAGGTGGTACCGCAGTTATCCGTAGGATAGAAGCCGTAGGGTTTACCACAGGTTGCAGAGCCAATCTGCACAACCTCTACGTCAATACCACGCAGTGCGTTAATCACCGCCTCACTGGCGGAACACGTCGAGTCAGTCGTAATCACATATACCTTACTTAGACTGACGCTAGGCAGCAGGGTATTGATGAAAACACCGGCGTTGTAGTCAATTTCGTATTGGTAAAAGGGCGTGGGCTGTATCTCGTTACCCGAAATGGGATCGTAATCTGGGTGCTTATCATTAAACTGCAGGGTTTCGAAGGTCATGCCATTCGTTTGATTGGGGCCGGCAATCATATATGACAACTGGGATGCTAACGCAAGTAGCCCTCCACCGTTGTAGCGTAAATCAATCACAAGCTCAGTAATGTTCTCGTCGATAAAGGTTTCAAAAGACGCAATTAAGTCGTCTTGCGCAGTACGGTTAAACGTATTGAATTGAAAATACCCGACTTTCCCGATTTCAGTATCTAGTACCTTCGTATTTTGCACAGGCGACACCACAATATCTTCCGACGTTAGGGTTTCCGTTAGCACACTGCCATCCGCCAATTCAAAGTCAAAGGTTGAAGACTGGCCGCTTTCGGCAGGGAAAAGCGCGTCGTTGAGTGCATCCACCCCCGCTTGTGTATTGTCGTTAACAAAGTCGATTCCATTCACACGCAAAAGCGACGCGCCCCGAGGAATAACCGCGAGGGCGGCTGGCGATCCTGGTTCTGTGTATCTCACCACCAATTGACGTGGTGGAGTACTACTAACAAATTCCCATGAAAACCCGTAAGAGGACGTTACTCCGGTTTGCGCTAAGGTATTATATTCATCAGTAGGTTGAGAGAAGTGAAAATTATCTTTCGCAGAACCGGTGGGCGTAACCCCATTGGTTTTAAGCTGAGCAAAATAGGCCTCAACGGTGAAATCTTCAGGCGGATTGTCGTCAACTTCGTCATACCAGAGGTACGTGTTGTTCGTCCAAGAACGCAGCCAAAGTTTTTCTTCTAAGGCTGAGCCTTCCGTATCAGGATAGTCTTCTCCCGTAAAAGGATCTATTCCTGTACGCGGTGTTTCACATCGCGCGATAAAATTTGAAGCATCCTCGTAAACACCCGCTTCCCACGTAGGCTCGTCTGGCGTGGTGGGGGTTGTTGGTGTCGTAGGTGTCGTAGGTGTCGTAGGTGTCGTAGGTGTAACAGTATTATTATTGCTAGAGCCACTTCCGCCACAGCCGCTGATAATACCCGCTGCTAATATGACGGCAATCGCCCTCGATAATGTGGATACTTTAGATAATTTCACAACCTCTCCTTTTGCATATCTTAAAGCTGTTTTGCTTTATTCTTAATTATTGTTGCAAAATCATACTGCCATACTTATTCACGAACATCCACGCTCGAAAATATTTGTAACAATATTTTAGTTTGCCTCTTCCCCTTCTGGTTTATTCATAACAGGAACGCCTTTGCTCTGCCACTTAAACACCACAAAAACCAAATCTTCCTCGCCGGTATTTTTTACACCATGACCGTCCCACGGGGCAGCATAAAGAAGATCTCCCGCTTTAGCCTTAAAGACCTTACCTTTTACATTCCACTCCCCCGCTCCTTGCGTAACCAACAAAAACTCCTCATCTGAATGCTTATGGGGGGGATGTATTTCCTTATCTGCCTGTATCACTGCCATTCCCACTAAAGACGGCGACGTTCCCACGGTTTCATCATTAAAATATTGATAAAAAACCCAACCATCGCCTTTGTCCACCACCGCTTTGTCTTGAGGAAGCACGAAGCTTGGGGTGTTTTCGGCCCTTGCATAAGTAAAAGTGGCCGCAGTGGCGATGGCGGTTAACGCAACGAAGGTCGTCACTACTGTGTGTTTTATAGTTTCTGCAATCTTCATATTCAAGCTTCCTTAAAAGTGATTACGTGTCACAAACGCGCCAATGAGAAAGCGCTTTCCTGATACGTTATGTCAAGTACATGTTAAATACAATATGGAAAACCGTTATGGGTTAAGGAAAGTTCGCGCTTGCGATGGGGAAAGACGTATTTATCTAAGTGTGCGTAAAACAAAAAAACCCCACGATGTGGGGCTTAAATTATCATTAGAAAAGGAAGACGTTATGCTGTGGTTTCCCTCGCGGGTGAAGAAGGCTGCAAATTGATGTCATTTTGCATACCTTCTCGTTTAAGTAGCGTATTTGCGCGCAATACACTCCACACAACATACGCCAGCATTGGAATATTAAGCTGAAGTGAAGCAACATTGAGGCTAGCTTCGCCATGTACCACGACATACAGAGTAAGAAGCAATAACACACTAAAGCCAGATATCAGCAGCCAAACGGGTTTAGTCATGCGCTTGAATACCACTGTTAACACTGTATTCACTGCCATCACACACCAAAACACGGCAATCAATGAACCAGAAATAAACATATCAGCTATTGCAGTAAGCGCTAAAGCACTCACACTGCCCCATACCACACTGTACCAGAGTCTACTCGCTAGCGGAGGGTGCGCTTTTTTAGATAACCAAACTTCCATACCTGATACACAAAGCATGGTGAGCATGACACCTAAAACAAAATACAGCCATTTGCTTGTCATGCCAGCAAAATCACCGAAGTGCAGTCGATACATTGCCCACACCAGTTGCTTGCCCCATTCACCAAATTCGTACCCGGCAACACCAACGAAATTCCCAGCCGTATCAAAGCGGTACCCTTCCGCGTAAATCATACGATTCGGCGCTTTAGCGTAAATTTCAATAAACTGCTCAGGCTCACCCACTTCATGTACCGTCAAAAATATTGGCGATTTTTCAGGTGCGAGTGTTTCCATTTGCGCAAACGCTTTTCCTATTGCAGGCTTACCTTCCTGAGGTGCTAAGACAGGGTCAGGGGTGAAAATTTGGTTCACAACTGCATCTCTATCCCCGTTGTAGTTTAACGTCGCAACGGTGACTAAAATAATGCCAGCCATACCAAAATAGGCCCCTGTGATACCGATCACTAAATGAAAAGGGGCAGCCCACAGGCCAAAACGATTGTGAAGATCAATTTGCGCTTGCTGCCCATTACCTCCACGGCGAAGTTTAAACGCATCTTTGCTCATTCGCTTATGGGCGATGATGCCTGTTATCACCAAGGTACAAATAATTGCACCAAGCGCACTGACTAAGATCATGCCCCAACTCTGTGGCAAGTTTAAATAGAGGTGCAAATCCACCAGCATTTGGGTAAATGACACACTCTCCTCTTCTAGTAAGTTACCTTCTTGGTCAGCAAAATACGCTTTGTGGTCGTTCTCTACGACCAAGCGCGGAATGTCTGAAGTAGGAAACACCACATATAAATGGTGAGATTCCTCTGGGTTTTGGGCCAAAAAGGTATCCATCGCTTTTTCAATGACCTGGGGGGACACATTGTCCATTTCTTGAATATGAGGTTGTTCCCAACGTTCAAATTCCAAGTGAAAAACCGCTACCGTGCCCGATAAGCACACCAGAAATAAGAGCACGCTTAAAAATACGCCCACCCAATTGTGTGCGTTTAATGCGTTTTGTTTTGTCGTTTTATCCATTGTCATTTGCCTAAATGGGTAATAGCAGGAGAACAGGCACACTGACCGCAGCCAGCAGTATATAACCGCCAAGGACTTTCAATTTGCTAGCCGTGGCTAAATAGTGATAAACAAATAGCCCCCAAAGTAGGGGTAGCAATACAACCCCGGTCGCCAGCTTTCCTGCAATGCTAAACGGCATAAGCGCACACAGGGCTAAGGTAATAAGAACACTGACAACCAGCAATACCACCAACGTAACTAGGTAATTGCCTATATTGTTTAATACCTGTTTTCTTGAAAAATCCAATGGTCGGGCTAACGGCCTGTTTTTCGGTTCTGGAAGTACGGTTTGATTTAGCGCGATAAACGGCCACACCAAAATGGCAGGAATACATAACGCGTAGAGTAAACCAAACTCCCAACCCTGCGCATATGACCAACAAATAGTTGAAATAAGCCATACCAACAATCCTATATACAGAAAAGCTGGGGTCTGAGACCGCCAACTTTTGTAAACTGTTGCTACAGCAGCAAGGGTTAAACCACTTGCGGCAACGGTAAGCATGATTTCTCCTTAAAATGAATAGGTAAGCGATGCGTTAATAGTACGCCTAACACCAGGGAAGCAGTCACCTCTATAAAGGCATGAAGTGAGGTATTTCTTATCAGTCAGGTTTCTGACATTCAACTGTAAATCTAGGTTATCGGTTACTGAATACGCTAACATGAGGTCTGCCAGTGTGTAGCTTGGTGTTTCATAACGAATAGCGCCATTTTCCGAAACACTTTCGCCTACGTAGCGAACGCCCGCGCCCATGCTCACCCCCGCAAATGCTTCGGGTGCATAGTTTAACCACAATGATGCGTTATTCTCAGGTTGGGCGGAAAGCGCGTAACCATTTGGATCTTCACCATCCATCACCGAGCCTGCGAACTGCGCAGACACGTCACCGAAATTTAAGCGCCCTTCAATTTCAACGCCGCTGATTTTTGTCACACCTTGTTGCTGTGCAGCTTCCACAGGCAAGCTGTTAGGATTAGGTAAGTTTGACACTTCAATATCATAATAAGCGAGGGTGATATAACCTGGTATCGCCGACATTTCATACTTGATACCCGCTTCGTACTGACGTCCCTCTTCAGGCTTTAATTGATTGCCATTAACATCAAGCCCCACCACGGTTTCGAAAGATTCAGCATAACTAATATAAGGTGATAGACCGTTATCAAATTGGTATAGCACCCCCGCCGAGTAGGAGGTTTGGCTATCTTCTTGGTCCGTTGTGCCATTATCGTTGTCGACTTTATCGTGGCGAAGCCCTAAGGTAAATCGCCAGCTATCTAACGAAATTTGATCAGATAAATAAAGGCCAGAATCAGACACGGTTTGCTCAGGAGCGTCATAATATATGGCATCGAAGATAGCTTGTTCTGGTGCGCCAGTATAAACGGGATTAGCTAAATCTAAAATGTAGCTAAAATCGCCTGCTAATGCGCCACCACCGGCGTAGTATGCAGAATTCGTATCGGTCTCAACGTTTTGGTACTGCACGCCCGCCAGTAATTCATGTTCTAAAAAACCTGTAGCAAAACGCTTTGTCACGCGGACATCCAACGCATGTTGGTTAAACGTGTTGTCAGCTTGATAGAAGGTACGGGGGACGTAAGTATCAGTAGGCGCAACCGGCGCGCCAACAAAGGCATTAAGATAACGTGTGCCGCCCGTGAAGGTCGCCCACGCTTGATGGTAATCCGCTTCACCGTCTCGCCATAGTGCAGTAAATGAAACCGACGTAGTGTCGTTAAATATATGCTCACCAAGCAAAGTAACCTGACTGGATTTCGTATCAAATTTATTAAAATCAGGTTCGCCAACATAGACATCCTGATCTGGTAAATACGTGCCATCAGCCAACGGTAATAAGGTACCTTCAACAGGAATAAACTGCGCGGCGGTATCACTGTTGGTGTCTTGGAACATCCCAATGACCGTGAGTGTTGTATTATCGGATGGCATATATGACACAGAAGGCATGAGCACTTGAGTATCGTCAGTAACATAGTCAACTTGCGACTCTGAGTCGCGATACAGACCGACAAAGCGGCCTACCCATTTATCGTCATCGGACAAGCTTTCGTTAATGTCTACGCCGAGTTGAGCGCGAGAAAATGAGCCATAAGACAGAGTCACTTCACTGCCCTTGCCTAGCGTGGGCGTTTTGGAAACATAGTTAACAATTCCCCCCGGTGAGCCTTGACCGTAAAGCACTGACGCAGGGCCTTTTAGTAACTCGACTTGCTCCATGGTATACACTTCTGCGCGAGTAGAGTTATAGCTTCCAAACAGCTCTTGAATAGAATCTCGATAGCGGGGAATACTTAAACCTCTAGAAGAAACCGAATCTACACGGGTAGCATAGCCATACGTCTCTCCCGTGACGCCCGCCATATAGGTTGCAGTTTGGGACAAGTTAAGTGCCCCCTTTTGCTTGAGATCCAACGCGGTTTCGATAGAAATTGTTCGAGACAATTCCATAATAGGCGTATTGGTCTTTGTGGCCCCGAAGGCGCTTCGTGTTCCAACAACGGCTACCTTTTCAATGGCTTCATCTGTTTCTTGATTGGCGTCTGTAGTCGATTGAGCATTAACATTCAATGCGATACTTGACGATATTGCGATGGATAGGGCGGTGAGTGTGATGCTATGTGTTTTCATAGTTTTAGGGTTGTTATCTGTGTGTTAGTTATGATTATTTGCAGCCCATGGAGGCACTGTACATGACGTCTAGAACAATACTAACAAACCAAACTGCAAATGATAAGACTTATCATTTGTAGTAGCGAGTTTTATCCCAATGACTCGCTAAACAAGGTTGGCTCGACACGATGAAAAATAGGTATAAAAAAAGCAGACGCGATAACGCGTCTGCTTTTTAGTGTTGCCTGTTCAATGAAGGCGTATTTTGTTGTTATGCAGCAGCACTTTCGTCTTCAGACTCAATAACTTCGTGACTGAGTAAGTATTCAAATGCTGCAAGAGAAGCTTTTGCGCCCTCGCCCATTGAAATAACGATTTGCTTGTAGGGTACAGTTGTCACGTCACCCGCAGCAAAAATGCCTGCTTCAGAGGTTTGACACTTAGTATCTACAACAATCTCGCCATACGGTGTCATTTCCACCACATCTTTCATGAATTGGCTATTAGGCACCAACCCGATTTGGACGAATACACCTGCTAAGTCAAGAGTATGCACTTCATTAGTGCTTCTATCTTGATATTCAATGGCATTGACTTTACCGTTTTCAGCCAAAATCTGACGGGTAGCGGCATTCTTAATAATCGTAATATTGTCACGCTTTTCAGCTTGGTCAATCAGTACCTGATCGGCCTTAAGCGTAGGCATAAATTCAAATACGGTTACCGATTTTACAATGCCTGCCAAATCTAGTGCAGCTTCAATACCTGAGTTACCGCCGCCAATAACAGCCACATCTTTACCTTTAAAGAATGGACCATCACAGTGCGGACAATACGCAACACCATTACCAACATTCTCTCTCTCACCGGGCACGCCCAACTCTCTCCAGCGAGCACCAGTGGCAACCACCAGTGAACGGGTACGAATTTGTTCACCAGAAGACAGTGTGATGGTCTTCACATTACCTTTTTCGATATTCTCAACACGCACATGCTCTTTAAGCGTAATGTCGTAATCGTTAACGTGTTCCATCAAATTACCAACAAGCTCTGGGCCTGTGGTTTTTGGTACAGAGATAAGATTCTCAATACCCATAGTATCTTTTACTTGGCCACCAAAGCTTTCAGCCACGACGGTAACTTTAAGGCCTTTACGAGCACTGTATATAGCAGACGCTACGCCTGCAGGACCACCACCAATTACGGTGACATCTTGAAGTGGTAATTGTACGCCTGTATTCGCTTCTTTTAACGACGGATCGCGTTCAATAAGCTTGTCGATAAGTGAGGCTGCGTCAACTTTACCGTTGGCAAATAACTCACCGTTTAGGTAAACGCTTGGAACGCCTTGAATATCTCGCTCACTGATCAGGTTTTGATATAAACCACCGTCAATCATTTCAGACGTAATATTGTCGTTCAATAGCGCGAATTGATTAAGCGCCTGCACAACTTCTGGGCAGTTGTGACAGCTAAGGCTGATGAACACTTCAAAGTTAAGTTCGTCTTTTACAGCTTTAACTATAGATTTAACGCTGTCGTCTACTTTCAGTTCAGTTCCTGAGGCGTGAAGAATAGCAATGATCAGTGAGTTGAACTCATGCCCGCCTGGAATGCCTGAGAAGCGAATCCCCGTATCTTGGCCATCGGCTTCAAGTAGGAAACTGATTGCGCTACGCAATTGACCTTGCGTATCACGTTCTTCAACATTTAATTTATCGCTTACACCTGCAATGTCGGACAGAAACGACACAAGCTCAGCACGCTTGCTGTGTTCACCAGTCTGTACGACAAAGGTTACGTTTTTTTGCATTGACTCGGTGTAACCTTTCAATGCTTGCAAAATTTCTTTAGTTAACACGGTTGTTCTGCCTTTTTTTCGACACGCCGATCCCTGTCAACCATTTTGATGGCTAACTGAATAGCGAAATTAGGGTTTATAAAGAAAGGGAGTGGAGAATCACTCCCTTATATAGCTAGGTGCTAAGCCGTTGCTTAGATTTTGCCTACTAGGTCAAGAGATGGAGCAAGGGTTGCTTCGCCTTCTTTCCATTTTGCTGGGCAAACTTCACCTGGGTTGTTTGCAACGTACTGAGCAGCTTTGATTTTACGAACTAGGTCGTCAGCGTCACGGCCAATGCCTTCAGACGTGATTTCCATTGCTTGCACAATACCTTCTGGGTCTACAACGAATGTAGCACGGTCAGCAAGACCCATCGTTTCACGCATACAATCGAAGTTACGTGTGATTTCGCCCGTAGGGTCGCCAATCATAGCAAACTTGATCTTGTTGATAGTGTCTGAAGAATCGTGCCACGCTTTGTGGGTAAAGTGAGTGTCTGTAGATACAGAGAACACTTCTACGCCACGAGATTGAAGCTCTTCGTATTTGTCAGCAATGTCGCCAAGCTCAGTTGGACATACAAACGTGAAATCTGCTGGGTAAAATACGAATACTGCCCACTTACCTTTGATGTCTTCGCTGCTTACGTCGATGAATTCACCGTCTTTAAATGCCGTTGCTTTGAAAGGCTTAATAGCAGTATTGATCAATGCCATGTTTAATTCTCCATTTATTGAGTTTTTGTTTAAAGCTGCAACATGTGCGCTAAAACAAGATTACGTAATTTAATGCTAAGATGTTCACTTACTTGCGCCAACACCCTTGCGCTTAACTGTTGACAAGAATAGCGCGAGAAGTTCAGAAACACCAATTGGTAAATCTGAATGGTTAAATCAGTTTTATCAATTAAAACCAACCAATTTAGCCGCTTTTCTGAACGAGGCGAAATATCGCATAATTCGCCGTTCACTACAAGCCTCGCATTCCTTCGTCAATCTCGTTAATGTTACGGCTATTATTGTTACAAGCACATGTCATTCATGAATAGATACCAGTATATACAACGAGAAATCGCCCGAGTAGATGGGAAGTGCCCTACCCCCTCATTGTCGAAACACTTGAAAATGGCACAAAGTCCTTTTGTTTTTTATCGAGGCAGTGCGCAACTTTTTTATGCTGATTTACAAAGTCACACCATTGCGGTGCCAGACCAGTGCTTTAGCGTGCCCTTAACCAGCGTTATGGGAGATTGTCACAGCGCCAATTTCGGTTTTTTAACCGAGGAAGGCTCTCATGGCGATACGGTCATTTTTGCACCGAATGACTTTGACGATGCCTGTGTGGGATATGCGCATTGGGACATCCTTCGCTTACTCACCTCCTTCCATTTAATGCAGCGACACGTAGAAGGTGGCCAATCTGGTGACTATCAACTGTTAGATATAGACCCTCAAAAGCCGATAGTTGATTTAAATGATGTCATCGACGCCCAATCGGCTTGCCTAAAGCGCTATGTTGAAACGTGCCAACGGGTCATTGAAGATAACAATGTGCTAAACGAAGCCATGGACACAAACCCCGGTGGTAAATTAAGTAAGCTGTATCTAAAGGCATTAAAGCGCTCATCCACAGGGGACGACTTTACGTCGAAAAGTGCATTAGCTAAAGCCGTAAAGATGCATGATGACGGGCTGGCCTTTAAACACATTCCTGATAAATTCACGCCTGTCTCTAAAGAAGACTATAACAACCTTCATCAGGCATTTTCTCCTTATATGGATGACAATGTTGTAGATATTACCTCGCGACACAACGCAGGTACCGGATCGGTTAATCTGCGTCGCTATTATTTTTTAGTAGGCCCCGGGAAACCCCACAATGAACAAAGTTTCTCTTACTGCCATATTGTTGAAGTCAAACAGCAGCGTACAGCGGCGCCTTTGCACTACTTTACTGATCTGTGCCCTGTAAACAGACTTAACCCCGCGCATTTAACAGCGCGTAGTCAGCGACGCATGCAACGGCGACCAGACCTTCTTTTAGATGAGGTGCGCTGGGATAACAGCCACTGGCTGGTTCGTTCTCGTCATCACGCGAAGGTAGGATTAAACCCAGAAGATATTGCTATGGGAAAAAAAGCCATTGAAGGCGGGTTCGCGGATTTTGGTGCACTGTGTGGTTATACATTAGCGTTAGCACATTGTCGGGGAGACAGAAGAAGCACACGCTTCGCTAGCCAAGCGGCGACACATTTTAATACCGCTTCTAATGCGTTAATAGAAAGCGCAAATCAATATGCCCTGCAAGTCATCGACGATCATCGAGCGTTTGTCGGCGACCTGAGAAACACGAATTCTTCAACCGCCGTTAAGTAAATATTAACGGCGCTAGTATTCACTCATTCACCCACGAAATTAAACATAGTGTTATTTAAAGCAATTAAATATCAATTTATGACAACATAAAGTCATGAGTAAATTTACTCATACAAAGTAACCACCTGAATTTATTGCTTATTCTTAAAATCAGCTTGAATGTTATCAAATCATTCCTCCGCCATCCCTACTCTTATAGGCTAGTTCGTAGCAATAAAACATAGCTTGTTAAAACAGGCTCAAAACAATAAGACGATTAAAGGGAAACAACAATGAAGACATCATTGTCACTACTAACTGCAGGCATACTGTCTGCGTTTTCAGCGAACGCATCTGATCTTGTGATCAGCGGCGTTATCGATGGCCCATTGACTGGCGGTATACCAAAAGCTGTGGAGCTGTATGTTGTTAACGATATCGCCGATTTATCTGTATACGGAATTGGTACCGCCAACAATGGCGGCGGCACCGACGGCGTAGAATTTACCTTCCCGGCCGATAGCGCCTCAGCGGGTAGCTATATCTATGTCGCTTCGGAAATCGACGGTTTTACCACTTTTTTTGGTAGCGCCCCAGATTATGATTCAAGTGCAATGGGCATTAATGGTGACGATGCCATTGAACTGTTCCAAAATGATGCTGTTGTAGACACCTTTGGAGCTATCGATGTAGACGGTTCTGGTGAAACCTGGGAGTACACCGACGGCTGGGCATATCGTAAAGATGGTGAAACCGCGAACAGTGGAACATTTGATGCGGCTAACTGGACGTTCAGCGGCACAGACGCATTAGATGGTGAAGGCACCAATACTGCTGCCACCACCGCGTTCCCAGCTGGCACCTTTAGCACCGAAGGTGGTGGTGAAGTGGTGGTTGAGCCTGAAGTACCTACAGTGGAACTCGGTGAATGTAGCACTGATGCAACACTAATTAGCGCTATTCAGGGAAGCGATGATGCTTCTGCTGAAGTAGGCAATAGCCATATTGTAGAAGCGGTGATTACAGGTTTCCGTGCAGACGGCTTCTTTATTCAGGAAGAAACAGTACAAAGCGATGATGATGCAACGACATCAGAAGGCCTATTTGTAGATGGTAGTACTGACATTGAAGCTGGTCATATTATTCGTCTTTACGGTGAAGTGGGTGAAAACTACGGGCTAACAACCTTAACAATGGATGCTGATGTCACACCGGCTGACTGTGGTGCTTCAGACGACGTATTAACCACTGAATTGGCTATGCCTTATGACGTAGACCTTGAAACATTGGAAGGCATGCTTGTATCGGTTACCGATGCAACCGTGACGAGCCAGAACAATTTATGGCGTTACGGCGAGCTTGTCGTTAGTGATAGCATAAAGCGTCAGCCAAGTGATGTAGCAGCACCGTTAAGCGAAGCGTATGAAGCCGCTGTGGAAGCTGCTGAAGCTAGCTTACTGACGATTGAAGATGACAACAGCAACTCATACCCAGACGATATCAGTTACTTCCCAACCTTTAGCTACGCAAACGCAATTCGCGTAGGTGATACGGTAACGGCGGCTGGTCCACTAAACTATAGCTTCGGCACTTACCGTATTAACCCAACTGACGTGATTACGGTGACTTCAGGCCGTGAAGCTAACCCGGTAGTTACCGAAGGCAACTTGTCTATTGCGACTTTCAACGTACTGAACTATTTCAATGGCGAAGTCACGGACAGTGGTGAAGTGACCTTTGATTACGACGCTAACCGCGGTGCAGAAGATGAAACTGAATTTGCATTACAAGAAGGTCGTATCGTTGAAGCCATCGTAGGCCTAAATGCTGATGTAGTTGGCCTTATGGAAATCGAGAACGATGGTTTCGGTGACGATAGTGCTATTCAAGCCTTGGTAACCGCCATTAACGCTGAGCTTGCAGAAGAAGAACAATATACGTTCGTTAGTACAGCTGATAGTTCGATAATTGGTACTGATGCAATTACCGTTGGTTTGCTTTACCGTGCCTCTGTCGTCGTGCCTGCCGGCGACGCACAAATTGTTGATATGCCTATTCAACAAATTGACGAAGACAGTGTTGCGCAAATGCGTGCTGCGCTTGTACAAACCTTTACCCACGTTGAAAGTGAAAAAACGTTTGCTGTAGCGGTTAACCACTTTAAATCTAAAGGTTCAGAGTGTGCTGAAGACTTAGCGGAAGACGTTTCAGATACTGACGTTATTCAAGGTAGCTGTAATGCGCTACGTGTTTCTGCGGCTATAACACTTGCTGAAGCTCTTGCTGATGAAAGCATGCCTGAGCGCGTGCTTATCTTAGGTGACCTTAACGCGTATAGTGCAGAAGATCCGGTTGCGCTATTAACCGATTACACACCTGAAGATCGTGGCTACACCATTAAGACAGCCATTAATACGGATATGGATGAAGGTGAGTCTGTTGAAGTAGAAACAAGCTATGGTTACCACAACCTTGCTGAAGAATTTGACGCTGACGGCTACTCATACTGGTACTACGGGACTGAACAAGTAGGTAGTTTAGACCATGTTCTTGCATCAGAAGCATTCTTAGCTGACGCCGTTGACGGTGCTCACTGGAATATCAACTCTCCAGAAGTGTATCAGTTAACTTACGATCAAGCGTTAACTTACTACCCTGATGAAGATGGTTATGCGTTTACTGATGTAGGGCCATACAAAAGCTCTGACCATGACCCATTCATTGCTACATTTAGCCTTGAAGCAGACGTGGAAGAAGTTGAAGAAGAAGATGATGACAATGATTCTGGCGGCTCTATGGGCGTGATATTAGCGTTTATGGCAGCAATGCTTGGCTTTCGTCGCCGTACTACTGCTAAGTAAGTACGTGAGACGTCAATAACAAAAAGGCCTGTCGCTTAACGCTACAGGCCTTTTTTAATGCCAAAATGTTAGTGAGACACGGTTATCCCTGCAACCTCAAAAAGCAGGGCGCTACGCGAGTTTTTTAATAACACCAGCCATGGTTTGTTCTTCTAGCGAGTCAGGGTCTAGCCCCAACTGCTTAATGTACTGGTCTCGCTTTTGGCATTGCGTTGGCGATAATGTAGTGGTCAACAGCACCTTAGCGGCACCTTTAGCGTTTTTAAGTTGGTCGTTGCTTAAGTTATTTTGTAACTGTAACTGTACAATTACTTTCAGCAGGCTCAATGCAATTTGTTTATCTTTTGGTGATATGACTAACGCTTGGCGTAAATTATTATAGGCTGGAACTAAGCGGTTTTCTTTGTAGTTAGCCGTCGCCATACTCTTAAGTTCCTTAGTCGTAAACTTAATTTCTGCACGCTCAATAGACTCCTGCTTAAGATACTCATCTACCACCTGCGAAGAAAACGTATCGCCTTCAATTTGTTTACGTAACTTATCGAGTATATTCACGCACTGCTCTTTCATACCTAGTTCATGATACGCTTTCATCATATCTAGATTGTCTTCCATAGAAAGGTTATCAGGCATGGAAGGCAGTGAATTTATGACTTTCTCAGCTTCTTTTTTATTCCCTTTTAAGCACAGCAACCTGGTGTTTAGAACGTCGATGGGCACGTCCATCTGTGCTTGAACCCCTTTTTGCTTTTTGAGTTCTTCCAGTTCTATTTCCGCTTTTGCCAGGTGTTTATCGGCTTCGATGTCACCTAGGCTGGTTGCTAAATCTATGGTGGCACGAATCACATTGAATGAGAGCTGTGGCGAATCATGGATAGAGTTCTTAGCAAACTTTGCCATTTTCTGCACTGCCGATAATTGCCCCGCTTTATCATGATTTAGCCGCGCTAAATCCCATAATTTCTTATTCCGCTCTATATTTCTTGGCGCTAGTTTACTGGCTTCTTTCATCTGCTCGTAAGCAACGTCAAATTGCTCTTTTTCGATAAAATACTGCGCCAGCAGGTCGTAGGTAAGAAAGCGCGTATCCGCACGCTTGAGCAAATCATCAATAATAAGTTGTGCTTCTTCTAACTCGTCTTGACGAAGTAGTGCACGAGTAAGCCCAATGTGCACCCACGCATGATCCATGCTTTGCAGCAATTCTCTGTAGTAATTTTCAGCGGTTTCATAATCACGTAACTGCATAAGACACTGGCCAATTAAACGCTTTATCCGTGGATGATATTCCACTAAAGCGCTATCGCTCAATTGGCGCTCAGCATAGTACATGGCAGTTGCGTACTCGCCTTTCTGCATGCAATATTGCATTTTGTGAAGCTTGTAACGTACTTGGAGTAAGTAATTAAGCCGGCTATCTATTCGTTGACGTTGTAGTGGCTTCACCCAGAAATCGTCGGGTTGCAATTCTACAATACAGTTAACTAATTCCGGTGACGTTTCAGCACTTAAAAAGACCACGGTTGTGGTTTCAGTAATATAGTTAAGGTGTTTAAATTCTTCGAATAAATGAAAGCCATCTTTGTCGTGACTGACATTAAACGCAAGCAACACAAAATCGAACTGCGTTTTCTCGCACATGCGTTTAGCATGGTAGGCATTAAACGCACTGTGAACATGCTTAATGCCCATGTCGTGCAACGTTGAAGAAACAACATCATGAACTAACCCTTGGTTATCAATCACCAAAAAGCGAAGTTCTTCAACGGAAGGAGGTGGTGGAATCTTTTCCAGCATTTTTGTACCACTTATAACAGCTAATCCCTAGAACACATCACTGACAATCCATAAAAAAATTGGGGGGAACGGATAACATCAATAATGGTATAAGCCGACACGTGACCGGTTATTGGTTTACATTTTATTAATTGTGTTTTCTATTATACTTTCGACCTAACTTTCCGATATTAGCATTAGTCGATACGAAAATACCAATGAATCCTCATTCGGGTGGGTCAATATTGTCATTTATAGACGTATTCACGCTGACCCAGCCCGCCACTGAGTGGCGCGTTTTCTTTGCGGTTAACACCTCGTGGGGAAAAACATCACTTAAAAAAGTGACTATTGTGCCCCGCTTAGGGGCAACACGGGAAAGTGGCAAGCGTTGATTCGGTGAATAGATCACTAACTCTCCCCCATCATCTGAACACCAGTCATTATTGAGATACACAATAATGGATAGTTTACGGTTGCTTTGCCCTTTAAACGCATCTAGATGGCGCTTGTAAAACGTGCCCGGAGGATACGTAGCATAGTGGCTTTCAAAAGAAAAAAGCCCCATGAACAAAGTACGGTTAATGTGAACCCGCAAGGCTTCACACCACGCGAGCCATGTCGCCCCTTCTTCACTGGTACCTTCAATCCAACAGATGCTATCACCACGAATGGCGTGTTTCGTTTGGTAGTCTTGTGCTCGCCCAATTCCCGCTTTTTTAAATTGTCTAGCAGGTAATGCCTCCACGCCCTGGCATAGCGCCTTTACAACAAAACCCGGGACACCATTTTCTCTTACGCTAATGCCATGCTCTACGAGGTCATCAACAATGTTGTCGAAAAGGGATTGGTCAAAAATATGGCCTATACCGCCATTATTTAAAGAAAAATTATCCATGCTACTGATGTCTACGTAACACTAAAGTTAACTAAGGTAGCGCGTTATACGCCTGTTTTCTGACCTTGGCAATAGTTTGTGAAAGCGAATTTTGTAAGCACTAAAGTATCTTCGCCATTGGCGCTTATAGTGCTTTTATTTTGATAAGGAATCGTTAAGCAAGGGATAGGTCAGAAGGCCTAAATCATGACCTTTCCTCATGGTGTTCGCAATCCCTAACCGCTGCGACTACTTCGCCCTACTTTGGCAGCCTGTATCTAAGCAAAACCTATAGAACCCACTGATTTTTTTGGTATAAAAAGCACTAAAACCATGGTTATATACGTATTGCCTTTCATCACAACCATTGGATGATATTGTAATGAGTCAAGATCAAACTGTTATTGAAGAAACAGAACACCATTTAGCCCTAAGAAACTTACGCTTAGATGATTACAATGACATTAAAGCATTAATGGATACCGTGTACGCCAACGTGGGGGGAGCTTGGCCTTACACCAACTATAAAGCGCAAGTGACTACCTTCCCCGAAGGGCAAATTTGTATTGAGGACAAAGGCAAAGTCGTTGCTTTTGCCATTTCAGTTATCGTGGACTACGACCAGTTCGGTGATAAACACAGCTACGATGAAATTACAGGCGATGCGTATTTAACCACTCACGATCCTAACGGCGACGTACTCTACGGCGTAGAAGTCATTGTATGCCCTGAATACCGAGGATTACGGTTAGGTCGTCGTCTATATGAAGCGCGTAAAGAGCTTTGCCGTAATTTAAATCTTAAGTCAATCATGGCTGGCGGGCGAATTCCAAATTATAAAAACCATGCAAAAGAATTGTCGCCATATGAATACATTGAGCAGGTAAAATCGAAGGATATTTACGACCCTATCTTAACGTTTCAGTTGTCAAACGGCTTTGAAGTTAAGCAGGTGATGAGTGCTTATTTGCCTGAAGACGAAGCCTCTAAGGGCTACGCCACCTTATTGCAGTGGCACAACATCTATTATGAGCCAGGGAACCCTTCTCTCATTGCCAGTCGAAAATCTAATGCTCGGATAGGCTGTATTCAATGGCAAATGCGCTACTTCAACAATGTTGAAGAGTTACTGCAACAGGTAGAGTACTTTGTTGATGCCCTGTCAGACTATTCTTGTGACGTAGCCTTGTTTCCCGAGTTTTTTAATGCCCCCTTAATGGGATTAAGCCCTTCTGATTCCTCTATAGATGCCATTTGGCACCTCGCCACATATACTGATGAATTGCTGACTGCGATGTCGCATTTGGCGGTGTCATACAACATTACTATCATTGCTGGGTCTATGCCGGTGGTTGAAGAGGAAGAACTGTACAACGTGAGTTACATTTGTAAACGCGATGGCACAATAGAAAGCCAATACAAGTTGCACCCGACGCCGCATGAGAAAAAAGATTGGATCATGAAGGGTGGAAATAGTTTAAAAGTGTTTGATACCGATTTCGGTAAAATTGGGGTACTCATTTGCTACGATGTTGAGTTTCCAGAATTGGCGCGTATTTTATCTGAACAGGAAATGCAAATTTTGTTTGTGCCGTTTTGGACAGATACAAAGAATGGCTACCTGCGAGTACGCCGCTGTGCGCAAGCCCGCGCCATTGAAAATGAATGCTACGTGGCCATCGCAGGAAGTGTGGGCAACCTACCTAAAGTGGATAACGTGGATATTCAATATGGCCAAACAGCGGTATTTTCGCCAAGTGACTTCGCGTTTCCTCACGATGCTATTGTATCTGAGACCACGCCGAACACCGAAATGACACTGATTGTGGACTTGGATCTTGATAAGCTTACCAAACTCCAAAATGAGGGCTCGGTAAGAAATTACTTAGACCGCCGTCGTGATCTCTATCGTGTTGAATGGATTGGCGACGATTAACCCACTGTAGCGCCGCACAGTATTGGTATTGTGATGAAAATCAAGATAACATCATGCTGTGCGCACGTGAGTATAAGCAAGCTTCAACGCTTCATAATTGATAAAAGAGAAACAGAGTTACTATGGCAGATAATTCGAAAAGTGATGATTTTCCCACCATTCGTTTGGATGATGAAGATCGTCGCGATTACCAGCAAAAGCGTCAACCTGTAAAGCAAAGACCGACGTCTTCTTCAAATCAACCAAAGCCGCCCTCAGCGCCCAAAGCGCCATCTTCAGGTGGAAACGGTTTGTGGATCTTTCTGGTAGCGCTTGTTGCCCTTGCCGGTATTGGCGGCTGCTACTATTTGTATACCTTGGTGGAAATGCAAAAAGTACAGGCTGAAAAAGCCGAAGAACGCATTGCGCAATTAGAAAACAAGCTATCCGCCACGGGTGAAGAAATTGGTGAGTCTACTGTGGCGCTGCAAGTTAAAGTGACCGAGCTTTCAAACAAATCTGCAGAACTGTGGGAGCAAATGGATAAGTTATGGGCCTCCGCATGGCGTCGTAATCAAAAAGAAATCGCTGACCTTGGGGATAGAGTCTCAAATGTGCAGAAAGGCATTAATGAAAACATTAGCAGTGTTGACGCGGATGTTAAATCTCAAGCCAGCCAGCTTGGCGCATTAAAAAATCAACTCGCTTCGCTAGCAGACGAATTACTCGCCTTAAATGTTCAACTTGAGCAGGCATCAAGTGACAAACAGGCCAATGAACGAACCATTAAAAACCTTAACGATAAAATCTCCGTGCTTGAAAAGCGAAACAATACACTATCAGGTCGCATAACAGGTTTAGAGAGTGAAATCAGAGAAATCGCTACGAAGGTGGTTTCAAGTGGCCGCAGCGCGAGTACGCCCTCCTCTTCATCGTCCTCAGTTACGCCCTAATCGCAACGTGAGTGCGACAACATGAAAATAAAGGGGCGATGAAAGCCCTTTTATTTTAACTGAATAAATTTCGCCAAAAGTTGAATACTCTTACTCGTACATCTAGTGCGATACTGACGGATGTAAACGGCTAATAATAAGGGTAATATTGTCATGTTCAATCACGCTAGCGCCCATACAAATAGTGGCGAGCAACATCCTGTTCTTACCCGTAATAACGTCAAAGTTATTGGTAGTGGCCCTCAAGTTCTTATGCTAGCCCACGGATTTGGTTGCGACCAAACCATGTGGCAATACCTTATTCCCTACTTAGAAAGCAGTGCAGAAACACGCTTTACCTTTGTTTTATTCGATTATGTGGGCTCTGGTCAGTCCGATGTTAATGGTTATCAAAAAAGTCGATATGAGACACTAGACGGCTATGCGCAAGATGTTTTGGATATCTGTGATGCACTGTCTCTTAGCGATATTACCTTTGTAGGGCATTCGGTAAGCAGTGTTATCGGAATGATTGCATCACTTCAGCAACCCGAGTATTTTAAACAACTGGTTATGGTATGCCCTTCACCCTGCTTTCTCAATCTTCCTCCTGACTATTATGGGGGGTTCGACAAAGCGGATTTGGAAGAATTAATCAATTTGATGGACAAAAATTACTTAGGCTGGGCAAGTTATCTTGCACCACTTGTGATGGGTGATGGCCATGACACAAACTTCAAAATTGAATTAGAAGAAAGCTTCTGCTCTACAGACCCGAAATTTGCCAAACCCTTTGCTAAGGCAACATTCTTTTCAGATTACCGCCAGTTGCTTCCTCGTATCGATAAACCAGTGCTCATTCTGCAAAGTCAGCAAGATGCTTTAGCCGCTGTGTCTATTGGCGAGTATATGCAAAGCGAAATTCCCAATGCCACGCTTCACGTCATTGATTCCCACGGTCACTGTTTACATATGACCAACCCGCGCGAGGTTGCCGCAAAAATTACCGCTGTGTTTATATGAAAGACGCTGATTTAGAGCGGTTTCCCTCGTTATTGTTTGTCACGAGACAAGACAGCAGTGAGATAGTCTTTTGCAATAACTATACGGTGGAAAAGATTGGTCGGCCATTGAATGCTATTGTGGGGAGTAAGTTATCATCCATTGTTACCCACGCCACAGAGGTATTCTTTGAAAGCTATATGCGGCCAATATTAGTGAGTACGCCCTTTTTCGAAGAAGCCTTAATCACATTGAAAACCCATGATAATCGCCGTATCCCTTGTGTCGCCAATATCGCGGTAAATGAGGGCATGCTTTACTGGAGCATACATTTTGCTGATAAGCGGGATAAGCTGTACCAAGAATTAATCGAAGCCCGGGACAATTTAGAGCGACAAGCAGAACAGCTTTCTCTTTTAGCGAGGGTAGATCCTCTAACCAACTTGCTAAACCGACGTGCCGCCAATAACGACATACAAATTCTGGTTACTCGGTTACAACGGCAGTTTTGCCCCGTAGCCTTCTTACTGATTGATGTTGACCATTTTAAACATATCAACGACACCTATGGCCATGACGCGGGGGATGACATTCTCGTAGCGCTAGCATCTATATTGAAAAACGCGACTCGCTGTTCCGATATTGTCGCTAGATGGGGGGGAGAAGAATTTCTTATCGTACTGTGTAACTCTGATTTTCAAAGTACTTCGGATTACTGCCAGCGTCTTCATGAGAGTATCCACACCCTTCAGCATAATGATAATCAAACACTGACTGTGAGTATTGGCGTAATGCAAATAAGGGAGGAGAACCAAGCCTTGCTTGAGCAGAAAGACTCCTTAATCAAGCACGCCGACAACGCCCTTTATCGCGCGAAAGATGCAGGTAGAAATCAAACTTGCTTCGCTGAATTTAAGCAACACCAGCCGTCCCTCACTTAAGCATTAGTCCGCTTTTACTGCACCCGTGTGTTGTTTCGCATAGCCAAGCTATAACGCTACGACAGTGTAGGGCTATTGCCCAATACGTCACATTAAAAAAAAGTTATAAAAAAAGCGCCTTAAAGGCGCTTTTTTCATGAAACCTCGTCTTATCGACGTAGGCCTAGACGCTTGATAAGGTCAAGATAACGCTCAGCGTTCTTGCCTTTAAGGTAATCTAGAAGCTTACGACGCTGGCTAACCATGCGTAGAAGACCACGACGTGAGTGGTGATCTTTCTTATGATCAGCAAAGTGACCTTGAAGCTTGTTGATGTTGTGAGTTAGCAAAGCAACTTGAACTTCAGGTGAGCCTGTGTCGCCTTCTTTTACGCCGTAGTCAGCAATAATTTTTGCGGTTTCTTCTTTAGTTAGTGACATGTCATTCTCCTAAGTTAAGTTCCGCCGATCACTAATTCAGCAGAACGGAATGAAGCGCGTATTATAATGACCTTTACCTACTTAGCAAGTGCAAGGCCGTTATTTCTTAACGAATTTGCCGTCGCTACGTCATCAATACAATTTGTGACCTAAAAAAACTGTGAAGGCTAACCTTCGTCGCCATAAACCACGCGTCGTTTAGGGTTGACGTACAGCGCGTTTTTCGCCACGCCTTGGTCTTTAGGGTCTAATACCGCCTCCCCCACGCCCAAAAAAAGCCCTTGTGTATCTTCACCGTGATAAACACGATAAGACTTCCCTTGAACAAGAGGGGTAACGGAAGTTCCTATGACACTTTGGCCGTTATCGAATCGAGCGCGTTCAGCATCGTTAATGAGGATATATGGCAACCGACTCACGGCCGTATCCATGGGAATTAGATAGGCATCAAGGGCTTCAAACTCTCCCTCAGATAACGCTTCTTGCGTCTCTATCAGTGTGTCTAATGACACCATTTTATCCGTAGGATAATCGGCCACTTCTGTACGATGTAATCGGGTGACATAGGCGCCACAGCCTAAGTTCTGCCCTAAGTCGTCAACGATGGAACGGATATAAGTCCCTTTACTACACTTAATACGCATATCGACATAAGGCAAGGCAAGGCGCGTCACCTCTAACTCATACACTTCTATATCTCTGGGTTCACGCTCGATAACAATACCTTGACGTGCATAGAAATACAGCGGCTTCCCCTGGTGCTTTAGCGCAGAAAACATAGACGGGATTTGCTTACTCTTACCGAGAAAGGCCAAACACGCCGCGTTGACTTGCGCCTCATTCACCTCAACGGGCTTTTCTTCAACCACCTCACCGTCTGCGTCAGAGGTGGTAGTTCTTACCCCTAACTTAGCAGTGACTTCATAGGTTTTTTCAGCATCTAACAAAAACTGAGAAAATTTCGTAGCTTCACCTAAACAAAGCGGAAGCATACCGCTTGCCAATGGATCTAGTGCCCCGGTATGCCCAGCCTTTTGCGCTTTATACAACCATCGTACTTTCTGTAATAGTTGATTTGATGAACCACCGAGTGGCTTATCTAAAAGCACAATACCATTAATACTGCGGCCTTTGCGTCTTCTCGCCATTTACTCCTGCTCTTCTGACTCGTCTGTATCGCGTTTAGACTCATCTTTAGCGATAGTCTGAGACACAAGGTTAGAAATACGCATACCCTCTATAATAGATTTGTCTTCAAAGAAATGAAGATCGGGTACCGCACGCATACGGATACGTTTCGCTAACAAACTGCGTATAAAGCCTTTAAACTCAGCAAGCTGCTTTATGTGTGCTTTACCTTCTTCTTCTGTACTGTTGTAAATGGTGACGAAAATTTTAGCATGCGCTAAATCTCTCGATACATCCACGTCAGACACAGTAATCAGTGGCATATCACCTACACGGTGCTTATATTCATTTTGTAGGATACTGGCAACTTCTTTGTGAACTTGTTGCGCCACCCTATCGGTACGTGAAAATTCACGAGCCATAATACACTCCTTCCCTACACCGGCATGCTAATCTGCAAGTTACGCAGACAAAAACGGGGGCTTCGGCCCCCGCTTTACTATGCCGATATGTTTGGCAAATTAGATTTCTCTTTTAACTTCTACAATTTCGAAGACCTCAATTTGGTCTCCTACTTTCACGTCATTGTAGTTCTTAACGCCGATACCACATTCCATGCCGTTACGCACGTCTTGAACGTCGTCTTTAAAGCGACGCAGTGATTCTAGCTCACCTTCGTAGATAACCACGTTTTCACGTAGTACACGGATTGGATTGCTACGCTTAACCACGCCTTCTGTTACCATACAACCAGCGATAGCGCCTAGTTTCGGTGACTTAAACACGTCACGGACTTCTGCAAGACCAATGATTTCTTGCTTAAACTCTGGCGCAAGCATACCACTCATGGCCGCTTTCACTTCATCGATTAGATGATAAATAACGCTGTAGTAACGTAAATCGATTTCTTCAGCTTCAAGTACACGACGTGCAGACGCATCCGCACGAACGTTAAAGCCAAGTACAATAGCACCGGAAGCAGCTGCAAGCGTCGCATCTGTTTCGGTGATACCACCTACACCACTACCAACAATGTTAACTTTCACTTCTGCGGTAGACAGTTTAACGAGCGATTCGGCGATAGCTTCAACAGAACCTTGTACGTCAGCTTTAAGTACAATGTTCAATTCGCTCACGTCACCTGATTCCATGTTAGCAAACATGTTTTCAAGCTTCGCTTTTTGCTGACGCGCCAGTTTCAATTCACGCTTCTTCTGGTGACGTTTAGCCGCAACTTCACGGGCTTTGCGTTCGTCTTTAACAACGGCCGCATCTTCACCGGCAACAGGAACACCTGAAAGGCCTAATACTTCTACAGGTGTAGAAGGACCCGCGACTTTCATTTCTTTGCCGTTTTCATCGCGCATAGCACGTACGCGGCCATATTCTTCGCCACACAATAGAATGTCGCCAGAACGTAGTTGACCTTCCTGAACAAGCACAGACGCCACTGGACCACGGCCTTTATCAAGGCGAGATTCAATCACGATGCCGCGGCCTGGACCATCAGCAACAGCTTGTAAATCAAGTAGTTCTGCTTGAAGTACAATGGCTTCAAGAAGCTCATCGACACCCATACCTGTTTTTGCAGATACGTTACAGAATTGATGCTCACCGCCCCACTCTTCAGAAATAACCTCTAACTGAGATAGTTCTGTTTTAACGCGGTCTGGGTCAGCAGTTTCTTTATCCATCTTGTTAACCGCAACAATAAGAGGTACGCCAGCTGCACGAGCATGTTGTACCGCTTCTTTTGTCTGCGGCATCACACCGTCGTCTGCAGCGACGACTAAGATAACAATATCTGTTGCCGTTGCGCCACGAGCACGCATTGCTGTAAATGCAGCGTGTCCAGGTGTGTCTAAGAAGGTAATTTCACCATTATCAGTTTCAACTTTATAAGCACCGATATGCTGGGTAATACCACCGGCTTCACCATCGGCAACTTTAGCGCGACGAATGTAGTCAAGAAGTGACGTTTTACCGTGGTCGACGTGACCCATGATAGTCACCACAGGTGCGCGACCTGCTTTTTCACCACCAGACCCTTCCGCTAATAATTCATCTTCTAGCGCGTTGTCATTGACCAGTTCAAATTTATGGCCCATTTCTTCAACAACAAGTACCGCGGTATCTTGGTCAAGAACCTGGTTGATAGTGGCCATTTCGCCCATTTTCATCATGGTCTTGATAACTTCGTTAGACTTAATTGCCAACTTGCTGGCCAGTTCGCCAACAGTAATGGTTTCGCCTAACTTAACCACACGCTCTACAGGCTGTGCAGGCTTGTTAAAGCCTTGTTTAAGATGCTCACCCGCATGCTTTTTAGATTTACGACGGCGACGTGAAGAACGCTCCACTTGCATGTCTTGCTCGTCTTCTGCTTCTTGCGCATAACGGTTAGAGTGCAAGTGCACTTCTTCGGCTTCAGCTTTCTTACGACGCTCTTCTTCTTCTTTCCAGCGACGTTCGTTTTCTTCAGCAAGTTTGCGCGCTTCGTCAGCAGCCTTTTTCGCTTCTTCTTCTAGTTTCTTCTGCGCTTCTTCTTCTTGCGCTTTGCGAAGACGCTCTTCTTCCTGACGTGCTGCCTCTGCTTCCGCTTTTTCTGCTTCAGTGAGTTCAGGCTCGTCTTGTTTACGGGCTTCAGCTTCTTTCTTTGCTTGTTCTGCTCGGCGAGCACGTTCTTCATCCGCTGCTTTTTTCGCTGCTTCTGCTTGACGTGCTTTTTCTTCAGCGGCTTTCTTCGCTTCAGCAGCCGCTTTTTCTTCGGCTTCACGCTGTAAACGCTCTTCTTCAGCGCGTTTTGCTTCTTCTTCCGCTAGACGCTGTTGTTCTTCAACATCAGTACGCTTCACATAAGTACGCTTTTTACGTACTTCTACTTTCACTTCTTTCGACTTACCTACACTTAACGTGCTGGTTGTTTTACGTTGAAGTGTCATGCGCTTAGGTTCGGACGCGCTACCGTGTTGCTTACTTAAATGATCCAACAGTTTCTTTTTCTCATCTTCATTTACCTGATCGCCGGCATTCTTTGTAATACCCGCGTCTTTAAACTGGCCAACCAATCGGTCAACGGTCGTACCAATGTCGCTGGCGAGCTTTTCAATAGATACATCTGCCATTACGTATTTTTCCCCCTGTTGACCTTATTCTTCATTGAACCAAACGATATTACGTGCCGCCATAATTAGCTTGCCCGCTTTTTCTTCGTCGAGTTCATCAATATCACTTATCTCATCTGTGCCTTGCTCGGCCAGTTCTTCAAGGTCGGTAATACCGCGGCTGGCCAACACATAGGCCACGTGTTTACTCATTCCTTCAAGGCCTAGTAAGGCTTCGGTAGGCTCTGCGCCTTCTAGCGATTCTTCTGTTGCTAATGCACGGGTTGTTAGGAAAGCACGTGCACGGTTACGCAATTCTTCAACGGTATCTTCATCTAAACCGTCAACAGCAAGAAGTTCGCTTGCTGGCACGTAAGCCACTTCTTCTAACGTGGTAAAACCTTCATCAACCAACACAGAGGCAAAATCTTCATCAATGTCTAACCCAGTGGTAAATAGGTTAAGCACTTTGGCATTTTCTTCTTCGTGTTTTTTGTTTAAGTCGTCCACTGTCATTACGTTTAGTTCCCAGCCGGTAAGCTGACTTGCTAAACGCACGTTTTGACCACTACGGCCAATAGCTTGTGCTAAGTTATCGGCTTCCACAGCAACGTCCATGGTGTGACTGTCTTCATCAACCACAATAGAGGCAACTTCTGCCGGCGCCATGGCGTTAATCACAAACTGTGCTGCGTTTTCGTCCCAAAGCACGATATCAACACGCTCACCGCCAAGTTCACCAGATACCGCTTGCACACGTGAACCACGCATACCTACGCATGCACCCACAGGGTCTAAGCGTTTGTCGTTAGTTTTAACGGCAATTTTCGCTCTTGAACCTGGATCACGAGCCGCAGACTTAATTTCAAGCGTTTCTTCTGCAATCTCAGGGACTTCTAGGCGAAATAGTTCCACTAGCATGTCTGGATGCGTGCGGCTAACAAAAAGTTGTGCACCACGCGCTTCTGGACGAATTACGTACAGTAAACCGCGTACGCGATCGCCTGGACGGAATGTTTCACGGGGTAACATGTCGTCGCGATAAATAACGCCTTCAGCATTGTTACCTAGGTCGATGATGATGTTGTCGCGGTTAACTTTCTTAACCGTACCAGTTACAAGTTCACCAACTTTATCTTCGTACTCAGCAATCATTTGCGCACGCTCAGCTTCACGTACTTTTTGCACGATAACTTGCTTCGCAGTCTGCGTAGTTATGCGGTCGAATTTAATAGATTCAATCTGTTCTTCCACATAATCGCCTAATTGAATATCAGGCTCATCAATTTGTGCTGCAGATATTGTAATTTCTGCAAACGGATTCTCTTGTTCTTGGTCGTCAGGAATAACCATCCAACGACGGAAGGTGTCAAAATCACCTGATGTTCTGTCGATACTTACACGAACTTCAATTTCGCCTTCGTTTTTCTTTTTGGTCGCACTGGCAATAGCAAATTCCAGCGCTTCAAAAATCTTTTCTCTAGGCACTTGTTTTTCATTTGAAACGGCTTCTGCCACTAACAAAATTTCTTTATTCATTTTCGCCTCACTAAAGCTTTCGTCGATGAAAGCATTGCTGTTCCATTAATCGAAAGTGGGAACAACGTTACCTTTTTCGATATTAGCCACAGCTAACTGGAACTGCTGGCCATCCACTTCGATACTGACTATGCCATTTTCGCATGCCAGCACTTTGCCCTTAAAATTACGTCTATCATCCATCGGCATTGATAATCGAACCTGAACGATTTCACCAATTGAATCAACATAATGCTTTTCTTTAAAAAGCGGTCTGTCCATACCAGGTGAAGACACTTCTAAGTTGTATTCGGTGCTAATTGGATCTTCAACATCCAAAATTGCGCTCACTTGATGACTAACATCTGCACAATCATCTACGGTAATACCGTTTTCATGATCAATAAAAACACGAAGAATCGAATGTTTCCCCGCTCGTACAAACTCGATGCCAACCAACTCAAAACCCAGTGCTTCAACACCCGGCTCTAGCATTTCGGTTAGTTTTTCTTCAAGTTTCGCCAATGCAAACCTCCAAAAACAAAAAAAGGGCTTACGCCCACCTGTCATCACCCAGTTCAGCGAGGCTGACTCCAGGTTTTAATACAACAAAAAGCCCCGGACTAGCGGGGCTTTTATTAAAATACTGAACCCATACCTGCCGCGCTGGCAGTTGCAAACTTATGGGTAAAAACACCGTTAGGCGATAGTTTGCTAAGAATGGAAGCGTTACTTTCCTTAACACTGAGGGAGCCCGCTACCATCGCGTAATGTGAGCATTATACTGATCGTAAGTACATTAAGCAACACGCACATCGGATTAGTCTTCATCAACCCACTTATTTTTAATCTCGAGGATGGCGTCTAAGTTTTGGTGCAGCAAGGTTATCAACGCAGGATCGAAGTGCTTGCCTTTCTGACTGTCCATAAAGTCTAAGGTTTTCTCTACACTCCATGCCTCCTTATAAGGGCGTTTACTTGTCAGCGCATCAAACACATCCGCCACCGCACAAATACGCCCCTCAATAGGAATATCTTCACCTTCAAGACCATTGGGGTACCCTGTCCCATCCCACTTTTCATGGTGAGTTAAAGACACGGACTTTGCCACTTTAAGTAAGTCTGAATCGCATTCGCCGAGTATTTCCGCGCCTATCTCTGGGTGCTTTTTCATTTCGGCAAATTCTTCATCAGTCAGTTTACCGGGTTTAAGCATAATGCTGTCGGCGATACCAATTTTACCGATGTCATGCATGGGCGCAGCATGAAGCAATATTTCGGCTTTCTCTTCATTGAAACCATAAGCCGTGGCTAGAATTTTTGAATAATGACTCATTCGCATCACGTGCATACCGGTTTCATTGTCTTTGTATTCTGCGGCGCGCCCTAACCGTTGCACAACTTGTAGCCTAGTGCGCATAAGTTCTTCAGACTGGACTAACGACAAATGGGTTTTCACGCGAGCTTTAACCACAGACGGTGAGATTGGCTTCGTTATGTAATCTACGGCTCCTACCTCAAAGCCTTCAGCCTCATCGTGTTCATCGTTTAACGCGGTGACAAAAATAATTGGGATATGCTGAGTTTCTTTGTTCGCTTTTAAGGTTTTACACACTTCGTAGCCCGTGATACCAGGCATCATAATATCAAGAAGAATAAGGTTAGGCTGTCGTGCAGCCGCTAAGCGAATAGCTTCCTCGCCATTTTTAGCGAAAATAAGTTGATAATCTGAAGCTAACAGTTGCTTTAGCACACGAAGGTTTACTGGCTCATCATCGACTAATAAAAGCGTGGGTTCCGATAATTGTCGTAACATAGGGCGGGGCTAACTCTTGTCTATTAAATTAATCAACGCTTGAATTCTTACTTCTGCGTTTTCAAATTCGAACTCATCTATATCTAATAATATAGCGGATACTTCTTCTTTATACGAACCAACAGTCATAGCTGCAAGTGTACTAAGTTCTTCCTCATCAAGCATATTTTGCTTAACACTATCACTTAGTTGTTTAAGATGACTGACCAACTCATTGGTATTAATCTGTGCATTCGTATCTTGTGTTTTGTCAGCTTCTTGAGTGACCACCCAGGCTTTTAAATCCGCGAAAGCATGACGTAAGGGTTCCACTAAGCCAATATCGAGTTCTTTTGATTTCGCGCTTTGCTCAATATCTCGACATATGGAAAACAAGGTGGTCATGCTTAAGTTACCGGCCACCCCTTTCATGCCATGGGCTAGCATAGCGGTATCGTCCACGTTTCCTTCTATGATGGCGGTGATAATGGCTTTTATTTTCTCTTCGCTTGAGGTTATAAACCGATTTACCTCTCGCAGATAAATATCTTTATCTGTCCACAATTGTAGCGCTTTATCCATGTCGACGACCTTCACGGTGGAGCGTGAGGTTTTCTTTGGCTTCTGAGCGGGGACTTCAATAGGACTAGCAGCCAACTCATTTTCTTTTAGCCCCATAACCCGCGCAATTTCTCTGGTAAGCACAGGATAATCAATAGGCTTATTTGCAAAACCTTCCATTCCCGCCTCTGTAGCAGCATGGCGGTCTTGCACCAATACGCTGGCAGTAAGGGCGACAATAGGTAAGGGAGAAAGCTTATTATCCCTTTCGTACTCCCGTCTACGTTTGGCCGCCTCTAACCCGTCGAGAATGGGCATTTGTAAATCCATTAGTACAATATCAATGCTGTCGTCTTGCATTTTAGACAAGGCTTCTTGCCCATCTCTGGCTACAGTTACCTGGTGGCCTGATCGGGTTAAGAGCAGAGACAGTAAATCAATATTTTGTGCAATATCGTCCACAATAAGCATATGCATAGCGGGCAACTGTAGGGGTTTCCCTTCTACCTCTGCTTTCGGCGCAGTGGCGGGAGTTAACGGCAATCTAAAGGTGAATTTACTGCCCTCACCTAATTCACTCTCAGCGCAAATAGTGCCGCCCATCAGTTCAACCAATTGCTTTGAAATAGTGGTACCTAAGCCGGTGCCGCCATACTTTCTACTCATGGAAGCATCGGCCTGTGAGAAGGCTTCAAACACACGTTGGACTTGCTCCTTGGACATGCCAATTCCTGAGTCCTTAACACTAAAGTAGACAAACTCCGTATCCGTCTTAACGTTTAATTCCACCGCCCCTTTAGCCGTAAACTTCACTGCGTTTCCGATAAGGTTGTTCAATACCTGGCGTAATCGCTCTGGCACGCCCGAGTAAGCTTCGCTGACGTCATCATCTACCGTCACTTGTAATGAGATATTTTTACGCTTTGCCTCAAGCCAGAATGTAGACACCACCGTATCCACTTCTTCCCTTAGCACAAAATCACGGTATTCAAGTTCAAGCTTACCTTTGTCTAGCTTGGCGCTGTCTAAAATGTCGTTGAGTAGATGCAACAGGGAGCGTGCAGAGCGATTAATGGTCGTTAAATGCCCGTGCTGCTCCACCGGCATATCCTCCGCTAACATTAAATCGCTAAAGCCAATGATAGCATTCATGGGAGTACGAATTTCATGGCTCATATTCGCTAAGAAGGTGGTGCGGGCCGCGGCCGCTTGTTCTGCATTTTCTTTGGCTACCCGAAGTTCTTCTTCCATTTCTTTTCGGGCCGTAATATCTGAGATGAAACCGTCTATATGCAGAACCTTACCCTGCTCATCTTTCACGTGAACGCCATGCTCAATGACCCACCTTACATCACCCTGTTTAGTAATAATTCGGTATTCTAAGCTGAACTCGCCGTCTTCTTCGTTGCCACCTGCAACCTTATCAAGATCATCAGGATGATAGAGCTCGTTAAAAGACATCATTGGTGAGGGCGACAAGAAATCCTGTGCGCTGTATCCGGTTATATCGGCAACAGCATCGCTAATAAATAGCATGGGCCAACCGTTTTCATTTAAGCACCGATAGGCAATACCCGGAATATTCGAAATAAAACTGCGAAACTTTGTCTCACTTTCTCGTAAGGCATTTTCCATTTCTTTGCGTTTGCGCAAATCTGACAGGAAGCCAACAAAAATCGCTTTATTATCAATTTTCGTGTAACCAATCCCTACTTGAACCGGAATGTGTTCACCGCTTTTATGAACCACTTTTGCTTCTCTACTGGTGCCAATAATTTGCTGCATTGGCACACTTCTTTGTGCAAAAAAGTCGTCATTATAAATATGCTTGCGATCTTCAGGAATAAGCAGTTCGGCGGGGCGACCTATGAGTTCTTCCGGTGTGTAACCTAATAAACTCTCAACCGCTGGATTAGCAGTTTGCACGAGGCCTTTGTCATTCAGGGTAAGAATGGCATCAACTGCGGTATCTGTTATTGCTCGCTGCACTCTCTCACTTGCAATGGCCCGTAAAGTGACATCTTTATATTTAAACAATAACGTTAAGCCAAGCACAATCGCGATTAAGGTAACAGTCACCATGGCTACAGAGAGAGCCAAATAAACCGATATACTCGCGCTCTGCGTGCTTAGCTCCATCCCCGGAGGTAGAACAAACCGCGCGGCTGCCATACCAGTATAGTGCATACCTGCAATGGCTAACCCCATTACCACAGAGGCTAACAATACACCTGAAAAATTGCGGCTATTGTTCTTGTTTTTACTTACTCCGAACTTTATGGCTAAAGAGATCATTGCCAAAATAACAGCAACCACAATGGACAGGGCAAATAAACCAAGGTCGTACCTTAATAAAGGTGCAAGTTCCATCGCCGCCATGCCACTGTAATGCATGGTACCGATACCAGCACCGACCAATACGCCACCATAAAGAATTTGTAAAAAGGTAATATGCGATTGGGTCAATAAGCGCAGCGCCACCCATGCAGCAGCAATAGCAGGGATCGCAGAGAGAGAGGTAATGGTGACATCGTAGTTCACCGGCGTACAAAGCTCGAACGCCAGCATGCCAAGAAAGTGCATGGCCCAAATGCCGCCGCCTAAAGCAATACTCCCAGCGCACAACAGCGAATATCGTCGAATGCGATCTGTGGTTTCAGAGGCTTGGGGGGCGACATTAAACGCCATGAAAGCAGCAAAAATAGCAACGAACAAGGACAGCCCTACTAAGGCGTAATCGTAATGCCCGCTTAAGAGTGTAACTTCAGGCCCAACATCAAAATAGTTAAATATCATAGCAATTATTTTTGTTACTTCTTTTTTAGGGACACGCTGTTAACTCTGAATTTTGCTTCCACTAAGTGGTTTGTTGACGAAGCAAATAGCAGGCACCGCATTATTCTTTAGTATAATAAAACAGACTTTTACCATGTAATAAATGATTATTCAAAGTGCGAGAAGAAAAAAGTATAGACAACGAGTCAAACTCGGTACGCATCATTTGATAAAAATAGGACTTACTTTATAACGAGATACTGGCATGAAAGCCACTGAAGACAAGCTGTCACGTAGAGATAACATGCAGCAAAAAAGTCATAAAATAAAAAGAAAGAGAGACAAAAAAGCCCCGGCAAATGCCAGGGCTTAAATGTGGTTGCGGGAGCTGGTTGCCAACGCTGTCTAAGCTGCTGGTCAATGCCCTTGATATTGCCTCTAAGCCACCACATATCAGCGCGTTACTATCTAGCTTAGAGGGAGCCCACGCTTCACAGGGCGCGGAGTATAACGGCGAAAGCCCCATTTTGACAAGTGGAGGGGCTTGAAATGGTCGATAAAACGCCAAAAACCAAGTATCCACCTCCATTTTCCATGAGATTTACCGAGGAAGAGCGCAAGGCGCTGGAGACGGCTGCGGCTGGCAGACCGCTCGCGGCTTACATTCGCTGGCTGATCTTCAAAGAAGATATGCCTGAAATGCCCAAAAAGCGCACGCGTGGCGAAACTGCTGATATTGATCAAAAGGCCATCGCCAAGCTAATTGGGGCGCTCGGCCAATCCCGCATCAGCGCCAATATTAACCAGCTCGCCAAGGCGGCTAATTCTGGTTCTCTCCCTGTCAATCATGACGTTGTGGAATCACTCAATGAGTCCGTTACGGCCATTCAGTGGATGCGCGACACCCTAATCAAGGCACTGGGGCTCAAGCCTCAAAGTGAACCAGAAAAGGAGGATAAAGATGATCCTCAAGGGTAATCAACGCGCTGGCGGTCGCCAAATGGCGCTTCACCTGCTCAACGGGGAGCAAAATGAGCACGTCAATGTGCATGAGGTGAGCGGCTTTATGGCGCAAGATGTTCTCGGCGCATTGAATGAAGCCTATGCGCTATCCAAGGGAACCAAGTGTAAGCAATTCATGTATTCCCTGAGCCTGAACCCGCCTCAGGATGAAAAGGTCGATATTGAGACCTTTGAAAAAACGCTGGAGCGCGTGGAGCAAAAGCTGGGGCTGCAAGGTCAGCCCCGCGTGGTGGTCTTCCATGAAAAGGAAGGCCGCCGCCATGCGCACTGCGTTTGGAGCCGTATCAATACGGACGAGATGAAGGCGGTCAATATCTCGCACCCAAAACTAAAGCTCAATGACCTTTCAAAATCACTGTATTTCGAACATGGCTGGAAGCTGCCTGAAGGATTCAAAGACAAAACCAAGAAAAACCCACTGAATTTCACCCGCGCCGAATGGCAGCAAGCGCAGCGTGTTGGCCGTAAAGCATCAGACATAAAAAGTGAGCTTCAGGAGTGCTGGGCAATATCCGACACCAAAACCAGCTTCGAGCATGCTCTTCGCGAAAAAGGCTACTTTTTAGCCAAAGGCGATAAGCGCGGTTTTGTGGCTTTAGATGTATATGGCGAAGTGTATTCACTCACGCGCCAGCTTGGGCAAAAAGCCAAAGCCCTAGAAGCGCGCCTTGGCAGTGCCAAGGACTTGCCATCAGTGCAGGAAGTGAAAAACGGCATACAAGGCCAGCTTTCAAAGCTGTTTGATTCTTACAAAGAAGAATTGCGCAGCGTACACAATGAAAAGCTCAAACCTCTGCTAGCAGATAAGGCCAAACTAACCAATGAACACCGCTCGGTACGCGCCAGCCTTAAGGAATATCAGCAAAAACGCTGGCAAGCTGAAGAATTGAAGCGTTCCGCCAGAATCCGCAAAGGCTTTAAGGGCATTTGGGACAAGCTCAATGGCCGCTACTGGAAAACCCGAAAACGCAATGAACAAGAAGCATGGCAAGCACATTTGCGTGATCGTAAACAGCAAGAAGAACTGATTCAAAAGCAGTTAACCGAGCGCCAGAACTTGCAAACGCAAATCCAATTGCTGCGCGACACCCAAGAAAAAGAACGCCAAGCGCTGGTACGCGATCTTAATCATGTTGCCAAACATGAAGAAAAGTCAAAACACGCTGAACGCTCGAAAACGAATACGCAAAGCAGAAATACTCAAAATACACATGCACCAAACCGTCAAAACAAGCGTGATGACGATAAAGGCATGGATTTTGAGCCTGAGATATAAGAAAGGACAATGGCATGGCTTGTGATAAATGCGAACATTGCGGAAACCGCTACCACTGGAGCCATGCCTTTTCAAAATTTGGCTACGATGACGGCGACGGAAAAATTGGAACATCTGAAGTCGCTGAGCTACTTGAAAGCGAAGGTTATGAAGTGTGTTACGGGCGCTGGCTTGCGCACAACACGCTCATTTTTTCTATCAAAAAAGACGGCATGGAATTCATGCCGCGCAATAATTCCGCAATTAGGATCGGCTATGACGATCCGACGATTTACTTGCCTGAAGATATTCAGGCGATACTAAACAGCAAAATGCCGTTTTTGGGCGTTTTTCCTTATTAGCGCGGCGATCAAAAAACAACAGGGCTACTGTCACTTTTTAAATTCAGAGAATTACGCATTGCGCGCAGTTCTTCGGATTTCGTTGGAGCAAAATATTCTACGCCTCTAACGTAAAGCTCTACCATTCTTTGTGATGACTCGCGCACCTTTCCAGTATCTGCATGATCGTCCAAAAATTCTAACGCAGCTTTATATAGCTGATAGGGAGCCGGTTCTTCTGAAGAATATTTTTCAACATAAGGGCTAAAAACTTGGGCAAAATCATTTTTATAATCAAGGTGATCGGGCATTTCGCCTCGTAAAGATAGACTGTCTTTGTTGTACCATTCATCGATATATATGGCTGTATCGTGAGATATATCATGCAAATGATTAAATGCGGTGACGGCTCGATACGAAATCATATAGTCGGTAACATCGGCATCTTTCATCAGGTCTAGCGAGGCGTCATCGCTTCTTAACTCGCTATATAGCTCAGAAGAGCCCGAACTATCTACCGCTGTCCCATGTTCTTGCACACAATACTCTTGATTGAACCGCTCCATGGGTTGCCCATGAGCCACCTCATGAACAAGTATATTAGCTTTAAATGTATTTCTTAGCTTCTCAGTAAGCTCTAAGTCGAATTCAGGTATGCCTGTAGTTTTGCTTATTAAATCATCAATTGTCTGGTCTTTATCAGGCATAAAAATCATACAATCGCCATGCGAAGCATGAAGGCTTGCCATGTCGCCATACACGCTCGGCAAAGCTCTTAATGGCTCGACTATTGCCCATAGAAAATCAAAGTTCTTTGCATTATTAGTAAATAAAAGTGCTGACAAATGGAGAGCAGAAAGGTGGCCGTGCTCGTGATAAACCCGCATGCCATCGGTTTTCATTCCCTCTACTATTTCCAGAGGAATATCATTTTCTTGCATATATTCCTCTAATGGTGAGGAAACAAGATCAGGCAAATTCAAAAGCGCAACTTCAAACGCAACGGTTAATCCAATAGCAGCTTGAGCGCCCCTTTTAAGTGTCTTCCGAACCAATCATTTAACTTTCTCTTTCTTATAGATTTTCTTACCATCGGATTTGCATTTATGCAAATTTGTGGTGTCTTTTGCAGTTAGCCGCCAAGCCCCAAGCTTGGCGGCGCAATTTTTATCGGTCAAAACAAATCGAGCTGCACGTCATCAGGATTTTTAACACCAAACAAACACCGCGCGGCTTTAATGGTGGCGTCTCCCTGAAATATAGGCGCTTCAGATGAAGGGATGAATATTTCCCATGCCGCCCATACTTTTAAGCCCGCGCCTTCGTAATGAAGGCGTATGCTATTGCTGCAACCTGAACCGCCGCAAATACCTAATTCATAACGAACCGCTTTTGCCATGTCGGCATCATTTAGACCTGTTGCCGCTCTGGCGCTCCATCTATCCAGCGCACCGCCTGTGCAGGTTAAAGCCCGTTTTAGTGATTTCTGTTTTTCTTCGTTTGTTAAATCACGCATTTTAAATTCCCTTTCCGCATGAAGGGAACCGCCTTAGCGGTTCCAAAATACATGCACTTCCTGATAGCCTGTTTCGATAGTGAAAATATCGCCGCTCATTTCCATGTCGCGCCCCATGCGCTCATAGTCGATATAAAATTCTAAATGGCTGGGCACTTCGCTTGTTTCTTCTGTGATCTCCTGCGCGCAATCTGAGAGGCTTGCATACTCGCCTTGATAATCCTCCTCCATGGCTTTCTGAGCTTCTTCAAGCGTTGAAAAATGGCTGATCAATTCGGCGGCTATCTCGCCATGCTCTTCAATAAAACAGGCTACTTCGTGCGCACTTTCTATCCCTTCATACTCTGACAGGCGATAACTGCCGTAACCTTCAAAGTCGTGAATGGCGTATTCCTCTGCATCCTCTACAGGGCTGGATTCCAACATACTGTTTATTTGGTCTTGAATGTCGTCAATGTCTGCCGTTGCATCAATCCAAACGCCATGCAAATAACCGCTGTTATACGCTGCCAAACATGCCACATAAATTCTGATTTCTTCGCTCATTGCTTTTCTCCTTAATCTTAAAAACACATCCCCTTTTGGGGTTGAAAACCCCAGACAAAGGAGCGAGAGAAGCGAGCGTAAGATCACATGTTTTGGCGTAATCCAGACAGGGGGAACCGCCCGTCCTGCACAAGCCCAGTCTTTTTGGGCGCGGAAGGAAGGGGGATGTCTTGATGGAGACAAGTTGTGTGATATTTTGACGTTTACCCAAAAGGGGCACGTAATTATTGAATCAAGCGAACACGATCAGTGATCTCGCGTTATTGAACTTTCAGCCTAGCGCAGCGAAAACTTTCGACGCCTTTTAAAGCAGTCGAGCTTTAGCACTGTACGTCGTCAGAGTATTTTGGACACGGTGCCTAAAAAAACAAGGTGTGCTTTTGGCTCGTTGGTTTAATTTTAAGCAGCCTTTTGCTGCCAATACAATTTTTTTCTTAAATCCATAGTTTTTGCCTTAATATTGCGGCGCTGCTGCAAGATGGTTTCACCTCGCCCCAGCCACACATCTTCGGGCGTTAGATTGTTCAAGCTTTCATGATATCTCCTCGTATTGTAGTGGTTAATAAATTCACCAATGCGGCTTTCTAACTCGCTTGGCAGGTAGTAATTTTCTAGAAGTATTTTGTCCTTCATCGTGCGATGCCACCGCTCGATCTTGCCTTGGGTCATGGGATGATAGGGCTTTCCACGGGTGTGCGTCATACCGTTTTCAGCGAGCCAGCCCTTAAGCTCTCCGCTAATATAGCATGGCCCGTTATCGCTCAACAGGCGCGGCCTGTGCTTGCGACTTAGACCTGCGGCTTTGAGGCCATCCTTGAGTGTCGCAGCCACATCCGAGGCCGCCATACCAGTGCATAGCCGCCAGCTCACGATATAGCGGCTATAATCATCAATCACGGTCGATAGATAATACCAGCCCCATCCTGTGACCTTCAGATAGGTAAAGTCTGTCTGCCAAAGCTGGTTGATTGCCGTTGTAGGCTGATCAAACTTGTCCTTCGCCTTCATCACGATCCATGCCGGAGAAGTCAGGAGATCCTGGTCTTTCAAAATGCGGTAGACCGTAGCCTCAGACACGAAGTAACCTTGGCTTTCCGTGAAACGGATAGCCAACTCACGCGGTGATAACTCGGGTTCGTTAAGAGCCAGATCAACCAGAGCTTTGCGCTGTCCATCAGGTACTTTGTTCCACACAGATGTGGGGCGGGGCTTTTGATCCGCCAGTGCCTCATAACCGCCCGATAAGTAACGATCATACCAGTTATAGAAGGTTGAGCGCGAAATACCGAGCTTCTCACATGTACGGCGGATGCCAAGTGCGCTCTCCTCAACGGTGCGAATGATCTCGTATTTAGATGCAGGGGAATATCTCATATACCGTCCTCCCCAGCCAGATGACCGCTTTTTTTAAGAAGGCGGTGCTCAAGGATTTCTTCAGCCAAAGCCTCCTTCAGTTCGGAGTTTTGTTTGCGCAGCTCCTTAACCTCGCTGGTGCTCGCCTCGCGCATAGTGTCGCCTTCAAGGCGTTTCTTGCCAGCTTCCAGAAACTCACGGCTCCAGCGGTAGTACAGGTTCTGATGGATGCCTTCTTGGCGGCAGAGCTCAGCGACACTCTCCTCACCGCGAATGCCGGCCAGAACAATGCGGATCTTTTCCTCGCTATTGAATTTACGCCGCGTCTGGCGCTTCACATTACGGACGATAGCATCTGCTTCCGCCTTATGGGTTTTAGGACTTTGTTTTTTGCTCATCTTCGACTCCTTCGTCGTCTTCGATAAGCCAAAAACATCACCTTAGCAATCAAGCGCTAACTGTCCAACATGTGCTGACGGGGTACAGTTTCGCGGTGATGGATGCGGAACTGATTGGTGACGATATATTGGTTATTGGTGAGATTTTCGAAGTCAATTAAACGAACAGGCACATGGCGGTTATTCTCGCCGAAAGGCATAGTTTTCTCGCCTGTCAGCCACAAGAAGAATTCTTCATTGGCCTTTACCAGACCGATCTGATTGACCGAAATTAAAATAGCGCGGAGTTTGTAGATGACCTCATCAGCTAGTTCAGGCTTGGCTTGAATTTCTGGGTTAAGACGCAGTAACGCCTCTTTTATCTGCGGCTCAACGAGCACTTCATTAACACCACGGCCAAGTTGCTCCGAGCTTTGATATTGCCACTCGGCGCTATAAGGCTGCAAAGGTGTCTCAGCGACTTTACTCTGATTGAGATTCAAACCCGCCAATTGATTGACAATGTAATGCTCTACGCTATTTAATTCCGTAAACCCCATTTTAAAACACCTGATTGACCAGTTTCAGCAGCAAGGCTTTCCCCTCACACACTTTTGTGTTAACACTGTTTTCTGCAAACTCAATCCGAAAAACCTGTGACATCAGATGCTTTTGAAATTCTAAATCTGGTGTTGGTATTAACAACCTCTTCAAGTTGTTTGCGTTGATATTCGATTGACTCACACCTGGCGTTCGGTATTTTCTTATTTTTGAGAGACCAATAGGGGAGTTCATGTAAAAGTTAAGGTACTCAGGAAGCAGTTTACTTTTGTCGGTAACAATGCGAATCAAATAAGAAGCAAATGAGAACCTCTTTTCCTCATTAAATATGCATGTTTTTCCTACTAATTCATAACTATTGGTTCTGTTAAATAAGATGTCGCCTTGATTCAAGATGAAATCGTCAAGGTTATTGTAGTTTTCAGCAACAAACTTCAAATCATTTATATCTAGAACCCCATTCTGTAAGTTATTCATTCTAAGCACAGGAATATCGCCAGAATTTTCTAAGCTCTCAGAAATACCATATTGGAATCTGGTAGCTAGTTCACCTAATTTATGGACCGGAAAATTAGACTTTTTACGCCCAAACTCACCCAGAGAATCTACAGGAGTGTAAATAGCGCTATTGAAAAAGCTTGTTTTCCGCCGACCTAAAGAAGCCCTCAACTCAATATCTGCCTGAATACTAAGATCAATGCCTTGCAATAGATCCAAAATATCTTTTTGCTTAGACAATGGCGGCAACAGAAATTCATAACCAGATAGATCCTTCCAATTTACATATGGATTCACTGAGCCTTTTGAGTTTTGAATCGAATGCAGAGAGAACCCCTCTGACAGCATGACAAAAGGCAATAGTCTCTTATCAATTCGTTTTTCATTTGCTTTAACAACAAACGTCGTGTTTGACGTAATACCGTCAAACGGCGCAACTACAACCTTTCGTAAATATGTTCGTCTTGAACCATATAAAATATCCCCCTCTTCAAACTTTCGGATAAATGCTGGCCCAAGATACTCGTCTTTTAGCTCTCCCCATTCTCGCAAATGTAAGTCTTCTGAATACATATGCTCGCCCTTTACATAGCGAGTTAGATCGGTATTTTCGCGATCAACAGTCCCTTTTTGTTGAATTGCCACATCTCCAAACTTTACCAACTCCCAATCAGAACGGTCAATCTCAAGATCACCTGAAGTTTGCTCTAGCATTGCTTGCACTATATGCACTCCTTTAATAGGGCATTCATCGAATCTTTTAGAGCATCGCTTGCGGTGATCCAATTTCTCAACGATTCTTGAAAATCAAGTTTACTCCCTGAGTTATCACACTTGACGTAAAAATTAACATTCATGTTTCCGTTCAACTCCATAATTTCATTTAAGCTGGCAACCTTAGCGAAATGAGGAATGTCGATGAAATCTCTATATGCCTGATATAGTCTGTCGATATGGTTACCCGATAGAAAAGCTTGGCCTTTATTGTTTACAACATCATCCTTGCCGTTAATAAAGAGCACTTTGCCTTTTCTTTGATCAGGCTTGTTGGTATTTCCCACCAAGATCATCGCTTCCATCGGTGAGTTGTAAAACAAATTCGCCCCTATTCCAATAACCGCTTCTATATGATCTGTTTCTAGCATTTTTCGGCGCATCTCTGCTTCTGCATCTCGAAATAGAATTCCATGAGGCCACAGAATTGCGTACCTTCCGTTTACTTTATCTAGACTCTTATGGATGTGCTGTTGGAAGGCATAGTCTGCGCACCCTTGTGGCGGCGCACCCCAAAGGTTACGGCCATAAGGATCACTTTCGAACAGTTTCCTATCCCAGGATTTAATTGAATATGGTGGATTTGCAAGAATGACATTGAACTTCTTGAGCTGATCATTTTCCAGAAAGCCAGGGTTAGTTAAAGTATCTCCTCGAATGATTGAGAATTCTTCAATTCCGTGCATAAACATATTCATGCGGGCGATAGCTGAAGTTATTAGGTTTACCTCTTGTCCGAATAATTTTAGTGTTCTGTATTCTTTAGCTTCTTCTTTCAAATGCAGGGCACAATTCTAAAGCAAGCCACCAGAACCACAAGTAGGATCATAAACTGACTCTCCTGGCTGCGGGTCCATGATCATGGTCATTAGCTTTACTACGGTTCGATTTGTATAGAACTCGGCGGCTGTATGACCGCTATCGTCTGCAAATTCCTTTATGAGGTATTCGTAGGCATTGCCCAGTTTATCGTCAGGCACGTTGCTAAGATTCAGCTTGTGCTGGGAAAAATGCTCAATCAGATTAGTGAGCATCGCATCAGACAAGCGATCTTTGTTTGTCCAACTTGCATCACCGAAAATGCCTTCTAGCGTATCTGGGTTCGCTTTCTCAATAGCTCGCATAGCATTTTGTAAGGTGAGGCCAACGTTCACCGTTGTTTCACGCACGTCTTTCCAATGTGCACCTTCTGGAATTTGGAAGTGGTGGTTTTCGGCAAACGATGCGTATTCCATGTCGCCATCGGACTCTGCTAATGCATTTTCAAATTCTTCATCGTAAACATCGGAGATACGCTTAAAGAAAAGCAGTGGGAAAATATATTGCTTGTAATCACCAGCGTCGATGGTACCGCGCAAAGTCGTTGCCGCGCCCCACAGATAATTTTCCAATGATTTTTGATCTAGCTCTTTTGCTGACATTAGATAAAACGCTCCAACACTGATTTAAAATCCCTTTCCGCTTTCAAACTTGCTTCCCACGCTGCTTTTAATTCGGTCTCGGCTTGTTCAACACTGAGCAAATCGTCTTCAACTATTTTCTCTACATATAAAGGAATATTAAGATTAAAATCGTTTTCCTGAATATCCTTAACACATACAATTTTCGTATGATTTTCTACATCTCTATAATCACTTACCCAATCATGTATTTGCTTAACGTGTAAGGGTTCTAAATGATTCTGGGCACGCCCTACCCGGAACAGCTCTGATGCATCTACAAAAAGTACTTTTCCTTTTTTATTGACCTCTTTGTTTTGCTTAATCACCACAATGCATGTTGCCAAAGGGCTACCATAGAAAATGTTAGGCCCCAAACCAATCACAGCTTCTAGCAAATCATGCTCTATCAAATACCTCCTAATTCTCGCTTCCGCATTCGGTCTAAAAATTGCTCCGTGAGGAAGAACCACGGTCATTCTTCCCGTGCTATTCATTGATTTGACCATATGCTGAACCCAGGCTAAATCACCGTTACCTTTTGGGGGAATACCCGATACACCTCGCCCATAGGGATCATTAGCCCAATTCTCGGCACCCCAATCTTTGAGGGAGAATGGTGGGTTTGCTATGACACAGTCGAATGTTTGAAGACCATCAGCTTCGAAGAATGCTGGGTCTCTTAGAGTATCGCCACGCAGTATTTTGAAATCTTCAATACCGTGCAGGAACATGTTCATACGTGCAATTGAGCTGGATGTTAGGTTCTTTTCTTGTCCGTAGAGCTTCAGGGTACGGTAGTCTTCATTATTATGTTTGAGGTGATCAACGCACTCCAACAGCATTCCGCCTGTTCCGCAGGCAGGGTCGTAAATTGTTTCGCCTTCATGGGGATCAAGAATCAAGCCTAGTAGATGCACTACGGATCGCGGGGTGTAGAACTCTCCGGCCTTTTTATTGGTTAGGTCTGCAAAGTGTTTTATTAAATACTCATAGGCGTTACCCAGTATGTCAGGATTCGCGTTTTCTCTGCCCAATGTGTGTTGCGAAAAGTGCTCAATCAGGTTGATTAACAGGCTATCGGATAACTTATTTTTGTTACTCCATTGGGCATCACCGAATATGCCGTAGAGAAATTCTTGGTTCGCTTTTTCGATTCCGCGCAAAGCATGTTCAATGGCTTGGCCAACGTTGGTGGTTGTTTCGCGAACATCACGCCAATGGCAGCCCTCTGGAATCTCAAAGCGATGCATCTCGGGTAAGGAGGCGTATTCGGTATCGCCATCGGATTCCGCCAAGGCGGTTTGGTATTCTTCATCATATACATCCGACACACGTTTGAAGAATAACAAGGGAAAGATGTAGACCTTGAAATCCGAGGCATCTACTGGCCCTTTGAGAATCCAGGCTGCCTTCGAAAGGTATTGCTCTAGCTGTGATAAGGTTAATTTTTCACCTTGCATCTATTTTGTTTTTCCTATTTCCACGCGCTCAATTACGAACTTTTATTCTCAGATTTCTGTTCTTCAATCCAGCGATCAATATCTTCTCGCTTGAATCGCCAGCTACCACCCACTTTGAAACCGGGCAATTTGCCCGCAGCGGCCAATTTGTAGGCTGTCTTTTCAGCGAGCTTTAAGTACGCCGCGACCTCTTTCAAGGTCAAAATTTCATCAGTCATAGCATATTCTGCCCTCATAACCATAGGGGAGAATATGGGAAAATAGAGGAATCTACAACCAAAGATATTTATGCTGGCGCAGTTATATACATACGCATCCAAGGTCGCACCTTGGTCGTCCTCCACTGGCGAAACAGTGGTCGAGGTTAAGCGTCGAAACGCTTACGGCATCCAATCCGCGCAGGGTTGGTTGAGGGAGTTCATGAGGGGCTATGACATGCCCCTTTGATTGATGGGAAGTCCATGAAGGGAGAGCTAACTTCTCCATTCTGGTTGATGGGGATGCAAGGGGAGAGCAAAATCTTGCCCTTGCCCATGGGGTTCTTAGGGGTAGCTCGGAGGCTCCCATAAGTGGTGATCGAACGGCCAATCGTTCGCTGGTGCAGCATACCAATCACTATTGATTGCGCACCTGATAAGCTCTTGCCAGAGAATGATAATTCGACGCTTAGAGCGCCGCCTGAGGATAGAACGGACGGGGCAACTTCCTTCTCAAGATAGGTGCGGGGAGGGAAAAATCTCCGATTTTGTACTACACGCACACATCTTGCGGTCATCGTAAAGCCGCGCCAATAGCGGAACTTTTAATAGGTAAGGCTGAATTGCAGCAATTTATTCCTATTAACTCTTGTCTCATCTTCACGATGACGGTGTTGCTGAGGCCTGCCCCAAGGGCAGAAGTTTACTTTTTAATGCTTCGCACCCAATACCTGTTTACCGACTGCCGATATCGATTACAAGCGCGATGTTGAATCATCATCGAGGCCGTCGGATGATCGATGGCATTGCCATCAGGTCATATAGGGTGGGCTTGGCGGCCAGTCAGTTTTCCGTGGTGCTCTGCGCTACTTGCTATGCAAATCGGGAAAACTGGCTGGGGGCTTTTAGGGCTTTGAGATTTGGCTCACCTCAAAATGAGCACAATAAGCGAATTTTGGCACAACACAATAAGCGAACAGCAGCACATAAAAAAAGCAATACATATGTTTCTTTATATAGTTGAATCGCCCCGATCACTAAAAAGAAACTTATATGTTGCCAAAATTACAAAAAGAAACTAATATGTTTCTTATAGGTAAATAGCAACATATGAGTTTCATCATGGATTCATTATTAGAACAAATCAAAAAACGCCGTATCGCGCTAGAACTCAAGCAGCACGATATGATGCTGCGTGTTGGTATATCGCGCCAGCAATATCAGCGCTTGGAATCCAAGGGCAACCCTCGGCTTGATACTCTAGAGCTAGTCGCTAAGGGGCTAAAAAGTGAGTTGCTGCTAATACCACAAGAAAAATTGAATGCTGTGCTGGCGGTACTGGCCGACGATAACCCATCATCAACTGGGGCACCAACCAAGCAAAGCAAGACGGGAAGAGAACAAAGTGACCCACTGGCCGATGATCCATGGCAGGGTTTGCTGGGAGAGAATGAATGAGCACAGATAGCAATGATGAAGTAAATGTTCTACAGCTCTCAATTCATGGCGTGCTGATCGGCTATCTCGCAGGGTTTAATAATGGCCGCAATGTCTTGAGCATTGCAGACTCATTTAAAAACGATCCTGATCGTCCGACATTCAGCCTGATTACTCATCCCGCGTTTCCGAATGTGGCTAAGCTCATGGCTGCGCCATGGGCACGAAATCAACGGCTGCATCCAGTACTTTCAAACTTGTTACCAGAGGGGTCATTACGTGAGCTGATCGCACAAGGCCTGAAAGTGCATGTAGATAATGAATTTCACATTTTCTCGTATCTTGGCGAAGATTTGCCGGGGGCAATCGAAGCCATGCCAATGGAGCCTGAAGATGTTCCCGTCCTTTTATTAGAGAGTGTCCTGAGTACGCACGGAAAGGCTAAGGCGGTTAAGTTCGATAAGGTCACCCAAGAAAACAAGTTTTCCTTGGCTGGCGTGCAAATGAAATTTTCCATGAAGGAAAAGGATGGGCGCTATAACTTATCAAAGGGTGACGTGCTGGGTGACTGGATCATCAAAACGCCTTCAACCAAGCACAAGTTTGTGCCACTGAACGAATATACCGCCATGTCGCTGGCGGGGCTCGTTGGCGTTGATATTCCTGAGATCAAATTGGTTGAGCTGAATCAGCTAGACAATCTGCCACAAATTAACTTACCCGATGAAAAGCAGGCCTTTGCCATCAAGCGATTTGATCGTGAAGACAATCAACGTATTCACATGGAAGACTTCGCACAAATTCTGGTGAAGTACCCGCACGAAAAATATACTTCGGCTAATTACGAGAATATCGGCAAAGTCATTTATGACTTTTCTGGCGACGGCCTTGCCGACGCTCAACAGTTCGCAAGGCGATTGCTGGTGAATATTCTCTTGGCCAATGGCGATGCACATCTCAAGAACTGGAGCTTTCTATATCCCGATAAGATTACGCCACGGCTGTCTCCTGCCTACGACATCGTTACAACCAATGTATATATCGAAAACGAAACCCAGTACGCGCTCAATCTCGGTAAAACCAAAGAATGGTATACCGTCACCGTGGCGCATTTTCAGTCGTGGGCAGATAAGTCGGGTATTCCGTGGCGAGCGATCAAACCTCATTTAGATGACACAATGACAAAAGCGAGAGAGTTATGGCCTGAGGCTCTGAAAGCGTTACCGATGGACGAAGCGCACAAAGATACGCTCAGAGAACATTGGGTAAAACTTCATGATGAATTCAAAATTAATGCCATAAAGTAAGCCTGTTTTAAGAGTAAGCAGTGTATCAAACGCCGGAAAATTCAGAAGGAACAAAATCTTGTGTTTCTTCGGAGAAGAATTTTTTGAACTAACAAAACCATTAAAAAGGACCGAACAATGAATATGAATCAGGTGATGCTACCCGTTTCAAACATGGATGAAGCAACAGATTTTTATAGGCGAATGGGGTTCCTACAAATAGTAGATACTCCTCATTATGCTAGATTCGAATGCCCTGAAGGGCAGTCAACATTTTCTCTTTTTCTTGAAAAGAAGAAATGTCTAAATGGTAGTGTCATATACTTTGAGAATCACGAAATAGATAAATTGGTATCTGATCTCAAAGAACAAGGGTTCAAATTTGATCAAGAGCCGATGGATATGGAATATCTATGGAGAGAAGCAATATTACATGACCCATCAGGTAATAAGATAAAACTATATTGGGCTGGTGCCAATCGTCTAAATCCACCCTGGAGGGTAGAGCGAGGCGAATAAACGTGCAACCACTTACATCGCCTCACCTTAGTTTTTACACATGTATAGCTGATAGTCGAAATCGAACAAATTGCTGGCCACCGATTAAATAGTTTCCATCTTCGACAAAACCAAATCGAGTGATGGCTTTCGAGTTTGGCCTATCAATCGGTAAGAGCGCTGTTATTGACTCCAGCTTCCAATCAACAAACGCAATATTTTTGATCTTATCAAATACCTTTCTTCCATAGCCCCAAAAGTCAGGGTGGAGCACTAAGGCAAAATCTATCTCTCCGTTTTCGGGCTGCAACCCTCCCCATCCAGCAAAATTGTTATTAACTAATACAATCCAAGGGCCAATCCCATATTCTTCCCAGAGTTGCTTTTTCGACCTTAAAAATTCTCGGCAATTCTCCTCCGAAAAAGCGCCCTCCAGTAATGGCAGGTGCTTGCCTACTAAAGGGTTATTCATTAAATCAATGAGCTGTTTTTCGTACATTTCACTGAGATGAACAAATGTAATTTCTCCCACAAATTAGCTCCTTTCGTAACTTCTTCTCTCACTCATTTTTACATTTCGAAAGACTGCTGACAGGAGGTGACAGCAGTGCTCTGTTAATCTTTCGGCGCGTTTATTTATCATCCAAACCCTAACTTAAGGATATCTTTATGTATACACTTTATGGCTTTCCATTCTCACAGCACAGTCGACGTGTGGTTTCTCTATTAGAAGAGACTGGCTTAGAATACGAATTTAAAAACGTCGACATGATGAATGGTGAGCATATGTCACCAACATATTTGGAGATCAATCCAAATCATCAGGTTCCCACGTTAATTGCCGATAATGTTAAGATTCACGAGTCAAATGCGATATTACGCTATCTTTGTAGCAAGCATGACTTGGAGGCTTGGTACCCTCAGGATGCAGATCAGCGAGCGGCTGTAGATCAGTGGCTGGACTGGATTCAATGCCGTTTATCTCCCGCTGTTCTCGGTATTGTGCTTAACAAAGTATTTATGGGAGAGGACGCTGATCAAGATGCTATCAAGCAAGGGCAAGAAAAAATGGTAGAGTTGTCGCCTCTGCTAGAGAAAACCTTTGCTGATTCGCAGTTTCTTTGCGGCGCAAGGCCGACCATCGCCGATCTTGCGCTTGTCTCTAATATATTTCATCTGGGTTTAGCAGACGAACTTCCCACAGGGGAAAGCACTGGAAGGTGGTACAAGGCCATGCTAGAAATGGATGGCGTTAAAAAGTCATTACCAGAAATGTGAAAAGAGCCTTATGTCAGCGACAAGACGACTTTTTAGTATTATTCAGACCTTGCGATCGGCCAAGCGGCCGATCACTGCGCAACAATTATGTGAGCAGCTGGAGGTCTCGTTACGCACTATCTATCGAGATATTGCAGAGCTTCAGGCTCAGAACATCCCAATAGAGGGGGAGGCAGGCATTGGTTACATTTTGAGAGATGGCTACGACATGCCTCCTTTGATGCTTACGTTAGATGAGCTGGAGGCTGCGCTTTTAGGGGCTCAATGGGTTGCCGAGCGTGGTGATGAGAAACTCTCGATCGGCGCGAGAAGCTTGGTTGAAAAGCTAAACGATGTCGTACCTCAGCACCTAAAAAAAGTCGCTGATTCTTTGGTTGTTGTAGCCCCCTGCCTTACGCCTATCATCTCCGATACGATAGACTCCGAGGTTTTGCGTGAAGCAATGCGCTCGCGAAAGAAAGTCAAAATAGAATATACAGATGGAGCTGGCAAGGTTAGCCAGCGAACTATTTGGCCTTTTATGCTTGCCTATTTCGAAACGGTTAAACTCGCTGTCGCATGGTGCGAAAAACGAGAAGGATTCAGGCACTTTCGCACGGACAGAATAGTGGATATGGAGGTTTTAGAGGAACAGTTTCCTGCTACAACCCAACAGCTTAAGCAGGACTGGTGGGAACAGGAAAAAGAAAAGCCACGTGTTTACGCAAAAGATAGCCTAAGTTAGCAGCAAAATTAAAACTCTAATCTCGATCAGCCAACGCATCATAAGCGCTAACTTCCTTGTAAAAAACTCATTAAAATCTATTGACCTATCTACTGCTTTACAGTTTAAGGTGCTTACAGTCACTTCCTAGAAGGTATAACTCTCTGTATACAATATCAGAACTTGCAAGCAAAGTTGGATTATCAAGAACCACTCTTCTTTACTATGAAAAGATTAGGTTGATCTCTGGCGACAGACAACCGAATGGCTATCGAGTATATACCGAGAAAGATTTACAGCGAATCTTGTTGATCCAAAAATTGCAATCTGGTGGTTTGACACTGAAGGAGTGTAAAGCATGCCTTGAGGAAAAAGTTGATAAAGCGCTATTGCTGGAGCGTTTAACAGCACTTGATAAAGAGATTGAGCAAAAACAGCAGTCTAAAAAGTTGCTTGTGGCCTTAATCGGTGAAGGTGACACCAAAGCGTGGCACGAAGACTTAAATAAGCGGGCACCTGATGCTCATTTAGAGTGGTTATTAACTCAGGGTTTTAGCGATAAAGAAGCTCTACAACTGAAGTGGTTATCAAAGAATATGAACGAACACGACTTATATATGAATGATTTCATGAAGATTTTTGAAACACTAGAGCGATGGGGGCCAGGTAGTGAGGAAGATACCAAAAAAGCATTACTCGCTGTACCAAAATTGCCAGAATCCATTCTGGAGATAGGTTGCGGTAAAGGGCTTTCTACTGAAGTATTGGCAAAATGTAGTAACGCAGAGATTACAGCCTTGGACAATGAGCAATCAGCTCTTGATAGGCTGGAGCAGCGCTTTGCGCAACAATGTCTGGTTGACCAACTCAACACGGTTTGTGCAAGCATGACGAAGCTACCTTTTCCAAAAAACAGTTTTGACCTTCTATGGGCGGAAGGAAGTGCCTATGTAATCGGAATAGAAAATGCATTGGCGCAATGGCGTTCTGTAATTAAAAAGCACGGGTATTTAATGCTCAGCGATATGGTCTGGCGAACATCGACTCCGAGCTGTGAGTCAATTGAGTTTTGGGAACAAGAATATCCGGATATTCAACTGGTTCAGACCAGAATTAATCAAATGAAAAAAGCCGGTTATCAGGTTATTGATCACTTCCCACAAAGCGAAAGCGCATGGCTAAACTACTATACGCCATTGGGGAAGCGACTAAGCGAGCTAGAAGAGGATTTGGCAGATAGCTCCGCATTCAAAGATGTACAAAATGAGGTGAAGATTTGCACTCAATTTGGTCATGAGTTTGGCTATCACATGTTCATTCTAGAAAAATTCAATTCTTAATCCCGTATTTGTGTTTTCGACGCTTAGACATCTAAGCGTCGTAACGCCTCAAAATCCTACCTTTTTGACTGAGTAAGCTAGCGTTGCGTTTCATTTAACGGCACATTGTCTTGACATTAATAGTAGATCGGTCTAATAATAAATAACAAAAGTCGAACTACTCATCTGTCTTATCGACTTTTTCGACCACAACGTAATGACCGTGAGGCTAAGGAAATGAAAAAATTAGAGGGCAAGGTAGCCGTAGTAACAGGCGGGAATAGCGGTATTGGTTTTTCGGTAGCAAAGATGTTTTCTGATCATGGCGCTAAGGTCGTTATATTTGGTCGCGATGCAGAGTCCCTGAAGGACGCAGACATAGCTCTTGCTGGGGAAAGCATGTTTATAAAAGGCGATGTCTGTTCTCAGGATGACCTAGAGACATTGTTTCGGAAAACACGGAACCACTTCGGCACCATCGACATTGTTGTCGCTAACGCGGGAGGAGCCATAATGCAGCCATTTCTGGAGGTTACAGAAGAAGACTTTAATTATCAGAGTGATGTTAATTTCAAAGGCGTATTTTTTACGCTTCAAAAGGCGGTTCCATGTATGAACGATAGTGGAGCGGCCATTATCGTATCATCAAGTGCTAACTGCCGAGCTGTACCGGGCATGAGTGTCTACGGCTCAGCCAAAGCTGCTGTAAGAGCACTTGCCCGAACTTTAACCCAGGAGCTCGCACCTCGAAAAATACGTGTAAATGTTCTTACTCCTGGCCCAGTCATGACAGCGGCGTACAGTCGAACGGGTCTGTCAGAGGAAGAGATCGCCGATTTTCAGGCACTGCAAGCGTCCCAGATCCCGCTTAAGCGAATTGGACAGCCAGACGAAATAGCAGCAGCTGCACTATTTCTCGCTTCATCGGACTCTTCTTTTGTGGCTGGGGCTGAACTGGTTGCTGACGGTGGCATGACACAGATCTGACATTAGGATTATCGATACTTTCCCAATTTAACCTGACAAATGATGATCAAAACAGATGGCTAGAACACGAGATATAAAAAACTACGACGACGCAAAAACGCGCTTACTTGACACAGGAATGTCACTAATACGCTCTGAAAGCTTCTCAGGTATTGGCATTAATGACGTCCTTAAAAAAAGCGGCGTACCGCGAGGTTCTTTTTACCACTATTTCAAAAGTAAAGAGGCGTTCGGTCTAGAAGTAGCCCAGTACTATCATGGCTTGCAAATAGAGGGCGCAAACCAGGTATTAAATGATCAAACCCTCACTCCTATAGCTCGCCTGGAAGCTTTCTTTAGAGGCGCTAGCGAAGAATTTAAAACTCGCAATTACGCAGAAGGTTGCTTGATGTGCAACCTATCAACTGAGTTAGCAGACACAAATGATGAGTTTCAGAAAATACTCAAAAAACATTGGGCGGAGCTCTCGTCGGAAGTTGCAGACTGTTTAGCGCATATTCAGCTTGGTGATATTGGTTTAGGCCACCTGACAAATATAGAAGCTGCGGATTGGCTTATGAACGCTTGGAGTGGCGCATTGGTGCGCATGAAAGCGGAGCGTAGCGAAGCCCCACTGCAACTCTTTGAAAAAACCATATTTAACATTAAGAAAGGAACACGCAAATGAGTAAGAACATATTAATCACCGGAGCAAGCCGAGGAATTGGTTACTTGACAGCCAAAACACTTGCCAAAGGAGGCCACCATGTCATTGCATCTATGCGAGATATTAAAGGACATAATGCGGCTATTGCTACCGAGCTTGCTGGCTGGGCGGTAGAGCATGGTCATTCTCTGGAGGTAGTAGAACTGGATGTTACGTCCGAAGGTTCCGTAGATTCCGCGATACAAGCTTTGGAAGAACGTTTAGATATTGATGTGCTTATTAATAACGCAGGCATTATGCCTTGTGGCATCACAGAGGCTTATACGCCTGAGCAGGTTTCAGCATGCTTAGATGTAAACGTTGTCGGTGTTGCTCGCACCTGTAGAGCCGTTCTCCCGCACATGCGTGAACGAAAATCAGGGCTTCTAATCCATATAAGTTCAAGTTCCGGTCGGCTTGCGATGCCCTTCTTTGGGTTGTATTGCGCGAGCAAATGGGCACTCGAAGCTATGGCAGAATCTATGCATTATGAACTCGCCAGCTTTGGCGTGGAGTCCATAATCGTTGAGCCTGGTGGTCATGGTACTGATCTGATCCAAAGCCCTCCCGCCCCATCCGATACACGCTGCATAGAGTCATATGGTGATATCGCTAAGGCGCCAGCGAATATTGTGGACATGTTCCAAGGCGTATTTGCCCAAGGGGATAAAAGTACCGACGCACAAAATGTCGCAGACCAGCTTGCAGAACTTGTCGACATGGAAGGCGATCGGCCAATACGCACGACAGTTGGCCATAATATGGGGGTTGACCAGATCAACACGCGAGTCGCGCCAGTGCAAGCTGAGTTTATTCGTTCATTTTTACCGATGGCAGGCATAGAAGCACAGGATAACAGATTGTTTGTTTCGGCAACGATCACCTTAAAACCTGAATACTACGACGAAGGCTTAGCCGCCCTTGAATCTATTATTCCTCAAACACTCAATGAGCCGGGCTGCCATGTATTTTCTCTCATGAAAAATAAAGAGGGTAATGGGGCGCTTCACCTTTTCGAATGTTTTGAAAATGAACAAGCCTTGCAGCTGCATTATGAGCAAGACTATACCAAAGCTGTTTTTGCTCAATATGAAGAGTGGTTAGAGAAACCCGTTGAAGTAACAAAGATGCTCGCATCCTCTTCGGTAACTTCGGCACAGTTTTAGTTCTCCAATGACCTTGCTATCGTCCCGCTTACCTATGTGGATTGTTAATAAAATGACTGATCGAAAAAGCAGTTTGGCATTTGTATTTATTGCAAGTCTCCTGGTATCGGGAATGGCAGCAGGTGCACAGCCAACCCCTGCCAAGGAGAGTATAGATATGAATTTGTACAAGCGAGGTTTACAGAACCTACAAAAAATCTCCCCAAGCACGGAAGGTACGCCCTTAACAAATGGCATGCCTTCCGCTCTGGCTGAGCACTTTATCAGTTTTCTTTACGGCGAAGTTTATGAATCCATAAATCTTTCGCCTAAGAATAGAGAACTGGTATTGGTGGCTGGGTTGATCGCAATGGGTGAGAAGACAACTGAGTTAAGCGTTCATATTAATGGTGCACTAAATTCGGGCTGGTCAGTTCTGGAGATGCAGGAGGTGATGCTGCAGATGTCCGTTTATTCGGGCTTGCCATCTTTTGTAAATGGAATGAATACACTAAAAGAAGTGTTAGATCAGCGTAAACAAAGAGGTATAACAGATGTAACAAGCCCACCCTTAGCCTCTAAGCAAAAAACAGAAAAATCAAGGCTAGAGATTGGCTCTAATCAGCTCGAGAAGTTGCAGGTCATAGAGGCTAAAGCGCTTCAGGACGCATATAAAGATGTTTCGCCTAACTTTGCCAAACATGTTATTGAATATGCGTTTGGCGAGATATTGTCGAGACCGACGCTAGACTACCAAACGCGAGAAATGATCACGATTGCGGCGCTCACTGCAATGGACGCAACAAACCAATTAAAGTTTCATATACAAGGTGCACTAAACCTTGGAATCCTCTCAAGAGAGATTGCCGACATTATTATTCTGGTGGGAGCCTACTCAGGCTTTCCTTCAATGGCAAACGCAACAAATGTTCTAAAGGAAGTACTCAATGAACGAAAGTAACACGACGAGAAGCACTGCCTGGTAATTCAGAGAGTGCGAATGAGAAACCGAGTAAGTCAACAATCGCCAAATACATATTTTCAGGAGTTTAACTATGCCAAATGTACTTATTGTTGGAGCAGGAACAGGTTTAAGTGCTTCGTTAGCTAGATGCTTTAGAAAGGCGGGATACTCGGTTTCTCTTGCCGCGCGCAATACTGTAAAACTCCAAGAGCTTGCCCATGAAATAGGCGCACAATTATTCACCTGTGATGTGAGCGAGAAAAGTGATGTACACACGCTATTTGAAGAATTGGATAACCACAATTTTATGCCTGATACCGTAATCTACAATGCGGGAGCATATACCAGAGGCCCTATTACCGAAATTGATACAGATATCACAAAAGAGACGTTAATGATTAATAGTTTTGGGGCCTTATTGGTAGCACAGCAAGCAGCCAAACGAATGCTTAAAAATGGACGAGGAGCGATGCTGTTTACCGGTGCCTCAGCGGGTATTAAAGGCTTCTCTCAATCGGCCCCTTTTGCGATGGGTAAATTTGCGCTTCGAGGGTTGTGTCAGAGCCTGGCAAGAGAACTCGCACCTCAAAACATACACGTTGCGCACTTTATCATTGACGGCCTTATTTACTCTGCCGACAGGGGGGCCCCTTATGATGATCCAGCAATCACGCTGAATCCTGACGAAATTGCGAAAACCTATCTTTATGTGTCAGAGCAAGAACGTAGTGCTTGGACTTGGGAGTTAGAACTCCGCACTAATACCGAGAGCTTTTGAGCTATAGGCCACACTATGACGACCCACAAATTACTTTTATTCAGCGCAATTATAGCTTGTCTATTAATCTCAAGTTGCTCATGGATTACACAAGATCATTATTTTTCAAATAATGATCCTTCATCTCCATGGAAAAGTCTATTTAGGCATGGCGTCCCATCCAACAAAACAGAGGGCTACCCAGATACATCATTAGCCATTTTAGAAAGAAGTGACGTTAAACTAGTTGTGGATGTTAGCTATCAAGAAGTGACATTTTCGGGACCCATGTTTCTGCCTATTTTCCCTCACCTTTTTTCTTCTGAATCAGACAACGAATTAATCGTTAGGGTTACGATTGATAGTGACAATGAACACGTCGTGTTGCCGCCAACTAATTGGCAGCTAACTGATCTAAACAATGATTCTACCTACACCCCAATTGATAGTTCTGAACCATCAAAAACAACAGCTACGAAATTACTATGGGCAAGGTTTCCCGTATCAGAATCATCGCTACAACGCATAGAGTTAGACTTTGGAACAGCTATGAAGAATGAGCAAGTTATAGATATTCCAAACTTACGTTTAACTCGTGATAAGGGTGATTGGCGCATCAATCATTTTTCATTTTAGATTCTCATGTAACGAACCATTAAACTGACTTGGTCGATAGCACGGCAAGCGGAGCTTCAGCCAATTGATTTAGGTGTCCTTACACTCAAAATAGCCAGACTGAATCAAGTCATCTGTTTCACTGATTCCTGGAACGATTGTTGCCCAACCTTCAGTTACAGCGTTTCTGAAAATCGATACTTCTTGATGTTCCTTAGAATAAAACCATTGACTAGCCGCCGCGAAGTTCTTGAACTTGTAAATCACCATATTTGGAAAAGTACTTCCTTCAATGGTTTTTACTGGGCTGCCGACAATAACTTCTGCTTCATATTTCTCGTCAATAGGTTTAACAAGCTCAGTGAGCTGATCAATTTTGCGGCGATCAAGTATTTTATAATTAAAGATTACATATGCTGACAAAACTAGCTCCTTTATCTTCTGCAAATTTTGATCGCAAATGCGACACATTGAAGCAGGGAGGCCCTCATAGTCGCCTAAAACCAGCGTGAGATCACTACGCTGACATTTAAGCTTGTATGTCAATGTTGGGTTGCCTTGCCTTACCCTGCAATTCTATCAAAGAGCTTAATCCTCTTTCGTAATGTTCTAGCGCCTGCCTGTTTTATTCTGTTGGCGCTAGGGTCTTCCGATATGTTATGGCTTTTTCGAAATATTCAATAAAGTTAATTTTATTCTCATATACAGCATCCGCTTGAGCTTTAGTGTCTTTGGTTATATCTAAGCCCCCTTCAGGAAGGATAAGCGGTGGAAAATCTATATCGATTTCACCAGATTTCCAAAGGGCATCGAACTCGCTACGGGATATATTGGTGAAGTCATAATTTCTTTGGCTGATTTCTGCCGTTTTGAGGATAGTTTCACCAAATTCGGCGGCAATATCTTGCCCGTTAGAACTCCTTTGCGCAGAAGCGCTACTCAAGCTCGCCTTAAAAGCTCGCGGTGTTACCTACCAGATTGTTGCTAACCATATTGGAGTTTCAGAGCAAACGATCAAGCGACTGTTTAAGGAAAAAGATTGCTCTCTTAGCCGTTTAAATGATGTGTGTGAAGCTATCGATATCTCTTTGTATGATCTACTGGATGTCGCGCGGGAATTCTCTGAGTCTATGACGAGTCTTAATGATGATCAGCAAATATGGTTAGCTATGAACCCATCACACTTTCATTTTTTGTTCTTTTTGACCTCCGGCTATGCTTTACCAGATATTCAAGAAAAGTATCAGTTAAGTGAAGCAACTCTATTTCGCTATCTAAGAGATTTAGATCGACAGAACTTTATTGAATTGTCCGCCCAAAATCAGTTTCGGCTGAAGGTGGAAGGGAAGCTCCTTATGACACTTAACGGTAAACTGAGCAAGTTGGTACGTTTTCGCAATCATGATTTCCTTGATTATGTCTTTGATTATCACGATGACGTAAACACGTGGTTTTCCAGTTCATTTCGCTTTATGTCTGCGGATACGCTAAAAGCTCTACACTCTGATATGGAAGATATAATGAAGCGTTATCGTAAAGCGGCTTACCAAGATGAAAGTATATTACCCAGAGAACGGCTGCTCCCGATAAAATGGTCAACTGTGGCTGCTTCTTTTGATATTTGCGGGGAGTGGCCACTAGAAACCTATATAAATTGACTTGGTCGGGACAGTAATTATTTGCGACTAAGTGAGTGCGGATTGTATCAGAATTAGCAGCCACACAAATGGCTCTTCGAGAATCTTTTAGCTTAGTTTTATCCGTCCCGGAGTAACGCAGGCAATTTGATGAAATTCTCTTGTCATATGCGCCTGGTCGCTATACCCGAATAGGAATGCAACCTCAGCTAGGTTCGCTTTGCTATGTGTGCGTAGAAAATCTATCGCGGCTTTAGCCCTCAAGATTCGCTGATAGTGTTTTGGTGTGATTCCTAACCATAACCTGAAATGGCGCTCAATTTGTCGTTGGCTCATATTGATTTGAGCGCTCAATGCCGCCAGCGTCTCGACTTGCCCGATCAGCTTAAGAGCCTGCTCTAGACTATCAGGAATCGTATTAACCGCTTTCAGGGTATGGGCTGCCCACTGGTAAATCGCTTTAACCCTGCTTTTATTATCTTTTTTTATGCGTAGCTCAGAATAGATCTGATAAAAGCTGTGATGATCTTGCTCGGGGGTTAACAGGGTCGGTTTATCGTAATGCTGCATCATAACACTGTAGCCAGCTGCTGGATGAAAGCGAATCCCTGCAAGCTTCGCCCCAGACGTAAAAAGCACATTACCGGCCTTGCTTTTTACGGGTAACATAATGACCCCTTCCGTTAGGGTCTCATTGTCAATAGTAACCTCTCCGGACAAATTAAAAATAACGCCACTGCCAGCATCTGCATGGAGTGTTTTCTCCAGTGGCGAAGCTTGTATTACAGAAGCCGACCACACCCCTTGTACTAATGTAGATAGCGGAGGTCTTGGCTTTGATATTAAAAGCTGAAGGCTATTTTTATACGATTTATCCAGGTTTATAGCTTCCCACCTCAGGTCGAAACGTTTTAGCAATGCGATTCCAATTATTAATTGCATTAATTGCGATGGTTAAATCCACCACGGCTTTCTCACCTAAACATTGAACGGCTTTCAGGTATTCATTATCGTTAATGGATTTACCTGACGTTAAGCGTTCGCCCCAATCCAACGCAGTTCTTTCGATTTCGGTATAAAATGGCATGTCACGCCATGCACTAAGGCCAATCATACGCTGCGAAGTCTCTCCCGCACTCGCCAGATCTTTACTATGCATGTCTATACAAAAGGCACATTGGTTAATCTGAGAGACTCTCAGTTTAACCAGCTCCCATACCTTTTTAGTAAGTGTACCAGAGTCTTCAAATTGACTTTTCAAGTAGTCTTCAAGATTCATTAGAATTTGCATTGCTTGCGGGGATGCTTCGAAATAGTTGGTCCGCGGAGTCATCTTCCTACCCTCATATAATTTGAGATGGCAGGATAGCGAATATCTTTAATCAAGTTATTGAATATTTTCGACATACGTCCTGATCCGGCAAGCTAAACTGTATCATTTGTATATGACCTTACATTGAAACTCGCCCGCAGCCACGAGGAATCCCAACGAATACGTTTTTCCTTTGGCGACAGAAATTTGGGAGAAACAACAACCGGAACACCCAGATCTAGGTGCCGAGAAAAGAGTTGAGCGTTAACCGCTCCTTTCAGCCCATTATTCAGCATAGCGGTGACCGCAACAACATCTTTACATGATGGACATTGCCAAAATGTAGCCTGCTCCGATCCTTGTTTAATCTGAATAAGAGGCGCTCTCGAAGCCACGAGCAGACTCCCACCCCTATCAGAAATATAGGTGATTCGATTGGACTGGCAGAACTCACAATCACACGCACGTAACTCATAGCCTTCGATGGAATTTGGTAACGAGAGGCTAATCTTTACATTCCCACATAGGCAGTTAGATAAATAATTTCTTGGCATGTCGCTCCTTGATTCACAAGTCGTATTTACTTGCTCATAAACCCCCAAAGTTACAACAAGTAATGTGAGTCCAGTTGCTCTTTTTCTGCCCAAATACAGCATTGATATATGTACCCTTTAGAGCACTGGATAGGTTAGTCTATTTTTTTCTTGACCATATTAGGATGCTTGTCCTAGTATGGTCAAGTAACTTTTCCAGGTACTGAACATGGCTAGTCGAACCCGAGACAAGATAATTGATATGGCAGATAATTTATTCTACCAGCAAGGTTTCGAGAATACGTCGTTTGCTGACATAGCGAATAAGGTAGGTATCTCAAGGGGAAATTTCTACCACCACTTTAAGAGTAAAGACAGCATACTTGACGCTGTTATTAAGAGGCGATTAGCAAATACCGAGAAAATGCTAACTGACTGGCATGAGTCAGAGAACTCCGCCGAGGCTCGCATCAAGTGCTTCATTAACATTTTGCTAATGAATCGCGCCAAAATAAAGCTATATGGCTGTCCTGTAGGCTCTTTAACGACGGAGTTGGGCAAGCTTTCTCACCCTTTACTGAGCGATGCGAATAAGGTATTTACATTATTTAAGCGCTGGCTGACAACACAATTTAAAGCACTGGGGTACGATGATGTAAATGCTGAAGATCTAGCTATGCAAGTGTTGGCTCGCAGCCAGGGAGCTGCGATTGTGGCAAGCGCGTTTCATGATGAGAGCTTTCTTTATAAAGAAGTCGAAGCATTCAGTCTGTGGTTAGATGATGTCAACTAACAATATATCGCAATTGATACAATATTAATTAGGGTGGAGTGATGTTTATAATTTTTTTAAAGTTTAGTGAGAATAAGGCAATGGCAGCTGAATTTATGGAAGCTCATAGCGCCTGGATTCAGCAAGGAGTGGATGACGGTATTTTTCTTGTCGTGGGCAGTTTAAAGCTCCAGGGTGGTGGCTGTATTGTTGCCCACGAAAACAATCGTGAATTATTAGAACAACGGGTAAATGACGATCCTTTTGTTCAGGAGAATATCGTTAGTGCGGAGATTATTGAATTTACCCCTTCACGTGCTAAGAAAGAATTAGATTTCCTAATCAAGTAGAGTCTCAACGAAGGAGCGTTTTATGACGAATACATTTGTTGGTGTCGATGGAAAGCAGCGTTGTTCTTGGTGCAGTGCTACAGAAGATTACATTGCCTATCATGATCATGAATGGGGCTTTCCTGTTTCTGATGATTATCGTCTATTTGAGAAAATTTGCCTGGAAGGATTTCAATCTGGGTTAAGTTGGCGAACTATTTTGACTAAGCGCGAGAGCTTTAGGAAGGCCTTCAAACAATTTGACTTTAATAAAATTGCAGAATTTTCAGATAAAGATATCGAAAGATTGTTACGTAACGAGAAAATTGTTCGCCATCGAGGAAAGATAGAAGCAACAATAAATAATGCAAAGCGCGCTAAGGCAATGGTTGAAACCGAGGGATCACTAGCGGCATTCTTTTGGCGATATGAACCAGAATTCGTTGCACAACAACCTCAAAAGGTATCTACATCTCCCGAATCTATCGCTCTTTCAAAGGAGCTGAAAAAACGTGGCTGGAAATTTGTTGGACCAACAACGGCGTACGCATTTATGCAAGCCATGGGACTGGTCAACGACCATACTGAGGAATGCTTCCACCGAAATAAAGTGATACAAGCGCGCAAAAGATTTAAGAAGCCCGTGTAGAAATTTGTAAACCCTGTTAAATGCAGAACGATTGCACAGGAAGCAGATTTAGCCTCCCAACACTTTTTCATAGCGACCTCAAAGCAGATCGACATCTATCACTCTTTCAAAATAGCTGAAAACACTCTCACTGGGAGTGTATTACTTTTGGCTGCTAACAAAGATTACGAAATCGCTCGCACGTCCGTAGCATGCAGCTGGAGAAAGGTTAGTATGGTGTTAGAGGTCACAAGGTCTTTCTTAGTAAGTTGGACAAGCTCTTCCCCAGATTATCGCACTTCAATATCCCGCCGTGACATGGAATTACAATCGTAGGAGCCAGTTCTGAAATTTTCGTTTCAACCCATGTCCTGAACAACTCACTGTCTCGCACTCCATATCTTGGAAATGTACCAAGCAGTAATGGCTCTTGAGTAAATTCGCCTACTGCTGTTGGCTGAGCGGTAAAAGCATCAGTAACAATCCAGATCACTTCGCCTTTGTTCTTAATCTGAAGCCATATTTCGCCGGTTTTCAACCCATCAGGTTCAAGTAATTCAGTATTGTCCGGCAAGTTATTTTCTAAACTTCCCAATCCTCCAAATTTCAATTTTGTTATCTTCGAAAGTCGGGGTAACGCTGTGGTCGAGCAGACGAGATTAGCGTTTGGAAAAAACCGAAAATATTCGGCAAGCCCTTTATTGTGATAATGGTTAGGGGCCAAAAGATTTGACACATCACCCAATATCGATAAGCTTTCCCGTGCAGCGTCACCTAATCCAGCGACCGGACTATATAGGAGCATACTGCGATCGCTTAAGCGATACGCTGTACATCGTAATTTTCCAGTCTGAGCCGTATAGACTCCTTTAACACCTGTGAGTGCGTGAAAAATTGGTGATTTTTCTTTCATATCAGCCTCAATATTCTTAGACATACCTATGCAGATATAGTCTGATCACAACCCAACAGATCGCATCACAAGGACTAAGTCTTCTTCTGTTTATAGTGCGTAGCAGCTTTGGCACGATTCCCACACACTTCCATACTGCACCAGCGGCGCTTTTGCGTCCGAGATATGTCTTTAAATACAAGTACACAGTCGGCCCCTTCACACTTACGTATTTTAGTAGCTGGGGTTGTGGTCAGTAAATCGGCCGTACTGGTTGCGATCTCACCCAAAATAGAAGAAAGCGTCCGGTCGACCTCTGCGGGCTTAAGGCAAAAGCCGCTATCTTCGCACTCCAGCTGTTGCACTCGTTTTCGGCGTAAGAGATAGCTATTAAATACAGACAGTGAAGCCGTTGGCGCCTCATCGCCTCGCCGAAAAGCGGTGATCAACCGCGAGATCGCCTCTCGAAGCTTATGGACTTGCTTGAGGTCTTTTTCGTCAATGTTGCTATCAAAATCGATACCAGCAGTGGCAAGCCAGCTTACTAGTTGCTCTGGCGTACTCAACAAATCAACCTGTACGCCCTGCAACACAATCCGAGTATTGACGAAGTCCAGCGCTAGATTGTTACCCACAAATTGAAACGGTAGTGTTGGCATGTTTTTCGTCCCATCCATCTGCTGCTCCTTCGGCGTGACGCCCCTTCCGATACTCAGTCGGGGTTGCTCGCAAAGGCGGCAGCCGTGCTATTAACGAGTCAAATAATACTAACCACTATATATAATGTTGACAGGTTATTCCATGCCAATTATTCTAACCTCTCTAGATACGTTAAGCAGGTTATAAATAAGAGGGGCCACACTTATGAAACATCCAGCAACTACTCCCACCCTAAACAGCAGCAACTTTAACGAAGCACGGTATGGTTACGAAACGGTCGGTGATCATCAAATCTTCTTCCGCGAAGCGGGTGACCCTGAGAACCCAGCAATCGTGTTGTTGCACGGTTTTCCCACTTCATCCCATATGTACCGCAATATTATTCGGATGCTGTCGAATAACTACTATCTCATTGCGCCCGACTACCCAGGATTTGGTGAGAGCGACTGCCCAAGCCGCGAGAGCTTCTCGTATACGTTCGACAATATCGCCGAGATCGTTAACCAGTTTTTGGAGCAACGGGGTATTAATCAATTCTCGCTGTTTATTCAGGACTATGGTGCGCCAATCGGGTTCCGCATTGCTACTGAACACCCTGAGAAGGTAAAAGCTATTATCACGCAAAACGGAAATGCCTACGAAGAGGGCATCAACCGAGAAACCTGGGAGCCGATTATTCAGTATTGGGATCGACGAAAACCTGAGCTAGAGGAGGCGATTAAAACCAACATCTTTAGTCTTGAGGGTATTAAGTGGCAATATACACACGGCACTCGTAATCCAGACGGTATTGCACCAGAGAACTGGAATGTTGATTTCATGAAAATGTCACGACCAGGACAGCACGAAATTCAGCTCGACCTGTTCTTTGACTATCAAAACAATCTAAAACTGTACCCAGTTTGGCAACAATACCTGCGTGAGCACCAGCCACCAGTGCTCGTGGTGTGGGGTGAACACGATGCATTTTTCCCTGCTCCAGGAGCGGAGGGCTACAGGCGAGACCTAAAAAATGTAGACTACCACATTCTCAATACCGGACATTTCGCGCTTGAGGAAGAAGGACCCTTCATTGCCGAAAAAATTCGCGCTTTTCTCGCACAGATTCCTGCGTATTCAAAGCCTTATAAGGGGTAAATCTAATGCGAGCCATAGTCATTAAACAGCACGGGGGTGCGGGCAGTCTTGTTATTGAGGAGAGGTCCGATCCAGAACCACAGCTCGGATATATTACAATCGAAGTAAAAGCTTTCGGGATCAATCACGCGGAAATCTATTTTCGCGAAGGCGCGTGGGGAGATGTCGCTGAGATTAGCGGTATAGAATGCGTGGGTATTGTGAGGGCCGATCCGAGCGGCGCGCTCAGGTCTGGCCAAAAAGTCCTTGCCATCGTCGGCGGTATGGGGCGTAATCTTAGTGGCAGCTATGCCGAACTAACAAACGTCCCTATCTCTAATGTTGCCGCAATTAACACGGATCTTTCTTGGGAGGCTTTCGCGGCCATTCCCGAATCCTACGCAACCGCTTGGACTTGTTTGATCGGTATTTTATCGCTAACTAAAGGCCAAAAAGTGCTCATACGCGGCGCTACTTCTGCACTCGGACAGGCCGCGGTGAACATTGCCAATCATGCCGGTGCGCAGGTTATTGCGACGACACGTAATTTTGATCGTATAGCATTGCTGAAAGAACTGGGGGCTGATCAAGCAATAATAGACCGCCCGGATCTGTCGGAACATCTCAAACAAGAGCACCCAGACGGACTAGATTCAGCTCTCGATATTGTTGGAAACACAACTGTGCTGGATTCCGCTGCAACGCTGAAACGCGGCGGACAGGTTTGTCTAGCGGGATTCCTCGGTGGAGGCGGTCCGCTGGAATTCGAGCCCGTGTTTCAACTTCCCAGTGGGCGGCTCCTTAGCGTCTTTGCCAGCGCTGTGGCGACTGGAACGCCTGATTTTCCTTTGTCGGAGATTCCGTTCCAGAACATTGTCGACCGAGCTGCCTCAGGCGTGTACAGCGCAAAACCTGTGAGGGTGTTTGAGTTCGATGAGATTCAGGATGCACATCGCTTATTGGAGTCGGGAACAGCTGGAGGCAAAATCGTTGTACGTATCTAACCGAGCTAGAAACTAATACATTGGATTAGAACTATGGAACTTGAACTCATATCTAAACGTTTGCTATTGCGACCATTAACAGAGTCTGACGTTGCTTGGTATAGCAAAATGCTGACCGATTCCGACGTTGTGCGGTACATTTTCCCTACCACGCCACTGGAGATTGACGTCATCAATAAGATGCCGCACTTCCTGAAACGGGGAGATGGTGGTCGTATTGGTATTTGGGTGATTGCCGATCGACATTCGAATAGCTGTTTGGGTTCCATTTTTCTTCTGCCATTACCGATCGAAGATAAAACCAATTGGAACCAAGCAGCAGATAGAATATCACCGGATTGTGAAATCGAGCTTGGTTATACGCTTACACAAGCCTCATGGGGGAAAGGAATTGCGACCGAGGCTGCAAATCGTCTCTTGAAATTTGTCTTTGAGGAAACCTCACTGACGGAAGTGGTCGCCGTGATTGACCCAAACAATCACGCGTCACGCAAAGTCCTTGTTAAAGCTGGTTTTTCGGAAGAAGGTCTACGGCGAGCGTATGGAGAAGAGCTACCTGCATTTCGTATTAATCGTGATGCACTGCGACTGATAAACACTTAAAGCAAAAAAGCAGAGGCTCGCCTCTGCTTTTTACAGCACAGCTAGAGAGCTAGATTTTTAGCTTTGCTCAATGCACTTTGAAAATCCTGCTCAGGATCAGAGGTTACAAGGGATGGCTGAAGGCATACGCTCTCTATGTTGCTAATCCCGATCATGTTCAGCCACCAAGATACGTAGGTCGAGTGAAAATCACTGCCGTATTTTGCTTCAGCGCCTGGGAAAAATACCCCAGAGGTATAAAAAACACTCGCTTTTTTGTTTTCTAACAAGCCGAAGTAGCCTTGTTCTGGACTGAACCCGAAAAGTAATCCTGGCTGAGTAATAATGTCGATATATTGCTTGAGCTTATACGGAACTCCCCCATTCCACATAGGAACAGCGAATACAATATGATCGGCATCCATAAATTGTGCTGCAATCTCTTCGATACGCGTCCACTCAGTTTTTAAGCCATCATCCATATCGCCAACTCCGAAAAAGGTCATTTTCGCAGCCGCCTTATCCCCATCAAATTCAGGGAGATCTGCCTTCCATAAATCGAGCGTGCTCACGACTAACTCTGAATCTGAAGCTCGCTTCTCTTCAATGAATGCTTCAGCAAGCAGATTGGATTGTGATGATTCACCTCTAGGTGAAGCGAGTATGTATAGTAATTTAGTCATAACTTAATCCTTTTGACGAATTTTATAGTAACCTTTTAAAAGATTATTTGAAGGTTACTATTAAACAAATAACTTATCAAACTTATTTTTAAGGGTTACTATGTGTTTTTTTAAATAAGGATTGAACTTTTGACGAATACAACAAGACCTGCTCCTTTTTTTGTATCCGATCACATGGCTTTAGACTTTTTGAGCACTCGAACGGCTCCTTGGGGAAAAGAAATCGAATGGCTAAGTAGAGGTACTGATTTATTGGATTGGTTAGAAGCCGCTGAGGCAATTTCAGGAGATCAGAAAAAAGCGTTATCCACGCAATTTTCAACAGCAGAACTAGAAGCTGCTTGTAACAGTGCAAGGTCACTGCGGGAGTGGTTCAGAGGTTTTATTTCGTCATACGCAGGCAATGAACTGACAGAATTTGATATGGCCGAGCTTCAACCGATCAATCAAATTCTCGCCCAAGGCTCACAATATAGCCAAGTGAGTTTTGCTGGCGAAGGTTCTCATGTGCAGTTAACTCCATTTATCCATTGGCGCAGCCACGCTGATTTGCTATTACCTGTAGCAAACGCGATAGCGGATTTGGTATGCAACCAGAACTTTAAATACATCAAAAACTGTGAAGGGCCTACGTGTAACCTCTTCTATCTAGATGAGACCAAAAACCATACTCGCAGATGGTGTACCATGAGTGTATGCGGCAATCGCGCCAAAGCTGCGGCGTTTAGAGCGCGAAAAAAACGATCCAGCTGAATTTTGCATTAAATGCATTTGGACATTAACTTAAATATCATCTAGTCGGCTCAATTCTTGATAATCAATATGACTGATTAGGTCGTTTTTTAACTCATCACGGTACACCCCGTGAAACGCGTTCCTCTTGACATTCGTAAGAATCTTTCTGAATCCCCATGTCACACAGAGAAGGTTCAGCATCAACTAGTCGTGTGCTTGGCCTCCCTAAAGCCTCAAGTGTGTTTTCTCGTAGACGCCATTTTCTCTCTCTGCTTTAGGTCGAAGTGTCAGAGACTGTTAGAACGCCTTAAATTCCCGTCTGATACCGGCCATTCGACACTCCGCAATCCAACAAGGTGTTCATCATCCCCCCCCCTCGAAACACTCAAGGTAATTACCATTGATCGTATCCCTAATGGCTCAGAAGTCGAGCTCAGGAAGCCCAATGGCGCCTAATTCGCAATCAAAGATCAGCTTCATCTGAACACTTTCCTCACTTTCTGGTAGCGACACCAGAAGGTAACCATCTAAATAAATGTTGACAGGTTACTTTGATTTATGAAACCATCAAATCAACTCTTAAGAGGTTACTAATTTGAAAAAGGAAAAACATATGCCCTTAATCACAGTAAAAGTTTTTGAAGATGAGCTAGATCAAGCCCAATCAAAAAAGCTAATAGAAGAAATTACAAACACTGTCACTCGACTTACGAGTGAAAAGCTGAGGCCCGCAACATGGGTCGTGATCGAAGAGATCAAGGATGGCCACTGGGGCGTCGCTGGAAACGCACTAAGCCTGGACGATGTGCAAAAAATGATGGCCGATTGAATCGCATAATGTTCTAATTTTGTGGAGATAAGCATGAAGAATTTAAAGAAAAAATATGGTGGCTGGGCACTGGTTACAGGTGCGTCATCAGGCATTGGTAAAGAGTTTGTGCGAGAACTCGCTAGTCAAGGATTTAACATGGCCCTTGTTGCGCGTTCGGAAGAGGCACTAAAACAAATGTCCCAGGAGATCACGTCGAAACACGCTGTCGAAACACGCATTATTCTGGCAGATTTTACAAAGGAGGATGCTGTACAAGCGGTTTATGATGCTGTTGACGACCTAGACATTGGTCTATTAATCCCTGCTGCGGGCGTTGATGAAATGGGATTATTTTTAGATAAAAACTACTCATCTTTACAGGCCATGATGCAACTTAATATTGATGCCCCTACACAGCTAGCCCATATGTTTGGCAAACGCATGGAAAAACGCGAGCATTCTGGAATTATTCTGGTAGCAAGCTTATTTGCGTACCAAGGAATCCCACACTTTGCGACGTACGCTGCCACCAAGGCTTATATTCTGACCCTAGGTGAGGCATTAACGCTTGAAATGAAAAAGAAAGGAATCGACGTTTTAACACTTTCCCCAGGGCTTACCGCAACACCCTTTGCCGCAGGTCTGAAGGTTAACCCAAAATTACTGCCTATGATTGCTCAAAACCCACGTAGCGTAGCGCGTATAGGGTTAAGAAATATTGGTAATAAAATGAGTGTTGTATCCGGCTTTATCAATAAATTTTACGCTTGGGAAAATCGTTTAATTCCCCGTTCATGGCCCGTAAAATTATTTGGTTTTTTAATTGGAAACGCCGCACGTTCGTATGAAAAACACAAAAAATCGGCACCACAATCACCGAAAGCTCCCGTTTAGAAGCAATGCGATTAAATTAAAAACTACAGAAAGGCCTTTTATCTATGACATATTTTCCACTATTAGAAAAAGATACAGCTCCTGAAAATTCCGTTGAGTGGCTAGAAAAAGCCGAAGCGAATTTTGGCATGATCCCTAATGTTGAAAAAGTGATGGCATTAAGCCCTCAATTGCTTGCCGGCTATACGTTTATGTGGGATGGATTTAATACCTCCACATTAGACGAGCAGGAGCGTCAGGTTGTTTACATGACCGCTAATTACGAAAATGAATGTGATTATTGTGTACCTTGGCACACCATTTTGGCAGAGCAAAGCGGTCTCAGCAAAGAAGATGTTACCGCTTTACGAGGTGGCGGAACACTTTCGAATCCAAAGCATGATGCCTTGAGCATCTTTACACGCTGCCTAATCGCAAACCGTGGGAAGGCTTCGCAAATTCAATTACAAGATTTTTTTGACATAGGCTATACAGACCAGCAGGCGCTAGAGGTAATTCTAGCGCTCTCCATAAAGTTAATCAGTAATTACACAAACTCCATTGCCGGTACTCCACTTGATAAAGAGGTGCAGCACAAGCGTTGGGAGAAACCCCTGGTACGCGAGAAAGCGGAATAAAAGCTATTCCGCACATTCCATCAATTTAAAAGACATCAAAGGTTCGTACGAAACAGGTGATGGAAGCTACGTAAGTGGCTCAAGATGTTTGTTCTTATCTTGTCCACTTCCAACTCAGTAATCTCGATGCTCGGTTTGGAATTCGTATTTGGCGCTGAAAAATGTTGAAGTGTTTTAAGCCAAAACACTTGGGGTCAAGGTTACTTTTTTAGAAAGAAACCGGTTTGGTTTAGTTCGTTAGACCCTAAACTAGGAATGGGTGAGCGCTAGTAAGACCGCCATCTTGTTTAAGACAAAGGGCCATTTCTTAGCAGATTCAGAAAACGATTTGTTTCATCGATCTCATCGCCAAGCAGCGCCTCTGTTTCCAGCTGCGCTTTCTCCCACAACGGGTAGGCTTCTCGCAGTAGCGATAGCCCTTTATCGGTAATTCGTAAAGCCCGCTTTCGGGTTCCCGCCTCTCCACTTCGCTCGATAAGATCACTCGCTTCAAGCAACTTAGCGCCTCTGGTGAGCGAGGTGCGTTCCATTGAAAGCCTTTCAGCTATTTCGCTAATTGAGTTGGGGCGTGTCTGTGCTATCGCGGCAAGTAAAGTGAACTGAGTAATCGTTAAGCCAACTGGGCGCAAAGCAGTGTCGTAGCGCCGACTAATTGCCCTTGCTGCGCTAAGTGTTCGGACCGCCAGACAGCGCCCTGTAATGCTTTTAATCATTAATTTGTCGTTCATAAGGGTAGATATACAGGATTGGCCTTGACTTTCCAAGCGTGTATATGCACTATTTGTAGTGTATATACACGCTAATGTGAATTTATAAGGTGCAAATTATGGAATCCATACCCAAAAAACAAGGAGTCGTTGATCGAATGTTAAGCCTTCGTTGGCTTGTGATTATTGCTGCCACACTCATCATCGGAGCAACGGCGTTCTCGCTTCCGACGCTAACCAAGGACACTTCGGCGGACGCATTTATCGACCCAGAATCTCCAGCTCTCATTTATAAGGAACGAGTTGAAAAGGTGTTTGGCCTGACTGACCCAATTGTCGTTGCCGTCATTAATAAAGGTGGGAACGGCGTATTCGATACAGATAATCTTGCCTTGGTTGAAAGTCTGACCTCTAAGATTGAAGAGCTAAAACAAGTTGACCCTGATCGTGTTGTTAGCTTAGCCACTGAAAATAATATTGTCGGAACCCCAGATGGGCTGATTGTTGAGGGTTTCCTAGATAAAAAAACAGAACATTTCAAAGGGGCTAGGGGTAGCACCGAGCGAGCTTCCGAAATTCGGGAAGCGATCAGTGAATTTCCCCTCTATCAAGGGAGCCTGGTCGGCCGAGAAGGTACAGCCACCCTTATTATTGCTGAAATTTTAGATGAAGACGACGCGCAAGCTACTTATGACGCGGTCGTAGACATTGCTAGTCAGGCTGTGGTTCCGGAAGGTACTGAAATTCACATTGCAGGAGAAGGTGCAGTAGCTGGCTATTTATCGACTTACATTGATAAGGACGCCAGTAGATTAAACCCACTCGCCGGAGTCATTATCACGATTGTGCTGCTACTGGCTTTCTTATCCCTGCGGGCGGCCATTCTGCCTAACGTCGTGGTGGCTGCAACCGTATTAGGGAGTTTCGGGTTGATGGCGGCATCTGGGACTTCATTTTATGTCATCACCAATGGATTAGTGGTTAACCTCATTGGCATTTCGGTTGCTGATTCCATCCACATCCTATCGGCATACTACAGTATCCTAAGGGACGACCCGGATATAGATAAGAAAGCTGCGGTCAAGTTAGCTGTCTCAAAAATGTGGCGTCCAGTAACTTTGACAAGTTTAACAACTATTGCGGGTTTTCTCGCGCTTTCCGCCAGCTCAACTATGCCTCCTATTCAGGCCTTTGGTCTATTCGGCGCACTGGGCGTTGCTCTTGCTTGGATGTATTCGCTGACGCTTTTACCCGCTCTGCTAACCATTTGGCCAACCAAACGCATACCCCTCCCATTTAAGTCTGGGCTTACGCGAGCGAGTTTTTCTGAACGATTGATGACGAGTATAGGCCGAACAGTCCTAGGTGCCCCAAAAGTCGTGGTTGGGTTGAGTGTAGTCATACTTACAGTAGCAGTGTTCGGCGCAATGCAAGTTGTCGTCGATGAGGATCGAATAGAAAACTTTCGCCCCACTGAACCTGTTTACATGGCCGATAAGGCTATTAATTCCACGACCGATGGTATCTACAATCTCGATATTCTCGTTGAAACTCAAAGTGCAGGCGGTCTATACGATCCTGAAACCTTGCAACGTATTGAAGCGCTTCAAGACTATATAGAAACCTTGCCGAGCGTTGGGGGGACCACTTCTATTGTCGACTACGTAAAGCAATTGCACCGCTCCGTAAATGACGGAGATGCCGCCTTCTACACAATTCCAGACAACGCCGACCTTATTGCTCAACTCTTCTTTTTGTATGGAGCGAGTGCCGACCCAACCGATTTCGAAGAAGAGATCGACTCAGACCACCGGCAAGCTCTGGTTCGCGCGCAAATAAAAGAAGGCCGATACACAAACAATAAATTACTTGTACCTGCTCTTGAAAAATACGTGAAGGACGTGTTCAACAATGAAACTGTAAAGGCGACCGTAACGGGGCGCGTCACTGTCAGCTACTACTGGATACAAGGCATCGATCAGTCGACATTATTTTCGATTCTTCTGTCATTTGTCGCAGTCACGTTGACCGCAATGTTGGTATTCCGCTCAGCAATATCAGGGCTACTTGCAGCTCTTCCAGTGGGTCTTGCTATATTGCTCGTGTATGCCGTCATGGGATTCACTGGCATCCCATTAGGTGTGAGCACCTCCATGTTCGCAGCGATAGCCATTGGGTTGTCCATAGACTTTGCTATCCACGCCCTTGATCGACTTCGTGAAATTGGTCGCACCAAAGGGTTAGATGCTGATGCCCTAATAGACCTCTATCCAGAAACTGGACGAGCGCTCTTTTTCAATTTTGTAGCGGTGGCCGGAGGGTTTGGTGTTCTAATGACGTCCGAAGTACCTCCATTGGTCAAGTTTGGCGGCCTGGTTGCGGTGGCGGTTTCAGTGGCCTTTCTGGCGTCCGTCACCCTGTTACCCGCACTTGTCACACTGTTCAAGCCCCGCGCCCTTCTAGCACCGAAACCAAAGGAGAAACCAAATGCGTTTAATCATAAGCCTACTTAGTATGACTTGTTTGGCCTTACCTGCCATCGCGCAAGACACTCTGACCGGAGATGAAATTGTCGCTCAAATGAATGCACGTGATGATGGAAATTACGTCACACGAGGGTTTTCAATTGAGCTAACTGATCGATCTGGAAAAACACGGACGGAAAAAACGATTGCTTATCGGCGCTATTTTGGAGACGAAAAGCGTACGATTATATTCTACACTGAGCCAACACGCGTGCGTGGGACAGGGTTTCTAACATACGATTATGCCGACCCTGCGATTGATGATGATCAATGGCTGTACCTTCCAGCACTTAGGAAAGTACGTCGAATTTCAGCATCTGATCGAGGTGACTACTTTCTTGGAACGGACTTTACCTATGAAGAAATAAAGAAAGAACAAAAAATCGAGTCAGAAGACTATCGATTTGAGGCGAAGGGTGCCGAAATCATTGACGGGCGTGAATTATTAATCGTTGAAGGCACACCTCTATCCGATGACATATCAGATGAACTCGGTTTGTCTCATGTTGTTTGGCGTATCGATCCAGAAATCTGGATGAGTCGAAAAACCGATTACTATGACCAAAATGGTAACCATGCAAGGACTGCCATCCTAGAAGGCGTTGAAACCATAGACGGCTATCTAACGACAACTCAGATCTTCGTAGAAAATCACAAAACCGGACACTCTTCTCGGATCACTTTTTTGAATACTGACTACACGACTGAAGTGCCAGAAAGTCTTTTTAGTCAGCCGCGTTTACGGCGCGGTCTATGATTCGGTATCGTCGTTCAACGTTACTTCAACACCTTGGCTCTCCTTTATTTAGAGCATTCCTTGCCGTGGTGGTACTCCCGCCCGGTAAGGCTTTTTCTCAGGATATCGAGTATAGGGGGACGCTATCTTCGCGGGTGGCAGTTGAGACTCGTGATGGCAATATGCAACTAGGCGAAGTAAAGTTCGAGCCAGAGCTAGCGGGTACGTTAACGCCGAACATTAGTTTTCGAATTCTTGGCCGCCTGCGGGGTGATACTCAGGACCAAATAGAGCCCGGCGATCCAGGGGCTCAATCTGCTGCTAGGTCAGATTGGAACAGGCGCGCATTTATCGTGGATAATCTAGATGCCGAGCTTCGTGAAGCCTATGCGGATATCTACGCAGGTGATTGGTTCTTCCGCTTAGGAAAACAACAAGTCGTCTGGGGGCAAGCTGACGGTCTTCGAGTTCTCGATCAAGTTAATCCTCTGAGCTTTCGCGAATTTACTCTGGGAAACTTTGAGGATAGGCGAATTCCGTTATGGATGGCCAATCTTGAACGAAGTTTCAGATCAGTAACGGTTCAATTTCTTTGGATACCTGATCACACTTATAACGAAGTTCCTTCTACTGGCACCTTTCGACCAACATCACCCTTGCTGGTTCCGAGTCCACCGACCGACTTTTCAGGGCCGATTCAAGCTGTACAAGGAAATCGACCCAATCGCCTAATTACCGACGATGATTATGGCATCCGCTTAACAGGCTTTTCTCATGGCTGGGACTGGTCGTTAAATGGACTTTACTCTTATAGCGATGCACCTGTTATCAGTCAGCAACTTGCTGATGACGGCACTCTGTTCATTGCTCCGCGCTATGAACGCTCCTTGCTCATAGGTGGTTCAGCTTCAAACGCCTTCGGTAAATTTACCTTACGTGCCGAACTGGGCTATGCGACAAACCGATACGTATTAATCAACGATCCAACTGACGAAGATGGCGTTGCTAAAAGCTCCGAACTAAGCAGTGTTATCGGGCTAGATTATCAAGTCAACGCCGACACGCTCTTTAGTAGTCAGCTTTTTTTGAGCGTACTACCTGATAATCCTAATGGCGCTATCCGAGACCAAGCAACCGGCACATTAACGCTTTTGGCTCGACGAGAACTACGTAACGACACAATTAGAGTCGAAGGATTATTGATTCAGGATCTGAATCAAGGCGATGGCGTACTGCAAGTATCGGCTAATTACGAGTTAACCAGCTCAGTTACCCTGAGTGCAGGCGTTGATGTTTTCTACGGTACTACCAATGGAATTTATGGTCAGTTTGATCAAACTGACCGAATTACACTCGGTTTTGAGTATGGTTTTTAGGAGGTTAACATGAGCACATACCCAGATTTATCTTCACTTGATATTAACACGGCTACGGATGGTCTTCTCAGCCAGATATTTTCTGTACGTGAGGGGGAGAGAAAAACATGGGAGCTGTCTATTCCCGAGCCGACCGAGAGCATCGAGTTATTAGATGGCTCATGGGCTCTTGTATGGGGTGATGGCCCTCCTGTTCTGCTCGCCCATGGTTTTGAAGGGCGTTATAGTCAGTTTGCAAAAGTTATCGAAGCAACGCGTAACTCGGGGTTCAAACTGGTTGGTTTAGAAATGCCCGGGCATGGGAGGTCTCATGCACTTCGTGCGGACCCACTATCTTTTTCAAATGCTATTCAGGCCGCATGCTCTGAATTTGGCGCATTTCATACCATGATTGGGCATAGCCAAGGCGCAAATGCTGTTCTGCACGCCTCCGTTAAGGGAGTGGTCAGTAGCAGAATCGTACTGCTTGCGCCACTTGTATCGGTTGAGTCTCACTTGCGCCGAGCATGTGCGCTCGTAAAGTTGTCTGCCGAAGGGACAGAGCTGTTTCTTCGTAAAATCACAGAACTGGTAGGGGTTCCTCCCTCGGACTTTGAAGGGCATGTTATGGGTTCCACTTTGAATATGCGTACCTTAATAGTTCATGACTGCAGGGATAAAGAAGTTCCAATTTCTGAAGCGGAGACGCTAGCCAATGAAATGTCCCTAGCTCGACTTCATATATCGGATGGACTAGGGCACAGAAGGCTTCTAGCAGACCTTGATACTGTCAATCAAGTTGTTAGCTTGATGAATGAAACGTAAATAATAAGCACAAGGGCAGGAATAGTCCTTACCCCAGAAAATTTGTTTTGGCCTGAACGCTGTCAAGAACACTGACAGAGGGTGTCAGCAGGACCCTGTTATTCTGTATTCCACTATCGAACGCAATTGCAGATTGATTTCAATTGCGTAATTCATTTGTGAAAAAAATAACTTAGAGGTACCACCTGATGCTTAAAAATAAAATTGCCTACAGCGCACTGCTAATAGCGACATTTTTCATATCTTTCAATGCACATAGCGAAGAAGCGAGAATAGAAAATGCTGAGGAGAGGCAAGTTATGTCTCTCATCAATAAAATGACATCAAGTCTTCAGCGTGGGGATATTGAAAAAGTTATGTCTACTTACGAAGAAGGTGCCATCGTAATGTTCGAACCAGGCATGGCGCTAGCCGATCGCGAGGTGTCCGCTCAGATTTTTCAGGAGATGGCGGCGCTAAAACCAGAAGTTACTTATTCAGGGCATGAAGTATTTATAGCTGGAAACATCGCAATGCACATATCTCCATGGTCGATGAAGGGAAAAACGCCCGATGGGCAGGAAGTAAAACAAAGTGGGCTTTCAGTCGCTATACTGCGACGCCAAAAAGACGGTGACTGGAAAATGATTATTGATAACCCCTATGCATCACGCCTAGAAAATTAAAGCCACAGCTTACTCATTACTATCACTCTGAATGCACAAGATATTCAAACTTGAAACCAGCATTTTTAATGATTTCTTTGCACTGCTGTAAAAACCAATCCCCCTTTTCTGTTGGTTGATACTTACAAGCTATGCGAATAAGGATTTGTTTATCTTTTGCGCTCGGATATGTTTCGTAGATTTCGCCTGACTCTAAAAAGGCTAAGTACCTATTGATTTTATTTTGCAATATCAAAAGGTGTTCATCGTCCCATTCAAGATGATCAGAGATAGTAAGTATACAATGGTTTTCTTCATCAATTCCGATGAAATCAATGACATCAACTTGCTCTACGGTCATTAACGAAACCTTTTATTTTGTATGATTTAATAGCATTCAACCTACTTAGGCAATTTACATGAAACGCAACAAAAATAAAGGTGTATGTGAAACAGAGTTCCAGAAACTGTCTTTTGATATACGGCGAACAATCATACTATCCGAATATATGAAACATTGGGAGATGCCAGAGTTTAGGCAAACAATGAGTCGAGAAAACGAGCGGGTTGAGCTTTATACGTTTCCCGGTAATGACAGTGAGAATGTAACGCGGTTTTCAACAATTGGTTTGTCTTCAATCCGATCAAAAGACAGCGAAAGGCAATATGGCATCGGCGCTGAACTGATGATGGTACTGCCGAAAGAAGTGGCTATTGAACAAGAAGATCAAATCAAAAACTATCTATTCGACGTGGCCTCTTACCTACTTAACACTCTGGGAAGGCAATTAACTGTCGGGACGACAATACCGGAAAGTCCATTGGCACCCAATGGTTGGCCCAAGGCGCTGCTCTTTGATGAACCAAGAGGCGAACCTGAAGAGCTTAGCTGCTTTCACATCGGCTCTCAACACGTAGATTTGTTTTGGTTAATTCCTATATATGGAAGCGAGTATGAATTGATCAAAGAAAAAGGATTAGGCGCCTTTGATAAACTATATGAAACAGGAGATATTAGCTTAGTTGATATCAACCGCCCCTCGTTAGCGACGAGCTAACACATAGAAAACTCTGTTTAACAAAAAATCAAAATCACTGGTTAAATAGATGAATCAAACTCCAAAACAGTAGCTTCCTATCTTATCTATGACCCTTTTTCAGTTGCCGCCAACACACCACTTGCCCCAAGATAAAGCGCGCCACTAAAATAGTTTTGACGCGCGGCTAGTTTTTCACCAAACACTTTCGAAGCCTTATTTGCTAAAAATACGTAACCGGAATCCAGCACTAGTGCGAGCAACCAAAAAATGCACGAGAGCAATGCTATTTGGTTAAGGTAAGGCTGTGACGCGGAAACAAACTGTGGCAGGAATGCGCTAAAGAATAATATCGTTTTTGGGTTGGTTAATGAAACCCAAAAACCTCGCTGAAAAGACCCTAACCCAGTAACTTCCTGAGCATCAGTTTTCTTTACTGCATTGATTAGATGATTCACTCCGAGGTAACAAAGGTAAGCGACCCCAATCCATTTTAGCCATAAAAAACCGAATGCTAACTGAGATATAAACCATGACGTTCCAAAAGCTGAGATAAGCAGTTGCACCAGCATTGCAGCGCTAGTTCCTGCGACGGTTTGCAAACCTCGTGAACGCCCATGGGAAATGCAAGTAGATACTATGACCAAAACATTAGGCCCCGGGACAATAATGATGCCTACCGAGACAAGTATAAAAAGTAAAATTTCCATGGTGCTGCCTCAATCTTCGCTGGCCATAATGTAATTAAAAAAGGTTTATCGCTTTTGGTGAAACAAACCCTAACTGTTGTGACGCACTACAGAGCTACAATAATACTACACCGTCAAGTAGTTTGATATTTCGAGTAAATTTCCATCCGGATCTCGAATATAGACTGATTCAATCTTACCCTCTGCACCCGTTCTACCAATCGGCCCACATTCGATTTGTATAGATGCGGCCGTTAAAGAAGAAACTACATCCTTAATAGGGCAATCCGTAATAAAACAAATATCTGCACTACCACTTTTGGGGTGAGATGCATGAGGTTTAAATTCTTTACCCTTAAGGTGTAAGTTTATTTTTTGATTACCAAATTTTAAGGCCTTACGGCCTTCTGAAAACTCAATACATTCCATTCCAAGAACTTGGCTATAAAAATCACAAGTGGCTTCTATCGAGTGCACAGTGAGGACGAAGTGATCAATATGGGAAATTGAAATCATATTTGTTCTCCTTTAATTGAGAAGGAAGTTTGCAAAAGCTTTGCTTTTTGCTGGAATAAACCGACTTGATGGATAGACCAACCAAATTGCAGAGTCAGAGGATGCGCCGCTAACCTTCCAGTCCGGAAGCAGCTCCACTAACCGACCTTTACGCAAGTCCTCTTCAATCATCCAGTCTGCGAGCAGCGAAATACCAGCGCCATTAATCACACATTGTCGGATCGCAGCGGCGCTGGATATCGTTAATGCCGGTTTTATAGGAAGCGTGCAGGTATCGCCATTAGCCTCAAATACCCAAGCGTAGCGGAAATTATCATAAACGAATGTTACCAATTCATGCTGTCGCAATTCATCCGGACTTTTAGGTATTTCGTTCTGTTCAAGATAGGTTTTGCTGGAAACCAGACGGTAGTTAACATCGGCCAGTTTTCGCGCAACTAAAGTGCTATCGGGTAAGTTACCGTGCCGTATCGCAATGTCCACTTGACCATTAACTAGGTCTACCTGCCCGTCGGACAACAGAAGCTCCACATCAATGTTTGGGTAACGTTCGCGAAATAACTTCAGACGAGGAGCAATCACGACTTGACCGTAGGTCACTGATGCGGTGACGCGCAAGCGTCCCGATGGGGTGGCTGCGGCATCAATTAAGGACTGATGCGTTAAATCCATTTCCTCTATCAATGGCGCGATTCGTTCAAAATAGATTTCTCCGGCCCGCGTAGGAGTTAGATTCCGCGTGGTACGTTGAAAGAGGCGTGTTTTCAACAAATTTTCAAGCGCGCTTATCGAACGAGAGACCGAAGAAGGCGCCAAGTTTTGATCTTTTGCGACCTCTACAAAGCTTCCCGAGCGATACACTGCCAAAAATGTCTTAATGTAATCAGTATTCATAATTGCTTATAGCACACTAATGAATTGCAAAGAAGGTTATTTATTGCGTATTTTGATTTTATTAAGGTGTGTAGAACCCCAACCATTGGAGATCAACATGACCTACTTACTTCGATTAGATTGCAGTCCCAGAAACAGGGATTCTGTGTCGCGCGAATTAGCAGATAACGCGGAGAAACGCCTACTGACCTTAATTCCTTCTCTCAGCACCAAGACTCGAGATCTCGCGACCGAAAATTTGCCTCATATCACCAATGATACGATTGCTGGCTTCTATGCACCTCCGAGTGGCAAGACTGAGAAACTTAAAGCAGCCACAGCTCTATCAGACGAACTCATTCAAGAGTTAAAGATGGCCGACACACTACTAATTAGCGCGCCAATGTACAATTTTGGGGTGCCATCATCACTCAAAGCGTGGATCGATCAGATCGTACGGATCAATAAAACTTTTGCGTTTGACGGGTCGCAGTTTGAAGGGCTTGTTACTGTTAAGCGGTCGGTATTAGTCCTCAGTTATGGGGCTCAAGGTTACGCTCAGGGTGGTGGCTTATCTGAGATGGACTTCCTCGAACCCTACCTCAGAGCTTTAATGAGTTTTCTTGGGATAGAAAAGACGCACGTCATCCGTATTGAAGGAACAACAGGCGATCCTGATGCACTCGAAACGGCCAAACGGCAAGCCTTGGTTGATATATCCCAGCTCGTTGTTGAGGAGTCTTAATATGTTGCAGTCATTAAACTTTTCAGGGCGTACCGCTCTCATTATGGGAGCAAGCCAGGGTATTGGGCTAGCAACAGCTAAAGCTCTCGCAGCGTACGGCGCAACGGTTGTTTTGACTGCTCGATCACACCAGAAAATCGAATCAGAAGCTGATTTGCTTCGCTCTGGTGGATTAAGCGCATTGGCCGTTCCGTGTGATGTTAGTGATTATCTCTCCGTTACCGAGGCCATCGAATATGCAGTTGAAAAGACAGGAAGGATCGATATTTTGGTAAATAATGCGGGAGTGATAGAGCCCCTTGCACCGCTTATCGAGAGCGACCCAGATACGTGGGCACGCGCCGCTGACATTAACTATAAGGGGGTCTACCACGGAATTCGGGCGGCGGCGCCAATTATGCTTGAACAGGGTAGTGGAATAATCATTAATATGAGCTCTGGGGCAGCGAATAGCGCCCTCATCGGCTGGAGTCATTACTGCTCTGCGAAGGCCGCAGCCAAAAAACTTACAGAGGTTGCTCACAAAGAAATTGGAGAAAGGAACATTCGAGTCGTAGGACTGTCACCTGGCACTGTCGCTACTGCCATGATGGAAAAAATACGGGATTCTAAAATCAACACTGTGAGCAATTTAGATTGGAGCGTCCACATACCACCGGAGTGGGTAGGCGAAGCTGTTGCTTTTCTATGTGGAGACGAAGGTGCGGAGTACGCAGGAACAGACTTTTCACTCAAAACTTCAGAAGGTCGTAAACGTGTTGGGCTACCCATTTTAAGCGACTAAATCAAAGTATTTATTTTAGCATGTGAAGCGCTATCTGTGACTTTTCGTTTCACGTGTGATTTAGGTTAGCCAGGGCTAGTTTAAATCACACTTTCGGTAAGTAAGTTAGCTCCACGTTTCTGCTAAACTAAAATGAGGAACGCCAAATGTTGCTGTGAAGCACTTAAGAAGGTTTTAAGTTGACTCAAGTCCCGCGCACAAATACGTTTGGCTATATGAACAGAGATTTAGACAATAAAGTTGGTATACCGTCACCCTCTCAGGTTGTAATAATTGACATTGAGGCCTCCTCTTTGAGAGGGGTCTCTGGAGATACGTATGATACTGCACTATTAAGCTACCCTGTCGAGATCGCCGTTGCACTTGATAATGGAGATTCACAGGCTTATTTAATTCGCCCTGAGCCAGGCTGGCAAGACTGGAACAGTGAACCTAGCGATGAGGATATTGGAGCTATTCACAGAATTTCACGCACACGATTATTCGAAGAAGGTAGAAATAGTCGTTTTGTTGCGGAATGGCTCAATGAGCAAGTAGACGGTAAAATAGCCATGTGTGATAGCCCAAATGCAAGGGCCGATTTATTCTGGCTTGATAGGTTGTATGAGGCTTCAGGGGTAGAGCGTGGGTTCGACGTATTCTATTTGTATGACTTTATCGCTCTGGAAGATCCAGACTTCGACATGGCGTATGAACAGGCGGGGATAGCCGATGAAACAGAGCATAGAGCGGAGCGAGATGCTACGGAAATTATGAGGTTATACTGTGAATTTTATTCAATTAAGGCAAACAAAGAATTTTCAGCCTCCCCGTCTACGCCTACTCTTTAACTATATCTAACGCCTTTAGTATTGACCTAAAATCCACCGCTTGTAACAGAATATAGGTACGACATTTGTATATTTCAGAAATATCAAAGATATCCGGATTATCGGTACACACATTACGATACTATGAAAAAGAGGGATTGCTAGAAAACGTCACAAGAAACGATTCAGGAAGGAGAGTTTACAGTAACGATGATCTAGTTTGGATTGAATGGATTCAAAGATTAAAATCTACAGGCATGTCATTAGACGAGATTAGGCAGTTTTCTTCTTTGAGGTATTTAGGGGACGATAGCATATCTCAAAGAAAAGACATGCTTATAGATCACTCGATGAAATTGAAGTCAAATATTCAAAAACTTCGAGAGGAGCTGTCTGTCGTAGATTATAAGATTAAAGCGTACCAGGAAAAAGAAAAAAGCTTGACCTAGAGTGAACTCTAGCTTGTAACATATTCCTTTACAGCTATTTAAAGGAGTATCAAATAATGCAACAAACAGGCTACCATATCACTGCTGAACTGCGAGTAAAGGACAAAAGAAGGTTATCGGAGGCTAAAGCTGCTTTGGTAACGCTTTGTCAAAATACGGTCGGAGAGTCAGGTTGCAGTTTATTTAGTTTGCATCAGTGTTTGGACGATGAGTGTCGATTTCTGTTATGGGAAAGGTTTGAAAATGAAGCGGCTTTCAATCAGCATTTCCGAGAGCAACATACTATAGATTTTGTTGCTCTAGATCTTACTGAGATTGTGCAGTATTTTCGATCTGATGTAGTTATCAAGTGAATGTGTAGATAAAAGATAAAAGGAGATGCAATAGCGTATTGACTAAGACTCCATTGCATTTCCTTGTTCAGTTTTCTAAATTTTTTTGAAGCTAACGTCAGACAAATCTTAATTTTGGGCGTGCCTTGTGTACCTCTAACCAACAATCTGATCTATAACGAGATTATCCTTAGCTACACTTGCCGGTATTAACTAAAAATTAGTATTTATCTGTTATCGTTATCGTAGGCTGGTTGTTTTATGGCCATCCTAAGTTAACGTTAATAAATGGGTGCAAGGCTGCGATGCGGCATTTTGCTGTTACCGCTGCTTCCTATAAAAGGAAAGCCCCATGGATGAGTTATTAAACGGCAAAAGCATCAAGGCAGATTTTGAAGCGCAGGTAACAGCGGCGCTTATGATTCAGAACAATGCGCTTATCCCGCTCAAGCTTGCCGCTCGTTTATGTGGCATCCCGAAACACGAAATACTAAGGCGCATTGACTGCGGTACATTCCCAAAACCTAGAACATTGTCCTCAACAGGTAAGCGTATTCGCGAAGCGTTTTACCTGAAAGATTTACATGAATGGATTAAGTGCCCGCACCTCTATCACCAAAGGGGGCTGCATGAGTGATCAATTAAGCTTGGCACAAATTAAAAGAGCGTATCATCAGGCTGCAAAAATTGTGGCGCGATATGGTGATAAATACCTACCGATATTCGAACGGCTTGAAAAAGAATACCACGATAGAAAAGATAAAGTTAAAATCCTAAATCGTGCCATAAAAATTGCAGAAAAGCACACGGGATTCGAACCTACAGACCTCTAAAAACTGGGATACAAAATGGTACACATACTGGGACACAAATTTTCATAGTAGTAATTTCTAATAAGCACCTAACGCACTGAAATAAAATCATAATTATAGATGATGTTTTTCAAATCGAATCCTGCCCCCTCCACCATTTTCATTTACATAATCTTAACCATTTTCCCGCTAACATGTTGTGTTGATTGAAATTTGTTTTTCAATTGACCAAGGCACATTTTTGCTTTACCTAAAAATGGTACACAAAGTGGGCTACAAATTGGGACACATGGATAGTGAACTATGTATTTTGCAGAGGGAAGAATTTTTATTATCGCAGGCGCGTTCCTGAATACGTGTCTGACTATGATAAGCGCGCCATCATCAAAATATCTTTGGGCACCAAAGATGAAAAAGAAGCCATACGAAAAGCAGCCATCTATAACGACTATATCGAAGATTATTGGCGCAGCCTGATTAAAGGAAATGGAAAAGCTGATCCTGAAGCCGAATATCGCACTGCTATCAAGCTCGCAAAAGCCCATGGCTTTGCCTATAAGAATGCCGTTGAAATTGCTAAAGAGCCGTTAGAAGAAATAGTCGAGCGCCTGAAGACGGCAAACAAGGCCATAGAACAACCCGAAACGGTCTCTTCCGTGCTTGGCGGTACAGAAGTGCCAGAGCTTCCTTTAAGCACTTGCGCAGACAAATACTGGCCGCTATGCCGTGACAGGCTCACAAATAAATCCGAGCATCAAATCCGCAAATGGAAAAACCCGCGCCTTGCTGCCATTAATTACTTTATTAGCGCTATCGGTGATAAGCCTCTTAAAGCCATTGCCCGATCTGATATTTTACAGTTCCGGCAATGGTGGATGGATCGCATTGAAAAAGGCGAAGTCGTGGCCGCGACCGCCAACAAGAACATGATGTATGTGAAAGACATACTTCAGGTGGTCGGGCTCCAATATGAAGTAGCTACCGACTTTGATGTGCTGTTTTCAAAAATACGCCTTAAAGAGCTGGAGCAATCACGGCCTCCTTTTGAAGCCAGCTATGTTCAAGATGTCTTACTTTCCAAGCACGGTCTGAATGGATTAAATGATGAAGCGAGGCTTTTAGTATTTGCTATGGCCGACACTGGCGCGCGGGAATCTGAGCTGATCGGTCTGACAGAAGAAGATATCGTTCTCGATGAGCCTATTCCCTATATCTGGATTCGCGCGCGCGAAAACAAAGCGCTCAAAACGCTTACCTCTGAGCGCAAAATTCCGCTCGTAGGCGCAGCGCTTCATGCCTTCCAGAAACTATCGAGTGGCTTCAACCATTATCGCACCGCCGATACAGCATCCACGACCATCAATAAATATCTGCGTGAAAACGATTTAAAGCCAACACCAAATCACTCCCTCTATTCGTTGCGCCATACCTTTAAAGACCGCCTCCGCGACGCAGGCGCGCCAGAGGAAGTCATCGACGAACTTATGGGGCACAAGAAATCGGGGCCGAAATATGGTAGAGGTCATATGCTTGAGAAAAAACACGAGTGGCTTAGGAAAATTGCTTACTTGATATCATAGAATCAGGTAGGCGGTGTAAAAGCTCCAAATATCTCATTCACTGTGCCTGTATACTTACCTTTTTTTATGTCGTTTGCACGCGTGATAATGCCATCATAATAGCGCAAAATATCTTTGGGATCAGAGTGGCGAACATAGGAAGAAAAGTAATATTCCTTATTTACGATATCAAGCCTTAGACCGTGCTTTTTTAAAACCCAAAGAAGATCAGTGTAGAGCTCTTTAAACCAGCGCTCAACATCTTTCTCCTCCCTTCCATAAAACAGCGCAATCCAATATTCATATTCAAGAGATAAATCAGCTTTAAAATATGGGTCATGCGATGCGCTTATCCAGTTCTGATGGGCTATTTCATTAACCTCTGTTTTAAATATCGCTGCAACAACCTCATCTGGTAAAGGCTTTTCAAAATCTATCGGATTTTGTTTTATATAGGTCTTTTTGCAGTAATTTGTAAGAGCAATCATATGACAACAATCCGTGTCATCACGCGTCCATTTGAATTTGGTGTAATGCAAAATGCATACAGCCCATAAAACGTAATTTCGACCTTTTATGTTTTTATAACCCTTTAAATCTCGTTTCCATATTTCATCAAGCAGGTGCGAAGATGGGCTTTTTCCAATCATGACAAGCGAGCCAACGCCAGAGAATAACTCCAGATACATCAGCGCGCCAAAACACAGAGCCTCTCTAAAATAGCCCTGATATTTAAGGGTAGTTGGCAGACTGATATTTAGGCGTTTAGATATAGTTTGGCTGTCATATTGTTTTATAAACAATTCTGCGAAGTTCTCGATTTTAGCTTCACTGAGCTTTAGGCCTTTGCCGTATCTATTAGCGCGTGTCTTTGGTATGCGCTTATATTTTTGTGCAGGCCTTAATTCGTTTTTTTTCTGTGAGAATTGTGACGATGAAAGGCTATGTTTTCGACAATAATCACTTTGACAAAGGCCGCTATTTTGCTGCGCTTTTATATGTGCAAGCCAGTATTCATCTGTCCGTTTTTTACCTGCCATATCTACTAAAATCCCTAAATTTCATGGATGAATGTTTACTATTGTTATCATGTAAACAATTGATTTTTATTGATTTTTATTGATTTTTATAAATAGGCTTCAGAAATATTCTTATCAAGCTCATTTGAATAATCACCTGCTATGGAGCAATACTGATCTCACGCTTTGGCCAAAGCCTCTTTAGGTTCTAATCCGTTTAACACTGCCCTGCTTTTGCAGGGCAAGGAGGCTTTACATGTCTGACGATATTCAAATATCCATTGAGATTACAATTGAGACGGATCAACCCGTCCAACCCGATATATCTGCACCCCCAAGACAAGATGATCTCTTGCGCTGTGAGATGTGGCTGAGATGCGAATGCGCCCATTGCCAATCCTTTGGCTGTGTGAACGCCCTCAGCCGTAAAAATTCGGAGGTGCACTAATGAACTTCGACAAACCATCCCCGTTTGACGGCGTGAAAGCGGTCAGCCCTTCAGGAGTGATCAAAGTACTCTTTGCCGTCTCACTTGAAGCCGCCATGTTCGTTATGTTTTATGCGGTCTACACCGAAACGATAGGCTTAATGAACGAAACGTACCTTTCGGAGCTTCCCGTGCTCGGCGGGATGTTTGGCATGCTCGATCCTGATGCCAATGCCTCTCACATCATCTCGATACTGCTGGCCACGTTTTCGGTGGCAACGCCGCTCTTCATCTGGGCGGAAGTGCATCGTCAAAATATCTTGGATGATCCTCAAGAATGGTTTTCTCACCCGCAGAACCAAATTTTGGCCAGTATCGCTGGCCTGGTCTTAATCATGGTGATTGGCCTTGAGGTCGTGAATTTATACACCCTCGTTGCAAGGGAAAGCTCTCAAGGTGGATTTGTAGTACAGCAAGAAAGCGGTGTTATGGCCTTCCTTGCACAAAACAAAGGGCTGGCGATTGGTGTGAGCGCTGTGATTGCCGTCATCAACATCATCCTAGCTTTATTCACGACACGCGCCTTCCAAAGCCTTAAGTCAGAGGAGAAATAGTCATGAAATATTTAACCGCTCTTATCCTTGTTCTTTGCATTTCTGCTTGCGGTGAACAAGTGCAGGCTCCCAAAGCTAAAACTCATGAAGATATTTTTGTGCTCATCGAGAATGGCGGAACGATTGCCAGTGAAGATCAGGGGGAAGCGCTGAATACCGCGCTTCACTTACTTCAGCAATTAACCTCGCTCTCCCGAAGAAAAGCCACGAGTGATGTTCAGATTCACATTATTCTGAGCGCACTGCCTAACCGTATTGCGTGGTCGGGGACGGCGGGGCAACTTCTCTCGCAAGCGGAAGATGTTAAGAATCTGATTGTATTCAAACCGACTTTTTCAGATTTGGTTATGGCGTTTGATCAGATTGAAACAACCGTGAATCTGACTCAGCCTGACTCCATCCGATTGTACTGGATTGGCTCAACGGTTCATGTGCCGTTCCAGAATGGTAATGATCCGATTGACGTTGAAGTGCCTCAAGAAGTGCCAAGCGAGTTAGCGCTGGCAAATCTCGCCAGCAAGCTCACCACTCTCAAAATCATGCGCGTTCACCCCGATCAAGACAAGGTGCTGCAAGCCTATCTTGGCTCACTCGGAATTTTGAAACGTGCGCGTAGTGGCGACATTGATTTTGAGTTGCTTGGTGAGGCGCAAACGAAGTCCCGACTGAATACGTTGCTTTAGCTGGAGGGATATCGATGAAAACTTTCATTAGAAACCTAGCAGTTGCAGTTGGCCTATCGGCCTTCTGCAACACCAACCTACTGGCAAATGAGCCTGTTATCACTGTTAAATCAAAAAGTGAGTATTCAGCGCCGATTATTGTTATTCGCTCAAAATATGATTTTGAGAAATCCATTTCTTTGAAGTTAAAAACTGACCCCTCGCTTGATGCCTCGGACATTCTCATAAGAACAATATCCAAGTTCGGAATGGTCGATGCCAATGGTATTAAGATCGTATCGGGGTTCGATATCGATCAGTCAAACAATATTATTGTCGCTTTTAGCGGTGGAACCTCCGAGATTATTCAAACATCGGGAAACCCTTCGCAGCTCAATATCGTTGCCAGCTTTCGAGATGCCAGTGGTCAGTTTGTTTCACCGCCTCCCGATAGCGTCGCGGTTTATTCTATGAGTGGTGAAAAGCTGTGCTTTGACTACAAAACCGTGCAGCAAGCACCGCCCAACATTGGTATCACTTTGCTGCTTGATCGTTCAGGTTCTATGGCTGGCAACATTGATGCGGTGAAAAGCACGGCTAGTAACTTTCTTAATTCATTGCCGTCACATGCGCTATGCGCCGTTGGTAGCTTTAACTCCGATTTAACTTACGGCCATAAAAACTACCAGCAATGTAATGGCGGCGGATTTGGCTTTGACAATATTGAAGCCAGTGGCGGCACAGATATTTTTAAGGCGCTGAGTAGTGCCTATTCAGGCCTATCTGGTAGTTACTTCAATGGGTATCAGAAGGCGGCTATCGTCATTACTGACGGTTACACCGTAAATGATGCAAAAGTAAAAGCTGAATTACTCGCCAATAAAAATGGCATTCTGACCTTTGTATATTTCATTGGCGGAAATCATAAAGATGACCTTGAAGGCATTACCGATCACTTCATTTCTCAAGGCGGCAATGTAAAGCAGTCGCTATCTCATTACTTTAGTGCCATCGGTCTTGCCTATAAAAGTCAGAAAGTTTTGAGTGTTAAGCCTTGCTCTGGAGGTGCGCATGCAACTCCGTAGCCAAGGCACGCAGCATCCGTCGCGGATATATAGCCGCGACCCCGACTTGCATGGCTCAAGTAAATGGGCGACGAAAAACCACCTTCACCAAAAAGGTTATGGCGAAGGTGGGCGCATATTCCTTGGCTACGGCATGGCCGAAGCGAACAAAGGTCGCGCTTATTGCATTACCACAAATACTCAGAAGCACCTGCTAACTGTAGCACCCACACGAAGCGGAAAACTTCTAACTGCGAGTATGCCGCGATGCTTGGAGCATCGTGGTTCGCTAGTTGCGCTTGATGTGAAAGATGGTGAGCTGTCTTTAATTGCTGCGCGATATCGGCGGGATGTGCTTGGCCATAAAGTCATCATTATCGATCCATGGGATTTAGCTTGCTCAAAGCTCGGCATGCCTCAATCGAGGTTTAACATTATGGATTGGCTTGATCCTGACAATGATGACTTTGTTGAGGATGCCATGACCGTTGCAGATAGTCTTGTTACTGACCGAGGTGGCAAAGACCCATTTTGGACGGATGAAGCTCGCGCGCTCGTTATGGGGCTAATTCTCTATGTTGCGGCCACGCCCTTGGTGTTAATGCCGACCGCCAAGCGCTCACGCGACATTCCGCAAGTGAGAAGATTGTTAAGCCTATCTTCCGATGACTTTAAAAAAATCGTTGGCGGAGAGTATGCCGAAGACGAAGAAGGCAATGCCATTTTAATAAAGCCCGGCATGATGCAAAGTTCCAACGAATATGTTCGCGCTTCAGCCGCACGTATTCTCAATAAAGCGTCGAAGGAATTTTCCAGCATTTTATCAACGGCGCAACAAAACACGCATTTTTTAGAAAGCCCGAAAATACAGCGCACCTTATCGGAATCAGATTTCACCTTTGAAGAGCTGGAGAATAGCAAAACAGATATTTTTGTCGTTTTGCCTGCGGGGCGATTATTCACCTATAACCGCTTTTTGCGCATGTTGCTGAGTTCTGCCATTACTTCAGTAACCCGCTTTAAGACCAAACCCAACCCGCCCGTCTACTTCCTTATGGAAGAAGCTGCGGCACTAGGGCGCATGGAGGTCATTGAAACTGCTTTTGGGTTAATGGCCGGATATGGCATGCAGCTTCATATGATCGTGCAGGACTTAAATCAGCTCGTCTCGCTTTATGGCGAGAGGTGGCAAACTTTCATCGCCAATAGCGGCGTTGTTCAGATCTTCGGCACCCGTGATTTGATGACCTCTGAATACACATCAAGGCTGTGCGGTATAACAACAATTGAATCGTTAAGTGAGTACAGCGCTGAGATGCGAGCTCGCCTTTTTAGCGACCCCAGCTTTTTAAGCCAAGAAGATGCGCTTACATCTCGCTCGCTTATCACGCCCGACGAAGTCATGACGATGAGCCCAGTTGCTCAGATTCTCATCTTGTCTCATGCCAATCCAATTGCCTGCTTCAAAACCGCTTACTTTTTGGATCAGAGATATAGAAATAAAAATGGTTCACCCATTTATGACATTCATCCAAATTTTGCTGACGATCCAATAAGCAGACCTGTCAATTTCACCAAACAGGGGCTCAACATTGCAGCGCCTCTCTCTTCGATATTTGATGGAGGGTGAGCACATGATATTTAGAGCATGGATTTCAATTATTGTCATGGGCGTATGTGCATGGAGCGTATGGGTAGGCTTGAACGGAAAAATCCCCCCTTATGATTACGCGCCATTTAGTTTTGTCTTTCATTGCGTAACACCATGGCTGTTACTAATTTTGGCTGCAAAGTCGTGGTATCGCATTTTCATCTGGGGACGCATGCTGCAAGCGAAACAAACACCGCCAATTCTTAGTCGTGGGCTCTCAACACAGGCGCATAAGCAAACAAATACAGTTTTGTTGAAACTTACTTCACAGGCGCTATTTCTTTTCGCCCTAGCTGGTGTGTTAAATCAGTTCTCAATTGATCACATCGAATGGTGGATCGCATCAATCATTGCCTGTTTTTATCTTCTTAAAAAATCATCAAAGGCGGGGTAATGAATATGATTAATTTATTGCCCACAAAAATAGAAAGTAGAAAAACGGCGGAAACATGCGGCTTACAGGGTGCTTATTTACGATTTATTAACGATTTCAGGCGTATCATTATAAGTATGAGAGATTGTGGGAGCGCCAGAGCGTTCCATGCAACTCTCTTTTTTTGTGGTCAGGTGGGTGTATGTGCATGTTCCGCACCCAGAACGTACCATCTCTCAGATATACGCGGCTGGCGCAAAGAATACGGCAGTGAGAGCAGTTATTCGCTTTCACTGCTTTTTTTATGGGGGGATATATGGATAAGCCCCTCATAAAACAGAATAAAAATGAGTCAAATGAGGCTCAGATTTGTTTGAAGACTCCGCTGAAAGCGAGTCATAATCGGGGTTCTGACGATGAAGCGATAATCGCTCTCGTGAAGTTTCTCGCAAGACGCGCCGCCGAAGAAGATTACGAATTTTACCGCAGCGCGCTTAGCAATCCCGATATAGAAGATGGTGGATAGGAATATGACGCAACGTGCTTGCATATATGCCCGATATAGCTCTGACCTTCAAAGTGACGCATCTATTGAAGATCAAATTCGCCTGTGCAGTGACAAAGCAAGCGCTGAAGGCTGGAAGCTTGGCAATTGTTATACGGATGCAGGAATTTCTGGGGCATCACTCATGCGCCCTGGCATTCAATCCCTGCTCAGCGCAGCAATGAATGGTGAGTTTGACATACTCATAGCAGAAGCCTTGGATCGCCTCTCGCGTGATCAGGAAGATATCGCAGGCATTTTTAAACGGATGGAGTTTGCTGGCGTTAAAATCATTACCCTCTCAGAAGGGGAAATATCTACGCTTCACATAGGCCTGAAAGGCACAATGAATGCCATGTTCCTGAAAGACTTGGCCGACAAGACCCGCCGTGGTCTTCGTGGTCGAGTAGAAAAAGGCAAATCAGGTGGCGGTCTGGCCTATGGCTATCAGGTGGTGAAGCAGTTCGACGCCAATGGTGAAGCCATCAAAGGGGATCGTGAGATTGATGAAGTACAGGCCGATATCATCCGCCGCATCTTCCGAGAATATGGCCTTGAGAACAAATCGCCCAAAGCTATAGCCGCGCAGCTAAACGAGGAAGGCATACCTTGCCCATCTGGCAAAAGCTGGGGGCAGTCCACTATTAACGGCAACCGCAAGCGCGGTACGGGCATTCTGAATAACGAGCTTTATATCGGTCGCCTGATCTGGAACAGGCAGCGCTTTATCAAAGACCCTACCACAGGAAAGCGTGTAACGCGCCTGAATGAGCCGTCTGAATGGATTATTCGGGATGTGCCAGAGCAACGCATCGTTGATTCTGAGCTATGGGAAGCGGTTAAAGCGCGCCAGAAGTCACTGGATCGCAAATCTTCCGCGCTTTGGCAAACTAACCGCCCCCAATATCTGCTATCAGGGCTAACCAAGTGTGGCGTTTGCGGTGGCGGGTATTCCAAGATCAACTCTACCCAATATGGCTGCTCTGCGGCCAAGAACAAAGGGGATAGTGTCTGCAACAATCGCCGCACCATTAAACGAGAAACGCTGGAGGGCTATGTTTTGGATGGCTTACAAGGCCACCTCATGCGTGAAGAGCTGGTCAATGTGTTCTGTAAGGAATACACCAAGCATCTGAGCACCTTGCATGCGCAAGCCAATGCACAGCGCAAATCACTTGAATCTCAACGTGACAGCCTTTTTAAAGAGCGTGAGCGCCTGATACAAGCCATCAAAGATGGTATTCCCGCCAGTATGGTCAAAGATGATCTGGAAAGCGTTTCAGAGCGCATTGAGAAAGCGGAACAAGCTCTGACTGTGCAACCAGCACTCAAGCCACTCATTCATCCGACCATGGCATCACGTTATCACCAAGCAATAAAAGACTTAAAGGCATCGTTGAATGCGGATGGTGCGCGCGCCGAAGCATCACAGCATTTGAGGGGGCTTATCGAGAAAGTGGTACTAACGCCAGAAGAAGGCGAGAAAGGCCTGCGTATTGATCTATACGGTGATTTAGCTGGAATCTTGAATATGTCTTTGGAGACGAAAGATATGAAAATCTTGGACAAACTATGCTTGAACGCATCGAATGATAATAAGGCTATCAATGGGGCCGAAGCCCACATAGATAGAATTGGTAGCGGGAGCAGGATTTGAACCTACGACCTTCGGGTTATGAGCCCGACGAGCTACCAGACTGCTCCATCCCGCGTCTGTACTTTTACTTACTTGACCTGCTATTATCTATTAGGCAACTAAGTAGATATATCGTTCATTTTCTGTGGTTGCGGGAGCAGGATTTGAACCTACGACCTTCGGGTTATGAGCCCGACGAGCTACCAGACTGCTCCATCCCGCGCCAGAAAATTCGTTGTTGGTGTCAGCGTTTCTTGCTGCCTCCCTTCAACGTGGTGCGTATTATACATAGGGACTTTACTAACACAAGAGCCACAAGAGGAAATATTTCATTTTTCTGACTGTATGCGCAATTAATCAGCATTATGTGCAATGAACGTACGATTCAGCGCGCTTTTGTTCGCCATCCCCGACATTAATCACATAACTTTTCCATTTTATCTGCAAGTTTAAAGTCTAAATCGCTAAGCCCATTAAGGTCGTGTGTTGATAATTTTACCTCTACACGGTTATAAACGTTAAACCATTCGGGGTGGTGATTAAGCTTTTCTGCCCAAATAGCAATTTGAGACATCCAACCAAATGCACGAATAAAACTTTTAAAGGTAAAGGTTTTTACAATGGTATTGTTTTCAAGTTGCCAAGTTTGACCTTCCTCCAACGTGTTATTTAATGTCGATAACGCGTGTTGAACTTCTGATGAGGTTAATTTGTTCGCCATGGGTGATTCCTTCAATCTCCGTTTAAGCCAATAAACACTGTAAACCAGCCTTAGGTAAAATTCAGTAGACGAGAAAAAGATTCGACTTCCTTGCTTGGGGCGAATTGTTTACAAAAAAATACCGGCACCCTGTGCCGGTATCTATACTTTCTGTGTTAGGTATCTTGCTTGTTATGATTAAAACTCTATTGCGAGGCGCGCATATATTTGACGACCTCTAGGATCATGAACTTTGGAGTCGAAACCACTGTTGGTAAACAATTGTGGAGGATCTTCGTCAAACAGGTTGATTCCACCTAGCGACAACACATAACTTTGCGAGGTTTCAAATAACGCCCCTAAGTCTATATTGTACTGCGCGTCTACCGTGACATGACTGTCAATTTCATAAAAGCCGTCGGCACAACCCGTTAAGTTAGCGGTGCCATCTGAACAATTTTGGTCATCATCGTAAGATGAGATATAGCGTACAAATAGGTTCGCGGCATGAATGTCATGCTGCCATGCTAAACCCAGGTTCACACGCAACTCTGGAGAAGAAACACCTATATTGTTGAAGTTACGTCTACCCGCGCCATCAATATTACCGGCTTGAGGATCCTTTAGGTCGTACTTAGTAATATAGGTAGCGTTCAGTGAGGGCGTAAAACTCCCCGCCTCCGTTTCCAGTTTATAGCTGGCAACAAAGTCCAGACCAGACGTTTCTAGCTCGCTTGCATTAACATAGGTGTTGTTAATTTGAAGCAATGGCCCGGTGAGTGGGTCGCCAGCGCGGACAATTCGGTCAGGGTCAGTAGGATCGGCATTTAATACCGCCTGTGCGTTTTCCTGAATAATTAGGTCTTCAAATGCAAAGTTCCAATAATCTAATTCCAGCGACAAGTCTCTAAATGGCTCAAATGAAATCCCAAGATTGTACGCTGTAGATTCTTCAGGTTTCAGCTCTTCATTACCCGATGTTCGCACGGCAACAAAAGTCACCGCACCTTGCACGGGATCGAGTATCTGCTGTAAAGAGGTTGCGCCACCTTGTGCTAAAAACACCGTGGGCGCTCTGAACGAGGTAGAAATAGAGACTCTAAACGACAAGGTGTCAGAGGCGCGGTAAGAAACTGCAAGCTTTGGATCTACCGTGCTACCTATATTGCCGCCGTAATCCTCATACCTTAACGCCACTTGAACATCTAAATCATCAGTGAGCGGCAGCGCTAATTCACCAAATGCGGCCCACACGTCCTGACTACCGTCGATATCTGGGTTACCAATAACGAAGGTAAAACTGTCTTGATTCGATAGCTCATCGTAATCCTGCGATAGTTGATTCTCTCGATATTGCACCCCTAATGCCAGGGCTGCATAACCACCACCGACTTCAAATACATCAAATGATGTAAAGGCCTCAATGACCTCAAGATCAGCCTTAGAGTCGATGACTTGCTTGCCGGTGAATGAATCAACCACATAGTCGGAGTTAGGCGAAGACGTGTAGGAAGTAGCAAACGGATTAAAAAACTCACAATTTCCTTCCCCTGGCGTTCCTGCCACTGGATCACAGTTCGAACCGCCTAAACCGTATAGTGCCAATTGGAATTCAGTATTCAGCACATCCGGCACACTGAAGACAAAGTCATTGACCGCTCGGGTATAGCTTATTTCCCAAAACCCACTGTCAGTTACACCTTGGAGGTTGGTACTAAATCTGAATGTATCTGACTCTGTGTTGGCTGGGTCACCTTCAAAACCATTTCCTTCTGCTCGCCCAAAAAAGGCAACAGACTGTCCAAAGGGATTTTGCGGGTGATAATCGGGCACAATTGGCGAGGTTAAAATAGGGAAACTTGGCGCACCGCCCCGCTCGGCCCGATTTCTCGCCATGCCGAATTCTGCTGTCCACGTAATGTCATTTTCAAATTCATAATTGGCACTAACATACGTATTTACGCGACTTTCATCGGCCACATAGGAATAGAACTTACCGAAGTCAAAACCACAGAATCCAATATCAAGACCCGGTATTGTGCCGCTAGGTGCCAACAAACTGGGGGAACCGCCAAAATCTTCACAACCATAAGGGTCAATGATGGGTAGCGCACCCATGCCAGGAATATTAAGAAAATAAGATGCGGGATTACCTAGTGAACTCGTATCATCTTCTGGGCGGCTCAAGCGTCTATCGCTAAGAAATAGCGGTGAACGATTAGTGTAACTAATGGCGGCCATCACATTACCATTGTCGCCAGATGCCCCCCACAGCCCTTGAAGTATATATTCTTTATTGTTGCCATGCGCACCATCTTGGTAGTCCGCACTCACCATAACGCCGTCATAATTTCGCTTGGTTATGAAGTTAACAACGCCGGCGACCGCATCGGAACCGTATAGCGCAGAAGCACCGTCTTTTACGACTTCCATTCTATCAATAGCAATCATGGGGACCAGCGAGCTGGTATCAACAAAGTTTAACCCTTCGTTCGTTGGTTGAGCATTAACAACCTGACGCTTGTTATTAAGTAATATGAGGGTAGACGCTACGCCTAAGCCCCGTAGGTTAATATTTGAGGTGCCCGCCGTTGCATTTTGCGTAAACGCATCAGGGTTATTCTCTGCTCCGGTATTAATGGTTAAGGTTTGAGTAATATCGGCAATGTTTTTTGCACCAATTGCATCAATCGCTACACTGTCGACAACGGCCAATGGAGAGGGTGATTCAAAGTTCTCACTGCGACGAACAAAACTCCCTGTCACTAAAATAAGTTCAACGTCTTTTGCTTCTTTTTTTTCGCTGTCCTGTGACTCTTGCGCTAAAGCGCTTAAAGGTGAGCACAGCAATGCAGCGCTAACAAGTGCAGCTACCGCAGTTTTACGCGTTTTTAAGTTCATAGTGTGATTCCAAATCTGAGCGCATTACTAGCGGCTTAACCCACACATTCCGTTAGCAACAAGCTGATCGATTTCTCATTGTTATGGTGTAAGGCCATGAATAAAATTTGACCTACCTGATGAATGGTATGCCTGCCAACTCATTTTGTAAATTTATTGTGAATAATATGTTTACATTAATTTTACACATGGTCTGACCACATAGACTAAAGTTTAATCAGCATCTTGGACGGTTCCCAAGGGAATGCGCCAAAGCATAGACGCGTCGGTGTGAATAAATCCTACCCAGTAAATTTTTCGATACTCAGGTAGATATTTCTTACTCTTGATTTGAGAGTAAAACCGAAACCAAAATAAAATCAATTAATTCAGATATTTACAGATTACGCAATCGCGGAATACTTTTTGATGGTCAATACAATATTGTGAATCAACAAAGTGAAAGTATGGAATTTCCAAACATTGATGACGTGTACACCTTACTTAGCGACAAACTAGAAAGCTGGTTAGAACAAGCAATAACGCTGTTACCTAACATTGTTGTAGCCTTTTTAATTGCTATCGGCTTTGGGCTTTTAGCTAAAATTGTGGGCAAGTGGGTGGGCAAACTCATGCGCCGTACCTTCGAGTCGCGCCAAATTGCAGGGCTACTCACATCAATCATTAAAGCCGTTATTGTAGTAGCGGGTATTTTCATTGCTTTAGATTTTGTCGGTTTATCAGGCACAGTGACTTCGTTGCTTGCCGGAGCGGGTATTGTCGGACTGGCTATCGGCTTCGCGTTCCAAGATATGACAGAAAACTTTATTGCTGGGGTGGCAATGGGTATTCGCAAACCCTTCGATATTGGCGACGTTATAGAAGCGGATGGTGTTTTCGGTAACGTGAAGGAAATAAACCTGCGAAATACCTTGGTTGAAACCTTCTACGGTCAATTGGAAGTCATTCCCAATAAAATTTTATTTCGCAACATACTCACGAATTACTCTTACCTTGGTTATCGACGCATCGAGGTACCGGTTGGTATTTCCTATGCCGATGACGTGGAAAAAGCCGCTGAGGTAATTACTGAGGCCATGAGAGAAAAGGATTATGTGATAAAAAAAGATGAAACTGCAGTTTACGCAGAAGGGTTCGGTGACTCTAGCATTAATCTTTTACTTTGGTTTTGGATACGTTACCCCGGCGATCCGGGCTTTATGGTGGTGCGTCACGACGCTGTTATCACGGTGAAACGTGTCTTGGAAGAAAACGATATTCTTATCCCCTTCCCCATACGGACATTGGATTTTAATTCTAAGGGAAGCGACAACTTAGACAACATGTTAACCAGCGCAAGCAAGTCTAAACACAGTAAGGCGCAAGAAAACCCAGATTCCCCCTCGCTAGATAAATCTGAAGAGGGAGACGGCGCCGACGAGTAAATCGTGGGCACTGGCCGTCATTATCATTTTACGTAACTCAAAGGAGAAAGAAGATGGAAAATTTAACCAAAGCAAAGCAGTTAAGACACCTATTTACGGCCCTGCTGTTCGCCTCTACCCTTGGCGGTATTAACGGTTGTGCCACAATAGAAGGCGCTGGCGAAGATATTCAAAGTGCCGGTGAAGCCGTTGAAGAAGGTGCGCAAGAGGCATCTAACTAATAAGCATGACCTACTGTGTGCCTAGACGATAATAGGCACTCGTTTCCAATGTGGAAAAAAGCACGTTATTTCATGCGAATGAAGTCACGTGCTTTCTATCTTTATTTTAGTACTGCCAGCATTAAAAACGTACCTATTAGCGCAGGTTTTTCACATGACTTCAGTTGTGCAGTAGCCTCAACCTTATAAAGTGCCCCCATAGGTTTGTCATCAATCCCCACCACGGTAAATTGAAACTTTACCCCGTCGTTGCATCGTACGGGCTCTAAAAACCTGAGTTTGTCTATGCCATAGTTGATGGTTGACGCTATACGTGGTGAATCTTCAATAACCTCAGCGAACGCTTTTGGCATAAGTGAGGCCGTGAGAAACCCATGAGCAATCGTGGTTTTAAAAGGGCTTTCGTTCTTACACCGCACACTGTCTAAGTGAATCCATTGATGGTCTCCCGTGGCATCAGCAAACTGATTAATCATAGGCTGCGTGACGGTTATCCATTGCGCCTGCGATAACGTGTCGCCGATCTTTAAGTCAATGAGACATTTCATGTTTTTATCCCTATAGGTACATTATGCCGTTTAGACTACTATTACTTAGTTGAATATTTCAATTAACTTCTAATAATAGGTATTTATAAATATTCTTGTTACAATAACGTAAATATTGTGACCCCTGTGTTTCCGCAATACTTTTTCTTCAGGGGCAGATGTAACTGGTTGGCATTGCCAAAAAAAGGAATACTCAATGAATCTGAATAGAATTGATTTAAATCTGTTTGCTGTATTCGATGCGATATATACTGCAGGAAGCCTAACAAAAGCAGCAGATGTTCTTTGTATTACTCAGCCTGCGGTAAGTAATTCTCTGGCACGTTTGAGAGAGATGTTAAACGACCCCTTATTTGTTCGTACCGGTCATAGCATGACACCCACACCCGTAGCGCAAAATATCATCGTGCCCGCCCGACAAGCCCTCGCACTGCTGCGAAAAAGTGTGCAAGAAAGCCACACCTTCGACCCGCTTACCGCAGAAAAATCATTTAATTTTGCCAGTCGCGATTTGTTGGAAGCTAGCATTATGCCTAGGCTTGTCGCTCGCCTACAAAATCTTGCACCTAATATAGGTATTACTAACTACGAAATTCCTCGCAGTCAGGTGGTTTCTGCTATGGCAAGCGGTACTCTGGACTTTTTTGCTGACGCGTCTACCTTTACCGACCCGCATTTATGTAAAGAAAAAATTGCCCAAGACCGCTTTGTCGTTCTGGCAAGAAAGAACCACCCTGCCCTTAAAAACGGATTAGATTTAGACACCTTTTTGCGACTAGGCCATATCAATGTTTCCCAACGTAAGTCGGGGGCCGGGCCTATAGATATCGCGTTAGATAAAATGGGCAAGCGCCGTAAAGAAGTGATGCGGGGTCAACACTTTTTAACCGTACCCAGCACCATAGTAAAAACGGATCTCATTGCTTGCTTACCGTTTCACTTAGCCAAGCACTATGATTTAGCCATTTACGAACTGCCCTTCGACCTGGCGCCAGTAGAATACTATCTTTATTGGCACGTAAGCGCCGATCACGACTATGCACATATGTGGATGCGGGAACAGATTATGGAAGTGGCAAGCAATTTCAAAAGTCACTCATAATACCGATAGCCACCCTAAACCTAGAGTGAGGCAATACGCTATAAGTAGTAACGCCTTTTAGGTATCAGCAAATAAACGCCCTTGTCGATGGCCGCTGTCACTGAATTTGTATGCTAACAACGCCGTTTATTGAGACGTTTTTCATTTAACGTCTAGATAAACGGCGTTATTTTAGCACTTAGAGTGGATATGCTTAAACGCCCGCGATGAGTGTCCTCGCCTACCTTCTTCTTTCTTTCAACGTGCGCTACTCACAAGCCCAACACTATGTTGGAGTGACATCGTCAGGTGTTTAACTTTAACGGTCTTCTCTCATTTCACTATGGTGTTGATATTGTGATTAACGCCCTGCTTAATTATTAAAATACATACCTAAGTATCATCAAACCCGTATTCACAGCCCCGGTTTTTACGTTTAATGATTAGCGAACCAACAACAATAAAATGAAAACCGAGGAATTAACCATGTTGAAAATTGTTAAAACTTCTCTAGTTATTGCGGCCACATTCGGCGTGTCTGGACTAGCACAAGCGAACGTAAACGAAGCATTAGCTAATATTTGTACCATTGTTCAAGCGGACGACAAAGGCGAACTACGTAAAAAGATGCGTACCGTCGCCTCAGATTATCGCTTGAAGTTAAAAGATTATTACTCTGGCGTAAGCTGCAGTGGTAACAGCCTTATCCGCACAGCAATGTTAAGTAACGCGATAGAAGCGGGTTCATTACTGGTTAAGAAGATGCCAAAGAGCGATTTATCTTCTCCAGAAGCAGATGGAAAGACCTTACAAGCGTGGGTATCTGAGCAAGGTTTAGAAAGCAGCCCTATTGCCGCGGTACTAAACGACCGCCTATAAAGCATTCACAACACCATGTGAGCCATTTCAACATGGTTGCAGAGAAATCTGCACTTAAAAGGCGACCGAGAGGTCGCCTTTTTTCTTTGCTTTAATTCGCTAAAGCGAGCGGTTAACTCGCTTTTGACACTTGAGGTGCCAGGGTTTCAACAATATCTAACACGGGTACGCCTTCGTGAAGCTTGGATAGATACCCTTGATATACTTCGGTGAAACGAGGATTTTCTACCAAGTCACCAAAGATGCTGCGTACTTTTAGAAACGCAAGCTTATCTTCGCTGTAACCTTTTGCCGCAGATTGTAATTCATCCGCCATTTGATCTTGAACCTCCAGCGCCTTGCCCTGTTGCGAGGTATGGAACTGGCTGTAGTAGGCCCAAGATGCAAGCACAAGTGCAGAAATATCAATATTTCCATCGTTCGCCAAATTATCATTAAGCGTTGGCAGTAAGAAAACGGGGATCTTCGCCGAGCTTTCTAGACATATCCGTGATAATGCATCTTTAATATTTGGGTTAGCAAAGCGTGCCAATAAGATTTGGCCATACTCATTCACATCCATATCGCCCACAGGGTCTAAATTAGGCTTCACCTCCGCTCGCATAAACTCGCCTAACATATCTCGTAGCGCTGTATTTTCCATACTACCGTGAATAGTATCGAAACCCGCAAGCGAACCCACCAGCCCTAGAACTGAATGCCCTGCATTAAGCATACGCAACTTCAGTTTTTCGTAAGGCGCGACGTGTTTAACAAACTGTGCCCCAACCTGTTCAAACGCGGGACGCTCGTGGCAAAAATCATCTTCAATAACCCATTGATGAAATGGCTCACAAACCACCGGCCAGGTATCTTCAATGCCAAGGCTCGCAAGTTCAGCAATATCATCTTGTGTGGTTGCCGGCGTAATCCTATCTACCATAGAATTGGGAAATGCTACATTTTCCTCTACCCACTGAGCAAAGGCGGCATCAACGAGGTTGATATAAGCCAGTACCATCGCTTTAAGCACATCACCATTATGCTGGATGTTGTCACATGACATAATAGTAAACGGCTTAATGCCGGCGTCTTTACGTGCTTTCAATGCTGCCAGTAAATAACCAAAAACAAGCTTTGGCGCGGTGGGGTTAGCAATGTCGTGCAATACATCTGGATTATCTGCAATAAACTCACCCGTGACAGGGTCAAAATTGTATCCCCCTTCTGTAATGGTAAGAGAGACAATTTTTACGTCTTCCGATGACATTTTGTCGATAACCGCTTCGGGGTTTTCAGTCGCCATCATAAAGTCACAAATAGCGCCAATCACACTGACTTTACGTTCACCGCTAGGGTGCTTTTCTACCAGTGAGTAAAGATAATCTTGACTCACTAGCGTGTCCTGCATTTTTTTGTCGGCGTCACGCAAGCCTATACCACAGATTCCCCACGAAAGGTCACCTGTTTGATTCATGTAATTGTTGACGTACATAGCCTCGTGTGAGCGGTGAAAACCACCCACGCCGATGTGAACAATGCCGGTTGTAACCTTACTTGCGTCATACTGTGGAATTTCTATGTGGCTAGGCAACGTAGAAAGGCTAGATTGACGTAAGCGAAAACTTGATTGCGACTGCATAATAACCCCTTATTTTGCAAGTGCCTTCTGGCGACGCATTGCCCAGTAAGCAGTGATGAAATAAATAACCGTGCATGCAAAAGCGATATTGAAGAAAAGTTCACGGTTACTTTCGTAGCCAGTGACATCTGCACTGAATGAAAATGTATTAAGCGCCAAGGCTATAGTGATAAATAAACTTGAAACAGAAACCACTTTTAGTACACGAGACACCAATGATGTATCTTCAACGTGATCAGGTAGCGCGTCGGCCTGCATCTGATGATGAGCCTCTACCTTTTGATCAAACGATGCCATTTGCGCTTCTTCTTGAGGGTACTCACGTTTAGCGCCATATTTGGCTGCCAATACTGTGTACACAAAGATGGTAAAGAACCAGGTTGGAATAAATAGGTAATAGAACGAAATAACATCCAACGCATTTAGACCAAAACCGAAAACCAAACCTAGTCCCCAGCTAGCTACAGCTGGAGTACTATGGGTCAGGCTTTGGAAATGTGCCCAATAGCGGGTGTAACCAATGAGTGGGAAAATAACGTGTTCGGCAAAAACAATGGCGCCCACTGGAACAACTAACAAGCCAGCATAGGTTAAAAGTGGAAGAAGCTTTGTAAAGACAAACGGGAAGCACGCGATAGCAACAGTCACTAAGCCCACAATTGCGGTAGTCTTATTACGAGACTTGTCTTTAAATATGGCTTGTGCTGCTAAGCCTGCGCGATACAAGTTAGCATTTGCTGTTGTCCATCCCGCTACAATAACAATGACTAACCCTGATAAACCCAACGCGTGGAATGCAACGTCGCCTGGATCGAGTTCTACAATAGATTTTTGTACAATTACAGCTGTACCAGCACCCATGATGCCTGCAGAAATCCACGCAATATAGTGCCCAAACAACATACCCGCAGAGGTGCATAGACCATAACGTTTTTTCTTGGCGTAACGAAGTAGCGCCATGTCGATAAGACCGAAGTGGGTAATAGTATTGGCTGCCCAAGAGAAACCAATGACTTCGAGCAAACCAATGCCAGGCTCACCACTTTGGGTTAATCCCGTCCACACAGACGTACTGCCTATGTGCATAAAGTCGGCCCAGCTGGTAAGGAATGTTTGGCCAATAACAGCGTCTGCTAATGCGGGCATAAGCACCAAGGGGCCTGCGATGAACATGGTAAATAGCCAAGGCGCACAAATACGTGAAAAGTCAGACACCGCATTAAAGCCATACATAGCCACAAAAACCACGATAACACCCACTGCACACACCACGGCAACAAATGCCATGTTTGTGGGGTACCAATTGAGCTGGGCTGGGATGCCTAGGGCAAATCGAACGGCGGTAGCCGACACCGTAATCATAGCAGCTGAGATTACCGTAAAGATGATGACATTTGCCCAGTTATAAAGCTTTGTCATCGAATCACCTGCAATTTTCTGCAAGTAAGTATATAAACTTAATCGAGTTTCGACTGCGATAGGCGTGGTAATGAGTGTCCAACTTAGCACGGCCAGTAAATTACCAATGAGTAAGCCCAATAGAATGTCTGTCATGGTAGCACCGAGTGCCACGAACGTTGCGCCAAAGACAAATTCTGTGGCCGCTACGTGCTCACCGGCATACAGGCCCATGAAGTGTTTCCACCCCTTAAGCTCATGTTTTGCAACCGGCAGCTGCTCATCGCTAATTTGCGAAAAATCTACTTTTTCTGAAGTCGAATTCATTTTTCTCTCGCTTCGATTCCTACTAACTTCACGACTATCTTTGATGTTGTTGTTCAGATAGATAGCCGGCGTTAGTTCAATTAGGGTCTTGTTGTTACTTTTATATACATCAATGTTAATAACAAAGAACAGCGTACTGTTCAGCCTTATTAATTTTGAGCATATGCCAATACTATAATTATTTGCTCAGCGCGGATACTCGCATATCAATAAACAGTTGTAAACGGATTTAACAAAATATTCGTTACTATTTCGTTAATCGAAATTGACGATTAACGGGGGCATTGGCGCTAATTTTTACAAGGCGTTTCATTTAGTGAGATTTTTATTCTCCACAAACCCCTGTTTTCGCGCTTATTTATGCAAATAGGAGAAAAGTGTTAGAATTACGTAAATCCCTACTTGCTAGTGCAGTGTGAAAGTGAAATTATATTCACCGCATGCGGCCATTGCTCACAGTTTTAGCAAGCGCAAAGGCACTTGTTATAAAAACTAGGTTCAGGAACCTCGGTTTCCCCCTCCACGTGTAGAGGGCGGAGTAAACAAAGGAGACGGCGTTGGTGTCGGACATCAAACTTGTTATTTTCGATTGCGATGGCGTGTTAATCGACAGTGAATGTTTATCAATGCAAACCTGGCAATCGTTACTGAATGACTATGGCATCACCATTACCGACACGTATTTTGTTTCCAGATTTCTCGGTAAAAGCATGCAACACGTTGAGAATCAGGTTAAGCAAGATTTCAATTTCGAGCTTACCGAACAGGTAGTCAATCAATTCCAACAGCAACTACAAGCTCGATTCGAGTCTCATCTACACGCTTCCCCCGGTGTACTTTCAGTACTGGACAACTTAAACGTGCCCTATTGCCTGGCCACAAGTAGTTCTCAATCACGTACCCAACATGCCTTAGCCTGTTCAGGGCTAACACCCTATTTTAAGAACAAACAATTTACACGCTCTATGGTGGCTAACGGGAAACCGGCTCCAGACTTGTTTTTACTGGCGGCCGATTCCATGGGGGTGAAACCAGAGGATTGTTTGGTTATTGAAGACTCTTTAGCAGGTATTCAAGCGGCACGAGCGGCAAATATGCATGTACTGCATTATATAGGTGGCAGCCACTTAACCGCGCCAGCGTGTAACGATGTTGACATACTAGACAGTTGGGGCGTGTTTTTTTCGCAGTACGCAAACCTAAGACATAATGAGATGAATAAATGAGTAAGAAGCAACAACACGATAGCCAAAAACTAGACGACGCTGCGCGCGCCGGATGGCTTTACTACGTAGGCGGTAAAACCCAAGACGAAATTGCGAAAATGCTGAATATCTCACGGCAGAGCGCTCAACGGTTAGTGGCGCTGTCTATGTCTGAAGGGCTGGTTAAAGTGCGCCTTGAACACCCAATAGCAAGATGTATGGAATTGGCGAAGGCCATTAAAGAGCGATTCGGCCTTCAGTTTTGCGATGTGGTGCCTGCCATAACCGAAGATCCCAACTCGACCCTTGGCCTTGGACAAGCAGGCGCCGCAGTGATAGAACGCACGCTTCGAAGCGAGACACCGAAGACCATTGCATTTGGTACAGGTCGGGTGCTTCGTGCCTGTGCAGATGAGTTATCCTTTTTACATTGTCCTCAGCATAAGATAGTGTCGCTAGTGGGTAATATTGCCAATAATGGAGAAGCAACACGCTACGACGTAGCGGTGCATATTGCCGATAGAGTTAAAGCACAACACTACCCTATGCCACTGCCTGTTATTGCAAACTCTGAAGCAGAGAAACACGTGCTACATCAACAAAGCCACGTAGCGCGTATTCATGCGCTGGCCAAAGAAGCAGATATCACCTTTGTCGGCATTGGGAACTTAGGGAGCACATCTCCTCTACATGTTGATGGTTTTATTGACGATGAAGAAATGGCGTATTTGTCTGAAGTGGGTGCTGCGGGAGAAATCATTAGCTGGATATACAATCGCGAAGGTGCCATCGTTGATTGTAAAATCAATAAGCGGGTGACCAGCAGTGAACTGTCGTTATCGAACAGTAAGCCAGTGGTGGGTATTGCATCAGGCATGAATAAGCGAGACGCTATCTTAGGCGCACTTCGCTCCAAGTTAATCAATGCGCTTATTACCAACGAAACCACAGCGGCTGCCTTATTAGAAAACTAGGCTCTTTCTCTTTTCGTTAAACGCCTAAGTGCAAACGGTAATGTGGTTGCACTTAGGCCCCCCTCATTTCAACGTCATTTCATTCGCCCACCTTCCATACCTCGCCCACTTTCTTTAATGAGCGTTGTTTTATTATTTTTCTTCTTTTTAAAGCACTTTTTCGCTGTTTTTTCTTAAAAAAGCCTTTTTATTAAACTTTATGCTAAGTATATTTCAACGTCCCAAAAAATCACTACCAACCAATAACTCATTGTATTAATGAGATTTTATAGCAGTTTCCCCATAGTAGACTTTAGATTAAGGTATTATTTTAAATACCTTGTTATTGGTCTGCATGTTTTCTGACCACCACAGATCCGCTTTAATTATTCCCGAACCAAACAACAACAACCGAAGGAAATTAACCATGTTGAAAATTGTTAAAACTTCACTAATCATTGCAGCTACATCTCTAACTATTTCTAACGCGGCGCACGCTGATGTAAACGAAGCACTCGCTAACATTTGTACAATTGTACAAGCGGATGACAAAGGCGAACTTCGTAAAAAAATGCGTCGTGTACAGTCTGACTACAAAATGAAACTTCGCGATTACTACTCAGGTGTTTCGTGCAACGGCAACAGCCTTATTCGCACTGCACTAGTAAACAACGCGGTTGAAGTAGGCACACTACTTGTTAAGAAAATGCCAAGCAAAGACCTTCAGGCGCCTGAAGCAGACGGCAAAACGTTACAAGCGTGGATTGCAGAGCAAGGTTTACAATCAAACCCTATCTCTACAGAGCTTAACGAGCGTATCTAAAACAACAATTTCACAAACCATGTGATAGTCGTTTCAACATGGTCACGGCAAGATGCCGTACTGGTGGCTCCGAAAGGAGCCACACTCTTTTGTGGGCTGGGTTTGTGAAGGGTTAAATGCAGCGTTTAAAAACAAAAAAGCCGAGTATTCACTCGGCTTTTTTTATATCGCACCTACATGCTATTGCTATTCAATGGCAAACATACTCTCAGGCATAGCCATTAAGTTATCTGCGCCTGACTGCATGGCTGAAACCAAAGAACGGGTACGAGTTAGTAGCCGGTCAAAGTAAAAGCCCGTGGTTAAAATTTTACTTTGATAATATTCACTTTCCGTGCTGCCAGCATCAAGTTGCTCTTGAGCTTTCACTGCCATTCTTAGCCAAAAGTAAGCCACGGTGATATAACCTGAATACATTAAGTAATCAACCGATGCAGCCCCAATTTCATCAGGGTTTGACGCGGCCGCTTTGCTAATGTCTAAGGTAATTTGCTGCCACTCGTCTAAGTGTGAACTGAGTGCATTGGTCCACGCACTAAATTGTGCGTTATCACGAAGAGAGTTACAGTAGTCACGCACTTCTTGAACGAACACATTGAGCAATTCACCATTCGAGCCCATGACCTTACGACCCAATAGGTCTACAGCTTGAATACCCGTAGTACCTTCGTACATAGTACAAATACGCGTGTCTCGCGCTAATTGTTCCATGCCCCACTCTTTAATAAAGCCATGCCCGCCATACACCTGCATACCATAGCTTGTTGTTTCTTGCGCTGTTTCGGTGAGGAACGCCTTAACTATTGGCGTTAAGAAAGCCAGCTTTGCTTCAGCCACTTGTTTTGCCGCAGCGTCGTCACTGTACATTGTCACATCAACCATTTGCATGCAGTAGGCCGCTAAAGCTCGGTTCCCTTCTGCAAACGCTTTTTGCGTAAGTAACATACGACGAACATCAGGATGCACAATGATAGCGTCGGCTGGACCGTCTGGGTTCTTGCGACCCGTTAACGAACGAAATTGAATACGATCTTTCGCATAGCGTAAGGCGCCTTGAAACGCGGCTTCAGAGGCAGCCAGCCCTTCAAGCCCTGTTCCAATACGTGCTGTATTCATGAAGGTAAACATGCAATTGAGACCGCGATTAGGAGGGCCAATCAAATAGCCTGTTGCACCGTCGAAATTAATCACACAAGTGGCACTGGCTTTAATTCCCATTTTATGTTCGATACTGCCACAGGTTACCGCATTTCTATCCTGCTTTTCGCCATCATCAGAAACGTTAAACTTAGGCACCACGAATAAAGAGATACCTTTGGTTCCTTCAGGGGCACCCGGCAAGCGAGCTAACACGATATGAACAATATTTTCCGACATATCGTGTTCACCGGCCGAGATGAATATTTTGGTACCGGTTAAGCTATAAGTACCATCATCCTGAGGTTCAGCTCGGCACTTAAGCATACCAAGATCTGACCCACAATGCGCTTCAGTTAAACACATTGTGCCTGTCCATTCGCCGCTAATAAGCTTTGGCAAAAACATGGTTTGTTGTTGCTCAGTTCCATGCGCCTTTAAGGTTTCCATACAGCCTTGGCTTAAGCCTGGATACATGGCCCACGAGTGATTAGCGCCGGAAAACCATTCGGCAATAATAGAGGCTAAAGAATAGGGCAATTGCTGCCCACCGAACTCTTCAGGGTGTGCCATACTTGGCCAGCCACCCTCTACATAGGTGCGGTACGCTTCTTTAAATCCCTTTGGCGTTGTCACATTGCCGTCATTCCATGTACACCCTTCTTCATCGCCCGATTGGTTGATTGGCGCAAGTGTGTTTTCAGAAAATTTTGCTGCCTCTGCAAATATCGCAGAAACCAAATCTTCAGACGCTTCGTCAAAACCTAACGCCTGATAATGACGTTGATAATCTAACAGCTCATGTGTGACAAACATGGCATCTCGTTGTGGAGCTTTATAACCTTCCATATCAATTACCTATAGAACTTCAAATAAACCAGCAGCGCCCATTCCGCCACCAATACACATAGTGCAAACGACATACTTCGCACCGCGACGCTTACCTTCAATGAGGGCATGGCCCACCATACGCGCGCCACTCATGCCATAAGGGTGACCCACTGAAATGGCACCGCCGTTTACATTTAATAATTCATCTGGAATACCCAATTTATCGCGGCAATACAGCACCTGTACCGCAAACGCCTCGTTAAGCTCCCATAAACCAATGTCGTCCATGGTCAAGCCATGCTGTTTTAACAACTTAGGAATAGCAAACACTGGTCCTATGCCCATTTCGTCCGGTTCGCAGCCCGCCACGGCAATTCCCCGGTAAATACCCAGGGGTTGAACACTCCCCTGAGCGGCTGAATGTTCGTCCATCATAACGGTAGCACTTGCGCCATCGGATAACTGACTGGCATTACCCGCCGTAATGCACCCGCCTTCAATAACAGGGTTTAAGCTATTTAGGCCTTCAAGGGTGGTTTGAGGACGATTTCCTTCATCTTTCGAAAGTGTGACCTCTTTGAATGAAGTTTCACCTGTCTCTTTATTGAATAGCGCCTGTTGTGCAGTAATGGGGACAATTTCATCGTCAAATTTTCCAGCATCTTGTGCTGCGGCCGTGCGCATTTGACTTTGGTAACCATATTCATCCTGCACATCACGGCTGATGTTGTAGCGGTTGGCCACCACCTCGGCCGTTTGCAGCATCGGCATGTAAATATCTTTGTGCTTAGCGACAAGTGCAGGGTCTACCGCACGAAACATATTCATGTTTTTGTTTTGCACTAACGAGATAGAATCTAACCCCCCAGCGACCATGACATTAGCATCGCCCGTTCGGATAGCGTTTGCTGCGGTGGCAATGGCATACATGCCAGAGCTACACTGGCGATCTAGGGTCATGCCAGCCACCGTCACGGGCAAGCCTCCTGCTAGCCCGGCCAGTCGGCCAATGTTCATGCCACCACTGCCCTGCGTTAAGGCCGCGCCCATAATAACGTCGTCAACACTTGCTGGCTCAATACCCGCTTTCGCCACAGCGTTAGCAATAGCATGGCCACCCAGTGACGGGGCGGGTAAGTTGTTTAACGCCCCTTTATAGGCACGCCCAATAGGCGTTCTTGCGGTACTGACAATAACTGCGTCGCGCATAATAGTAATTCCTTATCTTTAGCTGTTATTTGACTTATTTTTGGTAGTGCTTAAAAGTGCCACCGTCTTTGGCCAATGAGATGAGTAAATCGCTAGGCTGTAGCCACATGTCGCCGTAGTCGCCCAGTTGATCTCCATAGGTTACAAGCTTATCTAAAATAGTGCTTAAGCCGACTTCATCGGCATACTGCATGGGGCCTCCTCGGTAAACAGGGAAGCCATAGCCGTATGCGTAAATCACATCGATATCACTGGATTTTGCAGCTATACCTTCTTCTAAAATGCAAGCGCCTTCATTAATGAGGGTAAACATTACCCGGACTAATATTTCTTCGTCGCTGATGTCTGAGCGTTGTTTCACGCCAAGCCGATGAGCTTCTTTCTTAGCGATGTCAAGCACTTCAGGATCTGGAATCGGCACTCGACTGCCTGATTCGTATTGATACGCGCCCCGACCGCTTTTTAATCCATTGCGCCCCATTTCCACTAATCGGTCGGCTACCGCGCCGTAGGCTGGATCATGAGATATATGTTCTTGACGAGATTGTCGAACGTAATAGCCAATATCTAATCCGGCCATATCCCCCATGGTGAATGGCCCCATTGGCATACCAAACTCGGTAAGTACACGGTCAACTTGCTCTGGGCTGGCACCTTCAAGCAAAAGCCTATTTGCTTCACGACCGTAAGGTTCAATCATACGATTACCTACAAAGCCAAAGCAGACGCCCACAAGCACGGCCACCTTCCTAATTTTCTTTGCCATTTTCATGCAGGTTTTAATCACGTCAGGCGCTGTTTTCTCGGCTTTCACGACTTCTAACAATTTCATGACATTTGCTGGAGAGAAAAAGTGCAAACCTATGACGTCTTCTGGGCGTGAAGTGGCCGTCGCAATTTCGTCAATATCGAGTGTAGAGGTGTTTGAGGCGAGAATGGCACCTGGTTTACACACGCTATCAAGGGTAGAAAATACGGCTTTCTTCACTTCCATTTTTTCGAACACGGCTTCTATAACAAGATCAACATCCGCTAAATCTTCATAAGCCGTGGTACCGGAAAGCAGAGACATTCGGGCTTCTACTTGTGCTTGGGTTAACTTGCCTTTTTTGGCTGAGTTTTCGTAATTTTTACGAATTAACGCAAGGCCCTTTTCAAGGGCCTCTTCTTTCAGCTCTAATAACGTGACCGGAATACCTGCATTCGCGAAATTCATTGCAATTCCGCCACCCATGGTGCCTGCTCCGATAATAGCTACGCGATTAATGGCGCGTTCAGGGGTGCTTTTATCGAAGTCATTCACGTGACCTGCTGCACGTTCCGCAAAGAAAAAATGTTGCTGGGCACGCGCCTGTGGGGTGTCCATACATGCCAAAAACAACTTACTTTCATTCTTAAGGCCATCTTCGAATGCTAACGTATAAGCGCCTCGCACGGCTTCAATGCATTTTAACGGCGCATAGAAGCCCTTTGTTGTCTTTTGAGTTTGCTGTGTAACCGCATCAAAAACCGCTTGGGTCTTCTCGTCCATCGATAAAGTAATGTCACAGGTACGCTTAATGGCATTACTGCCATTAAGAGAAGAAAGGTAGTCACGTGTATCTGCGAGTAACGACTCTGGCGTTTCAGAAATTTTATCAAATACCCCTGGAAGTTTGGTGACTGGCGTAGGTTTGCCCGTAACAATCATAGTAAGGGCTGTTTGTGCATCAACTAAACGGGGAAGTCGTTGGGTTCCGCCGGCTCCGGGTAAAATACCTAAATTGACTTCCGGTAGACCTACCTTGTTTGATGCGAAAGTGATTCGGTGATGACAGGCCAGCGCCAACTCTAATCCCCCACCGAATGCGGGCCCTGGTAACACTGCCACTACAGGCTTGCTAGCATGTTCAATTTTGTCTAGCACTTCAGGTAGCATAGGCGACAAATCGCCACCTGAAAATTCGCTAATATCCGCGCCACCAGAAAATATAGGTAGCGAAGACGTTATGACAATCGTAGAAACGCTGTCATCCTGCAATGCATTGGTGACGCCATCAATCAACCCCATTCGAAGTGCACGAGACAACGCGTTTACAGGCGCGCTTTGCATTACTAGCTTAGCAACCCCATCCTTAACCTCGTACATAACTGCATTATTTTCTGCTTGCGTCATAACCATTTCCTATTTTTCACGTTAATGGAATGTTATTGCAGTGATGTCAATCATCCAAGTTTATTGGTGTTATAGACATTCATCATAATTTTTAATACCTCAACTCAAGCCTCTTTCGCTCTGTGGTAGCGCTATAAAGCCCGATATAAGGTAGATACAGAAAATTTGACAGCAGTGAAAGGGAGTGTTTTTGTTAAAAAATAAAGCAAGAAAACAACATAAATGTTACACAAAGACATGACATGCCATCACCTGGAAGGAGATAAAGATGCAAGTACTCAAAACCCCCGAAGAGGCTTTTTCGTTTATCACTGATTTCCCTTACCCGCCGCGATACATCAACGTCACCGATACCATGGGGGGAGAAATCGTGATGGCCTATTATCAAGCAGGGCCAGATGACGGACTCCCCGTTGTGCTATTACACGGTGAACCTACCTGGGCGTATCTGTACCGTAAAATGATGCCGCGACTGGTTGATGCAGGTTTTAACGTATTCGTTCCCGATCTTATTGGCTTTGGTCGCTCCGATAAGCCCGTGCATCAAAAAGACTATACTTATGCGCGGCATCTAATTTGGCTAAAAGAATGGTTTCAACAAGTTGTTAATCAGCCAGCGGCCCTTTTTTGTCAAGATTGGGGTGGGCTTTTAGGCCTGCGCTTAGTCGCCGACATGCCAGAGAAATTTGTTGCCGTCATGGCGTCAAATACTGGGCTGCCAACCGGGGATAAGCCTCCCTCGGACGCATTTATAAAGTGGCGTCGCTTTTCACAAGATGTGCCTGAATTTCCCACCTCAGAAATTATTCAACAAGGCACGGTATCTCTACTGAATAAACCAACATTGAAGGCTTATGATGCCCCCTTTCCTTCTGAACGCTACAAAGCAGGCGCACGGGCATTTCCACTCCTTGTACCCACATCTCCGGATAACCCAGAGTCCAACGCAAACCGTGAAGCCTGGGAAAACCTACAGCAGTTTTGCCGCCCATTTATGACGGCATTCAGCGACCAAGACCCTGTCACCGCTGGCGGTGATACCATCATGCAGAAACGAATAGCTGGATGTTCAGGCGTAACACACACCACGATAGAAGGTGGCGGACACTTTGTACAAGAGGATAAAGGTGAGGAACTTGCCCACCACCTCATCGCATTTATACAACAATGATAAAAGGATTAACTAATGGATTCATTACTCGATTTTAGCGACCACGTCGTGTTGATTACTGGTGCAGGCAGTGGTTTTGGGCGGCTTTTAGCTCAAGGTCTAGCTCTACGAGGCGCAAAACTTGTACTCAGTGACATCAATGAACATGCGTTAACGGAAGTACGGCATTCGCTAGCCTCATCATGTGACGCTATTACCCTTGCCGGCGATATAGCCCTTGAAAGCGTAAATCAGTCATTGGTAGACGCAGCGGTAAACCAATTTGGTCGCCTAGATATTGCGGTTAACAATGCCGGCATTGCCCATCAACCTGCGCCTGTTCATCAAATGACAGAAGACATAATAGATCGTCAATTTGCGGTTAATGTAAAAGGTGTAATGTTTGGTATGAAATACCAGATACCCGTTATGCTAGCCCAAAAGCAAGGCCATATCATGAATGTTAGCTCGCTAGCAGGTTTAGGTGGTGCCCCTAAAGGCGCTGCTTATGCCGCAGCCAAACACGCGGTAGCCGGTGTCACCCGCACCGCCGCCGTAGAGTATGGAAGAAAAAATGTAAGGGTGAACGCCATTTGCCCATTTTACAGCCCAACCAATATTCTTAATGTAGATGGCTATAATACGCCTGAAGCCCAAGCGCAATTGGGCATGGGAAGCCCAATGAAACGCTTGGCTGACCCACAAGAAATTGTTAATACTATGCTGTTACTGTTGTCACCAGGAAACAGTTACATGAACGGTCAAACCATTGCTGTAGATGGCGGAGTTACTGCGTGGTAACTTAGTCTTTAGCCATAAAAGGTATTGTTTCCCATACCTAGGTATGAGCGAAAACCTTTCCCTGTAACGAGACTTTAGTTGTAATACTTAAGAACAAACAAAGCCGACAAAAGAGGCGAGTGCAATCGCCTCTGATGTCTTTAACGAATCTGTCATAGATAATTGTGAGTAAGTGATGAAAACGAAGAGTACCACTACATTAGTAAGCTGCAGTATTTTCGTTAGTGCATTATTTTCTACTGCCAGTTTCGCTGACACCTCGGCTGCACATTATAACAACCAAGTTCAAACCCACGCTATCGAGCAACCGTTAAAGAAAGCACGTAGCGACAGAAAAACCTCTTCAACGGTGCTTAAACGCTTTTTAGACGCGTCAGCAAAGTCATCTAACAAAACGAAAACTATACACCTTATTCATGCCGTGCTTCCCGTACAGACAAGTGCATCCGAGTAACGTGTTAGTCCGTTACCCGGCATATTGAGCCTTTCTATTTGAAGAAACAACGTGGGCTGCTGTTTATGGCACCACCACCATTTTACCTTTTACTTCTCGATTCATCACTTTTTTCATTGCTTGCGTAGCTTGGTGAAGAGGTACCGCCTCGTCCACCACCACTTTCACTTTTCCTTGTACATACCAGGTTAATAGCTCTTGCATGTTTTGAGCGAAACCTTTGGGGTCGTGCTGAGTAAATGCCCCCCAAAATACGCCCATGACACTATAGCCTTTCACCAAGGCAAGGTTGACGGGAAACTTTGGAATTTCTCCACCTGCAAACCCTACGACAAGCAAGCGTCCTTCCCACGCCATACTTCTGCTGCATGCATGGAAGGTATCGCCACCCACACATTCATATACCACGTCAGCGCCCTTACCTTCAGTGACTTCTTTTAAGGTCTCTTTCAAGTCGTTTTCTTTGTAATTAATTAAGACATCGGCTCCGTATTCTTTTGCTAACGCTAATTTTTCTTCAGTAGAACACACGGCTATAACCTTAGCACCCATGGTTTTACCAATTTGTACTGCCGCTAATCCCGTGCCTCCCGCTGCCCCCGTCACAACAAGCGTCTCGCCAGGCTGCAGTTTGGCGCGTTGTTTGAGCGCGTGATGGGCGGTAGCATGCGCTGTCACCAAAGCAGCACCTTCGTTAACGTGAATGGCATCAGGAAGAGGCAGCACATGGGTGGCTGCAATGCGTGCTTTTTCCGCATAGCCCCCCATATTTGACAGTGCAATGACCCTTTGCCCAATGTGTAAATGGCTTACCCCTTCTCCTAATTCTACTATGGTACCGGCCACTTCGTTACCAGGCACAAAGGGGAAATCAGGCTGCATTTGATATAGCCCTTGCACAAGGAGGCCATCGGGAAAATTGACGCCGGCCGCTTCAACATTAACAACAACGTGCCCAGGCTCTGCCACGGGATCTGCCACGTCTTTATATTGTAAATCGTCAATGGGACCAAAGGCGTCACATACTATTGCTTTCATACATACTCCACAGTCTTTCTGAGACAGTTTCTGGTAGGGCTGCTACCGTGTTTTAACCTTATCAAGCAATGTATTATTTCATTTCTTGATGTATTGTTTGGTTTGCAATTTGTGCCAAAGGACGCACCATGGCACCTAGTTGCATGGCTTTTTCACTAGAGGCATTCCCATCATGGGCTCGCTTTACTACCCCTTGTAAAATAGCAGCAAGGCGGAAAAAGCTAAACGCAAGATAGAAGGTCCAGTTTTCGATAACACCAATGTTTCGGCGCTGACAGTAAGCTTGTATATAAGCCGTTTCAGATGGAATGCCCAACTGCTCCCTATCAAGGCCCCCCAGACCCGCAGCGTGGGCAATATTGGCGGGTAATCGTAACTGCATGCATTGATACGCTAAGTCTGCATAGGGGTGACCTAGAGTAGACAACTCCCAATCTAAAACTGCGACCACTTTCGGCTTATCTGGATGGGACATATCAAACATCATGTTATCCAGCCTGAAATCACCATGGACTAATGCAACTTGGCCGTCGTCATCAGGCAGGTTCGCTTCCAAGTAAGCAATAAGCTGTTCAATTTCGGCGATATGCTCTAATTCAGACGCGCGATATTGCTTAGTCCAACGACTTAGCTGACGGTGAAAATAACTACCAGGTTTGCCATAGTCATTTAAACCGGCCTGTTCAATGTTGACACTGTGTAGGGCAGCTAAAACACGATTCATTTCATCGTACATCGCCCCTCGGGTATCGGGGGAAGTAATTTCAGGCAGTGCACTATTCCAGTAAATATCTCCTTCTACATACGCCATGATATAAAACATGCTGCCAATGACGTGGGTGTCTTTACATAAATGGAAAACCTTTGGGACGGGCACATCACTGCCCGCTAAGGCTTGAATGACACGAAATTCTCTGTCTACCGCATGAGCAGACTTTAATAACTTCCCCGGAGGCTGACGACGTAAAACAAACACCCCCTTGTCGGTTTCAAGCTTGAACGTGGGGTTTGATTGGCCACCGGAAAACTTTTGTGCATGTTTGATAAGCCCAACTTCTGGGCACGCTTCAGTGAGATAGACATTCAGGCTATCTACATCAATATGGTGAGATTTTGCTTGGTTATCGCTTGCCACGTTTACTCCTTACGCATTCTTGTCTGCAATGAGATTTCTGCCAAGTTGCATCATATGAACCTGATCTGGCCCATCAGCCAGCTTTATGGTTCTTGCATAGGCATACATAGCAGATAGCACAAAATCTTGGCTAGTTCCTGCGGCACCATGCATTTGAATGGCTTCGTCAATGACTCGGCATGCCATGGATGGCGCAACAATTTTTATGGCTGCAATAAGATCCCGTGAAACTTTGTTGCCATACTTATCCATTTTGTCTGCTGCTTTTAGGGTAAGTAATCGTGCTTGCTCTATTTCACAGTGCATCTTCGCGATACTCTCGCGCACAGACTGCTGTTTTGAAAGTGGTTTTCCAAATGCGACTCGCTGTTCAACCCGTTCACAGGCAAGGTCTAACGCCCGTTGAGCACAGCCGATAAGGCGCATACAGTGATGAATACGGCCAGGGCCCAAACGGCCTTGAGCAATTTCAAACCCTCTACCCTCGCCTAACAGTAAGTTGTCTGCCGGCACACGCACATTATTAAATTCAACTTCGGCGTGACCCACAGGCTCATCATAATATCCCATTGCGGACATTGGCCGAACCACTGTCACCCCAGGGGTGTCCATGGGCACTAATATCTGAGATTGCTGTTCATGGCGAGGGGCGTCAAAGTCGGTTTTCCCCATCACCACCATAATTTTGCAATTCTCATTCATTGCCCCACTGGTGTACCATTTGCGCCCGTTAATTACATATTCGTCGCCATCTCGCGTAATCGACGTTTCAATATTTGTTGCATCACTCGACGCTACGGCCGGTTCGGTCATGGCAAATGCTGAACGAATTTCGCCATTGAGCAAAGGAACAAGCCATTGTTGCTTTTGTGCTTCGTTACCATACTTTGCCAACACTTCCATATTGCCTGTGTCCGGCGCGCTGCAGTTAAAAATTTCTGAGCTAAACAACACGCGCCCCATTTCCTCGCAAAGAGGCGCATATTCGGCGTTGGTCAGTCCTGCACCGTAAGGCTTATACTCTTCAGGTAAAAACAAATTCCACAAACCTGCATCACGGGCTCGCTGCTTTAATGTGTGCATCAGCGCGGGGGTTTTCCAACGATCTTCGCCATTTTCAACCCCATGAATGTACTCTTGCTCGATGGGATAGACTTCTTTTTGCATGAATGCTCTCAACTGAGTTAAAAGCGATTGCGTTTTTTCATTGTACTCAAAATTCATATCTGCACCGTTTAGCTGTAGGTAATTGCGTGTAACTTTTCAATCACATCTAAGTGAGGCACGCTGTTAAAATTGTTAAGGTGAATGCTGCGTGAATTGGCGTAACATTGTGTAAAGCTGGCATTGCGAATTTGAAGGTTCATGTTAATAACCATAGGTGCACTGTAACCTAGGATATGTTTAAGCATCATGGCGATAGCCCCCCCCGAACTCACCACTAAAATGCGCTGTGCACTGCTATTTTGTAGGCTGGTTAAAACGTTCGCTGCCCGCGCCTCAAACTGCTGCCACGTTTCTTCAACTAGCGCTTCAGGTAATGTGTTTTCAGACCACGCAAGCATGGCCTTTTTCAAAAGCCGGTAATATTCAGCAGGTGATGCGCCTTCTGGCACCCTATCCTGCGGGTTAGCCGACAGATAGGCCTGTGCGACGGCTTGAAAGTTGAACTCGTTAAGATCTGAAATCACGGTGGGGTCTGGCAGATACTGTAAACCGTTGGCAATGCCCTGGGTGGTTTCATGATGGCGCACCATATCGCCTGACAAGACTTCGTCAAAGACAATATCGCGCTGCTTAAAATACTCGCCTAGCCAATGGGCTTGCTGCCCGCCAAGGGGGCTTAACTTGTCATAATTCGCTTTTCCAAACGAAGCTTGCCCGTGGCGAACTAAATAGATATCTGTCATTACGCGCTCTAATGTTATCAATATGTTAAGCATGGTAAGAAATATAAACCCATAAGTTTAATTGATATTTTGAATGAGCATTCATCAAGTGAAACTATAACGCACAGGTAGAATATTAGACCTTAGTTTAAGATTGGCATTTTAAATTGCGCTTAAATTGCACATTCTGACACAATAAGCTGGTCATTTAGCCACGCGCTAATTGTGAATAAAGCTAGGAAAGCTGTTATATATCAAGGTTGGGAACGCCTTCATCCCCTCATAGAGGCACCTAGGAAGCTTTTATTATCAAAATGATTACGCTAAATTTGAACAGCGACGCCCCCCTTCTGCCACGTGCATTGGCTGTATTGTGTGCATTCGCAACTTTATCCCCATCAGTTCACGCCACACAAGGTGATAAGAACCAGCTTGAGCATATTGTGGTGAATGCGCAGAAATCGCCGCAAAACTTACAGGAAGTCCCTGTGGCGGTGACGGCAATGTCTGGTGACAGCTTAGTAGAAGCAGTAATAAAAGACGTATTCGACTTACAAAATTATGTTCCGTCGTTTGCCGCCTTTCAAAACCAAAGCGTAACCAATTCTGGATTTTCAATCAGGGGCATCGGGACTTCCTCGCAAAATTTTGGCTTTGAGTCTTCAGTAGGATTATATGTAGATGGCGTATACCGCTCTCGTCAAAACGCGCTCATTAACGACCTGGTAGATATTGCTTCTGTAGAAATTTTGCGCGGACCTCAAGGTACCTTGTTTGGTAAAAATACCGCTGCGGGCGCCATGACAGTTTCCTCCGTCGCGCCCTCATTTGAAGAGACTGATGGCTTTGTTGAAGTCCTTGCCGGCAATGACGAACTTTTGCGTTTAAGTGGCGCGGCGTCTTTTGTGGTACTTGATGACATTTTAGCGATGCGCATTTCAGGTTTCAGTAGCCGCGCAGAAGGTTTTATTGAAGACACCCATTCAGGAAAAACGCTAAACAACAAAAACCGCTCTGCGGTGAAAGTACAGTGGCTGTATACGCCCTCAGATACGCTTAGCCTTCGTGTTGTTGCTGACTATGGAGAACTAGATGAAAGGTGTTGTGGTGCATTAACATGGCAAAGTAACCTGCAAGCGAATGGCGTTCCCGGCAAGTTTGGTACTGATGCCCTGTTGCAGGCCCCTCCCTTCAATGCCACTCTTTACAGCCGCGATAATTTTTTCCAGTACACCACGTCACTTTCTCAGGTTCCCACCTCAAAGATGACAGACAAAGGCATTTCTGCTCAATTGGACATTAAGTTCAATGATGTGTGGTCGTTGGTGAGTATCAGTGCGTTTAGGGCTTTCGATAGCTTTGATATTATTGATAGCGACTTCTCCGATGCCAATTTGCTCACGGCTGAAAACGATGCCCGACAACAGTCTTTTTCACAAGAGATACGCGCTCACTACAAAAGTAAAAGCATGCGCGCCATTTTTGGCTCCTACTATTTCACGCAAAATCTCGACGTAGATTTTAATACGACGACCCAAGAAGACTTTTCATCATTTTTTACTATTGCCGCTGCCGATTTACTGCCTCTTGCTGATGCGATTGACGGGTTAAGTCAAGCCACTGCTGGGGCTATTGCACCCGCGGGCGTGTTAGCACCTAGCAATACCGTCTTTTATCATTCGGCCTATCAAGAGCAAGACAGTATTGCCCTTTTTACCCAAGCTGACTGGCGACTAAATGGGAAAACAACCCTAACCACAGGGTTACGTTATACCATTGAAGATAAGGATATTTTGGGCCAATACGGTGAACAAGGACCAGGTATTGATGGGTTAGCCAAAAATCCTCAAGAGTGGCCGAATGTGTCCAAAGCACTGGCCGGATTGCAACAAATTGGCACGGCCCTAGCTGCTGGAGATGCACCGAGTGATTCTGCACTCGCTGCTATTTCTCCCTTTCAATCGGATGGTTGGGGATATTATTTTCTTGGTGCAGCGACGGTATTGCCTAGGGACGATCTCATGGCGACATTCAGCGACAACCAACTAACCGGCACAGTGAAATTGGCGTATCGTCCCAGCGAAACCACTATGCTTTATTCTAGCTTAGCCACAGGTTATAAAGCTGGCGGCACCAATACAGACCGAATTTCACCCCAATTTGATGCGGTATTTGATGCAGAAAAGGCACGCAGTGCAGAAATTGGCGTTAAACAAGAATGGCGAGAGCTAGGTCTTAGAATGAACCTTGCTGCACACTACACCCAAATTAGTGATTTTCAAGCCACCACATTCGATGGCACTGGATTTAACCTGCAAAACGCAGGTGACATTGATGTAAAAGGTATTGAACTGGACGCTAACTGGTATATGACTGACACCACAGAGTTAGCCTTCAGTGCAGCCCGTACACTCGCTAATTTTAAGACATTCAAAAAAGGGACCTGTTGGGTTGCCTATACGTGGCATACGGGGGATGACGACCCAGGTAGGGCGACGCCAGAAGATCCCTTTTGTGCCAGAGACGGTGACAGGGTGGGTTTCGAACCTCAAAATAGTGCGGCCCTCACCGTCACTCAATATTTCACCTTATCTGACATCGATGGGTGGGTGAGTGTAGACTACCAATACACGGGAAATGTGTATTTGGACGATACCAACGACCCCTATAAACGTTCACCTGCTTACCAGATAGTTAACGCAAGACTAAACCTGTATTTCGCTGACCTAGACAGCCACCTGACCTTTTGGGCGAGAAACCTTTTCGATGAAGAATATGTAGCAAGAAGTGGTTTTGATGTGCCCGTTCAACAAGGAAAAATTATGGCTTACCCGGGCGCACCTCGCAGCTACGGCGTGACGGTGAGAAAGCGCTTTTAGCGCTTCCCACTGCTTTCCTTACCCGCCAAAACGCTATGACACTGTGCAATAACGGACAGCGCGATACTCTCAGGTAATTCACCGCCAATATCAAATCCTGCCGGGCTTAGAAAAACGCCGCTAAGTGCACTTTCCTCAACCTGTGCAAGTGACAGAATTTCCTCTTTTCTGTGCTTGGGGCCTAACATCGCGATGTATTGCAGGTGATGAGCACTCAGTGCTTTCAACGCTTCAGCGTCTATATTTCTATGGTGGGACATTAATACCGCCGCATCAACATTATGGACACTCATGTGTTCTGATACAGCCGAAACCTCGCTGGATGACACGATGTAATTCGCCAAAGAGAAATGCTCAACTCTGGCCTGCGCCGGCCTTGGATCCCAAACACTGACTGTCCAACCTTGTAAATGGGCCATTTTAACCACAAAGGTTGCGTCAAAACCCCCGCCCACGACCAGCAAATGTGGCGGACAGGTGAATGGAATATCGATATAAGGAGGGGCGTAATTCACATGGTCATCGAGTTTAGCCAGCTTATTTAACTGTTGTACTTCACTAGGAGAGCTCACTTGGCTATTTGATATATCCTCCAAATTAAGCTTCCAACGACAGTGCTGCCCATTCAGTAGGGTTTGATATGCCTTTTCCAGAGATAAATAACAGTTTTCAGCCTCTACGGGTAATAGTGCTAGATGAACCACGCCACCACAACCCACCCCCAACTTAAACGCAATATCTTCTTCGTCGTTGTCGTCATAAATAGTATGGCGTACCTTTTTGTCCTGCATGACACGACGCGCTTTACGATGTATGTCACTTTCCAGACAGCCGCCACTTAAAATACCTAATTGATGACCGTCATCGCTAAATAGCATGAGTGCGCCAGCTTTTCGATAGCAGGACCCCTCGGTCTTGTAAATTAACCCCAGCACCCACTGGTGCTTATCTTTAAGTGGCGCCCATTGAGACAACAAATGCAGCGTTTGATTACTCATCAATTACCGTTTGCTTCTTGTAAGATGGCTTCTTGAATAAAGGCAGCAAGGGTTTCTGGAGGCTGCGCCCCGGCCACACCTTGATTCCCGATCACAAAGGTGGGCACACTCTGAATCCCGCGTTGCATCCACAGTTGTTCTTCCATTCTAACCTCATCAGCATAGGTTTGTTGCGCCAATGCTTGTTGAATATCTTCTTTTTCCAAACCTACTGCTACTGCTTCATCGATAAGCACACTAATATCGCTGACGTCTTTGCGCTCACTAAAAAATGCCGCGAACAAGCGAAGCTTAAGCGCCTCTTTCTTGCCTTTTAAACTGGCTAAATGCAGTGCCTGATGAGCGTTGAACGTATTTACCATTTTCATTTCATCGAAATAGTCGAACTTAAAGCCAACGGCATCACCAATGTCGGTGAGCTGCTCTCTCGTTTGCTGGCTCTGCGCTTCGGTTACGCCGTACTTTTGCATAACGTGCTCACGCAGATTTTGCCCTTCTTCAGACATGGAAGGGTTTAGTTCAAATGGATGAAAATTAACCGAAACTTCAACATCATCCAGCATAGCCACCGCGTGTTGCAGATGCTGATAACCAACAATACACCATGGACACACTACGTCGGATACTATGTCTATTGATACTTTTTTCACTATCACTCCTGTAGGCATTTACAAATGTGAACACCTGTTCAAATAATTCTATTATAGGCGGTACGAATGCGGCTTCAAGTCAGTGACTATCGAATACCGATAAAAAGCGCACCATTGTCGGCCACTGACATAAACGCTATGCACATTGACGCTGAACACTGCCCCAAGACCGTCTGGCATTCCATGCCCGTTAACAAATTCTTTGTAAATTCATACGCTCAATAACGACAAGAGTTCACCCTGACTGCGGGTGAATGTAAAGCAGAAATAGGTGACACTAAAGGTGAAGAAAATTTAATAGACATAACAGGACAAAGCTTGCACCAGATCAACATTTGTAAAATTTAACTGTACTACACTTCAGGCATAAGAATTATTGGATATGCGCAAAGTATTCGCTACTGATGCAAGGCATATCAGCATCATTAACAACCCCGAAATGTGCGACGACGTAAAAAGAGTTAAATTATGACTACGCCCCCGTTAGTGCCAAATAGCACCGTTATTAAATATGCTCAACAAGCGCCCAGGTATACCTCGTACCCTACCGCATTAAAGTTTAGCCAGGTTCCTGCTAATGCACTTAACGAAGCGTCGTGGAAATATGGCACAGACGATCTGGCCTTATACATCCACATTCCTTTTTGCGATACGCTATGTTATTACTGCGGCTGCAATAAAACGGTCACCCGACACAACGATAAGGCAGACGATTACCTCAGTTATCTTGAGCAAGAAATGCTACTTAAAAAGCCGCTGTATGATGGTAAGAAGGTGGTATCTTTGCACCTTGGGGGCGGTTCTCCCAGCTTTCTATCCAGTGTGCAACAAACCTACTTAATGTACTTGCTACGCCGACACTTTACGTTTTCCACGCAGACTGAAATGTCGATTGAGCTTGACCCTAGACATACCACAGAAGCCTACTTGTCTTTATTGGCTGAACTTGGATACAACCGCGTCAGTTTTGGTGTGCAAGACACAGACATCGAAGTACAGAAAGCCATTAATAGGGTTCAAAGCACGTCGCATATCGCGAATATGGTACTTGAGGCAAAAAACAAAGGGTTCTCATCGGTTAATATTGATTTAATTTATGGCCTTCCAAAGCAAACCCTTGAAACGTTTAGCAAGACGCTGATGGCAGCAAAAGCGATGCGCCCAGACCGAGTCGCCTTGTTTAGCTACGCTCATCTCCCTGAACGATTCGCGGCACAGCGAAAAATTCCCCACTCCACCCTTCCGTCTGCGGAAATGAAGGCACAGCTCTATCAATTGGCGGTAGATAGTTTTACAGAAGCGGGGTACGACATGATTGGGTTAGATCACTTTGCTAGTCAAAGTGACGAATTAAGCCGCGCCAAAAATAACGGCACATTACATCGTAACTTCCAAGGTTATACCACCCTTGGGCAAGCGGACTCTCTGGGCTTAGGGGTATCAGCAATCAGTACAATTGGTGACGCTTACGTTCAAAATCCCAAAAAAATAAAAGACTATTACCACAAAATAGATAATCAATTGCCGCTGGCGGAAAAAGGTGTGTTGCTGACGAAGGACGATCTCATTCGAAGAAGCGTCATCATGTCATTAATGTGCAACTTAAGCGTGAATATTAAAGATATAGAAAGCCGATATGCTCTGTGTTTCAACGACTATTTCGAATCAGAGTTAGAGGCGCTGACACCGTTAGCAAAAGATAATCTGGTACACGTTGGGGAGAATGAAATACGTGTACCAGAAGCAGCGCGCATTTATATTCGAGCGGTTTGTGCTCGCTTTGATGCCTATTTAAACAAGCAATATACACTCACTGGTTATTCAAGCGCCATTTAACCCAATTAATGGCGCAACAGTTTAAACCTTGCCGTGACTTTCATTCCTGGTGCAAGCTTTAGCTTTTCAAAAGAGAGCACGCTGATATAGGTTATCAGTGTTTGCGTGCCTTGGCTGCCAGCCTCATCAATGATCGCCAGTGTAACCGTCACGCTGCTTGCCGATGCATTTTTGGGATGCGCGACATCCACGATTTCACAAGGCAACGCATTTATAATACTGGTTTGCCATTGGTGAGAGTCGGTAAGGGTGTCTATGCTAACTTCGTTGGCAGGTACCGTTAAGCGAACGGTATTACCTGGCGTGGTACTGATAAACAGCGCATCAGGTATCTCAGCGTAAATCCAATGGTTACCTAACTGAACGCGCTTAAATGGGTAGGGAAAGCCCTGATCGTTAGGTATTAGCTGCCCTTCCAACACCGAAAACGTCACGAATTCTTCGCCCTCATCGTTGCTTTCATTTGACGCTGCGTTTCTGTTGATGTGATTAATCACGTCTTTCGTGTTTCCAGAAAAAGCCAACGCGCCCCTATCAATCAATAGAATTTCATCAGTGAAAACGGCCAAGTCATTTAAATCGTGAGACACTAAAATACAGCGCATTTGATTGGCATGACAAAATTGACGAATGAACGCCAACACAGACCGACGTAACCTCCCGTCTAACGCACTGATAGACTCATCGAGTAACAATACATTTGGCGCGTTAAGTAGAGCCCTAGCGAGCGCTACACGCTGAGCTTCACCACCAGAAAGCGCCTGAATAGGTTTATCGAGTAAATGCGCACACTCACAGCCTTTCACAACTTCTTCGAAGTTAACTGTATTATCACCTGCATATTCCTGTGCTAACGCTAAATTACCCCTAACATTGAGATGAGGAAATAACATAGGCTGTTGAAACACAATACCGACTTTTGTTTCTTTTTCAGTTGGTAACGCTAGCTGCCAATTGACAGTAACGTGGGCGTTTTTTTCAAAGCCCGCCAACGCCCGCAATAGCGAACTTTTGCCAGCCCCAGATCGCCCAGTCACACCGACTATAGTGGCGTGTAAAGACAGTTCGGCACGAAGCGAGATGCGCGTACTTAACGAGACGACGAATTCCAACCTAGCCCCCCTTTGCCGCTAAAACGATAGAGTAAAACTAAAAGCGAAAACGAAAAAAGGAGTAGCGCCATGGAAAGTAGATGGGCTTGCTCGTATTCAAGCGCCTCAACCTGTTCGTAAAGTGAAATAGACAATACTTGCGTTTCGCCGGGGATATTCCCGCCAATCATTAATACCACCCCAAATTCACCTATGGTATGGGCGAAACTAAGCCCAAATGCCACCAAAGCTGGCGCTCTACAAAGGGGAAGCACCACCTTCATAAAAGTATGAAAACGATTCAAACCCAAGGATTGTGAAACCTCTAAATAACGGCTATCCAACTGCACAAACCCTCCATAAAGTGGCTGCAAAGCAAAAGGAAAAGAGTAAATAATCGAGCCCAACACCAACCCCTCAAAGCTAAATGCCAGCGTTTCTCCAGTCATGGACACCCACACTTCCCCGACTGGGCTTTGAGGAGAGAAAGCCACCAAAAGATAAAATCCCAAAACCGTAGGCGGCAAAACGAGAGGCAATGAAAATATCGCTAGCACAAGCGGTTTAAAGGCACTCTGCCACCGAGATAAACGCCACGCCATTGGCGTCACAATAAGCATAAGCAAAACACTTGTAACAAGTGCCAGCTTTAAAGTAAGTGCCACGGCGGCAATGGTAGACTCATCCATGCCCATCATTCGCTTATCGCTCCTTGCACAGGAAGCACTGGTTTATAGCCAAGCTCCACCAGCTTATCTTGGACACCCACAGATAAAACGTAATCCACAAAAGCCTTTACCCTTTCATGCTTGCTTCTGTGGGTGTCCAGCTTTGTGTGGGTGTCCAGCTTTTCCTGCGAGTGAGGTGTTAAAATTGCCAAGCTTTGAACAATTGGGGAATATACGTTGTCTGGCACCAGCACTGAGGGTGCGCTGTTTTTAACTAGGGAATACGCGACCAATGCAGCCCCTACATTTTTGGTAGTAAAAAATTGATAAGTTTGCTGAACGTTCTTACCCATGACTAAGCTAGGTTTAATATCATCCCACAACCCTAGGTTAACTAAAGCCTGCTGCGCCGCTACGCCATAGGGGGCGAGCTTTGGGTTAGCAATAGCTAGACGGTGCTGTTCAAGTAACGTATTTACATTTTCGTCAGTAAGCCCGTTTTCAATGATTGCATGGTCATGCGTTACAAAAGCGAGCCTTCCTTGAGCGTATGGAACGACGTCACTTTCTGAAATTCGACCGGCATCGATTAAAGCTCGAGGCCTTTGCGTGTCCGCAGAGAAAAAAACATCAAAGTTAGCACCATGAATAATTTGCGCGTACAAGGTGCCGCTCGATGAAATGGTAATAGATAATTTTTCACCCGTCTGATGAGAATACTCATCAACAATATGTTTTAATGGTGCAGCAAAATTTGCGGCGACGGCTAAGCGAATGGTGTCTTCTGCCCACGCGTAGGGACTTCCAATCAAGAGAAACAAAACTGCACTTAATAGACGAAGAGACATCTTAATTTTAGACATCAGTGCTGCCAGAAAGCGTCCAAGGCGCCTCACTATTTTAACCACTTAAGTGCGGCATCATCATCGGAGGCTTTTGGTTTAACCCAAATGGACTCTCCCTGTTTAAGCTCTTTTTTCCATAAAGGAACAGATTGCTTAAGCATATCCATTAAAAAGCTTGCGCCATCGAAGGCGGCTTGCCGATGCGCAGCTGCACTTCCAACCCAAACAATTTGTTCGTCGTTAAGCAAGCGCCCCACTCTGTGCACAACCCCTGCACTACGCAAAGAAAATCGGTGACTCGCCTCTTGTACTAACTTTTCCAGCGCCGCCTGAGTCATTTCTGGATAATGTTCTAACTCAATACCCTCTATACGGCCAGATTGATTGTTATCTCTCACCAAGCCAGTAAAAGTCACTATGGCACCCACATTGCCTTTATGATTAGTATCAGCGTCTTTTCTCAATCGCTCAAACAAGGTTTCTTGACTGAAGTCATGAACTTGGATTTCTGCAAACATACTTTAATTACCCCCCCGTCACCGGAGGGAAAAAAGCAACTTCATCCCCATCACAAAGCACCATATCCTTTTCACACAGTTGGTGGTTACAAGCGGTCAGTACACTGGTATCTAGCGCTAATGACCAATTTTCATCGCGCTCTTGGAGTTTCGCCATAACACTCGCCACCGTGGCTTTTTCTTCAACGTCTAGTTCTAAGCTCGGCGTTTTAGTAATTTCTCGTGTTTGAGCGAATGTCTTTATCGTAATTTTCATGCATTATTCACTCGTATTTTGCCAATGACCTGTTTTCCCACCGACTTTTTCAAGTACTTTCACACCTTCAATATGCATGGCGGGGTCAATTGCTTTACACATGTCGAATAAGGTTAATAACGCAATATTTACTCCTGTCAACGCTTCCATCTCCACCCCAGTTTTTCCGCTCAGTTTACAAAAGCACGTGGCTTTTATACGACCATTTTCGGGTTCAACCTGAAACTCAATATCCACTTTTGATAATGCGAGCGGATGGCATAGCGGGATCAAGTCAGCGCATCGCTTTGCGCCTTGGATACCAGCAACTCTAGCTACAGCGAAGACATCACCTTTCGCGATTTTAGCGTCGCTAATTTGAGTCAACACAGAAGCATTTGTATAAAGATACCCTTCTGCGGTGGCTTGTCGCACGGTGGTCGCTTTTTCACTCACGTCCACCATATTGGCCTCACCACCCGTATTTAAATGGCTAAAGGTACTCATGACTGTACCAAGTGTTTAACGAAGTTACATGGTTTGAAATCTGCATTTAACTGACTTGAGATTATCTTCTCCCATGCGGTTTTACAGGCCCCCGTAGAGCCGGGTAGGCAAAAAATAACCGTGTCGTTTGCAAACCCCGCGATAGCCCTAGACTGAATCGTCGAGGTGCCTATTTCCTGATAACTGATATGGCGAAATAATTCACCGAATCCTGGTACTTCTTTATCAAAAAGTACACTGATGGCCTCGGGCGTGGAATCTCTGTGTGTAAAGCCTGTGCCACCCGTAATAAGAATGACTTGAATGTTTTTATTTGCTATCCATTGAGACACTATGGCACGTTGCTGATAGATATCGTCTTTCACTAATGCTCTATCTTCTAATACATGCCCTTCTTGTGAAAGCGCGTTATGCAGATAGTCACCTGACTTATCGGTTTCCAGTGTTCGGGTATCTGAAATAGTAAGGACGGCGATGTTTAGCGGCTGGCTAACGGAAGACATATAAAATCCTAAATTGCTGTGCGACTATGGCGCTACTTTGGTAAAGTACGCGCATAATTTTGTTATTGGTTAACACTTTATAAGGGTGCACACCATGAATTCAACAATAATCTTGTCATAACCTATGCCTAAGATGCTTTCAACCACACAAGCCTTGCGCTACAACCGTCATATTGTGCTTCCACAAGTTGACCTTGATGGACAAGAAAAGCTGGTGAACGCCCACATTGTGATAATAGGCTTAGGCGGCCTAGGCAACGCTGCCGCAAGCAGTTTGTGCGCTAGTGGAGTGGGTAAACTAACGTTGCTAGACTTTGACGACATAGAGCATCATAACCTTCCAAGGCAAACTTTATTCAATGATAAAGACGTAGGCAAGCCAAAAGTGCTAGCGGCAAAAGACAAGCTGGCGCAAATGAACAGTGATTGCCAGATAATGACGGTTGATGCCCCCATTAGCGAGCAGCATCTAGACTTGATAAAGCACGCGGATGTTGTGCTAGATTGCACTGACAACAGCGATGCTCGCAAACTCATCAACAAGCTTTGTTATACCGCCCACACGCCTTTAATTAGTGGCGCCGCCATAAGGTTTGAAGGGCAATTATTTGTTGCATTACCTGGTACGAGTTGCTGCTACAATTGTTTTCAGCGGTTGTTCTCGTCCCCACAACTAAGTTGTGTTGAAGCGGGCATTTTTTCCCCTGTGGTTAATATCATCGGAACATACCAATCCTTGTACGCTATGCAGGTCATCATGGGCGTGGGCGATTTACCGTTAAACACCTTAATGACCTTCGATGGGTTGTCTCATGAATGGCAGAAATGGGCGTTACCAGAAGGCACTCACTGTCATTTATGCAAGTAAACTCCCTGTTATAAAGCAAAAATGATCACGAAGAATTAGAACTAAGAAATTGCAAAAATAAGAGGATTAATCATGACTACAGAGGTTGTGAAATCACATCTCGTCGTTGCGCAAAATGCGTCGGGGCGAAACATGAATGTGCCCATTTACCGAATGAAAGGCGCTCGCCCTGGCCCTACCGTTTATATTCAAAGCTCTATCCATGGCGCAGAAGTACAAGGAAATGTGGTTATATATCACCTGATACAGCGTTTAAAAAATATGGATATATGTGGCGAAATTATATTGGTTCCCAACTGCAACCCAATTGGCACCAATATCAAGGCCGGAGAATATACGCTCGGTAGATTCGACCCGGTAAATGGCACAAATTGGAACAGAGGCTATTTTTATGACAAGGGAAGTGTTGAAACCTTTGCTAATACAGTAACCCCTGAGGAGTCCATAGCTGGTATTAAGCAACGCTTTCGTCAACATCTTACAAACGCCATAAACGAGAAATTGGCCGAGCCTTGGGGACTGGGTTTAGCCCAGCAATTAAATCTGAAACTGCAGCAGTTGGCAGTGAATGCAGATTATGTATTAGATTTACATAATGGCCCTGTATCCACCCGTCATATTTATATTCCAGAATACGCAAAGGATAGTGCAGCATTATTTAATATTCCCCATTGCATATTCATTCCTAACATATTTGCCGGCGCACTAGATGAGGCCACGTTTTGCCCTTGGTGGACGCTTCGAGAGCACGTAAAAAGTCGATTAGACAGAGATGTTTCATTTGACGTTGAAGCTTTCACCTTAGAAATGGGTAGTCAGGAAGTCATCAACTTTAGTGAAGGAGCGATTGATGCGGCTAGCATAATCAGCTACCTCAATGCAAAAAGCGCTTTTTATCAATGCGACGTGAAACCCGAAAGCATGCAAAGAATTGGCGTCAACTTACGGGACTATAAAACTTTGTTCACCGATTGGGGGGGAATGGTTGAGTATTTAGCGAAACCAGGCCATGCAATTACAAAAGGTCAACCTTTGGCGCAAATTCTCAATATTGATGATTTAGACAACAATAATGGCAGTAAACTGTTAAATGCTCCTTGCGACCTTATCCCCATCCTGCATTTCCCATCCGCATCCGTGTTAAGTGGAACCCAATTGTACAAGGTATTTACCAATTACTACTCAATTACCTAGCAAATAACAGAACCTTGGACACCCACACATTTTAGTGGGTGTCCAACCTTTGAAGTTCACACCTCGAATTTCTTGTATTATTTCAAAATCCATTCCTTTGGACAGTTTCACCGAGCGTTAATATGTCTCACTATCATAAGCCTTATAATTTTGAGCCAGTGCCTACTATGCCTCTTCCACGCAAGCAGCTAATTAATCTCGATAATACAACGTACTACCACTGTATATCACGATGCGTGCGGCGTGCTTATTTATGTGGAAAAGACAGTAAGTCAGGGAAAAGTTATGAACATAGGAAACAGTGGGTAGAGAACCGGAGCCTTACCCTATCCTCTATTTACGCTATCGACATCTGCGCTTATGCGGTGATGTCTAACCATACCCATTTAGTATTGAACGCGAATAAAGCGCAAGCCCAGTCATGGAGTATAGAAGAAGTACTACATCGCTGGCACCGGTTACATAAAGGCACGTTTCTTACGAGGCAATTTGTGAACAAGTCAAAGAGGAAGCTACTGACTCAGCATCAACTTGCCACCATTATGGAAACAGTCGAAATTTACCGTAAACGTCTATACGATATAAGTTGGTATATGAGACACCTAAATGAATATATTGCTCGACGTGCAAATAAAGAAGATGATTGCACTGGTCGCTTTTGGGAAGGACGATTTAAATCGCAAGCACTGTTGGACGAGGCGTCACTCTTAGCGTGTATGGCTTATGTTGATTTAAACCCTATGCGAGCTGGCCTAGCTGACAAGCCAGAAGATTCTTTGCATACGAGTATAAGACGCAGGATCCTGGCGGCAAAGGTAGGTAAACAGGCAAAACGACTTGCACCATTCGTAGGTAGTCACTCAAAAAACATCAACCAGGGCATTCCCTTTTCATTAAGAGAATATCTATTACTGGTTGATTATATAGGCAGAAAAAATAGAGGTAGTTCACCAATGAACACGCCAGAATATTGTGAGTCCATATTAGAAAGAACGGGGCTTTTGCAAGTCAATTGGTCAGAACTTGTATACGGTATCGAAAATAAATTTGCGTCTAACATAAGTTTACCTATTGCCATACGCAGGCTGGCGTCATAAAAACTCAAGTCCTAATCGGCGAGTATCTACTCTCAAATTAACTATCTCATACTCACTTCTAATGTCACCGTCAGGTAATTGTCCTCTATTTTTCGTAAAACCTCGGAATATCATGTTTACAATACTGTTTTGTACATATGATGATCTGCAGGGTAATGATACCTTCTCGGTTTTCAAAACTTCCCGGTATTGGACAGCCACCTTTTAGATCGGGTGTCTAGATTCAAAGTTTGTGATTTCTAAAGAATTGGACATCCACCAATTTTGGTGGATGTCCAAGTTTGGAATGGAAGGCTATATTGGTGAGCCCGGCGGTAGCGGTTTCACGTTGAATGAGCCAGGCCACTGTTTTGTTTTCCAATAGGTTTCAAAATAGGTATGGAGAATGTCATATTCATCATTGTCCGCTTCATCGTCCAACCATTCATCAAACTCCAGTAGCGCGGTTTCTGCGGCAAGTTTCACTTCAGGCGCCAGAGCGTCACTTGTTACAGTATCCATAATTGCGTTTAGTGCAACCAGTCGAAGTCGTTTTGCCAATGGACTTTGCTCACCTTTATACCAATGCACCGTCAATATTTGCTTAACCAGTAATTCGACACCTACTTTCTTGCGGCGGTCGTTGCTACTCGATACTTGCCACTCCAGTCTATTCAACCGCTCAGGGTGCAAAAGTAACCGTAATGAAAAATCACTAGCCGATGCAGCCGCCGACACAGGGTCTAACATTAATCCCATTTTGCTTTTAAAGTGTTCGCGAGTGATATCACTGCCGTAAGCCGTTGGGGGGATCAGCGCCAACACTGACTCTGGTATTGTAAGGTATTCAGGGGTGGAGGCTTTTATAAGTTGTTGCATTGCACGCTGCTGCACCTGTGGTGCAACAAAAGTTTGACCTTGGGGAGTGGTGTAATCTCCCTTCCTCTCATATTCATACACCAGCCCACCCACTTGTTTAGCAACAGCTTCAACTTGATATCGATGAAGAAGATAAATGGGAACAAGCGCATTTTCTAATGATGACAAAGGGGCGTTTGCCGGCAACGTGTTTAACCCTAAATTATCTAATGCTAAACGCCTTACCTCCGATATGTGATCGAATGCATCTAAAGGGTCGTCACCATTTTCCCACATATGACCATTGGATGAACCATGGCGAGAACTACGCGTATCTGTATCAGACTTAAACGCCAGCCCTGCATTTCTTCCTTTCACCACAATTTTAGCGAGCCCTTCTTGTTCATCACTGATGCTCGCAAAATCTTGATAGCCATAGGCCACAGCATGCTTATCCCAGCTACCAATACCTTTGTCGTACGCTCCTTCTAAACTTATCTCCCCATTGACTATGGTCAATTTAGGGTGTGGATAATCCATCACAGACGCGCGCTCGTTTTCACTCGCAGCAAAATTGTGGGCAATGCCCAAAGTATGGCCGACTTCATGAGCCGACAGTTGCTTAATTCTATCTAGCGCCATTTCCTGTGCCGCTTGAGTGTCATTGCCATTGCCCTCAAACGGGCTCGTTAAGCCTAGTGCAATTAAATAATCCTGTCGCACGCGCAACGAACCAAGTGTCACGTGCCCCTTAACAATCTCTCCAGTTCGTGGGTCTACTACTGAAGAACCATAAGACCACCCTCGTGTTGCACGATGAACCCAATTAATGACGTTATAGCGAACATCCATTGGATCGGCACCGTCAGGTAAGACTTTCACTTGAAACGCATCTTTATAACCTGCTGCTTCAAATGCTTGATTCCACCAACTAGCGCCTTCTTTCAAAGCACTCATCACCGGCTCGGGGATACCTGGATCAAGATAATAGACAATAGGCTCAACCGCCTCACTAACCCCCGCATGGGGGTCTTTTTTATGCAGTCGATGTCTGGTAATAAAGCGCTGTTCTGTGGGCTCATTAATGGGGGTGGAGTAGTCGAAAAAACGAAACTTCCAATAGCCAGAATAAGGGTGGTAGCCTCTAGGTTGATAGCCTTCATCAGGTAGCGCAATAAAGGAATGATGTAAGTGTACCGTCATACTTTCTGCATCTGGCGTTACCTGTCGAACATATTCTCCAGGTTTTTTTCCTTTAAACGTAACGAGGGCTTCAAGCTCAGTGTTCAACGCAAATCCTTTCGTCCTCGCCATGTAAACACCACTTCGATTACCATCCACACTATATGTGCCCTGCTTACGGCCGGAGAGTCTATTCCCAATCCCATGAATATCGCTTAATAAGAATGGCGTATAATCAATAAGATTAGCCTGCTCGCTTTTGGCTTTTATAACAAAACCTGCAAGCACCGAATCGGCAAATGCTTCATCAATACTTTGCTTCTCGGCCACACTCCCGTGTTCGGCACGATATTGGGTATTCAACTGCTTAAGCAATAGCTTGTTTCCAAAACGTTCAAACCGTATCAAACGTGTCTTACCGAGTTGGCCGCGATCCAGCCCAATATCATTAGAGCCTACACCTTGTGGCAAACTACTTTGAAACAAGTACTCGCTGGCACTGACGTCAACCGCCAAATACACGTTGTCGTTATTTTGGTCATAATAGAGTGGAATAAGCCCCTCTTTTTTCACCATACCATCGGTAAATTCTTCGATACTTGGCAGCGCCGCGCTCGCTGAACAGGTAAAAACAATGAGCAATAAAAATAGGGCCGCCCAGGGGTAACGCAATGTTGCGCCATCATTTTTTGGCCACCGGGATAAGTGCAACTGCAGCATTAAAGATTTCCTTCTATGTACTTGTATTAATAGTCATAAAGCGAACACGCATTGTTTTCTACGTAACGGGACGAAGGCTAATCTCCAAGCCTTGGAGAGGCCATGCGCTTGATTTATTTGACAATATAAAACAACGAGTTATGTTTTTTATTCTAATTTAACTACCCTACAGCAAGTTGAAACTTTTGCCTATTGTTGTTCACCTTAAAATTGGGGGTTCTAAAGAAAATACTTGAATATCGAACCTGGGTGCTCCCTAATAACGCAAAACGTTTTACACCTTTCAGCATCACAGGTTTTAATCTTGAAATTTGCCACACGAGCTACAGAAATATCGCCATTTTTAGCAATGGCTTACGGAGAAAAAGCAGCCCAATTAGCAGCAACTGGGGCGGATGTGATTCGCCTCAATTTAGGCGAACCTGATTTTGGCGCCCCCACGCCCGTGCTAGACGCCATGAAGGCCTCGCTGGATACGCCAGATTATCCCTACACGTCAGCCCTTGGACTACCCGAACTACGTGAAGCCATTGCCAACTTTTACCACAAAAAGCACGGTTTACATGTTCCATCGTCTCGTATTGTGGTAACTGCAGGCGCTTCAGCCGCACTTCTTCTTGCTAGCGCTGCCCTTGTGGAGCCTGGTGATAACGTCATTTTGGGTGACCCTTCTTACCCTTGTAATCGACGTTTTCTCAACGCATTCGGAGCAGACGTTACCTTGGTGCCAACACGAAGTCAGAATAACTTTCAACTCACCTGTAACGATGTTAAGAAACATTGGAAAAGCAATACTAAGGGAGTCTTGATTGCCACGCCAGCGAATCCAACTGGCACCGCTATTTGCCCCGAGGAACTAGCCGCTATAGGCCAGATATGTAAGGAAAACAACGGCTTCTTGATTGTAGATGAAATATATCTCGATTTGGCTCTAACGCCGCCCCATCAACAAGAAAGCGCACAACTTCACTCTGTATTAGCAAACCGCAACCTGCAAGACACCCTTATTGTCATCAATAGCTTTTCTAAGTATTTTGGTATGACAGGCTGGCGCCTTGGATGGAGCGTGGTGCCAAATGCAATGACGCCTATCGTTGAAAAACTCGCACAAAATTTATTTATTTGCCCGTCAACTCTGTCTCAAAAAGCCGCCCTTGCGTGCTTTACACCAGGTGCGTTAGCACAATCAGAAGAAAACAAGAACACACTCAGTGTGCGCGCAAATATAGTATTCAACGCAATTTCAACAATGGGGCTAAGTATTGATGCATACCCAGATGGCGCATTTTATGCCTACATCAATATCAGTAATACAGAACTGTCAGCCATTGAGTTTTGCGATAAATTATTGGACACCCACCATGTAGCCCTTACCCCTGGCAACGACTTTGGTGAACACAACGCCAGTCAGTACGTGCGTCTCTCCTTCGCCACTGAGGAATCAAGGTTAATTGAAGGTTTAAACCGGCTTGCTCAATTCGTCGCTTCGTGCCGTAAATAGCAGCTCGTGGCGTACTACATTGACAAGCTAACAAAGAGACAATACCTGGTTTTAGTCCAACGGTTTCATGAATAGACACTCATTATGGAAAAAAATAATCGTGTCGCTTTCTTGTGCGTATATTGAAAGCACAAATACATTTTCATAAGAAGTCAGGAACGAATCATGAATAATGAACGGGAATTTGATGTTGTCATTTACGGCGCAACAGGCTTTACCGGCAAACTGGTTGCAGAATACTTTCACGCCCAATACAAAGACAATAAACAAGTAAAATGGGCGATTGCTGGGCGTAATGCTGAGAAGCTAGATGACATAAAAGCATCACTAGGCATAAGTGAAAACGTTTCAACCATTGTCGCCGATGGTGGCGACGCTGATGCACTCGATGCCTTAACAAAACGCACCCAAGTGGTATTAACAACGGTGGGGCCATATCAACTATATGGAGAACCATTGCTAAAAGCCTGTGTAGACAACGGGACGGGTTACACGGATTTGTGTGGGGAGCCCGCATGGATGCATCAAATGATTGGCAAATACCAAACTAAGGCAAAAGAAACTGGCGCGAATATCGTATTCTCATGCGGCTTTGATTCAGTACCTTTCGATTTGGGCGTGTTTTATTTACAACAGCATGCACATGCAAAAACCGGCCAGCCCATTGATTATGTAAAAGGCAGAGTACGTAAGATGCAAGGCACATTTTCTGGCGGTACCGCGGCGAGCCTTAAAGCCACTATGGCGGCAGCACATAAAGACAAGTCCATCATGTCTGCCCTTATCAACCCTTACTCTCTTGCAGACATGAACAATAAAGCGCCACAACCTGACGGCACCAAACCTTACTATGATGAGGAACTTGGCACCTGGGTAGCCCCTTTTATCATGGCAGCAATTAATACCAAAAATGTTCATCGCACTAACTTCTTAAATGACTATGCGTATGGAGATGCGTTTCAATACGACGAAATGATGATGACAGGCCCTGGCGAAAAGGGAGAAGCTATGGCGAAACACGTCGCCAATGATAAATCTTTAGCCAGCGACAAGGGCCCAAAACCCGGTGAAGGACCAAGTAAAGAAGAACGAGAAAATGGGTTTTATGATGTTCTATTTGTAGGCCAAGCCACCAATGGTGACACCCTAGCGGTGTCGGTAAAGGGCGATAAGGATCCCGGATACGGCTCTACATGTAAAATGATATCAGAATCTGCGCTGTGTCTTTGTCAGGATGTCACTTTACCTGGCGGCTTTTATACGCCAGCAGCAGCCCTTGGGCAAAATCTCATTCAGCGGTTAGAAGAAAAAGCCGGCTTAACATTTGCCATAGAGTCTGAATAAACTGCAAAAAAGCCACATTCACGCTTTTCGATACAAAAAAGGCCCAATGTTTTCTGCATAACGCACAGTACACTGGGCCTACTTTGGCGCACTATCAGTATTGATTCATGCTAGCCGGTTTCAATTTAAGCTAAAACCACCTTTAGCGCCTTCACACACGCATCTGTTTCAGCAGGTGTTCCTACACTAATTCGCGACCAAGTGTCGTAACCAGGCCATGTTCTGCCTACCACTTTAATGCCTTGCGCTTTCATCTTTTCTGCAAATTTATCATGTGGCATTCCTGTATCTAGGTAAACAAAATTGCCTTGCGGGTGCTTAGCATAAGGTTGACCTAGGGCTTCGGCTGCACCAATTAATTTATCTCTCTCAATTTTAATGCGCTTACGCATAACATTAAGGTTTTCGTGGTCGTCCATACTCGCCATGCCTGCAACAAGCGCTAAATAATTCACGCCCCCCATTCTTAACAGTCTACCCATTGAAGTAGCCTGTTCTGCAGGCATGATTGCGTAACCTAAACGCTGCCCAGCCATGGCATGAATTTTCGAAAAGGTGCGACAAATCACAACGTTATGCCCCTCAGCAACAAGTTTAGATTGCACATTTGCGGGGTATGCGTCTGACATTTCAATATAAGCTTCATCAATAAACACTTGCGCTTTTTTCGACACGCGCTTAGCAAATGCCGTCAGTTTAGCCGCATCTACCATGCTCCCCGTAGGGTTATTTGGGTTACACACGTACACCGCCGTTGTATCTTCTGTTACCGCAGCCTCTATCGCGTCTAAATCAAATGTCATATCGGCAGCTAAAGGAACGTAAGTCACATCTGCGCCCATGAATTCTGCCCCCCGAGGGATCCCTTCATAGGTAGCCATTGACGTAACCAATTTATTACCGTTTTTGGTTATCCAATCTGCATAGCCAAATAAGATGGGTGATGAGCCGTTAGTAATTACGACTTGCTCAGGGAGTACGCCTTCCTGCTTTGCAATCTTTTTCGCTAGCACGTCTACAGTGGCGTCGGTATAACGCGCTAAGTTAAGCAATTCGCTTTGCATTGCCTTAGCGGCTTTTTTCGATGGACCAAACGCATTTTCGTTTGACGAAAGCCTAACAAGACCGTCATTCACGTTTGGTGTAGCCGAAGGAAAATGTTCCGTAGGCATACCCGCTGCGTGTAAATCTTTAACGAAAGAATCAACGCTTGAAGTTAACGCAACAGCGCCTGCGCCTAAACCGACCGACTTAAGCCATTGCCTGCGTGAATTGTTCTCGGGTTGGAGGTTTTGATTGTTATGTTGACGCATATTTTTCCCTGCCTTAGAAGTGAACTCAACCTAGACTAGTCGGGAAAAACGAGGCTTGCAAGCGCCAATTTTCGGTAAATCATTGATATAAATGCACTTTAATTGTGCAACGTTGCACCACGCCTTGTAAGCTTATTAAACTATTAGGCATTTTTGCTTCTATTAAGTGCAAGGTAAATCAAACGCTGTTTACCAATGCGGTAAACGCCATTATTTTTCCGATAGTTTTCTCTTCTTTTTTAGAGTAATCCAAGTCTTTCCTATACGAGTAACTACACATAGGCGCCGAAATGACCAAAAAGTGAGAAGAGAGGAGACTTATCATGGCGAAGGATCACGGGAATCAAATTAAGAACGAAGAGACCTATGAAGCATTAAGGGATGAGGGCTATAGCAAGGAGAAGTCTGCTCGCATTGCAAACGCTCAAGCCAACAACAGCCAATCGCCTTCCCAAAAGGGAGGAAAGGCAGAAAAATATGAAAAGCGCACGAAAAAGGAACTGTATGAGAGGGCAAAAGAAGTGGGTATCGACGGCCGTTCATCCATGTCGAAAAGTGAGCTGATAGACGCTCTTCGACATCACTAAGCCTGTAGGTAGACGGCGTTCTAACGCGCTGCCAAAGCATTATTGCCTAACCGCATAGGTTAGCGGGCAATCTAGGTATTTTAATACACGGTTCACTTCCCGCGGTACGTTTACCTGTGCGGTTTTCTCACTTCCTTGCGCAGTGGCTTCCACGTAGATATCACACTCATCGTAGGCTAACTGTTGTCGAATGAAATAGTCATTCAATTCGTCGAAATGGGCTTCTATCAAGGGCACTACGCCGACAAACACCTCTTTTGCTTCATCTTTGTAAAACCAAGCACCACTCACTTCCTTTTTCAGCGTATAGGCTTGCATCATGTCTAAAGATAAAAATCGAAAACTGGCGGTTACGGGCTGATCAATGCTTTTCATTTATCACTTAAAGCTAATAGGGAACAAGGGTTTAGTATCCCACATACAACAGGCAAGAAAAACCTCGCCTGCCATCAATCCCTTGCTTTCCAAGCATAGCCCCTTGATACACAACTATTGCCCAAACACATAGCCGAATTGTTCAATATCTTTAGCGTACATAGTGTTCACTACCTTGAGCAGTTCATCGTCATAATACTCAGTATAATGTTTTTTCACGCGAGACTTTTGCCCGCTAAAAATGTGCCTACATTTACGTAGCAAGGCACGTCGAGGGCTATAAGAGGAATTTTTGTGAGGTAACTGAGCCGCGCCCAATTCTAATTTATTGCAGATAACCGCAAAGGATTCGTGTAAATGTTCAAAGCGTCCAATGTAATCTACGTTCTGGTTCCCATTTGCATCAAAGAGAAAATCGTACTGTGGAATAACATGTCGATAGGCATCACAGAGGGGATCAGGGTCTGGTAAACCTTCAAGGACAAACTCTTTTAATGACATTTTGCGATCTATTTTCTTATGCAGATATTCGGAAACGAGTCTTTGCCAGGGGTTACGTACAAAACCAAAGGTAAAATAGTGCTGATAGGCGTCTTCATCTAGGTGCCCACATGCAACATATTCTTCACTACGCAAGTGCGCTAATCGAGCCGGCCCTTTTGCGGGGTCGTCATTTTTTGTAATCAGTAATTCCTCGCAGTACTTTTCGTTCACTTCAAGTTTTTCTTTAAAAAACTGTTCTACGCTTTGTCCAGCTGTTTTAGGGACATGTACAAATACACATTTGAATTTATGAGAAATCATAAAAAAGAGTTCACCTTTGCTTTTCTTATTATGGCGAGGTCATCCCCTCCCCTCTAAACCTATTGTCATTCATTCCATGCTGCTGGCTTCTCATGCCATGCATATGATATGAACAACCACGTCGCAATTACCGCCTTTGAAATATAAGGCAAATTGCAGGCCACTTTGTTAGAAATACTTAGGAGTTAATGAAGCAACACTGAAACAACAAAGATGGCAAAGTGTATGACCGTTTAGAAGTATTAAGTGCAAGGCTTTACAAAATCTTTTCACTTGTACAAAGGTGACCTTGTTGCTCAAAAGGAGATAAATGCCTAATTAGGCGTAGTGAATGTGTATCTTGATCTGCATCAACCCGTCATGGAGGGCTATCCCTTACACTTTTTCACAGTCTCAAGTTTATAAATGATAGCGTATGGTTAATTTAGATTCTGATCGCGTTACAGGGGTGGAGAACATTATTCAAACTGACAGCCCAGCTTTGTTCAAGCTTTCTTTTCGCCAGGATATTCCTCTGGCATTAACAGTACAAAGCAAACCTGTTTTCGGCGCAAATATTACCCTTCATAAAAACCTATTAGCGCACGCCAGTTATATTCTTTCGCCTGCCGATATTGTGGGCTGGGTGGATAGCAACAGTTTGTCTTATTTTGAAATCAACAATGCGTCTGATATAAATCACAATAAGTATGATGTTCCGTGCCTACCCTCTCAATTTTTCACCTGCGAGCGCGGCGTTATCAAGGTGACAAAGCCCACTCGCATCAATCTTATTGCGAAAAATAGTGACGATATTCTCCGTTATGGGCTGTGTTTTTTTGCCCATATCAAAACACGGTGAGTTATTGTGAAACCTCGGATAAGCCCATGGCCTTCTCACTGATAGCATTTGCAAGGCCTGAATAACGGGTATCTAGGTTTATCACCATGTCTTTAAATGTGGGGCTATCAGCAATGATTAAACACCCTTTTTTGGCACGGGTGAGCCCGGTGTAAACTAATCCCCGGTGAAACAAACTCGCAGATTTGGCACTTTCAGGCTTAGGCAAAAGCAATACAACATTGTCAAACTCAGAACCCTGTGACTTATGAATTGTCATGGCATATACGGTTTCATATTGAGGTACCCGTGAAAGGGCAATATGCCGCAAATCACCCTCTTGCGTTTCAAACCAAGCGTAGAGTTTGCCGCTAGAATCTGGCCAGATAATGCCCACTTCGCCATTAGATAACCGTTGCGGGTGATTATTTTTAGTGATCATAATAGGTTGCCCTTGATAAAAGCTTCCTTCCCGACGGACAATGTTATGTTTAATGGCGTCGTATATCAGCGTATTTAACCCCTCTACGCCCATGCTGCCATTGCGTATAGGCGTTAACCAGCGCACCTTGTTTAACCGCTTGAGTGCATCGTCAACGGTAGTGGCGGCAAACACGGTGGCATAACTTTCTTTCGCCATGCGCTGCAACTGCACCTTACTGATATCTTGCTCTGATCGCATTGTCACGCCCGACTGCAATACTGATACATAGGTTGTCGAATCAGCCAACTCATCGACGCCAGGGGTTATATTTGCTAACGCCGCGTCAGCCTCACCTTTTTGAATGGCTGTTGCAACCTTTGCGATTTGCCCTTTAAACCGTTGTGGCGCTTGTAAGGTGTGTACCCATGTTTTTGCGTCTTCATCCACCGGGAGTAAAGGCAGATGTGGACATAAGGACGCAATATGCTGCCTTAGCGGCGTAGGCACCGCACCAAGTTTAGCCTCATCTAGATTCGCGTGCGGTGCATCGTGTGCTGAATGCCCCACTAATTGCTCTAAAACGTTTCCTAGTTCAACCGCAGGCAATTGGTCAGCATCGCCAATAAAGTAGAGTCGCGCGTGATCAGGAAGGGCCCGCATTATTCTTGTCATCAAGGCTAAATCAACCATACTGGCTTCATCAACAATCAATACATCAAGGTTTAAAGGGTTGTATTGATCGTATTTCGTCGCCACCGTATATTCTCGAATGCCCAACAATCGGTGTAAGGTGGTCGCTGTGGTGGGTACACGATTTAAGTAAGTATCGTCTACTTTGCCACGTAGACCAGCAATATTGCTTAGAATGGACTCTGTCATCCGCTGTTGTGCTTTACCTGTAGGCGCTGCGAGCACAATATTTAGCCCTGCATCCATGGCTTGCAATGCTAATATTAAGCGAAGTACCGTATAGGTTTTACCCGTACCAGGCCCTCCATTTATCACACTAAAATGCTGAACTAAGCTTTTAGCTACTGCAATCTGTTGCCAGTCTTGGTGCGCCTGCATACTCGTTGGGAACATTGCTGGCCACAATGCTTTAACTTGGCTAAGTGCTTGCTCTTCCAGATTAACGAAGCGCGTTCTATTCGCTAATTGCCCTGCCACTTCCTGTTCAAATTCAAAATACCGACGGCTATAAAATACGCCTTGAGAATAAACAAACAGCGAGGAAATATTGGGCGCTAACAACGCCTTTTTCACCACACCAATTAAGGGCGTGAGGGCGCAAAAACGATAACCCACTTTTACCTCGTCTAAGGTTTTTGTGTCGGTGTCTTCAACAACATCAGAAAGACCGGGATCACTAAACCATGTACAGCCTGCCAATACGTTTAACGGTAAACAGCTGTGTCCATTGCGCTGCATATAAGAAAGCGCAACTAACAGATGCAGCCAAATTTCATTTTCTTTTTCATCTAAGCTTTCAGTTAAGGCAAATTCTATTGCAATAAATTTGTCTATGGCCTCAATACCATATAGCCCATTGAAAATGTCCGTGGCAATCCGTCTATTCTTTGTCATTCATAAGCCCTAATTATCATCAGCGTCTGCATTTAGGCAGATATCTTGGGTGGCTTTACCGTGGAAAATGGCATCTAATGCACTCAATGTTGCTTCGTCAATCTTCGTGTAAAATACCCCTTCCCCGTCTAGGTTTTCTGGATGCATCCCTCTCAGATACAAATAATAAACGCCCCCAAAATGCGATGAGGGTTGATAATCGGGGAGCGCATTTTGCAAATATCGATGCAGCGCCAAGCAGTAAATCAGGTACTGTAGGTCATAAAGATGCTGCTGATTGTTTTCAAACAGGGCATTTGGTGTGTAGTCTGACAAGGAATTTCCAAGCCATGTCGATTTATAATCTGCCACAAAATATTGACCATTGTGCTCGAAAATTAAATCTATAAATCCGTGCATCATACCCGCTAATTCCTCGGTCATGAGTTGCGGAGCAGTTAAAGCTTCAGTGCCTAACGTGGCGGCAACATACTGTCGGTGTTGAGTTAACAGTGTACGTAGATTTGACCATTTGCTTTCACTCATCGGGAAATAAAATTCAGCCTCTCTCAGCGTTTGTGAAAGAGCCAATTGACCTAGGGTTAGGGTGTCGTCCGGAAAAAGTGGCGTATCTACCACTTCTTCCAACCACTCGTACAGCCGTGGAATTGCCTTTTCCTCCAGCCCAAAGCGCCTCGCCAATTCGGGGCCATGCTCGTGCCAAGTGGGCACTTGAAAATCATTTAACTCAAGTAAATCATGCAACAAATTACCCGCACTGGCTCCTTTTTCTAAGGTGAAGCGTAGTTTATCCGTAGGCTCACTATGAGTAAGTAAAAGCGGTGCTATGCCATCCAATTCGGTAGCGTCCAATGTTACAACTTCTTCATCACGCTGAGTTTGAATAACCATAATCGTATTAACCAACTCACGTGACACTTGGCTACTGCGATGAACGGCGAGTCGACTGAGGGCGGAAAAAGAAAAAAGACGCCAATTTTCACTGTCACTACCGGAAAATTCGTTAGTGCTAAGCTGAACATCCTGATGCGCCTCTTCAAAACCGCAGTACACTTCGTCAAATTCATCACCAACGATATGACACGTGTATGCGTCTGGCTCTTGGCTGATGGCAGCTAATACATCATGCCACCCCCTTTCTTCGTCTCCCTTTTCTTTAGCTGAGCTTACCCCTAGTGCACGGGCCAGCGCACTCTTTTGATTTCCCTCTAGGGGTATCACCCCCATGTAACAGCGATGTGCTGCGCGGGTGACTGCAACGTAAGCCAAACGCATGTCTTCAGCTTCGCCCTCTGTGCGAACCCTCGCTATGGCTTGCTTTGTCTGCCCCAGCTGTAACTGTAAATCTTGTTTTTCTTCATCAAAGTAGGTGAAAATTTGCGATAACGACTTTCCGTTTCTCGCTGGGTCCTTATAGCCGCTGGCGAAAGGTACAAAAACAATGGGGTATTCCAACCCTTTTGACCCATGCTGAGTAATAAGCCGAATTAGCTGACTATCACTTTCAAGACGAAGGGTCATTTCTTCATCTGATTCCGGTTGATAGATTTGCTTGTGTAACCAATCAAGGAGTTGTTCAGGCCTAGGCTGCGTGGTACTGGCTTTTTCTAACACCTCGGCAAGGTGTTGATAGTTGGTTAACGCTCGTTCTACATCCACGCCAACAGGTTGATAGCGGGTTTGCAGTAAATGGAGCAGTACGCTCATACAGCCTTTTTGCAGCCAAACATCTCGTAACCGTAACACCCGTTCGTAGGCCTCATCCCATTGCTCATCATCTTCATGGTAAAGCAAACTAATTAACGTGTCGGGGCTATACCCCCAAAGCGGTGACGCTAAGCTTGAGGCAACTTTACTGTTGTCACTTGCATGCCAAATACCGTTGAGCAAGCGAAAAACATCCTTCGCTTGAGGCGTTAGAAACAAATTGCTTCTGTCACTTAAATATACGCTCGCTAATCCTTTTTGTTGTAGCACCTGTTTAATGACATTCGCTTCTGTTCTGTCTTTTACCAATATGGCGATGTCAGCGGGTCTCACCGGTTCACGTTTAGGGCTAACCTCGCCCCCATCATGGCTGCGCTTAACAAAACTTGCTTCATTTAAAAGACGGTAAATTTCCTGGGCTATCCATTGCGCCATATTACGCCGCATTGTATTCGCATCCTGCTTTTCTTCTAAGCCCATGCTCACATAATTCATGGCACTACGTTCGTTATTTGGATCTTCTAGCGGCTGTTTAGCTGCACTGGCATGTTTAGTATGCAACACAGGGGTATAACGGATATCAAAACCAAATACTTCAGCAGGTGCGTTACTTGCCACAGGTGCGCCATAAAACAGCCTATTATAGGCTTTCACCATGCCAGAGACTGAGCGCCAATTGGTATTCATCACCCAACGGTAATCCGCTTGACGGCCTGCTTTTAAATACGTAAAGATATCGCCACCACGAAAACGGTAAATCGCCTGTTTAGGGTCACCTATCATCAACAGTGCTGTTTTATTATCTTCCCCATCCAGCGCGTCGTCTTTTGCTACGTTGGCGCTGGGGTACACCGCGTCCAATATTGCATATTGCTTAGCATCGGTATCTTGGAATTCATCGATGAGTGCCACGGGAAAGTTCTTACGTAGTTGAGCAACTAGTGTATTGTGCGGCTTACTCACTTCATCGGCTAGCATAGCAATGAGATCATCGAAATCTATGACGCCAAGTTGCTTTTTCTGTTTCGCCACCCGTTGTTTAATAAACGCAATTGCGTCATTAATGAGTGTGAAAACGGGCACTTGCTCTAACGCGGCCTCCTTCTCTTGTACCGCCGTCTCTATTTCTTTGGTGAAGATTTTTATCGGGCTCAGTATTTCTTTAACGCCGGACGTGTTGCGGGCGTATCGTCGACCATCTAAAAACGCCAGTGCCTCTGCAGGCGCTAATGCATAATCCCCTTGTTTTAGCCAAGTCTTTAATGCCTCTAACTCTGCTGGCCGGGTCTTTTTGTGTGCGGGCGTTTTTATAAGTTGCGCGTAGAGCAAGTCTTCATTACTTTCAATAAGGTTCAGGTATGAAGAAAAGTGCCCAGCTTCAGTGTTGGGGTTATTTTCAAGATCAGAGATAAACGCTGACTCAATGCTTTCTTCGTTCAGAAGAATGGGCGTTAAACTACTTCTGATACTCCCATTAAAGGTACTTAACAAGCGCTCTGGTACGTGCCACCCGTATTTAGCTAACAATAAGAAATCTTCATTGTTACCCTCAACTAATGCACGACGGCTAATTTTACGGATCCAATCTTCTGTGGCTTGCAGGTATAGATCGCTGGTGTCTTTGCTGAGATTTAACGACATCGCAAAGCCGCTGTTAAAAGCCAGCTGCCCTATAACATGCTGACAGAAACCATGAATGGTAAACACAGACGCATCATCTAATTCAAGTTGAGCCGCCTTTATACGCGCTAAACTATCATCCACATCGCAAGTACGTAACAAATGCGAAAACACGGGGTCTAGGGTCTCTAAATCTGCTTCAGTAAGTGCATGTTCACTGTCTTTAACGTTTTGCCATAGCCCAGCAGCCTCGCGCAAGGTGGCGGATATACGCCCCTTAATTTCTTCGGTAGCGGCTTTGGTAAACGTCATGACCAAAATTTCTTTAACAGTAAGGTGTTTTTCCAGCAATAAGCGAAGATACAAGCGCGTGATATTGTAGGTTTTACCTGTGCCCGCACTGGCTTCAATTAGGTGCCTACCATGCAGTGGCATAGCGGGAACATTTAGCTGTAAGGCGGGTTTACTATCACTCATAGCGCCTCCTCCATCGCTGCATTGTGCACCATGGCAAACAGGATAAAGCCTTCTTTGTACGGTAAGTCACGCCAACTTACCCCCTCTGGATAAAGCCACTTTAAGTAAGGGTTATTTGCCATATCTGGGGTATATTGACCATGGGTTTGTAACCAATTTTTCAATAGCCTATCAGCCAGCTCGGTCTCAAATAATGCTGTTGCCTTTCGTAAAACATCCTGCTCTCCCTCTGATTCTACCGACATACCAGATACGTCTGAGAGCCCGTCTAGCAACTGGTGATAAACGTCAGGCTTAATCTTTGCAACGACAGAGGCGCTGTCGGATTTTCGCTTGCCTGGAATGAAATCGGCGAACAAACTACGATAAAGTGGGGTTGGTGTGGTGTAGAGGCGAATAAAAAGCGCCTCTATAAACAATAAAATCTGAGCAGCGATGTCTTTATCCATAGGCATGCACCTGCGCTTCATCAATTTCGTCTCACCTTTGTCCCAATCGCAGAAATAGATATCTAATGGATAGTGGCTGTAACGTTGTCTTTCCTCTTCGCTGCAAAATACTAACTGAGATATAAAGTATTCAAGTGCTTTAATGTCGTTCACTTTACCCGCGCTTAGGGTGATTAAACTGTCTGCGCCCTCATAAGCGCTGGCGGTAAACGTAATATGTTTACCGGTAAAACTGGCACGCTTAACATCACTGTCTACTGGGCCCATAGCTTGAGTGAGTGCATGGGCCCCCTCTTTCCACATATTCAGCTCGTCTTGCGCAACAGGGTTATCAGGAATGTCGCCTCGCAAGCGCGCGAATTCTGCCACCTGTTCACTATATAACGTGTTTTCATCGTTACCACGAGCATCCATTGGCGAGGTAAAAATAGCGTCCAATACCTGATAGCGAATTAAAGCGTTAGTTTCGAAGGGCTCACTGTTATCCAACAATTCCGCAGAGTGAGACAAATTAACCCCCAACCGCTGCTGAGCAAAAAAGGCCAATGGATCTTTAAACCCGCGAGCTATTTGCGCACTAGACAGACGCAAGTCCTTCGCCTCTTGACCATCAGACAGGGCAATAGTGGGGGCGGAATTCGTCGTAGGTTCTACTGATACATGCTTTTCCCCGGTAGACCCCCCATCATCAGGGCTTCGCTTCTGGCTGTGTAACGCCTTGGCCAACCGCAACCAGCCCTTTTCAAAACTGGCCATTCGCCCCATAAAATTGGCTTCACTAAAAGGGTGCAAAGGCGCGTGAGTAACATAACGAGACAGGGGCACTTGATAGCCAAGTGCCAGCATGTCGAGGAATTCTGCCAACACCAAGCTGGGTTGTCGTTCACTGTTATTCTTTACATCATTGCCTTGGTAGCTTAAGTAAAGACTCTCTCGTGTTGAGATGATTGCTTCCAAAAACAAATATCTATCTTCTAAACGCCTGGACCGGTCGCCAAGACGCCGTGCTGGCCCAGCCATCAGGTCTAACCCTAATGGGGTCGATTTTCGAGGAAACTCACTGTCATTCAACCCCAGGATACACACCTTTTTAAAGGGAATACTACGCATGGGCAGCATTGAACACACCGTAACCTGACCTGTCATAAAATGGTTACCCGCGTCGGGTGAGGAGAATCGATTAAGTAACAGTTCTCTGACTTGACGTAAGCTTAAAGTGTAATCATATTCAGCTTCCTCACAACGTGCGGCTAAGTCAGCCGCCACCTTCGCGATAAGATCCCAACTACGCTCTTGTTCTTTGGTTGGTTTAAAACAGGCATCCCGCAGTTCAAGAAGAACATCAGCCCAAATAGCCGGCGTTCGTGGCGTATTAAGTTGGTCAGCAAAGGTGCCAAGTAAGTCGACAATTTCGATAAGCTTACCTAATACAAGGGCGGATTGCCCCTCTACATCTGGAATAGTCAGCAGGTTATCCACCACCCATTCTTTATCTGGCGCTAACATACCCATTAGCAATCGGCGAAGTCCCCACCACCAGCTGTAGGCGTCTTGTTCTGTGACGCCCTCCGAAACAAAGGATTTATGTTGGCTGTCTAATCCCCAATGAATGTGGGCTTGTTTTAGCCATACCAATATTTGATCGATATCACCCTGGGTAATATTAAACCGTTTTTGGACAGCATCCAGTTGCACGTAATCCATAATATCAGACACACCAAAACGGCTGTCTGGTAGTTGCAACAATGCCATGAAGGCGGCAATTAATGGCTCCGCGTCCATAGGACTTCTGTCTGCGATAGAGCAAGGGAGGCGAACCGCCTCACTTTCTCTCAGTGGTTTCGTTCCCACACGATGAAACACAGCATCAACAAAAGGGGCATAATTTTCTATCGCGGGACACATAACGAGAATATCTGACGGCGTACGAGTTTTATCTTGCGACAACCAATACAATAAATGGTCGTGCAACACTTGAACTTCTCGAAGTGCAGAATGCGCGCACATAATGGTGACGCTATCATCCTCTTTCTTTAATGCCTCTTCGCGCTTAGGCTGGGCTGGGGCCGCGTGCAAAATATCGTGATGTATATACTCTAACAGCCCAGACGCAGGCTCAGAAGATGACGTGAGCGTGTTTTCCTCCATCGAGGGCGCATCAAATGCACTAATCTCAAACGTGTCTAATTCAGTGAGTAAATTAAATAATTCCCGACCCTGCTTGCCTAAATTTCCTAGCAAAGGGTTGCTTTGCTCGTTGCTCATCCATTTCTCAAGACCTTCCATACGTAGCTGTTGAGCCAGTTCACTGTCACTTTTAGCATCTCCCCAATAATTAACGCTAGGGTTCAAATGAAAAATATGAATGTCAGTATGTTGTGCGAGCGCATCGAAGAAAGCGATAAGTTGGGGCGCCATGGTATTAATCGCAAATACCACTACCCGCTGGGGTAATTGGCTTGGCGCTGTGCCATGACTCAGCGCATCCAAAGTAAGTTGGTGTAATCGAGCAGGATGTAAGGGTTCAGATTGGGTCAGTTGACGCCATATCTCACTCTGCCAAATTTCCATGTCGTTGAAAACAATACGCTCATTGTTTTCCCATGCAAAAAGCCAGTCTGGGCGATACAACAAATACTGTTCATACACATCGGCGAGGGCTGTGGCTAATTGCAATCGTTGAACACCCTGCTCTTGCTCACTACCGGCTCGTTGCCAGTAGCGCAGCACATCTTCGAATGCTGGCGCCGCCATTAATGACGAGTCTTGCAGTAGTTTGTCTATACGCCACACTAAAACTTCTCGACGATAAGGAGACTGCTTTGGTACTGCATCGCTGCCTAATACTGCTCTAGCGGTATTCCACATAAACCTGACAGGTAGAGGAAAGTCGATATTCATCGCTACCCCCTGCTCACGGGCTAATTGCATACTGATCCAGTGCTGCATGCCAGGACTTTCAACTAAAATAGTCTCAGGACAAAATAGGGGTGTGGGCTGTTGCTTCAGCAAGGTAGTAAGAAGAAAGCTTAGGTGTTCAAGCTTGTTAGAGGGGTAAAGCGCAAGCAAACGAAAATCCTTTATAAACCAGTGGCTAGCCTTTGTACATTAAGCAAGCAGCCATAATGTTGCGATGATTTAGTGTATCGCAAACCATTAACGAGTTAAGGTTTTTCTAGCAAAAAAAACCCATACAGACCTCAGGACACGAAAAATCTGTATGGGTAAGGTTTACGGGCCACGTAGTAACAACATGAATAAGCGTTGCCTGGCACCCATTCATGTTAGCGCTACTACCCAGCGCAGTTAACATATTAGGTTTAGCAGATAAAATGCCAACTTTTTTAAGTTTATTTTTCAATAATTTACAAGCGTGAAAACGGACACAAAAATGTAGACAAGTTTAACCATGGTGCAGGTGCACCATCAATAAGCACTTTGTCAACGCCCCCCTTTTGTCATTCTGGTGAGGTTAAATTTCCCATTTAACAGTTTCGACTTAAACCGCAATCCAGTACAATTTAGCCCTTAAAAACCTATAAAAACCTCTTTCAGGAGCACGAATGTTATCTGCACAGCAACTCGCCACCATGCTTACTCTCCAAGATAAAATGAACGCCAAGGTTAACCCCGATTGGTTGAATGCGGGCTACGGATACTTACGTGCCGCCATGGTGGAGTCGGTTGAAGCAATTGAACATCACGGCTGGAAATGGTGGAAAGCACAACATAAAGATTTACCGCAATTACAAATGGAGTTAGTCGACATTTGGCACTTTGCGCTAAGTGCTTGTATTATCGATTTTAAAGGCGATATTGCGGCCTCCGCAAAAAGCATTGCTGCCGAATTAGCCAGTGGCAATACGCAAGTCACCTTTGACCAAAAGAACTACGATTCCTCTCAACTCTCATTGCTCGATAACCTTGAGTTGATGACAGGGCTGTGCGCAGCTAAACGCTTCAGCGTGCCGCTATTCATGCAAATTGTTGTGCAGTGTGACATGAGTGCTGATGAGCTTTATCGCCAATATGTAGGCAAAAATGTGCTTAATTTCTTCCGCCAAGATAACGGCTACAAAGACGGAACCTATATCAAAGTTTGGCAAGGAAGAGAAGATAACGAGCACTTAGTGGACGTAATGAATGCATTAGACTTATCTAAACCTGAATTTAGCGATTTGGTTTACGAGGGATTAAAAGCGCGCTACCCGCAAAATTAAGCATAAAAAAGGTGCGTTTAACGCACCTTTTTTGTTTCAATAAATAATAATTGCCAATTTTACTTAGGCGTCTACCCAAACGAGGGGTTCATTGTAGTTGCCCTGAATAACATCGTTAAAACGGCTTTCCAGAACATGGCGCTTCACCTTTAAGGTGGGCGTTAACAAATCGTTTTCTATACTCCACTCGTTTTTCATTATTACCACTCTATCCATGACTTGGTGGCTTTCTAACTTCGCATTAATGGCATCAAAGGTTTTCTTAAGGCTTGCTTCAATGCCTTGCTTATCTTTCTTTTGGGCCTCTTCGCTCAGTACGAGCAGTGCGACAGGTTGTGGTAGATTATTTCCGGTAACACAGACCTGCTCGACAATGGGATTTTCCATAAACTTCGATTCAATTGGCGCTGGTGCAACATATTTGCCTTTTGCCGTTTTAAATATATCTTTTAACCGGCCAGTTATTTTCACGTAGCCATCAGCGTCTATCACACCCTTGTCGCCGGTTTTGAGGTAACCATCTTCTGTAAACACTTCTTGCGTTTTATCAGGCTCTAAATAGTATTCAAGCATATTACATGGTGCTTTAACTTGAATTTCACCTTCTTCAGAAATACGAATATCGACTCCGTCATATGGCTTACCGATACACCCTATTTTATCGTGTCTGAAAGGCACACTGCCCGTGCCATAAGCACTGTTTTCAGTCATCCCCCAGCCTTCTGAGATCTTTACTCCAATTTTGGCAAACCACTCAATAACCGCAGGCGCTAATGGCGCAGAACCACTGGCCCATAAACGCGCATTGTCTATACCCAAGCCATTGCGTATTTTCTTCGCGACAATTTTGTTGAGAATGGGGATTTTAAGCAGTGTATCTAGCTTTTTCTGCGGCATTTTTGCTAATACGCCCATTTGGAATTTGGTCCACAAACGGGGAACGGAAATAAATAGCGTGGGTTGGCAATGCACCACATCTCGTTGGAACGTTGTTAACGCCTCTACGAAATGTATTTTACCGCCACTGTAAAAACTGGCTAGTTCCACCAATACCCGCTCAGTAATATGTGCTAATGGCAAATAGCTTAGAATGCTGTCGTTTTGATCAACACCAAGTTGGTCTAGCGACTTCTGGGCAGCCCAGCAAATGGAGAAATAACTATGCACTACCCCTTTAGGTTGTCCCGTGCTACCTGAGGTATAAATGATAGTCATGGTGCTATCCATATCGTGCACAGGCGACCCCTCAATTGGATCGCAAGCTATAAAGCTGTCCCACTGTTGTTTTGTATTGATACCTGGGTACGGAAACGCCACCGTGTGGTAAGCATCAGGAATAGACGCTACCTGCTCTTCAGTGTTATCCAACTTTCCGACAAATAGCAATTTCACATCGGCATGTTGGAGCACGTACTGAACGGTATCTGGGCCTGCGGTAGAGAAAATAGGCACAGACACATGCCCAGCCATCATAATACCCAAATCGGTGATAAACCATTCTGCACAATTTTTTGAAAATATTCCGATGCGACTGCCTTGCGGCAATGCTAAGTCTTTAAGACGTCTTGCTACACGTCGCGCCAGGTCTCCCACTTGCGTCCACGTATAGTCAATGTATTCGCCATTGATAGGCTGAGTCAGAAAAATATCGTTACCACGAGACTGCTCCCAGTGGTACAACATACTCAGTGGCGATTTGATACCTTCTTTCGTGTTTGCATTTGCTGTCATATCTAGCGGCATAGGTCACTCATTTGTTGTTATAATGTAGCTTATTTTCACAATCATTTCACATACCTCTAATAAGCCTTATTTTTTTGAGAATGACAAGCTTTTTAAACGCACGTTTACATTCCATGCGACGAATGACGTGGCGTGGCAGGTAAAATTTACTTTTATTATAGTTGACGCTTTCGTATTGTGATAATTACCACTGCCTGAAAAGATAAGGCGTGAGATCTTCAGCCCGCATAGGTTTCGCGTAGTGGTAACCTTGGTGATATATGCAGCCCTTTGACAACAAGCACTCTGCCTGAGATTCTGTTTCTACGCCTTCTGCAATGCTTTGCATATTGAGGCTAGACGCTAACGTAATGGTCGTACTCACAAGGGCATCATTCGCGTTTCCAGGTGCCATCTCATTCACAAAACTCTTATCGATTTTAAGGACAGAAAGAGGATAACGTTTTAAATAGCTTAACGATGAATAACCCGTGCCAAAGTCATCCAGAGCCAATACAAATCCCTTTTCAACAAATCGAGAAATCTGTCGATATGCATTGTCGCTGTCATCCATCAACACACCTTCGGTAATTTCAAACCGAAAAGCGGTTTTGGGGAGGTGAAACTCATCGAGTAAGGCTAATACTCCCGCCAGATCAAATTCGGTCTTAAAATGCAACGCCGATAAATTAATTGACACATAACCGGTAAACCCCTCTTTGTACCAATTTGATAAATCTTGCGCTGCCCGACGCATCGCCTGGCGACTCACATCAATGATGTAACGCAGTTGCTCAAGTATCGGAATAAAAGTATCAGGGTAAATAGGCGCATTATCCAACTCCCCTCTTAGCAATAATTCTACTCCTACGGTACGTTTATTTCTGGCATCGATAATAGGCTGGTAATGATTAAAGAAACATTTTTCAGAATAAGCACGCTTAACCAAATTTTCTACATGTAACCGCTGTCGAGCGCGATCATTCATGTCTTTAGTAAAATACGTGAAACCATTAAGGGTGTCTTTTTTTGCTGTATACATGGCAACATCAGACTGTTTAATCAGTTCCGCCGGTTCACTGGCATCATCAGGATAAAACGCAACGCCTACACTGCACGACACTCGCAACACTTCGCTTGCCAGGGAAATAGGGGTTTCTACCGACTCTATAAGTTGCCCTACAAACGAACTTAGGTCCTCGCTAAGGCTTACCTCTTCTACCACAATAACAAACTCGTCTCCGCCTAAACGCGCAACTGTGCCTAAATCTGACACCAGATTACGCATCCTATTGGCCACTACACGCAATAGTTTATCGCCATAGTCGTGACCTAGGGAATCGTTGATACCTTTGAAGCGGTCTAAATCGACAAACATGACTGCCACTCTGTGGTTGTGCACCCGTGCATGTCCAATGGCGTGCTCCAACCTATCGAGCAATAAACTTCGGTTTACCAAGCCAGTTAAGCTGTCGTAGTTAGCTATTTTTAGTAATTTACGTTCAGCGTTTTTTTGCTCTGTAATGTCCGAAATAACTAACAAGTAGTGATCAGGGTTCCCCTCATCATCACTGATAGCGGTAATGTCGATAAGAACGTCGTAGTGTTTCCCGTCTGCGCCAACTATTTCCCCTTCATCTTTCCAAAACTCGCCGCCTTTAAGCTGCGTTAAACTCCCTAGCAATTGCTTTTGTAATAATGGATAACGCCCCACCAAACGCTGTAATTGCTTTGCTAACGACTCCCGAGCATTAAACCCAAACACAGTTTCAAAGGCGGGGTTGGCCGCCACGGGGGCTTTATTTTTATCGAAGATAATCACCCAATCGCGGGTTTGCCTAAAAGCGTCGCTAAACAGGGCGACTTGCTTTTGCGCATTCTGCAATCTAAATAGCTGGCATTGACGCGACATGAGATAACTAAAGAAAAGTAAGCCAATCAGCGTGATATATGCCGCATAAGCGTAAGGAGAAAGCCAAGGCGCATACGGCATCTTGATTGAGATTTCAGCGGGCAGCACAGTATATTCAAAACTTCCCGGTGTGGGGCCTACTGAAAATTGATACTCCCCCGCATCAAGATTGGCTAACGTAATTTTCTCATCTTCGGTAATACCTTCGCTTACCACTTGCCCGTTTTTAAGCAATTTATAATGGTATTTGAGCTTTCCTATTTTACTCATCGTCATGGCTGAAAAGTGAATAGAAAGACCATAATCTGTATGCTCTAGTGCGATACTTTTGCCATTGAGATTAGTTAACGGTAAAGCTAAATTACGACTATCAATAGAGACGTGAGTAATCACCATCTGTTTTGATAATAAGCCTGCCCGTGTAATGCTTTCACTGATTTTTTCTGGAGAAAATACGATAACCCCAGTGGTAGAACCAAACGCAAGGCGCCCGTCTTGCAGGGTGTGCGCCGCCCCTTCATTGAATTCAGAGACTGACAACTCCCGACCATACACAAAGTTTTGCACCGACGACGTAGACGGGCTGTACTTATGCAGGCCACTATGGGAACTAAACCATAAATTGCCTTTATCGTCCTTTCTTAAACCATAAACAATATTAGATAGCAGTAAGTTGTCTTCGTTGAGCTTGTGAATAGGCTCGAAGGTGTCAGCATCTAATCCAAACAGGCCGTAGCCATTAAACCCCAGCCAGAGCACGCCAAAGTCGTCAATTACCCAAGAGGAAATGGACCGCCCTACTGCCCGCTGCTTTTCGGTAAACCTGAACACCATTTCATGTTCAAAGGTAGCTAAATCCACTAGCCAAAGCCCTCCCTCCATTGCCATGAACATACGCCCACCATGGTAATCAGATTGCCCTAAGAAGCTCACAAAATAATGGGTATCAAAAACAGCATGGTCTAGCGGTAAAGCGCTGACAGTTTGGGCGGTTAAATCATAACGGTAGAATTCATGGCCATCGGCAAAATACAATAAGCCTGCGTCATCCGATGCTATACCAGGCAACCAATTATTGAAAATATCAGGGTTTTCACTGCCGGATATCGGCGGCATTGACGCCACCCCTCTGTTAGGGTCAAAAATACGAATGCCTTCATATGTTTGAATAAATAATCGATTATCATTGGTAGGTACAATGCGCTCGATCATCGCTTCCCCTTCTATGCCATCCTCTTCGGTAACCAGATACGATTGCACCTCACCGCGACTAAAATCATAAAGGTTCAGGCCGTTTTCAGTTCCAATCCAAAGCCCATCGTTATTGGTTTGAGATAGTGACCACACCATATTGTCACTTAGCAGCGGCTCACCTCTTTTATCATTCCCCTGAATGGCAAAAATATCAGCGCTTCGAACACTAAAATACAACGCACCTCCATACACAGAGCTTAGCCATAAATTGCCGATATTATCGGTGACAATGGCAGAGATTTTCTTGTTTGAAAGCTCGGTGCGTCCGTTGTGGGGAACAAAAATATGCTCCGCTTTCCAGCCGTCTCTACCAAGGCTCAGTTCATATAACCCTTTATTTGAACCTAGCCAGAATGCATCCTCCTGAGATGGCTCCATGGTCCACACATTCGTGGAGGAAAGAATTTGCGCGAACGCACTTGCCGCGCCTTGCCTAACCTGGCGCAAAAGGGCAGATTTCGGGCTCATATAAAGCCCTTTCACCGTACCTATCCAAAAACGGTTAGCGTCATCTAACATGAGCCACTTCGTATTGGTATTGTCTTCGTTCTCGACAATCTCTTTCAGGTAATTAATTTTGACAACTGCCCCATCAGGATTCGACAAGTCGAGGGCTCTTACCCCGTTGGTCGTTGCCACGATAAGCACATTGTCCACCACAGTAGCATGTCGAATAATATGGCCTTGCTCGACAAGTTGTGGTTCCAGTGAATATAAAACGTCAATGTGGTTTGATGAAACCGTATAGCGAATTACTTCTTCAGGTAAGGCTACAACCACTTCATCTTCATTGAGCGTAAAGAAGCTTTCCGCATTTTGCTTCCATTCGGTAATATTATGATATGGTCGCGAGATAGTTTGTGTGACGTGTTGTGTTTCGAGGTCAAGTCGATAAACCCCCGAGGAATAGGTGCTTATCCATAAGGCACGGCCTTCTTCTAACGCCAGTTTATTTATAGTGGCATTAACGAAGATGTCGTCGGGCCCTTTTATCTCCAACGTTCTTACGCCATCCCATCGGACCACCCCGCCATCTGTCGCAATCCAAACAAAACCATGGGGATCGATCAGGATATCGTTAACCACATCCTGTGGCAGCCCATTTTTGGTAGAAAGCGACTGAAATACAGGGTTGGGCAATCGGGGCGATTCAGCAGCCGAGGGCAATACCGTTAGCGCGGTGAGTACAAACAGGAAAAACAGTAAGCTCGCTTGCATGAGAGTTCGATATTTATACATTATTGTTATAAATATAAGTGTATCAGAATGTTTCAGCCATTTGGAGCACCAAACCCACTTAGCTAAAACTTCTTTATTCGCCCTGTTGAAGGGGGATGCGCCCCGTTTTTACCACCTGACGCCGAATACTAGCTTGCGGGGCTAAACGGTAGAGGTCGCCATTTTCGCCAACATAATGCTTAGTCACACCACTTTGCTTTGCAATATTGGCATGGGCCAATAGGTGTTCGCGTTCACCATGCACGGGGATAGCGATACTCGGTTTCACCCAGTGGTACATCAACTTGAGTTCTTCGGCGCAAGGATGGCCGCTGGCATGCACGGGTAACTGGCTTTCCTCACTTAATATCACACCAATGCCTCGCGCTTTAAGGGCGTTATTGAGTCTCCCAACGCTTTCTTCATTGCCTGGAATGACAATGGAAGAATAAATCACCGTATCCCCTTTATCTAATGCGATTTGCGGATGGACATCTTTTGCCATGCGAGCTAGCGCAGTGTTTTTCTCACCTTGACTGCCCGTAGCCACCGCTAACACTTCCTGAGGGGGAAGGTAGCCAAGATGATGGGCATCGGCGAGGGGCAAATCGTCTGGCCATATCCCCTGTTGGCGCGCAATACCGTACATGTTAACCAGAGAGCGCCCATACAGGGCCATGTACCTCCCGGTTTTCTTCGCCACCTTAGCTAATGAAATTAAGCGCGCCACATTGCTACCGAAACAGGTTACTACCACACGGCCAGTTTGTGATTTCACTGTACTTAACAACCCGTCATAACAATTTCGTTCAGAAATCGAAAAACCAGGTTTCACGGCATTGGTGGAATCACCCACTAAGGCGAGAATATTTTCGTTACCTAAGTTTCTATACACCTGGCTATCGAATGGCTGCCCTGTCACAGGTTGAGGGTCAATTTTCCAATCAGCTGTGTGCAGTACTGTGCCAGCACAGGTGCTAATTTTTAGTGCATAAGGTTCAGGCAATGAATGAGTGACTGCCAGCCACTCTACGCTAAACGGCCCCAGGTGCATTGCACCGCGATGAGAAACCTCTACGATGGGCACCTTATTGGCGAGTTTAGTTTGTGCGAGCTTTCGTCTTAGCACTTCAGCGGTAAACGAGGTGGTGTAAATGGGGCATTTGAATCTGTCCCACAAATACGGAATTGCACCCACGTGATCTTCGTGAGCATGGGTAATAACGATACCCGCTAATTTGTCTTTCTGTTCCACAATGAAGGTAGGATCAGCCGCCACAATACGATGATGATTTTGAACACTATCGCCATTGTGTTTGTACGGAGGGATCAAAGGTTCATCGAACGACACCCCGCAATCTACCATTAGCCAACTGTCATCGTGGCCATAGAGGTTAAGGTTCATTCCAATTTCCCCAGTGCCCCCTAATGGTAAAAACCAAAAGTCCTCTTTTTTCGGTGATAACAAACCCAAACTACTCCTTTAATCCCATCAACTTAGGATGAAAAATACCATAACAGAATAGGCAACCACCGCATTCCAGATTGCATTTGTATTACGCTGACTAAAATGCATTATGAATGCCTCACCGATAAGCTAGCATGTGATAAAATTTTTGCTACACTGCACTATAAATAAATTGGCGTGGATTATCCTATGACGATAACACTGACTGAAAATGAAGCACGTGTTATTGGCGTGCTGTTAGAGAAATCTGTTACAACTCCCGAGCAATACCCTTTGTCACTCAATGCCTTGACCAACGGCTGCAATCAGAAAAGTAATCGCCTTCCTGTGACCCAGTATTCTGAAGACGATATCATTCAAACCTTAGACAGTTTAAAAGCAAAGCGATTAATTCAATTAGAATCTGGGTTTGGCAGCCGCGTGACCAAATATGCCCATCGGTTTTGTAACACCGAATTTGGCGATCTTAAATTGAGCGAATTCCAGCAAGCCATTATCACCGAATTATTACTTCGCGGCCCTCAAACGCCTGGGGAGTTAAGGGGAAGATGTCAACGACTCGCAAAATTTAGTGATGTTGGTGATGTGGAATCCACCATCAACAGCCTTATCGCCTACCAACCTAACCCGCTTATTTGCGCATTACCGAAAGAAGCAGGAAAACGGGAGGTGCGCTACCGACATCTGTTTTCCCAACCGCTCACCGCTGACGAAACCCCATCACGAGCCCCTGATGCAGCTGAAACCATCGCGGAGCTTCGAGAGTCACTTTCCCACGTGAAATCACTGGTGACAGACTTGGAAGCCAAAATAAACGCCCTTGAAAACGCGCAAACTCAGGCGTAATCAAACAGACTAGTGCAAAGCGACATTAAGTTGGTCTATCACTTCGGCCCAATCGGCATCGTCTTCAATCGCATTTTTTAAAAACGCAGCCTGACTCGGCGTCCAAAACGGCGCCTCGTTCAGGTGCTGACTCTTGTTAAGCCCTTTATGTTGCTCGATAAAGCGGTCAATAGCTTGGTCGCTGCTATCTAGCCCAAGCTGCCCAAATAAGCTCGCCATTGTGGGTTGTTCAACAAACATACTCCCTCCGTGTCGTCCATTTTGCCGTTGGGGTTTAAACGGATCAGGGAGATCAGCAGATCATTAAATTTTTTCAGCAAAGTGTGCAGGAGTAATCACTTCGCCCTCTTCGCCGGGCACAGGACATACCATCACCATGAGGTCATCTTGTGTCATACCTGGCACCCACTTCGTTAGGAAATCTTGGGTAGATATAGCCATGGTTTCACAATCCGACCAGTCTTCCGTTGCCCACAGCGCCGCTAAGCTGGCATCAGGCCATACTGGTACGCCGTCTTCTTCATCTGTGGTTAGCATAACGCAGCCATGCTCATCTTTTAGGATAAACAACTCTTTAGCGTTTTTAATTTGCTGTAAACTGGCTTCTAAGCGTTCAAACGCATTTTTTTCAAGCAAAGGATGAGTCATAAGGATCTCTTAATAGTTAGGCTGGATTAATAGACGAGATACCGTCGATAAGGCCTTGCAAGCCTACTCGTCGAACCTGTTTCATTGTATGAAGGTAAACCTTCAATGATATATTTTCCAGTGACTGAATTTTCGTTATAGGCGTTTGCGCGGGTAGATGCACAAAGGCATCTTCAGGTAACACGGCAATGCCGCCTTCAGCATATAAATTATTTAATGCCAAGGTGAGTGAATTAGTTCTTAATTTTGCATCTCGCAATTGTGGGTAAAGTGTTAGCAGGATATCTCTCGCTTTACTGCCAAAGTCGATGGCCACAAAGTCACTCGCGCTGACCTCTGCCTGAGCATCACCCACGCGATACAGTGCTAAAGGTTTCTCTAACAGTATTTGACTGTTCACTTCTTCTGACTTTAGCGGTTCCGTGGAAAAAGCTAAATCGGTCACCCGCTCATGCAGCTGCCGAGACAAACTGTCTAACGTCAGCACTTCCGCCTTCACCGACCAATCAGGAAAATCAGCGTGTAACGCTTTAAGTGTTGATGGCAAAATTAATTCGCTAGCCAATTGGGTAGCGCCACAAACGACGTACTCAGAAGATTGAATTTGCAGTTCTTGCTTAGCTTCATTCAAGGTACTGCAAAGCTGCTGGGCATAGGGCAATAACTTTTCACCTGACTGAGTCAACTGAATACTGTTTCTTTGCCGGATAAATAACGTGGAATGAAAATACTCTTCGAGCAATTTAATACGCGCACTTACTGCAGATTGAGTAAGATAAAGGTTCTCCGCTGCTTTGCCAAAATGACGTGTATTAGCAACTTCGATAAATGTGGTGAGAAAGCGAATGTCCATGCTTCTTACATAACCGTAGAACTGATGAAAGTAAACTGTCACAGATAATACGTGATGTAAACCAAAAAGCACAGAAACACACTACGATCCGCAGTGTGTTTAGTCAAATTTCAATCAAGTAGGCTAAAAGCTCTCCGATTGTAATCTACGTAGCTTTTCTCGACGCTGTTCGTCTCGCTTTTGCTTCGCTTTAACGTGGTCATGACGTTTTGCGCTGCGCTTAGATGGGAAGCTTTCGTCTTCTACCGAGTCCCATTCTTCACGTTGGTAACGATAGTCTTTACTCATTGTAATCTCTTGGTAATTAACACCCCTTCATTATTCGCTTTGCTCTTCAAATGAAAAACGAATATTTATCATCGTTTCGACAATAAATTTTAATAAAATGAAATTTCAAAACAGACCACGTCTGGCGAAGGCAAAATGCCACTTCCCACGCTACCTAGCGTATAGCCACGATACCGAAACAGCGGCAGAGGAAAACAAATTACTTCATTTATTTCATAAACTTAAACCAAGGAAAATCTCACTCCATACTAATACCGTAGGTGTATGATGGTAAATAAACGCCGTGGCAATCCTTGCAACAAAATTTTTTATTGATAAGAAAAAAAAGTTTTGTTTCAACTTAAATGAGTTTTGGCTTAAAAGTGCGCTTGTACATCAACTTACGCTGGAACTGTTATGAACAACATAGCTATTCGAACCTCTGCAAAACCTTTTATTGACCGTGTGAAGTTTCCTTACGGCTTTAAAAAGTCGGGTGATTTCAGTATTAGTGAAGCGAACTTACTCTCGCTTTATGGTAGAACCCTCAATGCTTTAGAAACCGGTGAGCTACAAGCTGAATCAGAAGATGAGAAACACTTCGTGGATTTTATCTCTGGGCGTGCAGAAGCCATTAACCCTGTCGAAAAAGCATGGGCAAAGTATGTAAGGCTCTCTCGTGGCAAAAAACATTTTTATACCTTGCATAGCAGCGCCAGTAATCAATCTGATTACGATGACGATTATACCGATGAAGAGTTTGACGTAGCCTAAACCGGCCTCTTCACGGCGCGTTGTGCTTTATCGCTTAGTAATAAACGGTAAAGCACGTCTCCTTTCTCCCGTAGTTTTCGATAAATTCTGATCTGTCTCAATCATCTTGCCGAACAAACCAATATAGCTTTTTATATCTACTTTGAAGGACTACACTTTAGTTAGGCGATAACGTGACAGTTTCCCCTAATGAAAAGTAGGTCGACATCGAATTACCCCAGCCGCAGGCAAAGGAGACGCAACGATGATGGTAACTTACAAACAGTTAAAACATTTTTCGATTCATGCAACAGACAAGGATATTGGCGGCATACGCGATATTTTGTTTGATGATGATAGCTTTGTAATACGCTATTTGGTTGCTGATACCAATACTTGGCTACCACTGAGTCGCAAAGTGGTCATATCCCCTATATCGGTATCTATCATTAATCGCGATCATGACACGATTGATGTGGCCATGGACGCCGAAACACTTAAAAACAGCCCAACCATTGATGAACACAAGCCGGTGTCCAGAGAATATGAAGAAACGTTATTCCGCTATTTCGGCTATGGTTATTACTGGATAGGGCCCGGCGCCTGGGGCGACTTTTCTCACCCGACTGAACTCGCCGACCCCAAATTAATGGACGAAGCCCGAGAAGATTTGTCAGCAAATAAAGAAAACCATCTTCGCGCCTGTGGCGAAGTCTCAGGTTACGAGGTAGCCACCACAGATGACAATGTAGGGCACATTTGTGATTTTGTCGTCGACACCCGAAATTGGGCAATACGGTTATTGGTGGTAGACACCAACAATTGGTTACCGGGTGGAAAAAAACTAGCCCTCTTGCCCACGGATATTCTTCAAATTGATTGGTCGTCTCACAGAGTCAGTGTGAAATTAGACCACGATGGACTGATGGCTCGCCCCGACATTGACATTGATAAACTTGGTAATGGTGAATACATTGCCGATATCGTCCATCAAATTGCTAAATAAAGCCTTGAGAGGCGGCTAGCGATTCGTGGCCGCCTTTATTCACTGCCAATTTACTCATGAAAAACGAATTTGGCGAGAACAGCAATCTCGTCTATTCAGCCAGCGCCTCTTCTGACGCACAGAAAAACTGATAGAGTAACGCCATCGTTTGGGTAACACGTTCGTCAGCAAGACGATAATAAATCGTTTGCCCTTCCCTTCTTGTGGCCACCAATGCGGCTTCCCGTAAGAGGGCCAGATGCTGAGAAATCACAGGCTGTGAAACATCTACCACGTCCAATAACTCGCTTACAGATCGTTCTTTTTCCAGCAAATTGCACAAAATCATCAAACGGGTTTTATTAGCAATTTGCTTTAAATACTGCTCAGCATCTGCTGCATGTTGATGCATTGCTGAAGGGTCGAGCTTTAGAGTCGCTAGCATAAAATGTTCTCATTTTTCATTGGGGAAACCCCTTAATGCATTATACTAAAGTATATAAGGTTTATCGAAAAGCCCAAATTGACTGTCTAACCTTGACAGTGCTGTTCTTCTTTTCCATCAAATGTTATATATAATATTATCATTATATACTAAATAGGAGATTTTACGTGCTAATAGATATCCCTACTCGATTAAAAAATATTGAGAAACCTATTCGTCGAATTACTGCCAAAGAAGCGGCGCTTGAGATTGAGAAAAATCAAGGGTTACTTTTAGATGTAAGGGAAGCCAGTGAAGTGGCCGAAAAACCGGTAAATAAAGCAACGGCCATTCCAAGAGGCATTTTAGAGATGAAGATGCTGGCACTTGTAAAAGAAGCAGATCGGCCTATATATATCCACTGCGCGTCTGGGGTGCGTGCCTCTTTGGCGGCAGAGCAACTCATGCTTATGGGCTACGAGCAAGTTTCAGTAGTCACTTGTGCGGTGGACGACATTATTGCAGCAGTAACCGATTAACGCTTACTAAGGCCAGTTTCAATATGGTATAACCCCCTAATCCCCGCAGTGAATTGAGAAAGTTAAACCATGCTAAAATCAACGTTGGAACAATGGCGCATGTTTAAGGCGGTTGTGGACGCAGGAGGCTTTAATCAAGCGGCCGCTGTGGTGCATAAAAGCCAATCCAGTGTGCATCATGCTGTGCAAAAATTAGAACATGCCATTGGCGTTGAGCTATTTGAAAATACGGGTAGAAAAGTGCAGCTTTCAGCTCAAGGTGAACTTATGTACCGTCGAGCCACTTTTTTACTCAATGAAGCACAAAAACTCGAGGCCGTAGCAACCAGTTTACAAGCGGGTACAGAAACGCTGCTGAGAATTGCCGTAGACATTATTTTTCCCTCAGACTTACTTTATAACGTCTTAAATAAAGTGTCTGAGGAGTTCCCCTTGCTACGCATAGAAATTGAAGAAACGGTATTGTCGGGCGCAAATTCAATGCTCAATAGTGGCAATGTAGATATCGCCATTTCACCTTTTACCTATCCCACGGGGTTTAGTGAAGATCTCTGCGAAATCGAATTTGCAGCGGTAGCACATCCCGACCATCCATTGCATGCGCTGGACAGGCCGCTAACATTAGAAGATCTCAAGTCTCATCGACAAATCGTTGTACGAGATTCCTCTGCTGAACGCAAAGTGGATGTTGGCTGGCTTGGTGCAGATCAACGTTGGACCGTCAGCCATATTCGTACGTCGGTGGATATCATTTCCCAAGGACTTGGTTTTGCTTGGCTGCCCATTGCGATTATTAAAAAAGAATTAGAAGAAGGAGCATTACTTCCTTTGCCCCTTGGTAATAACGGGGGGTTACGTAAGTCGCTGCTGTACTTATCATTTGAAGATGGTGACGGACTGGGGCCGGCGGCGCGCTCTTTCATTGGAGAACTGCGATACCAAACCATGAATCTCCCCTCAGCTCACGGTATGTTGCAACCTTGCGGTGAGCCTTTATGTTAATCCTTGCATTATTTGCTGGCCGCTCAATCTCAATAAGAAACCACAGGTAGCAATAGATAAACCCAACAACGCCACCGCGCCGTCGTCGGTAGCCATACCTATGGCCATAATGAGGACTGCCACCGCCGGTATTAGCCCCATAAAAGGTACTAATTCTAAAGGCACCATGATAAGTCCGCACAATGCACAACTCAGGGCGATTAACGAGCGAAAAATAGGTTGGCGCATGAAAAACCAACGAGGAATTAGAAACCTATCAACCCTTAATGCATAAGGCTTCATTTTCGTAACCGCCGTATGGAGGTGATCGCCCTCAATTTCGAGCTTCATAATGGCGTTAGGTAACCAAGGGTGGCGACGACCGAGTAATATTTGCAGAGCAATGAGTAATATTGTCACGCCAGTTAATGATGGTACGCCCGGTATTGCCCCTATGGGCGTAGACGCGATAAACGCAGGCATGGCCAACATGGGGCCAAATCCTCGCTTTTCTAATGCCTGCCAAAAGTCTGCGAAACACATGCTGTTGGTATCAGGTTTCGGCTGCATTTTGCCTAGCAGCTCATATAAGGTCATTGACCGTTCAGCCTTACCGTGCAACATTTTCATTCCCTGTCGGTTATTTTTACCCTAAATGTCCGGCCTGCGTTGTTGCCGTGCTTGTTGCTATAAACCCACCTTAAAAATTATAAAAACAGATATAAAACAATTAACTACATCAACATAAAGCCATTTTTACCGCCAACTTCCATTCTTTATATTGCTGCGAAATGACCTACACATGACGTTAAAGCAGACCAGAGTCCATAGAGATAATGCTAATTATATGCCACACACCGAAAGCGCATTTTGGCGGTTATCTGAACGATATACCCTAGGAAAACTCAACAAAATGACGTCATGCTGGCCGTATTGTCACGCGGTACGCGAAAAAACGGCCTCCGCCCCGCTTAGAGTTTTGACGTGCTGTTCTTTAACATTTTGGGTGCTTAAAACGCAGACACTAAGCGCCACTTAAGTGCACTTATAGCTTGTTGGCATACTACCTGCACAACTGTGAACCATAGTCGGCGTGTGTTTGCATAATTGAACGGGGTTTTCACTTCAAAACGCGATTCTATTTAAAAATAAACCCCATGCGCCTTGACGTGTGCAATTGCAAATTTAGCCACGACAGGTACTATTCACTGTCGCCGCCAGAATACATTTAGTCAAAAAATAACGATTTATAATATTGATCTTATAGCCTTTTACTCCGTAGTAGTGAGGTTATTGGAAGTTTAGAAAAGGAAATTTACGTGCTTACTGTTTTGCTTGTAGACGACGATGCGGAATTTACAGAAGTTGCCTGTACGATTATTGAGTTTCTCGGTCATGAGGTTCTAACTGCTGCTAATTTAGAAGAAGCAAGAGACTGGTTAACGAAAGAAACCTTCGACCACGTATTACTCGACTTTATGCTACCTGACGGGAGCGGAGCCCATTTATTCGATGAGCTCGATACCCTTCCCAAGCGCCCCCGCGTTACCCTAATCACAGGTCACCCATCAGTGAAGGGCATTATTAAAGGCCTGTGCGGACCGAATATTGATTATCTTGTTAAACCCATTCAACGTGAAGACATAGAAGCGGTTTTATCCGGTAAACCACAAAAAGCCCCTGTGGAAGACGATATTATTGTTAAACACTTTGATTTGTTGATTGGGGAATCTGCGCCAATGCAAGAGCTGTATAAGCTTATTCAACGGGTGAGCAGAACCAGCGCTAATGTCATGCTACTAGGCGAAAGCGGTGTCGGTAAGGAAGTGGTTGCCGCCGCTATCCACCGAGCGTCAGACAGCGAAGGCCCCTATATTGCCACCAACTGTGGCGCATTTTCTAAAGAACTTATTGGCAGTGAACTCTTCGGTCACGAAAAGGGCGCGTTCACTGGCGCAGTGGGGCGTAAAGAAGGCGTGTTCGAACAAGCCGAAGGCGGCACCTTGTTTCTAGATGAAATCACTGAAATGCCCATCGACATGCAACCTAATTTGTTGCGTGTACTTGAAAACAAAGTGGTTATCCGAGTGGGTGGCACTAAAACTATTCCTGTTAATTGCCGCGTGGTTTCGGCAACCAACCGTACCATGGAAGAAATTGCACAAAGCAAAGTGCTTAGGGAAGATATTTATTTTCGATTAGCGGTATTCCCTATCACTATTCCTCCCTTGCGGGAAAGAAAGGAAGACATTCCACTACTGGCAAAAAGTTTCATTGAAGAATTCAACAAAGACAATGGCTCAAATTTCATTTGGCAATCTAGTCAACTAGACACGCTTCAAGCTTACGATTGGCCAGGTAATGTGCGTGAATTACGCCACTTCGTTCATCGCGCCGCCATAATGAGTGATCCTGAAAAGTCGGCCATTGAGCTTCCAAAAACCATAGAGTCTCCCTTTGCGAAAAAACAAAGTACGGCCCCTGCACTGCAAGCGGGTCGCACAATTGAAGATGTAGAGAAAGAGCTTATCTACGCCACCTTAGAAAAGGTAAATGGCAATAAAACCATGGCAGCTGAGATGTTAGGTATCAGTACAAAAACCTTGTACAACCGTCTCCATGCTTATGGTGACTTGAGTAAAGAGGAATAACGGTGGGCGCCAGTATGAAAGAAGAAGAATTTGCACGTTTAAGTGTTTATGTTCACGATGCTCGAAAACCACTAAACCGGATTTCGATGCAAGCAGAGTTGGTTAAAATGGCACTAAATGGTGATGTGCCCGCCGACAAGGCTATGGCGGCGTTGGATAAAATTATATCCAGCGCTAAGGATTGTAGTCACACCCTATCTGAAATGACTTCAGAACTCGGTGATTCAGTTTCGGAATAACCTCATGGTGAATAAACTCTTATCTTCGCTGTATAGCTGGATAATTATGGTGATCGTCGTCATCGTGGTGATTACCGCAAATTCGTTTTACGTCGTAAAAACCTTAGACGATTTGTCGTCGCTGGAAGCAAGGCTGTTCACCACTAACCGTGTAATAAATGCAGTGAATAAACTGCATGTTGCGGTACTACGAGCCGAATCTGGCCAGCGAGGGTATTTGCTAACGCAAGATGAAGCGTATCTTGAAGAATATAAAGAAACATTAAACTCATTTTCTAGCTTAGCTGACGAAGTTGAGGTTAGTGCGTACTCGTCAGATTTACCCCAGCAGGTGTCACGAATCGATGAATTGCTGCTGCTTACACGTACTAAAATTAACGGTATGGTTGAAGTGGTAGAGTTAGTACGTGATGATCAAACGCCAAAAGCCTTTGCGCTGCTTGAAAGCGATAGGGGTCTCAATTTATATAATGAATTTGAAGAAATTTTTCAAAGTATAGACTCCTCTGAGCGGGCTATGCAAAGTACGCATCTCGCCAATTTAATGAAATTGCGAAGAGATTCCGTCAATACCCTCATCATCTCATCTGGCACTACCCTTTTACTTATTATTTCTATTTTCGCATTATTAAAAATGAATGTGCGAGAAAATGAAAAGCACCAACACGATTTAGAAGATATCAATGAAGATCTTGAAACTAAAATTAATGAACGCACCCAAGAACTCAGGGTGTATTCTGACGAATTAGCGCGTAGTAACAGAGAGCTAGAAGATTTTGCCTTCGTGGCATCTCACGATTTGCAAGAACCCCTCCGTAAAATCAGGGCATTTGGTAACCGTTTAGATTCAGGTTACAAAGATGTCATGGATGAAAGGGGGCAAGATTTCTTGGCGCGTATGCTAAACGCTGCCGAGCGTATGTCTATGCTGATTTCAGACTTACTGGCGTTCTCACGGGTGTCCACGCGCGGGCGAGATTTTGAAGATGTGAACCTCAATGATGTTATTCATGCCGTGGTTGATGATTTGGAAATCGCCATTGAAGAAAAAGGCGCACAAATTAACATTGCCACCCTACCCACTATTCGCGCCGATAAGTCTCAAATTGACCAATTGTTTTTAAATATTTTATCTAATGCATTGAAATTTCAAGCAGAAGATACCATTCCTGTGGTGAACGTCGAGACTAGCTCTCCTGACCCAGCCGACATGGAAGGTTTATTGTTGGCCGATGAGTACAATTGGCTAAAAATCACCATTGCAGACAATGGTATCGGGTTCGACCAATCTTTTGCCGAAAAAATATTCGCGCCATTTCAACGATTACATGGACGAAGTGAGTACAAAGGAACCGGCATAGGATTAGCAGTTTGCCGACGTATTGTTGAGCGTCATAATGGTAAGATATCGGCGCAAAGCACCCCGGGAGAAGGCACCCTCTTTACTATAGTGCTACCCATAGACAGCGAGCCTTTTGGCTCTATCAATAATAGTGGAGACTCACAAGATGACGCGTAAGCAAAGCCAACCTATAAACATCCTTATGGCGGATGATGACGAAGACGATCGTTTGTTAACTGTTGATGCGCTAAAAGAAAGTCGCGTCCTTAATAATCTTTTTTGTGTAGAGGACGGAGTAGAACTCTTAGAGTTTTTACGTCACGAAGGCCGCTATACCGATACCGACAAGTACCCTCGCCCTAGTCTCATCTTGCTTGACCTGAACATGCCAAGAAAAGATGGCAGGGAGGCACTTCAAGAGCTTAAAAATGACCCTAAATTACGGGGCATTCCTGTGGTTATTCTAACCACCTCAAAAGAAGAAGAAGACATGCTAAGAGGATACGACTTAGGTTGCGCCTCGTACATTACCAAACCGGTAAATTTTGAGGGCTTGGTAGAGTTAATGCGTGCACTAGGCCGGTACTGGATTGAGTTTGTGGAATTGCCCCACGACTAACGGAGTGTGATGTGAGTGACGTTATACGGGTTCTTCTTATTGAAGATGATGAAGATGATTACTTTTTAACTTCGGATTACTTGCAAGGATGTGAAGAACCCAAGTTTCAGCTAACCTGGGTCACCAATAGTGCCGATGCGATTGATGCGCTTCAACGGCGTAATTTTGATCTTTGCCTATTAGACTATCTGTTGGGTGCTGAAAATGCCGTAGACGTGCTAGACGTACTTAAATCCAACCAATTTAGCTTACCGGTGATTATTCTCACCGGTCAGTCTGACGCGCAAGTGGACGAGCTAGTGATGCGTGCAGGTGCGGCTGACTATCTACAAAAAAGTGAAATCGAAACGCCTCGTTTCATGCGCACTATTCGCTATGCGATGGTGCGCCGTGAAATTGAAAACGAACGATTAGAGCGCCATAAAGTAGAACAAAAAAACAAAGCAAAAGATAAGTTTCTTGCCCACTTAGGCCATGAATTACGTACACCACTAACCTCGATATTAGGGTATGCGGAATTATTGTTAGATGACAAAAATAACCATGGGTTAGAGCAAGAGCTTTCTATTATTCATTCTAACGGTAAACACCTACTCAGCTTGCTTAATGATTTACTCGACATGTCTCGCATCATGGCAGACAAGTTGGAATTGAATATAAAAGCAGTGAATTTAGGCGGTTTTCTAACCGACCTCCACGCCCTTATGCGCCTTACCGCGAAAGACAAGGGGTTGAGTCTGCACCTGATTTCTGAATCGAGAATTCCCGAATTCATTCACACCGACCCTACCCGGCTTAGGCAGGTATTAATTAACTTAATCAATAATGCAGTTAAGTTTACCGATTCAGGATCGGTGAATATTTCCGTAGAAGTGATTCCTCCTGCACCGGGTAAGGCAAATGAACGTATTCGATTTCGAGTAGCAGATACCGGCATTGGTATGCCACCGGACAAATTGGAAAGTATTTTCCAGCCCTTCGAACAAATTGAAGATGTGATGCGGGCGAACCACGGTGGCGCTGGCCTGGGCTTAGCAATATCGAAAGAACTGGTATCAAAACTTGGCGGCAAAATTAGCGTGGAGTCTGTCTTTGGTAAAGGCAGTTGCTTTTCTTTCACGATTGACCCCGGCGACATTACTCACCAAGAGCGAGTTAACCTAAGCTTGGAACCGGCGCCCCGAGTGGAAGACAATCCATTGCAATTGCAAGTTACAGGGAAAGTACTCATTGTCGATGATCTTCGTGAAATACGTCGACTCACTGGCCATTTGGTTAGCCAGTGCCATGCCACCGTAGCGTACGCTGAAAATGGTGTTAAAGCATTAGAAGCCGTGCTGCAAGCGCAAGAAGACAACGACCCTTTCCATTTAGTGTTAATGGACATTCATATGCCCGTAATGAACGGTATTGAAGCCTTGCATGCGTTGCGTAGACACGAGTGTTCAGTGCCCGTTGTGGCCGTAACAGCGGCGAGTCGCAAAGGATTAAAAGCCTCACTTCTAGAGGAAGGCTTTATAGATGTGATTGGCAAGCCCATTGAACGAAGCGCACTCACCCACGTACTAGAACGCTTTTTGGTTAAAGCAGAAGGCCCTTCTGTTTCAAACGCGGTTATCGCCAAGCAAACCACTGAAGACACCCAACCTATTCAAAACGCGCTTAAAGTTTTGGTGGTGGAAGATGATGAAGATGCAGCAGAGCTGCTACAATTATTTTTAGTTCACCAAGGCCATGATGTCATCATTGCGCATACCGGTGAAGACGCCATATCACGGGTTAATGAGGTAATCTTCGATCATATATTGATGGATTTAACCTTACCTGACTTCCATGGGTATGATTTAGCGGAAGAACTTATGCAAATTCAGCCTAGCACCCTGTTGACCATTGTCAGTGGCCATGAACCTGACAAGCAATTAATGAAACACCTGGGGGTTAACCAATCGCTTTTAAAGCCCGTCAGCAAGGACGATTTATACCAGGCTATCCACGTGCCTAAACAAAAGTCCGCCTCTTAGCACTGAAAAAGTAGGGGCGAGTGTTAGCCCCTAAGCAAGAAACTTTTACACAAGGTGCCATGAAAGTCTTACCGCAAACCTAGACACCCACGCTAACCCCCCTCCCTCAAAAGTAATAATCCATTTAAAATCAACATATTAGAAAACAATTTCGGTTGGTATAGCCATTGCAACTCTTTATAGTGCATTCATAGCAAAATTTAAGGAGAGTACTATGGCAACACAAACAACAGCTACACAGAGAACCGCGAAAGCAAACGGTGTTACAGAGCCTAGTCACCCAGTCACGGATCAACTTAAAGAAACACTGCATTCATCTGTAGATAAGTTGGCAGACAGCGCAGGTGTTGCGGAAGAGAACATTCGTCAGACCGCGTCAAAATCGGCTGAAAATATGTCGGCCCGTAAACGCCTTGCAGAGCAAAAATGGCAGGCTTCTAAAGTGCGTCAGTACGCTATCGAAAACCCCGTGGCCACTGCCGGTATCGCATTTGCAGCGGGTATGCTGGTGACATCTTTACTGCGTAAGAAGTAATCATGTTAATCGCAACCGATTTTCGCAAGGCACGCTTTACGCCCCGTGACGAAAATCCATTTCGCCTGACGCCCCCACGGCGTCAGGCGATTTTCGTACACGAAGAGAATGCGCCACAGCAGCCCGAACAGAATTCAAGTGAAAACGAAAGCGAAAACAGCCCTTACGAGAAAGTATCGTTTTCAGATTTTACCGATGCACTAAAAAACTACGCAAAACAGAAACAGCATCAAGGCTTTGCGTTACTGGATTTATTAAACAGCGAACTGATGCTGATTAAAAAATCTATTTTTGTCACCGTGTTTGCGGGAATGACTGCATTTGCTATCGGTGGGTTTTGTTGGATACTGCTAAATATCGCCTTAGGCTATTTTGCTCACCTCGCTGGCGCGCCTGTATCAATCATATTGGTTGTTATGCTTGTTATTAATGCCATTATTGGGGTGGTGATATTTAAGCAAGCACAAAGCGCATTTAAGTACATAAGTGCGTCGCGCATTATTCAACTCATGAAACGCCTGAATGATTAACGCGGGCAGTCGTCATAGGCCTAAAGGAACCCTTTATGTCATTCTTACTTAACAAAGAACTGAAAACCATTAAGCAACGAGAGCACGATTACCTCGCTCAAAAGCACCAAGTTGATGTGTCTTTAGATGAGACAAAAACAAAAGCAAGACATATCATGGGGAACCCAGAAACCCTTGCGGCAATTTTTACCGCTGGCGCGTTTAAAGGCGCAAAAACTGATTCACCCAAAAGTAAACGGAATCAGGCAATCACATCGTTGATTCGAACAGCAGTCATTTCATTTATACAATGATAAGGAAGTTCCATGTTCAATATTTTTTCAAATGCCACCTGGTCAACAAAGGCGAGTAGCGGCTTTAAATCCATCGCTAAGTCAGCCTCAATGGCCGCTGTCTTGGCGTTATCGGCTTGCAGCAGCACGCCGGTTGCTGTGCCTACACCCTACAAGGCTTCTGTAACCAAAGAAGGGTACGGCTACTCAAGTGTTCAGTTAAGTGACAACGAATATCGTGTATTATTTAAGGCCACTGACGAAACCCCAGCCGACAAGGTACAAGAATACGCGCTGCAACGGGCTGGGCAAATTGCCATGAAACAAGGTTATCAATACTTAGCCATTGTGAAAACGAACGTGGACAAGCGCCCCATAGAAGCACGCAGAGTCATCACAGCGTCATCGCCCCCTGCGACCTTTACCCACGATCAACAGTGTACTATGTCTGGTTGTACTCAAGTTGCACAACCTACAGCCACAGAGGCGCAAAACAGTGTGCAAAGCACCATGATCAACGACATTTATTATTCCATCGTGGTACGCATGGCTAACGCAAAAGAAGGTTTAGGCAAGAACGTAATAGCAGTAGATGATATTCCACCGATCGAGAAAAAATAACACCGCTCCCTCCATTTAGGCGTCAATATCCTATAGGCGCCACTACTCTCCCACTACCGTCGATTTGCATAGCTCTCATTAAGTACATTAGTGACTAATGTCGCCCTATCTTTGAACGCATCTATTGAGATTGATTTCCAGCTATTAAATACATAATGCATACACCACCTAGCCTGTAAATTCTGCAAATTATCTGTAACCTTTGACAAAGACTTATTGCTTAAAATCGAGTTAATACGCCCAAAAACAAGAAATAAACCTTTAATTTCAAAACCTTAACAATTAGGCACAAGTCTCGCATTAACTTATGTGAACTTTACGAAACAATAGAAGGATTTAGTTATGTTAGGTTGGGCAATCACATTTTTTATCATCGCCATCATTGCAGCTGTTTTTGGATTCGGCGGTATCGCTGGCGCAGCAACAGGTATAGCACAATTTCTGTTTTTCGTGTTTGTTGCACTACTTGTTATCTCTTTAGTCGCTAACGCACTTCGCGGTAAAGCACCACGAGTATAGCAAAACTTTAAACTTATAGGAGAAAGGATATGATCTCTATGAAAGCATTATCAAAAGTACTATTAGCATCAGCTTTCGCACTATCACTAGCCGCTTGCGGCGATGGCGAAGCGGAAGATGCAGGCGAAGAAATTGATGAAGTCGTTACCGACGCCGGTAATGCAATGGAAGACGCATGCGAAGATGTAAAAGAAGGCGTGGACGCTGAAGACAAAGATTGTTAAGCGTTACGCAAAAAAGAAAAGGGGCTGATGTTTCCAACAGCCCCTTTTTTTTATGCTTTTTTGTTTATACCTCTTGCCCATTGAGGTCTCTTGCTAAATCATCGAGCTTTGACAAGGTTGAATCAAACTCTCCCATGACCACGCGATAACTTACAAATACATGATGATCACTACGCCCAAATTTTACTCGTAACGCGTCGACATCCATATGCTTCACCGTATTTAAAAAACGATAGGCGGTCATTTCGCTTTCAAAAACGTATTCTATGCTGTTTTCCATATCAATCTAACCATTCAGGCCTAGCGTTAACAACTTCAATCACACGTTCAACTAAAGCGCCTTCATCTTCGATAATATCGCCTACTGCCACCCAATCTTCTAATAATCGAACAGGGTCTACCTGCTCACCATGTTCTAATTTCGCAGTCATCATGGTTAATTGAACGTCGGTTCTTAAATTGGCATCTGCCTCTGGAGTAGGCATTTCGGCCACGGCTTCAAGCGCCACCGTTAACCAATGACGACTATAAGTGGCACCGCTTGCGTGTGAAAATAGATTTACCCAGCGCTTACCCAACAAGGCACCATGGCTTTCGCTATTTTTAAGTGCCTCGTCGGTTCCTTCAAGCTGACACCTCAATTGCTCGGCGAACGCCAAAACACGCGCTTCCTGTTGGGCTTTTTTGTGAGCAATTTTGGCATTATCACGGCGGGTAGTGAGCGAAGCAATCCGCTTTTGTAACTTTGCTTTTAGGCCATGAGGCAAGCCAACCGCAGCATCTTCAACTCGTGCGATAATATCGTTGATTTCACTTTCATTGGCCGACTCATCAGCGGTAGCAAGTAAATCCATTAATTGAGAAAATTGCACATCAAATTCGCTAGATTGTGCCTTTCTTTGCGCTTTCAAGCGTTCGAACAAAGTGTCATTGGCTTGCTTAAAGCCTTTCCACAATTTGCTTTCATCTCGCTTTCCTGCGTGCCCTATGGTTTTCCATTGAGCTTGCAATTGCTGAGCTTTTTCTGATGCACCCGTTAGGTCTTCTTCAGCGGCTAGCTGTTCAGCGTGTGCCACTAACGCCTGTTTCTGTTCTTTATTGGCCATGTTCCAAGCATTGACTTTATCTTGTGCTGGAGCAATTGCCGTTTTCCATGCCCGTTTAAGGGGCTCGTAGTCTTTCTTGTCTACTTGACCCGCTTGGTGCCATGCCTTACTCAGTCTATCTACCACTTTCACCAAAGTGGCTTCAGGCTGGCTGAGATCAATTGACTGCGCATCGGCTACAATGGCTTCTCGTACCCCTTTTGCCTCTTCCCGCTTAGCGTCCATTTCAGCGTAATAATCTCGGCAAGGTTGAAATGCCTGCTCTAGGGCATCATCAAACGCTACCTGCAACGTATCTTGATCTTCTGTACTACTGCCAAGAGAAAGCCATTGCTGGCGCAAATATCGAATAGATTCTGTTCTTGATTTCACGTCATCCATTGGCGTCGATGCTAATAACTGTGCCTCATCGAGTAGCGCTGGTTTGCGAGGACCCGCAATGTAAGACTGCCAACCTTCTAAACGAGAAATCTCATCAGCAACTCCATCAAAGCGCTTTGCTAGTGCTTTTTGTGTACTCTCATCACTGCTATTGACAAGTACACGGACTTTGTCAAATTTAGCCATGGCCGCTCGATAGCGACCTTGCTCGATTAGACTTTCAATCACACTCAATTGCTTTCTACATTGACGAAGCTTAGCGTCAATGTTGGCTTTTTCCTGCACCTGTTGCTTATTAATTTGGGCGCTGGCTTTTTTCCAGCGAGACATCAAATCTTTAGGTATTGAAGAAAGTTGTGCCTTGAGCCCATCAAACTTTTCATTGAGAGCATCGAACGCTGCTTTAACGTCAACCACATTGTTCAATTGACTACCTGCATTTTCTTCAACGCCCTCTGCCTGAGATTCCGCTGAGCCTGACTTCAAAGCATCGTCGGCAATCACGGTATTAGCGAGGGATTCGGCGTCGCTGATAACAACTAATAGTTTTTGAGCATATTGCTGTTGCATTGAAAACGCCGTTATTTTTTCGTTCAACTGCAATAGTGTCTTCGTTGTTTTATCAGCCAGGCTTGCATTGGTCGATGTACTTTTAAGGTGCTCAAATGTCGCCTCTAAGGCACGTACCGATTCATTAACCACAGCAACATCAGCAATGGTTGCATCGCATAATCGCTCATAATAAAGCCAGTCTACTTGCTGAGTGGCATGCTTGCTCTGCTCGATGCACAAGGCCTCCAGCTTTTCGATATGCGCTTTAGCCTGCTTGGCTTCCCATTCTGGACGAAGACGAGCAAGGTAGCCTTCTAACGCTTGCGAAATACGCAGGTATTTTTGTTCAACCTCGTCCTTATCTTGTTCAGATAAAATGGAAGCGTCACGTGAAAGTGCTTTGTAATCACCTTCAAGGCTTGCTTTTTTAACCTCTATATCTTCCACATCACTCTTGTCTAACAACGCGTTATATTTTGACAAGCATAAGGTGATTTCTCGTAGCAAGCGTTTGGGCTTTTCGCTGGCTTCTTTATGGGCGTTGACTTGCGCCTGTATCTCAGAATGGATGGCCTGCCCTTTTGTTTTTTTCTCTAGCTTTTGTAGCAGAGACAAATCATCTATCATCGATAGCATAGCCGTCTGAAGTTCACCGCTAGCATAGTGTAAAAACACGTTTTGGAAGAATGCTGGCTTAGCGACTTTTTCAATTAACACTTTAGCCAATGTAATATCGTGTAATATTTCAGGGTCAGCAAGTACAACCTGCTGGATTAAATCGCCACTGGCCGACTCTTTTAAAAATACTGCTTTTTCGGCTCGGGAAATTGTCATTTCTCCTTCGCCCATTAGACACGCTAACACCACTTTGTTTGCAGTACGCTTTACACGTTCATGCTTCGCAATCTGGGACATTTTTTGCCATAGCACGAAAGACCCTAACTTATTTAAGGCATCTAGGCTTACATCGGCATTTTCATCATTAAACGCCAACTCGTGTAACAGTGTTTTATCTGAGGGTTTTTCCGGAGATAGATTTTTTATGGCTTCCCGTCTTTTCTCGGGATTTTGACTGGTGTGAGAAGGAGCAAATAACCGACTAAATATCATCCTGTTTAAACCGCGCTATGGTGTTGTTATCATCACTATCGCCTGTAAGGGCGCGTTTGAATTCTTGCTTGCTTTTATGCACTATTTCGCCGTTTTCATTCACGGTCATGTGTTCAGAAGACTTTGCAATTTTAGCCTGATACAGTAAAACGGCTTGCATACTGCTCGCTTTTTGATCGTCACTTAACGGCGTACCGTCCGGCCACTTACCTGTTTCCACTGCACTGCGCAGGCGTTCATAAACGTCTGCGGTCATGCTGTTTACTAATACATCTATATTCATCAAGAAAATCGTTTAATTAATACTGTTCTTACGCGGTTCACAAGATACCACACAAACCCCGTGATACTGCAAACAATCGCCAGATTATGCTGCAAATCCCCTGGACGAGTGCCGCCCCAATACATAAAAGCAAACCCTGCGACAAATATTAGCATGGCTAGCAATGACTGATTTTGAATACTTTGTAATTTCTTAAATTTTTGTAGCTGTTGCTTGCGCTCAATATCTTCTGCCGAAGCATTGCCAATGCGAAAATCACAGTGGGGGCAAACTTTTGCTTTGTCTGAGGTTTTTTTGTTACAAGAAGGACAATTAACGAGTGCCATTTTTTGCTCCTGTTTGTGTCGATAAAAATAACCAGGCAGCATTGGTTGTGCATTTGAAGAAAAGAAACCTGATAGAAAATGGCGAGGTGAAGCGCTAATTAATAAACCAGAATAAAAAATGCGTGAAAAAGTAAACTTATTGCTACCACGTTTACATCCTCACGCATTCACCATTAGCGATTATTTTTTGATTCTAGACCAATAATCGTTCATGGTTTCTTTCATTTCTTTACTTAGAAGAACAATACCAAATAGGTTAGGCAAAGTCATTATTACGATGGCTACTGCCGATAATGCCCACACCAAAGTGGTATCAGATACGGCAGCCCACACAAAGCCTGCTACATAAATGACGCGATAAGGCATGACAGAACGTGGCCCCAGCAAATATGTCATTGCCCTGTCACCGTAATAAGACCATGCAATTGCCGTCGAAAAAGCAAATAGCATTAGCCCGATAGAAACGATGTACTGACCAAATTCTCCGAAGAAGCCGCGGGTAAACGCTATTGTGGTAAGCGCTGCCGAGTGAACCAAAGACTTACCGCTAACTTCTAAATTTTGCTTTAGCGGTTTACCGTCTTCTATGGTTAATGTACCAGTAAATAAATCCTCACTTCCCACTGAATAGGTTACGTCTTCTGCAATTGAACGAGAGTTAAGTAACGTATAGCCATCACTTATTGCCGTTCCGTTAACAACCGTAATTGTGCCGTTGTAGGGCTCTATCGCCGTAAGATCGATTTCATTAAGGTAGCTAAATAGCTTTTCAACATCAGCTTGTTTATTCTCTTCGTACTTCCCTTCAACAAAAAGCATGTCAGAACGATCGAACACATTTTGGTGCTTCTCATTCCATACCCCTGAAGACAAAATAACTAAACCCGTGATGGTACAAATAATAATGGTGTCGATAAAAGGTTCAAGTAATGAAACCATCCCTTCTGACGCTGGCTCTTTTGTTTTCGCCGCGGCATGGGCAATAGGTGCAGAACCTTGACCCGCTTCGTTAGAAAACAGACCGCGGTTGACACCACGATTGAAAGCATAAGTCAGTGACGCACCAAGGAATCCCCCCGCTGCCGCCGAACCCGTAAATGCATCACTAATAACAGCAGCGAAAGAAGGGCCGATATTCTCGATATTGGCAAAAATGACGGCTAGCGCACCAATAAGGTAAATCACCGCCATGACAGGCACAACACGCGCAGTGAACGCTGCAATGCGTTGAATACCACCAAGAATAACCAGTGCAAGTAAGATACCCAGTACGCTACCCACCATCCAAGGCTCGAAGCCAAACGTCGCTTCAATACTTTGTGCTATACCGTTACTTTGTGGAAGGTTGCCTGTGCCAAACGAGCTAACCACAGTGGCAATAGCAAAAGCCACCGCCAACCATTTCATATTCAAGCGGCGGTCCATATAGTACATAGGGCCACCCGCCATGGTGCCATCTTCTGTTTTCACTCGATATTTATGGGAAAGGGTGACTTCAACAAACTTGGTTGTCATCCCTAAAAAGGCGGTTACCCACATCCAAAATAATGCCGCTGGGCCACCTAAAAAGATAGCAAACGCCACGCCACTGATATTACCAGTACCCACAGTACCAGACAGGGCGGTGGTCAAAGCGCGAAAATGCGTGGTATCCCCTGGGTCGCTTTCTTTGTCGAATTTCCCCGTGACCACTTGCCACGCGTGTTTGAAAAACCGTATTTGTGGGAATTTAAGATAAATGGTAAAAAATAGACCCACACCCAGTAACGCGTATGGGAACCAATCTGCACTTCCCAAAAAACTGTCGATCAGGATAAGAAAACTATATAACCCTTCCAAGGTAACACCCCTTCTTTATATTGTTGTTATGATTTCTATTATTGTATTTTTTGCATGCCCCAAAAACCCAAGGCATGCATAGTGAGTTTGCTATTGATTATTTTAATGAATTCACAACTGCATTCACGGCAATAAGCAAGTCTTCACCCAGTTGTTCGCTTCGTTGAACCGACCATCCATAAAGATTGTCTGGTAAATCGGCATTATCCTTAAAAGGCATTTCAACGGTGTAAGCCATACAGCCGAACTTTTCACCTACTGCATTCGACGCTACTGTTAAATTCGCTTCGCCTGGCGCGTCTTTATCGTACCCAAATTCATCCTGAAATTCTGGCGTTGCATTCAATAACGCCTGTTTAAAGGTATTTTCCAACGCTTCAATTTCAGCGTTGTAACTTGGGTTCCCTTCCGTGCCTGCCACAAAGTTGTACGGTAATGCTTCATCGCCGTGCAAATCCAGGTACATATCTACACCAATTTGCGACATAGCGTTAAATACATAAAGTACCTCAGGGCTTTTGTCTTTCGAAGGCGCAGCCCACTCACGGTTGAGGTTCGTGCCTACGGCGTTGGTTCTTAAATGACCTCGCGCACCGCCATCTGGATTCATGTTAGGTACAATGTAAAACACTGCATTTTCCAGCAATTGTCGAGCCAGTCCGTCTTGCTCATCCAGTAAGCGATAAATAATACCTTGTGCGCACCATTGCGCCATTGTTTCACCGGGATGCTGGCGTGCCGTAATCCATACTTTTTTCTTTTCAGGCGTTTCCTCGCCAATAACCAGCATAGACATATCTCTGCCATCAAGGGTTAAGCCGAGGAATCGATGTTCACACAGTAAGGAATTTTGCGCTTCGTGAACAAGATCGAGGTGACGTTCATAGCTGTAGGGAATAAAGTAAGCAAAGTAGACGCTGGGCTGTTCAAGAGTTAAAGAGAAGGTGAGATTGTCACCATCAAAGTTGCTCGGTACTCTGAACCAGTTTTGACGGTCGTAGGAAGCAAGTACGTTGTAGTCCTTCCAACCCTCTGGATATGCCGACGTTGCAAGATCAGAAATGGTCATAGTATGGGTAACAAAGGCTTCCCCCACTAGGCGAAAATGAAACCATTGTGCAAAATCAGACTGGTTGTCTTTGGGAATAGTTAAAAGAATATCTTCAGGGCTTGTTGCCCGCACAACATGAATGTTGCCACTGTCAAATTGACTGGAAATATGCATAGACTGTCGTTTTCCTCATTATTTGTGCGCTAATTTAGCATAGACAACAACAAAATTACCACGCGCAGCGCGATGAATTAACCTAATGCCATCTTCAATTTGTTTACACCTATAAAAAAACCGACCGCAAGGGTCGGTTTTTTGGTCCATTTTATTTTTATTGAGGTAAGGTCGGAAAGCTTAAACCAGCCATATCACGTACCACTCTCATCACTTGGCAGCTATAACCAAATTCATTGTCATACCACACATAAAGGGTAAGGCGGTTGTCTTGCGCGATGGTAGCCTGAGAATCCACCACAGAAGCAGCGCGTGAACCCACCAAGTCAGTGGAGACAATTTCTTTACTGGCGGTATAGTCTATTTGATGTTGCAGTGGCGAAAACAAGGCCGTGTCTCGTAAAAACTCGTTCACGGCTAATTTGTCTGTGGACGTTTTCAAGTTGAGATTTAAAATGGCCAAAGACACATTCGGGGTAGGCACGCGAATAGCGTTGCCCGTTAGCTTACCTGCTAGTTTAGGATAGGCTTTCGATACCGCTTTGGCGGCGCCTGTTTCCGTAATAACCATGTTTAATGGCGCACTTCGCCCCCGTCTGTCACCTTTGTGATAATTATCAATAAGATTTTGATCATTAGTGTACGAGTGAACGGTTTCTACATGCCCATTTTCAATACCATATTCTTCATCTAATGCTTTTAGTACGGGCGTAATAGCGTTTGTCGTGCAGCTCGCGGCAGATACAATAGTATCCTGCGGCGTTACTTCCTCATGGTTTACACCATGAACTATATTTTTAATGTCGCCTTTGCCTGGTGCTGTAAGGATAGCTTTCGCTGCCCCTTTTGCCTTGAGGTGCAGCCCTAACCCATCTTTATCACGCCAAATACCGGTATTATCAATAATAATGGCGTTATCAATACCGTACTGGGTGTAATCCACTTCATCTGGACTGTTCGCGTAAATAACCTGAATAAATGAACCGTTTGCTTTTAACGCATTGCGCTCTTCATCTACTGTGATACTGCCATTAAATGGCCCATGTACTGAGTCTCTACGCAATAAGCTTGCACGTTTTTCGAGATCGCCGTCTCGGCCACCACGAACCACAATAGCGCGCAGCCTTAGCTTGTTGTTTTTGCCTTGTCTTTCGATAAGTAAACGGGCTAACAAACGACCGATTCGGCCAAAACCATACAACACAACATCTTGTGGCTGTTGGCTATCGTCTTTATCAACAACTTCGCTTAACTTGTCTCGCAAATAGGCGTTAAGGTCGTCTTTGTCTACCGCCGACCCGTAGTTAAAGTCAAACGCCAACTTACCCACATCAATTTGTGCAGGGGCCAGTTTCATCTCACTAAGGGCGGCCACGATGGGGTAGCTTTCACGAAGGCGTAATTTAATCCCCTCATGCAACCGTACTTTTCGATGGGCTTTAATGACATCGATAGCACTGGCGTTTAAGAGTGAGCGACCGTATACGGAGATTTCTACGGCATTGTTACGGTAAAGTTTACCAATGAGAGGCAGCATCATTTCTGCGTATTCTTGGCGTTCTTGCCAGCTACTTTGTAGTTCCTGTTCAAACTGTTGGTTCATTCTTTTACCTTGATTGACGTAAATTAACTGTAAGAGGCACGTCAGTTTTTTAAAGTTTTAGGGTACACTAGGTGAGTTATTCGTCTGACGGTGACGAGCAGTATCTTAATCAAACAGACAGGGATGACCAAATTGTTGATAAATTTCAATAAAAATAAGAAAACGCAGTTTTTAGCTCGATTATTTAGTAATTTTTCCACATTTTCAGGAAAACCATTAGGGATTGTGCTTCTCGCGTTTCTGCTATCGAGTTGCAGCGAGTGGTTTGAGCCCACCATTTCAGAGATATGTAACACCCAGCCAAACCTGTGTCTAGACTTAAGCTTAGATGCCCGTTGCCGTTTTGAACGGGCTGAAATAATACGCCTAAGATACAACCACAAAGATGATACTTCAGAGGCGTATAAATACCCTCTTCTCCTAGCGTTTGAGAAGTATTTAGTGTGTGTAGAAGAAGTGCAGCACATTGAACATATAAGGCGTAAAGGCAAAGAAGCAACACGCCTAAAAGGCGTTATTACTGCGCAACGGGAATTGAAACGGTTAGCGCGAGAAACCAAAGCGTCGCTGGATCCGTACTTGTCTTATTATCATTGGACGCGCTTTGGTGATGAACAAGCATTTAATCGCTTCGAGCGTTATGCAGCTAGCCAGCGCATTAGCGACCCAAGCTTATTAGTAGCCCTTGCTTCGGTGCAAGTAAAAACCGACGCTAAAAAGACAGTAGCCACCTTGTATCGTGCGTTAAGTTTATACGATGATAGCGATGATGTTGACCTAGCCATTTATCATTCTTTATACACATTAGCCCTTGATAGTGAAAAGTATCGTATGGCTTATGTGTGGATGGCAGTAGCAGCAGAGTACGATGAACGTATGAATTTAGACCAGGCTAACTATCTAAAAGAAAGCCATAACTTGCCAGTGTCTATATTGGACAAAATTGTCGATGATATTGTTAGTGCGTTAGATGAAGGCCACTTTGACGCAAACAAGCTACTATTAAACAAACTTTAGAATATGAAAATGAATTACACCTAGATGAGCTTTAAAAAAATAAAAAAACGCGCTTTATGCGCGTTTTTTATTACTTGGTTTCAGGAAGCTCCACCCCGCCAGTATATTTTTTAATCAACTGTTTACCTTTTTTGAGGTATGTCAGTAGTATCACTGACAATGCGTATCTAGATCATCCCTTCACTACAGTGTTATCTTTTCCTTGAAAGGTGAGCGATAAAGAATTCACGCAGTAGCGTTGCCCTGTAGGTTCTGGTCCATCAGGGAATACATGCCCCAAATGGGAGTCACACTGCTTGCACACAATTTCTACCCTGTGCATACCATGGGTGTGATCTTCACGGTAATCGACGTTTGCATCATCGAGTTGTTGGTAAAAGGAAGGCCACCCGCATCCTGCGTCAAATTTTGTCTCAGACGAGAATAAGGGTGCGCTACAACATTTACAAACGTATTGCCCGTCACGGGTTTCATCGAGCAGTACGCCAGTAAATGGACGCTCAGTGGCGGCTTGTCTGCACACTCGGTACTCATCTTCAGATAATTTATCTTTCCATTCCTGCTGCGACATATTTCCCCCAAAAAACAAAAAAGGTGTATCTAATCTTAGATACACCTTACAACTATTACCCTTTCGGTACTAACGTTTTATAGACGTTTGCGGCCGGTTTGGATCGCTCCATTCAAGGTGATATTTCTTACCTGCGGGTTTGTCTACACGTTGGTAGGTGTGCGCCCCAAAATAGTCTCTTTGACCCTGCAACAAGTTTGCGGGTAATACCGCGGTGCGATAAGAGTCGTAGTAACTCAATGCAGACATCATAGAGGGGCAAGGTACGCCCGCAAGGGTAGCCTGAGCAATTGATTCACGCCAATCTGACTGATACTGCGTAATTTGTTCGGCAAAGAAAGGGTCTAGCAACAAATTATCCAGTTCTTCATTGTTCTCATACGCCTTTGATATAGACTGCAAGAAAACGGCACGGATGATACAACCTGCGCGCCAAATTTTTGCAATTTCGCCAAACTCAAGATTCCAACCATGTTCTTTGCCCGCCATTGCCATTAATTGGAAACCTTGGGCATAGGCGCAAATTTTTGAGCAATAAAGTGCGTGTTCTAGCTTATCTATAATGGCCTGTTTTTGATCATCATCGAAGCTGACACTTTCTGGCCCTGCAAGCACTTTACTTGCAGCTACGCGCTCTTCTTTTAATGAAGAAATACTGCGAGCAAATACTGCCGACGTGATGGTTTGTGCGGGACTGCCAACTTCAAGTGCGCTGACAGCCGTCCACAATCCTGTTCCCTTTTGACCAGCACGGTCTAGAATAACATCAACGAGAGGTTGCTGGGTTTCGGGGTCACACTGCTCTAGCACGTCGGCACTGATTTCAATCAGGTAACTATTTAACTTCCCTTCATTCCATTTTCGGAAAACCGCGGCAATATCAGCTGGTGTCATATCAAGGGCTTCACGCATAATGTGATAGGTTTCACATATTAGCTGCATGTCGGCATATTCGATGCCGTTGTGTACCATTTTCACGTAGTGACCAGCGCCAATGGGACCAATATAAGTCGCGCATGGCTCCCCTTCTAGCACAGGATTTCCTGGTGTAAAGCTTTCTATCGGTTTTCCCGTGATAGCATCCGCTTTTGCAGAAATCGCCTTTAATACAGGCTCTATACGTGTCCACGCGTAAGGGTTACCTGAAGGCATCAGTGAGGGACCAAACCTAGCACCCACTTCACCACCAGATACAGCGGTTGAGAAAAAGATGAACTTGCCCTTGTATTGCGCTTCACGAGCCACAGAGTCGGTCCAAAGACTGTTCCCTGTATCGACAACGATATCGTCAGCGTGAATACCCGCATCAATTAAGTGATGACATACGTGATCAACAGGGTCGCCTGCAGGTACGGAAATGATAATAAGATGAGGGGCTTTTAATTTGCTCAGCAGTTCAGTGTAAGAACTGCAGCCTTCAACCCGAGGGGCAACACCTTCGCCACGCTCACTGGCGTCTTTAGCCAAAATAGATTCTACTTTAGGTTGATCTAAGTCGAAACATGCCACGCGGTAACCGTGGTCAACTAAGTTCATGGTAAGGTTACTTCCCATGACCCCTAAACCGATAAAACCAATGTCACACGCGTTCAAATCGTGCTGTTTACCACCTTCACTTTGCATAGGATAACCCTCACTTTTCAGATGGGAGCGCATGATACCACCAACATACGCAAAGAACAGTATTCACGAGTGAAATAAATCCCATCTGTTTTATTTGCCATCAAAGGTAAAGCTTATATCGGTATTTCTTCCCTACCTTTGGATTTCGCTAAAGCTAAATAATGAAATGGATCGAGCAGCTTGCATAAACACCTGCTGGATACAAATATTGGGCTGCTCTTGCAAAGAGGAGTAACGGGTGTCCAAGCGCAGTGTCCATCCCCCATTTGGCGACAACGTAGGCAACTGAAAGCGCACGTCGTTATCACCTGCGTTAAAACACAAAAACCAGTGTTCAGGAGTGTGTTCATCCAATGCGCACCCTCTTATTTCTACGCCAAAGGCTTTGTTGTGCTTTTCATTCCAATCTTCTGATGCCTTATCGCTACCATCGGGTTTAAACCAATTTACGTGGCTTACGTTGCGTGTAACGGTGAAATCATCATCGTCTAACCTGACTTCACTTAGCAACGAAGACGCCCGTTTTAAGGCTATGACGTACTTACAAAAGTCGAGAAAGTCCTGTTTTCGTTTATTCATTTCCCAGTTCAGCCAACTGATGGAATTGTCTTGGCAGTACGCATTATTGTTGCCTTGTTGGCTACGGCTTAACTCATCGCCGCCTAATACATGGGGCGTGCCCTGAGAAAAAATAAGGGTGGCGAATAAGTTGCGCTTCTGTCGCTCTCTAAGCGTAAGAATATCCGGGTCTTTTGTATCACCTTCAACACCGTAATTGGCAGACAAGTTATGGCCGTGACCATCTCTGTTATCTTCTAAATTCGCTAAGTTATGCCGCTCGGCATAACTCACTAAGTCATGAAGTGTGAAGCCATCGTGATAAGTGACATTGTTCACCGACGTTGAGATATGTCGGTAGCCCTTGTGAAATACATCTCTTGAGCCCATTAACCGGGTAGCAAAATCCGGCGTCACACCCTCATCACCACGCCAAAATGCGCGAACCGTATCGCGGTATTTGTCGTTAACTTCTAACCATGGCGTAGGGAAATTCCCCAACTGATAGCCTCCAGGACCTATATCCCAAGGTTCTGCAATCAATACCTTGTTACGCAAAAAAGGGTCTTGGCCTATCGCGCGAATTAACCCCGAATAGCGGTTAAAAACTTGTGGCTCTCGACCTAAACTCACGGCTAAATCAAAACGGAAACCGTCTACCCCTATTGTCGTTACCCAAAAACGCATGGCGTCCAGAATCAAGGTCATCATATAGGGGTGAGAAGTATTCACCGTATTTCCGCAACCGGAATGATTGGAGTAAACCAATTCTCCACGTTTAGTTTGTTCAAGTAGGTAGGCTTGGTAAGGACACAGCCCCTTAAAAGATAAGACAGGGCCGCCCTTTCCACTTTCAGCGGTATGGTTAAACACCACATCAACAATGACTTCAATACCAGCATGATGGTAGGTATCTACCATGGTTTTTATTTCAGCAAGTGCATCTTCGTTTGCATAGCGTGGCTCTGGTGCGAAAAAGTTAATGGGGTTGTACCCCCAATAATTAGTTAACCCCTTTTCGGTGATAAATGGCTCGGGCATAAAGGCGCACAAGGGCATAAACTGTACTGTGGTGACGCCCAGTTGCTTTATATGTTCAACCACAGAAGGGTGACATGCACCAAGGTATTTTCCCTGATGGGCTTTGGGCACCTCGGGGTGTAATTTAGTTAAGCCCTTAACGTGAGCTTCATAAACAATGCGTTTATGCTTGGCCACTTGTACTGGCGAACTCGACTGTGTGGAATAGACTTGCTCATTCACCACCACACACTTAGGGATCATAAACTGCGAATCGTGTTTGTATTGCCGCGCGTCCCAGTTTATGGGACGACTGAGCTTTTTGGCATAAGGATCAATAAGCAGTTTATCAGTGGGCGATGCATGAAGATCAAGGTCGCCACGCAATACGCGATATCCATAGAGTGCACCAGCTTCTATATCAGCAACAAAGCCGTGCCATACGTCACCGCTTTTTTCAGGCAAAACAATTTCTGCCCAAAGTTCTTCCGTGTCTCTATGGAAAATGCACAGAATAACCCTTTGGCATCTGGCGCGTAAATGGCGAAATTACACCCGTGGTCAACCAAAGTGGCACCCAAGGGGTAGGCTTCTCCTACTGAAACCTGAAAGTCTTTGACAGCAGCAAGTACGGCGTCCACCCTTCTTCCTATTCAGTAACGTAAAACAATGTCGCTAATGGCGGCAGTGTGATTTCGACAGATTCTTTACAATCATTCCACGCAACCGGCTCACTTGATACTTGCTCAATAGTGGCATAGTCACTTCCCCAAAATAGCTGACTATCGGTATTTAGCGCAAGGCGTAATCGGCTATTTTGTTTAACGCCCAATCTGAAGTGCGTTCTTGGCACCGGCGTAAAGTTACTAATCACATAAACCTGTTGCTGTTTATCTTTAGCGTATCTTACGAAGGAAACAATACTTTGTTCAGCATTTCCGTGGTCAATCCATTGGAAACCCTGATGTTCATGATCCAGTTCATGGAGAGCAGGCGTGCTAGCATAAAGGCGATTTAGCGCCTTATAAAGCGCTTGTATACCCTTGTGCTTTTCATACTGTAACAAGTGCCAATCGAGGCCGCTATCATGATTCCACTCTCGTGACTGACCAATTTCATTACCCATAAAGTTGAGCTTTTTACCTGGGTGACCGTACATAAAGCCAGCGTAACATCTCAAATTTGCCGCTTGTTGCCATTCATCGCCAGGCATCTTTCCTATTAAACTACCTTTTCCGTGTACTACTTCATCGTGGGAAATTGGCAAAACGAAGTTCTCGTCGAAGGCATAGACCATGCTAAATGTAATGTCACCATGATGGTAATGCCTATAGGCGGGATCTTTAGAAATGTAATGCAATGAATCGTGCATCCACCCCATATTCCATTTAAATCCAAAGCCTAATCCGCCATCAAATACAGGGCGAGATACTTTGGGAAATGAAGTTGATTCCTCAGCAATGGTCATGGCATCAGGGTAATGCTTGTAAACCTCTTCATTCATCCAACGCAGTAAACTAATTGCCTCGTAGTTTTCGTTTCCGCCGTCGACATTGGGGATCCACTCCCCCTCATTTCGGGAGTAATCCAAGTAAAGCATAGAGGCAACCGCATCGACACGCAGACCATCAATATGAAATTTATCTAGCCAAAATAAGGCGTTGGCCACTAAAAACTGTCGTACGGTTTGCTTGCCGAAATCGTAGATACACGAGTTCCAATCTGGGTGCCAGCCTTTACGCGGATCTTCATATTCGTACACATGGGAACCGTCGAAGCGCGCCAGGCCATGCCCATCTTCAGGAAAATGTGCTGGCACCCAATCTATGATGACACCCACACCTGCTTGGTGGCATTGATCTACAAATTGCTTGAACTCATCAGGTTCGCCAAATCGGCTGGTGGGTGAAAACATACCCACGGGTTGATAGCCCCAAGAGCCATCAAAGGGGAATTCTGAAACGGGCAGTAATTCTATGTGGGTATACCCCATGTCTTTTACATAAGGAATTAATTGCTCACCCAACTCTTTGTAGGTCAAGTAGCGTTGTTCGCTATTATCTTCTGGCTTTTTCCACGACCCAAGGTGTACTTCATAAATACTCATAGGTTGATGGTATTTATCCGCTTTTCGCGCCGCCATCCATTCGCTGTCTTGCCATGTATAGCGAGAATGGTCGAAGATTTTAGACGCGTGGGAGGGGTACTGCTCTGCGCTAAAGCCTACAGGGTCTGCTTTGTGGGGTAACTCGAACCCCTGAGCATCTTTAATTTGATACTTATAACGTTCGCCTTCGCCAACAGCGGGAATAACAAGCACCCAAAAGCCGAGAGAGGTTTTTTGCATGGGATGAAGCCGTCCATCCCATTGGTTAAAATCGCCAATAACCGATACAGCGCTGGCATTAGGAGCGTAAACACAAAATCGCGTAGCACTTATGTTTTCTTTTTGTGTAAAAACGAGTTGTGCACCTGCTTGCTGATAGAGGTTTGCTGGCGCAGCATCGATATAATGAACGGCATGATACGCTTGCTCTTGAAATTGATAAGGATCAATGTAGCGATATGTGCTTGCCCCAAGGTTTACATCCCCTTGTTCGTTTCCACATTGGCCCACAGCACTGACAGAAACCACCACTGTATATACATATCTTTCTGCGATAGTTGGCGCTTCACCTTCAAACAGCCCAGTTTTGGTATTTAATGTTAGTACAAGGTCGTTAATTGATGCCGCTGATGGCCAGGTAAGCGTGATAGATTTCGCATCGGGTCGCCATACACGAATAATCAATGAGTTTTTATTATGAACGGGGCCTAAATGGCTGAAAGGCTGAGAACACGCGGCATGACTTAACTGTTGCGATATTTGCATTAAATACTCCTTTTAAAAGCCCGCTAATAGCGGGCTCTGTGCCTAAATGTAGGCAAAGGCGTGCGCAATTGCACACCAAACTCATCTTTTTACTCAATGAGATAGTTATTGGCTCGCTTTCAATCGAGCGTCCGTTAACCTAGCTGCTAATGCTGTTATATCATGGTTATCAAAGATGTCTTCAATATTTCGTGTTAGCTTTCGACGCCAGTTGGGGTATTCATTGAAGGTACCTGGAATATTGACGGGTTTATCCATTTCCAACCAATCTTCTAGTTGCAAACTCAATAATGCACTTGAACCTCCCGCCATATGAACCTGCATGCCAAAATTTAAGGCTTTCGTCATGCCTGTCGTATTTACATCGTGACCAACCTCTTCAGACACTGAACCATGACCATGCAAGGTATTTAAAATCGCTTGCTTTTGTTGATGCCTATCAGCGTACAACACGTCTAAAATTTCGTCAGTGGGATATAGCCCAATGTCTTTACCTAACTCTAAGTCTAAACAGTGCCAATATCCAATGAGTGTGGGCATATCATGGGTGGTTAAGGTAGACATAGACTGAATAGGATAATGGCTCGGTGAAAAGAACCCACCATCCTCAGCTTGTTCAAAGAAAAACACACGATAAGAATACACACCGTTGTCTGCAAGTTTTGCGCGAATTTCTTCAGGTACTGTGCCTAAATCTTCACCAATCACTAAGCTTTCATTGCGATGGCTTTCTAACGCTAAAATTCCTAGTAGATCATCAACAGGGTAATAGACGTACCCGCCCTCTTTTGCATCATCACCTTTAACTACCCACCACAAGCGCAATAAAGCCATCACATGGTCGATGCGAAGTGAGCCAGACGATGCCATATTGGCCGCGAACAAATCGATAATGGGCTGATATGCTTGCTCGTACAATTTACGCGGGTCCATGGGTGGCAACCCCCAATTTTGACCTAATGGCCCCAGTACATCCGGCGGAGCCCCTACGCTGGCATTCGTGCAGTAGAGATCTTTATTTCCCCAAATTTCAGCGCTGCCTTCACTCACCCCGACCGCTAAATCACGGTACAAACCTATCGTCATGCCACAGTCTTTCGCTTTTTGGCTGGACGCCTCGAGTTGCTGAGCCGCAATCCACTGTAAGAATAAATAAAACTTCACTTCTTTACCGTGGGCTTTTTTAAATTTTGCCACCGCAGGGTTATGATAATCTTTGTATTGCTCAGGGAATACCGGCCAGCCCCAACTCTCCTTACCGTCCTCTTTAAGATGAGACTGCAATGCATCATAAACGGCTAGCATATCTAAGCTTTCTCCACCTTCACTAACAAAGGCTTTAAAGGCTTTATTTTGCTTGGTGTTTTTACGCAGATATCGCGCGTCGAATACGTCAAATATTGCTTTCAACGCGGTAATCTTCAGATGAGCCACCGCGTCATAATCTACATGCTCAACTTGGCGGGCATGCGCTAATGTAGTTTGGAATGCCGGGTCGTTAACAATTGCTTGTACACCCTCATCTTCAAAACCCTCAACGGCAGTAGCATCTATATAGAGGTAATTTAGCCACCGGCGTGAACTAGGACCATAGGGAGAACACGCATTGGGGTTGGCCGGATACAAGGCATGTATGGGGTTTAGCCCAATAAAATCAGCGCCGACATTAGCCGCATTCTCGATTAACAAAGACAAATCACTAAAGTCGCCTATGCCCCAGTTTTTCTCACTTCGCACACAATATAATTGAACGCTAAGCCCCCAAATTTTTTTGCCCTCTTTGACACTTTGGGGCGTATAACAAGCGTGAGGCGCTATAATCAGTCTAGAGGTTGCAAACCCGTCGCCATCTGCACTCAAGGTTAGCGAGTGATAACCAAGAGGGAGTGTGAAAGGCAATGCAATAATGTATTCGTGAAATTCCACTTCATCGATGTGCGCCATGGTGGACATAGGGGCATCGATGGGAACGAAACGATGTTCGTGGGTGTCTCCATTTTCACAGGTGATTGTCATGACATGTTCATCGTTTACCAGTTCAATGGGTAAGCGAATCGCACAGTGCAATGGCTCATTGCTACGTACCACGTGTACAGGGTTAAGCGGAGATAACCAAACTGATTGAATATCATATGCAATTTGAGACTGAATTTTTTCGTCGCTCTCGGTGTCATAACCGAGTGTGTTGAGCAACTTGGCTTTACTCGACTCTGCGATGGTTGCTGGTTTTCCCCATGCATCAACGTATTGGGTTTCAATTCCGCGCATTTCAACCAGTTGTTGCAGAAGTTGTTGTGTCATTGTGAGTGATTCCTGTGTTCAGTGAAAGCCACTTTAAAGTCAGTGTGATACATGCGCAGCAAAAACAGTTGCGCGCAAATACAAATTTTTAACATTATTCTAGAAAGATGCGCTTAGGAAAACTGAATACGATTGCATAAGTACAAATTCGTAATTTTGCAACATTTTAGCTTTTTCTTTTGCCAATTATGGCATTTTGATCCATACTTTACGTAATTTATTTTCATATTTTAAACAATTATCGAGGTACGTCATGACAATTCGCATCGGTATCAATGGTTTCGGTCGTATAGGTCGTTTAGTAATGCGCGCAGCTGCTGCTCGTGAAGACATTGAAGTAGTGGCCATTAACGACTTATTAGATACAGACTACATTGCCTACCTTTTGAAGTACGACTCGACTCACGGTTTATTCGACGGTGAGATCAAAGTAGACAACAATAATCTTGTTGTAAATGGTAAAAACATTCGCATTACGTCAGAAAGAGATCCTGCTTCATTGAAGTGGAACGACGTTGATGTAGACGTGGTTGTAGAGTCTACGGGTTTATTCCTAACGAAAGATACCGCTGCTAAGCATATTGAAGCTGGCGCGAAGAAAGTGGTTATGTCTGCCCCATCTAAAGATGACACGCCAATGTTTGTTATGGGTGTTAACCACGACAGCTACGAAGGTCAAGAAATTGTGTCTAACGCTTCTTGTACCACAAACTGTCTTGCACCACTGGCCAAAGTACTAAACGACAAATTTGGCATTGTTGATGGTCTTATGACGACAGTTCACGCCACAACGGCAACTCAGAAGACCGTTGATGGACCTTCGATGAAAGATTGGCGTGGTGGCCGCGGTGCTGGTCAAAACATCATTCCATCATCGACAGGCGCTGCAAAGGCGGTAGGTAAAGTTATTCCTGAGCTTAACGGCAAGCTAACAGGTATGGCATTCCGTGTACCTACGCCAAACGTGTCGGTTGTTGACCTAACTGTTAACTTAGCAACACCTACAAGCTACGAAAATATCTGTGCTGCCATGAAGGAAGCCTCTGAAGGCGAGCTTAAAGGCATTATGAGCTATACCGAAGATGCGGTTGTATCTAACGATTTCATTGGTAATGCAAACACCTCTATTTTCGATGCTACTGCCGGTATTGCGTTAACTGACACCTTTGTAAAAGTGGTATCTTGGTACGATAACGAATGGGGTTATTCAAACAAGGTATTAGACTTGGTAGCACACATTTCTAAGTAATAGGTGGCTATTACTTATGTGTTAATAGACATAAGTATAGTATGGCATGCTTAAATGCCGAAAAAAGGTGCGATTAATGTCGCACCTTTTTTGTTTTCATCACATAATAAACATTCAATAAAGACAGGCATGACATGACCGCGCCAATCCTATTGCAGCGCAGATTCACGGAGAAAATATGACACTTGTAGATTCAATAACCGTAAGTGAGGCGGGAGGTTTGACGTTTCTTGATATAGAGAACGACTTAGCTTCAGCTAAAATTAGCTTATTCGGTGGTCATGTGCTTTCTTACATCCCTAAAAGCGATAACCAAGAAAGGCTTTGGTTAAGCCCTCATGCTTATTTAAATGGCGAGCGTCCAATTCGCGGCGGCATTCCCGTTTGCTGGCCATGGTTTAGTGACGATCACGGTAAAGAGAAGGGTGAACTTCCCTCTCACGGCTTTTTACGAACGCAAACGTGGAAGATTGTATCGACTGAAGAAACCGGTGAAGCTACTCACATTGTATTGGCCCCTTCTTTTACCCGTGCAGAGGGCTTTGAATACGATTGCGAAGTGACGCTTTCAGTCACTGTAGGTGCCTCGCTGACGGTCACCTTGGCCACTAAAAACACCGGCGTTGTTCCCTTTGAATATAATTGTGCACTGCACACTTACTTTCAAGTAGACCATATTCAAAAAACAGCACTAACCGGCATTGCTGGTCAGTATAAAGATAAAACGCAAAACTGGGCGGTGAAAGAGACCCCCTCCCCCTATACCTTCCATCAAGAAACTGACCGTATTCACCTTGCAGCCATTGCTGAAACCTATATTGAAGTTGAAGGCAATGACTTTACCCAAGTGAGCTCACAAGGCAATGACTCTTTGGTTGTGTGGAATCCTTGGCAGGGTGCCGCATCAATCTCTGACATGGATGCGTTTGGGTATAAACACATGGTTTGTGTGGAAAGTGCTATTACGGGGGGAAAAACATTAGCGCCTCAAGCTGAACACACATTGATACAACGCGTATCTCCTAAATAGTGTTTAGCTGCGCATCACTGATGGATGTTTGCTGTTCCTTTAAGCTTCTATCGTGGCGCTTGCCAACCGTCATAAGAAAACGGTTAACGTACAAACAAAAGCGCCTTAGTGTTTAAAACTAAGGCGTTTATAATATTATCGCGTAAAAACAGGATTAGCTGTTTTTCGCACCCGCTACCGCTTCTTTCGCCAATTGGGTAATACGTGCCCAATCACCCGATTCAATGGCATCATCTGGGGCTAACCAAGAACCACCCACACACTTCACGTTTTTCAGTGCGAGGTAATCATTATAGTTACCCGGTCCAATGCCACCTGTTGGGCAGAAAGTGAAGTCTGGGAATGGACCACTAATTGCTTTGATAGCCTTAACACCACCCGAGGCCTCTGCTGGGAAGAATTTAAGGTGGGTGTAACCCGCATCTTTACCTTTCATCAGGTCAGAGGTAGAAGAAATTCCTGGAATCAATGGAATTTCAGCTTCCATTCCAGCTTTTAACAAATCAGCGGTCATACCTGGGCTTATGGCGAACTTAGCGCCAGCTTCCGTCACTGCTTTCAATTGTTGTGCATTAGTTACTGTCCCTGCACCAATTAAAGAATCTGGCACTTCTTGTGCGATACGTTTGATCACATCAATTGCAGCCGGGGTTCTTAAGGTAACTTCTAATACTTTAATTCCGCCTTCCATAAGCGCTTTAGCCAGTGGTACCGCCTTTTCCACATCGTTAATGACCAATACTGGTACAACGGGGCCGGCCGCAAATATTTCCTCTGGTGAATATTTCCATTTTGTTGTCATAAATCAGCTCGCAGTATGTTGTTGAAGATAAGCAGCCGCCCCCAATAAACCGTGGTCTGGCTCTGCTATCAAGTAGGTAGGAATGTCTTTCACGTAGTGCTTCATCTGCCCTTTCGCTTCAAATCGCGCTCTAAAATCGCTTGATTTAATAAACTCAGGGAAACGGTTAGCAATACCACCGCCAATGAATACACCACCCGTAGTGGCCATGTTTAACGCCAAATTACCGGCAAAGCTACCCATGATTCGACAAAATTGGGTGAGTGTTGCTACCGCAATGTCACAGGTATTTTCCAATGCCGCTAAGGTAATTTGCGCAGGCTCTGTAAACACTGGCGTATTGCCGCCGTGTAGTGCCAATGCAGTATAAATATTGAGTAAACCTCTACCCGACATCACCTCTTCTGCTGATGCACGGCCAAACTGCTTTTGCAAATGACGCCATACAACCACATCAGTTTCATCTACAGGGGCAAAATCTGTGTGACCGCCTTCGCCGTCGAGGGTCTGCCAACCTGAGGATGTCATGGTGATATGCTCAACACCCAAACCGGTGCCTGGGCCGAAAACGGCAATATTGCCCTCAGCCACCGGCGTACCTTCACCAATTTGAACCACTTGATCTTGCGCTAGCACAGGAAGCGAATGCGCCACCGCAGTAAAATCGTTGATCACATAAAGGCTATCTAGGTGTAACTGAGTTCTCAGCGCTTGTTGAGAAAAAGACCAACTGTGGTTCGTCATTTCCACTAAGTCACCGAGTACAGGGCACGCAATAGCAATACAGCCTTGCGTAAAGGTGTGTTCTGGCATATCAGCAAAATACTGCGCAATCGCTAAATCAATGCTGGCAAAGTCATTGCACATGTATTTCTTAATGTCGGCGACGCCTGACTCGGTAACCCTAGCCACGCGAATATTGGTGCCGCCTACATCAGCCACAAACTTCTGGCTCATTACGCTTGCTCCTGAGTGTAAAACAGCGAACACGCACCTTCTTCTGCACCAGTCAGAACAGCGCGCATACCGCCGAATAGCTCACGCCCCATACCAATATGGTGATGATCGATATTGGCAGGTTTTGCTTCACGGGCAGCTAACACTTCATCATCAACCAGTAGTGACAATGCGCCCGTTTCCGTGTTGAGTTCGATAATATCGCCCTCTTCCACTTTCGCTAACAAACCGCCTTTGAACGCTTCTGGGGTAACATGGATGGCGGCTGGTACTTTACCTGACGCGCCTGACATACGGCCATCAGTGACCAAAGCGACTTTGTAGCCTTTATCCTGAAGCACACCTAGAGGAGGCGTTAAGCGGTGGAGCTCTGGCATACCAATAGCAGATGGGCCTTGGAAGCGCACCACAACAATACAATCTTTATCCAACTTCCCTTCTTTGAAAGCCGCATCAAGATCGAATTGATCTTCAAATACAACCGCTGGCGCTTTAATTACGCATTGAGGCTCTGGCAATGCAGACGTTTTAAATACCGCGCGGCCAAGATTACCTTCTAATACACTAACGCCACCGTCTGGTTTAAACGGCGTTTCTACTGTGGCTAAAACTTCTTTATCGAGAGACTCAGTTGGGCCATCACGCCACTCTACTTCGCCGTCTTTGAGCATAGGCTCTTTGGTATAGAAATCTAAGCCTTCGCCACAGATGGTTTTCACATCGTTATGCAATAAACCAGCATCTAGAAGCTGTTTAATAAGCAATGACATGCCGCCTGCTGCCACGAAATGGTTAATATCAGCAGAACCATTTGGATAGATACGTGTGAGTAGAGGAACAGCATTTGAAATGTCTGAGAAGTCATCCCAGTTAATAATGTAACCCGCTGCACGCGCAACTGCGATGAGGTGCATCGTATGATTCGTAGACCCACCGGTTGCCAACAAGCCCACTAGGCCGTTTACAATGGCCTTCGCGTCAACGATATGACCAATTGGCGTATATTCGTCGCCAAGGTCGGTAATGCGTGTAGAACGCACAGCCGCAGCGCGGGTAAGTGCATCACGTAGCTCTGTACCTGGATTAACGAATGATGAGCCAGGAAGGTGTAACCCCATCATTTCCACGACTAACTGATTAGAGTTAGCGGTACCATAGAAGGTACACGTTCCAGCAGAATGATACGATTGCGATTCGGCTTCAAGCAGTGCATCACGACCCACTTTACCTTCTGCAAACTCTTGTCTTACACGGGCTTTTTCTTTATTCGGCAACCCAGAAGGCATAGGGCCGGCTGGCACAAATACCGTGGGTAAGTGACCAAAACTCAAGGCGCCCATAAGCAGCCCTGGTACAATTTTGTCACAAATGCCTAGCATTAGCGCAGAATCAAACATGTTGTGCGATAGCGCAATGGCTGCACCTTGTGCTATGTTGTCACGACTCATTAGGCTCAAATCCATACCGGTTTGGCCTTGGGTAACACCATCACACATCGCAGGTACGCCACCTGCAAATTGTGCAACACTGCCTACGTTTTTTACCGCCTCGCGGATAATCGCTGGGTAGGTTTCGTAGGGTTGGTGAGCAGACAGCATATCGTTGTACGCAGACACAATGGCCACGTTCGCTTTCGTCATAGAACGCAGATCGGCTTTGTCTGCTGTACCACATGCTGCGAAGCCATGAGCCAAGTTACCACATGACAATACGCCACGATGAGGACCTTGTCGGCGCGCGGCTTCTATTTTGTCTAAATAGGCTTTACGTGTTTCTTTACTGCGCTCGATAATGCGCTGTGTAACCTCGGCAATACGTGAATTCATTTCAATCTCCTATGGCGCCCACATCAAGGTCACCGGGGCTCTATTAACCACGGCTGTGATGGGCTTTTGCGCTTCGGTTGCATTGTCCAGTGCATCAAGCAATACATGCTTTTTCTTTTCACCGGTTAAATGCAAGAAAATGTTACGACTGTTCAGCAAAGCTGGCAGTGTGAGAGAGATGCGCTGGTGAGGGGCCGTGGTAGGCTGAACTGCAATGCACGTTCTGCCGCTGCTCATATCAAGGCCGTCATTTATCTGCTCAGAACAGGGGAACAAAGACGCGGTGTGTCCGTCTTCTCCCATACCGAGAATTAACGCATCAAAAGGTTGAGACATGCTCGCGAGGGCGGCCTCAGCAGCATTAACGCCTTCATTGGCGTCGCTTGGTTCACTTTTAAGTTCAACGAAGCGTGCTGCACTGGCTTTATTTTTTATCAGATTATTCTTTACTAGGCTGGTGTTACTGTCTGCGTGGTCTTCGTCCACCCAACGCTCATCAGCCAAAGTGATGTCCACTTTATCCCATTCAAGGTTGGTTTCGCTAAGCTGCTTAAAAAGCGCAAGTGGTGTTCTCCCGCCACTTACCACTAGCGAAGCACGACCACGGGTACGAATACCCGTTTTCAAAATGCTGACCAAATCTTCGGCAAACGCTGATGTTAGCGCTTCAGGATTATCAAATGATAGTGTGGTTAATGCCATATTATTTCTTCTTTACCGTTTTGCTTTCGTACCAACTGCGGTTAGCGCGTGCTAACAACCCAATTGAGTCCACAGGACCCCATGTACCTGCTTGGTACGGCTCAGGCGGCTCACTAGATGACTTCCACGTTTCTAAAATTGAATCAACCCACGTCCAGGCTTGTTCAATTTCATCGCGACGTACAAACAGCGCTTGGTTACCTAACATAACTTCAAGAAGTAGCTTCTCGTAGGCATCAGGAATACGTTCATCAGCAAAGGCTTCAGAGAAACTTAAATTCAATTTGGACTTCTGTAAATCCATGGACCCAGAATTTGTTAATCCAGGTACCTTATTCATGACGGTGATTTCTACGCCTTCATCAGGTTGAAGACGAATAACCAATTTATTGGGTGGTAAGTTCTTGAAACTATCGCCGAATAAATTATGAGGCTGACGCTTAAAGTAAATGACAACTTCACTCACTTTATTTGGCATGCGTTTACCTGTTCTCAAATAGAAAGGCACGCCAGCCCAACGCCAGTTGTCAATTTCGGCTTTAATGGCCACAAAAGTTTCAGTTTTGCTTTGTGTGTTAGCACCTTCTTCTTCGAGGTACCCAGGCACTTCTTCGCCTTTTACAAAGCCTGCGGTGTATTGACCACGCACGATGCTTTCACTGATGTTAGACGCATTGATTGGACGCAGTGCTTTCAGCACTTTAAGTTTTTCGTCTCGAATGCTATCGGCATCTAACGTTGTTGGCGGCTCCATGGCGACCAAACTTAAGATTTGAAGTAAGTGGTTTTGCACCATATCGCGCATTTGGCCTGCATCATCAAAGTAGCCCCAACGCCCTTCTATACCCACAGATTCAGCAACCGATATCTGTACGTGGTCGATACAGTTGTGATCCCAGTTTGTGGCAAAAATTGAATTGGCAAAACGCAGTGATACAAGGTTAAGAACCGTTTCTTTACCTAGATAGTGGTCGATACGGTAAATTTGTTTTTCGTCAAAGTATTCAGCAACTTGCTCATTGATGACTTTAGACGATTCTAAATCGTGACCAATGGGCTTTTCGAGAACCACGCGTACGCTGGAATCGATAATCTTACAGCTATGTAAACCACGGCAAATATCACCATAAATGGCAGGCGGCGTAGCAAGATAACATACCATGGTGCGTGAAGGGTCTACATGGTCATCAAGCACGCAGTAGCTGTCGACATCTTTCATATCAACACAGGCGTAATGCAAACGCGCTTTCATGCGTTCCCACGTGGCTTGGCACAAATCTTTTTCACCAAACTTAACTAAGTTGGTATGAACTTCTTCTATATAGTCGTCTAGAGACATGTCTTGACGCGCAACCCCCACTATTGTGGTATCTGGGTGCATGAGATCTGCTTTCTCTAATTGATAAAGCGATGGCAAAAGTTTGCGTCGTGAAAGATCCCCTAATGTGCCGAATAGCACGAAGTCACAGGGTTCATAGGAATTTTCCAATACCATATTCGTCGACCTTAAATTGTGTGTGCGGTTACGCTGCTATAAAAAAGGGTTCTAGCAGCAATAACAAACTTGTTATTAGCATATAGTTAACACCAAATGTAGTAAAATTACAACTTTGGTGAACCATGGAAAAGAATTTCTTATTATTTAGGTGAAACCTAACGCTTTACACCCTTAATTTCATCTAAAAATGTCAAAAAATTACATTTTTCTTGTCACTGCTGTCACATTGGGTACTATTAAGGTAGAAACGTTCACTTATTCTCTCTATTAAATGCTATACCTGTATGAACATATTAGAAAAAATAACCCAAAATAAAGCAGCATTCAGTAAATCGGAACGCAAGGTTGCAGAAGTGATTCTTGCAAACCCGCAGACAGCCATTCATTCGAGTATAGCAACCCTGGCCAAAATGTCGGATGTCAGTGAGCCTACGGTCAATCGTTTTTGTCGACGTTTGGACACCAAAGGTTTTCCGGACTTCAAGTTACATCTGGCACAAAGTTTAGCTAATGGTACACCCTATGTTAACCGACATGTAGATGAAAATGACGGTCCAGATGAGTATACCAACAAAATATTCGAATCAACCATGGCTTCTTTGGAAGTAGCCCGTCAATCTCTTGATGTGCACATCGTAAACCGCGTTGTTGATTTGCTCACTCAAGCCCAGAAAATTTCATTCTTTGGTCTTGGCGCATCAGCGTCTGTGGCGCATGATGCACTGAACAAGTTTTTCCGATTTAATGTGCCAGTGGTTTACTTTGAAGACATACTCATGCAACGTATGAGCTGTATGAACAGTACCACCGGTGATGTGGTTGTGCTCATTTCCCACACTGGCCGAACAAAAAGCTTGGTGGAAGTAGCGCAAATCGCGCGAATGAATGATGCGACTGTGGTTGGCATTACCTCTGGAGATAGTCCACTGGCACAAGAGTGCACCTATGTGCTTTCACTAGAAGTACCTGAAGACACCGACATGTATATGCCGATGGCCTCGCGTATTGCCCAGTTAACATTGATAGATGTGCTAGCCACCGGTTTCACGTTGCGTCGTGGCAACAAGTTTAGAGAAAACTTGAAGCGGGTAAAAGACACCCTGCGGGGATCGCGTTACGAGAAACGCCCTGATTAACCATTATCGCGTTTTACGCCTTTAGTAACGCCACGTGTGTCGCCCTAAGTTTAATGTAATGTTAATGGGCGACAGGCGTTAAAATCTTTATATCATCGGCACTTGGCTAATGCCCTTGATGGGCGTTAAAATTCTACTAACATCATGGGTAAAAATCGGCTCTGCCCGCCCAACTGGTCGAGCCAGTTGCCAGATTTTCTTTCTTTCATTCACATTTCTGTCAGATTCAACTACTATTCTGTAATAAAATTACGTAAAGCGATTACAGGCGAATTTATAATCTAATTCACCTTGTATGTCATATGATACTTCATCCAGAAATAGCGACGGAATAACATGACCAGAAGAACGAAAATTCTTGCCACTTTAGGCCCTGCAACCGATTCAATTGAAAAGATTCAGGCCATCATAGCTGCTGGCGCAAATACAGTACGCATGAATTTTTCTCACGGCCAAGCAGAAGACCACATCGAACGTGCGAAGCGCGTTAGAGAAGCTGCTAAGAATTTAGGAAAGTACGTTGCTATATTGGGTGATTTGCAAGGGCCTAAAATCCGCGTAGCGCGATTTGTAGACGGTGCTGTTCACCTCGATGTTGGCGCGACCTTTACCCTAGATGCCGAACTCGACCGTGACGCAGGCGACGCTACCCAAGTGGGTATTGATTACAAAGCGCTACCTGACGACGTATCAGCAGGCGACATCTTGCTTTTAGATGATGGCCGTATACAACTTCGCGTAACATCCGTTGAAGGTCGCAAGGTGATTACTGAAGTGACTGTTGGCGGCAAACTTTCTAACAATAAAGGTATTAACCGCCAAGGCGGTGGTTTGTCAGCAGAAGCGCTCACCGAGAAAGATAAAGAAGATATTAAGACGGCGGCAAAAATTGGCGTAGACTATTTAGCGGTTTCATTCCCTCGAAGCGGAGCTGACTTAGATTACGCACGTGAACTCGCTGAGGCCGCTGGCTGCTACGCAAAAATTTGTGCCAAAGTTGAGCGTGCTGAAGCCGTCGCCACTGACGAAGCCATTACTGACATCATTAGTGCTTCAGATGCAGTGATGGTTGCCCGTGGTGATTTAGGTGTGGAAATTGGCGATGCTGAGCTTGTTGGGGTGCAAAAGAAGCTCATTTCTCGCTCTCGCCAGCTAAACAAAGTGGTGATAACGGCGACACAGATGATGGAGTCGATGATTGATAGCCCTATGCCAACACGTGCCGAGGTAATGGACGTTGCAAACGCCGTTCTAGACGGCACAGACGCCGTTATGTTGTCAGCAGAAACCGCTGCAGGTAACTTCCCGGTAGAAACTGTGACAGCCATGGCGAGGGTGTGTGAAGGTGCAGAAACCCATCCAAGCATCAAAATCTCGAAGCATAGAATGGACGAATTATTCTCTTCTACCAGCGAATCTATCGCTTTATCAGCCGTTTATGCCGCCAACCACCTTCCTAGCGTTAAGGCCATCGTCGGTCTAACTGAAAGCGGCAACACGCCTAAATTGATGTCACGCATCACTACCTCGCTACCTATTATTGCTATGTCTCGCCATGAAGACACCCTTAATAGCATGGCGCTTTACCGAGGTGTTAAGCCCGTCTATTTCGATTCTTCAGACAGCGAGCCTGGAAAATTGAAGTACGACGTGATTGCCGCTCTTAAAGAAAAAGGGTTAGTGAAAAGTGGTGATAGCATTATCCTTACTTATGGCGATGAAATGGAAAAAGTTGGTGCGACCAACACGCTTAAGATTGTTGATGTAGAATAAACCTCAATGTGATTGCAGTGGTGCGAGCGTGCTACTGCAATCACACTACCCAACCTGTTTACGTATAATCTCTCTATTTACCTCACATTTTTATTCTCTCAAGCAAAAGAATCTGGTGGTCATATCCGATGATTACCTGCATGATAAACACATCAAGACACCCATGTTAGGTCATTACATCAGGACAGCCATATTAACCTTACCGAGGCTATCATTAGAAAAATTATGAAAAAAATCACACTATCTGTCATTTTATGGGCACTCATGTCTTCCTTGGCGTTCTTTGCAAAAGCAGAATTTAACCACGTTGTTGTTGAAAGTGCTGCCACGCCATTACAACCTATAATGATTCAAGGCCCAATGCCCATTGAAGCTGAATATTTCGCAGGCTTGTTAGACAATGTGCAAACAGAAAAATCTGGAAACGCTACCTTTTATAAGGGCACACTAAACGGCTATCCTGTAGTGGTAGTTAAAACTGGTAAAGGATTAGAGAATACAGCTGCAGCAACGGCTGTAGGGATTATTAAGTATCGCCCCCTTATCATTATCAACCAGGGAACCTCTGGCGGTCACGACCCCAAACTACAGGTGGGTGATATTGTACTTGGCGCAAGAAGTGTCAACATCGGCAATTTCAAGACACCCAAGTTAGCAAAAGCGCAAGGCTCCAACCCCCTAACCTGGACACCCATGGATTTGATGGCATCTGAAGGCAGTGCTGGCGAAGGTGACAGCGCCTCAGACGCTAACAAAATTAGGTATTATGCGGGTGACGAGACACTCATATCTGTAGCGGTCAGCATAAGGGATACCTACACCCGTGGAAAAATTGTGAAAGGCACCATTGGCAGCGCCAATTTCTGGAATAATGAACTAGACCGTATCGCGTGGCTTCACGAAGAGATGGGCACAAGTGTAGAAGAAATGGAAACAGCCGCAGCCGCACAAGTTGCTTATGCGTACAAGACACCCATGTTAGGTATCCGTGTGTTATCAAACAATATAACAAACCATGGTGAATATGACCCTTCCACAGCGAAAGCCTGCCAGTCATTCGTTAAAGGCGTAGTAGAAGCTTACATAAATCAACTAAACGCTACATTGAAGCCGCTTTAGTTTTTAAGAACTGTCCTAAGCGACAGGTTGTTTTTCGAGTACGCCTGATAATATATAAACTAAATACCTATGAGTTTAGATTTATGGCAACACGTCGAAGCGACCTCGTCAATTTATCCGAAACACCGTTTTACCATTGCGTAACGCGGTGTGTTCGGCAATGCTATTTGTGCGGATATGATAAAAACACAGGGCAAAGTTTTGAACACCGCCGAGGTTGGGTTGAAAAAAGAACGTTATTTTTGTCATCCGTTTACGCCATAGATTTATGCGCCTACGCCGTGATGAGCAACCATGTTCATGTTGTTTTAAGAGTAGATGAGAAATCAGCTAACTCACTTTCAATGCGGGAAGTGTTAATACGATGGCACAAACTCCATAAAGGCACATTACTCACTAAATCCTACCTGGCTGGCGAAGCCCTCTCTGAAGCAGAATTGTTGAGTGTAAAGCGTACCGCTGCCGTATATCGAAAACGATTATTTAGTATCAGTTGGTTTATGCGAGATCTTAATGAGTACATCGCTCGCGCAGCAAATGCTGAGGACGAATGTAAAGGGCGCTTCTGGGAAGGTCGTTTTAAGTCTCAAGCGCTTTTAGATGAGAAAGCATTACTTAGTTGTATGGTCTACGTTGACTTGAATCCAATACGTGCATCATTAGCCAGCACCCCTGAAGACTCCGAGTACACCAGTATTAAACGGCGTATTGAATGTAAGTTAACACGTAAAACGTCAACGGGAATTCTACCTTTTAAATCCGATACTGCTTGTTCAAATCAATATTGCCTTAACCTAACTTTTACAGAGTATGCGACGTTACTAACTCAGACGGGTAAAGCTGTGAGAGATGATAAAGCGGGATTTATTGACGGTGAGTACCAAGCTTCATTGAACCAAATAGCCTTATCTAGTTCCCAGTGGCTGAAAGCCAGTCTCGAATTTGAACAACACTTCTCTATCGCAGTGGGTAGTGTAAGTAGGATAAAAAAATTCCAGCTCACTACCGGGCGGCGAAGGTTAAAAGGGGTTTCGACCGCCCGGAAACTCTTTGGTTAACGTCTACAAACTCGCAAACTCTGACGAGGTATGAACGTAATTTTGCTGATGATGAATAAGAATACTTTTTGCTCTATTGACCATATCATCTCGCTGAAACTCCCAATTTCTTAAATCAGCTTGCTTTGCCTGCTTCAAGTAGTAGGAGATTCGCGCATTTCTAAGAAGATGACTCTTTCGATTAAAGTCAAACTCAGCACTGTTGTAAATCGTTTCAATCTTGATGATAGAGGGATGATACGGCTTATCTGTATTACCAGCATTTGCCTGGCTGATAAGATTCGTACCACTCATTAAAAGCCCAGCTATCATGATTCCAGCGGAGATTAGTGAAGCTGAGAAAATCCAGCGTAAAATATTCATCGCGTTAGTCCCTTGCAATAATATAAATTAAAAAGTCACTGGGAATAAAGCACTTCTCATGCCATCACAAAAAGCATTTATAATCAATAACTTAAACTCTCACAGTAAATAAACTCACGCAGACAAAAAGTAAGTTCTACACTACATAAGGAACATTCTTCTATTGGCCTGCTATAAAGACACCCATTATTTTCACTTTGGATATTTTAATATGACCTACACAATTAAAATGCAGAAAGACATCCTTTAAAACAACGCTGTTCTAATGTCTTTGAGTGGCTGTCCATTAAATGCCACTAGTAAACATATCTCGTAAAATTAAGTATCCGAAGAAACCTAGAGTGGATTAGTTGGGAGTAAGCGTAGTTAAGTGGGTGTCTAGTTATTTTAAAGTGGGTGTCTGAATAGATTGTCTATCTTCTAAACCCAATAAAAAAGGAGCCGAAGCTCCTTTTTTATTGCAAGGTCAAGACTAGTTCATGGCTGTCTCGGTAGCGGTATCAGGAACAACCTCTAGGTTGTCCTCTACGTCTTTAACATCTGACGCATTTTTTGCAATTTCAATAGCGAGTTGTCGCTCCGCATCGGAGTCAACCTCACCCGTTAATACTACATTGCCGTTTTCCACGTCGACGTCGATATCAAAACCTGAAATATCAGTGTCCATTAGTAACCGAGTTTTGATAACCGTCGCAATTTTAGCATCTGTTAACGCGCTTTCAGACTCTTCTTTCGATTGAGCAAGATCATCTTGCATGTCTTCGGTACTTTCAGAGAGATCTTTTTCCTCAACCACTGTGAGTCTGTTGTCTACCGACATTACACCATCAATGTTCGCAACTAACTCTTCAGCTAGCTTTTTGTCGACGGAGTTAGACACCTTACCCGTTAAGATAACATCACCGTTATCAACGTCGGTATTGATATCGAATGAGTTCAAATTGCCATTGAATAATAGCGTTGCCTCAGCTTTACCATCTATCCAAGCATCCTTTGCGCCTTTTTCCCATTTGTTATCCGATTCCATATCCCCGGCAACAGCCGCTGAACTTATGGATGTAGCAACTAATAGTGAGATCAAAGTACGTTTCATAACATTTCTCCTTTGTTGAAACACATTAGTTACTAAGCGAAAGTCAAGCCACTATTTTAACTTATTGAATTAATGATACTTTATTTAAAATACCTAGTCTTAACGCGTTCCCTATTTTGCAAAGTTTGCCCGTGATTGCGAAGTTTTTACTGAGCCACGTGATATATACGGTACAAATTTTGTATACCATCTACACAATAACGCGAAGGCGAAATTTCAATTATAACCTTAGCAAAGGCAAAGCCACGCCTGGTGTGGATTGTAGTGCTTTGTTACCTTTTCAATTAACGCAATGTCAGGAAGGACGATGAACATTTTACTGGATACAGTAGCAATTCTACTCATACTTATTACGCTGGCCCCCTCTCTTCCTTCTTCCCACTGGTTAGTTAGAGTTTGGGAATTTCCCCGCCTTCAAATTCTGTGCATCATGTTGATAACATTAACGGCTAGCCTTTTAATAGGAGGGGCTGAAGGCCTAGGATTCAATATCCAAAGCCTGCTATTACTTGTACTCGTGGGCTGTGCTATATACCAAGCTTTCTGGATTTATCCCTACACACCATTGGCTTCCAAAGAAGTGGAAAGGGCTGAGTCGCCGGACCAAGATAATAAGATTAGCATTCTTTCAAGTAACGTCTTTATGCCCAATGAAAACTACCATAAACTTCTTTCTCACGTAAAAGACACCCAACCCGACTTCCTAGTCACCTTAGAGTCGAATAAGCGATGGCAGAATGCACTTGCAGAACTAAATTCGGATTACCCTTATCAGAAACACTGTCCGTTAGAAAATTTGTATGGAATGAACCTGTATAGCAAAGTGCCATTGGATACCGTAGAACTGCATTATTTTGTAGAAGATGATGTGCCTTCGTTCAAAGTCACTTTCACAAAAAACAATAGCACTGTAACAATATTTTTCCTTCATCCTAAGCCGCCAAGCCCTACTGAAAATAAAAGAGCGAAACCTCGGGACATAGAGTTAGATCTGGTAGGCAATATGGTTTGTGATTACGAAGAGCCAGTGATTGTCGCTGGTGATTTAAATGATGTGGCTTGGTCTCCCACCACTCGTAAGTTCAGAAAAGTGAGCGGCCTTCTAGACCCGCGTATCGGGCGAGGCTTTTATAACACCTTTCACGCCCATTACCCTTTAATTAAATGGCCTCTTGATCATTTATTTCATTCGAGTCATTTTTCACTTGTGGATATACGCAAGCTTGGTGATATCGGCTCTGATCACTACCCGTTATTGACAACGCTGCAGTTGAAAGAGTGAAATCTAAGGTAGGTCGTAACTTGATGAAGGAGAAAAGTCTCAGCCAATTAATTAGGCAGTTTGGGTACTCACATGTTCAACCGGTCGTTTTCTTAGGTGTTTCACACACCACATCACGCTATCACAAGCGTCTTCCCTACGTTTAAAGTGAGACAAACCTAATAATCTGTCACTCCTAGGCCAAACCGCTTGATTTAGCACAGCGACATCACTTTCCGTGAGGCGTGAGGCATCCAACACTATTTCAATCGCTTTTTTATTAGGTTTAATCAAAGTGGGGTTAGCAACGGTTACCAAGGATTTATCGACACAAATATACTCCCGTTTAACCGGGTCTCTTACCACTCCTACGGTATTGTCATCGCAAATAATCGCCGGCCAACCTTCAGAAATACGACTTTGACCAAACATAAGTAGTGTAAAGGCAACAAGCACAAAGAGAGTAAGGCCAATAAACTGAACACTTAAATCAGGTGCAACAGAGACAATAACAGCCACAATAGCCACGAAAAGGATCCAACCACCGAACACCCTTCTCATCGCATTCGGAGAAATTCCTGAAATGATATCAACGTGTTTCAGCGTTTGCTTATCATATTGACGAAGTACTACAGATGACTGCGAGGACACAACTCACTCCCACGATTATTTCGATGAACTGTATTAGCTAACAGATACGATAACAAGTATGCAAAAGGTTAAATTTGAAGGCTAACTATGCCGTTTTAGGTAACTCTGATGACAACTGACATATTTCAAAATGCATGGACTCTGGATGCTTAGCTTGATGACGTCGTACTTTCGCTAGCACATTGAGCTCGTCGGGCTCACCAAAGAAAAACCACTCCGCAAACTGCCTGCCTAATCCACCACTTCTAAGTTGATAGACATGAACAACGTAACGGTAACCGCTATCGTACGCGCTCTGATAGGCTGAACTTTCATTTATGGAAGTAAAACCGCCGCGAGGATGAATAGCAAAGCTCTTGACGCCGGCACCTCTTCGCGTAAGGAAAGATAGCCCAGTTTGCGCTACACGTCGAAGCGCTGCATCTCTCACCTGTTCAAGCTTGACATCAAGGTAAGGAATGTCAATTTTTCCAAACATCCTGCACGCGTTAGGGCAGCCCGGAGCCAGTCCGATGGAAAAAGCGGTATGCTCCCGCCCCTCCCAAGGTCGCGTCCATACATATGGGCTTATGTGCACATAAAGTGTTTGCCCATCACAAGGGAGAACAAACACATCAGGTACGTTGGGATTCCGTGCATTCACGAGCTCGTTTAGGCTATTACTAGCATATTGCACGATCAGCCTCCTCAAACCACACTGCCTTCATGGCAAAATTATACTTAAGTATAACATACACGAATTATTTCACAATCGCTGAAGCTTTGTTAGAACGATATGAAATAACCAATGATGAGTTATATTTAGAAATATAACTCATTGATATAATTAAATGTTTCTTCTAGTGGGATGAGGACGTTTCGGTCAATTCAATCGTGTCTTCTGCCACGATTTTCAGGCACAGCAACTAGTTGCTCGTCAACGTAGGCGCATACCCCCTCCAGGGTGTCTCCATGAGGAGATTCAAAACTTACGCTGTCACCTTCCGACTGACCATCACAAGCTTCAATAGCTTCTGGTGGTGGCGTTCTTGGGCGTTCATGCTGTTGGGCAACTGCATTAGAAGCTGCGGTAACTAAGCCAGTTACTGCAATTAGACTCAATACCGTCTTTTTAACGTTTACACTCATAACTATTTCTCCACTGCGTGGGTGTCTTGTTGTTTACTCTGGATTCAAAAATACGCTTGGTACTGAATCACTATAACGAAACAATGTGCAGTTCTAACGCAGCAAGTGTGTAAATACAGTGAATAAATGTTAAGCATACTTGTGCCCCACCCTACCTTATATATAATTTACCCATGAAATTGTCCTATAAATTCCTGTGTTTATTGTTAGGCTTTACGTGCTGTTCGTTATTGCTTTCACTCGCATTGGCTCGTTGGAGCTTTGAGCAAGGGTTCACAGAATTCATCATTAACCAAGAACGCGAGCGTTTAAATCAACTCGCGGTTCAACTCGTCGATGAATATCACGCTAACGGCAACTCGTGGGAAAATGTAGAACTAGATAATGCTTCCTTTTTCTCTGGCCCTCCAAATAGAAAATTTGGCCCTCCTCGCCGAATGGGGCCGCCACCGCGATCACGGTCAATGGCTGCAAACAACCTCGACCTTGGCCCACCAACTGCACTTTTCGATAGTGAAGATAATGTAGTAACTGGCAATGTCTCTAGAGATTCGTCTGCAAAGCAAGTTACCGTGGATTTAATCTCAGACAGAGGGCGTATTGGTACGCTAATCAGTTACCCGCCACCGACGCCTAATTCAGAAATAGCCGTTGAATTTGCCGCCCAGCAAAATCACGCCATTATCATTATTGGGTTGGTTTCCTTCGCACTAGCAATCATCATAGCGTTGGGCATTACACCACGAATATTACGCCCCTTTGAGTCGATATTAGCCGCAGTAAAAGCCCTGACTGCTCGTAAATACGACACCCACCTTCCAAATGAAAGAGCCGATGAATTCGGAGAGTTGATGAGCCATATCAATACGTTATCTACTACGTTAAAAAACAATGAAAACACAAAAAATCAATGGCTTGCTGACATATCTCACGAATTAAGAACACCGCTTACGATACTTTCTGGAGAAATAGAACTCATAAAAGCAGGCATACGTCCTTTAGACCAAAAGCAATTGCATTCTTTCGATCAAGAAGTATCTCGATTGTCATTGCTTGTTGAAGACCTTTATCAATTGTCTCTCTCAGACATTGGCGGTTTGCGATACCATTTCCTGAGTGTCAATTTACGTGACGCTGTCATCTCACAAAAAGACACCCTGTTAAGTAAGTTTATACAGAAAGGCATCGATATTGAGATAGCTGAGGCTTCGCCCATACTCATAGATGCTGACCCCCAAAGAATAAACCAGTTAATCACAAATCTATTGGTGAATGCATGTGAATATACAGACGCGCCAGGTAAAGTCGTGATTACGCTCAAAGATAGCGGCCACTCTGCTACACTACTTATTGAAGATACACCGCCTGGAATAAAGAAAGGCAATGAATCTTTATTATTTGAACCCTTATTTAGAGAAGACGCCTCTCGTGCTCGCCGAAGCTCTGGAGGCGGCCTAGGCTTGTCCATTTGCAAACAAATAGTTAACGCTCATCAAGGGAAGATTGTTGCAGAGCCCTCGAAGCTTGGCGGTATTAAAATCACAATCACGTTGCCAAAAGAACAACTTATAAAGGATAACTGATGCGGTCTGACAACCATGTTCTTATCGTAGAAGACGAAGAAAAAATTGCACAAATTTTGGTGGATTTCTTTGCGTTAGAAGGTTTTGATAGCCACGTATTACACTCAGGTGAAGGCGTTATAGATGAAGTTAAAAAACGCCCGCCAACCGCCGTAATCTTAGACAGAATGCTGCCTGGCGTGGACGGGTTAACCTTATGTAAGCAGATTCGACAATTTTCACAGGTTCCCATCTTAATGTTGACAGCGCGAGTGGATGAAATAGACCGCCTTATTGGTCTAGAAGCTGGCGCCGACGACTACGTATGTAAGCCTTTTTCTGCACGTGAAGTCGTCGCAAGAATACAAACCATCTTACGCCGTACCGCGCGTGCTCCCGACACTGAAGAATACACTAATGTATTAGTCTTCAAGCATATTGAAGTTGATATCGCTAAATTTCGCTGCAGCTGCAATGGTTCACCGGTAGAACTGACGCCTGTCGAATTTCGGTTACTTAAAACCATTATGACTAACCCCGGCGTTGTGTATTCACGAGAGCAGCTAATGGCATCGGGTTACCAAGACGGTAGAGTCGTGAGCAACCGTACAATAGACAGTCATATGAAAAACTTGCGGCACAAGTTAACCGCGGATCACCTAGAGTGTCCAATTCAAGCCGTGTACGGCGTAGGCTACAAAATCGTCTAAACCTTAAAACTTCTTTAAACCCCCTTAAATCCTGCACAATATCTGCACTTTTAGCCGATAGGATGACGTGCAGGTAAATCATTAACAAGACACCCACGACAATTCTGTTTCTTATGGGTGTCTTGATAATCAACCAATAATCAAACGCTCGTTATACGCGCAAAAAACCGCGTTTTATCATGGGTGTCTCGTTAGCGTCTCGTTAGCGTTTTTTATCATGGGTGTCTTGTTAGTGTTGTTAGCGGATAAATGAAAAATGCAGCGTTGGCTATTAATTAAAAGGTGGGTGTCTTTATATGAATAAAAAAGAAACTGGGTATTTGCTGGGTGCTGCATTACTTATTCTTACGTTGGTAGCGTGCGGTGGTAGCGATAGTTCAAGTACCGTTGATACAGACACTACGTCTGCATCAGACACGGATAATACACAATCAGACACCCAACTAGGGTTAGATCCTGACAACTTTCTCACAGACGCCTTAGCCCAAGACATAAGCACAACCTCTTGTACCTTATCTGATGGCACAGAGACCCAATGCTACGAAATAGTCATCAATGGCGTACCTTCAAATAATGAAATAGGGCCATTTTGCCCTACACATATTGATGATGACGAAACACAAGGGGGGGTATGGTTTGACGGAAGCGGCGAGCTGTATCAACTCGATGGTGAGTTTATTGTGTATACCAAAACGCTCTACGGAGATGATTGGCAGCTATATGACGAGACCAGTGGTGAGGTATATGTAACAGACACCCAAGTCGCCTGTTAAGCAGCAGCGCGACCCGATGTAGATCCCGAGTATCAAAATCACTGTGTGCAATGCGATATCGAATACTACAACGGGGGGGTTCAGCAAACTTTTCTTATCCCCGTTTCTCCAGTAGCGTTATCCAACCCAGAACAAGTCAGTGCTGATATAGGTGTAGCACTCAACGGTGTTGTTATCGCGGGCCCCGCGCCTGTTAGCGCCATTCTCGCCGCCAACACCATTGCCGCTTTTGACGATTGCGGCGGGCATATAAACCCGGTGGAAGGCTATCATTACCATGCAGCATTAGGCTGTAGTGATGTCATTACCTCAGTAGACGGCCACGCAAACCTCATTGGTTATGCGTTAGACGGGTATGGCATTTATGCCATGTTGAATTCAACAGGCGAAGAAGATTACGATCTTGACGAATGTAGAGGTCATAGCGACGACACGAGAGGTTATCATTATCATGCTGCAAGTGCGGCTGAAAATATGTTTATCGGCTGTTACAGTGGAGCGCAGGGAAGTATCGAGGTAGCGCAGTGATGAAACCAGTCACCTTATTGAGCTTGCTATTACTCAATTCATTTGTTTTTTCGTCACAAAGTTATGCGCACAATGGGCATGTCTTTGATGCCTCAATTAACGCTTGCAGAGCATTAAGCGTAAGCGACGAATGTCAGTACGAGTCTGGAGGCGACAAACGCTTTAAAGGCACATGCCAAGTTTTCAATGGCACGAAACTCTGCGTACGAAATCAGCCTATCGAATTCATCAAAGGGGATGGTGCTAAGGCAAACCCTGATTCACACGAGCATCATCACGAAAACAGTCCCCACACCGTCGCCACTCACCTACCCCCACAGCTAAGCAACCCGCTTCTAACATTCTTTTAAGCTTTGCAATGCCGTTCAAACCTTGGAACGGCAACCACTTTGCTGTGTAAATATCTTTCACTCACAATGAAATGTTTGCACAATACGTGTGTATAGCCCGCCGAAAAATAAATATTTCAATTAGAAAACATGCAGTTACTGGAATGGTACAGCTATTGCTACTTTAGTAGTAATTATCACGCAGGTTGTCGAAACATTGGAGGTTGTCATGCACTTACCAGTAAGCGTAGTTACCATAGTAAAAAGCCGTACTGAAAAGCTCTGTCACTTGATTGAGCAACTAGAACATTGTCACCCCTCGCCAGCTGAACTCGTTATTGTATGGATGTCTTCACCGTCTGAACTGTCTCTTATACGAAGCGAAAAATTCGATATTGTGCACAAATTTGTCAACCAAGACGATTTACCCATCGCAAGAGCCAGAAACAAAGGCTTGCTTGAAGCAAAACATGACACCCTCGTCTATATGAACGTTGATGCCATATGTGCGCCAAACTTCATTGAAGCAGGCCTTAGAGAATGGTCACAACATAGCGTTCTGCACACCAAGGTAAAAATGATAGACGCAGAATGCTGGCACCTCGACCACAATCTAATCAGCGCGTCGATGTCGTCTGAAACCACGCTAACAGACAGTGATGCCAACGACACATCTAAAAAAGATACTCCTTCAGAAGATGGCCCCTCTGAAGACAACAACGAAATCCCTCACCGAGACCAGATAACAATTAAGCAGGAAGATCATCATGGAAAGTTTAGTCACGATAGTATTTGTTCTACAGTGTTTTTTATTAATAAGACAGATTTCGAGAAAACCGGCGGTTTCGATGAAGGCTACAGCGGCTTCGGAATAAACGACGAAGATTTTTTCACCAATTGCAGAACTTTAGGGTTCGCCATTAAAGAAATACCACAAATCACCTTCTTACCTGAGCGGCCGAATTATCAATGCCCGGTTAATCACCTACTGGATTTCGTTAAGAACGCTGAACGTTACTATTCGAAATGGGGCAAGTACCCCCGCCCCGACGTGCTAGATGCCTACGCTGAAGCAGGCTATATCAATCAAGACTATATTGAAAATGGCATTCAGGTTTTACAACTGCCTAACGCAAGTAAAAACGAAGACGATACAGAGACACCCATGCAAACATCGCCAGAATTGAGCGCTGCATCTATCACGCCCTCACGTATGGCAGCTCAGGTAGACAAGCAGGTTACGCAGCTACCGAACCTAAATACAGGTGTAGAACAAGACACCCATGATGCAGCCGCAAACAACGCTATCGTTGCCTCACGTGTTTACACTGCGTAATAGCGAGTTTGCGATGAATGAGGAAAGGTTATGTCACTTTTAAAACCGAATCTCTCAGCGCAACTTAGTGAGTTTATAGCTCAGCCTGCATTTCCATGTGCAGGCGCAAAAACCGCGCTCACCAAAGATCAAGTGCACGTAAAACAGTACGACGATCTATCCTGTGAAATGAATAATATTGATATGTTATCGGATATTTACGATTTTATTCATCAATTCAACATGGAAAAAGACATTTACTCGTCGTTGGTGTTTACCTTTGAACTCCCAGAAGTACTGAACGAAACTGTGTTCGACAAACTGTTGTGGAGAAAGCTGCAACAACTCCATGAAATTGACGCATGCATAAATGACTGGGACGAGAATGTGGCCGACGATCCACATCACCCTAATTTCAGTTTCAGTTTAGGCGGCTGTGCCTTTTTCATTATTGGCCTGCACCCTGCGGCTTCGCGTAAAAGCAGGCGCTTTTCACGGCCAGCACTGGTTTTTAACCTTCATGCGCAATTTGAAGCGTTAAAAGAACAAGGCAAGTTCACTCCGTTACGGGATCATATCAGAGAGCAAGATGCTATTTTTTGTGGCAGTGAAAATACGCTGCTCGACAATCATGGAGAATCCTCGGAGGCCCTGCAGTACAGTGGCAAGCAACAGCCTAAAAACTGGCAATGCCCGTTCCACGCTGCATCAAATTAAACCATAAAAAGAGTCAAACAATGAGACAAACAATACAACCTAGAAGCGGCACAGCATTTACGATTAAAAAAGGGGAAAGATTAAAAGTTATCGACCCCGAGGGTGAACAAGTGGCCGATATTTATGCGTTTAACGAACACGACAAAACCGAGTTTCTGTCATCAGGCAGAACCCTGGATTACAACGAAAGCATTCGCTTTAAAACCGGCAGCAAGCTTTACTCCAACTTAAGTGAAGTCATGTTTGAAATAATCGAAGACAAAGTGGAAGATCATGACTTCTTGCTCACGCCATGCAGTGTGGACACATTTAGACACTTTTATCCTGACGAAGAACCCGTCCCTGGCTGCTATGGCAATCTCGTTGCCGCGTTCGCGGAATTTGATATTCCTGCTCACCATGTAGGCACAACGTTCAATACCTTTATGAATGTGGATATTAGCGACAACGGAAAAATTGCGGTTCTGCCGCCAAAAAGCCAAGCCGGTGACTTTACCGTATTTGAAGCCAAAATGGACATGATAGTGGGCTTAACCGCCTGTTCTGCTGGCGAGTCAAATAACTTTCGCTATAAACCTATACAATTTGAAATTTTACCAGCCCAGACAGTATAAAGCCGCTACCTATCGCAGCGGCTTAAAACAGGCTTACACCAGCTTATTTTTCAACGACTTGAACACTTATCGGGTTTTCAAACGCGTTTAACTTGTCTTCAAGCAGGGTAGAGAATGCTTCGGCTGAATGAATGGCCTCGTCTCTTTGAGGCCACACCGCCAGAATTTTATATTCGAATGCGGTTAATGGCTTGAACATCACTAAGTGATCGAATTCGCCTTTTTCTACGCCGACGACTTGGTCTAGCCTGTAAAATACCGCTAGGCCCAATTTATCTTGGTCGCCTAGCACACTTTGAGGCCCCCACGTCCCAATCACGCCCCACTCAGCGCCTTTTACATCAATAACTTGTGTATTATCATGCGCGACTAACCCCGCCACTATTCCTGACGCGGCTTCTGATGCTTTCACGTTAATATGGGTGGTTGGGTCAAATGCATTAATTCGGTATACCGTTTGAATGTCTACCCCCGCTGAACCGTTTTCATCCAAAGCCCAGTTTTCATAATTCACTTTAAAAGAGGCTGAAGTCTGACTGTTCTCAAGCAAGGTATAAGACGTATTATCTACATATTGAAAATGTAATATGCCATTGTCGGTCTTTCTTCCAAGGGCGCCAACACCCAAAGATTTACCTACTTTAAGCGCATCTCCCCCCCACTCACTGAGTGAATGATAACTGTCGTAACCATCCTGACCTACTTTTGACAGAACCGGGTCGCTTCCTGTTTTCACAAATACATCAATCGCATTACGCCAATCGAAATATAGACGATAGCCTACTTTGTCGGATTCCCAGCCTGGCCCTTCGTAGCGTAAATAATAAGAATGATCGGTAAGCTGCTCAGGTGCAACAAAGTGTTCCACCGTTTCGAAGGAAAATTCTTGTGCTTCATATACCGTGCCGTTCCATTCGCCGCCGGTTCTGATCGAAAGCTCTGCATGCGCAAAATCTTCAACGGGTTGGCCTGCGCTAATTCTGGTTAGGGGATAATACTCCGAAGTGCCTGGCGTCACATTAATGGCGGCAAAAAGCGCTTTTCCGCCTTCCGGCGTATTGCGCCATTCAGATGGCACCCCCTTTACCCGCCATTGTGATTGCGCATCGGGCACCGGTACGGAAACCCATTGTGTCATCGCGCCCCCTTCTGCTGGATTATTAACCAGCACACCCTTTTCTTTTATATTTTTTGCATTATCGCACGCCGTCAATATTGGCAATATAACCAAACCTAACTTCATGACTTTATTCATAAAACCTCTCCTAACGATGAATTTATCGGTAATTACTCACGCAGTTTATTTTAAACAATATATTGACAAATGCCACCGGTGGCAATTATTTTAAATTTTGTTAACGGAATTTTTCAATTTAGTATGTCGTTTGTATATATCGATGTCGGTTTAAAGGGTTACTCAAATGGTGAACTTCAGTTTAGAAGGCAAAAGAGCGCTGGTTACAGGGGCTAGTCGAGGAATTGGTCAAGCCCTATCTCTTGCGCTCGCCCAGGCTGGCGCGCATGTTATCTGTGCAAGCTCTCGCGCCGGAGGCTGCGACCACACAGTAAGTAAAATCCTGGCAACGGGGGGTTCTGCCAATGCGGTAAGCGCAGATTTGTCTAATGCAGAGCAAGTTGCGGCCATGGCAGAAGAAGCGATGGGGCTAAAAGGCAATATCGATATTTTAGTCAATAATGGGGGCACTATCCATAGGGCACCAGCCACCGACTTCCCGCTATCAGCGTGGCAACATGTGCTTGCGGTTAATCTTGATTCTGCGTTTATTTTAAGCCAAGCCATAGGCCGCAACATGATTCAGCAACAGCAAGGGAAGATTATCAATATTGCCTCAATGCTGAGTTACTCTGGCGGTATCACTGTACCTGCCTATACCGCAAGCAAACACGCCATTGCGGGTCTTACCAAAGCATTAGCGAATGAATGGGGTCAATTCAATATTCAAGTGAATGCCATAGCACCAGGCTATATCAAAACTGACAACACTCAAGCACTGCAAGATGATGAAAAACGCAGTAGCGAAATATGTGCTCGAATACCTGCTGGACGATGGGGGCAAACCGATGATCTCGCTGGCGCTGTGGTTTTTTTAGCCAGCCAAGCCAGCAATTACGTTAATGGGCACACCCTCGCCGTCGACGGCGGCTTTTTAGCACGATAGGAACCGTTTACTATGAACAACAAAATTGATTGTCGTTATGCTATTGGAAAGAAAGAGGCCAACGCCTACAACACCAATGAGCTAAGAGAGGCGTTTTTGGCAGAAAGCTTAATGACGCCGGGAAAAGTGGTATGGATTTACACTCATTACGAGCGCTTTATGCTAGGAAGTGCGGTGCCAACCACCACCCCGCTGACACTAGAGACCATTGAAGACCAGTTAAAAATGCCCTTCTTTACCGCGCGTAGAGAGGTGGGTGTTATTAATATCGGAGGTCCAGGCACTATTGAAGTCGCGGGTGTCAGTTACGATTTAGGCAATGAAGAAGCGCTTTATATCGGAAAAGGCAACGATAACGTCGTTTTCTCCTCTAAAGATGCGAATAACCCAGCAAAGTATTATCTTAATTCTGCCCCTGCACATCACAGCTACCCATGTAAAAAAATTGGAGAGCTAGAGGCAAATGTGCTGAATTTGGGCAGCCAAAGCACCTCCAATGAAAGAGACATTAAACAGCTCATCATTAATTCGGTGGTTGATACTTGCCAACTCCAAATGGGGCTCACTCGCCTGAAAAATGGGTCGGTATGGAATACCATGCCTGCTCACCAGCACGACAGACGCAACGAGGTTTACTTCTATTTTGATTTAGGCGACGACAATCGCGTTTGTCACTTCATGGGCGAACCCCACGAAACCCGCCACCTTTTTGTGGCAAATGAGCAAGCCGTGATTTCACCTCCTTGGTCGATACACTGTGGCGTAGGCACAGGAAGTTACGCCTTTATCTGGGGAATGGCTGGCGAAAACCTAGACTACGACGATATGGATAAATTTCCACCTTCGGCTCTTCGTTAAGGCGTGTCAACTATGCAGTTTTTGTCAAAGATAATGGTTATCGGCTTTACCGTCGCCACTCTTATGAGTTGCTCCAGCGAGGAGGTCGACCCGGATATCACTGTCCTTCGCATTGGTCATTCTTTGGATACACAACACTCAGTGCACAAGGCGATGGAGTATTTAGGTGAGCGGCTCGCCTATTATTCTAACGGAACCATGAATGTGGTTATTTACCCCAATAGTCAATTGGGCACTGAGCGCGAAATGATTGAACTATTGCAGATTGGCTCTTTAGCAATGACGAAAGTGTCCGCCAGTCCCTTGGAAGGCTTTGCGCCTGAAATGAAAATATTCAGCATTCCTTATTTGTTTAGAGATAGCGAGCATTTCTGGCGCGTTCTTAATAGTGATCTAGGCAGCGCACTGCTTACCGGTATCGAAGATTATCGCTTAAAGGGCTTAGGCTACTATGACGCAGGCAGCCGCAGTTTTTATACCAATGACAAGCCCATTCGCCAACCCAGTGACCTAAGCGGCCTTAAAATTCGCGTGTTAAACAGTCCAACCGCCGTCGCGAGCGTTCGTGCACTAGGCGGCGCAGCCACGCCCGTGTCATGGGGAGAGCTATATACTGCGTTACAGCAGGGTGTGGTAGACGGGGCTGAAAATAACCCGCCAAGTTATTACCTGTCTCGTCACTATGAAATTTCACGATATTACAGCCTCGATGAACATACGAGTGTGCCTGACGTCATGCTTGCTTCACTGCCGGTTTGGAACCGCCTTACTGATACTCAAAAGGAGTGGCTAACCAAAGCCATGGCCGATTCGGTGCAATACCAGCGTCAGCTTTGGAAAACGTCCACTATCGAGTCTCTTGCCAAAGTGAAAGCCAAAGGCGTCTCGGTCATCTACCCCGATAAAGCGCCTTTCTTAGAAGCGGTAAAGCCGCTTCATGAAAGCTTTAACGGCACACCAATAGGTGAGCTTATCCAAGACATTAAGGGGATATAAAAATGACAATAATAAAATTCATCGATAAAACCTTGGCCGCAGCACTCGTTGTCGCAATGACCTGTATTTTACTGACGGTTATTTGGCAAATTGTCTCTCGCTATCTACTTCAAGATCCCGCAGCGGCAACCGAAGAGCTCTCTCGATTTTTCCTCATCTGGATAGGAATTCTAGGCGCCGCTTACGCCTATAAACAGCGCGCTCATCTTGGGTTTAACCTCATCGTAGAGCGCCGTTCTTTTGCTGTTAAACGAATTCTACTTACCCTCGTTGAGTGTGTTGTTATTTACTTCTGTGTGCTTGTCATGGTTTATGGCGGCTCAGAATTAGTCATGCTAACCCTTGAGCTCAACCAAATATCGGCAGCGCTAGGCGTCAAAATGGGACATATCTATCTCGTCCTTCCTCTATCAGGGCTACTGATTATTGGCTATAGCCTTGTCAACATTGCCACCCTGTGGTCTCAACCTCAAACGAGTACGCAATAATGGAATTAACTGGCATTATTTTAGTCGTCGTATTTTTTGCTTTATTGCTATTAAACGTCCCGATTTCCATCAGCATTGGTGTAGCGACGTTACTTGCCATGCTGATGAATATGGATATAACCCCCGCCACCATTACCATTGCCCAGCGTATGGTGGGCGGGTTAAATAGTTTTGCCCTTTTGGCCATCCCCTTCTTTGTATTATCAGGTTTAATTATGGGGCGCGGGGGAATTGCTAAGCGCCTCATCGAATGTGCCATGGCGTTAATTGGCGCGTTGCCTGGAGGATTGGCATTAGTCAATGTGGTCTCTTGCATGATGTTCGGTGCTATTTCTGGTTCTGCGGTTGCCGCCACCTCTGCCATTGGCAGTTTTATGCTACCAGAAATGAAAAAGGCAGGTTACGAACCAAATTTTAGCGCCGCCGTTACGGCCGCCGCTGCCACCACAGGCATGCTAATCCCGCCCAGCAATATTCTTATTGTGTATGCCATTGCCAGCGGAGGTGTGTCTATCGCCGCACTCTTTATGGCGGGATATATCCCAGGCATCATGGTGGGGCTAGCGCTTATGATGGTGTGTTACGGATATGCGAAAATCAAAGGATACCCATTGGCTCCTCGCTTGCCTTTGTCCGTGGTATTTAAAAAAGTACTGCAAGCCATTCCTTCGCTGTTTCTTATTATCTTGGTTATTGGCGGCATAGTTGGCGGTATTTTCACCCCCACAGAAGCAGGTGCAATTGCCGTGGTATATGCCCTATTACTGGCTGTGGTTTTCTATAAAGAAGTGGCGCTAAACGCGTTACCCGGTATCATGTTGAAAGCGGCGGAAACCACCGCCATCGTTATGCTACTCATTGCAGCATCTACCGCAATGTCATGGCTACTTTCTTTTGAAAACATTCCGCAAACACTCAGTAATGCATTACTCACCGTTAGCGATAATCCATTACTTATTTTACTGCTAATTAATTTGCTGCTTATTGTCGTTGGTGCATTTTTAGATATGACGCCTGCCGTTCTTATCTTTACGCCAATTTTCTTACCGGTAGCCATGCAGTTAGGCATGAGTGAATTGCAATTTGGTATCATGCTAGTGCTCAACCTATCAATTGGATTGTGCTCTCCCCCCGTAGGCGCTGTATTATTCATTACCTGTGCCATCGCGAAAACCAAGTTAGAAAATATTATTAAGCCATTGCTCCCACTCTACGCGGCCATGTTTGTGGTGTTAATGCTCATCACCTACGTTGATTGGTTTAGTGAAGCGCTTCCAAGAGCATTGGGCTTTTAAATGATTGTTTTTAATGGAAGGGGCTTTATGTGTTAATATCTGACGAATTGGAAGTTAGCGCAGAAAAACAGATTGCAATGAATAAGCGCCCCACAATTAATGATGTAGCCCATTTAGCCGGTGTCTCAAAACGTACGGTGTCTCGTGTGATTAACGGGGCATCTAACGTAGGCAAGGCTACGAGGGAAAGGATTGAAGCCGTAATTAAAGAAACGGGCTTTGCGCCAGATAAACAAGCGCGAGGGTTAAGCACCAGTCGCTCTTATCTCATTGGGCTTATCTACGACAACCCGGATGCGCTTTATATCGACCAGGTGCAACGGGGAGTGTTAAGCATCTGTTCAGAACTGGGCTACGAACTGGTGGTACATCCGTGCCGCTATAAATCCGAGGGATTTATAGAAGACTGTATTCACTTTGTTCGCCGTTCAAATATTGATGGCGTTATCATTTTACCGCCTGTGTCTGAATCTAAATTGCTGGCCGACACCTTACAAAGTAAGCATATTAATTATGTGCGCATGGCCTCAGTAGACTTAGACGATCACAAGAACATTGTTGTATCCGATGATCGTGCCGCACTGCGTGATTTAGCACGATATATGGTTTCGTTAGGTCACACCGACATAGGTATTATTAGCGGTCCGCAACAATATTACTCATCAAAAGAGCGCCTTGAAGGCTTTTTAGAAACCTTACAGTCATTAAATGTCGACGTGCCCCCATCGCGGATCGTTGAAGGGAAAAACAGCTTCGAAAGCGGAATTGAGTGCGCTCGTCACTTGCTCATTCAGTCACCACGCGTCAAAGCTATTTTTGCGAATAACGATGAAATGGCCGCAGGCGTTTTAAAAGTTGCCCACGAAATGGGGATTGCCGTCCCCGATGACCTTTCAGTAGCCGGCTTCGACGATAACTTACTAGCGGCCCGTGTGATCCCTGCCCTCACCACAGTCCAACGACCTGTGGGCGATATGGCAGCCATAGCGGCCAGAAAAATCATTGCTCATATTCAGGGTAAAGAAGTGAGCGAAAGTGAAACCTACCTAGTAAAACCGCATTTAATTATTAGGGACTCAATAAAAAAAGTATGATTTAAGCTCAGAATTGTTGCTTAGATCTTCGTTTGGCCTTATTATGCCACCGGTGGCATAATTAAATATAAAAAGAAACATTTTGTAAACATAAGCAGCGCGTAGCACTGCAAAAGAAATCAAGTTGGCGGGAAAATAATGAGTGCAGTAATTCAACTGGTAAAAGTACATCCGAACGATAATGTGGCTGTTGCTACTCAGCCTCTCGTACCAGGCACCGTTATAAACACTGAAAACCTGACGGTAGAAGAAGCAATTCCAGCCGGTCACAAAGTCGCCCTTACGTCTGTCGATAAAGGGCAGGTAATCATTAAGTATGGCTTTGAAATAGGCGAAGCAACAGAGAATATCCGCCAAGGTGAACACGTCCACAGCCATAATTTGGAAACCAAGTTAAACGGTACCGAAACCTACAGTTACCACCCTGTTTCTGCGAGTCAAGGGCCTCAACTTCCCCGCCAACAGTTTTTTGGTTATCGCCGAGAAAACGGAAAAGTCGGCATTCGAAATGAAATCTGGATTATCAATACTGTGGGTTGCGTTAACCGCGCAGCCGAACGTATTGCCGACGAATGCAGCCGCCGCTTTACCGGGGAATGTGACGGTTTTAGGGCCTTTACCCATCCGTTCGGTTGCTCGCAACTAGGTGATGACTTAGATGACACCCGCACTATCCTGTCTTCGTTAGCCTCTCACCCAAATGCGGGCGCAGTCTTAATCATCGGGTTAGGATGTGAAAACAACCAGTTAGCGTCTATGTTGCCACAGGTAGACAAGCCCGAGCATCGCGTAAAGTTTTATAACGCCCAAGAAGTCGAGAATGAGATAGAAGAAGGGGTAAGCGCTGTACTGCAATTACTCACTGTCATCGCGGGCGACAAAAGAGAGCCCATAGATGCCAGCGAATTAGTATTAGGAATGAAGTGTGGTGGAAGTGACGCGTTTAGTGGTATCACGGCAAACCCAACGGTAGGCCGAGTGACTGATTTAATGTGTCAGTTAGGCGGTTCGGTCATTCTCACTGAAACACCTGAAATGTTCGGTGCAGAACAGTTACTTATGAACCGTGCTAAAAATGAAAACGTGTTCCAGGAATTTAATCATTTAATCACAGCTTTTAAAGATTATTTTATTGCTCACAATCAGCCTATTTATGAAACCCCCTCTCCTGGGAATAAAGCTGGTGGGCTCACTACCCTAGAAGAAAAGTCATTAGGCGCCGTACAAAAAGGCGGCCAATCAACCATACAGTCCATATTAAATTATGGTGAGCCGCGAAAAGAAAAAGGGCTGAGTTTATTACAAGCGCCTGGGAATGATGCGGTTAGTGCCACTGCCCTTGCTGCATCGGGCGCCCACATTGTTTTATTCACCACGGGCCGCGGTACTCCCCTCGGCTTTCCTGTACCTACAATTAAGATATCCTCCAATTCAGATATCGCAAATAAGAAGCCTCATTGGATAGATTTTAATGCCGGAAAAGTTCTTGAAGGCACTTCTATCGATAAGTGTGCCTCCGAGCTATTGCATCACTGTTTAGCAGTAGCGTCTGGTCAACAAACCTGCAACGAGAAAAATGGCAGCCACGAGATTGCTATTTGGAAACGTGGCGTCACCCTCTAAAAAGAGAGAGTTATGGAATCGATACTACTACATGAAGATAGGCTTTTTCCTGCCGACGAAGCAACAAGACAGGTCGCTCGCGGTTTATATCAGGAAATACGCCATCTCCCTATTATAAGCCCTCACGGACATACTGACCCACGCTGGTTTGCTGAAAATAGTCATTTTACTAACGCTACAGAGCTGTTTATTACACCTGACCACTATGTGTTTAGAATGCTCTATAGCCAGGGCATTAAACTTAGTGAGCTCGGCGTGCCCCGTTGGGATGGCGGAGCCACAGAAAGTGATCCTAAGAAGATTTGGCAATTGCTTGCTGATAATTATCATCTTTTCGCAGCAACCCCGTCTCGACTTTGGCTTGATACCGTGTTCCACGATGTCTTCGGCTTAGAAGAAATGCTGTGCCCTGCTAATGCGACGCACTATTACGATGTCATTACCGCAAAGTTACAAAGTGATGCGTTTAGACCCCGCTCGCTCATGGACAGGTTCAATATAGAACTTATCGCCACCACGGAAGGCGCGCTGGACAGCTTACCGCACCATGCCAAGTTACAAGGTACAGGTTGGGAAAAACGGGTGATTACCACCTTCCGCCCAGATGATGTTGTTGATGCATCAAGAGAAGATATTGTTGATAACATCGCCAAACTAGGCACGATCACCGGCGAAGATACTTCAACGTGGCAAGGTTATCTCAACGCCATACGCGTGCGTAGAGAAGTGTTCAGACGCCATGGCGCCACAGCAACAGACCATGGTCACCCCACGGCAAATACAGCAGACCTAAGTAAACGTGAGTGTGAGGCTTTATTTGAGAAAGTGTCTACCGGTAACAGCAACGCGCAAGAACAAGAGCTGTTTAGAGCACAAATGCTAACTGAGCTTGCGGGTATGAGCATTGAAGATAAGATGGTCATGCAAATCCATCCAGGCTCGTTTCGAAATCATAATTCGCGTTTGTTTTCCCAATTTGGTCGGGATAAAGGCCACGATATTCCTACGCAAACTGATTATGTGAATGCGTTACGCCCGCTATTGAGTAAATACGGCAACGAAGCGAATTTGAATATTATTTTATTCACCTTGGATGAAACCACTTATGCAAGAGAACTTGCACCTCTCGCTGGCCACTACCCTTGCCTTAAGTTAGGCCCAGCGTGGTGGTTCCACGACAGCCCGGAAGGTATGTTGCGCTTTCGCCATCAAACCACAGAAACCGCGGGCTTTTTCAACACAGTAGGGTTCAATGATGATACCCGTGCCTTTTTAAGTATTCCTGCCCGGCACGACGTGGCTAGACGCATAGATTGTCGTTTCTTAGCACAGCTAGTGGTTGAGCACAGATTGAGCGAAACAGAGGCCGCGAGTATTGCGAAAAAGCTGACGTACGACTTTGCCAAGCAAGCGTATAAGCTAGGTTAATCATGAGTAAACAACTTTCACTCCACACCCAAGGTGAACTAAAAGCAGACATTGAAGTACCCAACTACGATTTAACCACCACTGGCTGTGGCATTGTTCACTTGGGTCCTGGGGCTTTTCATCGTGCCCACCAAGCATTTTACACTGAACGCGCACTGGCTTTTGGTGGAGATTGGCGGATACACGGTGTCTCCATGCGCAGCGCCTCCTTGAAAGATGCGTTAGCTCCCCAAGACAACTTGTATGCCTTAAGTATTGTTGACGACGAACCTAAAACTCAAGTCATCGGTGCTATAGGCCAGCTCTCTACACTCTCCCGAGACAGAGAGCGTATTGTCGAGGCCATGGTAAATAGTGCGACCAAAATAATATCACTCACCGTCACCGAAAAAGGGTATTGCTTAAATTCGTCCGGGCACCTAGATACAGAGCACCCGGAAATTATCTCGGATTTGCAAAACCCAGAGAAACCAGTGAGCGCAATAGGCCTTATTGTTCAAACGTTGAAGTTACGCATGCAAGCGGGCTACGCCGATGTCACTGTTATTAGCTGTGACAATGTTTCCGATAATGGCAAAAAGCTACGTCAGGCTGTGACTGAGTACGCGGGTATTTTAAGTCAAGCGTTAGAGCAATGGATTACTGAGAATATCGCCTTCCCTTGTACCATGGTAGACAGCATTACACCGGCGACGGACAGTGAATTCAGCTCCTACGTAGAGCAAAAACTTGGCGTAAAAGACAACTGGCCTATTCAGCGTGAGGCATTTACGCAATGGGTAGTAGAAGATCATTTTTCTTCACCTAGACCTTGCTGGGAAAACGTAGGCGTAACCTTTACGCACGACGTTAGCTTTTTTGAAAAAGCGAAATTACGCATTCTGAACGGTACCCACAGCACCCTAGCGTACGTCGGGTTATTATTTGAAAAAGAAACGGTTTTTGATGCGATTAGCACCCCTTTCATACATCAGCTAATTTCACGATTGCTTAGCAACGAAATTGTGCCCTCGTTACAGGGGAACGATGACTTCGACATAAATCAGTATGCTGCCAGCATTCTCAAGCGCTATGAAAACAAACATATTCGACACATGCTTTCGCAAATTGCTTGGGATGGTTCGCAAAAAATTCCATTTCGAATTCTCGATACCATTAGGGACAACATAAGCGCTAATCGTTCTATAGACTTATTATGTGCCGCAGTAGCAGCATGGTGTGTGTTCATCAATGAGAGGTCGCTGCGTAATGCTCCCATTACCGACCCACTCGCTGATGAGCTTAATGCACTAGCGCAGGCCTGTGAGCACAAGGTGTCGTTACTTGCGAGTAAATTGATAGGTATAGAGCGCATTTTTGCCGAGTTAGTCCATCATCAAGGTTTTCAATCGACGGTGTTGAACAAAGTGGAAGTATTAACGGCTTGTGCAGAGCAAGGATTATCCCAATTAGACAGCGACAAGATGCTAGCAAAATTAGCAGGAGATCAATAATGAGAGAAGTACGCGCCACCTGTTTTTCAGCCCTCTATACGTAGGTTAACACAATGAAGAGAATAGTGATTTATGGCGAATGCATGGTGGAATTGCGTACTGAATCTGCGCAGACCCTAACAAAAAGCTACGCGGGCGACACGTACAATTCAGCCGTATACTTAAAGCGATGTTTACCGTCATCTTCGGTCAGTTTTCTCACTGCTATTGGAGCGGATTTTCTTAGTGACGAACTCATGTTCAATATGGGTGAAAACGAAATCAACACCGATTATGTTTTTCGTTCTGTTTCCCGAAATCTGGGGCTCTACATGATTCGCAATGATGAGCACGGCGAAAGAGATTTCGCCTATTGGCGATCACAATCTGCAGCCACCCAAACCTTCACATTGTTGGAAGAAACAAAAACCTCCATCCACTGTGACTGGTTTTACTTTAGTGGTATTTCTATCGCCATTTTAGACGTACCTCAGCGAGAGTCGTTATTTGCGGTAATCGATGAGCTGGCAAAAAATGGCAGTAAAATTGTCTTTGATCCCAACTATCGCGCTAGCCTTTGGGACACAAAGGAAGATGCGCAATACTGGACTGAACGCGCCTATCAGGTGTCTGATTTAACCTTCCCTGGCGCTGATGACCACCTTATGCTTTATGGGCACAGAACTGCAGACGACATCTTTAGTTATTTAGCCAATAAAAACATCGATGAAATTGTGGTGAAAAATGGGTCTGTTGGCGTACACATACTGGAAGGAAAAGAACAACGTATTGTTCCCGTGGAGCGAGTTGAACAGGTGATAGATACCACCGCGGCAGGAGATGCATTTAATGGCGGTTATCTTGCAGCACGACTATCAGGGAAAAAACCGGTAGAAAGCGCTAGCTATGGCGCAAAAGTCGCAGCGACCGTCATCACCTATCCTGGCGCCATTATTCCTCTTATCGACTTTAACAACCACATCCCCACGTTATAGGGGATGTGAAACACATCTTACTTTGTTACCCCCTAAAGCAACGTTCGGTATACATAATCTGCCAATGGGTGATTTTGGGCTTTAAGCGCCCTAACAAACAGTTGAGAAACTTTTGTTGCGCCCACCACATTAACGTGTGTGTTATCGACTTTACCGTTTGGAAACTTCGCGTATATACCCGCTGGCACCTTAATAAAGTAATCTTCACTTGCGCCATCACCAATACTCGCGAAAAAATCGCAGGTTAAGGTGTTCATGGGAATAAAAGTCACCTTATGTTTTCGTGCAACTTGCTCAGCGGCGCTAGCGTAACGAGTTAGCGTACGCTTAAGCTTTCCTTCATTATCAAAATGTCTTCGGCAAATACTACTTGCAATCATAATATGGGCTCCCCGCTCAGTCACATCATTGATAAAACCCGTTAAATATTCAGGATAATCATTTTCCGCATCAGCATAGCGAGAGGGAGAGTCTTTTTTCTGATCGTTATGACCAAATTGTACCAAAACATAATCCCCCGCTGACAACTCTGATAGCAAGTATGCCCAACGCCCTTCGTCCACAAACCGCTTAGTGCTTCTTCCATTGGCAGCATGATTCATAATTCGCAATTGAGGTAGCATAAAACCAGGCAGTATCTGCCCCCAGCCTCTCTCTGGGTAGTTAAGGTTCTCTTTATTCGACATGGTTGAATCGCCCACAAGGTGCAAGGTAGTTGGAGGAGGAAGCCCGTCTGCAATACAGGTTGTCGACGCCAGCATGGCAAAGAGGATAAACGCCCTACTTGCTAGTCGCCTACTTGCTACTCGATAGTGGTCATTGCTATTTCTCATTTTGTTAGCCCAATTTTTGATAAAAAAATGGCCATCATAAAGATGGCCAAACACACCCGTTTTCACGGCACACAAAGTAATTAAAGGTTGTAACGCGCTCCTAAGAAGAACTGTCTACCTGTATGGTTATACTCACACATTAAATTCAAGCTGCCATCACCAGTAGTAAATAGGCGCTCGTACTCATCGGTGAGGTTGATAACTTCGAAGGTAAGGGTTAATTCATCCGCTATAAGACACCACACGGTCATTATAGGCGAAGCCCATTTTGATGGTGAGATCTTCGCCTAAGTAGGTGGTATCGAGTTTGAGCGTATCGTTTTCACGCACAACGTCCGTTGCACGCAAGCGACCATCACTTAGGTTATAGTTGCTAGCATCATTAACCTCGTAACCATAGGTAACATCGGGCGCATTAATATTGTCACTGAAATCAAATGAAAATGATGTCGGTTCAAGTAGCGTCATGTTGTAACGGTACTGCTCAGAACGTGCATCCGACTCTGCGGTACCCGCCATCACATCCACACGAAAATTATCAGAAACAAACCATTCGCCGGATAATACAAACTGTGAAAAGTCGGTGGTAGATTCTTGAAGTCGACTTTCTATTCTTGATTTAACACCTTCATATGTCCCTGCGAGCACCTGCTTACCATTTGGATGAACAGTAATGGCGGTAGGCGTTATTTCATCAAAGGTACTTCTAAACATGTGGAAGAAGTTGTACATGGTTCGTGTATTATCGAGGGTGGATAGCAAACCATCTAACGTTAGCGTGAAATCATCGCTCACCTGCCATTGAAGTGAACCGGTAAAGCCTACGCGCTCTTGATCGTTCCCAAAGTAATCAGGACGAGGTAATCGGGGAGACCATAAACAATTGAGTGGATCGACCGCCTGCCCATCAGCTTCGCAACTCCCCACATCTGGTGTGCCCGTCACCTGCGTGTTAGACGTATCAGCAAACAATCCACCACCGTCTCTAACTGGCGTGGTCCAACGCACTGTACCGTAACCTTCCTGACGCACAGTACGCTCAGAAAAGGCGGCGGAGAATAAAACACCTATCTTGTCATCGGCAAACCTGTTACTCACCATAAAGGCGGCACGAGGATCCACTTCTTCGGTAATGCTGTTATACCCACCTTGCAGGGAAGATACGAATTTAAAGCCATCATAATCAAAAGGTTTGGCAGAATATAAATCAACTGTACCGGCTATGCCACCCTCCTCCATTGAGGCTGTGGGTGACTTTTGAATATCAACTCGGTTAAACAATTCTGACGCAAAGATATTGAAGTCAAATCCCCGACCACCATTCACACCACCACCAGAATCAGTACCATCGGTACTGGCAGGCACTTCCATGCCATTTAGCGTGGTTCGCGTAAACGACGGGCTTAGACCGCGCAGCGTAATTTGCCTACCTTCTCCGCCTTCACGGGAAATAGCAACACCCGGTACCCGTTGAATTGATTCGGCTATGTTCAAGTCTGGGAACTTTCCTATATCTTGAGCAACAATCGACTCTTTACTATTCACCGAGGTGCGCTTCTCCAGCAACGACTTATTTAGTGAGCCTCTAAAACCAGAAACCTCAATCACTTCTATCGCTTTTTCGTCTGCCGCTGCAGCGGCATTTTCAGCTTCTTGTGCCTGAACTTGAATGCCAGACATTGCTAGCGTAACCAGAATAGCAAGTTGCTTTTTCTTTGGTATCATCGTTGTTTCTCCGATTTTATGTGTCATTGGCTGCGCGGCACCCACATTTGGCACAGAGTTGGGTAAAGTGACCATCTTTTCGACTGAATCTAGATGTCCTAACGTTAAGACCTTCTCTTTACTCAACAAAGTTAACCTTGCTCGCAAACCTAATTTTTCTTGTAATTGTTTAAGAAGCAGTTCTATTTTGCCTAAATCAAACTCGCCATTAAAAAACCCTATTGAAAATAGGCCTTTGGAATCGCTTTTCAGACAACAATGAAAGCCTAAATGACAACCAAGACTTTACATTTGATTTACATCCTAATGATTTATGCCACCGGTAGCAACCCCGTTTTTAATAATTTTTTAGTCTTCTTAGTATTTCCCAATAATAGACGTGTTAAAATCTCAATATAAAAATGCAAACATAAAACAACAAATAACGACTAAATCTTTTATAATCATAAAGATAAAAATAATACCATATTTACACACTCAATATATTGATTAACATTTATTAACATATTTATTGACAAAAAGAGGGGGTGTCATCAAAATGCTACCGGTAGCACCACGTGTTTTTAAAATGTTATTTTATTAAGGTCTCTTTATGTTGAAACATCTACTTAGTGCAGCTGCACTTCTTGCGTCGTCACTCACGTTGTCAGTAGGATACGCGGAATCATTACCCTCACTAGACAATACTAAGCCGTGGTCTATTCGTATGATTGAATCAGAAATGACACGCTTCCCAGAAGCCTGGCAAATTGATTGGGATGAAAAACCGCAATGGGACTATGTACACGGCCTTAATTTACTCGCCATTACCGAAGTGTATAAAAAAACCAAGAACCCCGACTATCTGCGTTACGTTGAGGGCTACTACGATATGCTCGTTAATGAAGATGGAAGCATAAAAACCTACGTCAAAGAAAAATACAATATTGATATGGTTAATCCAGGCAGGGTTCTCTTTTTCCTTTATGAAACCACCGGAAACGTAAAATACAAAAAGGCCGCAGACACCTTAAGAGCTCAACTGGACACCCACCCACGTACAGCGCAAGGTGGCTTTTGGCATAAGAAAAGATACCCACATCAAATGTGGCTGGATGGCCTTTATATGGGCGCGCCATTTTATGCTGAATATATTGTTAAATATGGTGATATGAGTGAATTAGACGACGTCTTCCTGCAATTCGAGCTTATTGAAGAGAATTTATACGATGAAGACACAGGGCTGCCTCGCCACGGCTGGGATGCATCGAAACAGCAAAAGTGGGCGGATAGTGAAACTGGCCTTTCCGACAACCACTGGTCGCGAGCATTAGGCTGGTATGCCATGGCACTGGTAGACGTATTGGCCATCGTACCTACTGACCATCCCAAAACCCCGTGGCTCAATGCCCGTTTTCAGTCTTTTATTGACGCCGCAGTAAAATACCAAGACGTATCTGGTAACTGGTATCAGGTTACAGATAAAGGGGATTTGAACGGAAATTATCTAGAAGCTTCGGGCACCGCTATGATCACCTACGCCATTGCTAAAGGCGTTGAATTAAAATTTTTGCCTGCCAAGTATAAAAAGTATGCTCAAAAAGGCTTTTCAGGCTTAGTTGATCAGATGATTTCTGTGAAGCCTGATTCCAATGTCATTACCCTTGAAAATGTGTGTAGAGTGGCGGGGTTAGGCGGCTCTCCGTATCGAGACGGCTCATTCGAATACTACTTAAGTGAACCCATTCGCCCGAATGATGCTAAAGGCGTTGGCCCTTTCATCATGGCTGCACATTTTCTAGATCAATAATAAAGCTCGGGTAAAGGATAATTATGGAAACTCAATCATCAAGACGTCAGTTTTTAAAATCTACTTTAGCGTCTTCCAGTATATTGCTTTCGTCCGGCGCCATGATGGGGGGATGTTCCACATCCTCACCCGCGGTGCGCTCACAAGCGCAATGGGATGAAGAAGCGGCACTAGTGAAACAAAGAATAAACGCCCCTAGCTTTCCCAATTACGCGGTATCAATCAGCGATATTTTAGAAGCGCAACAACGAGAACTTGGGAGTGCTAATGTTCGCCAAGCCATTCATACCGCGTTAGCAAAAGTAGCACAAAATGGTGGCGGAAAAGTGATAATCCCCCCAGGTATTCATTACTGCGATGGCCCTCTGCATTTAATTTCAAATACTAACTTACATTTAGAAAAAGGGGCTACCCTCACCTTCTCTACTAACCCTGAAGATTATAAGCCATTTGTATTCACGCGCTGGGAAGGCATGGAGCTAATGGGGTATTCACCTTTAATTTACGCCTTTGAACAAGAAAACATCGCCATTACTGGTGAAGGCACCATTGACGGTGCTGCGTCTGCGGACAATTGGTGGCCTTGGAAAGGAAAATGGAAATCTGCGGATTGGGGCAACCATCCTGTGGCGAATCAAAAATTCACCCGAGACGCATTACAAGTGATGGTTGAAGAAGAAGTTCCTGTGGCGGAACGCGTATTTGAACACAACTATTTACGCCCACCGCTGATACAGCCTTATCGTTGCAAAAACGTGTTGATTGAAGGCGTCACTTTAACGCGTTCACCCTTTTGGTTAGTGAATCCCGTATTGTGCTCAAACGTAACAGTTAGCCATGTTCATTGTGAAAGCTTCGGGCCTAACTCAGACGGCTGTGACCCTGAAAGTTGTACCGATGTGCTAATAACCCACTGTGTCTTCGATACAGGAGATGATTGCATAGCCATTAAATCGGGTCGAAACGCAGATGGCCGGCGAATTAATGTTCCCTGCCAGAATATCGTTGTTGAACACTGTGAAATGAAAGCCGGTCATGGTGGCGTGGTTATCGGTAGTGAAATTTCAGGGGGAGTAAAAAACCTTTACGCACAATATTGCACCATGAGCAGCCCAGATTTAGACAGGGGCATCAGAATAAAAACAAACAGTATCCGAGGCGGACGACTGGAAAACTTAAATTACAGGAACATTGATATTGGCCGCGTAAAGGATGCGGTGGTGGTTAACTTCTTCTACGAGGAAGGTGACGCAGGCGCCTTCAGCCCCCATTTGGAAAACATCACCATTGAGAATTTAACGGTAGAAGCGGCTCAACGGGCGTTCTATTTACGCGGCTACGATCATACGCCTATCGAAGGGCTGACATTAAATAACATTATCATTAAAAACGCGCAGTCGCCTTCCATTATTGAGAATGTTGAAAATATATCAATTAATAACGTGATGATAAATCAACAAACGTTTGCGCTTTAAGCCATAAGGAAAAGAGCAATGTCTTTTGGGGTTCGATGGCTACTCATGGTGCTGACCGTATTGCAGGTTCAAAGTGTATTGGCCAGGGAGAGCACGGTGACTTTGCCTGATAATGTGACCGTCATAGTGAGTAAGTCACCACTAGACACGCACCTACCCCAATTTCGTACCGTCAGTGAAGCGTTAAAGGCACGCTCTTTTCTTGACCCATCCTTAATAGCGAACGAGAAAACAGCGCAGAAACCTGGTACTCCCTTCGTTATTTTCATTAGGCGCGGCACCTATAATGAACGTGTCGTTATTGACGATCACAATATCAAACTAATCGGGGAGCAGAAAGAGAGTACCATCATCAGCTACGGCAGATATGCGGGGCAACGTGTAGACACGCCTGAACAGGCTAAGATTAAGAAGAATTGGGGTACAGGCCGCACTGCCACGGTGGAAATCAATGGTAGCGCAATTACCCTAACCAACCTTACTGTTAAAAATACCTTCGACTTTCTAAGCAATGAACAATTGGCCGATGACGACACTAACAAAGTCAGGGGTACGCAGGCGGTTGCACTAAAAACAGGGCTTGGCGCTGACAAAATATTTTTGAATAATGTGGCACTATGGGGCTATCAGGACACCCTTTATCTTAACGGGGACAGAGCTTACATAAAAGGCGGCATGGTAGCGGGGAATATCGACTTTATCTTCGGTGGAGGCACCGCCGTTTTTGATGGCGTTACTCTCTTATCTCGTCAACGAGGAAAGGAAGTCAATGAAGGCTATGCTGGCTATATCACGGCACCAAGCACATTAATTTCACGTCCGTTCGGCTTCGTTTTTATAGGATGCACTCTTGCAAGGGAAAAGGGCGTCCCCCCAAAAACGGTGGCACTAGGCAGACCCTGGCACCCCACCACGACATTCGCCGATGGAAGATATGCCAACCCCTACGCAGTAGGAAATAGCACCTTTATTCGTTGCAATATGGACAGCCACATTGCAAAACACCCGTGGACGAGTATGTCTGGCACCCAAAAAGACGGAAGCAAGCGTGCTTTCAGCCCATTAACAGAAGCCCGTTTTTCAGAATACGGTTCCTTGGGCCCAGGTGCTGAAAGAAATGCTCAAGGTCACACGGTACTTAACGAAAAAGAAGCGAGCTTTTACTCAATCGACGCTATTTTAAGAGAATGGAAACCCAAAGAATAGCTACCTCAGCATAGAACAGCTTTCTCCCTATCCACCTTTTATTGCTATAAATACACTTAGCGTGAAATCGCTATTGAACGAAATTGCGTATATGCTTTGTAGAATATATATTTAGTTTTTTCCGCGAAGCCTTTTTATGTCGATACGTTTTCGATACATCGTTGCACTTACCCTGATAGCGTGCCTTGTTACGTTATCGTTTTTCTCCATGACAGGGTTATTTTCCTCTCAGCGAAACGACGCAGAAATCATCAACATTGCTGGGCAACAACGTATGCTTTCTCAGCGTATAGCACTCATCTCGGCGCACCCTTCATTTTGCGATTCCTCGGCAAGTACTCAGCAAACGTTGGCCAGTACCCTCGACACCTTCATATCGAACCATACCCGGCTAACGCAACTCACATCATTACCTAAGCAAGTGGAACAACTGTATTTTTCACCTGGTAATTTAGATACTGAGGTGAAGCAATACATACAGCAAGCTCAGTCGCGCCTAACGCAAGTCAATTGTATGCAGCCAACGTCCCCATTTACGCTCGACCAAGTCTCCAATCTTCTCGCAAAACTAAATGAAGTGGTGTATCAATTTGAACTGCACGCCAAACGTAGAGTAGATAAAGTGGCTAACATAGAGTTGTTTCTTTGGCTGGGTACGTTGGTTTTACTATTGCTAGAGGCAAAGTTCATTTTCTCCCCTATGCGCAAAGCCATAGAAAGCACCATAGCGTCGCTTAAGCAATCTCATTTAGAAGCCAAAACAGCCATGGACGAGGCAAAAGCTGCCAGCCGAGCAAAGTCAGACTTTTTGTCCAGCATGAGTCACGAATTACGCACTCCTATGAATGGCTTATTTGGCATGATTGAACTGGCACTAGACACCCCTGAAAAAAGTGAGAGCTATTTACAAAAAGCCAAAGCGGCTGGGCGTCAACTTCTTTCGCTCATTAATGACATTCTCGATTTTTCAAAGATAGAAGCAGGAAAAATAAAAGTAGAGAAAAGCCCGGTGGATCTTCTTCAGCTTATGGACGATGTGGTCACCATCCAGCGCGTCTATTGCGTGAATAAGGGGTTGGCATTCAATTATTATAAATCTGCCACCTTGCCTCACATTGTCGAGGGCGACTCAACGCGTATTGCTCAAATTCTTCATAATTTGCTAAGCAACGCCATTAAGTTCACGGAATCAGGGGCGGTATCTCTAGCCGTGAATGAAACCCATATAGACGATAAACCAGCTATCGTGTTTAAGGTAACGGACACAGGAATTGGCATTGCCGACGAGAAGCTGAGTACCATCTTTCAAAAATTTGAGCAAGCAGACCAATCTACCACCCGCTTATATGGCGGCACCGGATTAGGGTTAAGTATCGCTAAACGGTTAGCCGAGTTAATGGAAGGCGACATAAGCGTTTCATCCACGCTGGGTAAAGGCAGTGAATTTACCCTAAGTCTCCCCCTTTTTAAGGCGAACCTCCCGCCAATGGAAGTTAATGAGGTGGCGAGCCTACGTTGTGCCGTTGTTGACGATTTGCAAACCAGTCGCGAATATCTTCAACACGTATTAACGGCAATGACGATACAACCTACCACCTTTGCTAGTGCCGATGCATTTTTAGACGGTCACCCTGAACAATTCGACTTGCTGATTGTTGACTTAGCCATGCCGAATAAATCTGGGGTAGACCTCCTTCGGGAAATGGCACAGCTGAATATTTCCCCTTTCCCGCGGGTCATGTTAATCAGTGCAGAATTAGAGCTGCTAGATTGTGAGCAATCAATACGGCGGCTAATTTGGAAAACCCACGCCAAACCCATTAACAGAAGAGAGCTTGAGGCCGACTTAACGAAATTAATTAACAACGATACCCCCGACAATACCGCGCAGCGCTCAAAAGCGCAGAAAATGCGGGTGCTCATTGCCGAAGACAACGATATTAATTCGGAAATAGTCAAAGCCATGCTAGAAGCTGAAGGCTTTAAAACCCTTCATGTAAAGGATGGCGAGCAAGCCGTAGCAGCTTGCTCAAAGCATAAGTTTGACTTTATTTTGATGGACTGCAACATGCCTGTCATGGACGGCATTATGGCCTCAAATATCATTCGAAACGAACTTAAAGTTAGTACCCCCATTGCCGCCCTAACGGCGAATGTGTTTCCAGAAGATAAAGAAGAATGCCTGAAGGCAGGCATGAACGATTTTCTAACAAAACCCTTAAATAAAGGCGCACTGCTTGCCAGCATTCGCTTGCACACCCAGAGCGATGTTGGTTAAGACCAGCGCGTTGACCCGCTACCCATAGGTGGTTTGCTCAGCAATGTAACCTGGCGCAATGGCAAGGTTATCGATATTGGCTAACACCTCATGGTTTTTTAACCATAATTGGTACTCACCGGTGCGCAAACTGGCGCGCTTAGTACAATCTACATTCCAGCGGCGCAATAAATACCCCGCCATTGCACGTCGCACGTCAATGCTAAGCACACCATTTTGCATGCCGTAATCAAGTTCAATGGCCGTTGGATGCTTAATATTTTTCGGGTGAGGAATAATCTCTAGCGAGATTTTATGCTGCCACGCAGTGTCGTGACTAACTTCCTCGTGAGGATGCGGGGAAGTTTTCACTGTCACCTTACTCATTCGAGAGAGAACGAAATCACGGAAGCTTTTTGACTTTCTATCATAAGCGCGAACATGCCAACGCTGCCCATTATCTACAATACTATGCGGCACCAATTCACGTGCGTTCGACCCACTTGATAAAGAGGTGTATATAACGCTAACAGATTTATTGTTCACAATGGCCTGAACAATTTTTGCCACGATATAAATATCAGGAACATTTAGCGATGAGGCACTTTCAACCGGAAACTCAATATCGCCTATGGCGTCAAAGCCATCTGAGATATCGTTTGCCAATTTCACTAACGTGCGTTTTGCATCATGTTCGAAAAGGGGTTCAAACTTTTCAGTCTGAAAGTAGCGTTTTTCTCGTGCATCGTAAATCAAGTTATGCGGTGCAAGTTCTTTGTAAAGTGAAAAGTCCCTTGAGCCAGCAGACAAACCCACTTCAAAACGATTGATTAAATCCTGACGATAAATCGCACCTTTAAAAAGCAAACAGAAATCGATATAAGCCAAGCGTTGTCGCTGGGCAAAGCTGATTGTTTCTAACATCACTTTCTCAACCATTGTATTTTTAAACAGTGTGGTTCATTTAAAACTGGAAGTAAACCTTATTTTTAGTCAAAAAAACGCCCCCTTCATAAGCAGCATCTTACTGATTATTGAAGGAGGCGTTTCAGCACCCAGTTTTTGAGCGTAGGTGTATTAGTTGCTGTAACGGCTTACATACTGATTGAAGCCTTCCTGGAACGTGTCTTTAAGACGTAAGCACTGCTGCGTTTTGTCTAGCATAACGTCATAACTTCTTGCCATACCTTGATGCTTCTCTTTAAGCGGTGCATAAAACGCTTTGGCAAGATTGAGATTTTTAGTGTCGCAGGTAGTAGACACAAACTCTGGCATTCTCGACACGTGATAATCAGGCATTTTACCTATAAGCGCATCTAGGTTTTCGTTCATCCATGAATATAACAGTGTTTTGTCTTCTAAATTACGCGATACACTCACAACCATGTACAAAGTGTTTGCGGGTGTGACTAAGTCTGTCAACGCAATATCCAGCATTTTGTTAACGGTTTCTTTGTCGGTAAAGCTCATAGAATAAAGCAGCGTGTTTTTCACATTAGGTAGTGTCGCCTTTTTGTAGGCGTCCACTATGGTGTCAAACATAGCCGTATCACCGTGCTTAGTGGTAACAGCAATTGCTGTTCTAGCAATGCCGGCCGGTACGCTTGTGGTGTCTTTAACGTATTGCTTTGCTAACTTTTCACTTTTTTCAATCAGTGAGTCATTTTTCGCATACTGCCCTAGCAAACCATACAAGCTATTTCGTAGTCTAATTTCACTCTCTGATTCACCTTTTGCCGGTGTTAAGGTAAGCGCGTTAAGAACAGGAAGGTACTCTTGCGTTAATAAGGCTGCATAATTATCTCGGTTAGTGTCATCGACAAGGTATGTAAACTCAGCTAACACTGCAACTGCTGCGCGCTTCACCACGGCTTCGTCATCTTTTGCCAACGCATTGACGACGGGCATAACATCACCAATGTTAATAACGCCAGCATTAAGTATGGCCTGAGCGTTATACAGTACATTTTTCTTTTCTCTGTTATTTAATGCACCCAAATCATTAAGTAACGCCGCCATTTGGGTTTTTGAAATAGCCCAACGGAAATAACCTGTGGCGTTGTCGTTTGGAAATACCCACTCGGCCTCGGCTAGCTGAGGTAGTGTGGTGGTCTTCTCATCAATAAATACCACCTCTTGCTTTATATTACCCTTCACTTTATAGGTAAGTTTCAGCGGCACAGCCCAGGTTTGCGGGGCCACTTCAGCACCAGCATAGTGAAAGCGTGACTGTGTTACTGTGCCGTTCTTATCAATACTAATAAGTGGATAACCTGGCTGTTCTAAATAGGCCTTCATCATGGCACTTAAGTTAAAATCAGAAACGTTGTCTAATGCTGCCCATAAATCGTCAGCAACCGTATTTCCCCAAGCATGCTTATTCATGTAGTTGCGCACGCCGTCACGGAATTTTTCCGTACCAATAAGTGACTCAATCATTTGCAAGATTGACTCACCTTTTGAATAGTTAAGCCCTAGCCCATCCATCACATCAGGTTGAGTGCGCACTATCTTTTTCACTGGCTTAACCGTAGGACTAGCGTCAGCACCAAAGGCACCTTCTTGAACAATACGATCGGCAAAGTTCAGTTCTGGGTATAATTCCATCATGGTATAGCTGGCTGCCCAAGAAGCAAATGCTTCGTTAAGCCATAAGTCGTCCCACCACTCCATGGTAACTAGGTTTCCAAACCACTGGTGAGCCAGTTCATGAGCAATGATGTTTAACGGCCCTGAGCGCTCAGTTAACGAGGGGTTATCTTCTAGCAACAACAAACTATCGCGGTAAGTGATCAAACCCACATTTTCCATTGCACCGTGTGTGAAGTTTGGCACAGCCACAAAGTCTAGCTTTTTATACGGATATTTAATGTCAAAGAAAGCTTCTAAAGAGGCAAGAATTTCTGGCGTATGCTTCACCACAAATTTCGTTTTATCTGCATAGCCTTTTGGTACATATACCTTGCCTGGCACCGATAAACCGGTTAGTTCAGCACTGTCAAACGGGCCTACGGCGTAGGCGATAAGGTAAGTAGGCATGGGCTTGGTTTTTTCAAACACCACGGTTTGTTCGCCATTTTCCACTGTCCGTGACGCGACTGGGGTATTCGACACCACGACGTGCTTTTCTGGCGAGGTAATGGTCATTTGATAAGCAATTTTAAATGCAGGCTCGTCAAAGCTTGGAAACGCTTTACGTGCATGCATGTCTTCAAATTGGGTGAAGATATAATTGTTCTCTTCAAAGCGTGACAAATACATGCCATCTGATGAGGTATTTACTTTGCCTTTAAATTGAATATTAAGCTGGTAGTCGCCTTTCGCAATATCAGACTCGGCTTCACCCCAGTTCATGTTGTAATCGCCTTCACTCACCGTTAGCGCAATGGTAGTGTCTCCCTGCGTAAGGAAAGCCTGAGTTACGGTTAGATCTTCTTGATAAAAGCCGACTTTTTTAGTGGGCGTATTCACCGAAATATCAATCACTGTAACGCCAGAATAATCCGCAGCGTCTGGGTCAATATTTAGGTGGATTTTTTGAAATGTGGGCGTGACTGAAGACGGTAAACGGTATTCAACGTCTTTGGCAAACGCAGAAGAGATAGATAGCGTTACCGACATTACCACACAACTCATTAAAGCTATGATGCGTCGCATATTTTTATTCCTTTTTTATTGTTGGTGTGGCGCTGTTGTCACCACACCTCATTTTACCGGCAAGATACTAGTTCCACAGGGCGTCGCTCGCAACTCCACATAGGGGTTAACCCTGCCTGAAATTGTTACGAGACATGTCTAGCGCAAAATTCCGAGATTTCACCGCAACACTGCCCCCCCATCACCTTGCCCTTGCAACTGGCCTTACGCGGCGTTATTTACCCGTCGATTTTTGTGGTGACAACCCGAAGAAAAGTGAATACAACACAGGCACAACGCCTAAGCTCAACACTGTGCCTAAGGCTAAGCCAAATGCAATGGCACAGGCCATAGCGTAAAACAGTACATCTCCACTTAATATTAACGGAACCAACCCTAATATGGTGGTCATTGACGACATCAAAATGGGCCTTAGCCGCCGCACACACGCCGTAACTACCGCTTCGCTCTGCGCATCTTTATCATCAGCATCAACGTCTTGCCGGTCAGCATCTATACGCTCAATAAGAACAATGCCGTTGTTGACGATGATACCGGCCAACGCATACAGCCCCAATATCACCATAAACCCAAAGTCGCCTTGCATTAACAGCAGGCCCAATGCGGCACCTATGATGATAAGCGGAATGGTTAAGGTAATGATAAGCGTGCGCCGATAAGACCTAAACTGGGCAATTAATAACAACATAATGATACCTATACACAAGGGTAAATAGGTATTCAGCGACGATTTAGCCTTTGCTGACTCTTCAATAACCCCATCGTATTCTATGCTGTAGCCCACCGGCAATTGCTGCTTTAACTGCGCTAACTTTGGCGTCAGTAAAGGCACCATTTCTTCAGCATTGAGAACATGATTCTTGGCTTCAATACTAATAGTGCGAAACAAGTTTTCTCGGGCGATACGCGAAAACCCGGTTTCGTAGTTAATATCTGCCACCTGCAATAAAGGTACACTCACCCCTCGCGCGTTAGAGAACACATTAATACTTTCAACCCGTGAAAGATCGAAGCGTTCCTTATCTCTACTTTGCACAATAATGGGCAGGATGTCGTCACCTTCAATAAATTCAGAAATAATGCGCCCACTGTAATAGGTGTTTAGCGTCTGCGCTATATCAGCAGAACTTACACCAGCTCGCCGGGCTTTTTGCTGGTTAACATCTATGCGCAAACGGGACACACGATTTTCCCAATCATTGCGGATGTCATAGGTATTAGGTAAAGAGGCCACCATGGCCTCTAGCTTTTTAGATAATGAAAACAACACATCTTTATCTGGCCCCTTAATTTGCAACGCTATTTTGCTGGAATCGGAAGGGCCGAGAAACATTTTCGTTACCCGCGCAAACACATCAGGATAATGAGCAGCAAATTGCGCTCGTAATGCGTCTATTGTGGGTTGAACATGCTCTCCTTTGTCGATATCCAACATCATAAACCCTTTTGCTTCGTCTGGGTCTATGGGTGTCAGTGACAGCACGAACCTTGGCCCACCAAACCCTCCGTAGCCCACGGCATTTTGCACATAAGGGAACTGCTGTTTGTCTTCTAAATCCTTAAATACCCGCGCTAATGTATGATTAGTTTTGCGTATAGAGCTACCCGCTGGCATATCCAAATACACCAGCACCTGTGTGCGGTCGGAGTCGGGGAAGAACTTAGCCGGCACTTTCGAGAGCGCAAAACCACCCGCAAAGAAAAGCCCCACCATGATAGCCATAAACAGGAGGCGCATGTTCAGCACCCGACGCAGCAGCGATTCATAGTAAGGGTTCAGTTTATTGAAATACTCACTGATGTTGGTTTTGCCTTGTTTTTTATTACCGTCGGGGCTAGGTACAAAGTGGTAACAAAGATAAGGGGTAATAGTTTGAGACAACAACCAAGACACCAGTAACGCAATTAATATCACCAATGAAATTGACCGTGTGTACTCTCCCGCCACACTGTCCGCAAGCATAAGCGGTAGAAATACCAAGATAGTCGTGAGTGACGAGGTAAGTAAGGGGAATGCAAGAGACCGACTAGAATTTGCCAGCGCTTGCTCTCGGTCCTCTCCATCTTCTAACCTTCTTTTAAAGTCTTCAGCCACAACGATGCCGTTATCAACCAGCACGCCTAATGAAATAATTAATGTCGCCAACGACATGCGCTCAAGCACCATACCGGAAAACGCCATTATCGAGATGGTGATGAGTATCACACTAGGCACAATCCCTCCCACAATGAGCCCAGCTTTCACGCCTAAAAACAGCAACACTACGGCGCTAACAATCGCGAGAGTTTCTAACACGTTAATACTCACGCCATTGATGGCGTTTTGCACCACATCGGCTTGCCGGGTAATCGTGGTAAGCTGCATGCCCACAGGCAATATACGATTCAAGCTAGCTAGCTGCGCTTCAATCTGCGGGCTAAAGGTTAATACATCTACATGGTCATTTTTTGCAATCGAAAACACAATGACAGGCTTGCCATTGAGATAGGCGGTGCGAGAAGGTGGGGCTTCAGCTTCCCGGCGCACCTCGGCGATATCTTCAAGCAATACCGTTTCTTGGCGTTCAGGTATGGAAATAAGCGCCTTTTTTACGTCTTCTAGAGATTGAAAGTAGCCAGACGGTTGCAGCGTATAATTGGTGCCCCCTGCATCTATCGTTCCGCCAGGTTGAATAATATTTTGGGCCTGCAGCAGTCCAATCACTTGTTCGGGAGACATGCCAAAATTGGCCAGCTTGCCATTATTGATGGCGATGGTGATTTGCTCTGAACGGGCACCTAAAATATCGATACTTTTTACGCCATCCACGCGAAACAGAGTGTCACGAACGTGCTGGGCAATGTCTCTACGTTCGTCAAATCCATAGCTTTCATCCGCCTCAAGCGCAATGGTTAGTACCGCCACGTCGCCAAAGCTGTCATTCACCAATGGCGTACTGGTACCCTCGGGCAAACTTGGTGTCACTTGCTCTAGCTCATCTCGCAAATCATCCCAAATTTGCTCAAGCTCAAAATACCTGTCTTTAATTTTCACGTGTAACGTCGCTTGCCCTGTCATAGACACCGAACGAATTTCATCGATTTCTGGTAGCTTCCGCGCCGCTTCTTCTAAGGTTTTTGTTATCAACAACTCCACTTTATCGGCGGGCAACCCAGGGTAAGACGCAGTCACTAAGGCTTCGCGTATCGTAATATCGGGATCTTCTTGGGCGGGTAGCGTAAAATAGCTGTATAGGCCAAAGACCATTAGAATACTGACAATGGCCAGCATTAAGCGGTTATGAATAAGGCTTAGTTCAGAGATAGATTTCACGGCTTATCCTTGCTCGTTACTCGTTGAAAAAGTGCGTATCGCCGTTTGCCACGTGAACCCGCTGATCGGCACTTAAATGCGCCACCCCTGCACGCACCACTGAAGGTAACCCATCAAATTCTCCCTCAATCAGCGCGGTGTCCTTATTCATATTGAGTAGGGTTACGGGAACTTTAGTCACACGGTAAACAGGCGATTTGTCACCCGATTCTTGCTCAATCGGCGTTGCGGTATAAACAAAATAACTGTCGTCACTGCCATTACCCAGTACGGACAAGGGCACAATAAAGCCCCCGCGACTTTCCCTATTGTTATTGGTCTTGCCGGTATAGCTTAAGGTAACCTCAGCACTCATTCCTGGCTGCAGCCCCTTTGGCGCATCGTCTAATTGCACCGTTACAGGAAATGCATTGGCGCTGCCTGCACGGCTGCTGACTTCAAAAATTCGCCCTTTCAGATTGGTTTCGCCCAGTGCATAAACCGTTACCTTAACCACATCTTGAACGTTCAGGTAATTTATCATGCTTTCAGGCACGGAAAGCGCCACTTCCAAACCCGCTGTCCCCTCTACCGTAAAAGCAGGTTGTGCGGGAGTCACTCGTTGGGAAGGCTCTATATGACGTTGAGCAATGGTGCCAGCGTAAGGGGCAACTAATGTGGTGTCAGCCAAGTCTTCTTCGGCAATACTTAGTTGCGCTTCAGCGACCTCTGCTTGATCGCTCAGTGCATTTAATTGAGTGACGGCAACATCGTACTCTGCTTGCGAAACCGCTCCGGTTTCAACTAACTGCTTTTTTCTGTTTACGTCTTTTTGTGCATCTTTTATCCGCGCCTGAATTTCAGATAACTGCCCTTGGCGTTGTTTCACGGCAAGCTCAAACACTTTGCTCTCTATTCGAGCAAGCTTATCTCCCCGGGCAATGGTATCACCTAAATTCACGTTAACGTTTTCTACCACCCCGGCCACTTCAAAACTCAGCTGGCTTGTTTCCGCTGCTTGCACTACACCAGATAAAACATGAGACTGCTGACCATCGTAGGCTTGTACCTGGCTAACCATCACTGTACGTAACAATTCAGCTTGAGGCTTAGGGTCAGCGCACCCTGACATGATTAATATTATTGAGAAAACGCCAGCCATACTGAGTTTCATTATCGCTCCTTGATGCAAGTTTAATATTGTCTATACAGAATATTGTTCACTTTGGTTTTTTCATATTTTGCGTCGCGCGGCAGCCATAATGAAACTAACCTAGCGAACACCACAAACAATACAGAAGAAAGTACGAATGGCAGTATGGTAGATAATGCGGTAGATTGATATTTGACACCCATACCGCCCCGCGACACAATGCCAACACCCTTGCACCTCAATGATTAGGCTTTTTCCACACCCCATGCTGTCTCTTTCCCAATTTCAAATTAAAACCCAACACCACTTTATTTCTCCCGCATTCTCGTTGACTCTCGCATTGCCAGGGAATTACCTATTGGCAGGCAGAAATGGTTCAGGTAAATCGCTATTGTTGGCAGCGCTTGCAAATAACGGCACGCCCATGGCTGGCGTTAGAGAGTGCAAGGTATCAATAGCGCAGGTAAGCATTGAAATGCAACAGCAGCTTATTGCTGAGGAAAAACAAAAAGACAGTGCAGATATACTTGATGTCATTGCCACCCCCACCAAAGTATCAGAGTTACTGGAGCAAGGCGCCATCAATGTCGAGCGTCCTTCAAAAGACACCCATTACACTAAACATCCTGTGTATCAAGAACTGATAAACGTATTACGCATAGCACACCTCATTGATGCCGAGTTTTTATCGTTATCAACGGGAGAAACTCGCAAAGTATTAATCGTGTTGGCATGGCTCAGCGGTGCCTCGTTAATCCTTCTTGATGAGCCCTTTGAAGGATTAGATGCAAAAGCAAAGCAAGACTTTAGTAAGTTTCTTTCCTCTCAACAGCAAGCATCATTAATTATCACGGCCAATAAATTAGATGACATACCCGATGATTTCAATGCCAACCTACTGGTAATGAAGGACTTAAGCGTGGCTTGGCAGTCCGACCAAACATTAACCACAGAGGAAATTCGGTATCAATTGGGGACTTGGTTCGCTTTAGAAAATGAAGATATTATGCTGCCTGCCCCTTTAAGTGAGCATCAACATTCGGTGCCGGAAACCTTAATTAAGCTTAATGCGGGTCGGGTGAGCTATTGGGACAGAGTCATTTTTGAAGGCGTGGATTTTCAGCTGGATAAGCAAGAACATTGGCAAATAAGTGGACAAAATGGCTCTGGAAAAACCTGTTTGCTGCAGATGTTTACCGGCGACAACCCCCACTGCTACACCAACGATTTAACCATGTTTGGCATTCAACGTGGCTCCGGCGAAAGTATTTGGGACATAAAAAAACATATTGGCATTATGTCCAACGCGTTACATTTGCAATATAAGGTGAACACCAGTTTAGAAAATGTGATTTTATCTGGTTTTTACGACAGTATTGGATTGTACTCCAAACCCTCCAATACTGAGCGCGAAAAAGCAGCGCAATGGCTGGCGGTTTTAGGGTTAAGCAAGTATGCAGATTCACCGTTTCAATCTCTCTCTTTTGGTGATCAGCGCCTTGCCCTTATTGCCCGCGCCATGGTGAAACATCCTGCGTTGCTCATACTTGATGAGCCCTGCAACGGACTAGATGAATTTAATCGAGTGAAAACCCTGAAACTGATTGAGAAAATAGTCGCCCAAGGACAGAGCACTGTACTTTATGTTACCCACAGCCAACATGAAACCATTGCGGGCATTCAACATCATTTGACCATGGAAGATTATCATCCCGCCTAATTTTGGCAAACTGGGGCAAGCTCGGTATTGTCTACGATGCCGAGGGTTAACCTTCACCTGCTATTTCATACGCGCTTTGCCACCAATAATTTTATAGGCGGGCGTGCCTCTAATTAAGGTTTCTCTAGCAAAAACCTGGTGGCAGTTTGGGCAACAACATGGGGTTAGAGTAAAGTCATTTACAATGCGTTCTATGAAGCATTTTACCAAGGCCCCCTTCCCGCCTTTTCTGTACTTAAACAGCATAGCTTTACACTTACCACAGACAATATCTACGGTTTGCACCGGCCCTTTTTTGTTCGGCTTTGCCATGACGTCTCCTTTCCTGTAGGCATTCACTTGCTTTCTAAGCCACTCGTTTAGCCACTAAAAGCCACTTTCTATTTAGTCTAATTACAACTATTGGACTATATAAAAACGTCGAGATTAATGAAGATAATAGGCACGCTTCACACGAGGCTATTTAGCGAAAAGAGTGTAACAAATTCAAAAAAACCATGCAGATGCTAATGTCTTGCCGGTAGACAGATACTCTTTTTAAAGGAAAAGTTAAATTCTACTACTATACTTTCAGTGTCAGTGCAGTAGTTAGATATAAATCAACTTGGTTAGGCACCCGTCGCTGCGGTTGTTAGCTGCGCGTTACGTTAACTTTCCGGGATCACTAGAGGTATTATTCATGAAAATCGCACTTTTACTCTGTTGTATGTTCGCCCTGCCAGTCAGCGCAGCCAATGTCATTATTATAAATGCAAACAATGCAACAGGTGTGGATGCCGATACCGTCAAACGCATTTACTTAGGGCGCGCCAAAAATTTCCCCGATGGCAGTAAAGCGCTACCCCTTACCTTCGAAAAAGGCAATGATTTAAGAGCGACTTTCAATAGCGAAGTATTAGGAAAATCAGAAAGCCAATACTCTGCCTTTTGGTCTAAACTGGTGTTTACTGGCAAGGGCACGCCCCCTGAAGAAGTCACCACGGCCGAAGAAATGCTTAAATTAGTGTCTGAGAACCCCAATACCATCGGCTTTATAGATGAAAGCATGGTTGACGGCAGTGTGACGGCAATAGGTACGTTTTAATTGAAGGGCTAATCCAGCTTTCGGCTTTGCCCCACGTCATTTAAGGTGGGGCAACAGAAACCCCACTACATTAGCTAAGCGCTTTCACCGGCGCGCAAGAAGCTCGTTTTGTCAATGAGCAAGAAATGAGTAATTTCTGCGCATGCTCCCCTTTATTCTTCATGACTTCAAAAAGTACTTTCGCTGCCTCTTTTCCAATAATGTAAGGCTCTTGCTTAACTACGGTAATAGGCACCTTGAAAAATTCAGCCATGGGAATGTCGTCAAAACCAATTAGCGACACATCAGTGGGGATGGCAATATTTTCTTGGTTTAAGTAAGCCAATAGCTCTGTGGTAATCGCTAAATGTTGACTAAACATTGCCGTTGGCGGTTTTTCTTCCGCTAGTAATGCTTTAGGTGACACTTCAAAACCTGTCTCTCGATGCCAGTACTGCACCAGAGCATCATCAAAGGCAATAGCATGAGCCGTTAGCGCATCTTTATAGCCTAAGAACCGCTCGTAGCGGGATTTTACATTGGTGAAGGATTGTGTAAAAAAGCAAATTCGTGAGTGCCCGAGTGAAATCAGATAGGACGTCGCCTCGAATGCCGCTTTACGATAGTCTGACAGCACTAAATTCTTTTCCAGCCCATCATACTCAATCTGAAAATGAACAATTGGCATCCCCTTTTCGATGTATTCGTTGATTAACGCCGTATTTTTACCTGACCCGGCGATAATAATGCCATCCACCCCCATTTGATATAAAGCCGCAAGAGATTGCGCCTCGGTTTCGGGGTTAAAATCGGTGTTGTAAATAAACGCGTTGTACTGGTTAGCCTTGCAAAAATCATCTACACCTCTGATAGTTTGGCTAGTATCAAAGCCCGTAATATCCCTCACTATCACACCAATGGTTTGAGTTTTAGTACTTTTTAGGCTCCTCGCAACATGATTGGGGGTGTAATCTAGCTCTTTTACCGCTGCACGAATGCGTAATTGGGTCTCTTTCGACATATAATCAAAGCGCCCATTTATGTACTGGGATACCGTACTGTTCGATACCTTAGCGCGTTTCGCCACATCCGTTAGTTTTGCTTTTTTCATCGCCTGGCTACACACCTATTAACGTCATTAACCTTTTGTTGACATTATGCCAACTTGTGCTAACTTCTACAACTAAAACGTTTTACTAAAACGTTTTATATTGATTTTTAGAAGGTAGATGGCCGTGAAGATTAGTCAAATACAAGTATTCGTGTGTAGCCCAGGTAGGAACTTTGTCACTGTGAAAGTCACCACAGAAGATGGCACAACAGGCATAGGGGATGCCACGTTAAACGGTCGTGAAATGGCCGTAGTGAGTTGTCTGGAACAGCATATTGCTCCTTGTTTGATTGGCAAAGACGCCCAAAATATCGAAGATATTTGGCAATACCTTTATAAGGGCGTTTACTGGCGCAAAGGACCGGTTAACATGGCGGCGATTGCAGGTATCGACATGGCACTGTGGGATATTAAAGGGAAAGTCGCAGGCCTACCCGTTCACCAGTTGCTTGGGGGAAAAAGCCGTACGGGGGTTACTCTTTATGCCCATGCCAGTGGTGAATGCATTGACAGTACCCTCTCAAAAGCCGAACATTTGATTAACCAAGGCTTCCGCGCCGTTCGTTTACAAACCGCCATACCAGGCCTAACGGCTACCTACGGGGTACTTGGTGATAAAAAAGACTATTTTGAGTTACAGGGTAATCGTCCACTCCCTCCGGAAGAGCCTTGGTGTACACAAAAGTACTTCTCCGTTGTGGTTGAATTATTTAGACAAGCACGCAAACGGCTAGGCGAAGAGGTACACCTTCTTCACGACGTACACAGCCGATTAACTCCCATTGAAGCGGCGCGACTAGGGAAATTGTTAGAACCCTACCATCTCTATTTTTTAGAAGACGCTGCTATCGCGGAAAATCAAAACAGCTATCAGTTAATTCGTCACCATACAACTGTGCCATTAGCCATAGGCGAAACATACAACACCCTCTGGGAATGCAAAGATCTTATTCAACATCAATGGATAGACTTTATTCGAACCGCTGCAACCCACGCAGGTGGTCTAACTGGTTTGAGAAAAATCTCTGAATTTGCCAATGTATTTGATGTTCGCATTGCCCCCCATGGTGCGCCAGATTTATCGCCAGTGTGTTTTGCTACCCATCTTCACATCAACATATGGGCACCCAATTTTGGTATTCAGGAATTTGTTGGTTTAGATAACCCTCAACTTAACGAGGTATTTACCCACGACATCCGGGTTGAAAATGGCATGGCACTCCCTAGCGACCTCCCAGGTCTGGGAATAAGTTTTAACGAAGATGCGGCTAAAAAATACCCCTATAAACGGTCTTATTTACCCGTCAGCCGCCTAGAAGACGGCACCATGTGGCATTGGTAAATGCTTACCCGCAATCACTCTACATTCAGATAGGACTAAACAATGCGTAAACCTATAAAAGTACTCATTCAAGGCACTGGCTTTGCCGGTCAAGGCCACGCAGAAGCCTTCCGTTATGCAGGCGCGGAGGTGGTTGGCATAGTAGGAAGAACAGAAAGTGTAGTTAAGGAAGTGGCAGCGCAGTTGGCTATTCCTTACGCGGGAACCCACTGGGAAGAGGCGTTGCAAACATTAAAGCCCGACATCGTGTCCATTGCAACGCCAGGGGGTGCACATGAGATACCCATTATCCAAGCCATACAACATGGGTGTCATGTTTTTAGTGACAAGCCCTTATCTACCACCGGAGAGTCTGCCCAACGGCTGTACGAACTTGCCGAACAAAAGCAGGTTAAAACCGCCTTTGCCGCAAGTTTTCGCTACATGCCCGATGTTATTCATGCTAAACGACTTATTGAAGCCGGTGAAATAGGCGAACCGCAAGAAGTGGAATGTATCTCTCACTTTAATCTTGAAAAGCATATCCCCTATGGCTGGTCTCACAGAAAAGAAGATGGAGGCGGGCGGCTCAACAACAATTTCACTCATAAATTGTCCATTGTCACCTCAATGATTGGAGAGCACCTTTTATCCATGATGGGAGAAGTGAGGGATGACTTGGGCAAAGCCCCTATTGTAGAAGGGGTACACAATTTCAAAAAACGCCGCGACTTTATTCCACAAGATATCAACGATCCTGATTTGACATGGGGAGAGTCAAATGTGGAGTGGTCTTATACCGTCTTGGCTCAAATTCAAAGCGAACTAGCAAAGAAACCTGTGTCGGTATTGTTTAAACATGGGGGGCTTCACCCTCGTTTTAACGACGATCACATTGTGGTGTACGGCAGTAAAGGCGCTATTTACATTAAGGGGCACTACGCCAGCGGCCCCTTATATTTATACAGAGATGGAAACTGGGAAGCGCAGCCTTTACCACAAGATATTATCGAACGTATTCCCGAAGGCGAAAGCGATACCGAGCGAAACTGGCGCTATCTTATTCGCCTACTGGTAGAAGACGTGCAAGGGAATGGCGTGCAACCCTATCAAACCTTCAAAGAAGGCGCTCAATACCAAAAACTCATCGATTTAATTCGTCAAAACGACAACTGGGTTGACGTTAGCCAACTGTAAAGGCCTTCTTATGATGTATGAATACCTGGTTATTGCGGGCTACTTCTTGTTGATTATTGGCATTGGGTTTGCCTTTAAATCAATGGCGAAAAACTCAACCAGCGATTATTTTCGCGGTGGCGGCCGAATGCTTTGGTGGATGGTAGGCTCAACCGCCTTTATGGCGCAATTTTCCGCTTGGACATTTACCGGGGCCGCGGGAAAAGCCTTTAGTGATGGTTTTGCCATTAGCTTAGTGTTTTTCGCCAACACCTTTGCCTACTTTTGTGGATGGGCCTACTTTTCTGCCCGCTTTCGTCAAATGCGGGTAGACACGCCCACTCAAGGTATTAAGCGTCGCTTTGGAAGTCAAAACGAGCTGTTCTTTTCATGGGCGCTTATTGTATTTAGCATGATTAATGCTGGGGTATGGCTAAATGCACTAGGTGTATTTTCAAGCGCCGTCTTCAATGCCGATATTAGCCTAACCATTATCGCCACCGGTTTGACTGTCCTCTTTGTCTCCGTACTATCAGGGGCTTGGGGGGTGGTTGCCTCCGACTTTGTACAAACACTCATTGTCGCTATTATTTCCACCGCTTGTGCCATTGTTGCGTTAGTAAAAGTGGGTGGCCCGGTAGCCTTGGTTAACGACTTCCCCGTGGATTTTGTGATGGGCCCTGATATGAATTACGGCATATTGTTGTTTGGTACTTTTGTTTTCTTCTTAGCCAAACAACTTATTACTATCATGAACCTGAACGATTCATTTCGTTTTTTAAACGCCAAAGATTCCATTAACGCCAGAAAAGCCGCGCTCTTAGCCATGGTATTAATGGGTGTAGGCAGCATTATCTGGTTTATTCCGCCCTGGGCGGCTGCCATATTGTATCCTGACGCCGCCAGCGCTTACCCCCAATTAGGCAATAAGGCCGGCGATGCGGTTTATCTGGTGTTTACGCGCAACGCCATGCCAATAGGAACTGTAGGCTTGTTGCTTGCCGGTTTATTCGCTGCCTCTATGTCATCCATGGACTCAGCGTTGAACAAAAATGCCGGAATATTTGTGCGCAGCGTGTACCAACCTTTTTTGCTTAAAAAAGCCAAAGAGGTATCAGACCAACATTTGTTGAATGTCAGCCGTTTGGTTAGTTTTCTCAGCGGTATTTTAGTGATTGTGGTGGCCCTATTCTTTAAATCATTAAAAGAACTCAGCTTGTTTGAACTCATGATGAACGTGTCCACCATGATTCAAGTCCCCTTACTCATTCCATTGATATTTGGGCTATTAATTAAACGTACGCCTCAATGGGCACCATGGGTAACGGTGATTATTGGCTTAGCGGTGTCGTGGATAATGTCTGACCTAATTACACCAGATAAACTGGTCTCATGGCTGGAATTGAATATTGTACTCACTCGTCGAGAAAGCGTTGACGCAGGCCTGATGCTGATGATCTTAGCCCACCTAGTGATTACGGCTGGCTTCTTCTGTGCCACCTCGTGGTTCTATCGCAGTGATAAAGACCCTCACAAGGCCCAAACCGACTTATTTTTTGAAGACTTAGCCACTCCCGTTATTGCCGATTACGAGCAAAGCGAGGTAGACCGCCAGCAGCGAGAGAAACTTGGCATTATGGTGATAATTATGAGTGTCGGCATGCTAGCGATGACGCTGATACCCAACCCTTTGTGGGGGCGCGGCATGTTTCTTGTGTGCAGCATAGTCATGGTATGTATTGGCGTACTGCTCAAACAAAGCGCAAAGAAAAAACCATACCCACCTGTGCATTCACCATTAGCGAGTGAAAAGTAATGAGGCCTGTTTTATTTTTTATGTTTGTGATGTTAACCCTGCCATTCATGCAAGGGTGTAGCTTATCTACATCATCAGTCGCCGAGCCACAAGCCGTCACTTTGCGACACGGCGTAGACACCACGGCAGGTGGTTTGGCCGTTTTCATTATTGAGACACCCACCGCAACCTATTATCTCGATAAAAAGGGCGGCGGGTTGTCCTCCCTGATTGATGCAGACGGTAACGATTGGATTGGCTTTGCTCCCACGCCAGGCTCTGGCTGGCAGGGGGAGTATAGAGGGTTTCCCAACGCGGTTCACAAACAAGATGGCAATTACTTCCACCCTGTGAATGCGAGCACGGATTTATCTAGCAGTCACATTACCCATCACAGTGCAAAACACGCACAAATAACCGTGGACTCAGGTAATAAACAATGGCAAGCAGTGTGGGACTTTTATCCAGACAGGCTAGATTTTTCGATGGCGAAAGTAAGCCAGGGATACACATACTGGGTGCAATATGAAGGCGTACCGGGCGGCACCCTAAACGACAGCGATTTCTACTATAATAGTGCGGCGCCTACTCGCCGCAATATTCAAGAAAGCTTCCATGGCGACCTCCCTTCCCCAGAATGGTATGCCTTTGGCGATACGCAAGCCTCGTCAATGCTGTACTTATTACATCATACCGATGATACAGCCCCTGATAGTTACGAGGGCCGCCCTTTTATGACGGTTCTCGGTTTTGGCCGCCAACATAAAAACAAATATCTCACGACACCCTCTCGGTTTTCCTTGGGCTTTATTCGCAGTCACGATTACCACACCATAAAACAAAAAGTGACAGCATTATCGTCCCCCACCCCGTAAAATAATAGGTAAATTACTACAGATATTTCAGAAACTAAACGCTATAATAATAGTACTATTCTTGCGTTATTTAACTATGATTTGGAAAGCGCTAAGCGGAATCTATAAAGATCGAATAAGCAGTAAGCCTGACACTTTTCACGAAATAAGACGCCAGCGCTTGATGCAAATAGGCTGTGTGACTGCTTTGGGTTTACTCGCTGCACTCACCGTGGCCAAAAGTTCAACCTTTACTATTATTGTTATAGGGTTAGCCAGCCTCGTCGTCTCTTTTACGCTTAGCTACAAGCATAAGCTGCTGGCTGCAAGCTTGGTCTTGTTAGGTGCAATGTCTAGCATGCTTTTCGCCCTAGCGATAACTGGGGCAGGCATTTATGATCTCGCGGTATTAGGTTTTTCCGGCATCATTATATTCGCGGCTATTTTAGGCGGAGTCGCCGTTTTTCTTGCCGTATTAGCATGGATAATTGCACTTTGTTTGTTGATGGCGTGGCTTACGCTTAGCGGCCACATTGTGCCCAGTACTCCTAGGCTGACATGGCCTCATGTGGTCTTTTTGAATATTATTTTAATGGTAATAGGCTTGAGTGTGTATATTCTGGTGCAGGATATTAAACGCTTGTTGTCGTCTCTTAAGCATGAGCATAAAAAGGTACAACAAAGCCGTACTCGTATTCAGCATCTGGCTCATCATGACGCGTTAACTAATCTTCCCAATAGACGCTGTGGTGAAAAACGTTTCGCACAGCTACTGGCTAATTGTGCGAACACCAATAAAAACCTGGCCATTCTCTTTATCGACTTAGACAATTTCAAACCCGTTAATGATGCTTTAGGTCATGAATCGGGCGACTTATTATTGCAACAACTTACCCACCGTATAACCAGCAATTTATCAAAAGAACAATATCTTATTCGCTTTGGTGGCGATGAATTTTTGGTGCTCACCCAATTTGGGTACAAAGAAGAGCTGGAAACCCTCGCCAAATCACTTATTTTACACTGTGCGTCGACCTTCTTAATCCGTAAAACACGGGTAAGAGTGTCGGCCTCAATAGGGATTGTTCAAGCGCCAGAGCACGGCATTAACTTTAAATCCTTGTGTCGCAAAGCTGACATTGCGATGTACCACGCTAAAACTGGCGGAAAAAACACCTTTAGGCATTATGACTTAGCCCTCGACGCCGAAAGTGAAGCTAAATTCACCATAATGCAACGGCTTAAGACCGCCATTGCCGAAGGTGAATTTGAGGTTTATTACCAGCCTGTTATTCATTTAGAAACTAGCAAGTTAGAAGTTGTTGAAGCGCTTCTTCGATGGCCTCAGCAAGACGGTTCGCTCATTTCTCCAGAGTATTTTATTCCCTTAGCAGAGACCGCCGGCATTATTAACGATATTGGGCTGTGGGTGATGAACGAAGCTTGCTTATTCTGCGCTAAAATGCGCGCAGAAGGGTTTGAACATTTGCGTGTGGCGGTCAACCTTTCAACGTTACAGTTTCAAGATGGAAAGCTGCCTTCTATTGTGGAGTTTGCACTGGCCCAAAGCGACTTGCCTGCCAACGCATTGGAGTTAGAAATTACCGAGTCTGTACTGATGGATGACGTGGCCAATATTCAACACCAACTCGATGCGCTGGCTAGCTTAGGGGTGAATATTGCTATCGACGACTTTGGTACAGGCTACTCAAACTTGAGCTATTTGCACAAATTTAATGCTCAAACCCTTAAAATAGACAGAAGCCTAGTCACACAACTAGGCCCGACAAACGAAAACTTGCCGCTTGTGACCGCCATTATCAGCATGGCCAAAAGCCTACGTTTAAATACAGTGGCGGAGGGCATAGAACACGAATCTACAGCTGCAAAATTAATAAACCTAGGATGCACCCGTGGTCAGGGTTTCCTTTGGTCGAAGCCCCTTCCCCCTGATACCTTATCGCAACAGCTTAAATCACATTATTGAAAACCCGATAACACAAACTTCTGCACCCGGCGGCCGGTATTCACTTCCGAGGTGTAAAGATTACCTTGGCTATCAACCACTACACTGTGAAGCCAGGTAAACTGGCCTGGGTAACGCCCCGGGCGACCAAAACTACCGAGTACTTCATACGTATCATGCCATAGTATCCACACGCGCCCATTCATCATGTCAGCCACGTACATGTATTTATTGTCTGGCGAAAACGCGATATCTGAGGCCGTTCCTAGTCCGCCTGTATCTCCCTCAATAATGAGGTCTTGCAAAAACACCACCTGCCCATCGGTGTTTGCTTTAAATATTTGAATACGATTATTGCGTCTGTCGCACACGTAAATGCGGCCATCATCAGCTTGTGTGACACAATGAACTATGTCACCAAAGTTCTCTGCTTTTGTGCTGGTATTTGCAGCGTTTGCCGTTGCCTGAGACTGATCGAAGCTGCCCTCGCGAGTCCCGCCGCCCGGAGGTTTGCCGTAGGCCCCCCACAACTGCTCAAACCCATTATCTGTAGAATCATAGGCCGTTATCCGTTTGTTGATATAGCCATCTGCAATGAAGACTTTTTTGGTTTGCGTGTTATGGTAAATATCGGCTGGGTTGCCTAGTGCCTCTTCACTCAAGTTTCCGGCGGTTTTTCCTCGCACACCAAATTGGCGTATAAATTCACCCTTGGGGCTGAAATTCAAAACTACGTGATCACCGTCGCCATTTCCGCCTAGCCAAATCGTATCTTCATTATCCACAAACAAACCGTGTACGGTGCTGGGCCATTGATTTTCGCCGTCTATACTAGGTGTGATTTCAGGACCGCCCCAGCTGGCTAATACCTTTCCTTGGGGTGAAATCTGCAACACGTGAGGCGCCGCCTCGCAACATAGCCCCATACCGTTCTCTAAACCCAAATCTAAACGGCTTAATGAATTTGGACGATGCAGTATCCACACATTATCCTGGCTATCTACCGCAAGGCCCGGCACCTGGCCAATTAACCAAGTGGAAGGGAGTGAAGGCCAACTGGTTTCTACACGAAACTGCGGCACTTTGTGCTGCGCCCCTTCGACCGGATAAAAAACCACATCAACCAAGGCATGTCCGCCTGCTTCACTTGCAACCTCAGGCCTTTGTTGGTTGCGCTCCGCGTGTGCGGCTCCCGTTAACATACACGCTAACATGGCGGTATATGCTAACCAGCCATGGTTTTTTATTCTACCTAACATAACAATTCCTTAGTGTGGATGGGCAAACAACAATTTAACTATTTGGGCATAGCTTAAACGCCATCATCATCCCTATTGGATCAATGTCAGCACGTTAACTTTGTGTGCTCAACGGCTAATATCATTGACCGAGCAGACACCTAAAATATTCGAACTAAAGTAAATTATCTATCTTCATTCCATGATATTTCGGCGAAGTGCGCGTGACGTCGTTCATTGTAAGCAAAACAATGAGGGCAAGTAGGCTTGTAGAGGCGAAGGAAAGTATACAAAGCGTATTGAGAATAAAACAACCACCAGAATACCCATGGGTATTTAGTGGTTGCTATTACGCCATCAGTTGCAGAAAAGTGCCGTTTTACTCGAAAAGCTCGCAAGTATAATCAGAGCCATTTTCAATCGTACCACTGGACTCCAAGCTATAGTAAGAAAGTCCAATAAAGTCAGGGGTATATTTGTTAATCCTAAACACAAAGTTATTTTGCGGGGTATCGCCCTGGGTGAGTACTCCAGTCTGATCGACGGGCGCTATGTATTTCCAAACCACTTCACCTTCAGCAGTAACCTCAAAAAATGTGCCTGTGGTGCCTTCATCAATGATGGTATTGCCATTAGATAATCGCTGCGCACCTGAGATATTAGTGGCGTAAAAGTCTGTTGGTGTATCTGCTGTGTATGTCCACGTAAAGTCACTAGGGCCATAAGTGCCATCGTCATTTATTGTGTAGTCGCCTGCATCACTTACCTCAGTATCAATAACATCGATAGTAGAATAATCAGCGTTTCCATAGAAATTTGGCTGATTATTAAACACCATGATTTGCCCGGCGTGGGTATAGCCTTCGTCAATCCAGTAAGCATCATGCTGTAAAAAAAGTTTTTGATCGTCGTCATCACCCATATCATACGCTTGTGGGTTACCCCAACGGAACAAAATGTCGCCTCCTTTACCTCGAGCTCCACCACTATGTGATGCCGCTTCTTCGGTTGTGGTGGAGTGATCGATTATCCAAAACTCACTAAAATTTCGGCTATTAATCACTATTTGATCGAGTTCTTCGTTGTAATCAACCGAGTTCATATGAATGGGGTCTGCTTCATACTCAATATCAATACCTTCGAAATTGATATTAATAAGTTGCGGGTTTTCTGAGATTACGCCGTAATTGTCCAAGGAGTAATCAACATCTTGTACCATGTGATCCCACGAATCCCATTGCCACACAATGGCGTCGTCAGCATTATCAGCAGTAGGGTCAAGTTCAATGATTTGTTCACTCCACAAGGCGTGTCCGCCAGTGTACCCAGCGGCCGCGGCCTCTTCTGCGGAATGTTTATTCCATACCATCACCAACACGGTTCCCGTGCTTTCAATATACTCAGCATCGTGGTGCATGAATTGGGTGTCTGAATTAACTTCGTAATACCACACAAGCTCGTTCTGCTCATCAATAATCTCGATGCGCCCCGAATCTCCTCCCGCTTGTATAAACTCTGAGTTGACGGCACTTTGGAAGCGTGCTGTATGCAGCAAGTTGCCATTTTCAAGCAAATAGGCAGACATGGTGCTGTAATCTGAATCCCAGCTTTGAACCACCTCACCACAATTGTCGATTAAATAGGTTTGATTAAAGCGCAAGCCACCAAATAAGGCATAGCCATTTTGCGCATTAGAAGAGTTTAGTATCAGACCAATAGAATTACCGGTTTCATATTCGCTAACAGTAGTATCTGATGTCGTAGTATCGTCATCGCTGGACGTGTCTGACGTTGTAACATCCGTGGTTGTTGAGGAGGAAGAATCAGAATTACATCCCATCAATGCCATAGAGCTCAATGCCGCCAGGGAGAACAATCGTAAAAAGAAAGAGGTGTTATTAAACATTTGCAAACCTTTATTGCACAACAAAATAGAGAAAAACACGCATGACATTTCGGCGCGATCACGTACCACTCGCTAAAAACCTGTGTGCCAACGCTCACAAAGTGTGCGGCATAAAGCCTGCTGAACAACACCCTTTAAACAATCTTTACTAAACTGACTTGCCCACCTATAAATGTTAATGGCCGCCATAAAATGAAAAAAGCGCCTTTAAAAAGGCGCTTTTGCGATTACCGACAAGATGACGATAGGGAAACTTTAGCTATGTCTATGATGCTTTTTTCCGCGTTTACCCTGCTTTTGAGCCATTTCATCAAACTTTTCTAGCTGCTCTTCAGTTAAGATGTCGCTGATTTTTTCGCGAACTTCAGCCATTTTTAAGAAACGCGCTTTAGCACGCTCTGCTTTTTGCTCTGCCAATGCGTTTAGCTTTTCTTGATAATCGGCATCATCTGGATTTAAGCCAGCTAGCTTGATCCTGCCTGAATCATCACCGCGCATTTGAGATTTTTTAACTTCTCGCTCAGCCTTTAGCTCTTCTTTTAACGCTTTAAACTGTGCTTTTTGTTCATCAGTTAACTCAAGCACTTTAACCATTTTATGAATGGGGAAAAAACCTTCGCCTCTGCGCTCATCTGAATGCTTACCACCTGCATAAGCGGTAGTTGCGATACATGCACTTAATAAAACACCGGTAATTAATTTTTTCATCTTAATCTTCCTACTTGTTTTGTCATGATGATGCATGACGTGAAAAAGAATGTTGTTTCATCAACGGAACTAAGTATGAGTGAATCAATCGATAAGTAGGGTTAAGCTAGTGTAAAGTTCGGTAAAGTTGAAAATTACCCACAATTAAAAAGGTTAAGCTTCGTTTTATGGAAAATGAAAAGTACAACATATTACTGGTTGATGACGACGTAGACCTATGCGCCTTGTTAGGTGAATTTCTGGAGGGTGACGGTTTTACCGTCGACACGCTTCATAGTGGCGATAAAGCAGTAGACACCTTGTTAAACACCAACAAGTACGACACGGTAGTACTAGATATTATGATGCCTGGCATGTCAGGGCTGGATGTACTACGAACCGTACGCGCTAAAAAGCAGACACCCATTTTGATGCTAACCGGTCGTGGTGATGACATTGACCGTATTGTGGGTTTAGAGATGGGCGCGGATGATTATTTACCTAAACCTTGCAACCCAAGAGAATTGGGTGCACGCATTCGCGCAATTATTCGTAGAACTCAGCAATTAAAGAGCGCTGCCGTGGTGCACACGGAATTACACGGCATTGTACTGGATACCGGCGCGCGAACGGCCACGGTAAACAAAGAAGTTTTAACGTTAACCGGTGCAGAATTTAATGCTCTCAGTTTACTGATGGAACGCGCAGGACAAACCATTACGAAGCAAGACATGACCCAAGAAGTACTTAATCGTCCACTAGAAGCTTACGATCGCGCCATGGATGTGCATGTTAGCCGCATTAGACAAAAACTTTCAGCGGTTGGGGTCATTGATGTGATTAAATCCGTTCGAGGCGTAGGTTATCAGATGTTAACCACACCACAACCGCAAGAACAATGAGGTAGCGTACGATGCGGGTTAACGCGGTTTGGCAAAATATAAGACAAAGTTTAGGGTTTAAGCGCCTGTTTTGGCATATTTTTCTTACCTTTTGGGTAGCCAGCTTAGCGGTTATGGCTGCTACAGGCTATGTGCTCGTTAACGAATATGCCTCTAATGAGAACAATCAACGATTCTTGAATCTGGTTACCTCACAAGCGGAACGCATTGTCTGGCGCTACGAGCACGAAACCTTAGTCAGTGGCACTGCCAAGCGTAAAATAAAAGACTGGATACAACAAAGAGAAAACCGCAGAGGTGAACTTTTGCCTATGCTTATTCTCGATGCTAACGGCAAAACCGTATTTCATTACAGAATGAATAAGGTGCCACCGGAACAGCGTAGCGAACAACAGGTATATGGCCCTTCAAACGCACAATACTCGGTGTTTGTGCACCGTCCTCAAGCCCCTCATATCTTAAAGCAGGTACTGTATCGATTTCAGTCACTGCAGTTTGTTTTCATATTCATTGCCTCAGCCCTAGTGAGCGCCTTGCTTAGCTGGACTATTGTTAAGCCTATTAAATATTTAGGGGCATTTAGTCGAAAGTACGCTAACGAACAAACCATTTCATCCCTGCCTTCGCCCATGCTTAATCGGGGAGATGAACTGGGTGATTTGGCCACAGACATTAACTTTATGGTAAGCAAAACCCATGAAGCGGCTAGCGCCCAGCAACGGTTGCTTCATGATGTATCCCATGAGTTACGTGCACCGTTAGCGCGTTTACAAGCGTCAGCCGCTATTATTGAGCAAAAACAGCCAGATAATCGCCACGTAAAACAAATTCATAACGATTGTCATCGTATCGATCAACTCATACAGCAAATTTTGAATTTTTCTACCTTAGAAAACACAATGCCCGAGCCGAAACAATGCGATCTTCTGGCGCTTTGTGAACGCATTCTTGACGATATGGCGGTTAACTACCCTGGTATACCCACTACACTAACGCCAGCTAAAGGCGCACAGAAAAGTCTAATTATGTGTTTTCCAGAAGCTGTTCATCAAGCGTTAGACAACATCATTGGCAATGCATGTAAGTATTCTAATAAGGGGGAATCGGTAGACGTCACGATAGAACCTCTTCACGACAATGTGGTGATTCGCGTGCGAGATCATGGCCCAGGGGTAAACAAAGATGAAATTGAAAAATTGCTGCAACCTTTTTACCGCGCAGGAAACCAAATGCATACACAAGGGTTTGGCCTAGGCTTAAGCATTGCGTTAAAAGCCATTCATAAACATGGAGGGCAACTTCATATGACGAGTCCCAGCGACGGGGGGCTTAGTGTTGAAGTTACCCTACCTAAAAATGTTGCACCACGGGATTAAAACCCGTGGTAGGTTACAAACTCTTCGTTATCCGCGCGGGTTGAACGTACAGTGTTAGCTGGAAAATCTGGGTCAGGATAACCCAATGCGATACAAATCATAATGGCTTCATTATCTGGAATATTCGCATACTTGTGAACCACTTCAGATTGCATAATACCTTGGCCATTAATGACACACCCCAAACCTAAGTCCCATGCCGCTAAAACGATACCGTACGCTAACGAACCTAAACCAAATTGGGTGATGCCTGCTGGCTCAAGGCTTTTATCGTAAGTGAGCACGAGAGACACTGGCGCGTCAAACTGACGAAAGCCTCGCATCATCCATTCCATTCGCTTTTCTTTATCTTCCCGTGCTATTCCCATCACGTCAAAAAGCTGTACAGCCACGTCTATTTGTCGCTGACGATGCACTCCCTCATAATCCTCTTTATAAGGAAAATCGCGAACGTGAGGTTTTCCCGCCAATGTATTTTCAGTGTTGCCCTTACGAATATTATCCAACACCTCGCCAGATACTGCATGAATTTTCCATGTTTGCGTATTGTACGACGAAGGCGCCCATTTAGCGGCGTTTATAATGGCGTCTACCGTTTCTCTTGTAACCGGTTGTTTAGTGAACCCTCGCACACTTTTTCGTGATGCAGCAAACTCCGCAAAATTCATAGTTACCCCTTTTCATTCAGCGCGCCAGCGTTTTACTCGATACTTTGCCGCTAGCGCTGTATTGGCATAGGAAATTGTTAAAATAGAGTAAACATCGTGATTGCTCGACGCAATGCAAAAGCGGCAGTTTATGGATTGATTGTTTTTATAGTTAATTATACCCACTGATATTCACCGAGCGTATTATTCATACTTTCGAATGAATCTGGCCGCTTCCGTATACCGCACATTTGCGCAACGCCTATTTGTGTCTTACGTTTTATTGTAGGGTAATGGGAAAACACGAATCTATGCCGTTATTTAAGAAGTCATTAGCTAACTCCAACGTCACCAACCGAACGCCTTGGAAAATTGCCATAATTGATGACGAAGAAGGTGTGCACGACGTCACAAAACTGACGCTAAAGACATTTAATTTCGAGGATCGCCCGGTTGAATTTTTGTCAGCTTATAGCGGCGAAGAAGGGCTTACCCTCTTTAGAGAAACACCAGATATTGCGTTAGCCTTTGTCGACGTCGTTATGGAAACAGACGATGCGGGATTAAAGCTTGTTGATGCAATTCGCAATGAACTCAATAATCACACTACTCGATTAATTCTACGCACAGGACAGCCCGGTCAAGCCCCCGAAGAAGACGTTGGTATGACTCCCTTTGTCAACCCTGAACGCGTGCTTCCCTGACATTTTTTCAGCCCATAATTAGTTTTGTTTCTCACTCATAATAAATGAGCT